>ERZ841120.16-NODE-16-length-201080-cov-22.019570_pt1 | contig 201080 bp, 190 predicted proteins | sample MGYA00519572_ERZ841120 | MGnify/ENA primary metagenome ERZ841120 (study PRJEB31850, sample SAMEA3708890) | human gut metagenome | biome: human gut; feature: human-associated habitat; material: faeces | place: China | collected 2014 ...
TTTTTAAAAATTTTGTCACTGTCACAGAAGTCGGGGGTAATACTAACCCCGACTTTCCCACGTTACATAAACAATTCGCACACTGTAGAAATAATATAAAATCCGTACAATGTTACATACCTAAATACATACACTTAAATCACACCCACTTTCCCCATTATCCAAACAATGCCAACAAATAAAAATGCCCACAAGCTATATATAATCAAAAATACTGCAAAAATATCCATTATAAAACCGTTACCTTTCTAAGTAGGCGCGTAAAAAAAGTGCACTCCTACCCCATTTTATGTAGATTCCAACTAAAAACAGTTAGGGGATAACCGTGCACACGCGCTTGTAAATATTCAGTTTTTCATATAAAATAAAATGGAACAAAAAAGATATGAACCAACTATTCGCAAAACCTCCGCTTAGCAAATAGTTGACGGACACACGCGCTCCGTTTTGGTATAATGTATGTCGCACGTGGTCAACTACCACTCCGGCAAAACCTACGTTTTCGCTAAACTCCGACAGGTTTTGCGAATAGTTGCATGGATGCCACTATTGCCGTATCCGCGAACGCCTTGGAGTGCCTTTTGCATATTCTATTAATTTAGCACAAGTAAAGGAACCATTATATGAAACTACAACAATTATACAGTTATGTCCGCCAGGCAATTGACGATTACCAGATGATTGCAGATGGTGACCGGATTGCCGTCGGCATTTCCGGAGGAAAAGATTCTCTGACACTTTTATATGCATTATCCGGATTACGCAGATTTTATCCAAAGAAATTTGAATTGGCAGCTTTGACCGTTGATCTGGGATTTGATCATTATGATCTGTCCGAAATCCGGCAGCTTTGTAAAACGCTTGATGTCGAATATCATGTAATCAAAACCAAAATTGGCGAAATTGTTTTTGAAGAACGAAAAGAAAGTTCTCCATGCGCGCTATGTGCAAAAATGCGAAAAGGCGCATTAAATGACTATGCGAGGCAAATTGGATGCAATAAAGTTGCCTATGCGCATCACATGGACGATATCATAGAAACCATGTTTTTATCAATGTTTTATGAAGGACAGTTTTATTCGTTTGCCCCTGTCACCCATTTAGACCGCAGCGGAATCACTGTCATCCGGCCACTGATGTATGTTCCGGAAGCAAATGTCATCGGATTTCTTCATAAATATCATCTTCCCCTTGTGAAAAATCCGTGTCCAGCAGATGGGCAAACCAAACGTGAATATGTCAAACAACTTGTCCGGCAGATTAATTTAGAAAACCCCGGTGTCAAAAAACGCATTTTCCATGCAATATGCACCGGCAGAATAGAAGGGTGGAATATCAATGGAAAACAATGAAAAAGCATATTACGAAAAAGTAGATATTGATAATGAATTAAAACTGCGAAAGCAGCTTGCTGCTCTTCCACCCTACTGCAAACAGTATTTTATAGCAATCGAGTCCAAAACCCAGTCACGGACAAGACTTGCCTATGCCTATGATCTTTCCTGTTTTTTCGATTATCTGCACGAAAACAACCCAATTTGCAAAAAAATGGGCATTACGGAGATTCCTCTGAGCATTCTGGAAAGCCTAAAACCCATGGATCTGGAAGAATATCTGTATAATTTAAAAGTATATGAAAAAGACGGTATGGCACATACCAACGAGGAACGGGGAATCAAGCGGAAACTCTCCTCTCTCCGCTCCTTTTACAAATATCTGTACAAAAATGAGTTTATACAGTCGAATCCAGCATCCAAAGTAAGTACCCCGAAAATCCACGACAAAAATATTATCAGGTTAGATGCGGATGAAGTTGCCAATCTGCTTGATGAAGTCGAATCTGGCGAAAATTTAACCAAAAAGCAACAAATGTTCCATGACCGCACAAAAGTGCGTGATTTGGCTCTTCTGACGCTTATGCTTGGGACAGGAATCCGTGTCTCGGAATGTGTCGGTCTGGATCTGGATGATGTCGATTTAAAAAATAACGGAATCAAGATCCACCGGAAAGGTGGCGCAGAAGTTGTTGTATACTTCGGAGAGGAAGTCAGAAATGCCCTGTGCGGATATATGGAAGAACGGAAACTGATTACACCGGTCTCCGGGGATGAAAATGCACTGTTTTTATCTATGCAGAAACGAAGAATCGGAGTCCGCGCAGTGGAAAATCTCGTAAAGAAATACGCAAAACTTGTCACAAACTTAAAGAATATTACCCCACATAAACTGCGAAGCACCTATGGCACCTCTCTTTACCGGGAAACAGGTGATATTTATCTGGTTGCAGATGTCCTTGGTCATAAAGATGTCAATACAACCAAAAAACATTATGCTGCCATTGAAGAGGACAGACGCCGCAGTGCCGCAAAATATGTTCATCTTCGTGAAGACTAAACGTAAAAATCTTTTTAAAAGGGTCAAAAATGAGGTAAAAAATTTTTAGAAAAAATAAAATTCTATGAAAATATAAGGAGGACAAAAAGAAATGGACTTATTATGGAAAGAACGAAAAAGAATCTGGTGCGGACTTCCGCTTACCTTCACTGTGTACAGTTATGACAACGAAAGATTCTATGTAAAAAGCGGTTTTTTAAATCAGCGGCAGGATGAGGTCCGTCTGTACCGCATTCAGGATCTGACCGTGACCAGATCATTGTCTCAGCGGATTTTCGGAATGGGAACCATTCTTGTAAATTCTTCTGACAAAACCCTTGGCGATTTTGAAATTAAAAATATCAAAAATGTCATGGATGTAAAAGAACAGCTCTCTGCGCTGGTTGAAATACAGCGAGATCAAAAACGGGTATATACCAGAGAAAATATCTCCGGGGATTCCGAAGCCGATCATGATGATTATATGTAATCAGAATGTAAAATTTCCTGTATCCATTGAAAAAGGATACAGGAAATTTTTTACCTGTATGCCTGCATTTCCTGTTGTATTTTTTCTTCAATCCGGATTTTTACCAGATCGGCAATCTCCTGCGTTTTCATTCCCTTATACTCTTCGTAACAGATCGGTTTTAAATAATGCACATATGTTGTGATCGGCCCGATATGAAAACTGTTAAACACCTTATACGAATCAATCAGTGCAATAGGAACGATCGGTGCATGTGATTTTAAAGCGATCTTAAAACTTCCTGCTTTGAAATCGCATACCTTATTTTTATTGTTAAACCGGTATCCGCCCTCTGGGAAAAGAATATACTTTTTTCCGGCAGCCACCTCTTTTGCCACCTGGTTGATAATGGTGATTCCCTGCCTTGGATTATCTTTTTCCAGGCGCTTGGCCTGCACAAGATCACAGAACTCCCGTACAAGTATCGTATGTGACTTGCGTTTGTCCATCACAAAAGAACATGGAGACTTATGGGTATACATAATACCCAGCACATCATATTTGCCCTGATGGTTCGGATACATCATATATCCTCCCTGTTTTGGGAGGTTTTCAATGCCTGTCTCTACCGTATTGATTTTTCCTGTTTTATTCATCAGATAAATGGCATGCTGCACGAGCGAATAACGCTGTTCTTCCGTATAGCGCTGCGGATGATCTGCTTCTGCCCGCATTCTAGGAATCATATATGGTGCACGATGCAGATTCATAAATATAACATAAAATAATTTTAACATGGTACTTGTATCCCTTATTCGGTATTCAATCATATTTTAAAGGTTTGATATATATATTCTAGCAAATAATACGGATTTTCTGGTTCTGCGTGTCTTGAAATGACACAAATTTTCACTGATTTTTAGAGATTTTGCTGTATTCTCTCAAAATTGCTAAATTATTCTATAATTTCAAAAAGGAACTTAAATTGCCTGGGAGACATATTCTCAATCTAATTTCATTGATTGTGGTGAATCTAAAGTGTCAAGCTCCTTAAAATAATTGGCATCTTCATTGGTAGCATACATAGCTGACTTTATACGATATAAAATGTCATCAATAGACTTAATATCTGAAACCATATATTTCTCATTCAAAAGCTCAATTAACTCTTTCTTTTGATTTTCTGTTAATTTTAATGACTGCGCAAATGTTACTAGAGCAAAGTCGGCTGTTTGCTTACTAATGCTATCCTGCTGAATGGCAATTGAATCAATCTAAAGATGCGCTACCTACTGACTTGCACGCTTATTTTTACCGGAATAACCGGAAAACCCCAAACACTTTTCCGAGAATCTTACAGTCCGGAACTATGATCGGGTCCATCGCATCATTTTCCGGCTGCAGCCGGATATGCCCGTCTTCTTTGTAAAAAGTCTTGACCGTTGCGGAATCATCGACTAAAGCAACAACCATTTCCCCATTCTGTGCGGTACTGCAGCGCTCCACAATGATATTGTCCCCGTCAAAAATACCTGCATTGACCATGCTCTCGCCCTTCACCTTCAGCATAAAGGACTCTGCATTTGGCATATACTCTGCAGGAATCGGGAAATAGGCATCAATATTCTCAACGGCAAGCATCGGCTGACCGGCGGCTACCTGCCCGATCATAGGGACATTCACCACTTCACGCCGTGTCAGATTGAAGTTATCATCCACGATTTCGATTGCACGCGGCTTTGTCGGATCACGACGGATATATCCGTTTTTCTCAAGTGTCTCCAGATGGGAATGGACGGATGATGTGGACTTTAAATGGACCGCTTCACAAATGTCACGGACTGTTGGCGGATATCCTTTGTTTAAGATTTCTTTTTTTATATATTCCAGAATTTCTCTCTGTTTATCTGAGATTTTTCCATATGCCATAATGCGTTACCTCCGGGCGTATTTCTTTATGATCTTAGTTTATCATACTACAACATAGAACGCAAACGTATATTCCGAAAATTTGTTCGTATTTTCTATTGACAAACACATGTTCGCGTATTATATTTATCTTATGCAAACAAATGTTCGGTTTCGGATAAAACAGGAGGAATTTATTATGAAAAGGGTATATAATGAAAAAATCTCACCTCGTGCAAATGAAAGTCTCACCCGAAGAGAACATACCGTTCAGACCCAGAAACGCGTGATTGTTCTGGTCTGTGTTCTTGTCATCTTCGCCGTTATTCTGATTGGAAACAGTATTATTACATTTGCCGGTTCCAGAGCCGAACAGCCGGTTCATAAGTATTACACAAGTGTCCAATTACAAAAGGGAGATTCTTTGTGGTCTCTTGCCGATCAATATGCTGCCTCTGACCGTACCTCCCGTGCGCAGTTTATCGATGAGGTGTGCGAACTGAACGGAATCTCGAAAGATAATACACTGCACAGCGGCGAGTATCTCGTAGTTTCCTATTACTCTCCGGAAATTCGGTAGCTAATTATCTGTTCTATTAATATTTATAACCTGCTATATTATTTTGTCACAAAAAAAGAGAATAACCTTCTTCCCTTTCATATCCGTAGGAAAGAAGTTATTCTCTCACTTTTCATTTATAATCACTCTTTATAATCAATCATGTCTGTTACACAAAATACCTGTTGGAATTACATCTCAATGATCTTTCCATCTCTCCAGATGCGTTCGAGATCATAGAACAGACGGTCTTCTTTGGAAAACAGATGCACAATGATATCCTCATAATCCATCAGAATCCATGTCGACTTATTATTTCCTTCAATCTGCTTTGCATGCAGCCCTGCTTTGAATAATGCTTCATCTACAGCATCCTGCATTGCAGTCAGCTGATTCTGGTTGTTTCCGTTTGCAATAATAAAATAATCGGCGATAGAGGAAACTCCTGTAATATCAATAACGGTTACATCCTCTGCCTTTTTATCTCTGAGCGCTTCTACGGCGGTCTTTACGATTTCTAATGTTTCCATGGCTGATCCTTTCCATACGGTTCATAAAATTGATAGGTTAACTGGGTCGTTGGGTCTACACTGCCTTTTCTCCCGCTTAAATAATGCAGCGTATCATATAAGATTTCTGCCATACACTGATTCAGATCCGAAAAGGCAATCTGTCTTATGATCGAAAGATGGGGAGCTTCACATCTTAAAGGTTCAATATAATCGGCAATGTAGATAATCTTATCCAATGTATTCATATCCGGCTCTCCGGTTGTATGCACCTTGATGGCATGAAGGATCTGCGGGTCCTTTACTCCATATGCTTCCTCTGCCAAAACCATACCTGCTTTTGCATGGAGAAGTCCTGGATTTTCACGCTCTACTTTAGAAATCAGGATATTGTTTTTTTCACAGAGAGAAATCTTTTTCTCTGTCGGGAGGCATTTGGCGCAATCATGCAGAAGTCCTGCGATCATCGCCTTCTCATAATCATATCCATATGCCATGGCAAGGCTTCCTGCCGTATACATGACCCCAAGCGTATGCTCATAGCGGTTTTTATCCAGTTCTTTTTTCAATCTCTTTTGTATTTCTTCTCGTTCCATACGTTTTGCTCCACTTCTTTACGATTGATACAGATGATGCCTGCGAATATACGCAGATACTTCTTCCGGAAACGCATGTTCCGGATGTTCTCCTTTCATCAGTGCCTGGCGGATCTTTGTGGAAGACATCAAAAAACGTTCACAGGGAACGATCCGGATATCACAGGGAAATTGTTCCTGCAACAAACGGATCTTCTTCTCCAATGCAGCGATGGTAAAAAGATCCCTCGGGATCACCAGAATGGTAGCCAGTTTGGCAATTCGTTCTGGTTGTTTCCATTGTTCAAAATAGTCCAGAGAATCTCCACCCATAATAAAGAAGAAACGATGCATCGGATACTGCTCCGACAATTTCTCCATGGTGCGGTATGTGTAGCTTCTCTCGGCACTGTCAAGCTCCAACCGGCTGACCGTCATCCAGGGATACGGCTGTGCGGCCAGTTTACACATTTGAAACCGGTCTTTGGCGTCGGTCATCCCATGCTCATCCTTATTTGGAGAGTGTCCGGCGGGAATAAGCCATACCTGATCCAGTGCATAAGATTCGTATGCACATTTTGCCATATGAAGATGTCCGTTATGAATTGGATCAAAAGACCCTCCTAATATTCCGATATTCATGTGTCTTATTCCGGAAGTTTAATCTTTGGATTCTTCTTTGCCTTGCGGTAAAAGATCATTTTCTTTCCGATTACTTTTACGACATTGGAATGTGTACGCTCTGCAATGACAGAAGCGATCTCCTTCGGATCATCAATACAGTTTTTCAATACAGAGACTTTAATCAGTTCTCTCTTTTCCAATGCGGCATCAAGTGCTTCAATGATCTCCGGTGTCAGAGATGCTTTTCCAATCTGAAAGATCGGATCTATATTGTTGGCAAGGCTTCCCAGATAGGCGCGCTGTCTGCTGTTCATAGCGTTTCCTCCTGTTACTTATAATAATCAAATTCGTTATAATACATACGGACAGTATCTCCATCCTGTATGCCCTGTTCTTCCAGTTCCTTTAAGATGCCCTGTTCCCGAAGGAATTTCTGGAAGAATAAAAATCCTTTTTCGGAATCCATGTTTGTATATCCAAGCATTTTTTCAATCTTTGGACCCTCTACAACAAAGGCACCGTCTTCTGCACGGGTAATTGTATATGGTTCATCCTTAAAGAAGCCAAGTGCCGGATCAAATTCCTGCTCATAGACAACGGCTTCCTTCGGACATTTTGCCAGAAGTTCACGTACATGAAACAGTAATTCCCGAACACCCTGACCGCTCACCGCAGAAATCGGATACACTTTAATGCCTTCTTTTTCCTCAAATTCTGCACGAAGCGCAGAAATAATTTCGTTTTCATTGCCATAAATTGCATCAATCTTGTTTGCTGCAATTACCTGTGGTTTCTTCAACAAGTCCGGATTATATGCATCCAGTTCCCGGTTAATGGCATGAATATCCGCAATTGGATCACGTCCTTCGGTTCCGGCCGCATCCACAATATGGATAATGACTTTGGTTCTTTCAATATGCCGGAGAAATTCATGTCCCAGACCGACACCATCGGAAGCACCTTCAATCAGTCCCGGAATATCCGCAATCACAAAACCGTTTCCGTCTTCCATGTCAACAACACCCAGATTTGGCTGTAATGTCGTAAAATGGTAATTGGCGATCTTTGGCTGTGCATTGGTCACACGCGATAAAAAGGTGGATTTTCCGACATTCGGGAAACCAACCAGTCCCACATCCGCGATCACTTTAAGTTCCAGCTGAACTTCAATCTCGATGGCTTCCTGTCCCGGCTGCGCATATTTTGGAGCCTGCATGGTGGAAGTTGCAAAGTGCTGATTGCCAAGTCCTCCACGGCCGCCATGCAAAATGACAGAACGCTTATTTTCCCCTGACATATCGGCAATTACTTTTCCGGATGCCGCATCTCTTATAATTGTTCCCTCCGGAACTTTTAATATCAGATCTGCACCATTTTTTCCATGGCAGTTCTTCTTGCCACCTTCTTCGCCCGGTTCTGCTGCGAATTTTCGTCTGTGCCGATAGTCTGCAAGCGTATTGATTCCCTCGTCTACTAAGAAAATGACATCTCCGCCTTTTCCTCCATCGCCACCGTCCGGACCACCGTTCGGCACATATTTTTCACGACGGAAGGACACATGTCCGTCTCCGCCTTTTCCTGATTTGATAATAATTTTTGCACGGTCTGCAAACATAATCTCTCTCCTACATAACGATAAAACCCCGGCTCAAAAAGTCGGGGTTTTGTAAACTACTCGTTGTCTACTGGATATACAGAAGCCTGCTTCTTATCTCTTCCTACTCTCTCGAAACGAAGAACACCATCTACTTTAGCAAATAATGTGTCGTCTCCACCGATACCAACATTCACACCTGGATGAATTCTTGTACCACGCTGTCTATAGAGAATATTGCCAGCCTTTACGAACTGTCCGTCTGCTCTCTTTGCTCCTAATCTCTTGGACTCGGAATCACGGCCGTTCTTTGTAGAACCAACTCCCTTTTTATGAGCAAAAAACTGAAGGTTCATATTCAACATGTCCTACACCTCCTTGAAATCAAGAATGATATACTCATTCCCATAATCATTTTGTATTCCTTGTAAGCCCAGAACCATGGACTTCATCAGAAGCTGTGTATCATGACCGGCTTTCTGATCAAGTCTGAAATCAATCAGCCCGGATGTCTCTTCTGTATCAATATGATAAGAATCCTCTGTGAAAGTCTCTATGGAATTGATCGTATTTATCACAAGTGCCGAAACACCTGCGCAGATAATATCACTTCCTGCTTCCGCATATCCGGAATGACCGATGCAGTGAAATCCCACTGCATCTTCATGATCCTGTAAAATCGTTATAGTAATCATATAACAATTCCTATCGATTATCCATTAATCTTTTCAATCTTAACCTGGGTGAACGACTGTCTGTGTCCGTTCTTCTTGTGATAACCGGTTTTTCTCTTGTACTTGTAAACGATTACTTTCTTTGCTCTGCCTTCTTTGATGACAGAAGCTTCAACAGTTGCTCCGGCTACTGTTGGGTTTCCAACCTTCATATCGTCTCCGGATACTGCTAATACCTGATCAAAAGTAACCTTCTCACCAGCATCAACTCCAAGCTTTTCAATGGTAATGATATCGCCTTCGGATACTTTGTACTGTTTACCACCTGTTGCTATAATTGCGTACATATGGCACCTCCTATTTATCATTACTCGCCAGTTACGGTGTTGCCAATAAGCAAACTTTTACCTCACTGTGCGGCATACTAGTGTATAATAGCACATGACCACCTGTTCGTCAAGCTGTTTATGATAAAATTTCACGCAAAGATTTGTATACTTTTTTCCGGGTCAGTTCCACCAGACCAAGTCTGGTAATATCGATAAAATTTGCGGGAACCGAATCTTTTTGTAATTCCTCCCGAATAACGGAAATCAGCTTCTGCTGCTGTTCTTTCTTTTTCAGATTGATGAAATCCACGAGGATCATCCCTGAAATGTTGCGCAGACGAAGCTGCCGTGCAATCTCTTTTGCCGCTTCAACATTGATCGCAAATAAAGCCTCTTCCCGGCGGGACCGGTTTTTTCCGCTGTTGACATCAATGACCGTCAGGGTTTCAAGAGATTCAATGATAATATTGGCTCCGGAATCAAGCCATACTTTGGAAGAAAGCAGTTCCTGCATATTTCCCCGCAGATGATATAACGTCGAAAGGCTGACCGCATCATCCCGGTAAAGCTGCACTTTCTTTTCTTCCACAAGATGGGGAAGGTATGCACAGATCTCCTGATACAGATCCTGACCATCCGTAAGAACCAGATCTGTTTTTTCAAAATTTTCTGCTTTTAACCGCGCCAAATAGCCGGGGAGATTCCGGTATACCAGATCTCCGGCATTCTGATGTGTACCGGTCTTCTTTAAAGCCCGGTATTCTTTCTGCACCAGCTCGATATCTTCGCATAATTCGGTTTCCGGAACCGCCCCTGCATTGGTTCTGAATACCAGCCCGTACCCTTCTGCTTCATGATCCTTACACGTGTTCTCTAAAAGAGCCGACAGTCTTTTTGATTCCTCCTGGGATAATTTTTTAGAAACGCCAAGACAGGTATTCTCTGTCGAAAGGAAACAGTAATGTCCATGCACTACAAGCTTGGTGCTTACGACCGGATCTTTGGTTTTTACCGCATCTTTTACAACCTGCACCAGCAACTCATCCCCTTCACAGAGCGCTTCTTTTTTGGATAATTTTCTGGTATACACCGGGTTTTTCACATCATTCAGCGGAAGATAGCATTTCTGTCCATCCGCAATGCGCACAAAAGCGGCATGAATATTGGGCACAATCTTCTCTACATATCCTACATAAATATGATCCAGCAGAGTATTTTCTTCCGGTTCAAAAACCTGAAGTTCCTGCAGCTTCCGGTTCTCATCCAAAACCAGATAAGCAAGATACTCTGTCTGATGATGTTCCAGTTTTGTGACAACGATCCGATTCATTTAAACAATTTCCTCTCCCATGCCGGAAAGCCCAACCAGCTGCCCCTGTTCATCCCTCGCATAAACTTCGAGCCGGTGGATCTGGATTGCGGATTCGCAGTATTCCAGTCCGCAAAGCTGATAAACCGATGAAAGTACCAGTTCCGGTTTGATATTATCCACACTACCCGTAGAAACCTGCAGGAAAAATGCCGGGCGTCCCTGCTCCTCTTCAACGGAAAACGCGTATACCAATGGTTTTAGGTCCACTTCCCGTTCACTTTTTTTCGTCTTTTTGATAATGGTAAACTGTGGGCTGTCCAAAAACCGTTCTTTGACGATTCTTTTCCATTCTTCCGTTGAAAACGGACTTTCGTACCCTTCTTTATAGCTCAGCCGGTAATCCGCTGCTGCCACAATTGACATCGCAGTTTTCGCTTTATCCGGCAGTTTCACATAGGAAGTAACCTCCACACCATCTACCATGGTTTCATTCAGTGCAGCGACTGCCTCCTTAGATGTCATGGATTCATTGACTTCAATATCAAAATATTCGCCATCGCTTGTGATTCCGACTCCAAGCGGCGCCGCAAAGGACATAATCTGATGCGGAGAATATCCTTCCGAATAACGGATATCAATCTTTGCACGCCGGACCGCTTTCTGAAAATAGCGCATCATATCCAGGTGTCCGATGAATTTCATGACACCCCATTTTCGAAATTTAATTCTGATTTTCAAAGCAGACACCTCCTCCAAATTGTCTTGCACCACATCCGGAGCAGCGCATCCGGCAGTTTGGCGTCACCGTCTCACTGAGCGCGGTTTTCCATTCACGCAGCATAAATGCCTTTGTCACACCGACATCAATAAAATCCCACGGGAAAATTTCATCGTCGCTTCGTGCTCTCTTGGTATAAAAATCAATATCAATGCCACATGCAGCAAATGCCTCCAGCCACAGATCATAGTGAAAGAATTCCGACCACGCATCGAAAAATCCGCCGTGTTCATACACATAAAGAATGGCTTTTGAAATCTTACGGTCTCCGCGCGCAAGAATTCCTTCCAATACCGTCACATCGGCTTCATGCCAGTTGTAACGGATACTCTTGTGGTTTAACTGTTCCTTTACATGATCATTGACAATCTTTGCACGCGCCAGATAATCCGATGGGTCTAACATGGTAGCCCACTGGAACGGGGTAAAAGGTTTCGGTACAAAAAAGGAAGTACTGATCGTAATCTGGCATTTTCCGTTTCTCTGTTCCTTTGGCACGGTGTCATAATACAAAGCGGCAATCTCGTTTGCCAGTTCCGGGATCGCCCGCATATCTTCTTCTGTTTCCGTTGGAAGTCCAAGCATAAAATAAAGCTTGACCTTATTCCAGCCGCCGACAAACGCATCATGGGAACCGGTCAGAATATTGTCAACCGTCAGGCCTTTATTGATGACATTTCGCAGTCTCTGGGAACCTGCCTCCGGGGCAAATGTCAGACTGCTTTTTTTGATGTCCTGCACTTTCTGCATAATATCAAGGGAAAAGGCATCAATACGAAGGGATGGCAGGGAAATATTGACATGTTTTTTGTCACACTCCTCAATCAGGAAATTGATCAGTTCCTCCAGATCGGAATAATCCGATGAACTGAGAGAACTTAAGGAAATCTCTTCATAGCCGGTCGATGCAAGCATGGTTTGTGCAAGTTCTTTCAGTCGTTTTACGCCCTTTTCCCGGTTTGGCCGGTAAATCATGCCGGCCTGACAGAAACGGCATCCGCGGATACAGCCCCTCTGTATTTCAAGCACCACGCGATCCTGTGTTGCTTTGATAAATGGAACCACCGGTTTTTCCGGATAAACCGAGCCGGTCAGATCCATATCCACCTGCTTTTTGATGGTTGCCGGAATATCATCATAAACAGGAGTAAATGCCGCTATCGTGCCATCTTCTTTGTAACGGACTTCATACAGCGACGGGACATAAATGCCCTCTATTTTTGCCGCCTCATGCAGAAATGCCTTTCTTGAATACTGTCCGGATGCCCGCATCGACTTATAGAGATTTAAAAATGTATCATACTGTGTCTCCCCTTCTCCAATATAAAAACAATCAAAAAAGTCTGCAATCGGTTCCGGATTATAAGAACATGGTCCTCCACCTAAAATAATCGGGTCTTCGTCCCCACGGTCAGCCGAAAGAAGCGGAATCTGTGCCAGATCCAGAATCTGTAAAATATTGGTGTAGCACATCTCATACTGCAGAGTCAGACCGACAAAATCAAAGTTTTTGATCGGTTCCTGGGACTCAAGTCCGAACAGCGGAATATTCTGCTCCTTCATAATTTTATGCAGATCCGGCCATGGAGAATAGACACGTTCACACCAGGTGTCCTCTCTGCGGTTAAACATGTCGTATAGGATCTGAATTCCAAGATGTGACATACCAATTTCGTATACATCAGGAAAACACATCGCAAAACGAATCTGCGATGTGTCATCTTTTACTACAGAATTCAGCTCATTACCGATATAGCGTGCAGGTTTTTCAATCTGCATCAGAATCTCGTCACTTAAAGCTAGTTTTCTCATAGATACCTCTTAACATTTATTTTTTATCGCTGGGCAAGTTCATTGGCAATCTCTTCCCAGGTAATGCCTTTTTCCACCATAAGCACCATACAGTGATACAGAAAATCGGAAATCTCGTATTTGATGTTTTCCGGTTCCGGATTTTTCGCTGCAATTACAATTTCCGTACACTCTTCCCCAAGTTTCTGCAAAATCTTATCGGTTCCTTTCCCAAACAGATAATTGGTATAGGAACCATCCTGCGGATGTGCTTTACGTTCCTTGATAATATCATACACGCTCTCAAGTACCTTCAGCGGATTTTTCTCAACATACTCTTTTTGTACGATGCTATTGAAAAAACAGGTACGGTTTCCGGTGTGACAGGCAGCCCCTACCTGGGAGACTTTTGCCAGAATCGTATCAAAGTCGCAGTCAGCCGTCAGGGATTTCACATACTGGAAATGTCCGGAAGTCAGGCCTTTGGTCCAGAGTTCATCACGGCTTCTGCTCCAGTAAGTCATTTTCCCGAGATTAATTGTCGTATCAAACGCCTCTTTGTTCATGTATGCAAGCATCAGCACTTCATCTGTACGGTAATCCTGCACAATGACCGGAACCATTCCGTCCGAATTCAGTTTCAGATCCTCCCAGGACAGATCCGGTGCAAAATTATACATATTGATGCCTTCCTGAAGCAGAGAAGACTTTAACTTCATAATATCCGTTGAAGTATCATTGATGAACGGACCCGCAATTCCTCGGATTTTTTCCCGCTTCAGCAGCCTTACGATCTCGTCAAAATTATAATCCGGAAGTTCCACCACATACGGAATGTTGGTCAGATTTTCCAGTGCATCCAGAATTTCCGGATTTAACACCAGTGCTTCATGGAATGTATTTTCAATCGAATCCTGATTCTTAAAAATAAAATCCACATTGTTGATAGAGAGCAGAATCCGGTCTTTGCCAAAACGTGCACTGGCTTCCTCCGCCAGTCCGATGCTCGAAGGCTTAGAAGCATTCAAAATCACCTGAAGGCATCCCGCAAACAAAAGTTTTTTGATGTCTTCCAGACGGTTAATGTTTCCTCCTGCGCATACTTTAATATCAATGTTGCGATTGATGTTTCGAATCGTATTGACATTCTTTTCATGCTCATCATCGCTGGTAGACAGGTCAAAAATAATGATCTTGTCAACTCCACTGTCGTTGTATAACTGGCACAGTCGATAAACATTCGCATCTACCGGCGTAAAATCGGTCATGGATCTTACTGCATGACCATCTTTTAAATAAAGCGTCGCGACAATGTTTTTTTGTTTCATGTATTACAAACTTCCTTTCGTTGACAGAATTCCTTTTACTCTCGGATCATGGGAAACCGCTTCATCCAAAGCTCTGGCAAATGCCTTAAACATCGCTTCTGCCATATGATGATTATTTCCGGGGCTTAACACCTTAATGTGCAGATTCATGCCCGCACTGTAGGAGACCGCATAGAAAAATTCACGGATCATTTCGGTATCAAGTGTTCCCAGACGCTCCGTAGTAAATTCGCCGTCAAATACAAGATATGGACGTCCGGAAAGATCTACCGCACACAAAACAAGTGTCTCATCCATCGGAAGGATACAGCTTCCAAATCGTTTGATTCCGCTTTTGTCCCCCAATGCCTTTTTGATCGCATCTCCAAGTACGATTCCGCAGTCTTCGATCGTATGATGGCTGTCGACCTGAAGATCTCCATCACATTCCATATGCAGATCGAAGAAACCGTGCTTGGAAAATCCCTCCAGCATATGATCAAAAAATCCAATGCCTGTCTCAATATGGGAAATACCGCTTCCATCCAGATTTAAAGTCACCTGAATGTCCGTCTCTTTTGTTTTGCGTGTTGTGCTGATCTGTCTTTTTTCCATAATCTGCTCCTTTTAGACTTTCTTTCCCATATACTACTCAAACCGAACGCGGATGGAGTTTGCATGTGCGGTCAGTTTCTCACATTCTGCAAACTGCTCAATATCTTTATGTACTTTTTCAAGCGCTTCCCGTGAGTAAGAAATAATGCTGGACTTTTTAATAAAATCATCCACGGAAAGTGCGGAAAAGAACTTGGCCGTTCCGTTTGTCGGAAGAACATGGTTTGGTCCGGCAAAGTAATCGCCAAGCGGCTCGGAGGAATACTCTCCGATAAAGATAGCACCGGCATTGCGGATCTTTGTCATTACGTGGAACGGATCTGCTGTGACGATTTCCATATGTTCGGATGCAATCGCATTTACGGTATCAATTGCTTCTTCCATATTATCTGCCACAAGAATATATCCGTAATTGTCCAGGGACTTCTGGATGATCTCTTTTCTGGAAAGTTCTGCGACAAACTGATCAATCTCTGCAGATACTTCTTCTGCAAGTTTCTGGCTTGTGGTGATCAGAATTGCAGATGCCATCTCATCATGTTCTGCCTGGGATAACAGATCCGCTGCAACATAGCGTGGATTTGCAGTCTCATCCGCAAGCACTAAAATCTCACTCGGTCCTGCAATGGAATCAATGCTGACATAACCAAACACTGCTTTTTTGGCAAGTGCGACATAAATATTTCCCGGTCCGACAATCTTGTCAACCTTTGGCACACTTTCGGTTCCAAATGCCATGGCAGCAATTGCCTGTGCTCCACCGACTTTATAGATCTCATCAACTCCGGCTTCTTTGGCTGCAACCAGAGTGGAAGGATATACTTTTCCATCTTTGCCTGGTGGCGTACACATTACAATACGGTCTACTCCCGCAACTTTTGCCGGAAGAACATTCATCAGTACGGAAGAAGGATACACGGCCTTTCCGCCCGGAACATAGACACCAACCGTCGCAAGTGCGGTAACTTTCTGTCCAAGAATGATACCGTCCTCTGTCGTAAACCAGGAATTCTGTACCTGTTTTTCATGATATTTTTTGATATTTACAAGAGACTTGCGGATCACTGCAAGCAATGTCGTGTCAACCTGTTCATAGGCCTCGGCAATCTCTTCTTCTGTTACAAGAATATTGCCGGCATTGATGTCCGCGCCGTCAAACTGCTTGGTATAATTAAAAACTGCCTGATCGCGGTTATTTCGCACTTCTTCAATAATGACGTTTACACGACCTTCAAACTCACCGTAATTATTCGGGCTTCTTTTTAAGAGATTCTGCAGAATATCTTTTCTGGTATCCTCTGTAAGTTTTAAAATTCTCATGATGTCCCTCCTAAATGACTTTTTTCAAATCGCGGATCAGTTTTGTGATTCGTTCATTTTCCATTTTCATACTTACCTGGTTTACGACCACGCGTGCAGAAAGCGGACAAACTTCCTCTAACACCGTCAGCCCGTTTTCACGCAAGGTCGTACCTGTCTCTACTATATCACAGATTACCTCTGATAGTCCAACGATCGGTGCAAGTTCGATGGAACCATTCAGCTTGATAATCTCAACCGTCTGATGTTTTTTGTTATAAAAATAATCTTTGGCAATCCGCGGATACTTGGTTGCCACACGGATCTGTTCATGATGCTGCAAAAGTTCCGCAGCACTTTCCGGTCCACAGATGCACATTTTGCATTTTCCGAATCCAAGATCCAGCACTTCATAAATATTTCTCGACTCTTCTAAAATCGTGTCTTTTCCGACAATTCCAATATCGGCTGCACCATACTCTACATATGTAGGCACATCCGGTCCCTTGGCAAGGAAAAACCGAAGTCCAAGTTCCTCATTGACAAAGATCAGTTTACGGGTATCCGGATCACGGATCTCATCACAGGTGATTCCTATTTTTTCAAACAGTTCGAGTGTCTTTTTTGCCAGACGTCCCTTTCCCAGTGCAAACGTCAGATATCTCTTTTCTTCCATGATCTCCTCCTATGCTTCCTCTATAAATTCTACTTTTGAAACGTGATCCTTCATGGCATAGCTCAGATAATCATCTTTGCTCCGGCCTTCCTGCATCTGGATCAGAGAAACCGAAATTCCCTGAGCGCGAAGTTCTTTCGCTTTTTCTACTGCTTCCGCAATCTTATTTTCCGCGTAAACGATCATCTGATTTTTCTCTTCGGACGGAAGTGTGATCTTTTGTCTGGAAAGAGCGGAAAGAAGCTGGTCCACAACAATGGCAAAACCAATGGCCGGTGCTTTTCTTCCGAAATATGTAAGCAGCCTGTCATAGCGTCCTCCCTTTACCACAGGTTCTCCTGTTCCAAATGTATATCCTGCAAAAATAATACCGGTATAATAATGGTAATTGCTGATGATTCCGAGTTCAAACGAAACGTATTTTTCAATTCCGTATAACCGCAGAAACGATCCGAGTTTTTCCAGATCAGTAATTGCGGAAAGAATGTTCGGGTAATCCGAAGCAAGAGACTTTGCCTCAGCAAGTTCTTCTACCTGTGTCTCAAAACTTCCGAGAAGGGAAAACAGTTTCTTTAACGTGTCATTTAAATGCATTCCCTCTACCATTTCTTCCACACCGAAATAATTTTTATTGGCAAGCAGTTCTCTTAATTCCTGCTGCTGTTCCTCATCAAGTCCTGCCGCCTCTGCCAGCCCGCGGAAAAACTGTGCATGTCCAACCGAGATCTGAAATTCTTTCAGTCCGCTCGAAAGAAGGGACTCCACTACCATGGCAAGTATTTCTGCGTCAGCAGCAACCGTTCCGTCTCCGATCAGCTCCGCACCGCACTGTGTCGTTTCCTTTAAGCGTCCCTGATACGCGTTGGAATTGATAAACGTGTTTCCCATATAACAAAGTTTTACCGGCATATCATCCTCGGTATAGTACTTTGCAGCACTTCTTGCAATAGATGGAGTAAAATCCGGACGAAGTACCAGCGTGCTTCCGTCCTTGTCAAAAAACTTATACAGATCTTTGGATGGTGTTGTACCGATTTCTTTTCCAAAAATATTAAAAAATTCAAACGTTGGTGTCTGAATATCACAATATCCATATTGACGCAATACATCGTGTAATCTCTCCTGCAACAGTAATTTCTGTTTGCACTCTCCGTTATAAATATCCCGGACTCCGTCCGGCGTATGTAACATCTGGTCTGTCATAATCGAACCTCTCGCTTTACTATTTTAAAGTGATACCGTGATAATTTGGTAGCACATGAAACAACGCTATTATAAGAAATATTCCAAAGATTGTCAATCCCTGTCCTCTAAATCCTTCTGGAGAACCTGAAGATAGGGAATCAGTACCCCTGATACCTTTGGCAGAAAATAGGCCGGATTCAGCTCCTCATACCGAAAGCTTTTCCGTCCACCATCCAGAGCCCGGTTCCAGAACTTCTCCAGATCGGAAAAACGCAGATAATAAAATTCCTCCCTGTGCGTAAAAGATATCAGAAGAAACGCTATTCCCTCCTGCTTTTCAAACTGCTCCATAAAAGCCACCTGATGCGGATGAACATTGGCAAGCGGAAAGGTGTCGGTGTTGCATTCTTTTGCATCGAAACACACCGGAATTCCCTGTACAGCTCCAATATAATCCACGGTACTTTTCTGTTCAAAATAGGCAAGTGTGATGTGTCTGGTTTCTTTATCAATATTAATAGGAGTAATCGGTGTCGGGATCTTCTGGATCAGAGCCAGACCGTTGTGTGCATATTTTTCGTTTGTACGGTTTAAAAGATCCTCCAGTGTTGATCCGCGCAGTCCCCTTGAATTCCAGGTCGGCATCTGCTATCCACGCTCCTTTTCCATAATTTCTTTAAATATTTCGGGCATCGGAGCAGTAAAAACTCTTCCGTCCGGAAATTCCAGACGATACGCATGAAGCAGCTGATGATCCACATGAAAGGTACTATAAAATTTGTGATTCACTGACGGGTCCCCATACTTGCGATCTCCGATAACCGGATGACCGACAGATGCCAGATGTGCACGAATCTGATGTGTTTTTCCGGTAATCAGGCAAATTTCCAACAGACTGCATGTTCCTTTCGCCTGTACGGACGTATAAGAAGTCTCAATCCGTACAGCATCTTTTTGTTCCTGTGTCAGAATCTTTACCTGATTGGTATGTTCGTCTTTGATAAGCCATCCGGACAGATGTACCGGTTTTGTAACGTTCCCGGATACAATGGCACGGTAAAATTTATGAATGGTACGTTCCCGCAACCCCTCGGAAAGCATCTGTGCGCCGGCAAGCGTTTTGCCCATCAGAAGAAGTCCTGTCGTATTGCGGTCCAGCCGGTTGCACACTGACGGACGAAACGTGCCGAATGTCTCCAGAGAAAGTGCCCCGCTCCGGATCAGATAGCCGAGCAGATATTCATTGGCAGACAGATCCTGTTCTTTTGCTTTCTGGGAAAGCATATTGTATGGCTTATCCGCGATGAGAATATCCGTATCTTCATAAATGATGGAAAGCCCCTTCATTGGCAGACGCTGCAGCATGTGAAACTCTTCCTGCAGTTTTTTTGTGTCCTGCATAAATTTATGCAGTGTTTCATCACTGAAAAACACCGCTACCTGCGCGCCTTTTTGCAGCGTCTCCTTCCCGGTCGCTTTTTTTCCGTCCAAAGTAATATTCTTTTTTCGAAGCATCTTATATAAAAAACTGACCGATGCATTGGGCAGCAGTTTTTTTAAATATTTATCAAACCGCTGGTTGGCATCATTCGTGCCGATGGTAAATGTTTTCATAACGTTTCCTACTTCTTTTTATGGATGTTGCGGATGGTTTTCTTTTTGTGTTTTGCGGTCACCATCTTTCCGGCAGCAGCCTTGCCTGCCGGTGCCTTCTTTCCTTGTCTGGATGACCGGTAGGAAGTACCCGCGTCTTTTTTCGGCCGGCGCGGACGGATCAGACATTTGGAATCAAATCCGATCAGATCCTGACGTCCTGCTTTGATTAATGCTTCATGTACCAGATCGTAATTTTTCGGGTTGCGATACTGAATCAGTGCACGCTGCATGGCTTTTTCATGCGGATTGGTTGCCACATATACAGGTTCCATTGTCCGCGGGTCCAGTCCTGTATAATACATGCAGGTAGAAATCGTTGACGGTGTCGGATAAAAATCCTGTACCTGTTCCGGCATGTAACCTAAATCCCGCAGATACTCTGCTAGTTCAACCGCTTCTTTCAGCGTCGATCCCGGATGGGAAGACATCAGATACGGCACAAGATACTGCTCTTTTCCGATTTTTTTATTCATATCTTTATACGCTTTTACAAAACTGTTATACACTTCCACACTTGGCTTTCCCAGTTTCTGTAAAACGGTATTGCTGATATGTTCCGGTGCCACCTTCAACTGCCCGCTCACATGATGCTCGCACAGTTCCCGCAAAAATGTACGATCCTTATCATACATCAGATAATCAAACCGGATACCCGAACGGATAAATACTTTTTTCACACCCGGAAGCACCCGCAGCTTTTTCAACAGGGCAATGTAATCCTTATGGTCTACTTCCAGATTCTTACATGGTTTCGGGAACAGGCACTGTTTCGTCGGACAGGCTCCCTTCGTCATCTGCTTTTTGCATGCCGGTGCACGGAAATTCGCCGTAGGTCCCCCGACATCATGGATATACCCTTTGAAGTCCGGTTCCTGAATGATCTGTTTTGCCTCGTCAATGATCGACTCATGGCTTCTCGTCTGGATAATTCTGCCCTGATGAAACGTCAGCGCACAGAAACTGCATCCACCAAAACATCCGCGGTTGCTGATCAGGGAAAACTTAATCTCCCGGATCGCAGGAACCCCTCCGTCTTTTTCATATGACGGATGATAATTCCGCATATACGGAAGTGCATAGACTTCATCCATTTCCGTCTGTGTCAATGGCTTTGCCGGTGGATTCTGCACAACAAATGTGGTTCCACCGTAAGGCTCAAACAGGCGCTTTCCGGAAAATGGATCTGTATTACAGTACTGCTTGTAAAAACTCTGCGCAAACGAACGCTTATTTTCTTTGATCTCATCATAATCCGGTAACTCGATGGCATCATAGATCAGATCACGGTTTTTTGTTTTAAATACGGTTCCGTCAATAAAGGTAATATCATGCACATCGATTCCGGCATTCAATGCATCTGCGATTTCAATGATACTGTGTTCTCCCATTCCATAAGAAATCAGATCTGCACCGGAATCAAGCAGGATCGAACGTTTCACCTTGTTGGACCAGTAATCATAATGTGCCAGACGGCGCAGACTGGCTTCAATTCCACCGATAATGATCGGGGTCTTCTTGTATGTATGCCGGATCAGATTACAGTACACCACGGTAGCATAATCCGGTCGCTTTCCCATTACGCCTCCCGGGGTATAGGAATCGGTTGCACGGCGTTTTTTGGATACCGAATAATGATTCACCATAGAATCCATATTTCCGGCAGAAACCAAAAAGCCAAGTCTTGGAACGCCAAGCACGGAAATAGAAGCATCATCCTTCCAGTCCGGCTGCGCAATGATTCCCACCGTATAGCCATGTGCCTCCAGCAGTCTGGCAATGATTGCATGACCAAAAGACGGATGATCTACATATGCGTCTCCGCACACATATACAAAATCCAGCTGTTTAATCCCGCGTTCCTGCATATCCTGTTTTGAAATCGGCAGATACCCTTCGTACATAATTTTATACTCCTGATGATTGTTTATTTTCCGCTTCTTTTTTCAGGGAAGCCAGTTCCTGTTCCGTAAGTTTACGGTAAGTTGCCTTTTCTAATGTTCCAAGTGTAAGTGTTCCCATGGAGATCCGTTTCAGATATGTCACCTTACATCCAACCGATGCAAACATACGCTTCACCTGGTGAAATCTGCCTTCCGAAATCGTAAGTTCCGCCTCACGGTCCCCAAGGATTTTGAGATCTGCCGGAAGTGTGCGCTTCTCATCGCCGATGTCCACGCCCTCTGCAAATTGTCCTGCCGTTGTATCTGGAATTTTCTGATCTACCTGTACAAAATACGTTTTTTTGACATGGTATGCCGGTGACAGCAGGCGATGCGTGAGTTCTCCGTCATTTGTAATCAGCAAAAAACCTTCCGTATCCTTATCCAGTCTTCCGACCGGTGCAAACTCCTTTCGCATGGACTCCGGGAAGAAATCCATAACCGTCCGGTTTAACCGGTCACATCTTGCCGTCACACAGCCCGCCGGTTTATGAAAGAGATAATAGGAATACTTCTCATAAATCACCGGACGATGATCAAACAGAATCTGATCCTGTTCCGGATCAACCTTAAGATCCGGTTTCTTTGCCACCGCATCATTTACCGTAATTCGCCCCTCGCGGATTCGTTTTTTCACATCGGTGCGTGTGCCAACGCCGGAATCCGCCAGGAATTTGTCCAGGCGAATCATACGTTTGCCTGCTGCAGAAATGCAACAAGGAAATCCCATACTCTTGCGGTAGAAGAAATGGATAAATGCTCTTTTGGCGTGTGAATGTCAAAATTGTCCGGTCCGAAAGAAACGCAGTCGAGATCCGGAATTTTTTCAGAAAGAAGGCCACACTCCAGCCCTGCATGAATCGTGGAAAATACAGGTTTTTTATGAAACAGCTCTTCGTATACTTTTTCTGCCTGCGGACGCAGCGCAGAATCCGTGCGATACTCCCACGCCGGATAATCACCTTCCACTTCTGCTTCTCCTCCAAGCATCTCCACAAGCATCGTAACACGTGCACACAGATCTTCTTTGCGGGTTTTTACACTGCTTCGGATCGAAGTAAGTGACGTCAAGGCATCTTCTTTTAATTCCAGAATTCCAAGATTTAAGGAAGTTTCTACCTGACCGTTTAACAGCTGGCTCATATGCTGAATTCCGTTTGGCACATTGCGCAGATAAAAAATCACACGGCTTACCGAATGATAATCTAATATTTCCGCTTCAGCATTGCCCTGTTCTTCTATCAGCACCTGCACGCCCGGATCTGTTTCCACCAGTTCTTTTTTTAATATTTCATTCAGTTCTTTTACATATTCACAGACAATCTGCGTATTTTCTGCCGGAATCAGGATTTCTGCCTCACATTCTCTTGGAATTGCATTGTCCTTTAACCCACCATGCAAAGTGAGAATTCCAAACGGGGAACGCGAAAAGATTCCATACAGCAGGCGTCCCATCAAAAGATCTGCATTTCCATGTTCTTTATCGATCTCACTGCCGGAATGTCCGCCGGAAAGCCCGGTCACAATAAGAGAAAGTTTCTTTCCCGTCTGTCTGACACGGGTTACGGGAATGGAAACATTTAATGCCATACCGCCCGCACAGCCGGTCAGGAAAATTCCCTCTTCATCACTGTCAATATTTAACATGGTATGTCCGGTCAGCATAGACAGATCCATGACAGCCGCCCCCAGCATTCCGATTTCTTCATCCACGGTAATCACAACTTCTAATTTCGGATGGGAAATTTCATCTGATTCCAAAATTGCCAGCGCATATGCCACTGCAATTCCGTCATCTCCGCCAAGCGTTGTCCCTTCTGCCTTCAGGAAATCTCCATCTACATACAGGCGCAGCCCTTCTTTATCCATGTCAAGATTACAGTCTTTTTCTTTTTCACAGACCATATCCATGTGTCCCTGAATGATGATCGCCGGAGCCTTTTCATAACCTTTGGATGCTTCCTTGACAAGAACCACATTGTTTGCTTTATCCTGATACCAGGTCAGTGCGTGTTCTTTTGCAAATTTTACCAGGTAATCACTGATCGCTTTGGTGTTTCCCGATCCATGTGGAATTGCTGCGATCTGCTTGAAATAATAAAATACCCTTTCCGGATATAAATGCTCTAATGTACTCATATACTCCTCCTGTCTCACATAAACTGTATCATGAAAAAATTTGTATTTACTCTTCTCTGTTGCATACTGTTTTTGTTTTTTATCTGTTTCCCCCACGCAGCAGTCTCGGCATCAAAACAAGGGCTGCAGCTGTGGTTTACACAGATTCTTCCGACACTGCTCCCTTTTTGTGTCCTCTCGTATGTCATTCTGCGCAGTGAAATTCTTCCGAAAAAATTTTCTGCCTGCTACATCGTACTGTGTGGTTTTTTGTTTGGATTTCCCATCGGCTGCAAACTGACTGCCGACTTTTACAGCAGTAACTATATCTCCCGGGAAAAAGCCTCTGCCTTATGCTGCTTTACAAACAACTTAAGTCCCGTATTTGTCATAACCGCCATTCAGGAAATTTTGCAGCTTCCGTTATCTCCTGTATACGTTTTTCTGATCTATGGCATTCCGTTTTTGTATGGAATGAGTATGCTGTTATTATATCACAGAACCCCTTCTTCTACACAAAAAGAAACGGCATCAAGATTTCATATGGATATGCAAATCATTGATGCCGGCATCATTCACGGATTTGAAACCCTGATCAAAATATGCGGCTATATCATCCTGTTTTCCATTTTCTGCGAAATGCTGCAGACACTGCCGTTTCCGGCGCATTGGTTTTCGCTGGCCGCCACCGGATTCTTAGAAGTTACAAACGGTGTTGCGCTGCTTTCCACCTCTGCCTGCACCAGACAGATAAAATCTCTTCTGGCAGTGTTATTCCTGTCATGGGGAGGATTGTCCGGCATTTTTCAGGTCTCTTCCATCCTTCACCAGACCGGACTCTCGCTCCGGAACTATGTATTACAGAAAATAATCCTCTTACTGTTAACCGTTGGATGCTGTATTCCTTTACTTTTCCTGGGCATCCTCATCTGAAGCTGAAATATTGGTAATCTGTGGCTCCTCTGCAGACTCTGCTGCCTGTCCGGCAGAAGCGGCTGCCTCCTCTGCTGCTTCTGTCTGTGGAAACAGCTGTGCCCGGTTCTTTGTCACTACATCAAGGAAACCCTGCAGTGAAGAAATCAGACTGTCATACCGCGCCTGAGAAGTCTCGATGGAATTCGACAAAACCTCCTCGATCTCATGCAGCTGGTCATCCGCATATCCCATGGCACTGACACGCAGACTGTTTGCCTCATTGGTAGCATTGTCTAAAATTTCCTGGGCCTGCTTGGTTGCGATCATAACAACTTCATTTGCCTGTGCATATGCCTGCTGCATAATCTGATGCTCGCTGACAAGTTCGTTGGTCTGCACCTGTGCCTGTGCAATGATCTGATCCGCCTTCGCCTGTGCATCTGCTAAAATTGCTTCCTTATTGCTGATAATCTTCTGATAACGCTTTACTTCTTCCGGTGTTTTGGCGCGAAGTTCCGCAATAAGTTCTTCTAATTCTTCTTTGTTGACAATAATCTTTGTACTTGAGAGCGGCTGGAATTTACAACCATCAATATACTCTTCGATTTCCTCAATAATCTGTTCCATCTTACTGCTCATAGTGAAAATCTCTCCTATCTGTTCTCATATTTCTTATAAATCCGTTCAATAAAACGTTCCGGTACAAAGTTGGAAATATCTCCACCGTAGGACGCAAATTCCTTGACAATTGTCGAACTTAAATAGGAATAAGAAAGATCACTTGTCAGGAAAATGGTTTCAATATTAGAATCCTGCACATGGTTCGCCTGTGCGATCTGCAGCTCGTACTCAAAATCTGTCACTGCACGAAGCCCACGCACGATAATGGTAGCATCTATTTTATTCATAAACTCTACCAACAGACCATCAAAGGACGCCACCGTAACGTTTGGAATATCCTTTGTCATCTCTTCTATCATACTAACACGTTCTTCTAAAGAAAACAACGAATTTTTTGCGCTGTTGTTGAGCACTCCGACGACCAGCTCATCCACAATTCTTGAAGCACGGTTGATGATGTCCATATGTCCGAATGTCAGTGGATCAAAACTTCCCGGATAAATTGCTTTTTTCATGTTTGTTATACCCTCTTCTGTTGAATAAAGACATGCATATTTGTCTTATATTTTTTAAACTTTATCACGGAAAATCCCAGCTCATCCAGATAAGAAAAATCCGTATCAAGCGATGCTTCCACAATAATCATGGTGTCAGGTTTCAACACACTTGATTTTGAAAGGAAACGCAGCACATCTTCTTCAAGTCCCTGCCGGTATGGCGGGTCCATAAAAATAATATCAAATGTATATTTTCCCTCCAGACTGCTGATTCCGCTGATCACATCCGTGGTAAGCAGTCTGGATTCCTTCGTAAATTTTGTGAATGCAATATTATCTTCAATGCATTTGGCCGCTTTCCGGTTATTCTCAATAAAAACCGCATACAAAGCTCCGCGGCTGATTGCTTCTAACCCGATCTGACCGCTGCCCGCAAACAGATCCAGAAAATAACATCCCGGCACATCATTCTGCAGCATATTGAATAATGTCTCTTTGATCTTGTCTGTTGTCGGGCGCGTTTCCAGCCCCTCAATTGTTTTCAGCGGCAGGCTGCGCGCTGTTCCTGCTATGATTCGCATAAGGTTCCTCCATATGTTTTGATGATACACCGCTCCAGAAATGCAATGGCATATGCCGCAGCCGCATGTCTTATTTCACTTCTTGTACCGGTAAAATGTTCTGTCCCGGAAAATATCTTTCCCTGCACAAAACATCCAAAACAGACCGTTCCCACCGGAGTCTTTAAAGTTCCTCCCCCGGGTCCGGCAACCCCCGTTGTAGCCACCGCACATCCCGCGTGTGCCTGTTTTGCAGCACCTACCGCCATCTCCTGTGCGGTCTGTTCACTCACGACACCATAATCGGAAATGGTCTCCGGCAATACGCCCAGTATCTTTTCTTTTGCTTCGGGAGCATAAGTGATATATCCCTCTTTAAAATAATCGGAAATTCCCGGAATATCTACCAGTGCAGACGCCACCAGTCCTCCGGTACAGCTCTCGGCTGTCGTCACCAGCAGCTGGTGTTCTGCCAGAAGTCTGTCAATTTTCATTAGTTCTGATCCTTTAATACTGCTTTGTTTTTTGCGATATAATCAATCAGAGATACGACGGTAAGTACCAGGGAAATATAAATAAATACCGTTCCGAGTACTGTAAATACCGTATTTTGAATATTCAGTACCAGAAGAATCACGGTGACCATCTGAGATGCGGTTTTAAATTTGCCCCAGTAGCTTGCTGCGATCACGACACCATTGTCTGCAGCAATCAGACGGAATCCGCTGATAATAAACTCGCGGGAAATGATCACAATAACAATCCATGCCGGAATTCTGCCAAGTGCAATCAAACAGATCAGTGCAGAGCAGACCAGAAGCTTGTCTGCCAGCGGGTCCATAAACTTTCCGAAATTTGTTACAAGATTGTACTTTCTTGCAATTTTTCCATCCAGAAAATCCGTCAGGCTTGCGACAATAAAAATAACAAGCGCAATGTAATTTCCGTATCCTTCAAAGTATGGAGCTAACAGGAAAAATACAAAAAACGGAATAAGAATCACACGGAAAGTCGTTAATTTATTTGGTAAATTCATAATTGTTCCTCCTATTTTACAATCGTAGCGATCAGGTCATATTCATATGCACCGGTAACTTCCACCTTCACAATATCTCCGGTTAAAAGTTCTTCGTCTGTATTGATAAAAATATATCCGTCTACATTTGGCGCATCCCGGTAGGTTCTGCCGACGTAGGTATTGTTTTCATCCGCAACCTGTCCTTCGATAAACGCATACAAAACCGTACCTTTCATGGCTTCATTCTTGTCAAAAATCACTTCTTCCTGAAGTTCCATGACGTCTGCCTGCCATTCCTCTTTTTGTTCCTGCGGCACCTGATCCGGCATTTCTGCTGCCGGTGTTCCTTCCTCCGCGGAATAAGTAAACGCTCCGAGACGGTCAAATTCCATATCATTGACAAACTGCATCAGTTCTTCGTGCTGCTCTTTTGTCTCCCCCGGGAATCCGCAGATCAAAGAGGTCCGCAAGGTGATATCCGGGACACGTTTTCTCAAATAATGGATTCTCTCGATCAGTTCCTTTTTATTTGTTTTTCTTCCCATGCGCTGCAAAATTGTATCGTTGCAGTGCTGGACCGGCATGTCCAGATAGTGACAGACCTTTTTATCCTTAATCATGGAATCGATCAGTTCCTCATAGATTTCTTCCGGATAACAGTACATAATACGAATCCAGAACAGGCCGGAAATCCCGTTCAGGCGGTCTAACAATTCATGCAGGCATTTTTTCCCATACAGATCCACACCGTAAAGCGTTGTCTCCTGCGCAACAAGGATCAGTTCCTTTACGCCTCCTGCAACCAGTTCTTCTGCTGACGTAACCAGCTCGTCCATCGGAACACTGCGGTAACGTCCGCGCACAGACGGGATCACACAGTAGGTGCAGTTTTTGTTGCATCCCTCTGCAATTTTCAGATATGCATAATGTCCGCCTGTCGTAACCGTCCGTTTGGTCGACAGCTGCGGCAGTCCGCTGAGCGTATGAAAATTTTTATAAAATTTATGCTGCAGGGTCTCCTCGAGTGCCTCTACAATGGAATCATAGGAATTGGTTCCTAAAATAGCATCTACTTCCGGTATTTCTTTTTTCACTTCATCCTGATAACGCTGTGTCAGGCAGCCGGTGACAATGAGTGATTTACAGCAGCCTGTTTTTTTCTGCTCTGCCATTTCCAGAATGGTGTTAATGCTTTCTTCTTTTGCATCGCCGATAAAACAGCAGCTGTTGACAATAATGATATCCGCTTCCGTTTCATCATCCGTCAGTTCAATTCCATGACTGGTAAGCATACCGATCATGTACTCGGAATCTACCAGATTTTTGTCACATCCGAGTGAAACAAATAATAATTTCATATAACCTCTCACTTGAAAAAGGGAATGACAGCTGTCACTCCCTTTTGGTATTTCTTAGTTTTCGTCCTCTCCAGGTACAATCTTTACTTCTCCGCGGTATAACTCTTCCACGGCAATGGAAAGCGGCTTGTTGCAGACCGGATCATCAATCAGTGGTTTTGCTCCGGCAATGATCTGTCTTGCACGCTTTGCTGTGGCAAGAACGATGGAGTAACGGCTGTTTACCACCGGTTCTTCACCGATTTCGCCCTCGTCATTTACAACTTTCATTAATTCAACATAAGATGGATGTATCATATTTATTCTCCTTTCGAAAAGCTTTTGAGATTTTCTCTCATTTGATTAATAAAATCTATATTAGCAGATACCCGATACGCCTGATCCCTTCCGGTATTTTGTGACTGCTCATCACAGATCAGCTGATCAATCAAAGCCGATGCGTGATCCACCGTATCGTTTACCACTAAATAATCATAATTTTCAATTCCTTCGGATTCCTCACATGCACGTGCAAGCCGTGCCGCAATGACCTCCGGAGTCTCTGTACCGCGTCCGACCAGACGGTCACGCAGTGTCCCGGCATCCGGTGCCGTAACAAACATCAGGACAGCATCTTTTATTTTTTCTTTTACTTTTAATGCTCCCTGTATCTCAATCTCTAAAATTACATTCTTTCCGAGATTTAAATTTTCCTCCACATAAGAACGAGGAGTTCCATAAGAGTGGCTGACATATTTTGCATATTCTAAAAAATCATCCTTCTGAATCATGGAATCAAACGTTTCGTCCGTCACAAAAAAATAATCCACACCATCTTTTTCTCCCGGTCTCGGATCTCTGGTAGTTGCGGAAACCGACAGTGCATACCTGTCCGGATGTGCTGCCAGCAGTGCTTTCATCAGAGTTCCTTTGCCCGCTCCGGAAAATCCGGAAATAACAACTAACTTTCCTTTCTGTTCCATAACGCGCTTCCTTTATTCTATATTTTGGATCTGTTCGCGGATCTTTTCGATTCCGGTCTTCAGATTAATTCCCACATCTGAAATTTCAATATTATTTGCCTTTGAGAGAATCGTATTTGCTTCACGGTTCATCTCCTGTGCAATAAAATCGAGTTTGCGTCCTACCGGACCTCCCTCTGAAAGTGTCTCCTTCATCGAGGTAATATGGCTGCGCAGACGCACGGTTTCTTCATCCACACACACCTTGTCTGCATAGATCGTAACCTCTGTCGCAATTCTTCCCTCATCGATCTGGGTATCTCCCAAAAGTTCCTGGATCTTTTCCGTCAGATGGCTGCGGTATTCCTGCATAATCTGCGGAGAACGCTCCTCAATGAAATCCACTCCGGCAAGCAGGTCATCTAACTTCTCACAGAGATCCTTCTTTAAGTTCTCGCCTTCCCGGATACGGGTCTCAACGAATTGTTCACATGCTCCGCAGATTGCCTTCTGCAATCCATTCCAGAGCTCTTCTTCGTCCATTTCCTGTTCTTCCATAACAAAGACATCCGGATAACGGGACAGTGTGCTTACCCGCACATCATTTTCCAGATGGAATGTTTCTGCCATGGCATTCAGATATTTTAAATACTCACCGGCAAGTCCCTCATTATACTTAAGTGCATAATTGTCCTCCGTATAGTCCTCATAGGAAATATACAGATCCACTTTGCCTCGTTCAATATATTTTTTTAACAGACTGCGGATCGCACTCTCAAAAAAATTTAACTTTTTCGGCATCTTCATGTTTACATCAAGATACCGGTGATTTACGGATTTCAGTTCCACGGTAAATTTGCGTTTTTCATCTGCAATCTCACAGCGCCCAAATCCGGTCATGCTTTTAATCATTTTACTTTCTCCCAAATATCATGCACATATCTATGCATAGATAAATGTATTATAATGCTTCTTTGCCGTTTCGTCAAATGTTCTTGCAAAAAATGTATACAAAAGATATCCACTTTCTGCATATAGACAAAAGACGTGGAAATTACTATAATGATTCATGAGTTTGAAAAACACTATAATCATGAACAGGAGAATTTCCATGGCTTTTGACGGAATCGTAATCGCAGGTTTAGTCCATGAACTGAACCAGACGATTTTAAATACAAAAATCAGTAAAATTGCGCAGCCCGAAAATGACGAGCTGCTTTTGACATGCAAAGGAAGCAGCGGACAGTTCCGTGTATCCATTTCAGCAAACGCTTCCCTTCCTTTTTTATATCTGACGGACACCAACAAGACAAGTCCCCTGCAGGCGCCTACATTTTGTATGGTTTTACGCAAACATATCGCAAACGGGCGGATCATAAGCATTACCCAGCCCCATATGGAGCGCATCATCCATCTGAAGATTGAACACCTGAATGAAATGGGGGATATCTGTCATAAGACCCTTGTCATTGAACTGATGGGAAAACATTCCAATATTATCTTTTGCGATGAGGACGGCACCATGATCGACAGCATCAAGCATGTCTCTTCCGCCGTAAGTTCCCTGCGCGAAGTGCTTCCGGGCCGCCCGTATTTTATTCCTGCCACACAGGAGGACAAATTCAATGCCATGACTATGGATGCCACACAGATCTGCGATGCCATTAAAGCAAAACCGATGTCCATCTGCAAAGCGATCTATACAACATTTACCGGTGTCAGTCCGCTGGTTGCATCCGAACTGGCATTCCGGGCAGGGATGGATGCAGATCAGTCTCTTTTGGCCTGTACCGATGATGAAGTCCATCATCTCGCAAACCACATTGCATGGTTTTTTGATGAAATCCGCCACAACGAATTTCATCCGGTGATCGTAAGAAAAGACAAACGGCCGATCGAATTTTCTGCCATTGAACTGACCATGTATCAGGATTATGAGATGGAACATATGGAAAGCATCTCGCAGATGCTCGAAGTTTTCTATGCAGAGCGCAATATTTACAACCGTATCCACCAGAAATCCGCAGACCTGCGAAAAATCGTCACAACTGCGTTAGAGCGCAACCAGAAAAAATACCAGTTACAGCAAAAACAGCAGAAAGATGCCGAAAAACGGGAAAAATATAAACTGTACGGAGAACTGATCAATGTATACGGTTACAATCTGCAGGACCAGGCAAAAGAACTGGTCTGTGAAAATTTTTATGACAACAATAAAGAAATCCGTATCCCGTTAGATCCGCAAAAGACCGCACGTGAAAATTCCCAAAAATACTTTGATAAATACGGAAAACTGAAACGGACTTCCGAAGCTCTTGAAGTCCAGCTTGCGGAAACCAAAGCGCAGATTGACCATCTGGAGTCCATCCAGAATTCTTTGAACATTGCACTCTCCGCCGATGATCTGGTGCAGATCAAAGAGGAATTGATGGAATACGGTTTTATCAAAAAACACAAAAACGGCAAAAAACAGAAAATCAAAAGCAAACCTTTCCATTATATTTCATCCGATGGCTATGACATGTACGTCGGCAAAAATAACTATCAGAATGATGAACTGACCTTTAAATTTGCAACCGGAAATGACTGGTGGTTTCACGCCAAAAAAATGCCGGGTTCCCATGTAATTGTAAAAAACAAAGGGGGAGAAATGCCGGACCGCGTATTTGAAGAGGCCGGAAAACTTGCCGGTTACTATTCCAGCGGACGTGACAGTGACAAACTTGAAATTGATTATCTTCAGAAAAAAAATGTAAAAAAACCGGCCGGAAGTGCACCCGGATTTGTCGTATACTATACGAACTACTCTCTCACGATTCATCCGGACATCAGCGGTCTGACACTGGTGGAATCATCCAATACATAAGTTTCCAGCATAGGCTTTCTGCTTAGCGCATATACTAGAATCGTACCACAAAGTACAACCGCAAAGGAGGAAGAAAAGCATGGCAGACAGAAGTACAAAAAAATCATTGGAACGTTTTAAGTATGAAGTTGCAGATGAGCTTGGAGTCCCACTTAGCAACGGATACAACGGTGATCTTACCGCAAAACAGAATGGATCTATCGGCGGTTACATGGTCAAAAAAATGATCGAAGCACAGGAAAGACAGATGGCTGGCAAAGGAGAAAACATCCAGTAACCCACTCACTTGTCCCAATGTACAAAAGAAAAAAGCAGGTCTCTGTCACGGAGACCTGCTTATTCTTTTGCCGGAATCTACAAATTCATTTTTGAAAGCTGTTCTTCCTGAAACTGCATCATTTTCTTTTGCAGAATGTGATGTCCGGGTTCTGTCAATTCCGGGTCTTCCTCAAGAATTGTTTTTACTTCTTCCGAAGCCTCCTGCAGCACCGCCGCATCCTGGTAAATATCCGCCAGCGCAAATACCAGATCTCCACTCTGCCGGATACCGAAAAAATCTCCCGGTCCGCGTAATTTCAAATCCTCACTCGCAATAAAAAAGCCGTCGTTTGATTTATTTAATATTTCCAGACGTTTTTCTGCCGTCTTGGCCGAAGAGGCATTGATCATAATACAATAAGACTGTGCATCTCCTCTTCCCACACGTCCACGCAGCTGATGCAGCTGTGCTAAGCCAAATCGGTCCGCATTCTCGATCAGCATCACGGTTGCATTCGGTACATTGACCCCCACTTCCACTACCGTGGTGGATACAAGCACCTGAATTTTATTTTCCGCAAATTCCTGCATAATTTCATTTTTCTTACTGCTCTTCATCTTTCCGTGAAGCACGCCCACCTGGATGCCGGATGGCAGTTCCTCCATAAGCGTTTTCGAGTAATCAATTACATTTTCTCCCTGTGCCTCTTCGCTTGCCTCCACAAGCGGACAGATCACATATGCCTGATGTCCTTTTTTCACCTCATCTGCAACAAACGCATATGCTTTCGGCCGGTATGCCGTATTAACCACACAGTTTTTGATCGGAAGCCGTCTTGCCGGCACCTCATCCACAACCGAAATATCCATATCTCCGTAGATAATGATCGCAAGGGTTCGCGGAATCGGTGTTGCACTCATAACAAGAATATGCGGCATATCCCCTTTTTGCGCAAACTCCTCTCTCTGCCGCACGCCAAAACGATGCTGCTCATCTGTGATCACAAGCGCAAGATTTGCATATGTCGGTTTTTCCTGAATCAGCGCATGCGTTCCTACAATCAGGGCATTCTCATACAGTTCTAACCGTTCATACGCACTGCGTTTTTGTTTTGCCGTCATGGACCCCGTCAGAAGGATTACCGGAAAATGCAGTCCAAACTGCTCACAGAGTTTCTGGAATGTTTCATAATGCTGCTGTGCAAGTACTTCCGTCGGTGCCATGATGGCAGACTGATATCCATTCTGTGCGCACCACGCCATTGCCAGAAAAGCCAGAATCGTTTTACCGGAACCCACGTCTCCCTGAATCAGGCGCTGCATGGCATACGGTCCCTGCATATTTTCCGTCACATCATGCAATGCTCGTCTTTGTGCTCCCGTCAGTTCATACGGAAGCTTCTGAATCAGATCTTCCACGAACTCCGGATGTTCCATCACAAACCGGTTTCCCTGTCTGGTTCTCTTCTCTTTTTGGTACTGCATGCCCATGATAAATAAAAAGAACTCATCAAAAACCAACCGCTTTCTCGCCTCGATCAAACGTTCCATCGTATCCGGAAAGTGGATCTGTTTGACCGCATAATTATACTCACACAGTTTTCTGCGCTTACGAATTTCTCCCGGAAGAAAATCCGTAAGCAGTTCTTCCTCATCCAATGCCTGCCGCATCGTTTTTATCATGAGATTGTTGGTGATCCCGCTGGTCAGCGAATACACCGGAAGAAAACAGTTTTCGATTTCCTGATATGCCTCCGGCGTATACACCACCGGCTGTTCCATCACAAATTTGCCATCCTTAATGTGAACATTTCCGTAAAAAACAAAATATTTGCCATGTGTCAATGTATTCCGTATATAAGGCATCCGATACCAGATCAGCTGGATCTGATGTCCAGGGCTTCCAATCACAAGAAGTGTCACCTGCATATGTCTGCCACTTCTCGTTACCGGTGTACGCTCAATCCGTGCAACAATCGCAAGCTTATCCTCTGTCTGCATATGTTCCGCTGTCATCTCATCGATCGGCACCGGATGGGGATACTGTATATAATTTCTGGGAAAATGAAGGAGTATATCACCTACGGTGTATACTCCCATTTTTTCGAATAATTTTTTTGTTTTTTCACCAATGCCTTTGATTTCCGTGATTGATGAATCCCGACGCATATCTGCTCCTTATTCGTTTCTGTGCTGCATAAATAGTAACTTTTATTCTACAGAAATAACAAAATAGTAAATCGGCTGACCACCACAGTTGATCTCTACCTCAACATCCGGATACTTTTCTTCGATCATTTTTCCGATTTCCTGTGCATGCTCTTCTGTCTCATCCGCACCATAATAAATGCTGACAATTGCAGAATCCTCATCTACCATCGCATCAATCATCTTCATGGTTGTCTCTTTCAGATCCGTGCCGACCGCAAGAATTGCCTTATCGCCAATTCCCATATAGTCATTCTGTCTGATCTGCATGCCATCAATTTCAGTGTCACGAACCGCATAGGTCACCTGACCGGTCTTTACACTGTCGAGTTCTGCCAGCATGGCTTCCTTATTTTCCTCCGCAGTATAATCCGGAATATAATTTACCAGAGCCACAATTCCCTGTGGAATTGTCTTGGTCGGAAGTACAATAATATCTTTATCCTCTGTCAGCTCCGCTGCCTGATTTGCCGCCATAATGATATTTTTATTGTTTGGCAGAATAAAGATATGATCTGCATTTACATGATCAATCGCTGCAAGCATGTCTTCTGTGCTCGGATTCATGGTCTGTCCACCCTCGATCAGATAGTCTGCTCCCAGTCCGCGGAAAATCTCATTCATTCCCTCACCGATGGAAACGGCAATAAATCCCATTGGCTTGCGGGGTTCCTCTTTCTCTGCCTCCTGCTCCTTCTGCTGGGCAGCCGCTTTTTCGGCATCCTTAATCAGCTTTTCCTGATGTTCCTCACGCATATTGTCGATCTTGATCTTTGTAAGAGAACCATGGGTCAGTGCCTTTTGAATGGCAAGTCCCGGATCGTTGGTATGTACGTGAGTCTTTACAACCTCATCGTCTGCTACCACAACAATCGAATCTCCGATAGATTCCAGATAAGATTTGTATTCCTTTTCTTCTTTTTCAGACAATGGACGTGTTAATACAATAATAAACTCCGTGCAGTAACCATATTTAATCTCCTGCTCAGCCGGCTCTGAAACTTTTGCCGTGCCTGCAGATGCCGGAGTCTCCTCAATGGAATAATCAATTTCTTTTCCAAGAAGGGAATCATAGGCTCCCTTTAACACCTGAACCAGTCCCTGTCCACCGGAATCCACTACCCCTGCCTGCTTTAAGACCGGAAGCATTTCCGGAGTCTGACTTAAAACATACTCCGCATGTTTGATCACTTCATCGCAGAAATAAACCAGATCCTCTGTCTCCTGTGCCAGATCAAGTGCTTTGTCTGCCGCACCCTTTGCAACGGTAAGAATCGTTCCCTCTTTTGGCTTCATAACTGCTTTGTATGCTGTTTCTACCGCTTTCTGGAATGCATCACATAAAACAGAAACATCTACCTCATCATACTCTTTGATAACTTTACAGAAACCGCGGAACAGCTGGGATAAAATAACGCCGGAATTACCTCTTGCCCCACGAAGGGAACCGGAAGAAATTGCTTTTGCAAGTTCTTTCATTGTCGGATTGGACAACGCACCGACTTCACGTGCTGCTGACATGATCGTCATTGACATGTTTGTACCGGTATCTCCATCCGGGACCGGGAAAACATTCAGTTCATTGATCCATTCCTTTTTTGCATCCAGATTCTTTGCACCTGCAAGGAACATTCTGGACAAACTCTCCGTATTGATACTTGTAATCTCCAATTTCTTATCCTCCCTAGTCAATCACGCGGACGCCTTCGACGTAGATATTGATCTTATTGATCTTCATGCCCGTAAATGACTCCACTTTATACTTTACAGTCTCGATCAGGTTGTCAGAAACTGTGCAAATGCTTACGCCGTAAGCGACAATCACATGAAAATCAATATTGATCAGATTTTCATCTTCAATTGTGACACTGATACCATGTGTCAGATAATCCCTTTTCAGCAGCTTCACCAGTCCGTCTTTCATATTAACAGCTGCCATACCGACAATACCAAAACATTCTACCGCAACAGAACCTGCGTAAGTGGCAATGACATCGTCTTCCACCAAAACCTTTCCATATTGGGTATCTATCTGTCCCTTCATACTTGTACCTCCAATATTCGTAAACCATCTCATAGGTATTACATCATAGTTACTCGTATTATAACCATTTTTCCTGCAAATGTAAACCAAATGTAATTTATTTCATTTTTTTATAAGTTTTTCTTGCATTTACAGAAGGAATCTGTTAATATACCTTATGTTGTGAGCTTGAAAAAGCTTAGTGAAATGCAAGGAGGTGCAAAATCATGGCAAAGTGTGCAATTTGTGAAAAGGGTGTACATTACGGAAATAATGTCAGCCATTCTCATAGAAGATCTAATAGAGTTTGGAAATCAAACATCAAACGTGTAAGTTGTAAGGTAAACGGAGTACCACAGAAGTTATATGTTTGTGCTTCCTGCCTTAGATCCGGAAAAGTTGAGAGAGCTTAGTAAGCAAATATAAGAACCGTTGTATGACGGTTCTTTTTTTGTGCCGCAATCAGCAGGAAAACAACAGATAGGAAACAAGCATGGTTCCGGCAATCAGCAGAACCCCCAGCAGCCCGCCACCTACAAAAAACATGATCAGCATTCCGATTCCCATCCAGAACAATGTATATCCCCATACCCGTTTCATTTTTCCCACCAAAAAAGCATATATCATTTCTAATATATGCTCTCCCGGTTTTATATGATTCTGTTTTTTCTATTCATTGTCCGTATCATCCGAAACAACATCGTCAATGATATCATCCGTATCTTTTCCAGATGTAAATTTATTGATAAAATCCGGAACCATGTCAAGGATCTTTGTCATTCCATCCTGATTTTTGATATTCACAAGTTTTGTTACTCCATTCTGGATGACAAGAACCGCACTCGGATTGATTTTTCCACCCATACCTCCGGCACCGTTATTTTTCTTTTCCTGTGAAAACGCTCCTGCCGCAACACCAAAAGATACATCTACCAGAGGAAGAATAATCGTATCTCCGATATGAATTGCATCTCCTACTACGGTCTTTGTTGTGATAAAGCTGTCCATTCCTTTAAATAAGGATTCTACTGTATTATTAAAACTGTTATCTGCCATGGTAAAACCTCCTTACCCATTCTACTTCATATGCTTAAATCTATTATATAGTCTCCGGCAATTCTTATCAAGAATTATTCGCAGTGCCAGAGCAAGAATCTGAACTCCGAAAATCCTGCCGCGTACTGTAAAATCTGCTTCTGCATAAAATTCTTCTGCCGTAAAATCCGGAATAATATTCCAGTGATTCCGGTATCCGACCGGAAATATTGCAAGAATACCAAGCACCTGCCCGGTAGTATCCGGCGATCCGGTAGAATATTTCAGCCAAAGCTTCAGCCGTTTCGGCAAAACTGAAACAACCAGATGTTCCAGCTGTTTCCAGATATTAGAAAACGCTTTTTTATTTTTCTCGTCATTGAAAAAACGATACCATTTCCGGCACGTTCGCGTTCCTTTTTTCCAGAATGTCTGTATATTTCTCAAAAAATAAAGAATCTTTTGCAAAATATTCCGGATCTTTTCCGGGAACTTCCGGATAAAACCTGCAATCCTGCCCGGAAAAAATGTTTTCTTTTTTTTATCCGGATGACAGAGAATTGTCTCCTCCGGATCTGTCAATTGCTGCGCAGATGTTTGGGATGTATTTTCCATTGCCGTAAGAGATGGTGCCACTTCAGTCTCCCGGTCTTTTATCCCTTCCTGCGGAGAGTCTTCCTGCACCGGCTTTTTAAAATCCGCGGAATCTTCTTTTTCTTTCTGCAGATGCAGTTCCTTTCGAAATCCAAAAATCCGCACATACGTGCGGAATCCCTCTTCCGCGGTATCTGCACAGAGCCCCAGCAGACGGCCAAGCCACCAGATCCGGACCTGCAGTTGCAGATTTTTTTCATGGTAGGAACCTTTCACACGATACACGAATGGACAAAATAATGCCAAAAGAGCAATGACAACAATCAGTCCTAAAATCACCAGCAAAACAATTCCTATGATTTTCAGAATCAGAAGGAAAACACTCATACCTGTCTCCTCCGTTTCCGGCCCCGTAAATAAGATTTTACATCCACATCCCCTGTATTCTGATATACTTCCTCTATAATACTGCGCACCAGCTCCAGAGCTTCCGCATAACCTTTTGCCAGACCGATGATCTGCATTTCCTTTTTCCCCGGATAAGATTTCTGCATCAGTTCCCACGCCGGTATAATATCCAGCAGATTCTGCCGGTTGGATGCAAACGCAATCACATAGATAGAGACGGTTCCTGCATGATGGTTAATCTTCCACTTTATTCGATTGACTTTGCCTTCAATGGAATCGCCGACATAAAGATCCTCATACCATTTCATGCAGATTATCCTTTCTAAAAATACTTATGTGTTCCCCATAAGTTACTTTTTTTCAGATCCAGATACTCATTATAAGCTTTCTCCAAAATCTGTTTTTCATTCGAAAATTTCAACAAATGATATGCTTCATGGTATTTATAATACCCGGAATCTGTAAAATATTCTTCTCTTTGCGGCTTACTATAATAACTTTCGCCCATCATCAGATACCAGTGAACCGATTTCTCGACCGTATCCTCAGGAATGGTAAATGAATACTGGCTTTTTCCCACATACTGAATAATGGTTGCAGTTGCTCCGGTTTCTTCCAAAACCTCGCGAATTGCCGTATCCTTATACTCTTCTCCCTGCTCCACAGTTCCTTTTGGCAATACCCAGCCTTCATATCTGTTTCTGTAATTCTTGTACAAAAGCAGAATCTTGCCACGAAAGATTACCACTCCGCCACAGCTTATTGCTTCAATCATTGCAATCCTCCCGTGTGCGAAAACTGCACATATATGTGCAAACATTCATTATTTTCATAGCAAGTATATCATCTGTTAAAATATACGTCAAATACGTTCTTTGCAACTGGAACCGCGTACGTACTGCCCGCACCACTGTTCTCCACAACGACTGCGATTGCGATATCTTTATAGCCATCCTTCTTTGCATATCCCACAAACCAGGCATTTGTCTGATCCGACGTGTCCGATACCTGCGCCGTTCCTGTTTTGCCGGAAGCTTCATAAGACTGTCCGGATAATTTTCTTCCCGTTCCATCTGTAACAACTGCACGCATATACTGCTGTAACAAACCGGCTTCCGTCTCCGTCATCAGTGTCGCATAAGTTTTCGGTTTATTGCTGCTTACTTCAACCCCGGAATCATTTTGTATATGATCCACCAGATACGGACGCATCAGAATTCCATCATGATCCACGGCACTTGCTATCAGCGCCATATGCAGTGGCGAAACCAGTGTTTTTCCCTGACCGATTCCCGTTTCCATCGCCATTGCATTGCTGTCATTTTTATTTAAAGAAAAACTGCTTTTCCCGGACTCAAAAGCAATCGGAAGATTTTGATTAAACAGCATGCTGTCACAGGTCTGTTTAAATTTCTCTCGGTTCAGTGACAGTGAAATATTTGCAAACGAAGAATTGCAGGAATTAGAAAAGGAACTCTTTAATGTTTCCTGACCGTGATGCTTATTTCCCGCACAGTGAATGGTCTGCCCGTCAACCGAAATGGAACCACTGCAGTCAAACGCATACTGGTCATAGGCAGAAGGATTCTCACGATAATACTCCAGGGTCGTTAAGATCTTAAACACCGATCCCGGCGCATATTTTCCCTGCGTGGCGCGATTGTAAAGCACCGTGCTTCCCTCTGCCGTCAGACTGCTCCAGTCCTTTTTTACCGTATTGGGATCATAGTCCGGTTTTGACACCATTGCAATGATTTTTCCGGTATCCGGTTCCATAACAATCACAGCTCCCTGATAATTTCCAAGAGATTTGTATGCCACCTGCTGAATCTGTGCATCCAGCGTCGTGACAACCGTATCCCCCTGTGCCTTCTTATCTGAAATATCATCTGCGATTCTCTTAAGGAAAAACTCATGGGAACGCAACAAAGAAAAATTTTCCTGGTTTTCCAGTCCCGCTTTTCCATTCACCGCATAACCAACTGCATGGGCAAACATGCGTCCCTGCGGATAGCTTCTGGTCTGTGTTCCGTCTGCGGATACTTTTGTTGTGGCAAGTACTTTGCCGTCTGCAGATACAATATCCCCACGGATCACATGATCCGAAAACAGATCCTGCAGGGAATTATACGGACTGTTGATAAACGATTCACTCTTACATACCTGAAAATAGACAAAATAAATCATCATAGACAGAAACACTGCCAGGAACAGATACATAATAACAAGAAATTCTTTATTACTTTTCTTTATCTTTTTCTTTTTTCTTCTCATTCTTTTCTGCCTCTTCTTCGTTTCTGTTCTTTTTTCTGCGTCCGACCGTCAAACTGCATGATGTATAGTCCCTGTATAATGCCAAACACAATCATAGTCGATAACAGAGAACTGCCTCCATAGCTGACCAGTGGAAGTGTCACTCCGGTTGACGGAATAAATTTGATGACCCCGCCGATGGTCAGAAACACCTGCAAAGCATACAGTGTTCCAAGTCCGACCGCTGTCAGACGATAATAATTGTCCCGAAGTTTCATGGCAACATTCATGATCATAAAAAAACAGCTGACACAGACCATGATCAGACACAGTGCAAAGACTCCCCCGAGTTCTTCCGAGATTGCCGCAAAAACAAAATCCTTTGTCACGACCGGTATTTTTTCCGGCAGTCCCTGTCCCAGACCAAGTCCAAACCAGCCTCCGGTACCGATTGCAAACAGAGACTGGCATACCTGATACCCCGCCCCGTCAATGACTGCAAGCGGATTCGACCATGCCTGCACACGTGCCTGTACATGGTCAAACAGCCGGTACCCAAGCAGACTCGCCACGATCATTGCCAGTATTCCACCTCCGAAATACACAAATCTGCGCGTCGCCACATAAACCATAACCAGGTAAGTAAAAAAATACAAAAGGGCTCCGCCGAGATCTTTGGATGCTACCAGCATCAGAACAAAAACAGCCGAAAAAATGCTTGTCACCATGACCTGATGAAAATCCTGGCGCTGGTACAGCATGGATGCAATAAACATGACAAAAATAATTTTTACAAACTCCGAAGGCTGGATGGTCAAAGGACCGATCGACAGGGACAGTTTGGCCCCATAGCTTGTCTGTCCGGCAACCGCAACAACGCCCAGTGCACCGACACCTACGATCACATACACCCATGTCAGTTTACGGAACAGCGTCATATTCTGCAAGACCATGGGAATCAGCAGGGAAATCACAAAACCCGCGCACACAAAGATAAACTGCCGGAATGCCTTTTCAAAAGAAATACGTGTCAGGATAACAAATCCAATCGTAAGTAACATACACATATTATTGAGAACCAGCTCGGATGCATGCTTGTAAAACAGATGATATGTTCCGATGATTGCCGCAATGATAATCACCTGCATGAGATAAAATCCGATCAGCTGAAAATTTTTTGTTGTAATATACAAAACAAGAAAGGCATCAAAATGAAAAAGAAACAACAGAGTTCTCTGTACATGGTAAATATGTTTTTGTTCTTCTTCCTCTCCCTCGAATTTAAACACATGAAAGCACTCAAATGTATAAACCAGGAACAAAAAGATCATCAGATATTTTGAAGCCTGAACAATCAGATGGATCATTATTCCACTCCTCTTTTATAGTGTCCGTTGGTATAACGGTTTTCCCATTCTTTCGGATACTGTCTGCGGCTGCCGTCTGCAAACTCTTCATATAATTTCAGAATTGCTTTGGTTTCTTTTGCAGATTCCATGGTAAAATCCATCCGGAAATCACGGATGCCTGCTTTTTTTAATTCCTCTAAATTGGAAAATAATAAAACCGGCAGGGAATTATAAACAACATTATAGCAGTACGTGCAGAAATTTTTTACCGGAAACTGTACCTGATACCGGTCTTTCAGATAAGAAAGCCCCCGTTTTTTGTCACAGCCCCTGGTATTGGCATGTACGCACTGTGCACTTGTCATAAGCGGATAATATCCGTAAAGCATCATCATACTTTCTTCGTTATATCTCCGTTTTATTTCGCTGCGGTTTAGTTCCAGCGGAACCGTATTTTTTGTCACTCCCTGCCCGGCAAATGCACGGACCGCCTGATCGTTATAGCAATACAGATTGTGATCCGTTATGATTTCACTTCCCCAAAATGTTTCCTTTGCCAATGCCAGTTCTTCATAATTTCTCACAAGAACTCCGGCAAATCCCATTCTTTTTATATCCGGAAGTATCTGCCGCACCCATTCTGCCGTTCCGGCACGGAAGATACGCGGCATCGCCAGATAAACCTCTTTATCCTTTTGCATAACAGCATTTGCATCTTCTTTTAATTCTTCCATAATTGTGCTTCGGTCATAAGCTTCCATATCCAGACAGACAGAAGTGACACAGGAACTTTCCAGAACCGGTGCAAGCTGTCTGCGCTCCCCGGTCACTGCAAAAACACATTCCTTTCGTTTTTCCCGTTTCTCACATGCCTCCGGAAGTTTTTCCTCTGCCTTCCTCTGCGGATGCTCCTGTCTCTGGTAAGGTTTCAGCATCTCTTTTTGCAGTTCTGCCAATGCCTCCCTGCGCAACTGGTTGAGCGCTCCGTTTGGAAGAAACACCCCGTCTTCTATCCTTATGGATAAATCTTCCATAACAAACGGGGTATCTCCGGTCTTTTCCATACGGCTTTTTACGTCTTCTGCCAGAAGTGGTTTCTTTTGCGCCTGCATAACTTCCATGCCGGAAATCTCCACAGACACCGTTTGCGTCTTTACCCGGTAATATGCAGCCTGTCCCTGATGCAAAACCAGTTCTCCCATGACAGGGATTTTGGCAGCACCATTTTCATAGGTTCTTAAAATTTGCTGCTGCAGGGCTTCATTCGTTTTTTCGTAATTTGGCTTTGTAAACGTCACCATATCAGAACCATTGTGCCTGTGGTAATATCCGTCAGTAAATCCACAGCGGTTTCCCAGTGCAAGCACTGCCCGGTAATCTTCTTCCGAAATCTGTGTCTCCTGTCCCGATAAAAAGAGGTCGATATATTTGCGGTAATAAGAAACCACACCGGCAGCATACGGGATCTGTTTCATGCGTCCCTCAATTTTCAAGGAATAGACTCCTGCATCTGCCAGCCCACGCAGATCCTTTATTCCACACATATCCTTGAGGCTTAAGACATAAGCATCTTTTTTGTATTCCCTGTGCTTTTCATCCAGCACTGCGTAAGGAAGCCTGCATGGCTGCGCACATCTGCCGCGGTTTCCGCTTCTTCCTCCAAGCATACTGCTAAACAGACACTGTCCGGAATAACAGTAACACAGCGCCCCGTGTACAAATGCTTCCAGTTCCATACCGGTCTCTTCACGGATCCGTTTCATTTCATTCAGGGAAAGTTCCCGTGCCATGACCATACGGGTCACTCCGTATCCGGAAAAAAGCCGGGCCGCCTCCACACCGGTGACTGTCATCTGCGTACTTGTATGAATCGCAAGATCCGGAAATCTCTCGTGGATCGCTGTCAGGACTCCAAAATCCTGTACAAGTACCGCATCCAGTCCATGTTCATAAAACGGCTGCAGATACGCACAGACCTGTTCGATCTCACTGTTTTTTAAAAGCGTATTGACCGTAAGATAAACCCTGCGTCCATACAAATGTGCATAGTCCAGTGCTTCTAGTAATTCTTCATCGGAAAAATTATCTGCATATGCGCGGGCTCCAAATTTGCTTCCCCCCACGTAAACGGCATCTGCGCCGGCCGCGACAACCGCCTTAAAAATGGCTAACGATCCAGCCGGTGCAAGCAGTTCAAATGTATTTTGTTGTGTCGTATGATTGTTTTCTTTCATATTCTTTCCTTATGATGAAAAAACACAAAGGAATACCTTCCTTTGTGTTTCGAAACCTCTTATTTTTTCTTTGTGTTCTCTTTTTCAGACTCTTTCGGGCTGTCTTTTCCATCCAGAAGCTTGTCCTCAAGTGCTGCCTCTAACCGCGCCTTGTTCAGGAGAAGTTCTTTATTGTCCCGTTCCAGTTTCTTCAATGATTCTTCTGCCGTCTCCGTCTTTACCTGATTAGAGATCAGATCGTGCTTTAAATCGTAAATTTCTTTTTCTTTATTTTCAAGGTCCCGTTCTAATTTTTCCACCTGATCCTTTGCTTTAAAATAATCATCCGCAATATTCAGCTGGATCAGTGTATTTTTCATATTGAGAGGAATGTGCCGGTATTCTTCAATGGAAGTAAACTCATTGATCTTTCCGTTAATATAAGAAGCTACTTTCTGGAGATATTCCTCTCCTTCATAGCCGCTTAACGTATATACCTTTCCATCAATTACCACTTCCGCACTTGTCTTTGCTGACATAACCTATCCTCCCGTTTTGGACCATCCTCTTTGCTGTCATACTTTTTATTATAATATTCCGCAGTAGGAAAAGCAACCTCTTATTCGGATTTTGGTGTCCTCCCGAAATGTTCATAGGCAAATGCCGTTGCAACACGCCCCTTCGGTGTCCGGTTGATGAAATCATTTTTGACCAGATACGGTTCATAAACATCTTCGATGGTTCCGGAATCCTCACCAAGCGAAGCTGCCAGCGTATCAAGTCCCACCGGACCGCCGTCAAACTTGTCGATAATTGTCAGGATAATGTTCCTGTCGTTCTGATCCAGTCCCATCTTATCTACCTCAAGCAGATCCAGTGCAAACGCCGCCACCTCATAGGTAATCTTCCCGTCATACTTTACCTGGGCAAAATCACGCACCCGCTTGAGCAGACGGTTTGCCAGACGGGGAGTTCCCCTGGAACGGCGGGCAAGCTCGTAAGCGCCTTTTTCATCAATTTCCACATCCAGTACCTGTGCCGACTGCAAAATAATCGTGCGAAGTTCCTCCACCGTATAATATTCCATGTGGCTGACGACACCAAAACGGTCGCGAAGCGGTGCCGAAAGCATTCCGGCCCGTGTCGTAGCCCCGACAAGCGTAAACTTCGGAAGATTCAGCCGGATGGAACGGGCGGATTCTCCTTTTCCGATCATCACGTCAATCACATAATCTTCCATTGCCGGATACAGTACTTCCTCCACCTGACGGTTCAGCCGGTGAATTTCGTCCACAAACAAAATGTCACCTTCTGCAAGGTTATTCAGGATCGCCGCCATCTCTCCCGGTTTTGCAATTGCAGGTCCCGAGGTCACTTTCAGGTGGGTACCCATCTCATTTGCAATGATCCCTGCAAGCGTTGTCTTTCCAAGTCCCGGTGGTCCATAAAACAGTACATGGTCCAAAGACTCCTGCCGGGCTTTTGCCGCCTCAATGTAGACTTTCATATTTGATTTTATTTTTTCCTGTCCAATGTAATCCTCCAGCCTCTGCGGACGAAGGGACGATTCAATCTTATAATCTTCTTCCTGCAGCTGCGTGGAAATCACGCGTTTTTCCATACCAAATCTTCTTTCTCGAAACTACAACAACGACATATGTTTCAGTGCTGCCTTCAGCACTGCTTCCACATCCATTTCTTCTGTGATCTCCACCGCGGATACAGCCTTTAAACTTTCCGCCGAGGAATATCCCAGTGCCGTAAGTGCCATAACCGCATCATTTCTGACCTGACCATTTCCGGAAATCTTTAAAGTCTGTACATGCTCACTCTTCTTTTCAAAAGCATCTTCCAAAGACATCTTATCTTTTAATTCCAAAATCACACGCTGGGCTGTCTTGGCTCCTACTCCCGGAGCTTTCGAGATTGCCTTGGAATCTCCCGACAATACCGCAAACCGCAGATCATCTGCACTGAGCGCAGAAAGAATTGCAAGTCCTCCCTTTGGACCAATTCCGCTGACAGAAATCAGAAGTTTGAAAAGCTCCAGATCGTCTTTGGTCAGAAATCCATAGAGAATCATGGCATCCTCGCGCAGATACAGATACGTATACACTTTAATCTCCTCACCGACTGCCGGAAGATACTCAAACGTCTGTCCGGAAATAAATACCTGATATCCGATTCCCCCGGTCTCTATCACAATATGATCCGGATTGGTTTCTGCAAGCTCACCTTTGATATATGCGTACATAAAACATTCTCCTCATTTTCGTTCGTTCACGGTATTTATCATAACACAGCAGATACAATTATGCAAACAGATGTTCTACTCGTGATATTTTTCTGTCAGAAAACGCAGACGCACGATCAGTTCCTGTGCAAGAAGCCCGATCAGAAATCCCGTAAGAAGTCCGGCAATCAGAAGTACCGGAAAATAATACAACACATAATGGCTGGACACAACAAGCGCCGCTATAAGGATCTGCCCGATGTTATGAGCAATTCCTCCGGCCACACTGACGGAAATACAGCCCAGGTGGTTTCCTTTTTTTAAGAGTGCCATCACAAGAAAACTGAGGATTCCCCCGCCTAAGGAATACAAAATTCCGATCAGATTGCCAAACAAAATTCCGACAAGGAAAATTCTTATGACAGAGACACAAAATGCCTCCTTCGTTCCAATCGAATACAGCATTAAAACAACCACAATATTCGTCAGTCCGAGTTTTACTCCCGGAATTCCAAAATCAAAGGGAATCAGCATCTCTATATAACTGCAGATCATGGCAAGTGCGAGAAACACTCCCATAAACGCCGGTTTTCTCCAAAGCTGTTTACTGTGCAAATCCATCCATCCCTTCTTTTTTCGAATTCGTTACGGTCACTACCACACGATTCGGCAGACAGACAATGCTTTCATTTTCCGCGGAAATCGCTTTCTGATGCACACACAGTTTGTCCGGACAGTCCGCTTCTTTCATATCTGCTTTTCCATCGCGGATCACCAGAACATTCGTGGTTTTTCCTTTGGAATTTTTAATTTTTACAGTCTGCGGCTGTGACAGGGAATAGGTTCCATACACTTCTCCCTCTCTCGTCACCACCACCAAAGCTCCCTGTTTCCCTCCGGCAAAATACCAGACGCCCAGTACAATAAGACAGATACCAAGAAGCACACCGATAAAAATCACATCTTTTTTGCCAAATTTTCTATGCATTCTCTGCGATCTCTCCCAGATAATAAAAACCTTTACATTCCGTAAGTTTTACCATAAACAGTTTTCCAATCATATCCGGGGTTCCCGGAAAATGCACCACCGAATTGTTTGAAAGCCGTCCGGTAATCAGGGAAGCATCCTGCGTATTCTGTTCCTCTGCCAGCACTTCCATCACTTTTCCTTCCAGTGCCATGGCTTTCTTTGCGCTGATCTGCTGTACTTCCTTTAACAACAGATCAAAATGCCGTTTCACTTCGGCCGGATCGCACTGATCTTCCATGGCTGCGGCCGGTGTGCCGGTCCGCTTGGAATATATAAACGTAAACGCACTGTCATATTCCACCTGTTTTACCACTTCAAGCGTTTCCTGGAAATCTTCTTCTGTCTCTCCAGGGAATCCGACAATAATATCGGTCGTCAGCGCAATATCCGGAATTGCCTCCCGAAGTTTCTTTACAATCGTCAGATACTGTTCTTTATCATAATGCCGGTTCATGATTTTTAAAATCCGTGAGCTTCCGGACTGCAGCGGCAGATGCATATGCTTGCATACCTTATCACATTCCTTCATGGCAAGGATCAGATCATCCGACAGATCCTTCGGATGAGAAGTCATAAACCGGATTCTCTTTAATCCCTCGATCTTGTTTACTTCCCGGAGAAGCTCTGCAAACGTAACTGGCTGCTCTAAATTTTTCCCGTAAGAGTTAACATTCTGTCCAAGCAGCATGACTTCACACACACCATCTGCCACCAGTCCTTCAATCTCACGGATGATATCTTTCGGTTCCCGGCTGCGCTCGCGGCCCCTGACATAAGGAACGATACAGTAACTGCAGAAATTATTACATCCGAACATGATATTGACACCGGATTTAAAAGAAAACTTCCGCCGGATTGGAAGATCTTCCACGATTTTATCCGTATCTTTCCATATATCAATGATCATGGAATCCGATTCCATACGATTGCATAAAAGCTCCGCAAATTTATAAATATTATGTGTCCCAAATACCAGATCCACAAAACGGTAGGATTTGCGGATCTTCTCCACTACCGTCGGCTCCTGCATCATACAGCCACAGAGTGCTATCATCATATGCGGATTTTTCTTTTTAAAGTTTGACAGATACCCCAGGCGTCCATACACCTTATTGTTTGCATTTTCACGCACCGTACAGGTATTGTAAATCACAAAGTCCGCGTGCTCATCCTCTGTCTCCACATAACCGATGTCCGTCAGGATTCCTAAAAGTTTCTCCGAGTCCCTCGCATTCATCTGACACCCAAACGTATGGACACAGCAGGTCAGTTTGCGCCCCGCTTCTTTTTCCTTTTGTGCCACATACTGTCTGGCTTTTTCTATGTATTCGTACTGCCGTCTGGTTTCTTCTTCCCCGGTTAATCCATTTATTTCTAAATCTCTCATAAAATCCTCTTATTTTCCTGCTCTTCTTTTATGGACGAACCTGACCGTTTCCATAAATAATATATTTATAACTGGTAAGTGCCTCAAGCCCCATCGGACCTCTGGCATGTAATTTCTGTGTGCTGATTCCGATCTCTGCGCCAAGACCAAATTCATTTCCATCGGAAAAACGGGTGGATGCATTCACATAGACACAGGCGGAATCAATTTCATTTAAAAATCTCTGTGCCACATCATAATTTTTGGTTATAATCGCCTCGGAATGGGAGGTATTGTACTTATTGATATGTGCAATTGCCTCGTCCAGGCTGTCTACAATCTTTACCGACATAATATAATCCAGATACTCCGTTCCCCAGTCTTCTTCTGTCGCATCTTTTACCAGTGGCTGATCCGGTCCCAGACATTCGACGGCATAGGAATCACCGCGCATCTCCACATCATACTCTTTTAATGCTGCATACAGCTTTGGAAGAAACTCTTTTGCAATTGCCCGGTGCACCACAATGGATTCGCAGGCATTGCATACACCGATCCGCTGTGTCTTTGCATTTTTAATGATATTGACCGCCATCTCCTGATCAGCAAACTGATCCACATAAACATGACAGTTTCCGGTTCCGGTTTCAATAACCGGAATCGTCGCATTATTTACCACACTCTGGATCAGTCCCCTGCCGCCTCTTGGAATCAGCAGATCCACATAATCCTTCATTTTCATAAACGCATTGGTGGTTTCCCGATCTGTGCTCTCGATCAGACTGAGTGCCCCTTTTGGAATATTCATCCTGCGAAGTGCCTCCTGCATGGCAGAAACAATCGCAATGTTCGAATGGATGGCATCACTTCCACCCTTTAAAATTGCACAGTTTCCGGACTTAAAACACAGACCGAACGCATCGGAAGTAACATTCGGGCGGGCCTCAAAGATAATGCCAACGACACCGATGGCTACACGCACTTTTCCAATGATCAGTCCGTTCGGGCGTTTTCGCATGGACATCACTTCCCCGATGGGATCTTCCAGTTTCGCCACCTGCCGGAGTCCGTCTGCCATTCCAAGAAGACGGTCATGATCCAGCTTCAGGCGGTCTAAAAGTCCCTGTGGCATATTGCGCTCACGTCCCCGCTCCATATCTATTGCATTGGCCTCTAAAATTTCCTGCTCATGTGCCATAAGCGCGTCCGCAGCCAGTTCGAGTGTTCTGTTTTTTGTATCGGTATCCAGCATTCCAACCCTGATCCGGTCTTCATGTGCCTGCCGGCACAGTTCCTGCAGTTTTGCATCCATTGTCATTCTCCTCCTGTTGTCCGTTTCGGACGATACCATTGTTGTTCTGTGATCACATCATCCATAGGATGATCATGTATTTCCGTTGGAATTCTTTTGACGATCTGTTCTCCAAACGCAATTCCTGTCCTGTGCAGATTTTCTTTCTGCTTCAGGTAACGATCGTAAAATCCTCCTCCGTATCCGAGCCGCATCCCCTTTTCGTCGAATGCAACACCGGGGACAAGAATCCATGCCTCCCCATTCTCTGCAAAAGAAGAAAGCGGATATTGTTTGACATCCGGTTCCGGGACAGAAAACATTCCCTTTTTTAACTGTCCGGGATTCTCAATCCGGTAAAACTCCATTTCCTTCCCACACACCTTCGGGAAAAAAATCTGCTTTTTGTCCCGGAGTGCCTGATCGCAGAAAAGCTGCAATTCGACTTCGCTTCTAATCGCGGCATAAACCAGAATTTTCTGAAATCTGGCATACTCCGGTGCCGCCAGCAGCCGCTCACAGATTTTTGCGCTCTTCTGCCGCCTCTCCTGCGGAGAAATCCGGTCTCTCTTTTCCTTCATCCGTTTACGAAGTTCTTGTTTTTGATCCATATTTTTCTCCAAGATTTTCCACAGATCCATCTGCATTCATCATGTCAATATTGTTAAGCTGATTGCGCAGATTTGCCTTTACCGAAGCAACATATTCCTGACGCAGCAGTGCCTGTTCCTTCTTTTCTTCTTCGCTCAATCCTTCTGCTTTGGATTTTTTGTATAATTCATTGATACGTGCAATTTTTTCGTTTGTCATCAGCCTATCGTCTCCATAATATAATTTGCAAGGTTAAAGTTTGCATTTTCATTAGCCGTAAATAACGTTCCCACATAATCATTTTCGAAAATATCCTGCAGGATGCGGACATCCCCTCCATTTGCAATGATCATATCCGTTCCGGATAATGTTGCAATCTTTGCTGCGGCAAGTTTTGTCGCCATCCCGCCGGTTCCGACATTGCTGCCGGTAGATTCTTTTGCCATTCCATAAATGTTTTCATCAATAGCATCTACGACTTTAAGCAGCCTTGCCTCCGGGTTTTTGTGCGGATCATCCGTATAAAGTCCGTCAATATCGGAAAGCAGGATCAAAAGATCTGCCCCCACCATGGAAGCGACCAGTGCCGACAGCGTATCATTGTCACCAAACTGCATCTCATAGGTACTGACCGTATCGTTCTCATTCACGACCGGAATCACCCCGAGATGGAACAGTTCGTCAAATGTATTCTTTGCATTCGCACGGGATACCGGATTTACCATTGTATTTTTTGTCAGCAGAATCTGCCCTGCGGTCTGTGAATATTCTGCAAACAGTTTCTGGTAAACCATCATCAGTTTTGCCTGTCCCACAGCCGCACACGCCTGCTTTACCGATGTCTCGGACGGACGTTCCTTCACGCCCATGGCAGCCCTTCCCACGGCAATCGCACCGGAGCTTACCAGACAGACATCCATTCCCTGATTGTGCAGATCACTCAGCTGCCTGACCAGGTGTTCCATTTTGGCAAGATTTAAACGACCGGTCTCTGCGTGCGTCAGAGAGGAAGAACCGATTTTGATCACGATACGTTTATAATTCAGTTTACTGTCCATTGTACTTTATTCCTCGATTTTCTTTACTTATGCATACCTTTAAATACTTTACCATATCTTCCGAAAAAAAACAACAAAGCTTGCCGCCTGCCATAAAATGGAGTATATTAATCTGTATAAAATTTTACGGAGAGGATTTTTATGAAACAACAAAAATACATCAGATACATTCTGTTGCCCACAACGCTTCTTTGCCTTATTGCATCACTTTTTTGTGGCTGCTCTGCCAATTCCGGGAAAATATCCAAAACGGGATTTTATTTTGATACGATGATCACGGTTACCCTCTATGGAACCCGTGATGAAAAGATATTGGATGATTGCTTTTCCCTGGCAGGAAACTACGAAAAGAAACTTTCAAACACCATCACAGACAGTGAAGTTTCAAAGATTAACGAGGCAAACGGCCAGTTTGTGACAGTCAGCAGCGATACCCTCTCCCTGATCAAAGATGGTATCCGGTATGGAAAAATCAGTGATGGAACATTTGATATTACCATCGGTACCCTCTCGGATCTGTGGAATTTTTCAGAGATTGCAGAAACCGCAAAATCCGATGAGAACGAAGTCGATGCTTCGGTTGTCCCTTCCCCGGAACAAATTGAAGCGGCACTGGCACATGTCAACTATAAAAATATTGAGATCAAAGGAAATCAGGTGCGGTTGAAAGATCCGCAGGCCAAAATTGACCTTGGCGGAATTGCGAAAGGTTTCATTGCGGATGAAATGCGAAGTTTCCTGAACAAAAAAGGAATCACCTCCGGCGTGATCAGCCTTGGGGGAAATGTCCTGACTCTTGGGAAAAAGGCAGATCACTCTTCCTATACCATTGGTATCCAGAAACCATTTTCCGAAACCGGTACGTCACTTGGCACCTTAAACGTATCCGATGCTTCGGTTGTTTCTTCCGGTATTTATGAGCGCTATTACCGGGTCAACGGCAAACTGTATCACCATATTTTAGACACCTCGACCGGATATCCGGTCGAGAACCATCTCTATCAGGTAACCATCATCAGTGACATCTCCATGGACGGGGATGCACTCAGCACAACCTGTTTTTCCCTCGGATTAAAAAAGGGAATGCAGCTGGTGGAACAGACCGATGGCGTGGAAGCCATCTTTGTCTCCGATGATGGAACAATTACATGCAGTTCCGGAATCAACCGGGATGATTCCATACAGTTTCATGCCTCCTGATTTTCGTGTTCTGAAAAACTCTGCATAAAAATACCCCATGCAGGCTGACCCTGCATGGGGTTATTTCTTGTTATAAAATAATCTTTTTCGGACACTTTTCTGCACAGATTCCGCAGCCTGTACATTTTTCCTGATCGATGTATGCAATGTTGTCTACCACATGAATCGCATCGGACGGACAGTTCTTCTCACAGAGATGACAGCCGATACATCCAACGGAACATGCACTCATGACATCCTTGCCCTTGTCTTTGGAACTGCACTGTACGAGGTGCATTGCCTCATATGGTACAAGTTCAATCAGATGCTTCGGACATGCAGCCACACATTTTCCGCAGGCCTTGCAGACCTTCGGATCGACTTTTGCAATACCATCTACGACATGGATCGCATCAAACGGACATGCTTTCACACAATTTCCAAATCCCAGACATCCATAATTGCAGGACTTTGGTCCGCCATTTGGAACAAATGCCATTGCCGCACAATCTTCCACTCCGGTATACTCGTAATCCTGTTTTGCTTTCTCACAGGTTCCGGCACACTTGACAAAAGCGACTTTTTTTACCGAAGCCCCGGCAGAAACACCCATGATCTCGCCAACCTTTGCGGCAACCGGCTCTCCACCGACCGGACACTGATTGACCGGTGCCTCTCCCTTTGCGATTGCCGCAGCAAGTCCGGAACATCCGGCATATCCACAGCCACCACAGTTATTTCCCGGGAGAACTTCTAAGATCGCATCCTCTCTCGGATCAGTCTCTACCTTGAACTTTTCTCCGGCGATTCCGAGGAAAAATCCAAGAATAATTCCTACGCAGCCGACAACAACAGCTGCGACAATAATTCCAGTTATCATACGTCTTTTCCCTCCTAAATCATTCCTGAGAATCCCATAAAGGCAATGGACATCAGGCAGGCAGTGATCAGAACAATCGCTGTACCCCTAAATGTCTTCGGGATATCATTGTACTCAATTTTTTCACGGATTCCCGCCATCAATACGATTGCGATAAAGAAACCAAATGCTGTGGAAAATCCGTAAACAACACCCTCTAAGAGATTGTAATCATAAGTAACACAGTTTAAGGCTACACCAAGTACCGCACAGTTTGTGGTAATCAGCGGCAGGTAAACACCCAGTGACTGATACAGTGATGGCATGCTCTTCTTTAAAAACATTTCTACAAACTGTACCAGTGCTGCAATAACCAGAATAAATACAATGGTCTTTAAATAGGTCAGATCAATTCCCTTTTTCACGAGAAACGGATTGGCCAGAATAAATTTATAGATCAGTCCGGTAATGAAAGAAGAGATCGTAATAACGAAAATTACGGCGCCTCCCATACCAGCAGCTGTCTCTGTTTTCTTGGATACACCAAGGAACGGACAGATACCAAGGAACTGACTCAATACTACGTTGTTTACGATCGCAGAACCTACCGCGATCAAAACCAGTTCAGCTAATGTACTCATCGTCTCTCTCCCTCCTTATGCCTGTTCCTGATCAGAAGCTCCTGCACTCTTTCCTGTACAAAGTGCGGACTGACCACAGTGTGCACAGTCTCCGGATAAACATCCTGCCGGCTCTGCAAGCGGTTTGCCCTTTGCTTCCATCTTTTTACGGATAATATTCATTCCGGCTACAAGGAATGCCAGTACAAGGAATGCTCCCGGTGCCATGATGAAAATCGTGATCGGAGTAAATCCTTTGATTGCGGAAAGGAACGGAAGTCCGAAAAAGGTTCCGGCACCAAGGATCTCACGGATCAGTCCGATGATGGTCAGACCCATGGTAAATCCAAGTCCCATACCAATTCCATCAAAAATAGATTCGATTGGTCCATTCTTGGATGCATAGCTTTCTGCACGGCCAAGAATGATACAGTTTACAACGATCAGCGGAATATACACACCAAGTGCCTTAGAAAGGCTCGGAAGATATGCCTGCATCAGAAACTGTACGACCGTAACAAGTGATGCAACAATCACGATATAGGCCGGCATACGCACGCCGTTTGGGATCACCTTACGGAACAGTGAAATCAAAAGGTTGGAAAATACCAGTACCACAAGGGTAGAGAGTCCCATGCCAAGTCCGTTGATCGCTGAAGATGTAACCGCAAGTGTCGGACACATACCAAGCATCAGGACAAAGGTAGGATTCTCTTTGATCACACCATTGTACAAACGTTCTACATACTTGTTCATTACTGAGCACCTCCTAACGCATTCTGGAAGTAATAGATGGCAGCATTACAGCCATTTGCCATTGCCTTTGAAGTAATGGTAGATCCGGTAATTGCCTCAATCTGATCATCCGATGCCGGTTTTTGTTTTACAACCGTAAACTTGTCTACCGTTTTGTTTTCAAACTGGCTGTAGAAATCTTCCTCTTCTGCTTTCATACCAAGTCCCGGTGTCTCGGAAATATCGGTAATCGAATATCCGTTGACAGTTCCATCATTTTTGATACCAACGGAAAATGTAATACTTCCCTGGCTTCCGTCTTTTGCGGTAACGGTAATGACATATCCCAGTGCATTGCCATCCTTATCTACGGCCTGCTCGACATCGTCAATCGTATCGTCATATCCTGCATCTGCAACCATTTTGTCTGCGGCATCCGCATCATACTCCTGCTGGTTGAACCCAGAGGCATCCGCAAACACTGCCTGATACGCTTCTTTTTTGGTCTGCTCGTTGGCTTTGTCAATCGGAGCCTTTGTAATTCCATATACCGCCCCTAAAATCACGCCGATCACAAGGGTAAAGGCTGTCAAAACCAAAGCGTCATGTATAATCTGTTTATTCATTCTTCTTTGCCTCCTTTGCCAGTCCAAAAGCTCTCGGAATTGTAAACTTCTCAATAATCGGTACTAAAATATTGCTCAGGATGATTGCAAAAGAAACACCCTCTGCATTTGCTCCGAAACAGCGGAAAATACCGGTTAACAGACCACAGCAGATACCGTAAATAATCTGACCAGCCGGTGTAATCGGTGAAGTCACATAATCGGTTGCCATAAAGAATGCACCAAGCATCAGACCACCACCGCACAGTTCTGCAACCAGATAATTGGCATTCATCGGTTCCTTGCCAAAGATCAGCATAAATACCGCAAATGTAATCAGGTAAGCAGCCGGAATCCGTAATGTGATAACGCCCAGAAGAATCAGGATAATCGCACCAATCAGGATTGCGATCACGGATGTCTCACCGATGGTTCCCGGAATCTTTCCGGTCAGCATATCCATGACATTGACGGAAGAAAGTCCTTCATTTCTGATCATGGCAAGCGGTGTTGCCCCGGAATATGCCTCAAACTTAGAACTCTTGAAATTTGTCATGTCTGCGGCAAAAGCAATCAGCAGAAAACATCTTCCACCCAGTGCCGGGTTCATGAAGTTTTGTCCCAGTCCGCCAAACATCATCTTTACAATGACAATGGCAAATACACTGCCAATCACAGCCTCCCACCATGGAAGTCCTGCCGGCAGGTTCAGTGCCAGAAGAAGTCCGGTGACAACCGCACTCAGATCCGGCAGGCTGTTTTTTTTATGTACGATCTTATCAAAAATCCATTCGGAAGCCAGACAGCTTGCGATGGTAACTAAAATCAAAAGTAATGCATGCATTCCAAAATTCCAGATACCAAACAGGGTTGCCGGCAGCAACGCGATGATCACATACAGCATAACTCTGCTTGTGGAGTCCTTGGCACGCACATGTGGTGAAGACGAAACCTGATATTTCTCACTCACAACAATCCACCTCTTTCTCTTATTTTTTCTTTCTCTTATCTGCTAATACGAGTTTCTTCATTGTCTTGACGGACTGTGCCACCTGTCTGCGGGAAGGACATACATAACTGCAGCTTCCGCACTCGATGCACTCTAATCCATGCCAGCGTTCAAACTCATCCTTTTGTCCGTGCTCACTGAACTTTGCAAGCCTGCTTGGAATCAGTTTTTCCGGACACGCTTCCACACACCGGCCACAGCTGATGCATGCGAGCGGTTCAAACTCTGCCACCTCATCTTTTCCTAGACATAACAGAGAAGAAGTCGTCTTTGTGGTAGGAACATCCAGTCCAAAAATAGCAAATCCCATCATAGGACCGCCGGATACCAGTTTCTGTGGCTGTACTTTAAATCCTCCGGCAGCTTCCACCAGCTGCTCGTATGGTGTACCCATACTGTACAAAAAGTTTGACGGGGTGGTAATTGCGTCTCCGGTGATTGTAGCAATTCGCTTCATCACAGGAACTCCATCTTTTACTGCATGCTTGATTGCAATCATGGTTTCTACGTTGTCCACGATACAGCCTGCATCTGCAGGAAGCATTTTGGAATTGATTTCGCGTCCGGTCACTGCGTAGATCAGCTGACGCTCTCCTCCCTGCGGATACTTTGTCAGCAATTCACAGACCTCCATCCGGGGCTCATCCTTAATCAGTTCCTTCAGTTTTGCAATTGCATCCGGTTTGTTATTTTCGACGCCAAACACACCTTTTGCATGGTCAAACAGCTGCAGTATGATCTTCATACCTGCAACCAGATCTTCCGGATTTTCGATCATTCTGCGGTAATCTGCAGTCAGATATGGCTCGCATTCTGCGCAGTTTGCAATAATATACTCGATTTTTTCCGGCTCTTTCGGAGACAGTTTTACATGTGTCGGGAAACCTGCGCCTCCCATACCAACCACACCGGCCTCCTTAATTCGATCAATGATTTTCTCCCTGGATAAGGATGTCACATCATCCACCGGTGAATACTCACACTCCGTAAACTGATCGTCACTCTCGATTACAATGGAATTCACCATATCACCGACTGCCACACGCCGTGGTTCAATTTTCTTCACTGTACCGGATACCGAAGAATAAATCGGAGAAGATACAAAGCCGCCGGCTTCTGCAATCTTCTGCCCTTTCTTTACGCTATCCCCTACAGCGACAATTGGAGTGGCTGGTGCACCAATATGCTGTGACAATGGAAAAACCAGTTCTCCTTTGGGTAGAACTTCTTTGATTGGCGCATCCTTGGCAAGTTCTTTGCCTTCATAGGGATGTACGCCGCCTATAAATGTTTTCAAACCCATCCTTGTGCCCTCTTTCCTTATTTTTTTGTCTAAACCATATAGTTTATAACATAATTCACATTAAATTATAGCACTTTTTAACCATGTATGTAGTAAAATTTTTAATTTTTTCTGAATATTTTGTATTCTTTTTAATACAAAGAAACATGACGAAAAATGAGATTTATGGTATAATCCAGACACACAGACAAAATCCAAACGTTATATAAAGGAGAATTTATGAAAACGTTTCATGAAGAAATCCCCGATCTCTGTCAGGACGCTCTCACCGACCAGCTTTTTGATGAACACTCTATATTTTTTGACATAGAAACTACCGGGTTTTCACCTGCAAATTCCACACTCTATATGATTGGATGTGCCAGACGCAAAAGCAACCGGATCTGTATTGAACAGTTTTTTGCTGAAAAACCGGAAGAAGAAGCTGAAATCCTCGCCACATTTTTTCAGATGCTGTCACCATATACCACCATCATTACGTTTAACGGTGTGGGATTCGACATTCCTTACCTAAAGGCAAAAGCAGACCATTATAAGATTCCGGAACATTTTCGGGATTTTGAATACCTGGATATATTTAAATCGGTTTCTTCGATCAAATTTTTGTTGAAACTGGAAAACTATAAGCAAAAAACCATAGAATCCTTTCTGGGTCTTAAAAGAGAAGACGAAAAGACGGGAGGGGATCTGATCCATGTATATTTCACGCATGTGAAACATCCGACAGAAGAAACGATGCATCTTCTTCGTATTCATAATTACGAAGATGTTCTGCACATGATTGATCTGCTCTCTGTTTTATCTTATCTGGAAGTATTAAACGGTCAGTACACCATCCTCTCCCACCGGATCGACCATTACCACGCATATGACGGAACCGAAGGGGAGGAATGGATCATCACCATGCAAAACAACTATCCCGTTCCGCGCCAGCTTTCCTGTAAACAGGATTGTTTTTATCTGATGATCGGAAAAAACCGCACTTCTCTTCGTATTCCGGTCTACGAAGGTGAACTGCATTATTTTTATTCCAATTACAGGGATTACTATTATCTGAAAAAAGAAGATATGGCAATACACAAAAGTGTTGCCTCATTTGTAGACAAAGAATACCGGGAAAATGCCAAAGCAAGTAACTGTTATACGCGCAAATCCGGCAAATTTCTTCCGCAATACAACAGTGTTATGCAACCGGAGTTCCGCAAAGAGTATAAGGATAAAATCAGTTATTTTGAGATGACGGATGATTTTTGTACCTCTGATATCATGTTGCGCCGCTATATTGATCACATCTTAAAAAATATGATGGGAAAAAAATAATAATTTAAGACTGCAAAAATGCATGTTCTTATGTTTTAGGCATAAAAACATGCATTTTTATTGGTTTAAACATTCTTTTCAAAATAAAAACTGCTGAGTCTGTCAAATCCAAGTTCTTTATAATTGGTAATCTGTTCTGTACTTCCGATAAACAAAACACCATGACTCTTCAGCGACTGATGGAAGTTCTTATAAATCATGTCTTTTGCATCATCTGTAAAATAGATAACCACATTTCTGCAGAGAATCATATCAAAATCCCTTGGATACGGATCTTTTAACAGATTGTGTTCTTTAAACGTCACGCAGCGCTTGATTTCATCCGAAATCTGAAATGATTTTCCGATCTGTTTAAAATACTTGCGTTTAAATTCCGGCGGCACATTTGCAATGCTCTTTTCATTGTACAGACCAACCTGCGCTTTCTGAAGAACCTGCTTGTCCAGATCGGTTGCCGTAATATGAATGTTGGAAAGCGGAATATGTTTGGATAATGCCATGACAAGAGAATACGGTTCATCTCCTGTCGAACAGGCTGCACTCCACACATGCAGATTTTTTCCATGCTGTTTGATAAGTTTCGGAATAACATTCTCATCCATCAGCTTCCACTGATCCGGATTACGGTAAAACTCAGAGACATTGATTGTAAGAAAATTGACAAATGCCTCAAATTTGTCCTTGTCTGTCTTCAGCACACGGATATACTCATCATAATTGCTGCAGCCATGCTTTGTCGCAATCGTATCAATTCGTCTGCGCATCTGTTTTTCTTTGTAATAATTCAGATCAATTTTTGTCAGAGCATAGACGTCTTTTTTGAATTTTTCATAATTGTCAAACATAGACTTTTACCCCCTATAAACAATAAGAAGCTGCCCGAAGGCAACTTCTTACCTATGAAAATTTACAGTGAATTATTCCTCTGTCTCAGCATCTTCAGCCGGAGCTGCAAGAGCCTTAATGCTCAAGCTGATCTTCTTTTCTTCTTCGTTGAAGTCTACGATCTTTGCTTCAACTTCCTGACCAATCTTTAATACATCAGAAGGCTTCTCTACGTGTTCCTGGGAGATCTGTGATACGTGAAGTAATGCATCAACACCAGGAGCAAGCTCTACGAATGCACCGAAATCTGTCATACGTGCAACTTTTCCTTTTACCACGTTGCCAACGGCATACTTCTCTGCAGCACCATTCCAAGGATTCTCATCCTCAAATTTCATGCTGAGTGCAATCTTGGTATCTGTAATATTCTTGATAAATACGCGAACTTTCTGTCCAACAGTAAATACTTTCTTAGGATTCTCAACTCTGCCCCATGACATCTCTGAGATATGAAGTAATCCGTCTACTCCGCCCAGGTCGATGAATGCACCGAAATCTGTAACATTCTTTACAGTTCCTTCGATTACATCGCCGACTTTGATCTTTGCAAACAGTTCTTTCTGAAGCTCTGCCTTCTTTGCAAGTAATAAGGTCTTGCGGTTACCAATGATTCTTCTCTTTCTAGGATCAAACTCTGTGATAACAAACTCGATTTCCTGATCCTTGAACTTGCTTAAGTCTTTCTCATATGTGTCAGATACAAGGCTTGCCGGGATAAATACTCTTGTCTCATCTACATTGACACATACACCACCGGTAAGTACCTGGCTGACTTTTGCCTTTAAAATTTCCTGATTTTCGAATGCTTCCTCTAATCTCTTGTTTCCCTTCTCTGCTGCGAGACGCTTGTAAGAAAGGAGAACCTGTCCCTCACCATCGTTTACTTTTACAACTTTGGCTTCTAAGGTATCGCCGGCTTTTACGACTGTAGTAAGGTCTACATTTGGCTCGTTTGTATATTCATTACGTGTAATGATTCCATCTGATTTGTAGCCGATATTCAGGATGATTTCATCTGGCTTAACATCAATAACGGTACCCTCTACCACTTCTCCATTTCTTATTGTTTTTAAAGATTCTTCCAACATTTGTTCAAAGCTCATTTCTGACATTCTTTGAAACCTCCTCGATGATATTGTTTGGGGTTGAAGCCCCTGCGGTAATACCTACGTTATTGATGGATTGTATCTGATGATAATCCATATCTTTACTCGTTTGTATATAGTAAGTATTTGCACATTCCTTTTTAGATATTTCATACAATTTTTGCGTATTGGAGCTATGCTTGTCACCAATGACAATCATGAGATCCGACTCCGCTGCAATTTTGCGTGCTTCCGTCTGTCTTTCCTCCGTTGCATTGCAGATTGTATCTAAAACACTTATATCATAACCTTTTTTCTTTATAATTTCAACTAATTCTTGAAATTTATTGTAGTTAAATGTCGTCTGTGCCACCAGACAGACTTTTTCTCCCTCTTTTAACGGTAATTTTTCAATATCTTCCTGACTTGTGACCGTATAGGCAGGCTGTCCTTCCACCCATCCGAGAATTCCTTCCACTTCCGGGTGATGTTCGTTTCCGGCAATCACAATCCGATACCCTTCTTTGCTGTACTTCTCCACAAGTCGGTGAATTTTCAGGACAAACGGACAGGTTGCATCCAGCACTTCAAATCCGCATGCCTTCATTGCTTCATGTTCTCTGCGGCTGATACCGTGTGAACGGATGATAATCTTTCCTTTTGGAAGATTCTCAAGTTCTTTGAGCTCCCTGACCACATGAACTCCACGCTGTTTAAGGTCCCTGACTACTTCTTCATTGTGAATGATCGGCCCATACGTATATACCGGAACTTTTGCCTCTTCTGCTTCCTGATATACCATATTTACTGCCCGTTTCACGCCGAAGCAATACCCGGCACTTTTTGCAATCGTCAGCTTCATTTTTGTCTATTCCGCCTTCTTGATTATTTTTTTCATTTCTTCAACAACGCCGTCAATATCCAGATCCGATGAATCTAAAAGGACAGCATCCTCCGCCTGTTTTAACGGGGAAGTTTCCCGGTGCATATCCCGGTAATCGCGCTCAATAATATCTTTTTCTATCGCATCCATATCACAGGATACACCTTTTGCTGTCAGCTCATCAAAGCGGCGCTTTGCCCGCACTTTCGAGCTTGCAGTGAGATAAATTTTCACATTGGCATTCGGAAGGACAACCGTACCGATATCTCTTCCATCCATAATCACATTTTCCTTTGCAGCAAGCTGTCTCTGCAATTCTACCAGTTTTGTACGAACCACTGGATAAACACTGGTCGCGCTGGCCATGTTGCCGACTTCCTCTTTCCGGATAACGCCGTTTACGTTCTCTCCATTTAAGATCACCTGCTGTTCTCCGCCCATATACTGAATGGTCACGTCTACCTTCGGACAGGCAGCCGCAATCGCCTGCTCATCGGAAGCATCGATATGATTCTGTAAAAAATAATATGCCATCGCGCGGTACATTGCACCGGTATCCACATACACATACCCCAGATCCGCCGCAAGTTTTTTGGCGATTGTACTTTTTCCGGCTCCTGCCGGTCCATCAATTGCAATATTAAATGCCATTTTCTATTCTCCTTTGAAATAAATTATTTATCTTTGAAATTACAAAACGGATATTCCCGCTAGGTGTCCGGTGGACCAGGCAATCTGAAGATTATAGCCACCGGTAAGTGCATCCAGATCCAGCACCTCGCCGCAGAAATACAGCCCCTGCACAAGTTTTGACTCCATCGTGGAAGGATTGATATCTTTCACGGAAACACCGCCCTTTGTTATAATTGCCTCTTTAAAATCGCGAAGCCCTGTAATTGTAAGCGGCATATTTTTAAACAGATGTAACAGATTCTGTCTCTGTTCCCTGGATATTTCATTCACCTTTGTATCTGGATCAATGCCTGATAACGCAATCATAACAGGTATCATTTTTGCCGGGAGCAAATGCCCCAGAGAATTTTTAAACTGCTTATTTTTCATTTCATCAAATTCCCTTAAGATCCGGTGATCAAGCTGTTCCACATCCAGTGCCGGTTTCAGATCAATCGTCATGGAAAGCTCCTGGTCAAATGCTTTTGCCGGGATACATCCGCTTGCCGACAATACCAGCGGACCGCTGACGCCGAAATGCGTAAAAAGCATCTCTCCAAAATCCTCATACAGTTTTTTCTTTCCCCGGGTAACCGACATACGGACATTGCGCAGCGAAAGGCCCTGCAGATCCCTGACCCACGGTTCTTTCATTTCCATTGGAACCAGTGCCGGTGTCGGCGATACCATCTTATGTCCGCTCTCTTCTGCCATGCGGTAACCGTCCCCCGTTGCCCCTGTTGAAGGATAGGAAATTCCTCCAGTTGCAACAATCACTGCGTCCGCATGCATTTTTGTATGATCAGCCAGCTCAACACCGGTAACACGCTTTTCTTCATCCCTCTTTTCAAGCAGCAGACGATTTACCTTTGTATGCAGTAAAACTTCCACATGCTGCCCCCGCAATGCGGTGGATAACGCGGCAATCACATCGGAAGAATGATCCGACACAGGAAATACACGGTTCCCACGCTCTGTTTTTGTAGGCATTCCATGACTCTCAAAAAAAGAAATCACCTGCTCATTGTCATAGGAGTAAAAAGCACTGTATAAAAATTTACGGTTGCTGACTACATTGGCAAACAGCTGTTCCATATCACTGGCATTCGTCAGATTGCAGCGCCCTTTTCCCGTAATAAACAGCTTTTTTCCGAGTTTTTCATTCTGTTCTAAAAGCGTCACTGCATGTCCGCTCTCCGCTGCCGCATACGCAGCCATCATTCCCGCCGGTCCTCCACCGATCACGATTACTTTACTCATTATCGATATCCCCTAATTTTGCATAATGTACCTTAATCGAATCATCAATATAATTGATCTCATCGTTTTCATATACCTGATACTCATCCCAGATGTCTTCTAACATCGTCAGCGTTCCCGCCACTTCTTTCTGTTTCTTCATGCACAGAGCCACTACCAGCGCATTGATAACGGAAAGCGGTGCGACAAGGGAATCCACAATGGATGCCATATCACTGTCCGCAATGAGATTGCAGGAAGAATACAGATTCATGGGTGAATGTATGCTGTCAGTAATTGTAATTACTTTTGCACTCCGGTTATTTGCAAATTCCAATGCCTTTAATGTCCGCATGGAATATCGTGGGAAACTGATTCCGATAATAACGTCATTTTCCCCGATTCTTACCATCTGTTCAAACAGTTCACTCGAACTGTTTGTCGTAAGCAGACGCACATTATCAAACATCAGATTCAGATAAAATCCGAGAAAACTTGCAAGCGGCGCACAGCTTCTGATCCCGACAATATAAATATTTTTTGCCTCAAGGATTGTCGAGACGGCCACCTCAAACGCACTGTGATCAATTTTTTCCAGTGTCGTTTTGATCTTGTCCGCGTCTGCCGATAAAACTGTCTCTAAAATCTTCGACTGGCTGATTCTTCCGTAGGTTACCTCCATGCGCTGTACGGAGTTTAATTTATTGCGCACCAGTTCTTCTAAGGCACGCTGAAATTCCGGATATCCTTTATATCCAAGATATGTTGCGAAACGTACAACGGTCGACTCACTGACACCAACCGTTTCCCCCATTTTGGCGGCTGTTAAAAATACCGCTTTATCATAATTATCTGTAATGTAAGTTGCAAGCATTTTCTGTCCCTTGCTCATCGAACTGTAACAATTATTAATCCGGTTTAACAGATCATTGGTATTTGACATCATATTCTCCTCTTTATCCCATAAAAGCTGTGCCACAAACAGCACTTTTGATTGTATCACTTTAACCGGAAAATGCAAGATTTCATGCAAAAAGAATTTTTCCCATCAAAAAAAGACGCACCAGATCTGATGCGCCTTTTTCGTAGAAACCGGATATGACTATACCGGATATGCTCCGTTCTTTGTATCAGCAGTCTTTGCGTCTACGCCAGTCTGCTGTGCCTCACGGTATTTGAAGAAATCAGTAGCAACCTGTGGGAACAATGCATAGGATAATACATCCTCATCCTGCTGCTTGTACTGTTTCATCTCAGCTTCAATCTTATCAAGCTCCGGCTCAAGAAGATCTGCCGGACGACAGGTGATTGCATTCTTTTTATCCTCTCCGAGAACCTTGTCAACAACTTCCGGATTGAATGGTTTAACGGTCTGGCCGTACTTACCAAGAAGAATATCCTTTGTCTCCTTTGTTGCGACTTTATAACGCTCTCCCATCAATACGTTAAATACAGCCTGTGTACCAACGATCTGGGAAGACGGAGTAACAAGCGGTGGCTCACCAAGGTCTTTACGTACACGCGGAACTTCTGCAAGCACTTCCTCGTACTTGTCCTCTTTTCCCTGCTCCTTGAGCTGGGAAATCAGGTTGGAAAGCATACCCCCCGGTACCTGATAACGAAGAGTGTTGATGTTTACACCAAGTACCTTCGGGTTCATCAGACCGCTTGCAAGTGCCTCTTCACGTAACGGACGGAAGTAATCTGCGATCTCACTTAACAGATTCAGATCAAGACCGGTATCGTATGGTGTGTTCTTGAAAGCCTCTACCATAACCTCTGTTGCAGGCTGGCTGGTTCCAAGAGCAAATGGAGACATTGCAGTATCAATGATATCTACACCGGCCTCTACTGCCTTCATATATGTCATGGAAGCTACACCGGAAGTATAATGTGTATGAAGTTCTACCGGAAGGGAGGTAGAATCCTTCAGTGCCTGTACAAGCTCTGTAGCCTTAGCAGGAACTAAAAGACCTGCCATATCCTTGATACAGAGAGAATCAGCTCCCATATCCTCTACACGCTTTGCCATCTCCATCCAGTAATCCAGAGTATAAGCATCTCCAAGGGTGTAGGAAAGAGCTACCTGTGCATGACCTTTTTCCTTGTTACATGCAGTAACTGCTGTCTGCAGGTTACGGATATCATTTAAGCAGTCAAAAATACGGATGATGTCAATTCCGTTTGCAATTGACTTCTGTACAAAATACTCTACCACATCATCTGCATACGGACGATATCCTAAGATATTCTGTCCACGGAACAGCATCTGCAGTTTTGTATTTTTAAATCCGTCTCTTAATTTACGAAGACGATCCCATGGATCCTCTTTTAAGAATCTCAGGCAGGCATCGAATGTCGCACCACCCCAGCACTCTACAGCATTGAATCCAACCTTATCCATCTTTGGGATAATCGGAAGCATCTGCTCTGTTGTCATACGTGTAGCGATCAGTGACTGATGGGCATCACGCAAAACAGTTTCTGTTATTTTTAATGGTTTTTTTACCACTTCTGACATGACTTTTCCTCCTTATTAAATTCCAAATATAGCCATGAAACATCCCGCAGCTACCGCAGTACCGATAACGCCGGCAACGTTTGGTCCCATTGCATGCATGAGCAGGAAGTTTGTAGGATCCTCCTCTGCACCAACCTTCTGGGATACACGGGCTGCCATAGGCACGGCAGATACACCGGCAGAACCAATCAGAGGGTTAATCTTGCCCTTGGTAATCCAGCATAATAACTTACCAAATAAAACTCCGGCAGCAGTACCAACCATAAATGCAACAAGACCTAATACAACGATCTTTAAGGTGCTTGCATTTAAGAAAGCTTCTGCACTGGTAGTTGCACCAACAGAGGTACCCAGTAAGATAACGACAATGTACATAAGTGCGTTACTTGCAGTCTCCTGCAGCTGACGAACAACGCCAGACTCACGGAAGAGGTTTCCAAGCATCAGCATACCAACAAGTGGTGCTGTGGTAGGAAGCAGTACGCAGACAACAACGGTAACAACGATTGGGAAGAGGATCTTCTCCAGCTTGCTGACCGGACGAAGGTTCTGCATCTTGATCGCACGTTCCTTCTTTGTTGTAAATAACTTCATGATAGGTGGCTGAATGATCGGCACAAGTGCCATATAGGAATATGCAGCCACGGCGATCGGTCCCATCAGACCGGTCTGTCCCAACTTACCAGCCAGGAAAATGGAAGTAGGTCCATCTGCTCCACCGATGATAGATACGGCAGCGGCAGCCTTGTCATTAAATCCAAGTATAATTGCAAGGAAGTATGCGCTGAAGATACCAAACTGTGCGGCAGCTCCCATAAGGAAACTGATTGGGTTTGCAATCAGCGGACCAAAGTCTGTCATTGCACCTACACCCATAAAGATCAGGGATGGCAAAATAGACCACTCATCCAATGTGTAAAAATAATAAAGTAAACCGCCCACGCCGTTGCTGGTCTGTTCCGGGCTTGCGATGATATCCGGGTAAATATTTACCAGAAGCATACCAAATGCAATCGGAACTAACAGTAATGGCTCAAAACCTTTCTTAATCGCAAGATACAGGAAAATAAATGCCACTAAAATCATAACATAATTTCCCCAGGTCAGATTGAAAAAGGCTGTCTGATGCAGGAGGTTCGATAATGTTTCACCTACATAACTCACAGTGTTTTCCTCCTTGGATTAGTTTAATGTAGCGAGTAATGCACCAGATTCTACGGCATCACCAACTGCTACATCGATACTTGCAACAGTTCCGTCTTCCGGAGCAACGACTGGTGTCTCCATCTTCATGATCTCAAGAACCAGGACAGTGTCTCCCTTCTTTACAGCATCGCCGACTTTCTTCTCAATCTTGAATACCTTTCCGGCTGCTCCTGCTTCGATCTTAATGTTTCCGGCTCCTGCTGAAGCAGCTGGTGCTGCCGGTGCTGCAGCTGGCTTTGCAGCTGTACGTCTCGGTGTTGCTGCGCCGGATGTGCTTCCGGTCTCTTCTACTGTAACATCATAAACGTTACCATTTACGGTAATTGTATAATTCTTCATGAATATGTTCCTCCTAAATTTTCTTTCTATCCTATCTACGATTGATGGAACGAACTACGAAATCACTGGTAGAAGTTCCGGTGCTTGCAGCGATTGCCGCTGCAATAACTGCGATAAGTTCAGTGTCATCTGTCTGTGCTGCAACAGGGGCAGGTGCCGGTGCTGCGGCTGGTGTCTCTTCCTGCTGTGGAGCCTGTCCGGCTGCTTTGGCAGCTTTCTTTTTCTCCAGATAAGGGAAGATCTTAAAGCAGGAAATAAGAAGACTGATCAGAATCAATACAGCAAATACAACTGCCATAGAAATTACAGTATTCAGTCCTGCCTTTTCCATTTTCTCACCGAGTGTATAAATCGGATCTACCGAAATACCGGTAACATCCATGGAATAGTAATCATATACTACTTCGAAATTCACATCTTTCTTCGCGAACTTGATGGTCATATCTGTGGTAAGTGTCTTACCGGATTTGGTAACCTCAAAAGTATCGTCTTCGACCTTTTTCATTTCACCAAACTCATCCAAAGTATCCTGCCACTTTGCAGCTGCTTCAATCTGTGCCTCTGTGACACCGTAGCTTGAAGTAAGCTGATCCTTTACATCGTCCGGAAGAGTATCTGCTGTCAGTTTGTTTTCTTTGAACAACTGAGCCAGACTCTGTACCATGCCCGCATTGGTATCCATTTCAGACTGAAGATCTGAATAGGACTTTCCATTGTAATCCACGGTAGTCGGGTCTGTTCCACATGCACCAAGCATCAGAACCATCAGGATCATGCAAAGTGCAAAAGCAATTCTCTTTTTCATAAAACTTCACCTTTCTACTTGGTACCGTGTTTCTTTTCTGGCTCGCTTACATACTTTGTATAAAGCATTTCAAAAGCAGCTACAAGGTATTTTCTGGTATCTGCCGGATCAATCAGACGATCCACATATCCTCTTGCAGCAGCAGATGCGGCAGAATCCTGAAGTTTTTCATAATCAGCAGCTTTCTGCTTGATCTCATCTGCACCAGCTTCCGGATACATAATCTTTGCAGCCAGAGTAGAATCCATCGCACCGATCTTTGCTCCGCTCCATGCGTATACAAGATCTGCTCCGACAGACTTGGAATTCATAAATACATAAGCACTTCCGTAAGCCTCTCCTGTGATCAGGTTTACCTTTGCACAGGTTGCATTGGAAAATGCGTAAGTCATTCTCGCAAGTGCCTTTGCAAGTTTCTTCTCAGAGCACATGCAGTTTTTCAATCCATTTACATTAGTAATGGTAAGTACCGGGATTGAGAATGCATCACAGAACTGAACAAATTCAGCTGCCTTGTTGCATCCCTGCGCGGTCAGGGACTTGTCAAAACTCTCTGCTTTCTTGCCTTCTGCATCATATACTTCGCTGCAGTTTGCCACAGCACCGACTGTCATTCCGTTTAACTTGATCAGTCCGGTTACCATATTCCTGGCATAATCTGCCTTTGTCTCGAAGAATACGTTATTATCTGAAATCTGGGATAACAGATATCTCGGATCTCCCTTCATATTCTCCATACTCTCGCAGGCACGATTTAAATCATCTTCACAGTCATCTGTATAGACATCTCCCTCATTGTTGCTTGGAAGCATACATACCAGCTGACGGATCTGTTCCATGATCTCATCTTCTGAACCAACGAAATCTACACATCCGTTATTTTCACTCTGGAATGCTGCGCTGGCTGTATCACATTTTTCTGTGTTATTGCCTTCGATTGCATCCGGAGCATTTACAAACATGCGTCCTTTCTTCTCTTCAATGAACGCGAAATCGCAAAGTGCCGGGACAACGGAAAGGCCGCCGCCACAATTGCCAAATACACCACAAATCTGAGGTACAAGACCGGAAGCTGCTACTTCCTTCGCATAAATAGTTCCAAACCCATCCAATGCATCAACCGACTCCTGAAGACGAATACCGCCACAGTCAATCAGACCGATGACAGGAGCTCCCATCTTCATTGCCATGTCATACACAGACGCAATCTTCTTTGCGTGCATCTCTCCGATGGTACCGTTTAATACGGATGCATCCTGGCTGTAAATAAATACCAGATTGCCGTCGATCAGTCCATGACCGATTACAACGCCATCTGAAGGGGTCTTTGCAGCGGTAAGATTAAAATCTGTGCTACGTGCTGTTACGAGAGAACCGATTTCCATAAAACTGTTCTCATCGACCAACTTAGCAATACGCTGAATTGCCAAGTTTTCATTGTTACTACTCATTTTATGCCCTCCATCTATAAAAAATAAAAATTTCCGCTAGTTTGTATTGTATCTCATTTCCCACTTCTTTTCAACATAATTTGTTAATTTTTTCACTAATTCTTTGTGACTAATTTCCTATTTGTCCAACAGTGCCTCTTTCCACATAATTTGAAAAAACTTTTCAGGAGACCATTTTTTTACGGAAACCTCTGCTTTGATTTTTCCGGAGTAAATTTCCCTGCCGTTCATACAGTAGGAAACACGTCCAAGCGTCTGCCCTTTTTTGACCGGAAGGCTTATCGGATCAGACAATACTTTCTTTATTTCAGCGGTATCCCCGTCTTTTTTCAAAAACGTCAGTTTTGTGATATCCGTATCAACATAAACCGGCAGTTTGGCATGGGTAGCCCATTCCTCGAGTGTTTCTTTCCGACAGCCCTGCGCAATCTCTATATCCGGCAGCTCCATGGATGCTTCCGATCCCCGATACAGATGATAGGCATCCATTCCGTATTGAAACAGTGTCTTTGCATCGGACCACTTATAATTTTTGTGGTTCGGCCAGCCGCAGGCAAGAAGTGCGATTGCATAATGTCTCCCCCCTTCTTCAAGTGCAGCCACATAGCAATATCCGGCTTTGGACGTATATCCGGTTTTTCCGGTAATCACATGATCCATCATATCCAGCAGGGCATTTTTATTGGAAACAGCATATCCGGTTCCCTCCAGGCTCTGAAATGTATGTGACCGGGTCTGCGTCACTTCCAGAAACTGCTTGCTTACCGGAGACTTCCATGCGCAATAACTCATAATCCTGCACAGATCATATGCTGTGGTATGATGTTCCCCATGCTCATCCTTTGCATCCAGACCGTTCGGTGTTACAAAATGGCTGTCGGTGCACCCGATCTTCTTTGCTTTTTCATTCATAAGTGCTGCAAATTTTTCCGCAGATCCCGCCACATGTTCTGCGATTGCATATGCACAGTCATTATAGGATTCCAGCATCAGCCCATACCACAGATCCTGCATATAGAACTGTTCTCCTTTTTTCGCCCCGAGATGTACCTTCGGCTGTGATGCCGCTTTTGTGCTGAATGTGACCACTTCATCGGGCTTACATTGTTCCATCGCCACGATACAGGTCAGAATTTTTGTGGTACTTGCATTCGGCAGTGCTGTCTGTGCCTCTTTTCCATACAAAAGGCGCCCACTGTCACCATCCACCATGGCGCAGGATTTTGAATACAGTGTCTGCGCTTCGGGTTCTTTTTGCTTTTCTGCCAAAACCGGTTCGCTCATCAGACATCCGATTACCAGCAACAGACTTACTATTTTTGTGCAGATTCTTTTTTGAAACATAAAAAAATAACCATATACATTTTTATTCTATGTATATGATTATTCCTGCTTCTTTTATACATCCAGTTTCACATGCATCTCTTCTTCTGCTTCCTGCTTAAACTCTTCCACCTGTACCGGACTGAGTACCGGCAGATCATCGATTGAATGTACGCCGAAACTGCGTAAAAATTCTTCTGTTGTTCCGAAAAGTAACGGACGCCCCGGTGCATCAAGTCTTCCAAGTTCACACACCAGATGATATTCCACCAGTTTGTTTACCGCATGATCCGATGACACGCCACGTATTTTTTCTATTTCCATCTTTGTCACCGGCTGCTTATATGCAATAATGGAAAGCGTCTCCAAAAGAACATCGGTTAAAACCCGGCGTTTAGGCTGCTTTGCAATTTTAATCAGATATTCGTAAATTTCGGGTCTGGTGCACATCTGGTAGGCTCCATCCAGCTCCGTGATGGTAACGCCGCGTTTCTGTTCTTCCCACTCGTTTCTCATTTCATCGATCAGTTCCTTTGTTTTCTTCTGATCAAGTCCAAGAGCTCCTGCAATTTTTTCCAGTTCTACGGATTCTCCCATAGAAAACAGAATTCCTTCTATAATTGCCTTGTATTTTTTTTCTTCCATATTTTCCGTCCATCCTGCAATACATGATAATCTATGCTGCAACTTTCGAATCAATCTGGATATCATCAAAAATATGTTCCTGCGAAATCCGTATCGTTCCCATTTTCATCAGCTCCAGAATCGCAAGAAACGTAACGATCACTTCCACTTTCGATGACTGTGCCGTCAAAAGCCCCCGGAAACTGAAGTGCCTGTGTCCGGCCGCATATTTTTTCAGTTCCTCCATCTTGTCTTCCAGCGATACCTCTTCTTTTTCAATCTTTCCGAATTTTGACCGCAGAGGATCAATTTTATCCTGCTGTTTTTTCATAATGCTCTCAAAAATTTCATGCAGGCGTGAAAGCGTAATGTCCGATATCAGTTCGTGGATATCAACCGGCGGTTCATACGCACGCACTTCCTCCGGAATCGTCGGCTTCTTATACATAACACGACCGGCATCCATCTGCCGGTCTTTTAGTTCATACGCCATACATTTGTACATCTTGTATTCCAGAAGCTGCTGTACCAGTTCCGCACGCGGATCTTCTTCTTCCTCTTCACTGTCCGGATTCGATGGGAGAAGCATGCGTGATTTGATATCGACCAGTGTTGCAGCCATAACCAGAAACTCACTGAGTACCTCCAGATCCTGTCGTTTCATTTCCCGGATATACTCCATATACTGTTCCGTGATCTCCACAATCGGAATATCATAGATATTCACTTTATTCTTTTCGAGCAGATACAAAAGCAGATCCAGCGGTCCCTCAAATACCTGGAGTTTAACGGTCAGTTCCATCCCTCTCGTCCTTTCTGTCATAATCTATATTTTATCTTTATGTTGTAGAAAATGCAAGGACAATTTACTATATTTAGTGTTTTACAGAAGAGGGGCAAACAATTTCAATGCTCCCATAAATGTACGCACAAGAAACGATTTTCTTTGAAATTCCTCCAGGGTCACTTCGTGGCTTTCCGCAAATGTTTTTAACGCATCTTCTTTTACCTGCAAAACTGCCCGGGTACGATACATCCAGACGCCACATTCAAAATGCAGACACAGACTGCGGTAATCCATGTTTACCGTTCCCACGGTTGCCTGTACATCATCCGACACAAAACATTTTGCATGGATAAAACCTGGCGTATATGTGTATATTTTCACTCCGTTTTTGATCAGATACGGGAAATTCGACTGTGTCAGGAAATACACCAGTTTCTTATCCGGAATTCCCGGTACAACCAGACGCACATCCACGCCGGATTTTGCCGCATTTACAAGTGCCGTACGCATCTCGGATCCGATGATCAGATACGGAGTAAAGATGTAAAGATATTTTTTTGCCCTGCTGATGATATTCAGATATACATTTTCGCCGACATCTTCGTGATCCAGTGGAGAATCGGTATACGGCTGGACGAATCCTTTTTCATCTGCATGGATTTTTTCCTGCAGCCTGTGTTTTTCCATGGAAGTTGCCCGATAAAATATATAATCACTTTCTATTTTCAAAATATAATCCCACAGTTCCAAGAACATGCTTGTAAAACTCCAGACACATTCTCCGGTCAGACGGATTGCCGCATCCTTCCAATACCCAAAACGCACTCTGGCATTGATATACTCATCCGCCAGATTCATTCCCCCGGTATAGGCAACCTTTCCGTCAATCACCGTGATCTTCCGGTGATCCCGGTTATTCTGGATAATTGACATCAGTGGGCGAAATGGCTGGAAACAGGCACATTTGATTCCCTTTTCCTGCAGATAACAATAATATTTATTCGGCAGTGTCTGGATACATCCGATTCCATCGTACATAAATCGCACATCCACACCCTCTTTTACTTTCTGTGCCAGAATTTCAACAATTGCATCCAGCATCTTTCCAGGCTCTGCAATAAAATACTCCAGAAAGATATAAGATTTTGCTGTTTTTAAATCTTCCAGAAACTGCGGATACATCTCTTCTCCGCAGCAATAATACTGTGTATCCGCCTCCCTGTACACCGGATACCCCGCATAACGGGTAAGATACTGTGCCTGCTGTCCGGCAGAATCATCCTCTGCCCTTAAAGCAGACATCACATCATCAGAAGGAGAACTGTATGCCCGTATCCTGCTGCTGACCACGTCCATCTTCATACGGGTCCGTTTTGTCAGTCCCGGACGGCCAAATAGATAGTATGCTGGAATTCCGAACAGAGGAAGTGCCAGTATCAGAAAAATCCAGGAAGTTTTATATGTGGAACGCATATCCCTGCTGGAGACAAACAATGCAAGCACAATGGATGCAATTTTAAACAATGCATCTACCATGGAACTGTATACGGTCGCACTGTACAGCAGATAGACAAACCAGCTGAACTGCAATATAATAATCAATCCTCCAAGGACAAGTTTACTGAAGAGTTTATTTAATATTCGTTTCATCTGTCTCCTCCTTTGGTTCTCATAAAATGTCACCGACAGGCTTTTAGAGAGTATTTTATACCAATGCCAGCAAATTATCAACATCAAGAACGCCCCACGCCATGGACATTCCCGTTTCTTTCCGCGCCGATTCATATAATTTCAGTTTCAGTTCCTCCGGCCGCAGCTTTGGATTTTTCTGTAATGCAAGTGCCAGTGCCCCGCATACGACAGGGGTTGCCATAGAGGTACCACTTTTTCTGGAATATAGTGCTCCGTGATGATCCAGACTTACAATATTCGTCCCCGGTGCTAAAATTTCCGGCTTCATAATACAGCATCCGGTCGGACCACTGCCACTGTAGCCACCACGCCTTTCCCCCGGAGAACTCCGGTCATCACTTGCCCCCACCGTAATCACTTTTCTCGAAATACCGGGAGCCGTGACTGTCCCGGCTCCCGGGCCATTATTTCCGGCCGCTGTGACAACCGTCACGCCATCATCCCACAGCTGTTCTAAAAGTTCCATAATCTGCTTCTGCTCACGGTCGAGTGCCCCCGGAAGAAATCCTACGGAAAAATTCAGAATCCGGATTCCCAGTTCTTTATGATGTGCAAGCACCCATTGCAGGCCACGAATCACCCGCTCCGTCTGTCCTCCTCCATCCTTCCCGAGGACTTTCAGCGCAATCAGCTGTGCCTGCGGTGCCATTCCCTTCATTCTGCCATTCGCACACAAAATTCCGCCAACATGTGTTCCGTGTCCATTGTCATCATAACAGGCTCGTTTCATTGCCACAAAATCCAGAAATCCAACCACATTCTGCCGCAGATCCGGATGCAGATAAACGCCTGTGTCCAGTGTCACCACCCGGATATTTTTCCCCGTGTAACCCATACGATATACATTCTCTGCATGTACAAGCTGTTTGACACGATTCATATTTCAACTCCGAACTTTTCGAATCATCGCCTTTTTCTTTCATGGTATGAAAAAAGGGCCGCATGGTGCGGCCCCTGAAGTACATCTTTCATGGATCTTAATTCTGTACGGTATTTTATTTCTGGTCTGCCGGAACGTCCTTAATGGAAAAACTGATTCTTCCCATCTTGTCCTTTCCAAGACAGACAACTTTCACAACATCTCCAAGCGTCAGTACATCCTCGACATGCTCAATGCGTTCCTTGGCAATCTTTGAAATGTGAACCATTCCTTCCTTGCCTGGTGCAAACTCGATAAAAGCACCAAACTCTTTGATACTTACAACTGTACCGGTAAAGATCTGTCCTTCCTTAAAATCGGTTGTGATGATTTTTATCATATCAATGGCCTTTGCGATTGCCTCCTTGTCTGTTCCACAGACAGAAACCGCACCATCATCTGTAATATCAATCTTGACACCTGTACGGGCAATGATCTCATTGATTGTCTTACCCTTCTGTCCCACAACATCTCCAATTTTATTCGGATCAATGGTGATCTGTTCAATCTTCGGTGCCCACTGATTTACTTCTTTTCGTGGCTCTGCAATTGCCTTGCTCATAACTTCATCCATAATGTAGACGCGTGCCTCACGGGTACGGGCAATGGCTTCTTCTACGATTGGACGGGTCAGGCCATGGATCTTGATATCCATCTGGATTGCAGTGATACCATCATGTGTACCGGTTACCTTGAAATCCATATCTCCGAAGAAATCTTCAAGTCCCTGGATATCTGTCAGTACCAGATAATCATCATCCGTCTCTCCGGTCACAAGACCACAGGAAATACCTGCAACCATCTTTTTAATCGGAACACCTGCAGCCATCAGTGACATACAGGACGCACAGGTAGATGCCATGGAAGTAGATCCATTGGATTCAAATGTCTCGGAAACTGCACGGATTGCATACGGGAACTCCTCCACAGAAGGAAGAACCGGAAGTAATGCACGCTCTGCAAGCGCACCGTGTCCGATCTCACGACGTCCCGGACCTCTGCTTGGCTTTGTCTCTCCAACAGAATAGGACGGGAAATTGTACTGATGCATATAACGCTTGGTTGTCACGTTCTCATCAAGTCCGTCAATCTTCTGTACTTCCGAAAGCGGTGCAAGTGTAACAACATCGCAGATCTGTGTCTGTCCACGGGTAAACATGGCAGAACCATGTACACGAGGGATCAGATCTACTTCTGCAGCCAGCGGACGGATCTGATCGATCGCACGTCCGTCTGGACGCTTATGATCCTTTAAGATCATCTTACGAACAGTCTTCTTCTGATACTGGTAAACGGCCTCGTCAAGAACAGCAAGCCACTCCTCGTTCTCTGCAAAAGCCTCTGCAAATTTATCTGTGATTTCACGGATATTCTCTTCTCTCTGCTGCTTTTCATCGGTAAATACCGCTTCTTCCATCTGCTCCGGAGTGACGATTTCCCGCATAGCTGCAAACATTTCTTCCGGAATCGCACAGCTTGTATACGCATGCTTCGGTTTGCCAACCTCTTCCCGGATCTTATTGATAAATGCAATGACTGTCTGGTTGACATCATGGCACTTATAAATAGCCTCAATCATCTTTGCTTCCGGAATCTCATTGGCACCGGCCTCAATCATGATGACCTTTGTTGCTGTAGATGCAACCGTAAGCTTTAAATCTCCCTCGTCCCAGTCTTTCTGGGATGGGTTTACAATAAATTCACCATTCTTCATTCCCATCTGGGTCATGGCACATGGACCGTCAAACGGAATATCGGAAATGGTAGTAGAAAGTGCTGCACCGATCATGGCAACCAGCTCCGGACGACACTCCGGATCTACAGACATAACCATATTATTTAAGGTTACATCATTGCGGTAATCTTTTGGAAACAGAGGTCTCATCGGACGGTCAATGACACGTGCGGTAAGAATAGAGTTCTCTGATGCTTTTCCTTCACGCTTGTTAAATCCGCCAGGAATTTTTCCAACCGAGTACATTTTTTCTTCAAATTCCACGCTCAGCGGGAAGAAATCAACGCCATCTCTCGGCTTGTCGGAAGCAGTAGCCGTAGATAATACGGTAGTCTCTCCATATTTTAATAATGCGGCACCATTTGCCTGTGCACATACTCTTCCGATATCAACGGTCAGTGTTCTGCCTGCCAGTTCCATTGAATAACTTTTGTACATGTATTCTCTCCTTCAAAATTTAATACGGTATGTCAAAACCCCGAAACTACTGAACAATACAAAACAGCGTTTTGTCCTCTTCAGTGGTCCCGGAAAAAAGTTCTGCCATACAACAAAAAGAAGAGCGGAATATAAAACTCCGCTCTTTGTTTACAATTATTTTCTGAGTCCTAAACGCTCAATTAAAGAACGATATCTTTCAATATCAATGCTCTTTAAGTATGATAATAATCCACGTCTCTGACCGATCATCTTAAGCATACCTCTTCTGGAATGATGATCCTTTGGATTCTGCTTTAAGTGCTCAGTAAGCTCCTGAATTCTTGCAGTAAGAACAGCTACCTGAACTTCTGGTGAACCAGTGTCGTTTGGTGTTCTTCCATACTCATTGATAATTGCCTGTTTCTTTTCTTTTGCGATCATTTTATGATCCTCCTTAAAATATTTTTGCACCCGATACTCAGCAAAAGGTCGGAGTGTCCATTCACCGAATATGGGTTAAACCATACTAATCTAATGTATCATAAATCCGTATCGTTGTAAACAGTTTTTTAATTTAAATACGATATGACACAGATTGGTGTCCGGTAATAGGCACTGGAAATTTTAATTCCGGTACGTGCATTGCTGGCATGCACAATCTGACCGTTTCCGATATAAATTCCCACATGGCTGATGCTGCTTCCGCTTCCATAGAAAAAGAGATCTCCCGGTTTTGCCTCAGATGCACTGATTCGTTTTCCGTATGCCGGCTGACTTGCCGCATGATGTGGCAGGCTGACTCCGTATCTCGCATATACCTGCATCGTAAATCCGGAACAATCAATTCCGTTTGTCAGGCTTGTTCCACCCCAGACATAACGGTTTCCTACAAACTGTAATGCAAACTGTACTAAAGAAACGCGGGAATCCGTGTATCCCTCTCCGTATTCCAGTTCTTTTACCGTCGATGCCGTCGGAAGTTTTTCTGTTACCTCTACATAATCTCCGGAAATATATCCCTTCTGATCATCCACTTCCACTTTATACCAGCCGTCTTTTGTATCTTCCACAACAAGATCCTCTCCCTCTCCAACCAGAGAAAGTATTGCAGAATCTTCCGAAGCCTTTTCTCTTACACGAAGGGTTGTGGTATTTACTGTAACAACTTTTGTAATTTCTTTCTTTGCTACATTTTTTGCCGCATCTCCTGTCAGAAGATACTCTGTCTTTACATAACCTTCCACCTTGCCGGAGGTGATCTTTGCCCAATCTCCCTTGACCGAGACAATCTCACAGGCATCTTTATCCGTCATTTTTCCAACAACTTTACTGTCTGTGGATGCTTTTTTTCGCACATTTAAGCTTCCCTGCACCTGCGCGATTCCAAGATTTTTATACCCACAGATGCTGGTATCCTCCGTGGTATTTTCCGAAACCGCTTCTTTTGTCTGCGTATCTTCGATTCCCTGTGCAACCATCTGCTTTTCATTCGCAGCCACCGCAACATCTGTTTTATCATACAGCTGACTGGTTACTCCTGCCGTCACATCCAGCGCCTCCACTTCGCTTGCATTCAAAGATGCGGAAACACCGGCTGTGAGCGATCCGGCCGCCTCTGTTTTATCTGTATTTCCCTGCTGTATCCCGATATAGGCTGCCGCACCGGTCAGTGTCAGAGAAAAAGCAAGTACCATTCCAACTCTCTTTTTTGTCATACGATTCATTTCACAGATTCCTCCCTCATGTCTCATGAAATCTCATAACAAAACGAGTATAACAACAAATAATTACAATGTCAACATAATTTTGTAATATTTATGTAATATGTTTACATGTCGCCGTTTATCGACATCATACGACTGCGGCTCGTTTCAATGTCTCTTTCCATCTGTTCTTTTAACATCTCTACAGACGAGAATCTCTGTTCCGGACGTATAAAAGAATAAAAGCTGACCTTTAGTTCATATCCGTACAGATCACCGGAAAAATCCAGTATATGCGTCTCCACATTTACTTTATTGGAATGATTGACGGTCGGTTTGCATCCGACATTTGTCACACCTGTGTAATATTTTCCACCAATCTCTACCGCAGTTGCATATACACCTTTCGGCGGAAGAAGTTTTTCGGCCACAAGTTCCATATTGATCGTCGGGATTCCGAGCGTTCTTCCAAGCTGCCTTCCATGAATCACTTCACTCTTTACAAAAAACGGATACCCAAGCAGATCATTTGCCTTTTCCATATTGCCTTTTATGATCTGTTCCCGCACAAACGTACTGCTGATGTCCCGTCCCTCATACTGGATCTTGTCTACCACCCTAAGGGTATAGCCATATGTCGCGGACAATTTTTCCAGCAGAATATGATCCCCTTTCCGGTTATGGCCAAACCGGAAATCCGATCCGACTACCATGCTCTTTACATGCAGACTTTTTACAATCCATGCAACAAAAGCCTCCGGCTCCATGCACATGACTTCTTTGGTAAACGGACATTCCAACAGGTAATCAATTCCACGCTCTTTGAGAATTTCCTGCTTTTCTTTATTGGTCGAAAGGACACGGTAATTATTATTCTCCGTAAGTTTTTTCGGTGGAATATCAAACGTAAAAACAACGGCCTTTAACCCTTCTTTCTTCTTTTCCAGAAGGTGTTCAATCAGTGCTTCGTGTCCACGGTGTACTCCGTCAAATTTTCCCAGCGACAATGCCGTTGGTTCTTCTATATGAAAATCTTCTATCTTATTCCAGCAAATCATATTTATGCACCAAACATTTTCCGGACTTTATAGTCCTTTGTTTCTCTCTCATACTGATATACAGCGTAAAAATGTCCCATCGGATCATAAACCAGTACCTGCTCACCATCCGCAATTTTTTCCGGAACATCCGTAAAATTTCCATCGTTTAAACGGTTTCCATTCTGAAGAAAACGAAACGCTTCCGGTACAACCGTCAGTTTCGTCTTTCCCTCAAACACGCGGTCCACCGGAAGAATCAGTTCTTCCAGCGTTCCTTCATCCCTTATCTTTTCAATTTCTGCCAACGTGTGTGCCTCTTCCAGAGGAAAAACACTCACTCTTGTCCGGACCAGGGATTCCATACACGCGCCTACGCCAAGCGCCTCTCCGATATCCGCACACAGCGTACGGATATAAGTTCCCTTGGAACAGTGCACCTGCATCGTCACATAAGGAAGATTGATTTTTTCAATTTCTATGGAAAAAATTTTAACCGTGCGGGCTTTCCGCTCTACCTCAATTCCGGCGCGGGCCAGATCACATAACTTCTTTCCGTTGACTTTGAGTGCCGAGTACATTGGCGGAATCTGCTCATAATCTCCAACGAACTGCAAAATAGCCGCTTCCACGGTCTGTTCTTTCAGCAATGCAGCCTCTCTGGAACGATCTTCTTTCACCGTTCCGGTCATATCCTGTGTATCGGTTGTAATGCCAAGATGCATCACCGTACGATACACTTTATCCTTATCCGTCAGAAGTTCACATACCTTTGTTGCATTTCCGATGCATATGGGAAGTACTCCGGTCGCTTCCGGATCGAGCGTTCCGGTATGTCCGATTTTACGCTCATGTAAAATGCCGCGGAGCTTTGCTACCACGTCAAAGGAAGTAAAGCCCCGCTCTTTATAAACATTTATAATTCCGTTTATCATATTATAATCTCTTCTCAACCTCGGCAAGAATACGCTCAATTGCCTCTTCTGCCGGTCCTTCCACGGTACATCCGGCAGCCTTGACATGTCCGCCGCCGCCAAAATGCATCGCAAGCGATGCCGCATCAAACGCACCGTTTACACGAAAACTTACTTTAAACGTATGATCCTCATTCTCATAAAGGAATACTGCAAGTTCCACATCTTTGGTATTGCGCATCTGCTCCACGATTCCTTCCATATGTTTCGGAAGAACTTCGAGTGCATGCATCTCTTCGAGCGTCAGAAAAGAAGTCACTACTCTGCCACCCAGACGAAGTCTGCTGGAAAGCAGTGCCTGTCCCATGGCACGATTCTGGTTGTATGTTTTCTGATTAAAAGCTTCATCCACAATTTTTGTGAAATCAATTCCTTTATCCATCAGCATGCCCGCCATATTCATCGTGGAGGAAGACGTGCAGGAATACTGAAACACTCCGGTATCGGTAACCATTCCGGTATACAGACATTCCGCGATTTCTTTTGTGATCTTCTCCGTATCTAACAGTTCACAGATCAGCTCACAAGTGGAACTTGCATCCGGGAAAATATAATTTTCCTCTGCAAAACTCTGGTTACTGACATGGTGGTCAATACAGGCTGTATGCTTTGCTTCCTGAAAATAACGTGCAGCATTCCCCAGACGTTTCTCATCTCCGCAGTCCATGGCGATAAACAGATCAAACACCACGGATTCCTCATAGTCACTGCGGATTTCCGATGAAAAATTCAGGAATTTAAAGATATTGGGAATCGGCTCAAGATACAATCGCACATCCACATCCGGATAATATTTCCGGATATAGTTGTAAACTCCGAGTGTGGAGCCCACACAATCCCCATCCGGGCGTACATGTCCGGCAAGACCTACCGATTTTTTCCCTGCAAGAATCTCATCAAGCTTCTTCATCCGGTTTCTCCTTTATATCTTTGGTCACTTCATCAATCATTTTTGACATATGGATTCCATATTCAATCGACTGATCCAATACAAATTTGATCTCCGGTGTGTTGCGCAGATTTACGGACTTTGCCAGGCTTCTGCGAATAAATCCTTCCGCGGAGCGAAGACCTGCAATCGTATCCTGCTGTGACTTTTCATCCCCCAGCACACTGATATAGGCTTTTGCCGTTTTCAGATCCGGAGCAACTTCCACTGCAACCACGCTGGTCATCGGATTGATCCGCGGGTCTTTGATTTCCCCGCGGATAATATTGGAAAGTTCACGCATCACTTCCTCATTGATCCGAATATTTTTAATACTGTTTTTTCTCATATTCTATCCTATCTTGGTACTTCTACCATCTTATAAGCTTCTACCTGATCAAGTTCCTGAATGTCATTAAAGCCGTCAAATACAAGACCACATTCATATCCGGCCTTAACTTCCTTGACATCATCCTTGAAACGCTTCAGGGATGCTAAATCTCCCTCGAAGATCTGCTCGCCTTCTCTGGAAATACGAACTTTACATCCGCGTTCCATCACACCGTCAAGTACATAAGAACCGGCAATATTACCGACACCGGATGCCTTAAAGATCTGACGGATTTCTGCATGACCGATAACTTTCTCCTCAAATACAGGATCAAGCATACCCTTCATGGCAGCCTCTACATCCTCGATCGCATTGTAAATAACCTTGTACAGACGGATATCTACACCCTCATTGTCTGCGGTAACTTTTGCAATCGGGTCCGGACGGACATTAAATCCGATGATGATCGCATTGGATGCGGAAGCAAGAATAACATCAGATTCGTTGATTGCACCGACACCACCATGGATCACTTTTACAACCACTTCTTCATTGGACAGTTTCACAAGTGACTGTTTCACTGCCTCAACAGAACCCTGTACATCCGCTTTTACAATAATATCAAGTTCCTTCATATTTCCGGACTGGATCTGGGAGAACAGATCATCCAGTGACATCTTTGCCTTGGTATCTTCGATCAGGCGGTTCTTTTCCTCTGAAATATAAGTATCTGCAAATGATTTTGCTTCCTTATCGGAATCGCAGACAACAAATGTCTCTCCGGCTGCCGGTACACTGTTTAATCCGAGGATCTCTACCGGCGTGGAAGGAGTTGCCTTCTTCACGCGCTGTCCCTTGTCGTCGATCATGGCACGGACTTTACCGTAGCTGCTTCCACAGGCAATGGAATCTCCGACATGAAGTGTTCCTTTCTGAACCAGAACCGTTGCTACCGCACCGCGTCCCTTATCCAGCTGTGCCTCAATGACCAGACCTCTTGCATTACGGTTTGGATTTGCTTTCAGTTCCATCACTTCTGCAGTCAGAAGGATCATTTCCAGAAGATTGTCGATACCTTCCTTAGTATGTGCAGAAACCGGACAGAAAATCGTACTTCCACCCCAGTCTTCCGGAATCAGTTCGTATTCGGAAAGCTCCTGCTTTACTTTTTCAATGTTTGCACTCGGCTTATCAATCTTGTTGACAGCAACGATGATTTCTACACCGGCAGCCTTTGCATGGTTGATTGCCTCGATGGTCTGTGGCATAACACCATCATCTGCAGCGACAACCAGGATTGCAATATCGGTAGAATTTGCACCACGCATACGCATTGCGGTAAATGCCTCATGACCAGGAGTATCCAGGAACGTGATCTTCTGTCCATTGATGGACACCACAGATGCACCGATATGCTGGGTAATACCACCGGCCTCGCGGTCTGTCACACGTGTGGAACGGATCGCGTCCAGCAGGGATGTTTTACCATGATCGACATGACCCATAACACAGACAACCGGTGGACGTGGGACCAGATTCTTCGGATCTTCTTCATCCTCTTTTAAGAGTTCCGCGATGACATCAATCTTCTCCTCCGGCTCGCAGATAAAGTTAAACTCCAGTGCGATTTCTTCCGCTGTCTCAAAATCTACTTCCTGATTTACCGTTACCATTTCACCCTTCATAAAGAGTTTCTTTACAATGGCAGATGGCTGCAGTTTCATCTTGTCTGCCAGATCACGGATTGTCATCTTTTCTGGAAGTGTGATCGTCTTGATTACATTTTCATCTTCCTTCGGCTTCGGCTGCTGCTGTGGTTTCTTTCTGCCGCCGTGCTTCTCAAGGTTTACATAATTTTCCTGTTTCTTTCCGCCGAGTTTATCATGATCTTTCCGATGATTATTGTTGTTATTGCGGCGGTCATTATTTCCACGGGAGTCCTTTCCGCGGATTTCTTCCGGTGCTGCAACTGCTGCCGGCTCTTTACTGAAACGGTTCTTCCTGCCGTTATTGTTTCTGTCGTTCTGTGGACGGCTGTTGTTTCTGTCTCCGTTCGGACGATTGTTATTGTTTCTATCTCCCTGATGACGGTTATTATTTCTCTCCCCGCCTCTGTCATTGTTTCTGTCATTCTGCGGTCTGTTGTTTCTCTCGCCACCGGAATGATTGTTGTTTCCGCGGTTTTCCTGGCTGTTGCGGGTATTTGTGTTTTCTGCCGGTTTATTGTTTGCCGGCTTACTTACTTCAAGATCCGCTGTCGGCGAAGGCGTACGCTCACTGATCGGACGCATTGCACGCTCCCCGACCGGACGCGGACGAATGATGCTGTGCTGTGCCGGACGCTTATTGTCCTCCCGTCTTCTGTTATTACCGTTTCCATTTCCGTTTCCACGGTTGTTGTTATTTCCGTTTGCCGGCTTTCTGGACTGTTTGCTGTACTGTGCATTAAATACGGCTGTGATGCTGGATTTCTTCTTTGGACGTTCCTTTCCATCCGCTGGTTTTCCTGCACCAGTCTTTGCAGCTTCCGGTTTTTTTGCATCTGCTGCCGATTTTGTCTCTTTTGCAAAAGCTCCGCGGATCAGTGCCTGTGCTTCATCTTCCATATTGCTGGATGCACTTTTTCCGTCAAACTTTGTATTTTTTAATTTATCCAAAATATCCTGTGATTTTATATTTAACTCTTTCGCGAGTTCATGAACTCTCATTTTTGCCATAAATGAATTTACCTCCGTTATTCAGTTTTATATTTTTATACGGTGCGCTCTTTGAGCTTCTTTTCTACGGCTCTCGCCAGATTCTCATCTGTCACGGCAAGTGATGCACGGAATTCTTTTCCGATACAGCGTCCAAGTGCTTCCTTGCTTCCGTAACAGTAGCATGGCACATGGTAAAAATCCGTCATATTACAAAAACTCTTTTTTGTGTTCCCGGATGCCTCCACAGAGACAATCACGAGATATGCATGACCTGTTTTTACTGCTTTTTCTGTAGAAAACTCACCGCTTACAACATTTCCAGACTTTGCTGCTATTCCAAGCATGGATAATACGGGATCATTATGCAAGTGTACTCATCTCCTTTTCCAGACTTTCATACACATCCTGCGGAATTGCAGTCTTAAGGGAGCGCTCAAGTCCTTTGGATTTTCTTGCCAGGCGAAGACACTCAGGATCTGCACAGATGTATGCCCCACGGCCGTTTTTGCGACCGGTGGCATCCAGTACAATTTCATTTTCCGGTGTTTTGATCACACGGATCATTTCCTTCTTTTCCTTCATTGCATTACATCCAACACACTTGCGCAATGGAATTTTTTTATTTGCCATAATTACTCCTCAGAGGAAGTTTCTTCTACCGGTGTTTCTTCTACAGGTGCTTCTTCTGCCGGCTCTTCATCGGAAGAAGTCTCCTCTGCTGCATCCGGATCTTTGTAATAGCCTTCCTCATCATACTCATAATTATCGTCATATTCATCGTCTTCATAATCGTTCTCATAATCAAGGAAATCCCCGGACTCTCTTGCCTGTGTCTCACTCTTGATATCGATCTTGAATCCGGTCAGACGGGCAGCCAGACGGGCATTCTGTCCTTCTTTGCCGATTGCAAGGGATAACTGGTAGTCCGGAACAACAACCTTTGCTGCTTTTTCATCCGCATCTGCAATAACGGAAATCACCTTTGCAGGACTTAATGCATTCTGGATCAGGATGGCAGGATTCTCATCCCAGGTAATAATATCGATTTTCTCTCCGCGCAGCTCATTGACGATCGCGTTAACACGTGCACCGTTTAATCCGACACAGGCACCAACCGGATCAACATCCGGATCATTGGACCATACAGCAATCTTGGTACGGCTTCCTGCCTCACGTGAAATTGCCTTGATCTCAACAATGCCATCACGTACTTCGGAAACTTCGGACTCAAACAGTCTCTTGACCAGTTCCGGATGGGTTCTTGATACAAGAATCTTTGGTCCCTTGGAAGTAGCCTTTACTTCCAGGATATACACTTTGATACGTTCGGTCGGCTGGAATGTTTCGCCCTTGATCTGCTCGCTTTCGGTCAGAAGTGCATCTGCTTTTCCCAGATTAATGCTGACATTGCGTCCGACATAACGCTGAACAACACCTGTTACGACTTCTTTTTCCATGCTGAAATACTCATCGTAAATCACTTTTCGTTCTTCTTCACGAATCTTCTGTAAGATCACGTTCTTGGCATTCTGTGTTGCAATACGGCCAAATTCCTTGGATTTTACTTCTACCTGAACGATATCGCCCAATGTATATTTTCCATTGATCATCTGGGCATTCTGCAAAGAGATCTGCTCAATCGGATCTTCCACAGTCTCTACCACTGTTTTTTCCTGATAACAATGATATTCGCAGGTATCCGGATCAATCACAACTTTTACGTTGTCAGCCTTTCCAAAGTGATTTTTGCAGGCAGTTAAAAGGGAATTTTCAATTGCCTCCAGCAGCGTTTCTTTACTGATGTTTTTCTCCTTCTCCAGTATCGTTAACGCATCCAATAACTCATTATTCATGATTTTTATCCTCCATATATATTTATCGTGTTTTCCACATATGAGGTATCGCATAAGCGATATCTCCTGCGCAGTTTACCTCCGCAAAACGGGCTTTTCTATAAACTGCTCTATAAGTCATTGTCCTAAAAATCAATTGCCTGTCGGATCAGTGCAATATCTGTCTTTAAAAAGGTGGTCTCTTTGTCGTTCTCATCTGCAATCGTCACAGATGTATCATCATACGCTTTTAAAATTCCTGTGAATTCCTTGCAGCGGTCGATTGCACGGTAGGTACGGATCTCAATTTCTTTGCCCATATTTCGGACATAATCTTTTTCTTTCTTTAAAGGTCTGCCAAGTCCCGGAGAACTTACCTCAAATGTATAGGAATCCGGAATAAAATCTTCACGGTCGAGCAGTTCATTCATCTCACGTGCCACCGCCTCACAATCATTGATTGTAATGCCGCCCTCTTTGTCAATATACGCCCGCAGATAATACATGCTTCCCTCTTTGACATATTCTACATCTACCAGTTCAAACTGCATACGCTCCAGAATCGGAAGAATCAGTTGTTCTGTCTTTGCCTCATAAGTACTTGCCTTTGACATATTACCACCTCTTTTCTTTGACACAAAACACATTTTCACAAAAATTTGAGAGAGGACATCTGCCCTCTCTCAACCTTAGTTTCTATGTTACTTTTGTTATCATATCACTCTTTTTCCCTGATTTCAAGGGATTTTGTGTATTTCTTTCATAAAACAAAAAGTTCTTACCCAATCAGGTAAGAACTTCAGCAGTCCGTACGGGAATCGAACCCGTGTTTCCGCCGTGAGAGGGCGGCGTCTTAACCGCTTGACCAACGAACCGTGTATTATACTATCATAGCACAGGCCATGCGTCAAGTACTTTTTTCAGAAGCCTGGTTATTGTTCCCCTGCAAGCAGTAACAAGACTTGTACTTTCTTTCCCATATGTATATAATTTGTATAAAAGCAACTCAGGAGGACATCAGAAATGAAACTTATCTCATGGAACGTTAACGGGCTGCGCGCCTGTGTACAAAAAGGATTTCTCGATTATTTTCATGCCGCAGATGCCGATTTTTTCTGCATTCAGGAATCCAAGCTGCAGGAAGGACAGATCACACTTGATCTGCCAGGCTACCACCAGTACTGGAATTACGCCGAGAAAAAAGGCTACTCCGGCACGGCAATCTTTGCAAAACACGAACCTCTTCAGGTCACACGCGGCATCGGCACCGCAATCTGCGATACCGAAGGTCGAGTGATCACCCTCGAATATGACAGCTTCTACCTTGTCACCTGTTACACTCCAAACTCCCAGAACGAACTGGCGCGGCTTCCCTACCGCATGGAATGGGAAGATGCTTTCCGCGCTTATCTTCTTCAGCTCGACAGCAAAAAGCCGGTCATTCTCTGCGGCGATTTAAATGTTGCACACACGGAGATCGATCTGAAAAATCCAAAGACCAACCGCAAAAATGCCGGTTTTTCCGATGAAGAACGGGAAAAAATGACCGAACTTTTAAACGCCGGTTTTACGGATACCTTCCGCTATTTTTATCCGGATGCCGAGGGCATTTATTCCTGGTGGTCCTACCGCTTTAAAGCCCGCGAGAAAAACGCCGGATGGCGGATCGATTATTTCATCACTTCAAAGCGGTTAGATTCCAGTCTCACCGGAGCAGCTATCCATACCGATGTGTTCGGTTCGGATCACTGTCCGGTGGAACTGACCATTGAATTGTAAAGAAGTTTATTTCGTAAAAAATCCAGTGTTTTCACGGACGATTCCATGAAAACACTGGATTTTTCATTATGCGTACATCAATTTTCCTTTTGGCACTGGAATTTCCCGCCCAATAGCCTTTGCCGTCTCTATCCATTCGGAAATAACTGTTTCCACATTTTCCAAAGCCTCTGCCGCCGTTTCTCCGTCCGCCATACAACCAGCCAACTCTGGTACTTCAACAATAAATTTTTGATCCTGTTCTGACCAGTATATTATCCTCTCATATTTATGCATTTATCTACACCTCCAATCCATATTTTAATATTAAATTTCTAATCTGTTTCACCTGATAAGGCTTAGCTTTACTTCCATCTGGCTGAATATTTATAATTTGTAAAAAAAAATGTTGTCGTATGACAACATTTTCTCGGGTTGGGCTATTATATTTATAATAGAGCAGTCCGTACGGGAATCGAACCCGTGTTTCCGCCGTGAGAGGGCGGCGTCTTAACCGCTTGACCAACGAACCGTGTATTATAATAGCATACACCCCACGCTTCGTCAAGCATATTTTTCATATTTTTCAAAAATATTCAAACAAATTCGAAAATAAGACTTTTCCCTCTTTTTTCATTAATCCTCATAACCGTTTGGATTGTTCTTCTGCCATCTCCAGGAATCCGCACACATTTCCTTAATTCCGTACTGTGCTTTCCAGCCAAGTTCACGTTCTGCCTTGCCCGGGTCACAGTAACAGGTTGCAATATCGCCAGGACGGCGAGGCTTGATGCTGTATGGAATCTTAATGCCGTTTGCTTCCTCAAAATTTTTTACGATATCAAGCACGCTGTAGCCGTGTCCGGTACCAAGGTTGTAAATGCAAAGTCCGGCGTTCTCTTCGATCTTCTTTAATGCCTTTACATGTCCGTTTGCCAGATCAACAACGTGGATATAATCGCGCACACCGGTTCCATCCGGAGTATCATAATCGTTTCCGAATACACCGAGTTCTTTTAACTTTCCAACTGCAACCTGTGTAATGTAAGGCATCAGGTTGTTCGGGATGCCGTTTGGATTCTCCCCCATGGTTCCGCTTGGATGTGCTCCGATTGGATTGAAGTAGCGAAGCAGGATCACATTCCACTCATTATCTGCCTTGTAGATATCTGATAAAATCTGCTCCAGCATGGACTTTGTCCATCCGTAAGGATTGGTACACTGTCCCTTCGGGCAGTTCTCGGTAATCGGAATTTCTGCCGGATCGCCGTATACGGTTGCAGATGAAGAGAAAATGATGTTCTTGCATCCGTTCTGACGCATCACATCAACCAGTGTTAAAGTTCCTGCAATGTTGTTATTGTAATACTCCCAAGGCTTTGCCACAGACTCTCCGACAGCCTTCAGTCCTGCAAAATGAATACAGCTGTCAATCTTCTGCTCTGCAAAAATTTTATTTAAGATGTCACGGTCAAGGATATCTCCTTTATAAAATGTAACTTTCTTTCCGGTCAGTGCCTCCACACGATCCAGTGACTTTTCTGAAGCGTTTGACAGATTATCCAGAACAACGACATCATATCCCGCATTCTGCAGTTCCACACAGGTATGACTTCCGATATAGCCTGCTCCACCAGTAACTAAAATTGCCATAATTCCACTCTCCCTTTCTGTGCTTTTGTTTTCTTCTGATACCCCTATTCTATCGCTCCCGGCTCTTAATGTACAGAACCAAATGTAGAAAAAACATGTAAAAATGTTGCATGTGCATAAAAAAACGTATAAACTCAATACTAGAATCGTGTAAGGAGCATTTCCAATGAATGATCAATATAAAAATTCCTACAAAGCAACTGCAAAAGAACTTGTTTCCCTGTCTGTCTATAATGTCGGATACCAGCTATGCGATGCCGGCTATCAGTGGGGACCCGGAATCCGCGACCACTACCTGATTCACTATGTGATCTCGGGAAAAGGCACATACGAAGTCAACAACGAAACCCATTTTCTTTCTGCCGAAGATGCCTTTCTTGTGTATCCGAATACGGAGATCATCTACCGTGCCGATGCAAAAACGCCATGGGAATATGCATGGGTCGGATTTACCGGAAGTGACGCTGCCACAATTCTGCAGGCAACCGATTTTTCCCGCAAACATCCATGTATTCATGCAGTTCCCAACGGCGAAGAAGTCAAACGTCAGCTTCTGCATATCTATGATGCCAGAGGAAACGGATTTGAACATGCCGTTGAAATGACCGGCCGGCTCTATACCACGCTGGCGCTCTTTCTAAAATCTTCCACCCAAAAAGAAACGCAGCTGACAGCCGCAACCTACGTCCAGAAAAGTATCGAATATATCAGCGCCAATTACTCCTACCCGATCACAGTGGAAGATATTGCCGCCTACGTCGGTTTAAGCCGCAGCCATCTGTTCCGTTCCTTTGAACTGGTGCTGCAGCAGTCCCCAAAAGAATACCTCACGGATTTTCGCATGAAACAGGCATGCTATCTGTTGGAACACTCAAATCTTTCGATCACCGCCATTGCAAATTCCGTCGGATTTGATAATGGGCTGTATTTTTCAAAAACCTTTCATAAGAAAAAAGGGGCCTCTCCCAAAGCTTATCGCATAAAAATAAGAGGGACAGAATAATTTTTGCCCCTCTTTTCTTCTAATGCCACGGAAACGTGAACATTCCATAAATATAAATAAATAAAATCCCTACAGGCACAAAATAACAGAACAGCGGTTTCATCCATGCCTTGATTTTTAAGCCTTTTCCCGCATTGGCCTCCTGCAGGAAATTGTTCCACCCCCATCCCCGGCGTGTACAGCAAAACAGCGCCAGTATCAGTGAGCCGAGCGGCATCGCATTGTTAGACACAATAAAATCCCACAAATCCAGCCATGCCGTGCCTTTTGCAAACGGCTGAAAACGAATCAGACTGTACCCCAGCGCCGTTGTCAATGCCACAAGAAACGTCCCAATCCCGCAGGCAATACATCCCACCGGACGTGACCAGCCCGTCAGTTCCCGGATCATGGCAAGCAGATTCTCACATACTCCAAATACCGTTGACATGGCAGCAAACACCATGAACAGGAAAAACAGCGCACCCCACCAGCGTCCGCCCTGCATATGGTTAAACACACTCGCCATCGTATCAAACAAAAGGCTTGGTCCCGCAGTCACTTCAAGATTATAGGTATCGCAGGCAGGAAACATAATCATGCCTGCAACAACTGCTACAAACGTATCTAAAACAATGATATTTACGGATTCTCCCAAAAGGGAACGCTCTTTCCCGATGTAGCTTCCAAAGATCGCCATGCCACCCATACCGACCGACAACGTGAAAAACGCCTGATTCATTGCTTTTACAATCATTGTACCTGATATTTTGGAAAGGTCCGGAATCAGATAAAAAGCCAGCCCATCCTTTGCGCCGGAAAGCGTAAAACTGTGGATCGCCAACACCAGCATCAGCACCAGAAGCGCCGACATCATATATTTGGTAATGCGTTCAAGGCCTCCCTGCAGCCGGAAACTCAAAATCACAAATGTAATCACAACCGTGATCAACAGGTAACCAACATTTACGGATGGTGTTGTGATCATTTTTTCAAATCCCAAATCCGCATTCTGACCGGTAAGAAACTTCACAAAATAATAAATAATCCAGCCTGCAACAACGGAATAAAACGCGATCAGTGCAATATTTCCAATCAGACACACAATCCCCGGAATTTTCCATTTGCGTTTTCCGGAAAGTTTCTCATACATATACAAGGGACTTGTCTGTGCCGCACGTCCTACGGAAAGTTCCATCACCATTGCCGGAAGCCCTAAAATGAGCAGACAGATCACATAGACAAGCATGAAACTGCCACCGCCGTTTTGTCCGCACATCCAGGGAAACTTCCATACATTTCCGCATCCGATTGCACATCCTGCCGAGAGCATAATAAACCCAAGTCTGCTTCCGAGCTGTTCTCTTTTTTCCATTGTTTCCAATACCTTTCCCCGTATATTTTTCAAAAAACTCCGGACAAACAACTTGTCCGGAGTTTTCTACCCAACATTTTTCCGATGACTAAGCTAATGCTTTCTTTGCAACTTCTGCAAGCTTTGCAAAACCTGCTGCATCTGTAACAGCCATGTCAGCTAATACCTTACGGTTTAAATCAGCTCCAGCTACCTTTAATCCGTGCATGAACTGGCTGTAAGAAAGTCCGTTCATACGAGCTGCTGCGTTGATACGAGCAATCCATAACTGACGGAACTGTCTCTTTCTCTCTTTACGTCCAGAATAAGAACTTGTTAAGGCTCTCATTACGGACTGCTTAGCTACACGATACTGCTTGGAACGAGCTCCTCTGTATCCCTTTGCTAACTTTAAAGTTCTGTTATGTCTTTTCTTAGCGCCTAATCCGCCTTTAACTCTTGCCATTTCCTATATCCTCCTTAACAAATCTTAGATGTATGGTAAAATCTTCTTCATGTTCTTGATGTTTGTCTGATCCATCATTGCTGCTTTTCTGAGATTTCTCTTATTCTTTGTTGTTTTCTTTGTTAAGATATGTCTTCTGTAAGCCTTGTTTCTCTTTAACTTTCCGGTTCCGGTTGCTTTGAAACGCTTTGCTGCTGCTCTGTTTGTCTTAATTTTTGGCATTGTGTATTCCTCCTTAATAAATGTTATCTCTTCTCTGCCAACACCATACCGATGCTTCTTCCCTCGATCTTCGGTGCTTTTTCCACTACTGCGATATCGGAAAGCTGCTCAGCAAGATCATCTAAGATGTGCTTACTGCTGTTCATATGTGCCATCTCGCGACCACGGAAACGAAGTGTGATCTTGACTTTATTGCCTTTTGCGAGGAACTTCTTTGCAGCGTTCATCTTGGTGTTCAAATCATTGGTGTCAATGTTTGGTGACAGGCGGATTTCTTTTAATTCCACTGTCTTCTGCTTCTTCTTTGCATCCTTTTCCTTACGTGCAAGATCATAACGATACTTACCGTAATCAATTACCTTGCATACAGGCGGCTTTGCATTCGGAGCAATCTTGACAAGGTCAAGACCGGCTTCATCTGCAATTTTCTGTGCCTCTCTGGATGAGACAACACCAATCTGCTCGCCATCCGGTCCGATCAGACGAACCTCTCTGTCTCTGATCTGTTCGTTAATCATTAATTCGCTAATGGTTTTGTACCTCCAATAAAAAATAGTGGATAGGCAGACTATCCACTATTACATCTAACATTCATATAACATGCTAAAAGTATGAACACTAAGTCGCCCGATTGCGCTTAGGTGAGAGTGGATACTCTACTTGTTTCTTAACAACCATTTGACTATACCACCTGATTACGGTATTGTCAACTGTTTTCTGTAAATTTATTCCGCCGGTTCTGCCGGAATAAACAGCCGCTGGTTATTTCCCGGATTCTGATCCGGCACTGCTGCTTTTGCCTCCGCACAAAACTGCTCCTGTGAGTTTATCAGAACCTTGCCCCGCTTGTCAAGTTTTTCATACGTACCATCCGGCTGCATCACACGCGCTTTCACATTATCTTCCAGTTCCACATGCAGAATATGCAGTGCTTTTTCTTTGAGTTCCTCCTCAATCACCGGGAAAACAATCTCTACACGCCGGTCAAGATTTCGCGGCATCCAGTCCGCACTTCCCATAAATACTTCCGGATTGCCGTCATTATAAAAATAGAAAATACGGCTGTGCTCCAGGAAATTTCCCACAATAGAACGCACGGAGATATTCTCACTCACTCCCGGAATTCCGACGCGCAGACAGCAGATTCCGCGCACGATCAGATCAATCTTTACACCGCTTGCAGATGCCTCATACAGCGCCGCAATAATGCCCGGATCACAGAGAGAATTCATCTTTGCCACGATACGGGCTTCTCTTCCCTGCTGCGCGTTTTTTGTTTCCCTGCCGATCAGGCGCAAAAATTTATCCCGCAGCCAGTATGGTGCCAGCACCAGTTCATTCCATGCCAGCGGTTCGGAATATCCGGATAACATATTAAATACCGCTGTGGCATCCTCCCCGATCGACTCTTTGCAGGTAAAGATTCCACAGTCCGTATATAATTTTGCCGTCGAATCGTTATAGTTTCCGGTTCCCAGATGAACATAGCGGCGGATTCCGTCCTCTTCCCGGCGGACCACCAGTGCGATCTTGCTGTGTGTTTTAAGGCCAACGAGACCATAGATCACATGACAGCCTGCCTGTTCCAGTTTTTTCGCCCAGACAATGTTGTGCTCCTCATCAAAACGGGCTTTCAGCTCAACCAGAACCGACACCTGCTTGCCGTTTTCCGCTGCCTGTGCCAGACTGCTGATAATCGGGGAATTTCCGCTGACACGATACAGTGTCTGTTTAATCGCCAGGACATCCGGATCTTTGGATGCCTGCCGGATGAAATCCACAACCGGATCAAAGGTTTCGTATGGATGATGCAGAAAAATATCCCCTTTGCGGATTGCGGCAAAAATGTCACTTCCCGGTGTAATTTCCGGCACCTGCTGCGGCGTATACGGTTTATAGCGGAGATGGTCATATCCGTCAATCCCATACATTTTCATTAAAAAAGTCAGATCAATCGGTCCTGCAATCTGAAAAATATCCTCATCCGATACTTTCAGCTCCGTCTTTAAAAATTTCAGAAGTTTTTTGTCTACCTTCTCTTCAATTTCCAGACGGATAACTTCTCCCCACTGACGCATCTTTAATTTGTTTTCAATCTCTTTCAGCAAATCTGATGCCTCATCCTCATCAATTGTCAGATCTGCGTTTCGCATGATCCGGTACGGATATGCACACAATACCTTGTAATTGGAAAACAATATGCCGATGTTGCGTTCTATGATCTGCTCGAGGAGAATAAACGATTTTGTCTCCCCTTCGCTTGGAATCTGTACCAGACGCGGCAGAACACTTGGCACCTGCACGGTCGCAAACACGGTCTCATCCTCCGTTTTCTTTCCGGTCAGAAGTGCTGCAATATTCAGTGTTTTATTGCGGATCAGCGGGAACGGACGCGATGCATCCACAGCCATCGGGGTAAGTACCGGATATACATTTTCCATAAAATAGCGATCCACAAAACGCGCCTGTTCCTCACTCAGATCTTCATGCGCATCCAGAAGATAAATCCCTTCTTTGTGCAGAAGCGGCATCAGGGAACGGCTGAAAGTACTGTACTGGATATTGACCAGCTCCCTTGCCTGTTTATTGATGGCGGAAAGCTGCTCCGTTGCGGTCATTCCGGCGATATCACGCTTTTTATATTTTGCATGTACCATATCCTTTAAGGATGCCACCCTTACCATGAAAAATTCATCCAGATTGGAAGAGGTAATACTGACAAATTTCAACCGCTCCAAAAGCGGAATGGATTTATCCCTTGCTTCACTTAATACACGCTGGTCAAACTTAATCCAGCTGAGTTCACGGTTTTCATAATATGCCGGATCTTTAAAATCTATTTTTGTGTCCATAAAAGCCCTCCGATCTAATAGTTATAAATACGCTTTTCTTTTAAAACAGGTTTCATGCTGTATACATTTTCAAAATAAGAGGTCTTTGCGTCAAACAATGCCTGTTCCAGTGCAATATCCTCAAATGCCTCGACCGTAATCACGAGTTTTCTCTCCCTTACCGCGATCCGGATATTTTTAAACTTCTGTTTATGACTCTGATCCAGCGCATTTGCCACACGAAGAATTGCCGAAAGTTTTGCCACGCAAAGATACTCTTCCTGACTCAGCACATCGGCGACTTCCTCATACGGGTCCAGAGGAAGGGTATTGTAACGCACGATCTGTGCAACAATCTCGCGCTCCTGATGGGTCAGACCGATAATCTCTGAGGACATGATAATATGATACGTACTCTCCGACGCTTCCGCAAAGCTGACATACTTTCCACAGTCATGCAGGATTGTAGCCACCTGAAGCAGCAGACGCGCTCGCTTTCCAAGTCCGTGTTCCTGTTTCATCGCATCAAAAATCTTAATGGATAGCTTGGAAAGTGTCTGAATGTGTGGAGAAAAACTGTGGTAATGCTCCGATAAAAATGTGGCCGCCGAAATGACATCCGCATCAAAATCATGTGTCGATGCCAGCAGTTTATTGTGCTGTGCATAATCAAATGCCATACCATCCTGAATATTTGCGCCCGGAACCCATACCTCTTTCGGATTCACATTCTGTGCCATCATTTTATACAGCACAAGTGCCGGAATAATTAACGGTTCCCTCTCATCCGAAAGATTCAGTTCCGCTGTAATTTCCTCCAGTGTTTTTTTGAGCAGTTTATCGATAAATTTAGAGAATTTATCCAGCTTTACCTGCCGGCTTTTTCCGCCTTTTTCCTCAATTTTTTTGACCAGGCCGCCGGCATAGTCACTGATCAGGATCAGATAATCCACCGGCGTATTCATGTACATGGAGCGAAATCCCTCGAGTTTTTTATTGACATATTCCTCAATCTGGTTTTCATACATTTTCAGGGAGTATCCGCGGTCTCCAAGCAGATTCCGCAGGCGCATAATGCCTGTTTCCATGTGTTGTGTCGTGATCATTTTCCCGTCACGGAATAATGTGATCTGCACACTCGCCCCGCCGACATCCACGACTGCTGCACTCGTCTTTATCATCTCCTCAAACACCGGACTGCCAGCCACCGCTTTATAACTGATAAAACGGTGTTCCGAGTTGCTTAACACCTTTACCCGGAATCCGGTTCTAAGATAAATCTGGTCAAGGACAAATATCTCATTTGTGGTATCCCGGAGTGCGGCGGCTGCACAGACTTCATAACTGTCTACCTTGTAGCTTTCCATGATCTCTTTAAACTGCGCCAGTGTTTCACAGAGTTCTTCCACCTGCTCATATCCGATTGTCCCGGTGCCGTAAGCACCTTTCCCCAGTTCCTGCCGGGACCGGATGTGATCCACCTCATGAAACTTTTTTCTGTTTGTAAACTCAAATACCTTCAGGCTCACATCGTATGTGCCAATATAAATTGCTGCAAATGTGTGAATTGCCATACGCCCACCTTCTTTCACCAATTCTGACTAATACGTACCAAGAATCCGGAATGCAATTGTTTCCTCCCGAAGTCCGCGCAGCGCATTCTGCACTGCATGATCCTCAAATCTTCCCTCAAAATCAACAAAGAAACGATATTCCCAGTTTTTATTCTGTAACGGACGTGACTGGATATTTGTCATATTCAGTCCATTATAAATAAAATGCGACAGTGCATGATATAAAGCACCGCTTTCGTGATTAATCTCAAAACAGATGCTGATCCGGTCTGCCTGATCGGTATATACTTTTTTCCCTGTCACAACAATAAACCGGGTCGAATTATTTTTATTATTCTGAATGGAATTGCGTAATACTTTCAACCCATAAATCTGGGCATTTTTTGCACTGGCAATCGCCGCCTGGGAAATCTCCCCATCCTCTTTGACCTTCTTGGCTGCAACGGCATTATTGCTGACACTGAATTTTTCCCAGTCCGCATGACTGTCCAGAAATTCACTGCACTGCATCAGTGACTGTTTGTGCGAATACACGGTACGGATATCTCTCTCATCCGCATCTTCCAGTCCTAAAAGTGCATGATCAATACGGATGATCTGCTCCCCGACAATATAATTATCATATTCCACCAGAAGATCATAATTTTCCGAGACAATTCCTGCCGAAGAATTCTCGATCGGGAGTACCGCATAATCCGCTTCCCCGTTCTTAATGGCCTCCATGGCATCTTTCCAGCTCTCCACATGGAAATTATTGCAGTTTTCTCCAAAAAACTGTTCCATGGCAAGCTGGCTGTAGGCACCTTCGAGTCCCTGAAAAACAATCCTTGCATTGGAATAATCCAGCGTGTGAATCGGCTCAAACTCCTGCGGAGGCATAATTCCATGCTCCGTCAGCAGTTTATACTGTTTCTTACGGCTCATCGCCATGATCTGCTCAAAAAGTTCACGGATTCCGTGTCTGGTAAAATCACTTTCCGCTTTTTTCTGCAGCGTTGCCAGCTTGGATTCCTCCCTCTCTTTGTCAAAAATCTGCTTGCCGGTGTTTATTTTGTATTCAGCCACATCCGAGGTCAGTTTCATCCGTTCCTCATAGAGTTTTACGATCTGTTCGTCAATTTTATCAATATCTTTTCGGATATCTAGTAAATCTTTCATATAGCGCTCCTTCATGATTTATGATAAAATTTTATAACACAAAGGTATAAAAGGCAAGATACAACTTACCAAGGAGGACTCGATATTATGAAAAAACGTTTGCCCATAATTATAATTGCTGTTCTGGTCGTAGTATTTGCAGGACTTGGCTTTTACAGCCATCAGAAAAGTAAGATCAAATACAACACAAGCTATGTCAACGGAAATACTGCCGGAAACCTTTACAATGCCGGCTTGTTTTGTGAGAAAAACGGAACCGTTTATTTTGCCAATCCGGATGACGATTACCGGCTGTATTCCATGGATACAAACGGCAATCATCTGAAAAAACTCAGTTATGACCGTGTCATGTATATCAACGCCGATGACCATTATGTATACTATGTACGCAATAATGAAAATAATGGAACCGGATTTGATTTCTTCTCCTACGCAAGAAACAGTCTGTGCAGAATTGACCAGAATGGAGAAAACACTAAAATTTTAGACAAAGATCCCTGCCTGTATGCCTCGCTTGTCGGAAACTACATTTATTATCTGCACTATGATGACAAGGATGCTACAACGCTTTACAAGATCGGAATCGATGGCAAAGGACGCAAAAAAGTATATTCGCCTTACATTTTTACATGCAGCACGCTGGGTCAGTATATTTATACCAGCGGAACCGAAAGTGACGGTGCCATCTATCAGCTGGATACCGCCAGTGACAGTTTAAGCAAAGTCTATGAATGTAATTCTTTCAAACCGATTGTAACCAGTGATGACAATGTCTATTATATGGATGTGGATCAGAACAACGCCCTGGTACATACCAATATGAAATCCGGTCATCCGGTTACACTTACCAAGGACAGTCTGGATCTCTACAATGTATACGGAAGCAGTATTTTTTATCAGCGCTATTCCGAAGACAATCCGGCCCTTTGTATGATCAAAAATGACGGCAGTGGATATCAGGAACTGGCACAGGGCAATTACTCCAATATCAACGTCACTTCCAGTTACATCTATTTTACCGATTTTAAGACAAAAGAAATGTTCTGTACACCGACCGATCATCCGGGAACACTCACCGCTTTCCATCCCGGCGTTATCAAAAAATAAATTTATAAGACTGTAAAAGAGGAGGAACCCAAAAATGCGGTTCCTCCTCTTTTGTTTTTCAAAACTTCCATAACATTACGCGCCAAAATCAAACAGGGAAAGCTGATTGGATTCCGGCATATCGCCAAACAATCCCAGATCACTCATCAGTTCTATTGTTGTCTTTGATACTTTTGTCCGTTCCCTAAAATCATCCTTGGAAAGAAAAATTCCGTCTTTTGCCGCTTCTGCAATCGCAACTGCCGCATTATCGCCAAGTCCGTCAATCGTATTGAGCGCCGGCAGCAGTTTTCCATCCACAATCTGAAAATGATGCGGTTCTGACTTATAGATATCCAGCGGAAGAAATTCAAATCCTCTGGCATACATTTCCTGTACCAGACGCATATCTTTGTAGGTATCCTGCTCTTTTTTGGAGAGCTCGTCCTTGCGCTTTTCGTACTCATGCATATATCCTTCCAGTTTTTCTTTTCCCTGACACATCAGCTCATAACTGAAAGCGGTCGCACGGATAGAAAAATATGCTGCATAGTAAGCCAGCGGATAAAACACTTTACAGTAGGCAATGCGCCATGCCATCATAACATACGCGGCTGCATGGGCTTTCGGGAACATGTACTTAATCTTCTCACAGGACCAGATATACCAGTCCGGTACATTGTGATCAATCATATCCTGCTTCCATTCCGGCCATTTGTCGCATTTTCCTTTTGCCACAATTCCCTTCCGGACATTCTCCATAATCTTAAACGATTCCTCGGAATCCAGTCCCATGCCAATCAGATAGATCATGATATCATCCCTTGTACAGATGGCGGTAGAAATCGTTGCCTTCTTTTCCTGAATCAATGTCTGTGCATTGCCAAGCCATACGTCCGTACCATGGGACAGCCCTGCAATACGCACCAGATCCGAAAATTCTTTTGGCTGTGTGTCTATTAACATGCCCATGGCAAAGTCTGTACCAAACTCCGGGATACCCAATGCTCCCAGCTGACAGTTCACCAGATCATCCGGCGTGATGCCAAGTGCGGAAGTATCCTGAAACAGCGACATGACAGCCTTATCATCCAATGGAATCTGCGTCGGATCTACACCCGTCAGATCCTGCAGCATACGGATCATGGTAGGATCATCGTGCCCGAGAATGTCAAGTTTTAAAAGATTATGGTCAATCGAGTGATAATCAAAATGTGTGGTCGTAATATCGACCGTCATATCATTTGCCGGATGCTGAACCGGGGTAAATGTATAAATCTGTTCCCCCATCGGAAGAACAACGATACCACCCGGATGCTGTCCCGTAGTACGACGCACCCCGACACATCCAAGCACGATCCGGTCAATTTCACAGTTTCTCTTATGTACGCCGCGCTCTTCATAATAATTTTTGACATAACCGAATGCCGTCTTATCCGCCAGCGTACCGATCGTTCCTGCCTTAAAGGTCTGTCCCTCCCCGAAGATAACTTCGGTGTATTTATGTGCCTTACTCTGGTACTCTCCGGAAAAGTTCAGGTCGATATCCGGCTCTTTATTTCCCTTAAATCCCAGGAACGTCTCAAACGGAATATCAAACCCTTCTTTGGAAAGCGGTTTTCCGCAGCGCGGACAGAGCTTATCCGGCATATCACATCCACTTCGGCCGGAAAAAGATTTTACCAGATCCGAATCAAAATCGCTGTACTGGCAATGTTTGCACAGATAATGCGCATGCAGCGGGTTCACCTCCGTAATACCGGACATTGTCGCAACGAAAGAACTTCCGACCGATCCACGCGATCCGACCAGGTAGCCGTCTTCGTTGGATTTCCAAACCAGCTTCTGCGCAATGATATACATCACAGCATACCCATTGCTGATAATGGAATTTAATTCCCGGTCTAAACGTTCCTGCACAATTTCCGGCAGTGGATCTCCATACATTTTATGTGCTTTGTTGTAACAGATGTCACGCAGCATCTGGTCCGAATTTTCAATGACCGGCGGACACTTATCCGGACGAACGGGAGAAATTTTTTCGCACATATCCGCAATCCGGTTTGTGTTTGTAATAACAACCTCTTCTGCTTTTTCACTTCCAAGATAGGCAAATTCTTTCAGCATCTCTTCCGTCGTCCGCAGAAAAAGGGGAGCCTGCTCATCCGCATCTTTAAATCCCTGCCCTGCCATGATAATTCTCCGGTAAATTTCATCCTCCGGATCTAAAAAATGCACATCACAGGTTGCCACCACCGGCTTATGGAACTGTTCACCGAGCCGGACAATCTTTTTATTGATCTCAATCAGATCGTCATTGGACGCAACCGGAGAATCTTCATCTCTTACAAGGAATGCATTGTTTCCGAGCGGCTGGATTTCCAGATAATCATAAAAGTTTACCAGTCTAGAAATTTCTTCCTCCGGACGGCCATTTAAAATTGCCCGGTACAACTCTCCCGCTTCGCAGGCAGACCCGATCAGAAGTCCATCCCGGTACCTGATAAATTCACTCTTCGGAATCCTCGGACGCCGGTGATAATATTTGATATGCGCCAGCGAAATCAGCTTATACAGGTTTGTCCGCCCCTGATCGCAGGTGGCAAGAATGATCGCATGATAAGTCGGCATCTTTTGTACATTCTGCACCGATGAGGTTCCCATTGCATTCACTTCGTCCAGGGTAGACATACCGCGCTCCCGGAGCATCTCAATAAACTTCACAAAAATCTCTGCCGTACATCCGGCATCATCCACTGCACGATGGTGATTTTCCAGGGATACGCCCAGCGCTTTTGCAACCGTATCCAGCTTAAAACGGTTCAGATTCGGAAGCAGGACACGCGCCAGGGCAACCGTATCCACAATCGTCGGCTTGCATGGAATATCCAGCCTTTGGCAGTTTTTCTTGATAAAACTCATATCGAAATCGGCATTATGGGCAACCATAACACATCCCTCGCAGAATTTCATAAATTCCGGAAGAATGTCTGCAATGACAGGTGCATCAATCACCATGGAATCATTGATCGACGTCAGCTGCTCAATCCGAAACGGAATCGGCACTTGTGGATTGACAAACGTTGAGAATTTGTCCACGATCTTTCCGTTCTGCACCTTCACCGCCCCGATCTCTATAATGCGGTTGGTCTCCGGACTAAATCCGGTTGTCTCCAAATCGAATACCACATAATCTGCATCCAGATCCTGGTTCTGGCTGTCCGTCACCATCCCCTTTAAATCGTCGACCAGATATGCCTCCACGCCGTAAATGACTTTAAAATCCGAATCGGACGGTACGGTATGATTGGCATCCGGGAACGCCTGCACATCCCCGTGATCGGTAATGGCAATCGCCTTATGCCCCCATTTCATGGCACGCTTGACAATATCCTTGACATCTGAAACGCCATCCATATCACTCATTTTGGTATGGCAGTGCAGCTCTATGCGTTTTTCTACGCTGGTATCCATACGGACCGTTGTAAAATCGGCGCATTTCTTGATTCCGACGATAGAACCGATGGTAAGTTCACTGTCGAACTTATCAATGGTTGCAACACCTTTGACACGCACAAACTTTCCCCCGCTGATTTCTTTTAACAGCTCCGGTACATCATCATTTCTCGCAAAAATTTTAAGAACAATCGTATCGGTAAAATCAGTCACGGAAAAAATAATGATGGTCTTTTCATTGCGGATCTCACGGGTATCTACCGACAGAATCTTTCCGCGGATCACAACCTCTCCGATCGGTCCGTCAATCTTCTCAATCTCCATGCTCTCTTCTTCGAAGTCTCTTCCGTATATTACATCCGGATTCATGGATTTTTTGCCGTTATCCGACTCGAATTTCCGGCGGAACTCTCCCCGCTTTTCAAACTTCTGCTTTGGTTTTGCATAATTTGTACCATTTTTTGAAGTGTCTGCACGATTTCCTGCCGTTTTTGCAATTGTCTTTGTTTTTTCTTCTGTTTCGACAGTTTTCTCTTTTTCTTCCGTTTCCTGGGATTTTCCTTCCATAACCAGCTTCGTCCGCGCAACAATTCCTGCCACTTCCTGCCGGATCTGTTCTTCGGAATTTTTCCGGTATTTGCTCTCCTGCGGTTTCCGGTATTGTGGAAATATTTTCAGATCCATTCCACAACGCTCACAGATCACTTTCTCTAAAAATTCGATAATCTCATCCGTACGGGTTTTGGCAATAATAGTCTCATCCATCGTCAGAATCAGACGGTCCTCTTCCGGAAATTCCATGTCCGCCGTCCGCAACAGATTGTATTCGAGCACACTGTAGGCATTCAGTTCATCTAAAATACTGTCCTTATACACCTCTATCAGAGACTTCGGGGTATACTGTTCGGAAAGCTCATAAGACTCTATGATCTTTACCTGTATGGCCCGGTTCTGAAAAATCTGTTCGGTAATCGCTTTTTCAAGTTTCCATATGTTTTTTTTGAAAATAAGTCTTTTTGCACGCAAATAAATGCGAATATGAGTATGTTCATGATTCGCACTTATTTTTGTCACTTCAGTTGTATCTAACAGCCCTTCGAGTTCTTCCTCCAGTTTCAGTGTCGGAAAGGCTTCACGAAATGCTTTTGACATCAGTCTTCACTCCAATGTTCCAATTCATAACGCAGTGCCGGCAGAAGTTCTGCTTCCGGTACTTTTTTGTAAATTTCTCCATGTTTGATAATCAGACCCTCGCCGACACCTCCGGCAATCCCGATATCGGCTTCCTTTGCCTCTCCCGGTCCGTTTACCACACATCCCATTACCGCCACTTTGATATCAAGCGGAAATTCCGAAACCATCGTTTCTACCTGATTGGCAAGCCCGATCAGATCAATGCGGGTTCTTCCGCAGGTCGGACAGGAAACCACTTCCACGCCCCCTTTGCGAAGTCCGAGGGTACGAAGAATCAGTTTTGCGGATTTAATCTCTTCCAACGGGTCCCCGGTCAGAGAAACACGGATGGTATCCCCGATTCCCTGGTTTAAAATCAGTCCCAGACCGATTGCGGATTTGATATTCCCGCTGATCAGTGTTCCCGCCTCTGTGATTCCCACATGCAGCGGATGATCCGTCTGTTTTGCGATCAGCTCATGTGCTTTGACACACATCATGACATCCGAGGATTTGATACTGATCACAAGATTATCATAGCCCATATCTTCGATCAGTTTCACTTTATCCATTGCGCTCTCCACAATTCCCTCTGCGGTCACACCATGGTATTTTTCCACAAGACCCTTCTCTAAAGATCCGCTGTTGACGCCCACACGGATAGGAATCCGGCGCTCTTTTGCCACATCCACAACCGCTTTTACACGCTCACGACTTCCAATGTTTCCGGGATTGATACGAATTTTATCCGCACCGTGCTCCATGGCTGCAATCGCAAGCCGGTAATCAAAATGGATATCCGCAACCAGCGGGATGGTAATCTGTTTTTTGATTTCCGTCAGCGCCGCAGCTGCCTCCTGGGTGGGAACCGCGCAGCGGATAATTTCACAACCGACTTTTGTCAGCTGCTTAATCTGTGCCACCGTTGCCGCAACATCCTCTGTCTTTGTATTTGTCATAGACTGAATCGCAATCGGATGATTTCCTCCAATCCATCTGTTTCCAATCTGTACTTCCTTTGTGATATGTCTCTCCATCATAACGCCTCTAGCCTCTTAGATAAATAGTTTTCGAATGTCATTGAACATAACAATAAACATCAGTCCAAACAACAATACAATACCAACCAGATTTACCATGCCTTCTTTGTCTGGATCAATCCGCTTTCTGCGGATCGCCTCAATAATCAGAAATAACAGCCGGCCTCCGTCCAGTGCCGGAAGCGGCAGCAGATTCATAACGCCCAGATTCGCAGATAAAAGAATCGTCCAGTTGAGCATATTCAAAAGTGCATAGTAATACCCGTCATTTTTTACAGACTGCTGATAGGTGTCTCCGATTGATTTTACGATACCGACCGGTCCGCTCAGTTCGTTTGGAGATACCTGACGTGTCACAAGCATTTTCAGACTCTGGATAGTGGTATAAATCCAGTATCGCACCTCATAAAAACTGTTTTTTAAGTTTGTGAGCACGTTTCCCTTTACCCGGACATTTCCCATGGTCTGAAATCCGTACAGATATCTTCCGGTCTCTTTATCCAGTTTTGGAACCAGTGTTGTCGTATGTTTCTGCCCATCCCTTGCATAAGTGACTTTAATGGTTTCCCCGGAATGAAATGTTCCGTATGCAGTGATTTCTCTGCTGAAATGAACCGAAAAATGATTCATCCGGATAATCTCATCCCCTTCCTGAAGACCTGCCTCTTCTGCGGCATATCCTTCCATTACCCCGGAAAGAACCGGCTTATCATATCCCACACAGCTCATCAGGATAAACGCGAAAATAAATGCAAGAATAAAGTTAAAAAAAGGTCCTGCAAATACGACGCTCATACGTCCCCATACCGGCTTTTTACCAAATGCACGATTGTCCGTCGAATCTTCGTCTTCCCCTTCCATCATGCAGGCTCCTCCAAACGGAAATGCCTTAATGCAGTATTTGGTTTCGCCTTTTTGTATCCCACAGATAGTCGGTCCAAGGCCGAAACAAAATTCATTTACCCGGATTCCGTTTGCCTTTGCAAGCAAAAAATGCCCCAGTTCATGAAATAAAATTACAATACTAAATATTACAAATGCGATAAGAAATGATACAATTTTCATTTTTTTTACCACCTGCTCCCTATATATTCATATGTTGCCTGCTCTGTCTCTAAGATCTGCTCTAAATCCGGATGTGCGATATAGCTGACTTCTTCCATTGCAGCTTCAATCATTTCCGTAATTTCCGGATAAGCGATTTTTCTGTCCAGAAACATTGCCACTGCCTTTTCATTTGCGGCATTAAAAACCGTTGGGATATTTCCTCCCCGTCTGGCAGCATCATATGCCAGGGAAAGCCCACGGAAGGTATCCGTATCCGGGCGCTCAAACGTAAGGTCACGAAGAGCAAAAAGATCCAGACGCTTCCCGGATAAATGTTTCCGCTTTGGGTAATACAGTGCATACTGAATCGGCAGACGCATATCCGGCGTTCCAAGCTGCGCAATCACTGCACCATCCTCATATTCCACAGCAGAATGAATGACACTCTGCGGATGCACGACAACTTCAATCTGTTCGAGTTGTACGCCAAACAGCCATTTTGCTTCCATAACCTCAAGCCCTTTGTTCACAAGTGTCGAAGAATCAATGGTCACCTTGTGTCCCATGGACCAGTTCGGATGCTTTAATGCATCTTCCACCTGTATATGGAGCAGATCCTGCTTCTTTCTGCCCCGGAACGGTCCTCCGGATGCGGTAAGAAGGATTTTACTGATCGGATTTTCTTCGTTTCCCTGCAAAGACTGGAAAATGGCACTATGTTCACTGTCTACCGGAAGAATGGACACTCCATACTCCGCTGCAAGCGGAATAATCAGATGTCCTGCCGTAACTAACGTTTCTTTGTTTGCCAGGGCAATCGTTTTCTTTGCCTTTATGGCTGCAATGGTCGGCCGGATTCCGAGCATCCCGACAATCGCCGTCACCAGAATTTCCGACTCTTCATAAGTTGCAACCGCAAGTAATCCATCCATTCCGGTTTCCACAGGAATGCCCAGATCCGCCGTGCGGACCCGAAGGGAAGCTGCTGCCTCTTTGCTCCACACAGCAACAAGCTTTGGGCGAAATTTCCGCATTTGTTCTTCCAGCAGACGGATATTGTTTCCACAGGCAAGTGCGGTCACTTCAAAATCATCTGCATGTTCTTCAATCACAGAAAGTGTCTGTGTTCCAATGGACCCTGTCGATCCCAAAATTGCTATCTTTTTCATCGTTCACCTCTTACAGCATATGAAGCGCCAGGAAATAAATGATTGGTGCAGTAATAATCATGCTGTCAAACCGGTCGAGAATTCCTCCATGACCTGGAATCAACTTTCCGTAATCCTTGATATCATAATTTCTTTTGATGGCAGAAGCTGTCAGATCCCCTACCATGGAAATCAGTCCGGCAATTGCCGCAATCACAGCAAGAATTACAATTTCTCCACGTTCCAGATGCATCGGGCTACGGAAAATAAAACAATATAAAGCGGTCAGAAGCGCAGCACCTGCCACACCTCCCACTGCACCCTCTACCGATTTTTTCGGACTGAGTTTCGGCGACATCTTGTGCTTTCCAATCAGCATTCCGACGCAATATGCACAGGTATCGCATCCCCACGAACATAAAAATACAAGAAAGGCAAGATATAACCCTCTCTCCAGCGTACGGATCTGATATACATAAGAAAGCATGACCGCTACATAGAAGAATCCAAAAAATGCTGCCATCACCTGATCTGCATGAAATTTCGGATATGCAAATACAAATACAAACATTAACAGAATCAAAAATGCCATAAATAAAATCATAAGATCCGGCAGAAACTTCCACTGTAAATTACAGTAATAAACGATTGCCGCCAGATATCCAACGCCTGCCAGAACGGTCTTTTCCATCTTGAACACGCGATATAATTCAAACATTCCGATACAGGAAATGGCAAGTGTTGCAAATAATAAAATTTCATGGCCTGAAATAATCAAAAACAGAGCCAGAATTACCAGCACGATTCCGCTTAACAGTCTCGTTTTAAACATCCTATTCTTCCTCCTTAAGTCCGCCAAAGCGTCTGTCTCGTTTATTATACGCTTCCACAGCTAATTCCAATTCTTTTTTATGAAAATCCGGCCACGGAACATCCGTAAAATAAAATTCGCTATACGCAAGCTGCCACAGCAGATAATTGGAAAGCCGCTGCTCTCCACTTGTACGAATCAGTAAATCCGGGTCTGGAAGTTCCCTTGTATCCAGATATCCGGAAAAGGTTTTCTCATTGATTTCCTCCTCCGTGATTCTGCCATTCTTTATATCAGTAAACATATGCTTCATGGCCCGAAGCATCTCATCCCGGCTTCCATAATTGATGGCAATGGTCAGATTCAGTCCCGTATTTGCCGCGGAAACTTCTTCCAGTTCCTGAATCTTTTTCTGAAAACTTTCGGATAATCTGGAAAGTTCCCCAATCACACGTACCCGCATATTATTTTTATTTGCCGTGCGGATACAGTTTTTCAAATAACTCTCCAGCAGTTTCATCAGTGCAGCCACTTCGCTGTCCGGACGATTCCAGTTTTCCGTGGAAAATGCATACAGTGTCAGGTACTCAATTCCAAGCTCATCTGCAGCCTGACAAACCGTTTCTACATTCTTTGCGCCAACGGTATGTCCATAATTGCGTGGCATACCCTTGCTTTTTGCCCATCTTCCATTCCCATCGAGTATAATCGCCACATGTTTTGGAATTTTCATCAATCTTGTTCCCCTCTTTCCTGCAAGTGAAAAAGGGACATAGCCACAGGCTTATGTCCCTTAAACATCTTATACTGTAAGAATTTCATCCGACTTGGCATCCACAGCCTTGTCAATCTGTGCAACATACTGATCGGTCAGTTTCTGGATTCCGTCTTCGAGATCCTTGATCTCGTCCTCAGAAATATCCTCCGCCTTGCCTACTTTTTTGAAATGATCCATCGCATCTCTGCGGATATTTCTCACAGCGACCTTGGCACCCTCACCTTTTTTCTTAATATCTTTTGCCAGCTCTTTTCTTCGCTCTTCGGTCAGTTCCGGAAATACCAGACGAATCAGTTTTCCGTCATTCGTCGGGTTAATTCCCAGATCCGAACTGAGAATGGCTTTTTCAATTTCTTTTACCATAGATGCTTCCCATGGCTGAATCTGAATCATTCTCGGCTCCGGAACACTGACATTTGCAACGCTCTGAATCGGAGACGGTGTTCCGTAATAATCAACACGAAGTTTGTCCAACACATGCGGATTCGCACGTCCTGCACGGATTCCCGCGAACTCCTCATTTAAATTGGCAAGGGATTTCTCCATTTTATCCTGAAAAATCTGTAATCTCTCGTCCATATACTATATCCTCCTAGTCCACAGTAACGACGGTTCCGTTGAACTGGCCGTTTACCGCGTTTACAATGCTGTTCGTTTCACCAAGTCCGAATACATACATTGGAATGTGGTTTTCCATGCACATTACGGATGCTGTCAAATCAACGACCGCAAGTTTTTTATCAATGACTTCCTGAATGGAAACCTGATCATATTTCTTAGCGGATGGATTTACTTTCGGATCGCTGTCATATACACCATCGATTGCCTTTGCAAGATAAATTCCATCTGCTTCAATCTCTACCGCACGAAGTACCGTTGCCGTATCTGTTGAGAAATATGGATGTCCGGTACCACCTGCAAAAAATACAACCATGTTATGTGCAAAATATTTATTTGCACGATCCTTGGAATATAACTTTGTGATAGATCCGCACTCAAACGGGGTAAGCACGGAAGTCATCATTCCAACGGAACGGAAAATTTCTGACACATAAATACAGTTCATAACCGTAGCAAGCATACCGATCTGATCGGCTTTTGTACGGTCGATCGTCTCACTGGTACGTCCTCTCCAGAAGTTGCCTCCTCCGATGACAATACCAACCTGTACCCCTGCATCTACCAATTGCTTTACCTGCTTTGCAACAACCGTAACTGTCGGCTCATCAAATCCATGACGCTTGTCCCCGGCCAGTGCCTCTCCACTGAGTTTTAATAAAATACGTTTCATCGTATCTGTCTCCTATGATTAATTTTACTTTCCGTCAAAAAGTCCCTGTACATCAATATCAGCATAACACTGAGAGCAGAAACCTTCGATTACTGCACCGTTATTAATCTGTACGGAACGGGATTTGATATTTCCCATGACTACCGCAGATGTATCAACAACAACAGGTCCCTGTACATCGATATCACCCTTGATTGCACCTGCAATAACTGCAGAAGCTGCTGCAATATTGCCAATGATCACAGAACCGGCTCCAATCTTAACTGTACCGGAACTTACAACTTCTCCCTCAACTTTTGCCACATCAGCAAAAAACTCTGAAGCTGCACTGTTTCCGTTAATGGTTCCGGTTACAACCAGCTTACCATTACAGGTTACATTTCCGTTGATGGTTCCCTGAATATCAAATGATCCGTCAGACGCGATATCACCGGTCAGAACAGTTCCTGCGGTTATAACAGATGTCTCATCTGAAACTGCATCCGGATTCACTTTGTTATTCATCACTGGTGCTGTTGGCTTTGGGGTTTCCATTGTTGTGTCGCTCATAATTTTTTTCTCCTCATTAAATGTATTGATTACCGGGTCCACAGCTGGTGTGATCACCGGTTTTTTATCCTCTTTGTGAATTGGTGGAAGCTCCGACTCTAACTTTTGTGTATCAGACCCGTCATCCTTCTGTACCTGCTCCAGTAAACCATCCAGTTTGGATAATTCGGATTTCACATCCACATCTTCTCCCAGAGTGTTAACTACCAGATCTTCTGTCTTGTTTTCTTTTTCCGGAGCGTCTGCTCCCGGCATCATTTCATTGACTGCCTGGGAAAAATCATCCTTAAAATCTTTAAATAATCCCATCGTGCTTCCTCCACTCATACTACTTATTCAACACTATCTGCCTTGATATATTGAATGACTTTTGTATTTTCATCAATCGGCAGAATCTCAGCTTTCATCTGTTGCAGTTTCTGAATCAAAGGTTCCAGAGCCTCTACCGTTGTTGACTTGTCATCTCCGTCGTGTAATAACACAACCGAGGTTTTGTATCTTTTTACTCCTTCTGTCACATTTGTCACAACATCATCCACCGTATAATCCGATGAAGTATCTCCTGCGGAAACGTTCCAGTCAAAGTATGTAATTCCCTTTTCATTTAAGACACGAACGAATTCAGCCATATTTACATTGCTGATCTCATTGCTGCTTCCTCCCGGAAAACGATAATAGAGACTATTGACTCCCGTAACGTCTTTCAGATATGAGGAAATCTTATCAAAATCCTGTTCAAATGCCTCTGTGGAGGCATATATTGTACTGTATTTGTTGGAAAAGGAATGCATTCCAAGTGTATGTCCGTCTTTTACAATCCTCTTATAGACCTCCTGCATATCCTTGGAATCATCCCCTACTACGAAAAAAGTTGCTTTTACTCCGTATTTATCCAATACGTCGAGAATCTTGTCCGTATTTTCATCCGGTCCACCGTCAAAAGTAAGATATACTTTATGTGCATCTCCCGCTTTTGCCATATTGTCCCCGGAATCAATCCCCGTCACAACTTTATCGTAAGCAGATTTCTGTGTCTCCTGCCCACTGCTTTCTGTATCCGCAGCCTGCACATTTTCAGAATCCGGAATATTTTGCGAAACGGTTGTCTGTCCCGCTTTCTCCAGTCTCTTTACATGGCTGCTCAAACGTGCTACCTGCACCGTCAGAAGGATAATTGCCAACAGTGAGACAAGCATCCATACCGTAATCGTCACAATGATTCCCGTCTTCATACGGTTGATGCGATTTCTCCTCTGGCGCTGCTGCTCCAAAGCTTCTGAATCTTTTGTACTCATCCTGTTCCTCCACCGGGAAATATCCTTTTCTATTTTAACATATTTTGAAAACTTGTAAAGATTTAATTCCCTGTTGTTGTAAAATTGTTATAAAAAAGGAGCCACGGTTTCTTTATTTTTCCAAAACCACGACTCCTTTTGTGTTTTCACACAGCTTGACTCTGTGAACGGATTATGCGTTCATCTGTGCAGCAACTTCTGCTGCGAAATCTTCCTGTTTCTTTTCCATACCCTCGCCAACTTCGAAACGAATCATCTTGGTGATTTTAAGATCCTTGGAAACAGACTCAAGATACTTAGCTACGGACTGCTTGCCATCTTCCGCCTTAACGTATGTCTGATCAAGAAGGCAGATCTCCTTTAACTGCTTGGATACACGACCTTCTACAAGACCGCCGAACATCTTCTCAGCAGTGATAGATGCCTTATCTGCCATAGCCAGCTCACCCAGCTGAACCTTTGCAGCATCGGAAAGGAAATTCCAGACATAATTCATATTGCTCTTATGCTCTTCGAAGTTATTGATATCCTCATCACTCCATACCTTCTCGCCGATTGCCTTGTCCAGTAACTTGTTTAAGATAGGCTTTGGAAGAGTTGTTGCATCATTTAATGCACTGTCAATTGTGATCTCTTTGATCTTTGCAAGTTCCTCAGCGGAAATATCGTTTCTGCTGATATACTGTGGGTTCATTGCAGCAACCTGCATAGCAATGTTTGTAAGAGCCTCTTTTGCAGCATCATCAGATGCACCGTCTGCAGCGATAACAACACCGATTCTTCCGCCACCGTGAATATAAGAAGCAACAGCATCACCGGTTACCTTTGCGAATCTGCGCACAGATAACTTCTCTCCGATTGTTGCTGTCTTCTCAACAAGCAGATCACTGAGTCCGTTTGTAGCAAGAAGTGCCTCGATATCTTCGCCGTTTGCTCCACCGTTTAAATCAGAAGCAAGTGCTGTATCTGCAACTGTCTGAACAAACTCCTGGAATGTTTCATTTTTAGCAACGAAATCTGTCTCTGAGTTAACCTCAGCTACAACAGCAACATTTCCGTTTACTGCAACTCTTGCGATACCTTCCGCAGCGATTCTGCTCTGCTTCTTTTCCATCTTGGCTGCACCGCTTTTTTTCAAAACGTCAACAGCGGCATCCATATCTCCGTTTGTCTCTGTCAGAGCTTTCTTACAATCCATCATGCCTGCGCCTGTCATCTCACGCAGTTCCTTAACCATAGCAGCAGTAATTGCCATCTTTTTTTCCTCCAATTCTCGAATGATTATGCAAAAATTATTCTTCTACTGTCTCCTCAGCAGCTTCTGCAGCAACTTCCTCAGTTCCCTGCTTTGCCTCGATAACAGCATCTGCCATCTTGGAAACGATAAGCTTAACGGCTCTGATTGCATCATCATTACCTGGGATTACATAATCTAACTCGTCCGGATCACAGTTTGTATCAGCAATACCGATCAGTGTGATTCCTAAAGACTGTGCTTCCTGTACGCAGATTCTCTCCTTCTTAGGATCTACGATAAAGATAGCGTCAGGAATTCTCTTCATATCCTTGATTCCGCCAAGGTTCTTCTCTAACTTATCCCACTCTTTTTTCAGTGCAATAACTTCCTTCTTTGGCAGAACATCAAATGTTCCATCTTCAGACATGGTCTCGATTTCTTTCAGGCGTGCAATACGGCTCTGGATGGTTCTGAAGTTTGTAAGCATTCCACCTAACCATCTCTCATTTACATAGTACATTCCGCAACGCTCTGCCTCAGTCTTAATAGCATCCTGTGCCTGCTTCTTTGTACCAACGAAAAGAATGGTACCACCCTGAGCAGCGATATCGGAAATTGCATCATATGCCTCATCTACCTTGCCAACAGACTTCTGTAAGTCAATGATGTAGATACCGTTACGTTCTGTGTAGATGTATGGAGCCATTTTAGGGTTCCATCTTCTTGTCTGATGTCCGAAATGAACACCTGCCTCAAGTAACTGTTTCATAGAAATTACGCTCATTTTAATTACCTCCGTTTGGTTGATTTCTTCCATGTACTTCCTATTAGTCTGCCACCGGAAAAGCGTAGATCCGGCACCGGCAGCTTCCATACATGTGTTTAATAAAATTTAAAGCCTTTGGCATTATATCATACCAAAGGCTTTCATGCAAGCTTTATTATACTATTTTTTTGTCAGTACTTTCGCAATCTCGCTATAGTTCATTCCCTTTTCCAGCGTAAATGTCCCCACACGGATATATCTTGCATAATTGTGATCCTGCATATATTTGCGGAAATCTTCCGCATCCTTGACAAGTCCTTTCTCCTGCAGATCCTGTGCAATCTCCCTGCACACTTCTCCGCCTTTTATTGTAATGGAGACTTTTTCCTTTTTTGTTTCTTCCTTCTCGGTCTCCTGCGCTTTTTTCTTCTCTTCTTCTTTCTTTTGAGAGTCCTGTGTTTTTTTCTTTTCTTCCGCCTTTTTCTCCGACTCTTTTGATGTGTCATTCTGTTCCGAAGAAGTATCACGCTCCGTCTGTTTTTGTGTATCGTTCTGCGGAACCTTCTGTGTCACTGCCTGTGTCGTTCTTTGTGTATCCGGAAGATTCGTTTCCTTTACCGGAAGTTCTGTTGTCTGCGTTTCTGCTTCCTGCGTCTGTGTGTCATCCGGCATGATCATTCCAAGTTCCGAAGCTCTCTGCATAGCTTTTTCATCCGACATTGCTCCGCCGTGTGCATGTAACGATACAATAAATACCAGCGAAGCAACCAGAATTCCAAGTCCGCAGCCACGTAAATAATATTTAAATCTCACTGACATCTTCCCCTTTGTATAATCCGATCACCAGCTTCACTTCTCCAAGCCCCCGTCCCAGCTTACGGGCAATTTCCACATCAGACACTCCGTTTTGATGAAGTGCAAGTACCTGATCGTTGAAGCTTCCGTTATCGGTTTCCTCTGCCACAGATGCTTTTGGTGAAATCTGCTGCGGCTGTTCCTCCACAGGCTCTGACACTTCCGTTCTTGCCGGTTCAGGCTCTTTTACCGTTTCCGTCAGATGTGTCATCATTTCATCCTGTGTATGTTTTACCTGCTCCGAAAACTGTTGTAGCTGCGATGCAAGCCCGGTCAGTTCCGTATGCTTGTCATTGAGCATATTATATAAAAAGAGAATTTCATTATGCGTTTTATTCATTGATTCAATCACCGTATTGGAATATTCGTTGATTGCCATAATTTTCTCATTCGTTTCTTTTTCCATCAGACGCTTGGCATTCTCCTGGGACTGTTCTACCACTGCATCGATTGCATCTTCTACCTTGTCATTTGCATTTTTCAGTTCCCGCTCGACAATAATCTTTAATTCCTTCTCACTTAATCTGGTTATCTCCTGTACATCTTTCGGGGTAAGTTTTTCCTGAACAAAAAAGCTTACGAGAACAAAAATGATTCCAACCAGAATCAGTGTAATTTCCACACCCGTCATATATTTTCCCTCAGATTTTCATATCAAAACTGCCGCCAACCGGATTGCCACCCGTCCGCTTCGTTTCTTTGTTTGTTTTTTTTCTCACAGATCCCTGTTTTTTATATTTGTTTTTTCCTTCTTCCCTGGCATCTGTGTGATTATCCAGCTGCTCATTTTCTTCCGGATGGATGACCTGATGATGCAGAACATCCTCCCTGTGATCCACCTGCACCTGAATATTCTGCTGATCCACCATCGGTTTTGTATCCTGCTGGTTTTTAAATGTCTCGATGTCTGCGGTACGCTGTATCGTAGCATAATTGATTGGTGCAATTGCCATAGATCCGCTCCTACTCCGTCAGAATATTCATATAAACACCCATTTTTTTACGCATCTTGTTTAATGCTTTGGTATGTAACTGGGAAATACGTGATTCTGACACTTCCAATATTTTACTGATTTCTTTTAGGGTCATATCTTCATAATAATAAAGTTCAATAACGCGCCGCTCTTTCTCCGTCAGAAGTTCCAGGGATTCCGCCAGTTTTTCTTTTAATTCTTCTTCCTCCACCACTTCTTCCGGCTGTGAAAACCGGACCGGATGCGCCGAATCAATCATTGGCTCCGGACCGTTTTCTTCAAATTCATTCAAAGACACAACATTGGTCACCTTAAGCTGTGTCTGCCAGCTGCACAGTTCCTCATCCGTCAGCCCCAGCTGCTTTGCAAGTTCTTCATCCGAAGCTGTTTTACCGGTCCTCATCTCGATCTGTTTCATCGCTTCATCAATTTTGCGCTGTCGCTGCCGGACACTTCTTGGAATCCAGTCCATTTTACGAATCTGGTCTAAAATAGCACCACGAATCCGCAAACTCGCATATGTTTCAAATTTTACATTTTTTTCCAGATCAAATTTATCAATTGCGTCAATCAGTCCGAAAATCCCATAACTGACCAGATCATCATATTCCACATTGTGTCCAAGATACATGCTGAGTCTTCCCGCTACGAGTTTTACAAGCTGCGCATATTCAATTATCAGCTGTTCTCTGGTCTCCTGCGTTTTCTTCTGACGATACGCATCCCAAAGTTTTTCTTTATCCGCAGTTTTCATCTACATCATTCCGCCCCGGTTAATTACTTTGTTTGTTGTTCCTCCTGAACCTCCGGCTGCTCCTGCGACTGCTCCTGTGCATCTTTGGCCTGTTCAGTATTTTCCTGTTCCCCAGAGCCTTCCGCTTCCTGCTCCTCTTTAGACTCTTCCATTTCTTCCCCGTTCTGGTCATCTTCCATATCCTTGAAGTTTCGGTCAATGATCATTTTTACCACACAACCGATCACATAAAACAGGACAAGTACCAGTAACAGCTGTCTTGTAAAATTCCAAAGTGACATGTGCGTAAGAATTGCAATCACACAGTCAATAAACCCTGCCGCCAACATAATAATAGCCGGTACACCATTGGTTTTCATCTTCTGTCCCTCTATATTACTTTAATTTCTTTTCCCACCGATTTAATTCTGAAATCTCCGGTCTCACAATCCAGTTCTACCGTACGTCCGTAATTTAAACCGGTATCCTCCGCGATCAGCGGGATCCTTAATTCTTTCAAAATAATTTTTGCTTCTTCCGCATTGCGTGCACCTACATTTCCCACAGACGAAAGTCCGCTCGTTTCAAACATGCATGCGCCCCCCGCGATCTTTGCCACAAGTCTTCTCTGATTTGCTCCCAAAGCCAGAATCTGTCTTAAAAGTTCACGGATTCCGGTATCCCCGAATTTTGCAATATTGGTATTATTTTTTAATTTTGTGCTGTCTGGCAGCATATAATGTACCAATCCACCGATTTTCGTCACCGGATCATAAAGTGTTAATCCGATACAAGAACCCAACCCCAGTGTCGTGAGTGTATTCGGAGCTTTTGCAGTTTTCAGGTCTGCCATTCCAACCTTGATCACTTCTCCCATATTCTACGATCTCCTCTATAACTGAATTCCAAGAGAGGATAAAATCTTTGCATAGGACTCTTCCTCAGGCATCAGGATAAAATATCCATTAATCATACGTTCATCGCCAAATTCTGTTTCAATCAGCAGCGCATTATTTCCGTACTGTCCAAACTGAATTGCCGGAACACTAAGAATCGCTCCCGCCATATCCACCGCAATATATGGAACGGATGGTAAAATCGTAAGATTTGTCATACTTGAAAGTGCAGACAGATACGAAGCCGTAATAATATTTCCGATTTCCTTCATGGCAGATAAATCCATCTCATCAAAAGGTGCATCGTTTTCCGGGTCTCTTCCCATCAGTTTGTTCACAAGATAATGGGCGGAATCCATGCGCATTAAAAACATCATGCTTCCTGTAATATCATGTGTTACTTCCAGAAAAATTCCGACAATAATCTCGTCTTCCGGACAAATTGCGGAACTCAGCTTAGAAGCTTCCATCAATTCTACTTTCGGAACATTCATATCAATCTGTTCATTGATCATGCTTGCCAGAGAAGTTGTTGCATTTCCCGCTCCGATATTTCCAATTTCGCGCAGTACGTCAATATACATTTCATTTACATTATCCAATGTAAAATCGTTCATCTTTTTCCTCCAATAACCATGTATAGTGAGGCATAGCCTCACTATACTCAGTTGTCTTATGTGTTATCTTTTTCGTCTACAATCGCATTGATTTCAAACAGGGAAATCAGCTGATCTCCGCTTGTTCCAATACCATTGATAAACGTATCTTTTACATGGTTTGAATTGATATTGTTATTTTCGATCTGATCCTCAGACAGATTTACAACCTCACAAACCTCATCTACAATCACACCTAAAGCCCCTTTATCTTCGATCTTTAAAATAATGATCCGGGATGCCGAAGTAAAGGTATCATCCTCAAGTCCCATTTTCAGACGGATACTCATAACCGGCACAATTTCGCCTCGAAGATTGATGATTCCCTTGAAATACTCCTGTGCCTTTGGCACACGGGTAATTTTCTGCATACGCACAATATTATCGACATAGCTGATATCAATTCCGTACTTTTCAGAACCGATCTGAACTACGATATACTGCTTTACTTCTTTTTCTTTATTTTTATTCTCATTTGTTTCAATCTGATTGTTTGCAATAGCCATCGTCATTCACCCCCATTACATCAGTGTGTTTGCATCCAGAATCAACGCAACTTCACCATCACCGAGGATTGTTGCACCGCTGATCAGCTTATTTCCATTGATATACTTGCCTAAAGACTTAATAACGATCTCCTGCTGTCCCATCAGATCGTCAACAACAAGTCCTACCTGACTGTCGCCTTTCTTTACAATAACAACGGTAAGGCTTTCCGGTTCTTCTTCTCTTGGTTCAATATCCAGAAGTTTGTCCAGACGAACAAGCGGAATAACGCTTCCACGCAGATGAATAACCTCTTTTGCTTCCACATACTTGATGCTGCTGACCGGTACACTCTCAATATTTGCAATGGACCCAAGGGCAATGGCATATTTTTCATCGCGGACTTCAACCATCAATGCCTGAATAATGGCAAGTGTCAGAGGAAGACGAACGGTAAATGTTGTTCCTTCCCCAAGTTTTGTCTTAACTTCCACATCACCGCCAAGCTGCTCAATGTTAGATTTTACAACATCCAGGCCAACGCCTCTTCCGGAAATATCCGTAATCTTCTTTGCCATGGAAAAACTTGGCATAAACAAAAGATTTATGATCTCTTTCTGTGTCATGACTTCGGCCTGTTCCGGTGTAATAATATTTCGCTCGATTGCCTTTGCTTTTACCGCTTCGGTATCAATTCCGTTACCGTCATCACCCACCTGGATAATAACGTTATTTCCTTCCTGATATGCATTCAGGAAAATATTTCCGACTTCCGGCTTTCCTCTCTGGATACGAAGCTCGGTGTCTTCCAGACCATGATCCGCAGAATTACGAAGCAAATGCTGTAACGGATCACCGATCTGATCCACTACGGTACGATCCAGCTCGGTATCTTCACCGGTCATAACCAGTTCCATCTTCTTATTCAATGTACGGGACAGATCACGAATCATACGTGGAAATTTATTTACAACGCTCTCAATTGGCACCATCCGGACTTTCATAACAGATTCATGAAGGCTTGTGGTGATTCGCTCCAGATATTCAATCTGTTCATGGAATCCCTGATTGGTAAAGCCTCCCTCTTCCGTTGAGCTGATGGATACCAGACTGTTCTTTGCAATGATAAGCTCGGATACCTGGTTCATAAGAGCATCCAGCTTTTCAATATCCACACGGACCGTACGGCTTGTCGCCGGTTTTCCTACACCGTTTTTCTTTGCCGGAGCCTTTTTCTTTTCCGGCGCTTTCTTTGGTTCAGCCTGTACTTCCGGTTTCGTCTCTGCCGGTTTTTCTTCTTTCTTTTCTTCCGTCTCAGTTTCTGTTACGCGTGGTGAAAAATCAGTCAGTTCTTCTCCAACGGCATCTTCAATCTCGGAAACATTCTTTGCAGCGTTCTGGATCTTGTCAAAGCTTTCCGGTGATGCGACATAAAAGCTGAATTCCTGTTCAAACTTTTCATCTTCAATATCCTGAGAGCTCGGACGATATACAAGAATCTCTCCAAAAGCCTCCACTTCGCGGAATACCAAAAATGCTCTGGCCGCTTTTAAAAGGCACTCTTTCTGGATCATAACCGTCATGCCGTAAATATGCATTCCACTGTCTTTTGCAGTCATAACGGCATCCCGCTCCTGATCCGTCAGATCAATCTGAAGATACAGTTTGTGGTCTCCATTGTCTGTCGGCGCCGCTGCTTCTTTTTCTGTTTCTGCAGGTGCTGCCTCTGCGGCGGCAGCCTCTCCGTTTGCTTTTGCGAGGAAATTGTTCAGTTCCTTGATAATGACTTCATTGTCTTCCTCACCTTCATCAGAGGTTTCCTTAATATTTTCAAGATATCCGTCAATTGCATCCAGACACTTGAACAGCAGATCAATCATCTGACTGTCTACCTGGATTTTCTCGCTGCGGACTTCCTGGAACACATTTTCCATATCATGTGTCAGGTGCTGCATTCTCTTAAATCCCATTGTACCGGCCATTCCTTTTAAAGAATGGGCTGCACGGAAGATTTCATTGATAACGTCCTTGTTATCCGGTTCTTTTTCCAGTTCCATGATGCAGTCACTTAACGTCTGTAAATGTTCTGCACTTTCATCGATAAAGATTTCAAGGTATTGGCTTACATCCATGTTATTTTACCCCCACGTTTTTTGTGATTGTCTGTGCAACTTCATCCAGTGGTACAACTTCATCTACCACACCTGCTTCATAGATTGCCTTCGGCATTCCGTATACCACACAGGTTTCTTCGTTTTGTGCAATTACGCGAATCGGTTTTGATCTTCCCAGCGAAAGAATTCCGTTGGTTCCATCCGCTCCCATTCCTGTCAGGACAACACATACGATTTCATCATAGCTGCTTGCTGTCAGTGAATCATACATAAGATTTGCACACGGCTTCAGTCCTCCGATTGCCGGTGTTGCATCATCGAGTACAATGCTGTTGTTTCCGTCTGCGGTTTTTGCAACTTTCAAATGTTTTCCGCCCGGAGCAATATAAACACATCCCTTTTGCAGCCGCTCTCCATGCTCTGCTTCCTTCACCCTGATTTTGCTCAGATCATCAAGTCTGTCAGCCATGGATTTGGTAAACCCCGGCGGCATATGCTGTACAAGTACAACCGGGGCATCCAGTTCTTTCGGAAGAAACGGAATCACACTCTGTAACGCTTTCGGTCCGCCTGTGGAACAAGCCAGTGCAACCAGTTTGTTCTTTCCGCCTGTCGCTTTCCGCATCATCGGTGCCTTTGCTGCCGGTTTTGCTGCCACACGGATACCTCCTGCTGTTTTTTGTGTTGCAAGAACAGCATTCAATATGCCAAGAAGCTGTCTTTTGAATGCCTCTCCTTTTGCCTCTATGATGTTTGTCGGTTTCGCCACAAAATCAATTGCTCCGCGCTCCATGGCTAAAATGGTAACATCTGCTTCCCTGCTGTCGGTAAGTGTACTTACCATAACCACATTTGCACGTATGCCTTCTTTTTGTAACTTTTCGAGTAACTGCAGTCCATCCATGCGTGGCATATTCACATCCAGAACCACACCATCATAACTGGTATGCTTCAGTTTTTCATATGCCTCAAGACCATCTCTGCAATAGTCTGTTGCTTGAAATTTACTGTCTGAATTGATTATATCACACATGACCCTTCTCATGAGTGCAGAATCATCAACTACCAAAATGTTTTTTTTCATATGAGTCACCCAACTTCTTTCCTGCGAATTCTTCTCTCTTCCTCAAAAACGAAGCGTACAATTTTTTCCCGGTCCCGGAGATCCCGGAACAGAAATTTTACCCGGTGAATGTACATTTCCTCTATCGCTGGATGTTTTTCTGTTGCAATCACCTGTCCCGGAAGATAAAAAGTTTCATCCGAATATTCATTTGTCAGTCTGATCACCAGAAGAATATTTTGGTTCTGTTTTATCCATTGTCCGGAGACAAAGCGGATTCCACCGCCACTGATATTCTGAATCGTTCCCTCACGTACCTGATCAATATATTCCGGCTTTTGAATTTCCGTAAACAATTCTTCCGTTGTCTGCATCTGTGCCGTCTGTTCCGATATTTCGTAATATTTTAACGGTGTCGTATAAGGAATCCGGAAAAATTCCCGGCGCTGAAATTTCTGTAATCCGGAAGTAATCATAATTCTGAGCAGATACAGATTTTCTTTGTGATAACGTTTCTTCACAACTGCTGTGCAGTTATACATACCGCCTTTTGTATAAAAAACAATGCTGCACTCCCTCTCCAGTTGAAATAACACCATTCTTCCACCACTTGTCGGCATAGAAATTTCCAATTCCTGGTCCGAAAAAATGTCGCTGACCGCACTTTGATAGATTTTTGCGATCTTTCCTCCATTATCTTCCTGGTTCGCTTCATGCAGCATTTTAATATCAATTTTGTCTCCCGGAGTAATCACATCTGAAAGTTTCATAATTATTCATCTCCCTATTTTCGGTTTGATAAAAAACTGGAAAACATCTGTGCTATTCCCCACCGTACCGGTGCCTTCTGCTGGGTGCCGTTTAACAGATGATCTGTGAGGCTGGAAATTGCCTTTGCGGATTTTGCATTCGGATCACTCATGGTAACTGTCTTTTGCTGTCTTACTGCCCGTTCCAAAGCAGCATCCTGTGGAATCATCCCCAGATAATTCAGACTTCCATGTAAAAACTTAGACACTACGGAATTCACTTTCTCATAAATTGCCCGTCCTTCGTCCTGAGAATTTACCCGGTTGGTTACTATGTGGATGGTTGTCTCATCCTCCACAAAATTCGGGTTATGGTACAATGCTTTTAAAAGCGAATACGCATCCGTCAGGGAACTTGGTTCCGGTGTGGATACCAGTAATACCTCAGGACTTGCCATAACAAATTCCAGAACCTGATCTGAGATTCCTGCCCCCGTATCAATCAGGATAAAATCTGCCAGTTCATTCAATGTGTCAATCGAATTTACGATATATAAAATCTGTTCTCTTGTAAGATTGTTCAATCCTATAATCCCGGACCCGCCGGATATAAAGCCGATATCCATCGGTCCCGGTGTAATAATTTCACAAATTGACTTTCCACGGTATATAAAATCAGACAAATTGTACTGTGGAATTGCGCCAAACATTACCTCAACGTTTGCAAGACCAAAATCAGCATCAAAAATAATTACCCGCTTGCCTGCTTTTCTGAGACATACAGCAAGATTTACCGCAAGATTCGACTTTCCGACTCCGCCTTTTCCGCTGGTAATTGTCACTACGCGTGCATTATTCTGATTATTCTGATTGTGCAGTTTTATTACATTTCGCAATTGTTCTGCCTGATCCATTACGAATTGCCCCCTAATAATTGTTTCACGATCTTTTGTGTATCAAATAATTCAATATCATCCGGTACATTCTGTCCATTTGTCGTATAAGACAGTTCCGCATCTGAATACAGCTTAATATTGAGCAAATTTCCATACGTTGATGTCTCATCCAGTTTTGTAAAAATCAGTTTAAACTCAGATATTGTGTGATAGGTATCTACAATATCGAGCAAATCCCTGTATTTTGTTGTAGCACTGAGAACTAAATATACTTCACTTGTATATTCAGGGTCAACTCCCTGAATCAGGTTTCTGATATCTTCTTTCTGTTCCTCATTTTTATGGGAAAATCCAGCAGTATCAACGAAAACAAGATCGTATTCCGCATATTTTCCAATTGCTTCATTCAGTTCCTCTTTAGAATACACGATAGACATAGGTGCGTCAAGAATATTTGCATACACCTGTAGCTGTTCCGTTGCTGCGATCCGGTAGGTATCAGCAGTAATAAACGCTACTTTTTTTTCATAATCCACCTTATATTTGGACGCAATTTTAGCGATTGTTGTGGTTTTGCCAACACCGGTAGGTCCGATAAAAAATACAACATGCGGTTTTGCCCCACTTAAATCCAGTGATTTTGGCTGACCGAAACGCAAAATCAGCTTCTGGTAAACATTGGAAAGAATTGTATCCACACTGTGTCCCGGACGGATAAATTTTTCAATTTCACCAAGAATCTGATTGACATACTGTTCGCTCACCTCGTTTTTTAACAGCGTACTGTAGAGAATCCGGACAAAATTAAGTTCTTCCGAAGACGGTCCCTTTGGTGCTTCCGGCTCCTTTGGATTTTTCCCACCAAGGGATTTTTCCAGACGGTCAGATAAAACCTCAAGCCTTTCTTCTAAATTTTTTTCATCATTATCCTGTGTCATGTTCTGTGATTGTGGCATACGTGCTGGCTCCTGTCTGGTCGCTTGTACGTTACCTTCCTGTTCCTGCAGTTTCGGAATGGTAATCGGTTCATCCGCCGCAAGATTGATCATGTCGTGCAGTTTTCCTTCTTTTGCCATACTCTGTGTCATCTGTGCTGCCTGCATGGCATTGGAAAAATGTTCTTTTTCCTCCATTGCCGCAGTCACTTCAAATGTTGAATTCTTAAACGCACGAAACAGCCCCTTCGGTTTTACCTCACGGATGTTCATAATGACCGCGCGTTCTCCAAATTCTTCTTTTGCCTTTGCAATGGCTTCTTCCTGTGTTTTTCCCTGAAATTTATTAATTGTCATTTATGCTGTCACCATCCCTACCGATTGCAGCTCCACATCAGATTCTACTTCATTGTAAGAGACAACAATCAGATCTTTGAAATAATCTTCTGTGAGTTTTTTAAAATACATACGCACAATTGGCGATGTAATAATGATCGGATTCTTTCCGAGGCTTTCGAGTTTCTCGGTTTCTGTCCGCACGGAATCCATAATTGCTTTTGTTCTCTCCGGGTCCATCGTCAGATATGCACCCTGCTCTGTCTGCTTGACCGAAGACATGATCTCCTGTTCCACTTTCGGATCGAGCGTAATGACACTGGTCGTTTCGTTCGACGGGAAATATTTGCTCGAAATTGCACGCTTCAGACTCTGCCTTACATATTCCGTCAGCACATCCGTATCCCTCGATGTCTGTGCATGATCTGCCAGCGATTCAAAAATAGACAAAAGATCCCTGATCGAAATGCCTTCCCGCAAAAGATTCTGCAGTACTTTCTGAATCTCTCCAAGGCCAAGAAGTTTCGGCGTGAGCTCGTCCACAAGAACCGGATTGGATTCTTTTAAGTTGTTGACCAGGTTCTGTACATCCTGTCTGGTCAGAAGCTCTGCGATGTGGCTTCGGATTACTTCTGTCAAATGCGTCGCAATGATAGACGGTGCATCAACTACGGTGTATCCAAGACTCTCTGCACGTTCTCTCTGCGCTTCCGTAATCCAGATGGCCGGAAGATGGAAAGACGGTTCAAATGTAGGAATACCTGTAATTTCTTCCTCCACATACCCCGGATTCATCGCCATATAATGATCAAAAAGAATTTCTCCTTCCGTTACCTGCACGCCTTTGATCTTGATAATGTACTGATTCGGATTTAACTGGATATTATCCCTCAGGCGGATAATCGGAACAACCGTACCAAGTTCAAGTGCAATCTGCCGCCGGATCATTACCACACGATCCAGAAGATCTCCACCCTGGTTTACATCTGCCAGCGGAATAATACCATATCCGAATTCGAGTTCGATCGGATCGACCTGAAGCAGGGAAACCACATTCTCCGGTTTCCGGATCTCTTCCGCCTCCGTCTCCGCCTGCTGTACTTCTTCCTCAATATTTTCTTCGCCGATATTCTTGCTGATATTTTTGCCGGCGATGATAAACACCAGACCAAGTGCAATAAATAAAACCGGATTTAACGGAGTAAAAATTCCGAGGAAAACCAGCACGGAACCTACAATATAAAGTACCCTCGGAATTCCAAAAAGCTGCTTAACCAGAATTCCGGAAAAGTCTGCCTCGTTTGATCCCTTGGTAACAAGTATACCGGTTGCAAGAGAAATCAGAAGAGACGGAATCTGGGACACCAGACCATCACCGATGGTCAGCAGACCATACTGCTGAATGGCATCTGCAAATCCAAGTCCCTGATTCATAACTCCCATAATGGTTCCGCCGATCAAGTTAATAAAGGTGATGATCAGACCTGCCGTAGCATCTCCCTTTACATACTTTGTGGCACCATCCATCGCGCCGAAGAAACTAGATTCTCTCTGAATCTTTTCCCGTCGTTCCTTTGCCTCCGCATCGGTGATCGCACCGGTATTTAAGTCCGCATCAATCGCCATCTGTTTACCAGGCATGGCATCGAGTGTAAATCTGGCGGTTACTTCGGATACACGTTCCGAACCTTTATTGATAACAATAAACTGAATCAATACGAGGACAATAAATACAATGGAACCGACCACCATATTTCCTCCGCCGACGAACGAACCGAATGTCTTAACAACGTTACCAGGATCTCCCGTCAGAAGAATCAGACGGGTGGAAGATACGTTCAGAGAAATTCGAAAAATAGTCGTAAACAAAAGTAATGTCGGGAAGAAAGACATATCCAGTACTTCCCGAACAAACAATACATTAAATACAATAATTAAGGCGATGGAAATGTTAAATGCAAGCATCACATCCAGCAATACGGATGGAATCGGAACAATGAAGAAAACTACTGCCGCCAAAAGATATAAACCTACACCAATATCCGCTTTCTTCAGCATCCTGCACAACCTCCTTTCGCACCTGTTTGTTGTATAACTGCACTACTGTATATTTTTGGCCTTGTATACGGCAGCAAGAACTTCTGCCACAGCCTGGTAAAGCTCCGGCGGAATTTCTGCTCCCACATCAACATTGTGATAGAGCATACGTGCCAGAGGCTTATTTTCAACAATTTCAATTTTATTCTCCCTCGCCACTTCCTTAATCTTTTGCGCAAGGTAATCTTCTCCTTTTGCAAGGACAACCGGGGCAGAACTGACTTTTGCCTCATATTTCAATGCTACGGCAAAATGCGTCGGGTTCGTGATGACTACATCCGCCTTGGGAACATCCTGCATCATTCGCTTCTGGGATACCTCCTGCATTTTACGGCGCTGCCGTCCTTTGATCTGCGGATCTCCCTCTGTATTTTTGTATTCATCTTTTACTTCCTGCTTGGTCATCTTCATATCTTCATTAAACTTATGTTTCTGATAGATAAAGTCAGCCAGACCAATCACAAGATAAACAATACTGATTTTTATTCCCGTATTGATAATCAGAGTCCCCACAAGCGCAACCGCCTGATTCAGTCCCAGATCATACAACGCAAACAGATCATTTGCATTATCTTTTATGGAAGTATACGCGATATATATGATAATCACAATCTTTAAAATGGATTTCACCAGTTCAAAGAGCGAATCTTTCGAAAAGATACGTTTGAATCCGTTCAATGGATTCAGCTTGGAAAGTTCCGGTTTCATTGGTTTTGTGGAAACTTTCCATCCTACCTGCACAATGCTGACCAGAAGCGTAACAACAAACCCAAACGCCATAAACGGAAGCATAATGAGCAGGCTTTTTAAGGTAACAGAGGCAATCAGGCCTGCTGCCGCCTGCACGGACAATCCGCCCTCATTTATTTTAACAAAATCCGGCATATTTTCATAGATGTAAGAAAAAATATCTATGAATTTTCCTCCCACAAAGGAAACAAAAATTTTCAGGCAGAGAAACAAAACAATCAGATCAAATGCCGAATTCAGTTCGCGGCTTTTTGCAACCTTACCTTCATCTCTGGCATCTTTTAATTTCTTGGCGGTTGCAGGTTCTGTCTTCTCGCCGCCTTCGCCGTCTTTTGCAAACCATTGCAGATTATAATGCAATATTCGATTCTGATTTTTTTCGTCAATACAAACCTTCTGCAACAAGCTTCACCATCGTCTTTATTTCATCAAAAATATAATTTGCCACATTCGGCAACAGGAACACGATCAGATACAAAACAACAAATCCAACCAGAATCTTCAACTGCATACCGATCGAAAACATATTCATCTGCGGTGCCACACGTGCCATAATTCCAAGTACACAGTTCAAAACCATAATACAGGCAAAAAACGGAAGAAAAATCCGAAACCCTATGATGAATGAATCTCCCATATAGCGTGTGATTGCAGATAACAGATGATCCCATGCAAATTTCTGGTGGGCAATCGGAATTACGGAAAAAGAATCCGTAACCGCACGTACCAGATAGGTATAAAAATCAGATGTAATCAAAAGAAGCAGAACCAGATAATAATACAGATTTCCTGTCAGTGTGGTTTCTGTTCCCATGTCCTGATTAAATTCGGTAGACATGGACAGACCAATATCCATATCTATAATATTTCCTGCAAACAAAACAATGGAATTACAGATGCTTGCCGCATACCCAATCAGCAGTCCCGTAATTCCCTCTTTGATCACAACTACCGCATACCCGACAACACTTGCGTATGTCAGCTCCGGCCGATCTACTACATTGTATAAAAGCAATGAGACAAAAAATGAAAATCCGATTTTAATCTGATTGGGAATTCCCTGCTGCCCCAATAACGGGGCCACATACACAAAACAGGTAACTCTTACCAGAATCAGCAGAAAATATTCAAAATTTTCAAGTGTAAATACATAATTAACCATATCTTTTTATCAAATCACATACTCAGATAGGTACTGAAATTCGACCACAGACGCTCCACCAGTTCGGTCATGTTATTTAACATCCAGGAGCCGCAAAGGATCATTGCAGCAAATACCGCAATAATCTTTGGAACAAACGTAAGTGTCTGCTCCTGAATGGATGTAACCGTCTGAAAAATACTGATAATCAGACCAACCACCAGAGAAACCAGAAGCAGCGGTGCCGACGTGATCAGAATGGTATAAATTGCATCTCTTGCAATATCAAGAACTGCACCCTGTGAAATCATACGGTATCCTCCTAATAAAATGTCTGGACGAGGGATTTTATGACAAGATCCCATCCATCCGCCAGAACAAACAACAAAATCTTAAACGGCAACGAAATGGTTGTCGGAGGAAGCATCATCATACCCATGGACATCAGTACGGATGACACCACCATATCAATTACAATAAACGGAATATAAATTAAAAATCCCATAATGAATGCTTTCCGAAGCTCGCTCAGAATGAATGCCGGAACCAGTGTGGTAAACGGAACATCCGACAATTCCTTTGTATCTTTATACGTTTCTCCGGAAATCTCCGCAAAAAGATTCACATCCCTTATCTGGATCTTTGCATCTTTGATCATAAATTCACGAATCGGCCCTTCTGCTTTTTCAAAAAATTCCGACTGTGTGATTTCTCCCTTATCGAGCGGCTGAATTGCCTCTTTGTTGATCTGCTGGAACGTTGGCCACATGATAAAAAATGTCAGAAACAATGCCAGACCGATCAAAACCTGATTGGGTGGTGTCGTCTGCGTTCCGATCGCAGTCCTAAGGAAATGAAGTACAATGATAATTCGTGTAAACGAAGTCATCATAATCAGAATCGATGGTGCAAGTGATAGAATTGTCAACACCAGAAGCATCTTGATCGGTGTGGAAACCGATCCGGAATCATTGTTATATGTAATTGACAATCCATTGGCATTGTCTGTATTATGATCTGCTCCCTGTGTATCTTTCTGTGTAATCTTTGTAATACTGTCCGGGTCCATGGAACTTGCATAGACACGTCCCGGATGCATCATGCATAATGTAATTGTAAGTATTAAAACCGCACACGCAAACGCAAAACTTGCAATGCAGTATATCTTTTTCCCTTTGCTCATCTTTATCCTTGCTTCTTTGGTAACTTGTCTTTTAACTGGTTGAGAATTTCCGCAAAAGAATCCTGCTTTTTCCCACTCTGTTCCAGCTCAAAAGAGAAATCTTTTAATTGATCCCTCTTAAGCTGTGCCAGAAGATGTACTTCCTCTTTTCCAACAGAAACAACCAGATAGACACTGCCGGCTTCCACAATACTGATCATCTTGTTATTGCCGACACTGATTGTCTCTATCACATGCAGATTCTTATTATTCTGGCGTCCACGCTGCATACCTCCCATCCATCTGGTGGTAAGATATGTAGCAGCCAGAACAACAGCAAAAATAAACAGTGCACCCAAAAGTTGTATAAAGCTTTCCAGAGAACCTGTCAGTAACACATTTGTCATGTCTGTTTCTACTTTCCGCCTGTTCTTGAAGCATTGACAATTTCCGTGATTCGAACACCGAAACTTTCTTCAATGACGACAACTTCGCCCTTTGCGACATATTTTCCATTGACAAGCACATCAATCGGCTCGCCTGCCAGTTTATTCAACTCAATAATTTTTCCCGGTCCCAGATCCAGAATATCTGAAATGGATTTTGTTGTCCTTCCAAGCTCAACTGTCACCTGAAGCGGAACATCCATAATCAGATCAATATTTTCCGGCTGGTAATTTCCAAGGTTTCCACCCGCAAATGCGCTAAATTGTGCCGGCTGAACATTAACCGGCTGTCCCATGTTCTGATTCATCATAGTATTTCCCATCATCGTCTGTCCCATCGGCTGCCCCATCGGCTGCCCCATTTGTGCTGTATTCTGTGAAGCCATCTGCTGTGACTGCTGTGCTGCGGCAGCTGCTGCTGGCTGTGCCCCTGCCGGATTGCCGGAATTTGCTGCTGAGGAATCGGCCGTCACACTCTGACTGTCCATTTCCATCGTTTTTGCCACTCCATCACACATATCCTTTGCAAATGAAATCGGATACAGCTGCATAATTGTACTGTCAACCAGATCCCCGATTTCCATATGGAAAGAGATCTTAACAAACTTTCCGGTAAGGAAGGAATCAATCTCCGCTTCATCGATGTCTTCCTGCAGATTAATCACCGTTGCATTTGGCGGGCTGATATCAATCTTGCGGTTTAACATGGAAGAAAGGGAAGTTGCCGCAGAACCCATCATCTGGTTCATAGCTTCACTGATTGCGGACAAATGCAATTCGCCAAGTTCGCCATCTGTATTGGTTCCATCTCCTCCCATCATCAGATCCGTGATGACTTTTACATCATGTTCCCTCAGGACAAGAATATTGCTTCCATCCAGTCCTACGGTATATGCAATCCGGATAAACACACAGGGTTTTTCATACTCCTGTACAATGTCATCCCATGTGCCGTAAGAAACAACTGGAGTTGAAATTTCCACCTTATGGTTAACGAGCGAAAACAACGTTGTCGCCGCAGTTCCCATACTTATATTGGCAATCTCTCCGATCGCGTCTTTTTGTGCATCAGACAGTTCATTTTCCGCAGAATCACTCGCTTCTGCTCCAGGTTCATTCAGCAGTGCGTTAATTTCTTCCTGCGATAATACTCCATCCATAGTTTATTGCTCCTCTCTGATCACCGAAGTGACCCTGACTGCATATTTATCCCCCGATGATCCGGGAAGTGCAGTAAATTTCCGAATATTTCCAACATAAATATCCAATTCGTCCTCCACCTTGCGATCCAGCCGGATAATATCTCCCGGCTGCAGCATGGCAAAATCATTTACCGATATCATACTGTTTCCAAGAACAGCTTTGATCGGTATCTGTGCGCGCCGAATCAGGGTCTCAATGGATTCCGTGTAATCGGTATTGTCCTGATTCTGCAGATTTGAATACCAGTACTTCGTATTCAGCTTATCAATGACATCCTCAAGAGTCAGGTACGGAAGACAGACATTCATCAGGCCTTCCACTTCCCCGATCTTAAGGTTAATTGTCACAATCGCAATCATTTCACTCGGAGAAATAATCTGTGCATACTGGGAATTGGTTTCAATTCTCTCTAACCGGGGATGAATATCCGCCACGTTTTCCCATGGTTCCCGTAAAAGGTTGACGCACACAATCATAATCCGTTCGATAATCAAAAGTTCGATTTCCGAGAACTCACGAACCTTGTCCATAGGATCTCCTCTGCCACCGAGCATACGGTCAACAATCGCATACCCCAGATTCGATGCCATTTCCAAAATAATATTTCCCTTGAGGGGTGCAAAATTCACAATTCCCAAAAGAACCGGATTCGACAGTGCATTGGAAAATTCAGAATACGTAACCGCTTCTGAATTCACCACCTCTACCTGAACATTTTTCCGTAAATACACGGGCAGATTCGTAGATAAAAGTCTGCCATAATGTTCAAATATCATTTCCATGGTACGCAGATGTTCCTTGGAAAATTTGGAAGGACGGGCAAAATCGTACTCTTTTACCTTTTTTTCATTATTGTCTTTTATTTCATCCACATCCAGCTCACCGGTACTAAGCGCTGCCAGCAAGTTGTCTATCTCATTTTGGGATAATACGTCACCCATCAGTTTTTCACCACCTGTAAAATCCTATTGTGCTGTCAGTTTGGAGAAGTTTACTCCGATCACATAATCTTTGCCGAATAAATTCTGCATATCTTCAAGGATCGTGTCCTTAATTGCATCTGAATTCTGGTTAAACTGCTCAAATGTATATTCGCTTACCACTTTGATAATATCATTTTTGATTGTATCATCCTGATTTGTCAGGAAATCCTGTGTGTATTTCTTGTAATTGTCGCTCTTCTTGTTCAGAACAAGTGATACATTCAGTACTGCATAATGAGTCTTTCCATCTTTTCCTTCTGCAAGGTTTGTTGTCAGGTCTTCCCCTGTGCTGACTTTATAAATTTCCTGATCATCAATGGAAATATTGCTGGTTCCGGTAGCCGCACCACTGTTTAAATCCAGATCAATTGCGGAACACACTTTTTCGATCAGTGTATTTGCTTTTTTTGTCTCCGGTAATACCGAAAACATCAAAAGTGCTGTCAAAACAAAATTTGCAAACACAAGTGCCAGAATTACGACTGAAATTAAATTCTTCTTCATTGCTTACTCCTCTTAGTTATTTTCTTTCACATTTGAATTGAATGAGTTATAAATTTTTATTTCTACGCGCCGGTTCTGCGCACGTCCCTCTGCGGTACTGTTGTCAGCAACCGGTATGTAATCTCCTCTTCCCGCAAACTTAATGTACTTGGGATTTAAGTTTTTGTTTTTTCTGAGCTGATCCGTGACAGCAAGTGCACGGTACACCGAAAGAACCTCGTTATTTTCATATTTTGCAGAATAGCGGATCGGAACATTATCGGTATGTCCTTCTACTTCTATCACATTCCTGTTATATTTTTCAAGAATCTTTCCAAGCTTATTTACAATCGGGACTGCCTGTTTAACGAGATCAGCCTTACCGGATGCAAACAAAATGGAACCATTCAGATTCAGTTTTACATACTCTGCATTGAAATCCACATCCACCTTTCCGGACAGCTGTGAATTATCAAGTTCCTGTTGGATTTCATCTGCCATCTTTTCAGATTCTGCAAGTTGCTGCTGCTCGTACTGTTCCTGTGCAGACAGTTTGCCATCTGTCTGCTCATCGGTATTCTCTGCTTTGGAATTTGCCATCTCATTGTAGTAAGAATCCAGAAATTCCAGCTGGCGGACACCGGCAGAAATCATCTCTCCCTCTCCAATGCTTGTGCCGCCGGTCGGAAGGATGCTGATGGCGTTCTGCAGTGATGCAACAACCGCCTCTAACTTGTCAGTATCTACTGTCGACATGGAAAACAATAGTACGAAGAAGCAGAGCAAAAGATTCATCAGATCCGAGAAAGTATTCATCCATGCCGGCGCTCCTTTTGGCGGATCTTCCTGTTTCTTTTTTGCCACTACTCTTCACCTCCTCCGCCGTTTTCAAGAACACCCTCTCTTACAGACGGTGAAAGGAATGACTTTAATTTTTCCTCAATAACGCGTGGATTTTCTCCTGCCTGAATGGACAACAAACCTTCAATGGTGATCTGACGGTTTACCACTTCCATATCATTGTTTACGGAAAGTTTTCCGGCAATCGGGGTACATAACCAGTTTGCAATCAGGGAACCGTACAGTGTCGTAACCAGTGCTACAGACATCTGTGGTCCGATCGCAGACGGATCGGAAAGTTTATTTAACATGGCGATCAGTCCGAGCAGGGTACCAATCATACCCCAGGCAGGACCCATCTCGCCCCATTTTTCCCAAAACTTAATCACATCCTTGTGGCGGGTTTCCAGACACATCATATCCGTTTCCAGAATCCCACGAACCAGCTCCGGATCGGTACCATCTACTACAAGCATGATTCCTTTTTTCAGGAATTCGTCTTCAATTCCGTTTGCAGCTTCTTCAAGTGCAAGCAGACCTTCTTTTCTTCCGACATTTGACATGTCAATAATTGTCCGGATGGTCTGTGACGGATCATATGTTTTATCCTTGAACGGGAGTGAAATTGATTTGAATCCGTTGATTCCATCTACAAGTTTGAAACACCCGAGTGTACTGCAGATTGATCCGCCAAACGTGATAACAACCGACGCTGGATCAATGTACATCTGCATCGCAGTGATGTCAAAACTGTTACTACTGAGGACGCCAAAGATAACCATGGCAATTCCGCCGATAATTGAAAGCAGTGATGCTATATCCATGAACTACACCTTCCATTTTCTAAAATTAGGAATTCCGATGGATCTTCCGACAAAATCCATCAAAATACCCTTTTATATGATTTTACTAAACTTTCTCTCTCTTGTCTACTTCCTTTTTGTTAAAAAGGGTGTAAAATCACAAAAAAATGTTGGGAAACAGTCAAAAAACCATTTCCCAACTATTTTTCAAACTATCTCTTTAAGTTGATTAATTCTTCCAGTAATGTGTCGGAAACTGTGATAACACGCGAATTTGCCTGAAATCCACGCTGCGTAATGATCATATCGGTAAACTGTCCGGAAAGGTCAACGTTTGACATTTCCAGCTGTCCGGAATTGATCTTGCTTCCATCCGCATCCACAGCTACACCCACACCATCAAACTCGCCGGAGTTTAAGGTTGTCTGATAGCAGTTATCACCAATTTTTTCAAGACCGGAAGCATTGGCAAACTGTGCCACTGCGATCTGTCCGAGAAGTTCGGTGTTACCATTGTCATAGCTTGCATAAATCTTACCGCTCTGGTCTACGGCAAGTCCGATCATTGCACCATTCTTCTTACCGGTTTCTTTTCCGACAGAAGTTCCTTTTTCTACTTTCAGTGTTGACTTTCCGCCATGGCCTACATTGGTGGAAGTGGAAAAATCTACATTGATGTCCTTAAAATTGGATTCCTTTTTTGTACCATCTGCGTTATTTGTTGTAAACTTTGTTTTAAGAACAGAAGAAAGTTTTAAGGACTTCGCTGTTACAGGTGTTGTACCAGCTGCTGGCACTGCTCCGTCTGCGCTGATATTTACAAATGTACCTTTATTGGCATCGTATTTCATATAATAGCCCTTTGGTGCATTTGTTGCCGTATCATCTGCCTTTCCGTCAGCCCCCCAGATTTCATCTAACTTTTTTCGTTTTGCATCATCTGACAGTGCTTTCCCGGCATCATCCGTAATAATGGAATTACCATTGGAATCAAGAATATCCGTCAGGCTGATAAAATAGTTATTTCCAGCGCCAAGTCCGTTAGCTTTCGGTGTCGATACCGCAAACTTTGCTGTATAAGAATATCCCAGATCATCATAAAATCCAAGAGTCATAACATAGCCGTCTTTTCCGGTGACATCGGTATCTTTCTTATCCAGAATTCCATGAACATGAGCCTCTGTCGTTGCCTCCGGAGCGGATGTCGTGTTAGACGGTGACATTACCTGCAGGGGAGAAACCGTATCTTTATGTATCTCTCCTGTCGTCTTATCTACCTGCCAGCCCTGTACCGTATATCCGGTAGAACTCATACACAGATAGCCGTTTCCATCTACATAGAACGAACCTGCACGGGTAAACATGGTATTTGTTCCATCACTGACAATAAAGAAGTTTGTGGTCTGGCTGTCGCTGAGCTTTAAATCAAACGGGTTTCCGGTTGTCTCGGAAGAACCCGCCCCGGTAATATTGATCATGGTAGATGCCGTGTTTACACCAAGACCAACCTGCTTGGCATTGACACCACCCGTACCGGTTGACGCATCCCCACCGGATGCGGTGGACATTGTCTGGTACATCAGTTCACTGAATCTTACGCTGGAAGCTTTGAACGCTTCGGTATTTACATTGGCAATATTGTTACCAATTACATCCATTCTCGTCTGGTGTGTCTTAAGACCTGACACAGCAGAGAATAATGATCTCATCATAGTACATTGACCTCCTTAGATGGCAATATAGTTTTGAAATCCTTCTGTCAGTCGGGATTCCTGTAACCTCCATAAGGTCCGGTTACATAATAACTGCGCCATCTATATTTGTAAAAGTATTTGATTGTGTTTCCGTCTGATCCATTGCGGTAACAACGGTTTTGCTTGGCACATTCACAATAAAAGCAAGCGAATCTACCAGAACAAGGGAATCCTTAATCCCCTTGGCATATGCCTGTTCCACTCCGTCTTCGAGTCTGGCATTCTGTTCCTCGGATAAGCTGATATTTCTGCTTTCCAGCCGCTGCGAGGCATGCTTTGAAAACTTTAACTGTTGCTGTTGCCGTAAGACATCTTCGAATGAAACATCCGACGTCTTTGACGGACTGGTTACGTTTTTCTGTTTTAAATACTGGCCGGTTACCTGTTCGATCGACGAAAACTGTTTGCTGATCGGGTTCATCTTTTTTCTCCCCTTTCCTATGCACCTGTTGTCTCGTCACTCTTCTGATCGGAACCATTCTCTGTCTTCGAGTCATCCGTTTTTGTGTCATCGGTCTTGGTATCCGTATCAGTCTTGGTATCATCGGTTTTCGTATCCGTATCTGTTTTGGTATCATCCGTCTTTGTATCGTCTGAGGTATCTCCACCCAGATCTTTGATCTTCTGCTCATACTTCTTCAGTTTTGCAAGATCAGACTCACTTACAAAGCTCTTCTGATAATCCGTCATGCCATCGTATACCTTACGGATCTGTTCTATCGCACCGGAATACTTGGTCGTAATATTTTCAATATCCGGAAGCTGTGCCAGCATGTTTGAAATGGTCTTGGCATAACCAATCGCTTCATAGTAATCACTGTCGGCCACCGTATCAAGCGTATCGATGGAATACAGCTTATTGTTGACACTGAGCATCTGTGATCCGTCTTCCTGATACATGACATAATCTACTTTACCGTCCACATAAGAAGTTTTTCCGGTTGTTTCGTCCGAAACCTTTAAGATTACATATTTTCCAACCAGATTGTTTGCCATCTCGTTTTTCTGTGTATCCTGCATGCCAAGCATTGCCTCTAACTGTGAGAACGTTGCAAGCTGTGCCACATATTCGGTATTGCTGGTAGGCTCGAGCGGGTCCTGGTACTGCATTTCCGCACAAAGTAATGTAAGGAACTGATCATATCCCATGGTTCCGTTGTTGGACTCATCGCTTTTTTTCGATGTTGTCGTTTTTACTTTTCCGTTTTCCACAGTTGCCCAATTCAGTGCGGAAGTTGTCGTATCTGCCATTTTTTCTCCTTTCTATGCGGTTACATCCATGGAATTTCCATTCTCCCGCATCATTTGTGCTGCAAGAGTTTCTTCTTCTGTCATCAGTCCTGACAATCCATCCAGTGAGGACAGATTTAAGTTTCTTCTTCTGCCTCCGGACTGCTCCTGCTGTCTTTCTCCCTGCTGCTTTTCACTCTCCTGGTTCTGTTCCAGATTCTTTTCGAATTCATGAGAAGCAACGGTTACTTCTACGGCGTCAACTTTGACACCTGCCTGATTTAAATTCTGCCGCAGATCTGCCACCTGCGTTTCAAGGGCTGCACGGACTGCTTCATTAGAAGCTGCCAGCTGTGCATGAATAACGCCTTCCTTGGAAGAAATATTTACATACACTTTTCCGAGATTTTCCGGATTCAGCTGCATCTCCATCGATGAAGTTCCCTCCGAAACATTCACGCGGATCTGTTCTGCCACCTGTTCAAGTAAATCCATTGTATCAATGGAAACATAAGATGTCTCCGGCGTTATATCTGCCACGGTATCCGCTGTCGGTACCCCGGCGGTATCCTGCATCTGCACGACCGTCTGTGTCTTTGCCACATCGGAACTGCTTCGGTCTGCCGTCATTTTTTCCGGCTGTGCCGATTTCATCTGATCTCCGGTCTGCGCATCTGCATCCGCATCTCCGGTATCCGTCTGCTGTTCCATCGTCTGTTGTTCTGCTGTCTGCTTTGTCTGTGGCTGCTGTGTGCGTACTTCATCCGATTTTGATTCTTTCTGAAATACATCCGCCTGTTTATCCATCGGCTGTACCTCATCAGTCTGTGCAAGCTCCGGCATCACATCTGCCGAAACAGTATCTGCTGTTGTCTGCTGTCCTGCCACATCGGTCAATACCTGCATTTCTTCATCGGTCAGAGTTTCCGGTGTCTGCAGAATATCCATCTGCGCAATCAGTTCCTCCATCTGTGCCGGCTGAAGATTTAGTTCATTTGCAAGCTGCCCTCCCAGCTGGTCCATTTGCTGCATCAGCCCCTGAAACTGGTCATTCATCAGTAAATCCATTGGAGAAGTTTCTCCTGTCAGCTGCATTGCAAGCTGTGCAAGATTTTCCGGATTCAGGAGATCAAAAGCTGTAAGTCCCAGCGACTCCATCATATCTTTTACAGAATCTTCCGAAACACCCAATTGTTCGGCCACCGTCCTGACAACATCGCCCTGGAACTGATCCAGAGTATCTGTCGAATTGTCGATCACGTCTGTGACAACATCTCTGGCTGCCTGACGGATGGTATTATCCTGATACTGATACCGGTCGTAATTATCTGCCGCATTTGTCTGCTGTAATACATTGTTGTTTATTTTTGTATTCACGGACGGCATATTAAAATTTGTAGAGTAGTTACTGCCCATCAGTGAAGCAAACACGCCTGCCGCATCCGGATTTTCAGCTTTTGATCTGCCTTTTGCAGCATTTGCATTTAATACCTGACCCTGCTTTACAGAATTCAAATTAAATACATTTGCACTTGTCAAACACGTTCCTCCTTTCTGTTATTTACAGATTTCCTACTTTTTCTTGCTAGGTTCCATGATCTCTGTCAGCTTCGCCGCAGTCGTTGCATCCATCTTGCCAAGAATATCCGCCCTCTGCTGTGTTCCCATATTCATGAGAATGTCAGCCACAAGCCCCAGATTGTCCGTCATCGTATCAAAGATGCTGGCCGCCTCCTGAGGCTTCATGTTGGAATATGTCTTTGCGTAATCTTCAACCTGACTATCGTAGGTAATCTGTTCAACCACTTGTTTGTATAAGACTTCGGCATTTTCTGGATCAATGCTCTCATAATATGTCTTATACTGCTGTATATCGGGTGCCTGATCGGAAAAAACAACCTCCTCGTAGTATTTTTCCTTCTCCTTTTCAAAGGCAGCCTCATCCTCTTTGTATTTTGAAAGATCCTTGATCTGTGCCTTCAGATCCTTGATCTTTTTTTTGTCATTTTTATTTGTACTGCTGGCTTCATCGAGTTCTTTTTCCAGTTCTTTAATCTGGCTGATGGCCTCGCTTAAAGACCCATACTGATGCTCTGTGCCCTCGGTCTGCTCCACCGTTTCTTCCGGCTGTGGGAGGATTTTATTAACATAAGGGACATCTTTCAAAAGCGGATATAACACCGTTGATCCAAATCCTCCGACATCGGTTTTAATCAAAATTCCTATAATTCCCATCCATATCGCAATGATTAAAATGGTTGTCAGGACAAGAATCAGCCTGCCGCCTCCCTTTTCATCCTCATCTTCTTCCGGTTCCGGTGCGTTTCCTTTGGCATTCTTTTTTTCTTTTTTTTCTTTCTTTTCCCGTTTTTTCTTTTCTCTTCGATTTTTTGTGCTGTTTTCCTTTACCGCGTCTTCCTCGTCGACAAGGTTTCTTTCGTCTGCCATATCATTCTCCCTGTTCACCCTTGTTATAGGTATAACTTACAAGTTCATCGATTTCTTTCGTTTCTGCTTCTGCAAGTTCCTGCTTAAATTCTTCAAATGCCTTTTCCCTCAATTTTTCCTGAACCTTTCGTTCCTGCATCACGGTTTTTAAGCGGTTTCTGGCATCTTCCAGTTCTTTTTCCGCCTTGTGGACTTCTACCATCTGCCGTCTGACAATCGTTTTCATGGCATTTACATCTGCCCGCGCATGTTCGACTTCCTGCAGATTTAAATTTCCCTGCATCAGTTTCTTCCAGTGCTGCTCATATCCGACTCTGCGCACCATATATTCCTGCAGAATCTTCTGCTGCTCCAGATATTTCTGGTTTGCCAGGCTGTATGTCATTTTCGCCTGTGTCTCCAGTTTCTGTTTAATGTTCAGTATGTTCTGCATACGATAAACAAATTTTGCCATTTAAAACCTCTGTCCATTGATCAGTCGTCAAACACCTTTTTTAAGAGTTCCACTTCTTCATCAAAAGCAAACTTTTCTTCCGTATCCTGACACAGAAATTCATTTACTTCTTTATTCTTTCGGATTGCATAATCGATATCCGGATTCGATCCGTTTTTGTAGGCTCCGATATTAATCAGATCCTCTGCTTCACTGTATGTGGCAAGCACCTGTTTTAATTTTCCGGCAAGTGCCTTATGTTCCTTTGTTACGATGGAATTCATAACACGGGAAATACTCTGTAAAATATCAATTGCCGGATAATGGTTTTTATGTCCCAGCTTACGGTCGAGAACAATATGTCCATCCAGAATGCCCCGCGCCGTATCCGTGATTGGCTCATTAAAATCATCTCCATCTACCAGAACCGTATATAGTCCGGTGATCGATCCTTTTTCATTTGTACCGGCACGTTCCAGAAGTTTTGGCATCTGTGCGTACACACTCGGCGGATATCCTCTGGTAACCGGTGGTTCCCCGGATGCAAGTCCGATTTCTCTTTGTGCCTGGGAAAATCGTGTCATGGAATCCATCATAAGCAGTACATCTTTTCCCTGATCACGGAAATATTCCGCCACAGCCGTTGCTGTCTTTGCACACTTATTACGGATCAGTGCCGGTTTATCTGACGTTGCGACCACGACAACGGACCGTGCCATTCCCTCCGGACCAAGGTCACGTTCAATAAATTCCCGGACCTCCCTGCCGCGCTCGCCGATCAGTGCGATTACATTGATGTCTGCCTTCGTATTTCTTGCAAACATGCCAAGCAGGGTACTTTTCCCGACACCGGAACCGGCAAACACACCGATACGCTGTCCTTTTCCAACCGTAATCAGTCCGTCCACCGCTTTTACACCAAGCGGCAGTACCTCGCTGATAATCCGGCGATCCATCGGATCCGGTGGCGTATTTTCCAGCGGATAATACGAACCGTGAATTTCTTCCGTTCCATCCGTCATGCGTCCGATTCCATCCAGCGTATGCCCAAGCAGTTCTTCTCCAACCAAAACCGACAGGGGATGTCCGGTATTTTCCACAATGCATCCGGTTCCAACCCCTTCCACGCTGTCAACCGGCATCAGGATCAGTCTGGAATCCTGAAAACCGACCACTTCCGCGATAACATATTCCTCTTCCTTTTCGTTCGGGTAAATTTTACACAAATCTCCCATACGTGCCTTTGGTCCGACAGATTCAATGGTAAGACCTACTACCTTGACTACTTTTCCATAACTCTTATAATACTGGCGGTCCATCAGCTGTAAATACTTTTCCGCTTCTTTAACCAAATTCGTCTCCCGTTTATACCAGTGAACGTATATCCTTCAGCAGTGCAGACAACTGTGTGTCTACCCCACAGTCAACCACGCCATACGGTGTTTCTATTTTGCACTGTCCATCCGATAATTTATTATCCTTTATAAATTCAATGGCAACATCTTTTCCTACAATATCCTGCATCTGTGCAAGATGTTCTTTGAGGATTTCCTCATCGCTCCGGTTCGTGTGAATCCGTATTTTATCTCCCGGGTCAATGTCAAGTAATGCTCCATTTACCAGCTGAAGTAAAAGTTCACGTTTCTCTTCAAACTGAATCTTAAACACTTTATCAAATACCTGAATCACAGCGTCCACAATGTCTTTTTCCATCACCGACATTTTTTCATGATACTGTTCTTCCAGTTGTTTTTTCTGTGCATGAAGAGACTCCATCGCCTTCTCATGTTCCCTGTTTAATTCTTCTTCCCGGCATCTGGCCCCCTCTTCGTATCCGAGTTTCTTTTGTTCTTCATACAGGGTACGGGCTTTTTCTTCCGCTTCCCCACGGATACGTTCTGCATCTTCTTTTGCCGTGGAAGTAATCTCATCTGCCTCCACAGCTGCCTTTTCAAGTACTTCCCTGCGCAGGGCTTCCACATCAATCTGCACGGTTTTTGCCTGAATCCCCTGTGAGAAACCAGCCGGTGCATTCTCCTGTCCGTCCTCTGCTGATACATCTACCTGTTCCGGAGCCTGTTCCTGTTGCAGTTCTTTTAATTTCTGGCGTACCCCGTCATTGGAATTGATAATTCTTGTACCAGTTCCCGAACTGACGACATAACATTGTTTCAGTAAATTAGACAACGATATCGTCACCTCCGCCACGTGAAATTACAATCTCTCCGGCATCTTCGAGCTTACGGATCACAGCAACAATCTTCTGCTGTGCCTCCTCAACATCCTTCATACGAACAGGACCCATAAAGTCCATATCCTCCTTGATCATTGCCGCCAGACGTTTTGACAGGTTCTTGTAGATCACATTCTGTACTTCTTCCGTTGTATTCTTAAGCGCAAGCTCCAGATCTGCATTTTCCACATCACGCAGCACACGCTGAATTGCACGGTCGTCGAGCAGAAGAATATCCTCGAACACGAACATCTTTTTGCGGATCTCGTCTGCAAGCTCCGGCTCTTCGATTTCCAGGGATTCCATAATATGTTTCTCTGTTCCACGGTCGACACTGTTCAAAATGCCAACAATTGCATCAATACCACCGACGATGGTGTAATCCTGATTTACAAGAGATGCAAGTTTCCGCTCCAGTACGCGTTCTACCTCCTTGATCACATCCGGAGAAGTACGATCCATAGTTGCAATACGTTTTGCAACATCAGCCTGTTTTTCCGGTGGCAGAGCTCCCAGTACCTGGGACGCCTGTGCCGGAGCCAGATACGAAAGGATCATCGCAATCGTCTGCGGATGTTCATCCTGTATAAAGTTCAGCAGCTGTGCCGGATCTGTCTTTCGGATAAATTCGAACGGACGAACCTGAAGAGATGCTGTAAGTTTTGCAATAACTCCCTGTGCCTTGTCGTTTCCGAGTGCTTTTTCCAGAAGTTCTTTTGCGTATCCGATACCGCCTTCCGCAATATACTGCTGTGCGAGGCATACCTGATAAAACTCTTCCAGCACTTCCTCCTTGGTCTGTGGCGATACGCTTCTTGTATTCGCTATTTCCAGCGTTAATTCTTCAATCTCATCTTCCTTTAAATGTTTGAAAATGGTTGCCGCCTTTTCCGGTCCCAGCGTAATCAAAAGAATCGCTGCTTTCTGTACTCCAGTATATGAGTCGTTGTTCATAAATTACTCCCAATCATCATTTAACCAGTTGCGAAGCAGAAGTGCTGCCGCATCCGGATTTTCATCCACAAATTTTTCAATAAGTTTCCGGGTTTCTGATTTTTCCGAATACCCGATATCTTCCAGATTTTCATCGTCGTTATCTGAAGTAGCCGCCAGCAGGGCATCGACAGACAGTTCCGGCTCCGGTTCTTCCACTTTCTGTTTTCTGGTACTGCGGAATACAACATACCCCAGCAACGCAAAAATCAGCACCGCAAGCAGAATCTGTAAAATGTCGGTGAGTCCGAATCCCTTCTTCTGGGATTCCACAAACTGCGGTCTTTCATAACAGACCAGTTTAATTGCACTAGACTGAATTCCGGTAGCTTTTGCGATAAGGTCAATTTCATCCTGCGTTGCATCCACCTGTACCGGATCACTGTGTGCGCTCTTAAACTTTTCAAACGTTGTCCCTTTCAGCTGCCCGGAATCTTTCAATTCGTCCTCATCATAAACAACCCAGCGTGTGGCAGTCACGGCAATGGAACTGTTATCATAGTTGATCGCTCCACCGTTTGAAATAGTTTTTATAATTTCCTCATTCGGCGAATATTTTTTATCCACATCCGACACGGAAGATTCTGTAATCTCGCCATCCGGTGTCACATAGGTTGGCGTATCATCATTGGAATCCGTTCCCGGAGTTGCAGCCTGTCCACCTTTTGCCTCTGAATTATACTCAGAGCTTTCTGTCAGTTCTCCCTGATCCTGTCCATCATTGTGTGAATAATTGTGAACCGCCTTTTCCACCTTAGACATATCAATATCAAGGTTCGGCGCAACCTGCACGTCCGAATACATACCGGACTTGACCATTACATCCTTGATACCATTGACCACGGAATTCTTAATGCGGTCTTTGATGTCCAGACTGTCGGAAACAACCGTGGCATCATCATCCTGGTCTGCTCCCGAAAACAAGATTTTGGATGTCTTCTGATCCAGAATGGTAATCTTGTCTGTCGAATCATTTCCAAGGGCGGTTGCCACAAGGCGCGCCACCGAATACGCCTGATCCGAATCCATAGAACCATTCAGGGCAAGCGAAACGCTGGCAGAACTTTCCTGCATCCGCGAAATCAGTGTACCGTCATCGTCCGGAATATCCAGTGTGACCTTTGCGGAATCAATCAGGTCATTCGCAGCAAGCACATTCTCCAGTTTATCTTCCATATAGCTTTTGGCAAGCTTCTGTTTATCTGCCTCCGTGGTAGAAAAGCTTCCGTCGATATAATCCTTGATGTTCGGATCTGACAGGTCAAATCCCGTTGTATCAATATTATTGGATCCCAAAAGCCAGTTTGCCTTGTTCTCATCTTTTTTGTTTACTTCAAAATGTGTGGTATCCGTTACCTTATAATCAATATCACCTTCGCCGTCTAACAGATCTTTTACCTGACTGGCTTCTTTTGCGTTCTGGCAGTCAATCAGTGTTGTATAACTCGGTCTTGATACAACAACTCCCAGTATCACCAGCGCAAGGATCACCACTGCGGTAAGGCTGATCAGCAGCATTCTTTGTTTATTGGAAAATTTTTTCCACCACTCAACCACACGGTCAAGGATTTTCTGTAACTGTTCTGGCATGTTTTCGTTCCTCACTTACTAGATTGACATCTGCATAATCTCTTTGTATCCGTCAATCAGTTTATCCCGCACTGCAACCGTATACTGCAGTGCTACATTTGCTTTCGTCTCTGCAATCAGCAGATCATGTGGATTTTCGGCTTCCCCAAGTGCGAACCGTACTTCTTCCGACTCCGCGGTATTTTGCAGGTCATTGGTTTCATCTACTGATTTCATTGCTGTCGAAAGCACCGCGCTGAAACTGTCATCGTCCCCCGGAACAAGTGCCTCTTTTTTTGCGAATGTATTCAGATAGTCAGAAGAAACTCCAGACAATTGTGTGATATCCATGCTTTTGTCCTCTCTCGTAAAACTTACTTTTTATTATTGTTTTCCTATGGAAAGTCCCGTGGTTGCCATACTCTTTGTGGCATCAAATGCAGTCGCATTTGCTTCATATGCACGGGTAGAATCGATCAGATTGGTCATTTCCGTGACCGTGTTTACATTTGGATAGGATACATATCCGTCCGCATCCGCATCCGGATTGGAAGGATCATATTCTTTCACGAAATCTGTTTCCGTATCTTCCTTTACGGAAGTTACTTTTACACCGTTTCCGATTGCCGGATTCTGCGATGCAGTTGCGTAATATTGGGAAAACGGGGTAACTTTCCGTTCTGCAAAATTTACAATTTTGCGTCGGTACGGACCGCCGCTCTCTGTCGATGTTGTATTTACATTTGCAATGTTCTCCGCAATGATATCGGTACGAAACCGTTCTGCGGTCATGCCTGACGCGCTGATATTAAACGCCTGAAATAAAGCCATTTATCTTTCCCCCTTACTTAATCACGGAACGCATACGGTCAAACTGTCCGTTAATTCCGGCTGTAATTCCCTGATAGCGAATCTGTTCGGATGCCAGCTCCACTTCTTCTGTGTCAATATCTACATTACTTCCATCCAGCCGATAGGAGTAATTGGAACTGTCCACATAAACCGATGGATTCAGTCTGGAAAGATCCACGTCTTTCATTTTCGAATCCAGGGACTCATGCTTGCAGCGACCCAGTTCTGTTTTTAATGTATTTTCAAAATTTAAGTCTTTTCTCTTATATCCCGGAGTGTTTACATTTGCAATATTGTTAGTCAGAATGTTCTCCCTGCTCCAGCTCGCATCGGCAGCTTTATCCAGAACATTCACATAATTGAAAGCATCTGTACTTAGCAATTTTGTGCCTCCTTATCTAGTATTCCCAATTATCGTATCATACTAATTATAGTATAAATCAAGCAAAATACAAGTAGTTTTTTACATAAAATGACAAAAAAGGACTTATATTTACATACAAGTCCTTTTGCTGTCCTCTCGGTTTCCTTCTTTATTTTGCATTTTTTCTTTTCAGTTCTGCAAGTTCATCGAAAACCACATCATTAACAACCTTTATGTAAGTTCCTTTCATGCCGGAAGAACGCGATTCGATCACGCCCGCACTCTCAAACTTACGAAGTGCATTTACAATCACGGAACGGGTAATTCCCACGCGATCCGCAATTCTGCTTGCAACAAGAATTCCCTCATTGCCATCCAGTTCATCAAAAATGTGGGTGATTGCCTCAAGTTCCGAGAAAGAAAGTGTGCTGATCGCAGATTTTACGATTGCAACCTTTCTCGCTTCCTCTGCACTCTCTTCGTTTACAGAACGCATCATTTCCAGCCCTACCACCGTTGTTCCGTACTCTGTCAGAATAATGTCATCAATGTCATATTCCGTTTCGCACCGGTATTCAAATAAGGTTCCCAGCCGCTCCCCGGCAATGTCAATCGGGGTAATGATGGCCCGGTACTTTTTGGATTCATCTCCGAATCCGAGTGTTTCCAGATTTACGTTCTCTTTTGTGGAAAGGATTCCCAGAAGACGCTCATTGAGTTCTGCATCAATATATCCGCCGACTTCATCCACGATCAGTTCCTGCAGTTCCTCAACCCCTTTGCATACACTGGAACCTAAAACCTTTCCCTTCTTGCTTATTACAAGGATGTTGGAATCAAGAATTCCTGTCAGGACTTCACAGATATCGTTAAATACCACCTTGGACGAATTATTGTTATGAAGCAGTTTATTTATTTTTCTTGTCTTGTCTAGAAGTTGAACACTCATGTTTTTCCTCCTGTCTTTATCACAGATACCATGAGTGTAGCACTATTTATCAGACAATTCAATATTTTTTGAAAAATTTACGACTATTCTGTTTCTTTTTCTTTTGCTTCCGTGTAACCGCAATGTTCATCCGCACATGCAAGCTTGTTTCCTTTTTCTACCATATAGCCTCCACAGCGCGGACATTTCTTTTCCACCGGACGCCCCCAGCTCATGAAATCACATTCCGGATAATCAATGCATCCATAGTATCTTCTGCCCTTGCGTGTCATTTTGATGACCACGTCTTTTCCGCATTTCGGACATGCGACACCAATCTTTTCATAATATGGCTTGGTATTCCGGCACTCCGGGAATCCCGGACATGCCAGAAACTTTCCATGCGGTCCATACTTGATTACCATATTGCGCCCGCACACTTCACAGATTTCATCCGTCACTTCATCTTCAATGGTAATCTTTTCGAGATCTTTTTCCGCGGCCTCCACAGCCTCTTCCAGATCCGGATAAAAATTCGCAACAACCGTCTTCCAGTTTAAATGACCTTCCGCAACACTGTCTAAAAGAGATTCCATATTTGCGGTAAAATGTTCGTCTACAATAGTCGGGAAAGATTCCTTCATAATGGAATTGACAACGGAACCGATCTCTGTCACATAAAGGTTCTTATTTTCCTTTGTGATATAACGTCTGGCAATGATCGTTGTGATGGTCGGGGAATAGGTGCTTGGGCGTCCGATTCCGAGTTCTTCGAGTGTTTTTACCAGCGAAGCTTCCGTATAATGTGCCGGTGGCTGTGTAAAATGCTGCTTCGGATCGAATTCTTCGAGTTTTAATTTTGTATCTTTATCAATCGATTTTAAAAGTACCTGTTTTTCCTGCTTTTCATCATCTGCTTCCGTATAGGCCAGCATAAATCCGTCAAAAGCTACTTTGGAAGTAGAAACGCGGAATGTATAATCTCCCGCTGCAATGTTAACGGTTGTTGTCTCATACTTTGCGTTTGCCATACGGCTTGCGGCAAAGCGTTTCCAGATCAGCTGGTATAAACGGAACTGATCCCGGCTTAACGACTCTTTAATCTCGGACGGAATACGGTTAATATCGGTCGGACGGATCGCTTCGTGCGCATCCTGAATCTTTGCATTGCTCTTCTTGCTTCCTTCTCCGTCAGACAGATATTCCTCTCCGTAGCTTTCGGAAATAAAGGCACGCGCTGCTTCATCCGCCTCTTCCGAAATACGAACGGAATCCGTACGCAGATAAGTGATGATACCGACCGTTCCCTGTCCTTTGATATCCACACCTTCATACAGCTGCTGTGCAATCCGCATCGTCTTCGAGATCGGGAAATTCAGCGCTTTGGAAGCTTCCTGCTGCAAAGTACTGGTTGTAAACGGAAGCGGCGCTTTTTTTGTGCGCTCTCCCTTTTTCATATCGCAGACTTTAAATTCTTTGCCTTTTAATTCCGCAAGCACCTGATTCATCTGTTCCCCGGAAGAAATCTCAAACTTTTCGCCGCCTTTGTCCAGCAGCTTTGCTGTAATCGGTTTTTTCTCACCTTCCGGCAGGAGGCTTGCCTCTAAAGACCAGTACTCCTCCGGAATAAATGCATCAATTTCTTCCTCACGGTCACACACAATCCGTAAAGCAACGGATTGTACACGACCGGCACTCAGCCCTCTTTTTACTTTTGCCCATAACAATGGGCTGATCCGGTAACCAACCATACGGTCCAGCATACGTCTCGCCTGCTGTGCATCAACCAGATCCATATCAATCTCACGCGGTGTCTTTAAGGATGCTTTTACCGCTGTTTTTGTAATTTCGTTAAAACTGATTCTGCTGACATCTTTGTCGTCCAGTTTCAACGCCTTGGTTAAATGCCAGGAAATTGCCTCTCCTTCACGGTCCGGGTCAGTTGCGAGATAAATTTTATCCGCTTTCTTTACTTCTTTTCTTAACTTTGCAAGAATCTCTCCCTTTCCACGAATCGTAATATATTTCGGTTCAAAATCATTTTCCGGAGAAAATCCGAGCTGACTCTTCGGAAGATCTCTCACATGCCCGTTACTTGCCATGACCTCATAATTTTTTCCCAGAAATTTTTTAATCGTCTTCACCTTTGCCGGTGACTCCACGATTACCAGATACTTTGCCATTTGGTGCTCCTTATATCATCTAAATTGTTTTTATATAATAATTCGGAATGGTCTCCTGAATGAACCCTTTCTGTTCCAGCCTCTCTAAAACCGGCAGAATTTCTGCCAGACCATAGGGACTTTTTTCGATCAGGGTTCCAAGACCCACCGGATAAAAATCTAATAAAGCATACACCAACGATTCGTCTTTTTCAAGAAGATTTTTTCTAAAGTCTATTTGTGTCGTTATATTTTGGGGCTGTAATTGCAGTTCCTGCAGGAAATCTTCCACACTTACAAAAATGCCGGCGCCCTGCTGGATCAGATGGTTGGTTCCTTCACTCAGGGCATCCGTAACTCTCCCGGGAAGGGCATACACTTCCTTTCCCTGTTCCATGGCATAGTCCGCAGTAATCAGCGATCCGCTCTTTTTTCTTGCCTCCATCACAATCACGTAATCCGCAAGTCCGGCTATGATACGGTTTCTTTGCGGAAAATATCCCGGCAGCGGCGGTGTGCCCGGCGGATATTCCGACAAAATACCTCCCCGATCCTGCATTTTTTCATATAAATACCGGTTTCTTTTCGGATAACACACATCCACGCCACAGCCCAGTACCGCATAGGTATCCCCGTTTTCTTCCAGTGCCCCGCTATGCGCATCAGCATCAATCCCCATCGCCATGCCGCTGATGATATCCATCCGGTTCTGTGCAAGTGCCCTCGCCAGTTTCCCCGTAATCTGGCTTCCATAGGCACTTCTTGTCCGCGCCCCGACAATTGCCACACTCTTTCGCGTTTCATCCGGCAGCCTGCCAATATAATACAGCGCATAAGGTGCTGCAGAAATCCGGCGGAGCTTTTGCGGATACCGTGCTTCTTCCACGCAGACAAAACCGATTCCTTCCTCCTGCAGTTTTCCCCAGTGCTCCTGTACATCCCAGTGCCGTCTGGATTGTGTGATTTTTTCCACATCCTTTTCATCCAGAACCCGGATTTTTTTCATTTGGGACTCCTGCAAGGCATACAGTTCTTCCGCACCGATTCCTTCTGTCATAAGACCCGTCAGTTTATGTACGGTCAGTCCGGTATTTGCAAGCCAGTACGCATACATGCTCATCTTTCCATACCTCCCCAGAATTTATCCCCGATACTCCGGTAACACACAGCTTCTGTCAGATCACAGACACGGATGTTTTCCGCCTTTTGTGTATCGGCAATTGTTCGTGCCACCCGGAGGATTTTATGATAGGTGCGCGCAGTAAGTGACAGTTTATGAAACATTTTTTCCATATACCGCTGCTCCTTTTCTCCCAGCCGGCAGAACTGGTTTAATTTTGCGGCCGGAATTCCACTGTTATGAGAAAAATTTTCGTCTTTGAATCGGAAAATCTGGCGTTCCTGACACTCACACACCCGGTCCCGGATGGTCTTTGAACTCTCATTATTACCGTTTCCCGTCAGTTCTTCATACGTAACCATCGGCGCTTCCACACAAAGATCCATGCGGTCAATGAGCGGCTGTGAAATCCGGTCAAAATACCGCTGCAGGGATGCCTGTGTGCATCTGCATCGGTTCCGGTCCGGATAATATCCGCAATTGCATGGATTCATAGATGCCAGAAGTAAAAAATCCGATGGATAGGTCACACTGCCGACCGCGCGCGTCAAATGAATCTGATGTTCCTCCAACGGCTGACGCAGCACTTCCAACGTTGATTTGGAAAATTCCGGGAGTTCATCCAGAAAAAGCACGCCATGATGTGCCAGTGAAATCTCTCCCGGCCGGATACTTCGTCCACCGCCGGCAAGCCCTGCCATGCTGACCGTATGATGCGGACTGCGAAACGGCCGTTCCTGCAACAGTGTCCGGGAGTCTGCCAGCAGACCGCAGACACTGTATATTTTTGAAACCTCCAGCTGCTCTTTTTTTGTAAGTGGCGGCAGGATTGTAGCCATCCGCTCGGAGATCATGGTTTTTCCGGCTCCCGGCGGCCCGACCATAAGCATATTGTGCATTCCGGACGCTGCGATTTCCGCTGCCCGTTTCAAAAACTGCTGCCCGTTTACTTCGGAAAAATCCGGCATCCCATGGGATCTGTTCTGCCGCCGGCCTGCATATGCCGGCTCTTTATAACCGCCATCCTGCAGATAGCCGATCACCAATTCCAATGCAGAAAATCCGCAGACATCCGCCCCCTGCACCAGATGGCTTTCCATAAGGTTATCCGCCGGAACAACAAATTTATGAATCCCTTCCTTTACTCCATCCGAAACCATCGGCAGAATTCCCCGGACCGGCAGTAACTGTCCACTTAAATTCAACTCCCCGGAAAAAATCGTGTCCGCGCACTTTTCCGGTTTTACCAGCCCCATGGCAACCAGCAGTGCAACCGCAATCGGCAGGTCAAATCCGGTTCCGGTTTTCCTTATATTTGCCGGAGAAAGATTTACGGTAATCCGCTTTGCAGGCAGAAGAATTCCGCAATTGTGAAGCGCCGTACGCACTCGTTCCTTCGCCTCCCGCACCTCCGGAGAAAGATATCCTACCATATCAAACACCGGCATTCCCATGCTGATATCCACCTCTACCTGTACCGGCATTGCGCAGATTCCATCCAGCATGGATGTCCTGATTTGGCTATACATATTCACCTCATTCCAACAAATGGGAATTTTGCACAGACACATGCATGAAAAAAGATGCATTTACCTTATCATAAAATGCATCTTTTTGCAACGACTTTATTCGCTTATCACTTTTTTAAGTTTTTCCAGTGCTCTCTTTTCAATCCTGGAAACATAGGAACGGGAAATTCCAAGTGCCCGCGCGATTTCTCTCTGGGTCAGTTCCTGATTTCCTCCGATTCCATATCTTCGCCGAATGATAAATGCTTCTCTCTCGCTTAACACATCATTCATAAAGGTACAGATTTTTTTCATCTGCTCCCTTTTTGTCACTTCATCTGCTACATTTTTATCATGAAACTCCAGCACATCGACAAGCTGAATCTGGTTTCCTTCTTTGTCTGTACCAATCGGTTCAAACATAGAAACTTCTTTGCGCTGTTTTTTCTTTGATCGCAGATGCATCAGCAATTCATTGTCCACACACCGGATGGCATACGTTGCAAATTTATTTCCGTATTCCGGCCGGAAACTGTCTACTGCTTTCATCAGTCCGATCGTACCGATGGAAATCAGATCCTCCTGTTCTTCTTCCGAACTGACATATTTTTTTGCGACATGGGCTACCAGGCGCATGTTGTGCAACACCAGTTCTTCCTTTGCCCCTTGCTCGCCATTTTTTAATCTGCACAGACAGTCTGTTTCCTCTTCCGGTGTCAGGGGAACCAAAAATGTTTTCACACAGCACCTTTTCCAACAGCTTTCTAATATTCTATGTCAGCAGAAGGCATTCTGTGCTTTTCCCTTTTATATTTTTTCTTCCGGTGCCAGTTCCTGTATGCGCCGGATCAGGCTTTCCCTCTCATAAGGAACGTTTCCTTTCAGTACCTCATTCTTTACAAATGCAAATGTTTCCTTCTCCCCCCGCACTGCCAGCATCAGTAAAAGATAGTGGATCAGTGCCTCGGTATCCGGATGGATCAGATAATGCGATCTGCCGTGCATATAGTAATCGAGTGCACTCCGATCCGTGTATTTGTCTTTCTGGTAGTTTTTGGATGCACTGATCCTGTCAACAAACATTTCCGCCACGTAGCACACCGGCATTTTCATTCCTGCCATCCCCGAATGTTCTTTCCCCGGTTCTTTTGAAATATCATAATCAATCCAGTACTCGAGATGGTGTTTATTGCGTCCTTTGTGATGCAGCCACGCCAGGGAATACCCCTTTTCCTTCCGCTCTGCATTGTTCGGACTCATGGTTCCCTGATAATATTTGCAACCGACCAGAAATTCCGTCGGAGAATATTTTGAAAGATCATGCAGCAGCCCCTGCCTGTATAGTCCGATCTTAAAGCAACCGACAAGCACCAGATTTTTGTGATGTGTAATTGTGCAAAAATGTTTCCATGCATTACCCATGTTTTTTCATCTCCCTGCTCTCCAGCACACAGATGGTCTGTGGCCGGAGAATGATTTTTCCTCCGCTTACGGGCTTTGGTGCGTCCAAAAACGCAGCATCCTCTTCTCCGCTGTCAATACATACAACCCATTCTTTCCCTTTTCGCGGTTTAGGCAAAGCCAGTTCCGTTGCCGCGGCAAGAAAATTATAGGCGACATAGACATCCGGCTCTTTTTCGTTTTGGGCATAAGCCCCGCAATAAAGCATTCCCAGGCATAGATGATCCGGTGTCGGTTCTAACATCCACGCACTTGTCCCGTGATAGGAAAGATCCGGATACCCCAGCGATTTATAATCCGAAAACTGGAATGGCATCGGATTTGAAAGCACGGTATGTTCTTTTCGAAACGCAATTACCTGCTGCAGAAATTCGATCTGTCTGCGATGAGACTTCTCATTCTTCCAGTTCACCCAGCCGGTGGGATTATCCTGACAATATGCGTTATTATTTCCGTTCTGGGAATTTCCCATCTCATCACCGCTCCACAACAGGGGAACCCCCTGCGCCAGCATAAGCATAAGAACCGCATTTCTCCAGTTTAATTTCCGCAGCGCATTGATATAACGCTTTCTGGTCGGTCCCTCCACGCCGTAATTATTGCTGAAGTTCCAGGAACTCCCATCGAGATTCTGCTCTCCATTTTCCTCATTGTGTTTATCGTTGTACATAAACAGATCTGCAAGCGTAAACCCGTTGTTGCTTGCTATATAATTGATATAGCCTAAAAAAGCCCCCTGTTTTCTCTGCTGATCGGCAAAATCACGCATATTTCCATTGATATGGTTTAAGACCTGCCGGATCGGATACTGATACTCCTCTTTGTAAATATACAGATTCGGATACTTCCGGCTTGCCGCACATGCTTTTTCCTCAAAATCCACATAAAAAATCTTGGTACGGCTGAGCATGCCATCCTGCACAATCGCCGTAATGGGCAGATGTTCCCCAAGCAGATGGATTCCGTCCACATGGTATTCCCGCACCCAGTAACGAAGTGCTTCTAAAATCAGATTATGATTCACTTTCTCCGGAAAATACATCTCCATCACACATTCCATGCCGTTTTCGTGCAGACGGTGGATCAGCATTCTGAATTCCCGGGAAGCATGCAGCGGATCGGCAGCATACGATGCCTTCACCGCAAAATAATTTCCGGGCTCATATCCCCAGTAATTCACTTTGCGCGGAACCTTTTTTATTTTTTCTGCCGGGCGGATCTGATCCGTCTGTTTTTCTTTCCAACGGATATATTCCGGAAGTTTCTGCTGCTTTGGCAGTTCAATTTCCTCAAACTCATACACCGGCATAAGTTCAACTGTTGTCACACCGAGTTTCTTCAGATAAGGAATCCGGTTCATAAGCGCACGAAATGTCCCCGGAACACTTCTGGTACCGGAATCCATCGTAAAACCACGCACATGCAGCTTGTACATAATCATCTGTTCTCTCGGTATTTCCGGACATACATCCTCCCCCCAGTCAAACTCCTGCACATCAAATGCCCCATGCACCTCATACTGCTGCCGGCTGCGTGAACTGTCATTCCAGACCTGCCGCCCCATGATGGCGTGTGCGCACGGGTCCATTACCTTTTTTCCATTGATCTCAAAATCGTAAATCAGATGTTCCAGATGCAGATCTGCCACTGCGATAGAGCGCACCGATCCCATGCAGTATTCTGCCGGAACAGCTATCTTTTCTTCTTTTTCGGTCTGTATATCCTTAAGTACCACAAAACAGCTGTCCTCTTTTTCCGCATCAAACGTAAAAGTGGTCCATTCTCCCTGAATCGTCACTCCCGGTTTTGCGTAATCTCCTTCTCTGATCCTTTTATTCTCTGTTCGTTTTTTCGTATCTCGTATTTTCATGTTTTTCATTATACCCTTTTTAAAAAACTTTGTATATCACTTTTTCGAATTGACAAGCTCCTTACTCCTCGCTTATAATGATAAAAGACACAAAAAACGATTAAGAAAAGAGGTATCTTATGGAAGATAAAGAAAAAGCAACACCCGTTACCCCGGATGAGATTGAAGATATCCGTGTAACACTTGAGCTGGATGAAGGTGAAGTAGAATGCAAAATCCTTACCATTTTTGACGTAAATGAACAGGACTACATTGCACTGATGCCGCTCAATCCAGACGGCTCTGATCCGGACGAAGGCACCGTTTATCTCTACCGCTACGCAGAGGATGAAGAAGGTCTTCCACAGATCGACAGCATCACAGATGACGATGAGTACGAAGCTGCTGCCGACCGCTTCGATGAAATGCTCGATGATGACTACTTCAATGCACTCGAAGACGAGGAATAACTTTTATAAAAACCTGCATCGAATACCCGATGCAGGTTTTTTACGGCTCTTTACCGGCTTCTTTGATAAAACGCGACAGTTCCACCTCTTTGCCACGCATTTTTTTTACCGAACAGATGGTCAGGGATTCCTTTGCTCTGGTCATTCCCACATAAAACAAACGCCGTTCTTCCTCGACATCCTGCTTTAATACTGCTTTCTTATAAGGCATTACGCCCTCGTTGACGTCAATCAGATACACTTTTGTAAATTCCAGCCCCTTGGCGCTGTGCAGTGTTGCAAATGTCACAGCATTCTGATTCCTGCGCTTTTCCTGCGCCAGTTTCTTTAACTCCTGCCGGTATTCTTCTATATGTGCAAACCATTCCTCAAATGTACGGTACCCTTTGGCACTCGCAAGGATTTCATCTGCCACTTCATAAAAATCTTCTTTATTCGCATTCCGGTATTCGGCATACTCTGCCAGATAATCATCGTACCCGATTCCCCGCCGGATATAGTTGATTGCCGCATAAGGGCTCAGACGGGACAAATGTTTCAGATCATACCACAGCTTTTCGATCCGCTCCGCGATCCACGGCTGCTCCTCATATAATTTCATCCACTCATCAAAACATACCGTTTCATCGGGCAGGCTGTCCCTGCCGATATACCGCTTCGGCCGGTTCATAATAGAAAGGAAATCGGCCCTGCTATCACTTCCCTGTGCGATGCGGATATAAGTGAAAAAATCACGGGCAATCCAGTGCTCATAGATATCCGGAATCCGGTCTTTCGTCTGAAATGCCAGATTGGCAGAAACCATATATTCCATCAGGGCACGCGGCTGCATGTTTGTCCGAAACAGTACTGCGATTTCCGAAAGCGGAACCCCATTTTGCACAGTCTGCCGGATATCTTCTGCCAAAAATGCATTTTCTTTATAGCAGTCCTCAAAGTACTGAAAACGCACCTTCTGTTTCCCGGCTTTTCCGGCACGGATCTTTTTCGGAAAACGTTCTTCATTGTGCGCGATCAGGCGCATAGCTGCCTCCACAATCGGCGGCTCACACCGGTAATTTACTTCAAGATTCACAATCTTTGCCTGCGGGTATATCTTTTGAAATCCCAGCATAATTTCCGGCTTCGAACCGCGGAACCGATAGATGGACTGGTCATCATCTCCCACTACAAAGAGATTATTTTCCGGTGCGGCAAGCATACACATGATCTTCCACTGGATCAGATTGATATCCTGAAATTCGTCGATCAGAATATAACGGTACTTTTTCTGCCATGCCGAAAGAATATCCTTCCGCTGGGAAAACAGGTCATATGTGTATGTCAGCATATCATCAAAATCTATCAGGCGGTTTCTTTTGAGCCGCTCATCATATTCCCGGTAAATCTTCCGGAAAATCTCCTCCCCACAGCTGGAAGAATAAAAATGTTCCAGCGGAATCTGCTCATTTTTCACACGGCTGATCTCCGTTAAAACATCCCCGATAAATTCCCCTTCATCCCGGTATTCCAGATGATGATAAGACAGAATCTCCCGCATAAACTGATATCGCTGCTCCTCCGATATAATATTTCCGGAATCAAAATGATACGCCAGCTTCAGCACCATGAAAAATATGGCGTGGAACGTACCGAAGGTCACTTTCGTTCTCTCTTCTCCTGTCAATGCAAGAAAACGCTGCTTCATCTCCTGTGCCGCCGCTCGCGTAAATGTAATCACAAGAATATTGGACGGATCTATGTTCTCATATTCAATTAACTGTTTCGTTCTTTGGGTAATTACCGCAGTTTTCCCGGAACCGGGACCTGCCAGAACAAGCATCGGGCCATCCTTATGGCGGATGGCCTGCTGCTGGGATTTATTATAGTTCATTCGTTCTCCCGTGAGAATGTTCTACTGTGCCTGAGAAAGGAGCTCGATTCCTTTACGGATACGGGCAAGAGACTCTTCTTTTCCAAGAACCTCCATAAGCTCGGTGGCACCGCCCGGTGTCATCTGCTTGCCGGATACTGCCGTACGGATCGGCCACATAACATATCCGTTCTTGCAGCCTTTCTGCTCTACATACTTAAGAAGTGTCTGATACAATGCATCGTTGCTGTAATCTTCCTGAGCCTCTAAGACCGGAAGGATCTCCTGCAACACTTCAAGAGAAGTCTGTGCATTTGTCTTCATTTTCTTGTGCGTGTACATTGCCACATCATATTCCGGAAGTTCCTCAAAGAAATCAATGTGATCCCTGATATCCGGGAAGATCTCGATACGGGTCTGTACCATATGTGCAATCTTCTTCAGATCATAATCTTTGGTGATCACTTCTTTGATATACGGAAGTGCCATCTCGTAGAACTTGTCAAAGTCCATTTTTTTGATGTATTCCCCGTTCATCCATTTTAACTTGGTATAATCAAAGACTGCCGGTGATTTATTCATATGATGGTAATCAAACTTTTCTACCAGTTCTTCGAGTGTCATGATCTCCTGGTTATCTGCCGGGCTCCATCCAAGCAATGCAACAAAGTTCACGATCGCCTCTGTCAGAAATCCCTGCTCTACCAGATCTTCAAACGAAGAATGTCCGCATCGTTTTGACAGCTTCTGATGATTTTCATCCGTAATCAGCGGACAATGGATATATACCGGTACTTCCCAGCCAAATGCCTCATACAGACGATTGTACTTCGGGGAAGAGGAAAGATACTCGTTTCCACGGACAACATGGGTAATTCCCATCAGATGATCGTCTACCACATTTGCAAAATTGTAAGTCGGATATCCATCGGACTTGATCAGAATCATATCGTCCAGCTCCGCATTGTCAACGGTAATATCCCCGTAAATCTCATCCTCGAACGTTGTCGTTCCCTCCGTCGGGTTATTCTGGCGGATGACATACGGTACGCCTGCGGCAAGTTTTTCTTCTACTTCTTCCTTGGAAAGATGCAGACAGTGCTTGTCATATACATGAATTTCTTTTCCTGCAACTACTTTTTTGAGTCCCTCTAAGCGTTCCTTGTCACAGAAACAATAATAGGCCTCGCCTTTATCGATCAGCTCTTTGGCATATTTTAAATAAATGCCCTGTGCCTGACGCTCACTCTGTACATATGGTCCACAGCCGCCATCCTTGTCCGGTCCCTCGTCATGGATCAGGCCTGTTTTCTGCAGGGTGCGGTAAATAATATCTACAGCGCCTTCCACATAACGCTCCTGATCGGTATCTTCTATTCTTAAGATGAAATCTCCGCCCTCATGCTTTGCTACGAGGTAAGCATACAATGCCGTACGAAGATTTCCTACATGCATTCTTCCTGTCGGACTTGGTGCAAATCTTGTTCTTACTTTACTCATTGCGTTTCTCTCCTTATTCTGTCATGTGTTTTATTATATAACAAATACACACATAACGCAAACGAAACATATCATACAGTATATGCTGATCAGAAAGGAAAAAGAAATCCATGAATGCAACTATTAATACTATGCCGGAAACAGACAATGGCAGCCATCAGGTACCTGGCATGTGCTACGTTCCCTGGCAGACATTCGGCAAAACCTACGATCCCATGCGCGGGCTTGCCGCAGGCACAATTTTTCCGGAACTGGATAAACCATTTACCGGAAAATGCAATATGAATATGATGCAGGGAGGGCGGCGGCGATGACAAGACCATCTTCTCAGCCAATGAACCGGTCGGAATTGTACCGCTGGGTTATGGCACTGGGCTTTTGTGCCTATGATATGCTTCTTTATCTGGACACCCATCCGGATGACGCACAGGCACTCTCTTATTACAATCAGTGCAACGAATTATACAATTCAGCTAAAAAGACATACGAGGAACGTTTCGAACCGTTGTCCGCATTTGGCAGCCAGCCGCTGGAGGACTGGGACTGGAATGACGGTCCAATGCCATGGGAAGGAGTGAAATAAGCTATGTGGAATTATGAAAAAAGACTGCAATATCCGATTTCCATTTCAACACCAAATGCTAAGATGGCATCTTTTATTATAAGTCAGTACGGTGGTCCCGATGGCGAAATGGGAGCTTCCATGCGCTATCTGGCCCAGCGGTTTTCTTTTGCAAATCCGCGGATTGCCGGTGTACTTACTGACATCGGAACCGAGGAACTTGCTCACCTCGAAATGATTGGTGCGATTGTTCGCCAGCTGACACGCGGACTTTCCGCCAAAGAACTGGAAGCTTCCGGATTTGCACCATATTATATTGATCACACCGCAGGTGTCTGGCCACAGGCTGCGGGTGGAGTTCCATTTTCCGCTACCGAATTTCAGTCAAGTGGTGATGCCATTGCTGATCTGGTGGAAGATATGGCAGCAGAACAAAAAGCAAGAAAAACGTATGACAATATACTGCGTCTGGCAAAAGATCAGGAAGTTGCTGATCCAATCCGCTTTTTGCGCGAGCGTGAAATTGTGCATTTCCAGCGTTTTGGCGAGGCTCTTCGTCTGCTGCAGGAAGAACTGGACAGCAAAAACTACTATGCTTTCAATCCCAATTTTGACTGTATGCAAAACACTACACGATAAGACAGGAGATAGCCGCCCCTTTCACACTGGGCGGCTATCTCAAAAGAAAACGCAATAAATCACTATTATTTTTACTTAAATACCGGATTCATCGCCTCAATCTTGCGGATGATCTGCTCCAGCTGATAAGCATTGTTTCCGAGCTTGCTCATATTTTTGAGAGCCTCACCCTTCATCTCATGGATACTTCCCACACTGTACTCCATACGTGCCCGCAGTTTCTGCCGCCTTGTCAGCAGTTCATGCTTCAGCTCTACCATCTCCCGGCTGTCGACCAGCGCATTTGCATGTGTCAGCCATACACGGGTATCATACATCCGCAGCCGTGTCAGATACTGCAGAAGATTCTGCGTATAATAATCCAGATCATCACTGGTTTTACGGAATGTATCCTTTTCCCGCGCTTCCTCCTGATACTGTCCATATAAAAATTCCAGTTCTTTCGCATTGCGGACATGATATTTTTCACAGATGAAATCCACCGCGTTTTTCGTATTGACATAGCGGATCTTTACCCGGTTCTCCAAAGTAATCGCCTGATTGCGGTTGACATCCGCCTGACGGATCTCTCTTGTGGAATCCTGATAACGGATCAAAATAAACGCACCCGCTCCCACAGCTGCAAATCCCATAATGGTGAAAACCAGCTGCAGATCCCTGTTCAGATACCAGGAAAGTATTCCCACAAAAGCAAACAACGTAATAAATACAGCTAACAGATAGCATGCTGCGGTACGGGTTACTTTCTGTACCTTTGCGGAATCTGACCGCTGCATGGACCATTCCAGTTTTTTACCTTCCAGATATGCCATATTTCTCTTGATCGCATCCAGATCTGCCTCATTGGCTTTCAGCCGGCGGATCACTCCCGGAAGATTCTCTTCTTCCTCCTGCATCTGCGCAAACTGCGTATCTGTCAGCCGGCGTTTGGTTTTCAGAAAATCGGTTCTTTGCTTTTCCAGCTTTGCGACCTGTGTGGCGCACTCAAGAATCGGTTTACGCTCTGCGTCCGTCAGGTCTTCGAGAATCTGAATATCTGTCAGATAATTTGTCACCAGCTGATATTCCGATTTACTGTCTTCAATATCCTTAGACGCCTGAATCATCTGCTTGCACAAATCCACTACATATTTCTTTGCCTGCGCCGCGTCCGACAGATTCAGTTCTTTTACAATGTTCTTTGTCTCAAGCTTTGCATACTCGCTCTGATCATATTGTGAGAAACTTCCTGTCTCACTTTCTTTGTTCTTTTTTCTATGAAATAAATTTGAAAAAATCATATGTTATACCTTGCAGCTCCTTCGATACTCTTTCTTCCACTGAACAATCACATCCATTACTTCTTTCTTTGCCTTCGCCTTTTGGACACCCCCGGTCCGCTGCGCTAATTCTTCCAGATGGGATTCAAACTGTTCGAGTTTTTCGCTCTTACATGCGAGGGAAATTTCATTTCTGATTTCCTGCTGCTTTCTCTCCTCCACCTGATATCTTTTTGCAATTTCCGCAAACGCTTCCTCATCATGCCGGCAGCGGCAGCACATCAGGCACTCCCGGAGAGATTCCTTTTGTTTATTCAATGCATATGCCTTCTCAAAGCAGCGCCCTGCCTCTTCAAACAAAAAGAGACGTGCATACGCCGTTCCGAGGTTATGCCAGAGATTTCCCCGCAGAACCTCACTGGTTTCCTTCATATCTGCTTCGTCTAACAGATGTTTATACCGGTAAATAGCTGCCAGATATTTTTCCTTCTCCATCAGCTGGTCTGCCCGGATCTTGTCACGCTCAAAATCCGACTTCTGTTCCATCTGCCGGACCGCAAAAACGATCTCCTGCATTTCTTTCATGGTACAGTATGCCGTATCCTGCAATATGGCAAAAACAAAATCGGACAATTTTCCTTCCGTGCGGATATTCTCCCTGAGTTTTTGTGCGAGTTCGACACGATGCATCTGTTTTTCCACCCATGTACATAAACTCTCGCACATGAAGGAATGATCTAAAAGATACACATTTCCGGAAATATAATAGCTGAGTTCTTCCATGGAATATATGTTTATCCCGGTTTCCTCTATATAATAGGGCAGAGCCGCAATTGTTTCATGACAAAGTAATAATTCACCCATACGTTTATCCCATCATTATGATACTTTTCCATGCCCGGCCGGTAGCCGGGAAAAATTCACCAAATCCCAGATCCCGGATTTCCACTTCAATCTTATCATTTGCCACCGGACTGGCCGTAATCCGGAGTCTTGTCGTGCGGTCCGGACGAACCGGAAGATCCTCAAGTTCCACCGTCTGTATCTGGGGAGTACTGCTGCTTGGAAGCTGCTTTAAAAATTCCACCTGCGGCGTGCCGCTTAGGATCACCTCACATGTATTTTTTATCTCAAACCAGTTTTTCCCGGCACTGACAAGATTTAAAACCTTCTTTTTTTCTTTTTCCACGACACTTAAACTCAGATTAAATTTCATCTCGTTTTCGCCCATGTAAATGAATGGCCAGTTTTCTCCCATTTCACGGATGCGAGCCATATAGCATGCCCCTTTGGAAAAAAGATTCTGTCCCAAAAACGCGCGCCGTCCCCGGCAGAGAACTGCCAGTGACTGTTTCATCCATTCTCCGTCAAACCCGTCCCCGACCAGATAAACCGAAGATACCGAACGGTTTGCAAAACAGTTAGTCAGAAGCCTTGCAAACGCCTCATCTTTCTCCTCTCCCAGTTCCTGTGCCCCGGTTGCGTGAATTGTGATCATCTGCGGCTTCGTATGCATATCCCTCGAAAGGTCATAGGAACTGACGGCATTCTTCCCGCAGGAAAACAAAAACACATCGTGCATCCACAAAGATTTCTCCTGGTTCATGGCAAACGCATAGAAACTCTCTTTGTCATCGATCACTGCAAATGTTTCCTGCGACAATCCTAAAAGTTCTGCCACATGCCGGAAAATGCCGATCAACTCTTTCGTCAGATGATCCACCGTCAGGACAATTCCGGTCACATGCGAAGTATTTCCCAGTTTCTGCGGCAGTTCAATCACTTTTTTAATAAACAGTGCCAGCAGATCTACTGCATCATAACTCTCTTTTGCAATGGTAATCACTTCCGATGCAGCGGCACGGCGAAGAAGGGAATCCACACAAATCACCTCACTGGTTTTTGCCATCCTTCCGGCATCTTCCCCATAATACCACATGCCGACATTTTTGCGTCGGGCAAGCAGCGTGGGAATCCGGTAATTTTCACTGCCGGCAATCGTGCTGACCGTCTCCGGTTCTTCCATATTCGGTTGCATATAACTTACCATGGCATACGAGTCGTTCAGTTCGATGCCAAGATAACAGGTATTGGCTTCCATCTCTTCTCCCATCCTGCTTACAAAAGCTTAAATACTTTTTTCGTCACCTCATCATATCCTGCGTACTGTTTCATCGTCTGAAACATGGAAACTTCATCGGATAAAGTCTCTGAAATCAGCATCTGGTTGATCAGATTGTACCTGCTTTCATCTTTCTGTGCATAGATATCGTTACAGGTCAGACGATTGCTTTCCGTCGAGACGACCTTATTTTTATATTCTTCGGTGATGTAATACTGGATCTCCTCCCCGAAAAATACCACAAATGTTTCCACAAAAATACCGGCATAGACATTCGGCATATCCACTTCGTGAAACTGCTCCCCGTCCTCATCCCGGCTGTAGTGCAGCACGACATGTTTCTTTGGGTTTGTCCGGTGTTCCACATAAATTTTGTCATACAAATGATATTTCTGTACCAGCCGCCGGTCCAGTCTCTTATAAAATGAAAAATTCATATTTCTTCCAGTGAACTCTGCCAGCAGCACATCTGCGGCTTCATACTGTGCCTCCTGCAGAGAGGACATCCCGGAAAACGATTTGAGCAGGGCAAGTTTACAGGCATCATTTAGTTTCTTTCCGCTCTGATACCGTCTCCGTATTATGGCAAGGATTTGTTGTGGCAGCGCGGCTTCTTTTACAAAATAGTTCTGCGCAAATACCGTAATGACCGCAAGAACAATCAGTTCCTGCCCACCGCTTTCATAATAATGCGCAAATACCCCCAGTGCCTGCATAAGATCCATATCCGTATACAGCATCTGCTCAAGAATCCGTTCTTCCAGATCTCTTGTCCGAAGTTCAAAATCCTGTGCTGCTCTCCATAAACGAAGCATGGTCTCAACCGGTCCGGAATAAAAATCACTCAGATACTGCAGAATCCTGTCATTGTATTTTTTGTTTAAAAACGCACTTGTACACAAAAGCAGCAGTTCCTCGTCCTGCTCCCTCTCTTCCATCGCATCCAGCAGATAGGTGGCAACTGCAACCTTTGCCGATGATCCGATCTGATCCAGCCCATATTCCTGCATCTGTTCATACAACCGGTCATACATCCGCCAGTCTGCAAGGGATTCCATCATATACTGACGCACCGCCTGCGGCATCTGCTCATAATCTGCCTGTTCCAGATATTGTTCCACCAGGGGTTTTTGCTCTTTTTTCTGATAATAACGCACAATCTCCCTGGAAAAATACGACTGGTATTCCGTATCCAGCTCCTGTGCAAACAGCACTCTCCGGAAAAATTTTTCCTCTTTGGCATCAAACATATGATGATCCGGCTTTTCCCCAAAATGGGAAACAATATACGGAAGTTCCTCCGGTGCCAGTGCCGTACATTTCTCCAGATACGATCCGGCATCCATCAGGGAATCCAGCCGGTACGGGACACTGTGGATATATCTTTGGCCTTTCCCATCTTCAAACAAAATGGCATATTCCCTGCAGAAAAGGGACACGTAGGCACATCCGTTTACAATCGGAACGATCTGCGGATCTTTCATCTGCTTCTGGTATACAATCGCGCGGACCATATGCGGCTGCATAATTACCAGCTTATGCGCAAACAGAATATTGGAAAGACATTTTGCAAGTTCTTCATTCACCAGCCCCAGTTCGAGCATGTCCTCATAAACCACCGCCAGATTATCGTCCACATGTTCCTGCTCGATCTGTTCCATGGCAAAACGGCTCATCACCCGGCGATACTGTTCATAAATTTCCGGTTCGCTTTCCTTTGACGCAATGATATTGTTGTAAAGAATTGCCATCTTCCGATAGGGAAGATTACTGTCATACTGAAAGTACATCCGGATAATTTTCGGAACCGATGCAATCTCCCGTTCATCCAGTGACATCAGATAAGCCTCGTATAATCCGGTAATCCGAAGTTCAAGCCCGATTCCCTTTTCATACCAGTGGTGAAATTTTGTATCAAACTGCTGGGTTCTTATCAGGTAACTGCAGATCTGTCCCACATATTCCGGTTTTTCCTCTGTCCCGTAAGCTGCCTGCATCAGTTCAAAATGAACCGGATGAAATCCCTGATTCATTTCCACCACTTCAAAAATCTGTGCTGCCAGTTCCTTTGTCAGAACCTGATGACGGATTGCCCAGCGCAGAATCCGCACTTCAAATCTTCCCAGTTTTGTGAGCAGATACGGGTCATGGCTGATCAGATCGTATGCCTCCAGATACAGGTACGGGGAAACACAGCCACTCATCACCCAGTGCGCAATTGCACGCAGTTTGTGCGCACTGTTGTTGTAATATTCCTCTTCCAGAAACGAAAGAACCCAGAATAACAAAGCAGAATCCGGATTTTCGTGAAAAATCATTTCAATCTCATGCGTCATGCGGTCCACATATGCCGGTTCCCGTTCCAGAAGTGTCATAATATAAAGATAATACCCCCACTCCGGTGTATGGTGATCGGGCCATTCCCGTTTAAATTCCTCAAGAATCCACTCCGCTTCCTGTTTCTGGTGATTGATCACCAGTGCCTGTGCTTTCATCAGCGGATACATCACCTGATCCGGAAGCATGGCATGCAGTTGGTTTAAACGTTCTACCGACTCATTTGCCCACACACCTGTCACAATTTTTTTCAGGCGGAATGCCTCATACAGTTCTACCAGCCCGGACTGACATTCCCTGATTTTGGCATGTTCTTTTTGTTCTTTGGACTTTTGTTTTTCCCCTTTGTGCGCATAAATCTCCAGAACCTTTGTCTCATATACCGAGGAAAAAGTAATTTTGGCATAATTGTTTCCGGCATGCATCCGGTCATAGTCCACGATGTATTTCAGGACAAACGTACTCCCCAGAAAATCCTCCGAAGTAATCTGCGTCTGTGCCGGCTGTACAAACGCGGCATCGGAGGTGATGGCAAGTTCCAAATATCCCCATTCGCTCTTTTTGATTTCGATCTTCTGCTGCTGGCTTTCGGTAAGCGCATCAAACCGGCAGTCTGTCTCAGAAATTGTAAAATGGATCTGTTCTTTTCTGCCGGCTGCCACCAAAAATTCTTCCAGATTCTGCGACGATGGTTTTGCCGCAAGAATCCCCTGATAGTACATCTTTTCTTTTGTCTCTTTTGCTTTTAGAATATTGGGAAAACTCTTGTGATAAAAGAGCTGATATGCTTCCTGCCAGTTTTCCTTTGCAAGTGCCGTAAAATCCGAAAGACTGCGAATCGCACCTGTGGCAGTCTGCGCATATAAACGGGATATGGATACACAAAAAGAAAGGCTGTGTACACTCTGATTGCAAAGAATCACAAACGCACCCTTTTCCTCCTGCCCCTCAACGAGACCCTTACTATGAAACTGATACCGAATCCGTATATTTTCGCCTTCAAACTGGGGAGTCAGGCACTCCATCCTTGGGTGGGTGGAGTAGACAATGCCCCTCACCGGAATATGGTTTTCACTGGTAATTTCAAATTCCCCGGTATATTCCTGTCCTTCTGTAACCGTAAGAAACAGTTCCTCGTCCGAAATAGAAAGCGAAGGCTGATCCGATTCGAATTTTCCTGCGGCTATCTGCCTGATTCTCTTCTGCACATCCACACCTGCTTTTCTACTAGTATGTCTTTTATTATATACGATTCCTTATATGCATGCAAGAACCAGCCCCACTTTTACGCCCTCGAAAAACGGGCATGGATCATGCGGCATCTCGCAGAAATCCACTCAACAATCAGGCTCAGATACCGAAGAACCGGTTCCGTAATAATTGCAAAAATTACCATCAGCATTTCACACTGTTTGGAAATTTCCGTAATTCCGAAAAAACTTCTGCCAAACAGCATGCAAAGAATCCATCCTGCAATCACGCCGACCAGCATTACAATATGTCCGGTATTCATCGGTCTTGCAATGCGGTGCAGAATCATAAAACCAACGATTGCAACCAGAATGGTACATGATGTAGACAGACAATCCAGATCTACCTGAAATTCCCGGCAGAAAATCACCAGACCACTTACTACGATAAAATCCGTCAGTCCTGCCGGAAGTGCCCGCACGAGTACGTTTGTCAGGAAATGTCCGCGGATCAGCTCCTTATTCGGCTCCAGTGCCAGAACAAACGACGGAATACCAATCGTAAACATACTGATCAGCGATACCTGTGATGGTTCCAGCGGATAATCCAGCATCAGAATCACGGAGAAAATGGCAAGCAGCATGGAGAAAATGTTTTTTACAATATACAATGCGGCGGTCCGCTCAATGTTGTTTACCACACGGCGTCCCTCTGCGACCACCGACGGCATTCTGGAAAAATCGGAATCTAAAAGTACCAGCTGTGCCACATTAGAAGCGGCTTCGCTGCCGGAGGCCATCGCCACGCTGCAGTCTGCATCTTTAAGTGCCAGCACATCATTTACACCATCTCCGGTCATGGCAACCGTTTTTTTATGTTCTTTCAGTGCCTGTACCAGCATCCGCTTCTGGCTCGGGGTCACACGACCGAATACCGTATATTCTTCCACCGCGCGATAATAATCTTCTTTTTCTTTCAGAGTCGATGCATCGACAAAACGCTCCGCACCCACAATCCCCGCCTCTGCCGCAATCACAGAAACTGTCAGCGGATTATCCCCGGAAATCACTTTGATCTCTACATCGTTTTCTGCAAAATACGTAAACGTCTCTTTTGCCCCTTTGCGAATCGGGTTGGCAAGCATCACAAAGCAAAGCGGAAGCACCGGTTCGGTCAATGGTTTCCGATCAAGTGTCCCCTCATATTCCGCAAATACAAGCACTCGGTATCCTTTGCTGCTGTACGTGGCAATCTGCTCCTGATACTGGGCAAACTGTCCCCGCAACACAAACTCCGGCGCACCTATCACGTAAGATTTTCCATCTTCCATGACGGCGCCGGAATACTTCGTTTCTGAAGAAAACGAATACACTTCCCTTGCCCGCATACCACTTCCGTTTGAGAAATGCGCTTTGAGTGCTTCCATCGTCGCATTGTCTTTTTCCTGCGCTGCCACAAAATCTGCCAGCAGCTGGGAAATTTCCAGCTGATCTGTCCCATCCAGAACAGAAAAATCATAGACATGCATCCCCGGCTCGGTGATCGTGCCTGTTTTATCCACACAAAGAACATTGACTCTCGCCAGCGTCTCAATACATTTCATATCGTGGATCAATACCTTCTTCTGTGCCAGCCGCACGGAACTAACCGCAAGTGCCACACTTGTCAGCAGATACAGTCCCTCCGGAATCATTCCGATGATAGCCGCCACCATACCGGTGATACTGTCATGAAACGTTCCCTCATTGTAAATAAACGACTGCACGAACAGGGCAATCCCGATCGGGATGATAATAATTCCCATCACCATGATCAGATAATTCAGGGAGCGGATCATTTCTGACTGCTCTCCCTTTTTGCTTTTCGTCGCCTGCAGGGTCAGCTTTGAAATATAAGAATCTTTTCCGACCTTCTCAAGACGTGCACATGCCTTTCCGGATACCACAAAACTTCCAGAAAGCAGGGAATCCCCCTCCCGTTTTTCAATTTCATCCGACTCTCCGGTGATCAGGGATTCGTTCACCTGCAGTTCTCCGGATACCACTTTCGCATCCGCCGGAATCTGGCTTCCCGCCGAAAATTCCACAATATCATCCAGCACCAGCTGATCTGCCGGAATCTCCTGCCGCTTTCCGTCACGGATTACAACTGCATGCGGTGCATTCAGAATGGATAATTTATCCAGCACCTTTTTGGAGTGTACCTCCTGGATAATACCAATACAGGTATTTGCCACAATAATCGGAAGAAACAGCATATCCGACCATGCACCCACAATAGCAAGCAAAACCGCAATCACAGCAAATACAAGATTAAAATATGTGCAGACATTTGAACGCACAATTTCCGGAACCGACAACGTGGAAGACTCTACTTTATAGTTGTTTTCTCCCTGTGCAAACCTTCTTTTTACCTGCTCTGCAGACAGCCCGGACTGTGGATCTGCTGCAATTCGTTCCATTCTGACTCTGTTTTCCTGTTCCATGATAATAATTCCATCCGCTTCCTATGTATTTTTGTTAAATTTTCAGATAAAATTATTATAACCGATTCTTTCACAAAAGTTGTCCATTTTCCAAATATTTTTCAAATATTTAACAATTGTTTATAAATAATGCCGTAGCATGAGTTCCTGATCACCTATACCATTTTTACCACCCAGACGTTGCTTCGTACCATGCAGTATCCGATCACGACCTTGATCAGCTCCGTGGCCTGTACCAGAAAATAAACACTTACAATTCCAAGTCCCGTACCGTGTGCCAGCAAAAATGCAACCGGCACAACAACCACCCAGGTAAACACCGAATCAAATAAAAACGTAACCATCGTTTTTCCACCGGAACGAAGCGTAAAATAAGACGCATGACTAAACGAACAAAACGGCATGATCAGCGCAGAAACGGCGATAAACTTTGTAGCCAGATCCTTAATTTCCGCTGTCGTATTGTAAATATCAGGGAAAAATCCCCCCACGAGAAACATGATTGCTGCCATAATCACACAGCAGAAGACACTGAAAACAATCATCTTGTTGTCTGCGTCTTTTGCCTTTTCCAGTTCTCCGGCTCCCAAATACTGTCCCACAACAATACTGATACATGCCCCCAACTGTATATAGACAATGTTAAACAAATTGGTAATCGTCGTGGCAATATTCAGCCCTGCCACCACATCAAGTCCGCGCACAGAATAGCACTGGGTCACGGTGGTCATGCCCGCCGCCCATAAAACCTCATTGAACATCAGGGGAAGCCCTTTGATCAGTATCGTTTTCAGTTCGCTCACCGGGATTCCAAATCCGCGATAAGCCCCTTCCAGATACCGGTTCTTCTCCCGGTTTCTATGTGCCCAGAGGACAACAATAACCGCTTCCACATACCGGGCAATCACAGTGGCAAGTGCCGCCCCTGTCACCCCAAGTTCCGGAAACGGTCCCACACCAAAAATCAACAGATAATCCAGCACTGCATTGGTTCCCACCGCCACAAAACTTGCCAGCATCGGAACGAGCGTCTGTCCCGTTTCTTTTATATTGGTGGCATATGCCTGGTTCACTGCAAACGGAACCAGTCCCACCAGCATAATCACCAGATACTGCTTTCCATATTGAAGTGCCACATCGGTTGCTCCATTTCCCGCAGTATCCGTCAGATACAGGGAAATCAGATCCGATCCCTTCGTAAGCAGCAGCAACATGGTAAGTCCTGACACAAGCAGCGTCGCATAAAGCTTAAAACGAAACGAATGCATATGTCCCCTGTGATCCCCATTGCCAAAATACTGCGCACCAAAAATACTTGCCGCCGACACCGCTCCAAAAATTGCCAGATTGTACACAAAAATCAGCTGGTTTACGATTGCAACACCGGACATCTGTTCCGTTCCCAGCTGCCCCACCATAATGTTATCCAAAAAGCTGACCAGATTCGTGATGGCATTCTGCAGGATCATTGGCACTGCCAGCAATAAATAATGGCGGTAAAATGCACGATCCCCCATATACTTCTTTTTAAATTTTTTCCAATAACTCATTAAAAACCTCTTTCATATTATTTTTCAATCCTCTTTTCGAAATCCCTGGTTTAAAAATTCATTCCATTTCGCATTTGTATTCTCCCATTCATGCTTCTGCATAATCCGGTTCCGGTCACTTAGAATTGCCAGCATCTCGTCCACGATTTCCGCCATCGGAAGTTTCCTGTAATGTGACAAATAGCCAAGCATCCTCTGTGCCGTCCAGTCTGTGTTCAGATTCAGTGAAATCTGCTCACAAAACTCCTGTGGAAAGCCACGGTTCAGGAGGGTGTTATATAATTCTATTGATTTTTGTGTTCTGGGTTTCATGTCTTCTCCATTCTGCAGTAATCTTTTACGTCAATTCAATTAAAAACATCTCGTACAGATCATCCTCTCCCTGCAACAGCGGCGAATTCTCGCCGCCTCCATTCGTGGAGCGACGCATTGCTGCGTAAGAATCCTCACCGGCAGAGACCAGATCCATAGCGGAAAAGGTGCATCCATGCTCCTGTGCAATACGGCAGAATGCGGAAACCGGATTTTTCATTTCCCGCGTGGCTAACAACGCCTGCGCAAGTTCCGGATTGGAGCGAGCCCTGACTTTTAAATTTTCCAATTCATCATATATGTTCATCGTGTTTTCCTTTCTCATCCATCTGTAACCTTGTTATGTCACACATCTTTCCTGCCTATTCTTTCAAACTCACAAAAAAGTTCTCCCCTGCCTGTCAGATTACCTCTGCACCAAATGGCATCAGGGATAACTTTGCAATTTTGAAAAACTGCTTTCCAAAAGGGATTCCGATGATGGTTATACAGCATATCAGACCCACCAATGCATTTCCAACCGCCATAGGAATTCCTGATACAATCAACCATATGATATTTGCAAGGAAACTGATCGTGCCTCCGCCATATAACACTTCTTTCCCAAATGGGAAAAAGGCCAATCCTGCAAACTTAAAACACTGCAAGCCTATTGGAATTCCTATGATAGAAATGCACCACAGGCATCCTGCCACAATCCATGACAGACCACTTAACAACCCACCACAAATAAACCAAAGTATATTTCCTAATATGCTCATATCAATACTCCTTTTCTATCTCACCATCTATTCCATACATTTTCTTGAATTCATCAAGATCCGCCTGACTTTTAATCAGCATAACCTCTTCGATCTTACCTGTATGGATGTCCTTAAAACCGGCAATCTGCTCACCGTTACAGATGCTTGCCTTAATTACCGGCTTCTTGTCTTCTTTATCATAAGTCTTTATAACTGTCTTTTTCTTAAATAGTCCCACTCTGAGCACCTTCTTTTGATTTTGCCATCTGTATGAGTTTTTCAAAAGACTGAGCAAAGCGTACATCATCTTCCTCTGTACGCTTTCTTGATCCCTTCATATGATTCTTATGCGAGCTGCGTCTTGCCTTCTTGTTAAGATGCCGCTCCATAAGCATCTGGTCAATATTTTCATTTGTGTACCACTTACCGGATTGGTGAATGGCATACGCTTCTTTTCCAAGTGCCATAGCAGCGACACCATAATCCTGAGATACTACGACATCCCCTTTATGACAAATGCTAATCAGCTTGTAATCTACAGCATCTGCTCCTGCACCAACTACGATCACTTCGCTATAGTCTGAATATAATACGTGATTCGTATCACACAGCAATGTGGCTGGAATACTATATTTCTCTGCTATTTCTTCTACAATGCCTACTACAGGACACGCATCTGCATCTACAAATATCTGCATTTTCATAATTTCTTTTTCTGCCTTTCCAGTTCTTTTTGAATCCATGTCATAATTATATCTACAAGATAATCCTGCTGCACCTGACTCAGTTCCCTGCCCGGCTGCATTTTGTGCCACTTCCGGATACACTCTCTGCAGCATGTTGCAGTTGCATGTTGGGCAATAAATACCGGATGGCCCCTCATAGGAGTCTGTTTGCCATCATTCGCTATAAATGCGGGAGCTTCTCTCTTTGCAATAAAGTCCTTTGCATGTTGTCTGATCGTATCAAGTCCCTTTTGGTTTATGTAATCTATGTCTTTCTGCTTCAAATGAAAGCTGTTTCGAAATTTGGAATTGTCCAGTCTCTCAAACAACTGCCTGTACCACTCGTCCTTTGTCATCAGAATTTCACTACTCGTTCCATAATGTAAGCCTCCTGTTATTTATCTAATAATGTAATTTTTATTTTCAGTATAACCCATAAATAATTCTCAAATCAATGCCTTCCGGAATTGTTCTAATCCATTTATGCAGAGAGTCTGCATAAATTACTTTTTATGTTAAATTAGCCACTGGAGAAATACGATCAAGAAGATAAACCTCCTCTCCTGTTTTCTCCGGATTATCTGTGCCCAGTTCTTTTGCAATCGAACGGAATTTTTGCAAATCCTTTCGCTCCGTTGCGCCTGGCATCATATCTGGAACGCCTTTCAATAATCCTAGCAAATTCAGTATCGTATTCAAATAAGATCCAAAATTTAAAAAACCGGTAGTTCCAAGCATAAAATCGACAATACCTGTCGATTTCGCAGTTCGTTCCGAAGCCTCTGCCAAAATATTATTATACTCCCGAATCTTTTGTCTTCGATCTGTTTCTTCCATCTTCTCCAGATTTTCCAAAATAGCCCGGAACTTCAAAGGTGTCTGGTACTTGTCTGCCATGTTTGCAGTACGCAAAATATCAATATTTTCTTTTGTGTCGAATAATTCCAGCATATTTCTTTCTGTATAATTTATATTCCAAATCGACTGCATCCGTTTCACTTGCTCTGGTGCATACCAATATACCTTCATCATTCCTTCCATCATAGAAGTCTCTGCCTCATCCGTATATATTTTATTATCCTTTTCTGCACGAAACGGAAAATATGTTGCATCCAAAGCCATGGCTAAATGTGCCGATTCCGCCTTTGAAATGAATTCAAATTCAATTGCATTCTTTTGATCATGCTCTCTGAAAAAATGATATGCCAACTGATTAATGCCGAAATTACAAACTGCCATAGGACTCGAATTTTGCAAAATGCCAAAACTTTCTCCCACTACTCTATATGGCCATGCCAACAGCTCTGATATATGAAGTGCCACTTCATCCTGTTTCTGATTTCCATATTTTGCAAGTTGCGATGCCATCTCATAAGCCATCGGATAATTGACAGCATACTGATTTTTCATCTCAACCAACTGTGCAATCATCATCGCATTCATAGCTCTTCTTCCAATTACAGAATCCGGTGACTCTTTGTAAGCATCCAAAATAACCTGCCGATCATACCTCGTCTCATCATTTCCTAACAAAAGAACTACTTTCCCCATTGAAACAAGTTGGACCAGCTCTTTCTTTTTCATGCCCTGCATTTCCAAAAACTCATCCAAAAAATTTTCAATTGGCAAAGCAAGATACACCGTATCATATAATAATAAAAGGCTGCGTAGATTGATCACCGGAAAAACAGACGCATTCACAAAGCATTTCAGTTCGCCATCTCTGCAAAAAGATAAATCCTTTCTCTTCACGGAGCCATCATAAATTGCCTCTATATTGTCATACCAGAAATCTGTCTCAGCAACTGTAAACGGATAACTCTTGTTCGTATTTAACCACATAACACTGTCCTGCGGATTTAATTTTGTTTTATCTTCCGGAGGGTCCGTTGTACGAAGTACCTGAATCTGATCCGTTCCAAAGTCAACTTCTGTCAGTTCCTTTTGCAACCTTGCGATCTGTTTGTCACTCACATCACTTCCAACATAAATATCCATATGAAAATTTATGCCGCCTTCACTCGGAACAATTTTTCTAATGTCAAAATCATGGTATCTTCCATAAATATATTCTTCTATCTCAGCTCTGGTCCTCGCTGTTGCCCGAAAATCATCCACCGGATGTTCCATATCAATTGGAGAGAGTTCTTCTATATAATATTCCGGCACCTGATCTGATAATGATATCTGCAAAGTAACATACCTTATGGAACGATCAAAATATGTCTTTATTTTTTCAAAATCGTCTGGTATATTAGAACATAAAATCACATACTTAAAGGGCGCTATTTTAAATATTCTGGTTTTGATGCCTATGTATTTTAAGCGTAATGATAAGTCATTGCGCCTGACATTATTGTCATTTGTTAACATGAGATCACCACCTTAATCAAGTTTCCATTTTAATACTGATTGAGAAGCTTCTTCTAATTTTACAAATAATGTCCAGTTACTTTTAAATTATGGACATAGATATTGTTGTCCAATTCTTCATAGACCTACCCCTAACGCTACAATTTTTAGTCGTGTTTCCAAAGCCTTTTCTTTTCCAAAACTCCATCTTAAAATAGATTGTACCTTATTTACATTTATAATTCTACCACTTTTATTGTTTTGTATAATAAATAGAAATCTTTAATTCGCATACTTTTTAAAATTCTCTGCCTGCTCAAGAACTTCCTGGTAAACATCATCAATAGTTACCGGTGGATAGTCAAACTCATCAAGCAATAGTATTAAATCTACTTGCAGATTTGCCTTAATATCATCACGGGCAGACCAATCGGTATAGCGTGACTTATCATCAACAATCAGCTTTATCCTTTTGGATAATTCAATCATTTTATCGTCCGGATATTCAAACTCATACTTCTTGGCAACTACTTTCAAAATATCATAGAAAGCCTTTTCTTCATAATCTATGCCCATATTCTTGAATGAATTCCTTTCTGTTTTCAGTTCAGACAACAACTGTGCAAGCTGCTCTGCAACATCATCAAGGACTTCGTTAGCATACGCTTCATCACGACGACGGTTATTATACTCATCAACAACCTTTTTGAGTCTGTCTGCAAATTCCACACCCATAATTTTATTGACTTTCTTAAACTCGTCGATTGCCTGAGAAAGAAGTCTTTGAAGTATCTTAATTTTCGTATTCGGCAACTGAATAGCATTTATCTTATCCATATACTCATCGCTGAAAATATCAACCGATATATGTTTTCCCGATTCAAACAATTCCTCAATACCATCAGATTGAATTGCACCCTCAAGCATTTTTCGGACACGAGCATTCATTTGCGCAATATCTGGTGCATCACCTTTTGTCAACTTGAAAAGGATAGAACGGACAGCACAATAAAAATGAATATAATCCTTATCTTCATCAGAGAATTTCTCACTTGAACTACAAAGGTTAAATGCCTGCTTCATTCTCTTGACTGCTGCCATAAATCTTCTTTCCAGTTCTTCAGACAACTGCACATACTCAACTGCACGGTTCAGGCAGGCAAGCTGTTCGGTAGGCGAACCATTGAAGAAATCACTGCTGTTAAAGTTGTGGAACATCTGACCAAGGACTTCTAACTGGTCTTTTACAATCGTAATTGACTCCTCCACACCTTCAAATTCTTCGCTCTCAAAATTCGTATATTTCTTGAGGGCGGTATTCATATTTTTCTTAATACCTATATAATCAACAATCAAGCCTTTGTCCTTGCCCTCGCATACACGATTTACACGGGAAATCGTCTGAATAAGGGTATGCTGCTGAATAGGCTTATCAATATAAATCGTATCAAGCTCCGGCACATCAAAACCAGTCAGCCACATATCTACAACAATGGCAATCTTAAAGTTTGATTTCGGATTTTTGAACTGACGGTCAAATTCTTTCCTATCCTCTTTTGTGCCAAGCATATCAAAGAGTTCTTTTTCATCATCTTTATTACGAGTCATAACCAATTTGATTTTTTCCATTGGCTTCAACTCTTTTTTATCTTTTTCACTCAAAACAACCCCGTCATCACATATTTTCTTTTCTGTCCATTCCGGCCTAAGTTCCTTTACTATCTTATAGAAATCGTATGCTATATTTCGGTTGGAACATACAAACATTGCTTTTCCTGCTACGGTTGCACCTTCTGCTACACGAGTTTCATAGTGTTTGATAAAGTCCTCTGCAACAGCACAAAGTCTGCCTGGGTCGCCAATAATAACTTCCATTTTGGCAACTGCTTTCTGACTTTCTTCTACTTGATGTTCATTTGCTCCCTCAAGCTCACACTGTGCATAGTATTCCTCAATCTGTCTTACCTTGTCCTGATTGAGCATAACCTTAGCTGCACGACCATCGTAAACAAGATTAACTGTAATACCGTCCTTAACAGCTTCCGTCATTGTATATGCGTCTACAACACCGCCAAAAACTTCGATCGTTCCATCAACTGGAGTTCCAGTAAATCCAACATAAGTTGCATTTGGTAAAGAGTCGTGCAAATACTTGGCAAAGCCATAGATTCTCTGAACACCAGACTCTGTAATCTTAACCTTTTGGTCGAGATTGATTTGGCTTCTGTGTGCTTCATCAGAAATACAAATAACATTTGTTCTATCTGTAAGAAGCTGCAAATCCTCTGTAAATTTCTGAATGGTAGTCAGATAAACACCACCACTCTCTCGTCCCTGCAGCTCCTCGCGAAGTTTCTCACGGGATTCAATACTTACAACAGTTTCATCTCCGATATATTTCTTTGAACCAACAAACTGCTTGGAAAGCTGGTCATCAAGGTCTGTTCTGTCCGTAATAATGAGAATAGTCGGAGAAGAAAAGTATTTGCTTTTCATCAGCATACGGGTAAGGAAAAGCATTGTATAACTCTTGCCGCACCCCGTTGCTCCGAAGTATGTACCACCTTTACCATCTCCTTCAGGACGAAGATGAGCCTTGATATTCTCATACAATTTATTTGCCGCAAAGAACTGTGGATAACGGCACACTATCTTCAAATCCTTATCTGAGTTATCCGGAAAATAAATAAAATCTTTGATAACTTCAAGTAAACGGTCTTTTCGGAAAAGTCCCTTTATCATTGTTACAAGAGAATTGATACCGTCCAGTTCTTTATCGTCTGAGTTTATCTTCCTCCACGCATAAAAGAAATCATATGAGCTGAAGAAAGAACCATATTTATTATTTGCTCCGTCACTGATAACAACAAACGCATTGTATTTAAAAATCTCCGGAATATCTCTACGGTAACGAATTGTAAGCTGCTTATATGCGTCCATTATGGTTGTATTTTCTTGTACCGCACTCTTAAATTCAAGAACAACAACAGGTATACCATTTACAAACACAATGCCATCAGGAATACGCAACTGATTATTTACGCCTTCAATTTCAAACTGATTAACCACTTTGAAAATATTGTTTTCGGGAGTGTCGAAATCAATAAGTTCAATATAGAGGTCTTTCTGCGTTCTATCCTCACGGTTAAGAATAAAGCCATCGCAAAGTAACTTGAACACTGCTTTGTTGGCTTCATAAATCGTGCCGGAAATATTACGCAGCATTAAAATGACATTATCCACCTCACTCGGTGTGATGTCATCTTTCGCATAGCGATTATAGAGGTATTGCTTTAGGTCGTCCGTAAGCAAAACCTCCGTCCTTTCTCTGTGTATCTGGTCGCCACTGACATAGGTGTACTCCTCGTCTTTAAACAACTCCATTATTGACATTTCCAATGCGTGTTCATTAAAATTTGCCATTGTGTTCACTCCTTTTATACGCTCTATATTTTATAAAATATCAGCAAAATATCTGTTCTTCTCTTTAGTAAATACAACTTGTGACGGGAATAAATTTTCTCCCATATTGGCCATTCCAATAGCCGTCAATGCCCAATCGCTCAATTCTTCCGGCAGGCGATAACAAATCGGATTGCCATCATTTGAAATCGTAATCAACGGAATACCCGATTTATCCATTCCAACAGATAAAACCATTTCCGTTTGACATCCTTCGGCAATTTGAAGAATAGGTTGCTTCGTAATATCAAAATAAACTTTCGCTCCACGACGGTTTAGAAAATACTCATCATCATTTTTATCAATAAGGTCTATCGGTAATTTACTTCGTCTACAGTTAAAATAATCGGATAACTGCTGACAAACATATCCATTAAAATATTCGCCCTGCATTTCAAGTTTCTCATTGACAAACTGCTCTGCATTTTCAAAATGAGCCATATAGCCAAGTAGTCCTATAAAACATATCAAGTCATCGGAATAAATTCCTGCATACGACTTATACCAAGCATTATCCCATTTGCAAATTATCTTATATAACTTTTTATATAGGTTCAGTTGAGCTTCATTAAGCTGAAACCATTTTGCATTTAGCAGTTTTTTCTCCGTTCCCTCTGCAATGGAATGATAGTGCAATTCATCGCACAAAGCTTTTAACAGCTTTGAAATAATCCCCGCCATCATATCTGCCATACGCAAGCCACAACTGTCTTTTGAATTTCCCTCTGTTACATTAGCCAGTCCTATTTCACGCGCAGCCTGCATTGTCCTGCTGGCTTCATTCTGCTTTCCCTCTTTATCTAAAACCAAGGCATAATTCTTAATCTGTTCTTCCTGCAAGTATTTTGCAAAACCATCAAACTGCATACGATAATCCCATTGCAGTTCCGGAATAGCTGAAATATCGTCCAAAATATACAATATATTCTCAAAGGCTGTATTCTCATGATCTTTCAGTCTCATATTTGAACGATTACATTCGATCCGTTCTCTAAAAAATCTTTTCAATTCCTCTACAAATTCTTCCGGATTATCATAAATACTTTTAATAACATTCTCCGGACGATACACAACAAGAGCCTTTGTAATGGAATACTTAACTGCATCTGCATCTATAAAGAAGTTATTCTGATAGTCTATAAAGAGTTGCAAGATCAAATATTCTATCTTACTTGCAACAGAAAAATACAACTTGATACTTTCATCGAAAATGGATAAGAAGTCCATTATAAACTGTGTATTGGCTTTATCAAGCGAAGCAAATCCAAATTCCAACTTCTTTTGCTTCAAGGTTGTGCTTTTTAATTCTCCGTTTCTATCTTTACGGTCAGCATATTTATTTTCAAAGTCCTCATATTTCTTGAAAACTTCTTTTTCCTTTTCTTTCGTCCAGCCGACTACAACCGTAACAAAATTATCGTAATAATTTGCAGCAGTTACGGTATTATAGTTGATTTTTCTACTGTGTTCTGACTCATCATAATAAAATTGATATGTATCCATAACTGTTCCATCTCCTTTCGGTTAAATGATAATTTAGTAGCTTGACATAGATGTAGTTATTACATCTTTTAAGTCCTTGAGATTGGCAATTTCGTAGGTGTCTTCAATCATTTTTGCATATAGCGGTGTTACTTGATTCTCGAAATGTTGAAGTACATCTTCTGGTGGCAGAATAAGAGGTATCTTTCTTAGCACATTAAGGCTTACATACGATTGAGTGCTTCCTGCCATATATGAAGATATATAGTTCTCCACGATTTTACTTTTTAGATACGAGAGAATGAAATATCGTATGGCAGGATTTTGAGAAGTACGGAACAAACCCACGTTCTTTATCGCAAAATCAACTTCTTTGTCTGTTATGAAAGAAATAATACCGATTGTTCCAATCATACTAAAGAGAATATCCCCATATTCGACTTTACTTCTCTCATTGGCTTTCTTGAAATCAGCTTCACTAATAAAATACGCATCACTACGGTCAATAGCGTATGGGAGCAGATGACGAGAAGTGATAAGATATCTGCCGGATTCAGTTGGGCTTGGCGAATCGTGTGTGCCATCACGAACATCGACAACAGTATCCAAGTCAACCAAGTTCCAAGTTGCAGGATATTTTCCGAACTCAAATTCCAGATAATCGGAATATTCGACTCCTTCGTAGTCAATAAATACTGATTTGAAAATTGCTTGCACCGTAGCTTCTAAATTATCATTTACAATAGAACTCCCATCAGTGGCGGGAGTTAAAACAAGAGATTGCCACTGGTAGTCGTTCTCTTAAAAATAAAAGGAGAATTGACTATGAAACAGAACCTAATTACAGATGTTATTCAAGGAATGTTACCATATTTGAATAACGCACAGATAGAAAGATTGCAAGAGGTGTTGCAACATACACTTTTTGATTATGAGGTAACAAAGACAGAAAAAGATAAGGAACTTTCAGAACAGAATTTAGTAGAGTCTTTCTTATCGGCAAAGCGTATTGAAGGCTGTTCTGAGAAAACCTTGAAATACTATAATGCAACGATACAATCAATGCTTGATGGCATTGGAAAAGGTATCAAATACATTGTAACTGACGATATTCGTTGTTATTTGACTGAGTATCAGGCTAAGAAAAAATCCAGTAAAGTTACGATAGATAATATAAGACGAATACTTTCCAGTTTTTTCTCTTGGCTTGAGGCCGAGGATTATATTTTGAAAAGTCCGGTTAGGCGAATACATAAGGTTAAGACCGGAACGAACATTAAGGAAACCTATTCAGATGAAGCACTCGAATTGATGAGAGACAATTGCACGGAATTCAGGGACTTGGCAATGATTGATATGCTTGCTTCAACGGGTATGCGTGTCGGAGAAATGGTGTTATTAAATCGTGAGGATATAGACTTTAACGAGAGAGAATGTGTTGTTTTCGGCAAAGGCGATAAGGAAAGAATAGTATATTTTGATGCAAGAACAAAAATACATTTGAAGAATTACTTGAACAGTCGAAAGGACGATAATCCGGCACTTTTTGTATCATTACAATCTCCGTATAATCGAATGAATATCGGAGGTATTGAAGTGAGATTACGCCAGCTTGGAAAACGATTAGGACTAAATAAGGTACACCCTCATAAATTCAGAAGAACGCTTGCAACAATGGCAATAGACAAAGGAATGCCGATAGAGCAACTTCAGCAGCTCTTGGGGCATAGAAGAATAGATACGACATTGCAGTATGCAATGGTTAAGCAGAGTAATGTTAAAATTGCTCATAGAAAATATATAGGATAAGGAGGAAAAGATATGTATAAAACCATTGAGGAACTTGTAACAAGGGTAGATGAAAGAAATAGTGATGGTACAGTTTCAGAACTGATAGGTGTAAGTATTGATAAATGTTTCATTAAATCTGTTGCAAATACAAATGGAACAGACCTTTCAAAGTATAAGATTATCCGTAAAAATGACTTTGCAGTAAGTTTAATGCAGGTCAGTCGTGATGGAAAAATACCGGTTGCAAGATTAGAGGAATATGAAGAAGCAATAATGTCGCCTGCATATCCTATTTTTAGAGTAAAAGATAAGAATATTATTTTGCCAGAGTATTTGGAAATGTGGTTCAAAAGACCGGAATTTGATAGAGAAGCTGCCTTTATTGCGGTTGGTGGTGTGCGTGGTAGTATGCCGTGGGAAGAATTTGCAAAAATGAAATTGCCAGTACCGTCTATCGAAAAACAGAAAAAGATTGTGAATGCATATAAAACTGTTACAGATAGAATTGTATTGAAGCAGAAGATAAATGATAATTTAGTTGCGATTGGAACTACTTCTATCCAAAAGAATGTTGGTAGAGGTGCCTTGATAAATCTGTCCGAAGCAGAAATGGATAGATTAACCTTTCCAAAGGATTTTAAAGTTGAAAATGTGTCCGAATTCTGCGTTGAAACAAAATCTGGTTCAACACCATCTCGCACCAACAAAAAATATTGGGAAAACGGAACAATTTCTTGGGTCAAGTCTGGTGAAGTACATAATAATATCACTTTGCAGACAGAAGAATATATCACACCGTTGGGATTGACCGAGAGTTCCACAAAGTTGCTCCCAAAAAACACCGTTTTAATGGCGATGTATGGTGTTACCGCAGGCGAAGTTGGGTATCTTGCAATCGAAGCGACGACCAACCAGGCAATATGTGGAATGATTTGCCATTCAAAAGCCGAAGCAGCTTACTTATATTTCTCGCTTATTCAAAGCCAAGCAGCAATAAGCAGACTTTCCAACGGTGGAGCACAAGATAATTTAAGCAAAAACTTTATTGATAATATAAAAATTGTAGTTCCGCCATCAGATTTCATCGAAAAGATGAATCTCGCTGCATTCGTCGAGCAAATGACATTAAACACAAGAGAAATTGCTTTGCTTGAAAACCTACAATCAACAATATTAGCTCAATTATCAAGCAACTAAATTATCATTTATCTTCTGTTTCAAAGCTATTCTATTTTCAATAGTAGTAGTATAATCCACTATTTTTTGCTGTTCTTCGATTGTTGGAAATTCTATCTCAATTTCAGAAATATTACTAAATCTGCAATATTCCCTTGCAGAACCTTGTCCTAAGAACTCGCAATAACGTGTAAACCACTTCTGTCTTATTATCAGCTTCAAATAATGTGGCAACAGCAAATCTGTTCTGTGAACATAAAACACTTCATATAAAGAAGAACATATAGCACGGTCATACATATCATTGATAGCTATTGAATTTAATTCCATTCGTGCCGGATTAAAAATAAAATCATCTCTATAAAATACATTATAAATTGATGTATCAGCATCTTTCTGTTTTGGTGGAATTAACCCATCTTTTGATACTCCGCAGATTGGCAAATCTGAGCCGTCATTTTTCTCTCGCCTTTTGGTTATAAGTTCTCCGAGTTTGCACTTAGTTAATTCCATACCCCAGTTCCTCCATTACCTTTAGTAAATCTGCTTTGGATTTTTCTTCTTGAGCAAGAAGTTCTTTGAGTTCTCCCTGCAATGATTTCATTTTTGTATCAAAGTCGATGTTCTCATCACGGTTGACAAACTCAATATATCTGCTCGGTACAAGAGTAAATCCTTTTTCTTTTACTTCTTCAAAAGAAGCAGAATAGCAAAACTCCGGTACATTCTCATAAGTTTCCTCATAGCCTTCCTGCTGCCAGTTATGATATACAGTTGTAACTTTGGCTCTATCTTTCTCTGTCAATTCAATGTACTTCTTCTCATAAGGACTACCCATCTGTCGTAAATCCATAAAGAGTATTTCATCTTCTCGGTTACGATAGCGTTTGAGTTTTCCGTTCTGTTCCACAACACGAGCCTTTTTATTCTTATTGAGTATCCAAAGGGTAACGCTGATGTCAGTGGTGTAGAAAAGGTTTCTTGGAAGAATAATAATCGCTTCTACCAAATGGTTTTCTATAAGCTGCTGTCTGATTTTCAGCTCTGTACCGTCATCGGATAATGCTCCATTGGCAAGCAGGAACCCTGCCACACCGTTTTGTGAGAGTTTGGAAGCAATATTCAATATCCAACCATAGTTTGCGTTGCTTGTCGGCGGGACTTCATAGCCTTTCCAACGAGGGTCGTCTACAAGCTCATTTTCGGCTCTCCACTGCTTCTGATTGAAAGGCGGATTTGCCATAATGAAATCCGCTTTAAGGTCCTTGTGCTGGTCGTTGGTAAATGTATTGGCTGCCATCTCTCCAAGATTTGCAGAAATACCACGAATAGCCAAATTCATTTTTGCCAGTTTGAAAGTAGTATTTGTGTATTCCTGGCCGTAAATAGACACTTTCTTTTTATTACCGCTATGTGCTTCTACGAACTTGATGGACTGCACAAACATACCGCCCGAACCGCAACAAGGGTCATAAAGTATTCCATTGTAAGGCTCAAGCATTTCGGCAATCAGGTTTACAATGCACTTTGGTGTGTAGAACTCTCCTTTACCTTTTCCTTCTGCAAGAGCGAACTTACTCAGAAAATACTCATATATACGACCTATAATGTCGTTCTCCTTATCATCAGTGTTGATACGATTGATTTCATCAAGCAAAGAAGCCAACTTTGCTGTATCAATATGTAAGCGGGAGTAATAGTTATCCGGCAAAGCACCTTTCAGTGATGGGTTGTTCTTTTCAATTGTATAAAGTGCCGTATCTATCTTTAAAGCAATATCGTCCTGTTTTGCATTTTCAATAATATACTTCCAACGGCTTTCTTCCGGAAGATAAAATACATTTTCCTGAGTATAAAACGGCTTCATATCCGCATACTTTTCGCCATGTGTAGCAATAATTTTGTTGCGGCATTCTTTAAACTTGTCACTAGCAAATTTAAGAAAAAATAAACTCAGGACAACATGTTTATACTCAGCAGGCTCAACAGAGCCTCTAAGCTTATCAGCACTTTTCCACAAAGCTTCTTCCATAGATACTTTCTTCTTGATTTTAGTAGCTTTCGCCATTTATAATTACCTCCTCACACAAGTTTATTTAAAAATTTATTATATATATTCCATGGAACACTGTTCCCGTTTTTAAATAAATATGTCCTCTTTAATCTTTGAATAATATTTCTCCAAATCCTCTTCCATCTGCACCTTCACTCTTTCAAAATCTTGCTTACTCATTTTAATAAAAAGCGCATGATTCATAGAAATCACATTCAAATCCTTTGAATAATACAGGAACCGTTTACGCTCAAATTTTTCAAAAGGATTTGTCAGCATATTGCTTTTAATATATTTCCGATCTTTCAATCGTTCTGCATTATATGGACAACTTGACCGATCTACCGGAAGTCCCTTATCAATCCTGTCTTGGTAAAAAGCAATATAATCTGTGAGCACATTATCAATTTTTGCATCTCCAATTTCATTCATATTTTTTAGGAATGAAAGAAGAAACGGCATCTTGTAAGAAAGACTGTAATCACGTTCTTCCAGGAAATCAAAGAAGTCCGTTTTGATCGTTTCCTCTGTATGTTCTGGAATATTATTTTCCTCACGAATCTGCTTCACATGTTCTGGTGCAAAAAGATAAATTTTTCTACTTCCAAAAGTAATCATTTCATCCGGAGAAATTTTTCCTTTGGTAACCCAGCTGGTAATAGTTCCCGTACTTAAATAAAATTCTCTCGCCAGCTGTTCCTGATTTAAGTAATCACCATATTTTTCTTCGAAAGTTTCAATGTCCACCTGCACAATACGTTCTACTGTTTCATGCAGACCATCTACTTCTATCATATCTCCCACGGAATAATCTCTTTTTAAAATACTTCCAAATGCAGTGTAAAATGGATTAGAAAAAATTGAATGCATGGAACACGGTTTTGCCATAGCACCATACTCATCTACTACATCAATAACAAACACATTTGTTTTTGTATTTGTTCGTCGAAGTCCTCTGCCAATCTGCTGCATATAAAGAACCTTGGAAAGTGTTGGACGCGCCATTACCAGAATTCCAAGTTCCGGATAATCCCATCCCTCCGAAATCATTTCACAAGCACACAAAAAACGTATTTTTTTCTCTCGAAACTGTTGCATAACTTCATCCGGATTTTTTGTTTTTCTGGTATATGCTTTTGCCGAAAGACCATTCGCATTTAATACACGCTCCATCTCCTGTGCATGATTTGTATTTACACAAAACACGACTCCCTGCAACTGCCCAGCTTTTCCTTCCGAAAAATAGTTGTATAACACATCTGCAATCAATTCATTTCTGGACTTTACACGAATACTCTTTTCCAAATCAGCATTAATATAATCTTTGCCATTGAATCGAATATGACTCAAATCCAGATTGGTTTCAATACGACACACATTTGCCTCTGCAACAATTTTCTTTTTCATCGCATCAACCAGAGATAAGCCTGTCTTATAATTACCAAATATTGTCTCCAACTTCTTTTTGTCTGGTCGTTGATCGGTTGCTGTAAGACCAATCAAAAAATCAGGCGTAAAATACTGAATAACTCGTTTTAAAACTGGGGAAACTGCGTGATGAGCTTCATCTACTACAATATAATTATATTTTTCCTGCGTATATTTCTGATAGTTCCGCATCATATAAGCAAATGAACAAATTTCAATTTGCTCCTGCAGATCTGGGAGAGATTTCTTCACTCGCTGCCTCCAATCAGCAATAATGTTTGTATTAGGAGCCATAATAAGCGCATGAAATAGTGTATTCTTTCTGGAAAAAATACGCAAATCTTCTTCCACAATCCTGGATTTTCCACTTGCCGTTGGAAATACCACAAGAAATGTATTTATTCCCGCAGCACGCTGTTTTTGTATTTCCTCAAGCGTATTTTCCTGATGCTCATATAACTTTACCGGACGATCAGCAAGGAGTCCATTTTCTTCAAACTCATCGGTATTTTCACCAAAAAAAGTTTTTATGTCATCCTCAATTCGATTTTCAAATCTACAATCTTCTGAAGAAAAACGATATAACTTAATTCCCCATTCGGTACATGTATTTTGTTTTTGCAGCTGTCTACGATAACGTTCCAAACCGATCTGCTGCGGATGATGATAAGTTACCCCATTTTCTTCAACTGCATAATCTCCATGCTTTGTTCTTAACAAGTAATCCAGGAAATAATTATTTCCCTGTTCATCCAAAATACCATATTCTTTCTGTAAATATTTCAAGCTATTACGACCATATACACTTGCAAAATTATTTTCAAAGTCGATTTCCAATGGAGAGGCATCTGCATGATCTTCGCGATTTGCCACATACTTTATTGGTATTTCTTCCTTTTTGCATGGCAATGTAATTACTTCATTGATTATTCCCATGTCTTCTTTTAGAAAGCGATATACTTTTGCATATTTATTCATATATGTATTTTGCTTGTCCGTAATTAAAGAATAGGAAAAAGGTTTCTCATCCTTTTTGTAATTACATATCCCATCATCAATAATAATAGCCTGCTGATCTCTTACATAAAAATAGCTTGCACCACCATTTGGATATGAGACTGTTTCTATCAGATCATATTGTCCGTTTTCCAGCTTTAATACTTTATCCATTCGTCACTCTTTCCTCAGTATAAGATTCAGCCATTGTTCCGACTCACGGCCTGGTCTCACATCTCCTGTCAGCCATTGTTCTTCTATCTTTACATGTCTTATACCGCTTAAAAACCCATCAAATGTTTTTTCTGTAAAGTCTGTAAAATATCTTCCATTTCGTTCGCCCTCAAATGTTCCATATTTAAACGATGTATAAATCACTCCATCATCCTTCAATGCACACAACATTCGCTGCATAACATTTTTAAGTTCATCCTTTGACAAATGCAAAATAGAGGAACATGCCCAAATGCCATCATATTTTTTCTGCTCGTCCAACTCCTGAAATAGCATATATTTAACCAAAACTCCAGTATATGTGCTTGCTAATTTGCACAACGCTTCTGAACCATCCGTTGCTTCCACTCTATATCCATGTTCCATAAAATACTTTGTATCACGACCAGATCCACAACCAAAATCTAAAATATATGCATTTGGCTGTAACAATGCAAGGAACTTATCCTGCGTTATGGAAAAATCTACGATTTGTGTAGTAGCAGAAAAAATTGTAGCATTTTCATTGTAGTATTTTAATGTTGTATTTTCACGAAACTTTTCTTCTAATTTTCTCATATATATTCCTTGCGGCTATTATCCAACTAATTTTTCTAACCACTCTGCAATTATTTTTCTTTCTCCACTACCATTTGTTTGAAAACGCAACAATGGTATCTGGTATAATTGCAATATGTGATTCTTCAACATATCCCTTGCTGCTTGTACTGTTCCATTCTTATGATATTCATAACCATCAACTTCAATTGCCAACACCGGCTTTTTGCTAATTCTGTTGTATATAAGAAAATCTATATGCGTCGCTGGATTCATAGCATATTTGCATTCCTGCTCATTTAATAACTCCAGATTTCTTATTAACATGTTCATCGGAAAATGGCAAACAACATCCAAACTGGAATACCTGCTGTCTCTCAGCAGTTCTTCAATTAATACGTACATTAAATTTTCCGAATCATATTCTGATATCTTCTTGTGATTTTTTAAAAATTCTTTTCTTTCTTCAGAATACTGCTTATACAAATAATCAAAAATTGAATAAATTTGACTATCCATAACCTCAAAATTATTATATTCAATATAATTAATCAGATCAATAATATTACTCTCTTTTGATTGCTCATTTCCAGTAACAACTAATATAAGTTTCTTCTTTGCCCTTGACACAGCCACATTAATCAAATATGGATCATCTGCAAAATCAGATATCTCATCATCAACCGTTGATATAATAATATTATCCTTTTCTTTTCCTTGAAACTTATGTACAGTATCAACGTCTATTCCATCAACTTGATTAGCTGTGGCCTTTACCTGATTTTTATATGGTGCGATAATTCCTGTTTCATTTTTATCAAAATTAAATTTAGGTATTATTTCATTTTTAATCACATCTATCTGTCTTTGACTGTAATGATTTCTTTCATGATTACCGGGAACTGTTTTTATTACTGACAAAACATCTTTTTCCCCTTTATCTTCTGTCATTATAATCAATTCCCCACGATAGAATTTTTGATTACAGAAATTAATAATTTTAGGATGACATCTGTAATGTTCTCTCAATAATGTCTGCGTTACATTTGGTATAACCTCCAAAATAGATTGCAAAAAACTTTTTGTAAATCGATACCCTTCATTTAGGTGATAACTGTCAAATATAGAATTTGCTTTACCCTTAATTTCCTCTGTGACAACATTTGGCAATTGTTTCGTATCGCCTACAATAACCACATTTCTTGCACAGGAAAGGGCCAAAGCTCCAGTCGCTATATCAACTTGCGATGCTTCATCCATGATAAGATAATCATATACCACATCTGTATTTAGACTATCTCTTGACGAAAATGTCGTACTTAATATAACTGGATATTCTTGTAAAAGCTCATACGGATTTTTCCACAAGTCCTCTTCTGTAAATAACTTACGTTGATTGCTTTTTTCGTACTTACATACCAATTTATCTTTTAAAATCTGCATCGAATCATTGCACAAATTATCAAGCAAATTTTCATTCATACTATCTAGATAATTTTCAATATCTTGAATTTCCCTTAACAGTTCATTCTTTTTTGTATCATAATACATAAATTGGAAAGTTGTTATTATCTTTGATATATCCTGATTATAAAATTTCCAATTTGTAACTCCATACTTAAAAAAGGCTTTTATTTTGAACCAAAAATTTATTCTGTTTTTTTCTTCTGAAATAAATTGACATTCCTGCCATAACTCCATCCATTGTTTTGAGCCAAAACTTTTCTTAATATTTAGCTTTTGAATTTCGACATCTGTTTCTTCAACATATTGTTTAAAATACTCAAATTCCGTTTCTATTTGCGCGTTTTCCTGTCTTAAACTTGCAAGCCTTTCCTGTTTATCAAAAACATTTTTTAACTGTTCTGATTCTTCTAATATTTTATTTTTTACATTATCTCTATTTCCATCTAATGTCCACGATAAAAAATCAGGATAATTTTCATTCTGATTTTGAATAAAACTTTTCTTATTTTCAGACTTTCCCAGTGTTGCAGCAATGAATCCCAAATTATATTTTGGAGAACATAATTTTTCATATACGTTATTTGTAGCGGAATTATTATTAGAAACTATTTGAACAGTTTTCCCTTGCAATATTATATTTGCTATAATATTTAATATTGTCTGTGTCTTTCCTGTTCCCGGCGGCCCTTGAATAACACTAATTTGATTTTCCATTGCTTTTTTTACAGCCTGGTATTGACTATTATTACATCCAAATGGGAAAATTGGTATGTAGTTTTCTTTTTTATTAAATGTATGTACAGTTGACGGGTTTAAATATTTTGCCAATGCAACATCATCACCCACATAAGATATTTTTTTAAATTTGTTGGGTAATATTTTTTCACCATTTTCTTCATTTCTAATATCACATAGTTCCGCAATTTGCTTTATATACTCGAAAACATTCGCAGACTCTTTTTCTATCAAACATGAACTTCCAATCTGCAAATCATCTCGATGATAATCTTTTTCAATTTCCTTTTTAAAACAAATATGCCAATAAAAATCTCCCCGAAAAGCGAACTCATATATAGCCTCTATATCATGAAATACATGTCCATTTTTATTGCTAACTTGAAAAGCATTCGGATCTACAACTGTTGGATTCTTCAACCATACAATATTTTCATATGCATATGAATATTTTCTTCCATTATTAAATATAACATCCCATTTTTGAGTTTCTGAATTATAACTACAGCATGCTATTTCCGCAGTTTTAATCTCACCCTTTACAATTATCATATTATATCTTGTGTTCATACGCTTATTACCTTCTCCAGACATTGATATATCCATATGATATAATTACTTTTTATTTATAATTTTCTACACATTTGTAGAAATACAATTTCTTCTTTAAAAGAAATCAGTTCAATGCTTTCCTAATCGCCTCTATCAACTTCACATCTGCCGGCAACCACTCCACACTATCAAGTTCATCCTTCCCCAACCACTTCGCTGCTTCATGTTCCTTAAGCACCAGATTTCCCTTAATAATCTCACACCAAAAACAATCCATTGACAAATGAAACGTCGGATAATCGTATTCTATCGTATCAATTAATTTACCAATAGCGATTTCCGTATCAAGTTCTTCCATAATTTCTCTCTTAAGTGCTTTCTGTGGTGTTCCCCTTCCTCAATCTTGCCACCGGGGAATTCCCATCCTCCTTTTAATTCACCATAACCTCTTTGCGTTGCAAAAATTACCGGCTGTCCCTTTTCATTCTCTGCTTTTATGACAGCAGCCACAACTCGTATTGTTTTCATACTATGCCTCACTTACTATATATTCATAAATATCCTCTCGCACGGGAACATCCAACTTATAATTTATTTCAAATGCATCATCCCCGGTCTTTTCCATCTTAATTGGAATTGGTTCCCCTTGCGCATATATTTCCCCTAAACTTTTTTGTATTCCCAAATACTTTTTGATAACTTTTAATTGCCTGCTTTGCAATTATCTCTCGGTGAACAATAAACAATGCTTTTTCGGTTTTTCATTCTTTAATGCAAACGCAGAAGCATATGTTTTACCAGTTCCCGCTCGTGTCAAGGGTGTGAAGGGGATTTTTTTGTATTTTTTTCGGATAGAGGTTATTCAGTTTTAAAGGTACAAAGCGCGGTACAGGAGTCGAACCTGCGTCCTTTACCATAATTGGTACTGCGCCTCTCCGCTGCGCCATCCTCGCATAATGCGGTGGCGGGCTATGACTCCCGCTTTGCAATCACTCTGAACACAGCGCTATGTTTCAATACAGTTTTACCTCTTCATACTTTTCATCAAAGAACCAATAATCACTCAACTTATACATTCTAGATAAATCTTCAACATAATCTCTATTAATACAATAAATTGGCTTATTCAATCTCTGAGCATAATTTAACTCATACTTTACCCAAATTGAATCACTTGATTCTTGCGATTCTACCCAAATAATTGCCTTGGATTGCTCTATTCTTTTTCTTATTACCATCAGTGTAGCATCACATACCAATTTTCTTTTTAGGTAATCGGTATCATTTATCCAGTCACAATATACATTCTTCCTTTTATTATTCAATTCATATATAAGCTTTTGTACATTCTCATAATCTATACTACTATGCGAAATAAAATAATCATAAGATTTTAATCTTTGCTCCATAGCATTGTTATTTATTCTATACTCCAGTTCGTTTGGAATAGCTCTAATATTAAATTTTTGCTTTGCATATTCTTGCTTCAGATTTTTCTTCTTTTTTCTATTGTTAGTATGCACTTGCATATATTTTTGCTTACGTAATACTGCATGGTGTCCCATACTGTGTAAAAACAATACCGCCATTTCCCTTAACTGAAAATTCAATTCACTATGTGCCCGTTTTTTAAAAAACTTTATTATTTTAGGGCAATAATATTTCTGCAGTTCAAGCATAATATATACTCTATCCATTTGTGTCGTATTTTTACGTTCATATAATCCTATAAGTTTATCAAGAAATTGTGGTTCAATTTGCTGTGTTTTAGCAATTGCTTTATCTATTTTATCCTTCTTTTTCTTAATCTTAGGCATCCTATCACGTACTATTACTTCTTTTTTACGTGCATAATCTTCCAAATCAAATTCTTCCATATATTTCTGCCTATAAGCATCTGACAATATATTTTTAGTTATAGGTATATTTTCTAGAATTTCCAAAGGAGATTGCATGTTAAACCTTGCCTTCCCCTTCATTTTAATTATTTTTCTGTCGAGAATACAATATTCCTCTTGCTTTTCCTTTATCACTCTGAATTCATACGGATAAAATTCTTCTATTAACTCAACTAGAGAATTAAAGTCATAATCAAGTGGCAATATAGCACTTAATTGCTTAACATACGCTGAAAGCTGCCTTTCTATTTCAACTACATCTTTTTCATACATATGCTTTGTAAAACCTAACATTTAACTCTCCTCTTCGCACAATGCAGTTATATCTTCTACCCCTGCTATTGATGCGAGCATAGCAGAATATCCTCTCATTTTACTCTGCAATTGCTTCAATTCTTCTCTAAATTCTTTACATTTCGCAGGGTTATCAAATGCACCTTCTATTTCAAGTTTATGCCATTTTGCAGTAAATGGTCTTACAATCTGATTCAAAACAATAACTGCAATTTTAGTAAAAGCTTCACACTTTCTCCCTTTACTTTTTAAGATTTCTCTAGTGATGGGAAACAAGCTATGCACGCTATCCAAAGCAGTTTTTTCGTCTCCATCTTCATCTCGCAACTCTTGTGTCAAAGTACGAGTAATTAATTCTACATACATTTCCCATGCAGCTTCTTGATCATCCGGCTTTGCCTCAAACTCTGCCTCCATAAATCCAACATTCAACTTAATATTTGTAAGTCCCCAATTCTCAAATAAATCCTTAACTTTCATCTTAAAAATCCTTTCTCCTGTCTAATACTATATTTTTTCTTCAATGTTTCAACGATCCCTGCAACAACAACTTCCAAAAATTCATTTTTTTCTTTTTTTATGTATTTTATACCCTTCAGATTTTCTGGCAATTCCTCAATATCAACATCAACATCTATAACACTAATTATAAGAACATCTTCATCATACGCTCGGTTAATAAATTGCTCCATTTCTTCCTTGCACCACGACGACTTCAAAAAATCTTTTGTAATCCAGAAAATAACTGCATTTGAATTATCGATTCCTTCAAAAACCTTCTTCTCTATAGAATCTCCAACATTGATATTATATTTATCAACCCATACATTCACATTAATTGCATTTAAAAATGGGACAATTTTTTCAATTTCAACTTTATCTACAGAAGCATGACTAATAAAGATTTGCTTTCTTTTTCCAAAAGGTTTAAATTGATATCCTAGCCTTTCTAATTCTTGACGCTCAGCAAACGCAAACGAGTTTTCCATCATCCAATCCACCATTTCCGCATCCGCAAAACTTCTATAATCATATCGTCTATTAGACATCTGCTCTAACATTTTATCAAAAGTTATATCACTTCTATATATTAAACCTAATTTTTCAAAACCCTCTTTCATAAATAGTATGTCATCATCCTTAGGATTATCATAGCTCACAAATATAAATAATTCCAAATTATACGGATTATTATTAACAAAAATTCCCAAAGTCTGCAAAGATTTCGAATCTTGTCTATTTAGCAATTCTTTCATAAAAAGGGTAAGCTTTGTCCTTTTTCCATAATCCGCTTCCCATACATAATCTCTATCCATCCAGTCATCCCTTCTTACAAAACAATTCAAACTAATGAGTTACTCCATGAACAATGCATTTTCCATTGTAATGCATCATATCATTCGGATTATTTATCCGATTTGATCTACTTGTCCTTGCTTGGTGGGCATCCTCTATCCACTTCTTAAGTTCTTCCTTACTTGATGGATAAGCATAATATCTTGCATAACCAATATCCATATTGTATTGATTTCTTTGAATATTCAAATCTAATCTATGTGGAAGATTTCCTCTTATCCCCATGTAAGGCAAATTAATTGCTATCAACCCATTTGGCAACGACTGACCTTGTTGTAATGAAGCTTTTATCTCCCAATCCACATATCTTCGACTGTGTGTACATTCCCCAATAAGTACTATCGTAACTGTAGAATCTCCCAGTTTTTCTTCTCGAATACGTCTCATAATATATTCAGGATTGTTACTGACAAAATCAAAGTCTCCATCTTTCACTCCTACTGTTTTAGGTATAAACACATCGCCAAAATCTTTAACAAATTTGTTAACAGCTTCTTGATCGCCATGGTAATAGGAGATAAACACTTTTCTCTTAACATCATAATAATACATGTCTACTCAACTCCTTCCATTTACTTTTTTTACAAAAAACTACTATTTATTATACCACCCCCTCCCCTGAATCTCCATATCATTTACTACAATTTTCTCCCTTTTCCGCCTCACGAAACTCATCCCTGAACTTCCACTTTATCTCAATCCTCTCCCTATCGTACACGATAATCTTCGCCACGAAAGCATCCACGATTTCCTTGTTCAGTTTCTGCAGTTTCATCTGTTCTTCCAGTATTTCAAAACCGGCTACTTCCGGCAAATCCACAGCAGCCATCTTGCTGACTGTTGCCTTCTGCTTTTCGATATTTTCCTGCATGTGCACAAGCAGCTGCTCGTAGGTCTTTCTCTGCTCGAGATAGGTCTCTCTGTCAGTCATGCCAAGCTTGTAGCTTTCATATGCATCACGCAAATCCTTATTGATACGCTCATAGCTATTCTCCATCCGTTATAGTTTCAAACCCACAATTACCAGACAAATCACATCCGGAGCTCCCAAGTCCAACTGCTAACACCATTGTCATTAATAAAAACCTCTTCTTCATTCCAATCACCTATCCTTTCTAATCTGACACTGCTGCCCTTGCAAAAACAAGGAATATTCTTTTCCCCATCGGAAGCCACCCGAAACGGGTATACCTCGTGATTAAAATCACTCGGTGATGCGCATTCGCCGGATGTGCTTACGTGCAAGCACGACGCCCGCCCGGCTCATTTTAGCGCACAAAAAATAAGACCATATTGACTTCAATATGGAACCGATTCATTTTCGATTCTCTGTGTCAATTTGGTCCTACCCAGTAAAAATACCTATTAAGTTTCCTCTTACATACTTAGGACCAGGCTCCCGAAACCCTTATAGATCCTATGTTTCTTTCACCTGTCATAAATATATCACGTTCCCCAGTCGCACTAATTAGTAACGCTCGCGTCGCACCACGTTCCCGAAGATCATGAATGTTACCTATAAATTCTTCCTGCATTTTATTTGGCTTTAAATTATAAGTATCATAATCAACAATATCGTTTTGAAGCGCAATCTTATGTTGCTCACGAATTAATCGTTCTATCTGCTTTTTGCGATTATATATTTTCCGATAATCTTCTATAAATTCATCATATGATTTTGATAATTCATCTTTCCAAAGTCTCTCAAACTCTTGAACAATTGACTTTGCCATCTCTCCTTGTTCTGTACTTACCAACTGCGTATTCCACTCCATATTCGTTGATAATGCAGTCTGTGTCATATTTGCGCTTCCAATAATAATTCGATATATACCATTTTCACGAAACAAATATCCCTTCGTATGGAATCCATTATTTTTATCTTTTACATGATATATTTTAAGTTGAATATTTGTTAAAGAAGCTAACTTATCCAACGCATACGGTTCACTAAAACACAAATAATCAGTCGTTAAAATTCGTCCGCGAATACCACGTCTTTCTAACTCCTTCAATGTTTCTGCTAATTCCACAAATCCACTTCGATTAATAAACGCTACGCTAATGGAAAATTCATCACAATGCATCAACTGATTTTCAATATGCGTAAGTATCTTAACTCCACGTTTATAATCATTTGTTATAAATTGTGGACTATAGGCAAGATTAGAGTTAACTGCGTTATCTATATATGCTTTTTGTAAGCCCTTGTGAATCTCAATAATATCTTGTTGATGCATTATTTTTATTTCCTCTCTACATTCTATTATCTCTTAATACCAAATACACTTTTTCCTATATACTACTTCTTTTGCCGTCCCACAAACCGTACACTTTCCTATATTTCTTCCCTAATCCCTTATTTTTATTTTCTATTATATCACATTTTTACATCAACCGACCTTTTTCAGCAAGAAATATAACAAAATCCATCCATTTTCTCATTTCAACAAAAAAACGCCCATATCCATGGCACGCGCCACGAACACAAGCGTTTCATCCTTTCCCAATATGTAATTCTCACACTCTGACACAATCCCGTGTGATCTCCTTCAGCGAAGCCACACCGCACATTGCCATCGTATCTTTCAGCTCACTTCCGATCTTATTGACATAAGCCTCGACGCCTTCCTGCGCTCCGCCATACACGGCAGTCACAAACGGACGGGCAATGATCACCGCATCGGCTCCCAATGCCAGTGCCTTAAACACATCCACACCGGAACGGATGCCTCCGTCGACAAAAATCTTCATGGAGCCATCGACTGCATTTGCGATCTCTTCGAGCACCTCTGCGGTGGCAGGACACTGATCCAGAACACGCCCGCCGTGGTTTGACACAACGATCGCATCGGCCCCGGCTTCTTTTGCCTTCATGGCACCTTTTACGGTCATGATTCCTTTGACGATAAACGGCAGCCCTGCCGCCTGTTTCACTTCACGCAGATCCTCCACCGATTTGCTTCCGGCCGGTGGGGTCAGATTCTTTAAAAACGGCAGTCCGGCCGCATCGATATCCATTGCCACGGCAAAGGCACCGGAATCCTTTACCATCGCCATTTTCTCCCGGATCACTTCGATGTTCCACGGCTTTACGGTCGGAATTCCCAGTCCGCCGGCATTTTTGATTGCTTTTGTCGCTGCGAGCATGACATTGCTGTCGGTTCCGTCTCCGGTAAAAGCAGCGATGCCAGATGCCGCACAGGCGGAAACGAGAATATCGTTGTAGGAAATATCATTCAGGCAGTCTCCGTAGTGCAGCTGCACGGCACCTACCGGACCGGCAAAAAACGGATACTGAAACGTTCTGCCAAACAGTTCCAGTGTCGTATCACATGGACGGTTTTCGACCAGCGTGTCCATCTGGACGCGGATTTCTTTCCATTTGTCATAGTTGCGGATGGCGGTATCTCCGATACCTTTGGCTCCCGGCCCCGGCATCTGGTTTTTACAGGCTCTGCCGTTACATTCCCAGCACGCCTTACAGTAAGATCCGATACGGCCTCTCGCCTGTTCGATACACTCTGTATAATTCATAGGTCTGTTCCTTCTTCCTTTGTCTGTAAATCAGAATTTTTATCTGTCATGATTCATACGCCAGTCGATGCATCGTTTCAGATAGTGCACATAATCCGGGTTCTTA
>ERZ841120.17-NODE-17-length-197567-cov-14.726776_pt1 | contig 197567 bp, 126 predicted proteins | sample MGYA00519572_ERZ841120 | MGnify/ENA primary metagenome ERZ841120 (study PRJEB31850, sample SAMEA3708890) | human gut metagenome | biome: human gut; feature: human-associated habitat; material: faeces | place: China | collected 2014 ...
ACGGCTTCAGACGCTTGACTTCGTCGGCCACAGCCTTGAAGTTCTCGTCCAGAGCGGACTCATCGAAGCTCATCTTGCCGATGAGGAAGCTCAGGTTGCCGTTCTTGTCGACACGGAACTCGATCTTGCCGCCCTTGATGTCCTTGACAGCCTTGGTGACATCCATGGTCACGGTGCCGGTCTTGGGGTTCGGCATCAGGCCACGCGGACCGAGCACACGGCCCAGACGGCCGACCTTGCCCATCATGTCCGGAGTAGCAACCACGGCGTCGAAGTCGAGGAAGCCGCCCTGAACCTTTGCGATCAGGTCGTCATCACCGACGATGTCGGCGCCAGCCTCGGTAGCCTCGGTGGCCTTCGGGCCACGGGCGAACACGAGGACCTTGGCGGTCTTACCAGTGCCGTGAGGCAGGTTGACGGTACCACGCACGAGCTGGTCGGCCTTACGCGGGTCAACGCTCAGACGGAACACAGCCTCGACGGTCTGGTCGAAGTTGTAGGAGGGCATGCTCTTGAGCAGAGCGATGGCCTCGTTGGCGGTGTAGAGGTTGTTGCGATCGACGCGCTCAGCGGCTTCGCGGTACTTCTTGGAACGCTTTACCATCTGTCCTTCTCCTTATCAGTCCGTAACCGTGATGCCCATCGAGCGAGCGGTGCCCTCGATGATCTTCATGCCGGCCTCGATATCGCGAGCAGACAGATCTTCCATCTTGATCTCGGCGATTTCGCGAACCTGCGCCTTGGTGACAGAGCCGACCTTGTGGGTCAGCGGGTTCTCGGTGCCCTTCTCAACGCCAGCGGCCTTCTTCAGCAGAGCTGCAGCCGGCGGGGTCTTGAGCACGAAGGTGAAGGAACGATCTTCGTAAACGGTGATCTCGACAGGGATGACCTGACCCATCTTGTCCTGCGTCTGGGCATTGTATGCCTTGCAGAAGTCCATGATGTTCACGCCATGCGAACCCAGAGCCGGGCCCAGCGGCGGGGCCGGGTTGGCCTTGCCAGCCTGGATCTGGAGCTTAATCAGCGCCGAGACTTTCTTCTTGGGAGCCATATTATGGTTCTTCTTTCTATAACGCGGTTCGAATGGTCGCCGTCCTCAGGTTCGGCTGTCTGCCATCATGCTCGGTCTTGACTCATTATTTATCCGTGCATGCTGTAGGCAATCGGCCTGTGGTCGGTCTCCTCCCGCAACTTATATTGCTGTGCTGTGCTAGCGAGTCTCCTCTCCAGACACAAGCTTTCCTATTATGCAAATCCACCCGGACAACACAAAAAGCCCGACCACGATGGTCGGGCTCTGCAAAGTTTGGGAGTTAATCTAGCTTCTGAACCTGGTGGAAGCCAAGCTCCACCGGCGTATCACGGCCGAAGATGGACACGAGCACGGTGAGCTTCTGAGTGGTGGGCTCCACGTCGGAAACAACGGCGGCCATGGTGGCGAAAGGCCCATCGGTGACGGTGACCTGATCGCCAACGGCGTAGGAGACCTCGACCCTGCGCTTCTTGGCGGCGGCGGGCTTGTCGCCGGCGGCCTTGAGTGCCTCGGAAGCAATCATCGGAGCCATCATCGCCACGACTTCCTTGCGGGAGAGCGGCGCCGGATCCTTGGTCGGGCCAACGAAGCCGGTCACGCCTTCGGTCTCACGAACGATACGGCGGGCGTTCTCATCCGGCCACATACGAATCAGCACGTAGCCAGGAACACGCACGCGGGTGATGACCTTCTTGCCCTTCTCGGTGTGCTTCTCGACTTCTTCCATCGGCACCTCGACCTGGAAGATCTGGTCTTCCATGCCGAAGGAGGCGACGCGGGACTCGATGTTGGTCTTCACGCGCTTCTCGTAGCCGGAGTAGGTGTGCAGCACGTACCACTTGCCATCAAGGGAACGCAGGGACTTGGAGAATTCGTCAACGGCCTGCTGACCGGCATCGGTCTCCTCGGCCTGCTCGGATTCGTTGACTTCTTCCTCGTCCTCATCCAGAGAAACGGTCTCGGTCTGAGTGGAAGCAACGGGAGCGGATTCAGTCGCCGCCGGAGCGTCGGACTCAACATCTGCATTGTCGACGGATGCGTCAGATTCTGCGGAAAGGTCAGCGACCGGTTCGACCGGGGCAGCTGCCTCATCGGCAGCAGCTTCGGAAGCCTCGACAACAGGCTCCTCAGCCGGGACGGCGTCGAGGTTCTCGAGATTCAGTTCATCACTCATGCGTTGTTATTCACCTTAGGTTGTGCGGATCAGCCGAACACCCACAGCGTGGCCTTGCTTAGACCGAAGTCCATGCCAGTCACGAGGGCCATCAGCAGCAGCACGAAGATGAATACGGCCAGAGACCAGAAGAACAGTTCCTTGGCGGTAGGGGTCACGACCTTGCGAAGCTCGTCGATGATCTGCTTGATGAACAGACCGATACGCATGAAGACATTCGGCTTGACTGCCTTTTCACTCTTGCTCGTCTTAGCCATTCCGTACCTCGCGTCAGCTGCTTGATTATTAGAAACTTGGCAGGGAAGGCGGGACTCGAACCCACAACCTACGGTTTTGGAGACCGTTGCGCTACCAATTGCGCCACTTCCCTAGGTGAAAATCCACCTCGGCGTGCGTTCCGTAGAGAACGCTTCGCCACGGCGAAACCGCCAAGTCGTTATAGTAACGGCTCCGGTGGATTATCGCAAATCGCGTGTCGCGCGCGTAGCACGCGACTCTTCTCAGTTAGCCCATTCCTTGAATCGACGCATGCCTTCGGCTAGGTCTTCGTCGGCCAGTGCGTAGGAGAAACGCAGGTAACCGGGAGCACCAAAGGCCTCGCCGGGGACGGCGGCCACGTGGGCCTCATCCAACAGTGCAGCGGCAAAGTCAGCGGACGTATCGGACACTGTGCCCTTGGGACCCAGCGGCTTGCCAAGCAAAGCGGTGATGTCCGCAAAAACGTAGAACGCGCCGGTCGGAGTCGGGCAGTTGACGCCCTCGATATCGTTCAAGGCGGTCACAATCGCACGGCGGCGCGCGTCGAAGGCCTTACGCATCTCGTGCACCTCATCCAGCGGGCCGGCCACAGCAGCCAAAGCAGCACGCTGGGAGATGTTGGCCACATTGGAGGTCATATGACCCTGCAGCTTGGCGGCGGCCTTGGCCACCTCAAGCGGAGCGACCATCCAGCCGACACGCCAGCCCGGCATCGCATAGGTCTTGGCCACGCCGTTCAGCACCAGCAACTGCCCGCGGCATTCCGGCACGGCGGCACCGATGTAGGTGGTGTGCGCATCGTCATAGTTCAGGTGCTCGTAGATCTCGTCGGAGATAACCCAAATGTGGTGCTCGACGGCCCAACGACCGATCGCTTCCACGGTTTCCGGCTTCCAGACGGCTCCGGTCGGGTTGTTCGGGGAGTTGACGATGATTGCCTTCGTATGCTCGGTACGGGCCGCTTCCAGCGCCTCAAGCGAGGGCTCGAAGTTCACGTCGGCACCGGCGAATACTTCGACCGGCACACCACCGGCAAGCTTCACAGCCTCGGGGTAGCTGGTCCAGTACGGAGCGGGAATGATGACCTCATCGCCATCGTTGAGCAAGATCTGGAAGGATTCATACACGGCCTGCTTGCCGCCGTTGGTCACCACGACCTGATCGGCATTGACCTCATAGCCGGAATCGCGCAGCATCTTAGCCGCAATCGCTTCGCGCAGCTCGGGCAGGCCCGGCGTAGGCGTGTACTTGTAATTCTTCGGGTCAAGGCAGGCATCTGCCGCAGCCTTGACCACGTTTGCGGGGGTCGGGAAATTCGGTTCACCTGCGCCGAAGCCGACAACGTCAAGTCCGGCGGCCTTCATGGCCTTGGCCTTGGAATCGACGGCGAGCGTAGCGCTCGGTGCCACAGTGTTGATACGGTCGGAAAGAGTCTGCCATTGCGCCATAGTCATGGCTCCCATGCTAAACCTACAGCACGAAAAATCGCCAGAGCCGCACTATGGTGATGGAATCTGTCGTGTGACAGATTCCATCAGTCACACGAGCACGAGATTGTCGCGATGAACCAGTGGGTGGGCGTACTGGGGGCCGAGGAAACGCTTGAGTTGGGCGGTGTTACGCCCGAGCATCTGCGGAATTTCTTCGGAATCGAAGCCGGCGAGGCCTCGGGCCAGGTGTTCACCGCTTTCGGCATCGATCCAGACCGGATCGCCGGCGGAAAAATCGCCATGTACTTCGAGCGCGCCGGCCGCCAGCAGCGAGGCACGCCCGCCGCGAATCGCCTGGCCGGCACCCGCATCGACCACAATCGTGCCGCGCGGGTCGGCGGCGAAGCCGATCCACAGACGGCGTGAGGAGCCGCGGGCCTTAACCGGTGCGAACACGGTGCCCACCGGATCGCCCATCATCGCAGGGCCCGCGTTCGAGGCGCAGGTGAGTACCGTGGGGATGCCCGAGACGGCCGCCACGCGCGCGGCCTCGAGTTTGGTGACCATGCCGCCGGTGCCGACCTTGGAGCCGGAGCCGGAGACTTGGATGTCGCCCAGCGCATCAATCACGTTGGGCACATATTCCACACGGCGGGAGCCGGGCTGCGAGGGCGGCGCAGTGTACAGCGCGTCCACGTCGGTCAGTAGCACCAAGGCTTCGGCCCGCACCAGGTTGGCCACCAACGCGGAGAGTCGATCGTTGTCGCCGAAGCGAATCTCGTTCGAGGCCAACGAATCGTTTTCGTTGATGATCGGCACCACGCCGAGGTCAAGCAGACGGTCCAGCGTGCGTTCCACATTGCGGTACTGGGTGGCACGAATCGTATCTTCGGCAGTGATCAGAATCTGGCCGACGCGAATACCGAATCGACCGAACGCAGTCTCGTAGCGGGCCATCAGTAGCCCTTGGCCGACGGCTGCGGTGGCCTGCTGAGTGGCCACGTCCACCGGCCGCGAGTCAAAGCCCAGAGGCCCGAAACCGGCGGCGATAGCACCGGACGAGACCAGCACCACACGTCCGCCCATCAATCGGACCTGAGCCAAGGCCGCGGCCAACGCGTCGAGCTTGTCCGGGTCGAGGTGACCGCTCGGCTGGGTCAGCGAGCTGGAGCCGACTTTCACGACAATGGTTCCGGCTGCGGCGATCATGCGCCGCACCTCGGCCTGACTCGGAGTGCTCATTTATTCCTCGGTTTCACCATCTTCGCTGGACTCACCGTGGCCGAACAGGCTGGTTTCGTCATGGCGATCGTCGTCAACGGTCGGGTCGGCCCAGTGGCCGGCCTTGCGTTCGGCCATCATCGCGTCGCGCACGGCGGCACGGGCGTCCATCATCTCGTGGTATTGGGCACGACGTTCGGCGTTGGAGCGGCGGTGCGTGCGCGGGTCCAGCTCTTCGAGACGCAGATCCTTGCCTCGGGCACCGAGGTTGGAGCCGTCGAGCATTTCGGCACCAGCGGAGATGGTCGGATCCCAATCGAATTCGACCATACGGGCACCACGACCGATGCGCACTTCGTCGCCGGGGTGAGCACCCTTGCGGCGCAGCTCGTCCTCCACGCCCAGCTTGGCCAAGCGGTCAGCCAGGTAGCCCACGGCCTCGTCGTTGTCGAAGTTGGTCTGCATGACCCAGCGCTCCGGCTTGACGCCACGCACCTCGAAGAACACTTCGCCATTGCCGAGTTCGCGGCGCTCGACCGTGAACTCAAGCGCACTGCCGCCCTCGTCAGCACGACGCGGACGGCGGCCCTTGGTCTCCAATGGCTTGATGACCACGCGAGCCTCCTCTTCGGCCTGCTCGCGGTTGGCCACTTCCTCACGCATCTCGTGCACCAGCGCAGACAACGCGAAGTTGAGCTCCTTTAGACCCTCGTGCGAGGCAGTGGAGATCTCAAAGACCTTCAGCCCGAGTTTCTCGAACTCCGGACGCACGAACTCAGCCAATTCCTTGGCCTCGGGCACATCGATCTTGTTCAGAATCACGATGCGCGGGCGTTCGGGAATCGGGATGGCACCCAACGGCAGCTCGAGCTTGTCGGCGTAGAGCGCCAACTCGTTTTCCAGCGCGTGGTAGTCGGACATCGGGTCGCGGTCCGGTTCAAGCGTGGCGCAATCGATCACATGGGCGATGATTTCGGTACGTTCGATGTGGCGCAGGAACTCCAGTCCCAGGCCCTTGCCTTCGGAGGCGCCCGGAATCAGGCCCGGCACGTCGGCGATGGTGTATCGAGAGTCGCCGGCGATAACGACGCCGAGATTCGGCACCAGCGTGGTGAACGGGTAGTCGGCGATCTTCGGCTTGGCGGAACTCATCGCCGCAATCAGGGACGACTTTCCGGCCGAGGGGAAACCGACCAACGCCACGTCGGCGATGGACTTCAATTCCAAAATCACGTCGCGCTCTTCACCGAGTTCGCCGAGCAGGGCGAAGCCGGGGGCGCGGCGGGTCTTGTTAGCCAGGGCGATGTTGCCGAGGCCGCCGGCACCGCCTTGGGCGACGACGCAGCGGTCGCCCTCGTGGCGCAGGTCGGCGAGCTGCGCGCCGGGATGCTTGGCTTTGCCCTGTTCGCCGCGCGCCTCAAAGACGACGGTGCCGCAGGGCACGGGCAGAATCAGGTCCTCGCCCTTGGAGCCGTCCTTATTGTCGCCCAAACCCATGGTGCCGCTGCCGGCGACACGATGCGGCATGAAACGATAGTCGAGCAGGCTGGTGGCGTTACGGTCGGCCACGAACACCACGGAACCACCGTCGCCGCCATTGCCACCGTTCGGGCCGGCCAACGGCTTGTATTTCTCACGACGGATGCCGGCCGAACCGTTGCCCCCATCGCCGCCCTTGACATGGACGGTTACTCGATCCACAAAATCACTCATATTGATTACCTTACAAAAAAGCCGCGTCCTTACGGGCGCGGCTTGAAAAAAGCTTGACGCTATATCGCTCAGGCGATGACGTCGACAACCTTGCGGTCGCGACGCACACCGAACTTCACGGAGCCATCGGTGAGAGCGAACAGCGTGTGATCCTTGCCCATGCCGACGTTGTGGCCCGGGTGGAAGTTGGTGCCACGCTGGCGAACGATGATGTTGCCGGCCACGACGGCTTCGCCGCCGAACTTCTTCACGCCGAGGTATTGCGGGTTAGAATCGCGACCGTTGCGAGAGCTGGACGCACCCTTCTTATGTGCCATGATTCATGGTCCTTTCTATAACTCAGGCAATCGCCGTGATCTTGACGATAGTCAGCTTCTGGCGATGACCCTTACGGCGAGCAACACCAGTCTTGTTCTTGTACTTCTGGATGCTAATCTTCGGGCCCTTGGCTTCGTCGTTCACAACCTCAGCCTTGACGGACACCTTGGCCAGATCGGCGGCGGCAAGGGTGACCTTGTCACCATCGACAACGAGGGAGACCGGGAATTCCACGGTATCGCCCTTCTTAGCGTCGAGACGGTTCACGAGGATGACGTCGCCAACCTCGACCTTTTCCTGATGGCCACCGGCCTTCACAATCGCGTACATTATCGTTCCTTTTATGTTTTGGAAAGCTACCTTGCCTAACACGCACCGAGCTTGCGGTCAGACACCGAGTTTCGAATCTACACCACCATGCGGACTAAATCAAATGATTTTTGCCCGCGTGTCAAGCACGACACACCTGTTACTCTTCCGCTTACTCTTCCGCCGTGTTGTTGGCAGCGACGGCAGCGGCGGCAATCTGAGCCAGTTTGGCTTTGACGTCGGCGCTGGAACCAGCCGGTTCGGGAGCGGGAGCGGTGCCGCGACCGTGCTTGTTGGTTTTGACGAACGGGTCGCCACCGCGAAGCGCGTAGGGATCGTCGTAGTCGGCCGAAACGGTCGGCTGATCATGCAGGATGAAACCACGGCCCTTGCAGGTCGGGCATTCCTCGGAGAACGCCTCGACCAGACCCTGGCCGATGCGCTTGCGGGTCATCTGCACCAAACCGAGCGAGGTGACTTCGGCCACCTGATGCTTGGTGCGGTCGCGTGCCAAGCATTCGACCAAGCGGCGCAGCACCAGATCGCGGTTGGCGGGCATGACCATATCCACATAGTCGATCATCACCATGCCACCGATATCGCGCAGGCGCAGCTGGCGGGCGATCTCTTCAGACGCCTCCAGGTTGCAACGCGTCACCGTTTCTTCCAAGGACTTGCCCTTGCCGATAAAGCGGCCGGTGTTCACGTCAATGGTGGTCATGGCTTCGGTGCGATCGATGACAATCGAGCCGCCGGACGGCAGGTAGACCTGACGCTCCATGCCCTTACGCAGCTGGGAGTCGATGGACCACTTGTCGAACACGTCCTTGCCTTCATGCTCGGCCGGGTCCCACTTCTCCAGCTTGTCCTTCAAGTCGGGGGCCATGGTGTCAAGGTATTCCTCGATACGGTCGTAGACCTTGTCACCTTCCACGATGAGCTTGCTGAAGTCGTCGTTGAAGATGTCGCGCACCACGCGGATGGCCACGTCGGGCTCGCCCTGCAGGAGCTTCGGGCGCTTACCGTGCCAGAATTCCTCGCGCTTGGCGTTGATGCGCTCCCACTGGCGGACCAGTGATTCGAGATCCTTGACGATGGCGTCTTCGGATGCGCCCTCGGCTGCGGTACGGATAATCACGCCCATGTCTTTCGGGGCGATCTTGGAGACGATGTTCTTCAGACGGCTGCGTTCGCGCTCCGAAAGCTTGCGGCTCACGCCGGTCATGCCGCCGGATGGCACGAGCACCAGGAAGCGGCCGGCGAGCGTGACCTGAGAGGTCAGGCGGGCACCCTTGTGGCCGATCGGGTCCTTAGTGACCTGCACGAGCACCGGGTCGCCGGACTTGAACGCCAGCTCGATGCGGCGCGGCTGGCCTTCGAGACGAGCGGCATCCCAGTTGACCTCGCCGGCGTAGAGCACGCCGTTGCGGGCCTGGCCGATGTCCACAAATGCGGCCTCCATGCTGGGCAGCACGTTCTGCACGCGGCCAAGGTAGATGTTGCCGACGGTCTGTACTTCCTGGATGTCGGAGACGTAATGCTCGACCAGAACATTGTCTTCCACCACGGAAATCTGGGTGTGATGTTCCTTCTCACGCACCACCATCAGGCGGTCCACGTTCTCGCGGCGTGCGAGGAAGTCCTGTTCCATGAGCTGGCTCTGGCGGCTGCGCTCACGGCGGTTGTCACGGCGGCGCTGCTTCTTGGCCTCGAGACGAGTGGAGCCCTCCACATCAGTGATCTCGTCGATGTACTGCTGCTTGCGGGAGCGGCGGACCAGCGGCTGTTCGCTGTTCTGACTCTGGTCGTCGGTGCCCTCGCCGTTCTTGCCGCCACGACGGCGACGGCGACGGCGAGTAACGGTCTGCTCCTCATCGTCCTCATCGCGATCACGGTCATGATCATCGCGATCGTCACGACGGCGGGAACGCGTATCTTCGGCATCGTTCTCGGCGGTATCGTGCTCGCCGTTGGCACCGGTTTCGCCGCGTGAGCCGCGACGGCGGCGACGGCGCGAACGGGTGCGGGTGGCGTCGGATTCTTCGTCGCCCTCCTCTTCGGCAATCGGCGAGTAGGCGATATCGTCCAGCTCGAGGTCTTCCTCAATCTGCTCGACTTCGGCGGCTGCACGGCGCTCCTGGGCGTTCAGGCGGCGGGAGCGACGGGAACGGCGAGAGTCGGAAGCGTCATCGGAATCGAAATCATCATGGTCCGCGTTGGCGCTGGCATTGGCGTCACCGGCGGCAGCGTTGCGGGAAACGTCACGAGACGCATCACGGTCGGCGGCATTGCGGCCACGATCGTCACGGTCGTCACGGCGGCGGCTGCGCGGCTGCGCGTCGTCATCATCGTGGCTGCGCGAGCGGCGGGAGCGACGCGACGGACGTTCGTCGTCGTCAACATCGTCATCACGAGTGTCAGCGGTATCGTGCGCATCCACAGCGGCGGGCAGTACCGGTTCCTGGAAGAGCAGGGACGTCATCGGCTTGCCGCGGCGCACGGCCTCGTGGCCAGAGGGCAGGGATTCGACCGCGTCGAACAGGCGCTCATCCGGGGTGTCCTCGTGCGTATCCGCAACTGCACGGCGAGAACGACGGCGAACCGGACGGTCCTCGTCATCATCATCCATATCCATAGACGCACGGCGAGAGCGGGAGCGAACCGGCCGATCCTCGTAGTCATCATCGTCGGACTGGCGGGAGCGAGAGCGGCGGCGAACCGGGCGGTCCTCGTCGTAATCGTCATCGTCCACAACCGAACGGCGGCGGGAACGTGGGGCGTCATCGTCATCGAAATCATCGGCACTGACAGTGCGGCGCGAACGACGAGGACGATCATCCTCGCTATCCGAGTCGACCACTGTGGAAACGGCGCGGCGCGTACGGCGGCGGGTTGGGCGTTCGGCGGAATCCTGGGAATCGCTGGATTCATCGGAATCGCTGGAATCGGCTGACTTGGAATCGGCCGCAGTGCCGGCATCGGGAAGCGCGGGGGCTTCGAACAGCGGGGCGCGTTCCTGCACTTGCAGTTCCAAAGAAGCGCCGGCAGCACCAGTGCCGCGGACCACGCGCCGGCCGCCACGACGACGGCGGACAGGTTCGGCGGGCTGGGAGGCGGCGGCAGGCGCAGCGTTCACGGCTGCAGCCGAATCGGCATTGGATACGGTTGAATTATCGGTTCCGTCGTTGACGAAACCTTCACGGTTGTCAGTGGGCACAATGCTCCTCGCGGCGCGCTGCATCACGACGCCTATTTCCAGGCCTATACGCTTGTCTCACACCACGCTCTCACCGTGGCCGCGCGAAAACGCGCCGCGTAAAGGCAACTTCGTCTCAAGTCTGTCCTGCGGGTGGCGGACACCGGCGCTTGCGTTGTCTCATTCTCAAGAGCCGCAAGGGGATCGACGCCATCTCGCACGCTGATGGTTATGCAGAACCACCACCCTTTAGTATGCCACATATTTTGTGCGGGCGTGGCCCGGCGAGGCTGACGTTCTCTCGGCTCCCCTCCCCCGCGGTGACAGCTCCCCTCAGGGAGGGGAGCTAGAGAGGTGTCAGACCAGCCAGTCGGTAAGGATTGCGGCCATGGCGGTCAGGTCGGATTCGGGCACCTGCTCGTCGTGCTTGTGAGCCAGCAGCGGATCGCCGGCACCGAGGTTGACGGCCGGGATACCGAGCTGAGAGAAGCGTGCCACGTCGGTCCAGCCGAGCTTGGCCAGCGGGTCGCGGCCAGTGCGCTCCTTAACCAGCCGGACCAGATCCTGGGCGAGCGGGGCGTTCAGGCCCGGGCGCGCGGAGGGGCTTTCGTCCTTCATTTCGATGCCGTAGCCCTCGAACACGCCGCCGGTAGCCACATGCTCGCCATTGCCGAGTTCGGCACCGGCGTCCGCGCCCATCATCAGAGCCTTGGCCTCGGCCAACGACTTGTCCGGGGCGAAGCGGTAGTTGACGTGTACGCGGCATTCATCCGGAATGACGTTCGTGCCTTTGCCGCCGGAGATCAGCGTGGCGTTGAGGCCCTCGCGATAGTCGAGCCCGTCCACGTTCACGGTGGCCGGCTCGTAGGCGTTGAGTCGGTTCAGGATGTCGGCCGCCTTGTGGATGGCGTTCTCCCCCATCCATGCACGGGCGGAGTGCGCGGCCACGCCGTGGGTCACGACGTCGAAGCGAATCGTGCCGTTGCAGCCGCCCTCGATGCCGCTGTTGGTGGGCTCGCCGATGATGGCGAAATCGCCGGTGATCCAATCGGGATGGGCCTCGACGACTTTGCGTAGGCCATTCTTTTCGGCGACGACTTCCTCATGGTCGTAGAAGACGTAGGTGAGGTCGACTTTCGGGGTGGTCTCCGGCGTGCGGCCGTCGAGCGTGGCGGCGAGGTAGAGCATCACCGCGTCGGAGGCCTTCATATCGGTGGCACCGCGGCCCCACAGCACGCGGTCTTCGGGATGAGCGTGGGCGATTTCTTCGCGAATCAGCGAATCGCCGGGCTCCAGCCACTTTGGTGGGAAATTGTCGATGACCGGCACAGTATCGAGGTGCCCGGCCAAGATCACACGGCTCGGCTTGCCGAAGTCGGTGCTGGCCACCACTGTGTCGCCGTGACGGCGGACGGTCAGGTGCTCTTGCTCGTTAAGGAAGGCCTCGACCTCGTCGGTGAGGGGGCCCTCGTGGTCGGACACGGAGAAGTTCTCCATGATCTGGGTGAGCAGGCTGTTCAGCTGCTCGGCAGTGGATGCGGTGCGGTTCAATTCAAGCGTCATGTGAACAGCGTACCGCGTGGGCGGCGGGCCCAGCACACTCACTACATGAGATTTTGCGGCCGAATACATTTTTATGTGCCACACTGGGGTGGCGAAAGGGAGGATTATGCCAGGTCTAATCAGCGCCATGCAAGGCTTCTGCGTTATCGGCATCGTAATCGCGGTGGGATATGTTGCCGCACGAATGCGAATCGGCGGGCCGTCCGCTCAGATGGTGCTCAACCGGTTCTCCTTCTTCGTATCGAGCCCGTGCCTGATGTTCGCGATTCTCTCCAAGGAGCCGATTTTCGACATCTTCCACCCCTCGATTATCGTGGCATTCTTCTCCGCCGTGCTGGTGGGCGTGGTGTTCTTGGTGCTCAACCGCATGTTCTTCCACCTGAACGCCCCGGACGCCACCATCGGCGCCCTGAATTCGCTGTACCTCAATTCCAATAACATCGGCCTGCCAATCGCCACCTACATTCTGGGCAATCCGGCTCTTGTGGCACCGATTCTGGTCATGCAGCAGGCCATCTTCACACCGGTGGGACTGACAGTGCTGGACGTGACCACCAAGGGCAAGGTCTCCATCAAGGAAATCGCCAAGCAGCCACTGCATCAGCCGCTGCTTATCGGCTCGCTGCTGGGCATTGTGGTCTCTGCGATTTCCGCTAAAAGCGGCTGGTTCCCAGTGCCGAAATTCATTTTCGACCCGATCGACATGATCGGCGATTCGGCTGTGCCAATGATCCTGATGGCGTTCGGCATGTCCCTGCACGGCACCAAGCCGCTACAGCAGAAGGGCGATCGCCCGGCCATCTTCACGGTCGCGGTCCTCAAGAACATCATCATGCCAATTATCGCGTTCCTGCTCGCCTACTTCGTGATGGGCTTCCGCGGCTCCGAGCTGTACGCCTGCGTGGTACTCGCCGCTCTGCCCACCGGCCAGAACGTATACAACTACGCGGCCCGCTACAACGTGGGTCTCACCTTCGCGCGCGACGGCATTCTGATGAGCACCATGACCAGCCCGGTGTTTATCGCGATCATCGCGGCGCTGCTGTCGTGATGGGTGCGCAGAGAAGCGTTCTCAATAGTATCCGTGCGCGCAAATGCACAGATATCGCACAAACGAACATTTGCTCATCCGCATATTTGCGGTGATTTCAGCGTTTCTACGTTCGATTTGCGTATACGAAAGTACGCACAGTTGTTATTGAGAACGATTCGCTGCGCAGCTCGGCTCAGTCATCAGCCCGATAATCGGTCAGATTCAAGCTGGCCGCCACATGATTGGACGCGAACGCGCCGATGGAAACCAGCGCATAGCACAACACAAGCCCGCCGAAGAAGCTGGCCAGCGTGGCCGGTTCGGTCATCGAAGCGGCGAACAGAGGGGCCATAAGCAGCATGGAACAGCCGCCGGCCACGATCACCACGATGTTGAGCGGGGTGAGTACCTCGATGAATCGCGCACGGTTCAAGGTCTTGACATCAGTGCCCTCCAACACCAGCATGCGATATTCGCCGGCCTGATCGTACACGCTGCCGGCCTGCATCACACCGGAGCTGACCGCGGCAAGCACAGCGGCGAACACGAGCGTCAGAATGCCGCCGGTGCCGATGTCGCGAATGAACACGGTGAACGGGTCGTTGGCGTCATCGACCACGGCGGCCGATCCGAAGAATCCGCAGATCGACGTGATGCCGGCGATAAACACGGCCAACGCAATGCCGGACACATTGCGCCAGGCGCGCTTAGGGTTGTCGAGAATACGGCGCATGGCAATCATCGTGGCCGCATCCTTGGGGCGCTTGGCCTTGGCCTTGGCGCGAGCGGTGATCACCCACGTGCCGATAAGATTCACCAGCGCGAAGCACAGCAGCATGAAACCGATGATCACGCCGTACATCACCGCCTGGCCGGCCTGAGCCAGCATGGCCGGGTTCTTGAAGACGATCATGGCCACCACCACGACTACCACGAACAGCACCATACGGGTGCCTGAGGGCAATGCGGTGGCGGTGCGCGAGGTGACACCCAATGGGGTGATTGCCACGCGGCGCAAGGTGACCAGCGACGATATCAGCGCCAAGATGGCCACGCCCGCCAAGGTGATTACCAGCGCCAGCGGGCCGACCCATAGCTGTTCGAAGGTGAACCGCTGCTCCTGGAAGGGAATCAGCATGACTGCCGGCATCAGGGCGCAATAGCCGGCAATGCCGATAAGCGCGCCGATCAGCGCCTGTCCGGCGGCGTCAAGCGCGGTGAGACGCACCACCTGACCGGTGGTCGCGCCGGCCAGACGCAGGGCGGCGAGACGGGCGTCGCGGCGGGATGCGGCCAGTCGTGCGGCGGAACCGGCGAGCGCCACGAACGGCACGACGAGCAGCATGCAGGCGAATACCGCCAACGCCACATAGGCGGTGGAGAATTGGGCCAGGCTCGTCGGGTCGCTGATCTGCCGTTTCCACGCGGCCACCGTATCGGGCCGGCAGGCACCGAAGTCGAACGCGCAGGCGACGGTATGATCGGCCGAAGCCCGCCAGATGAAACCGTGTACGCCGCCGAGCACGGTGAGGAAGATGGTGGTGGCTGCGGCGAAGGCGATGATTGCCAGCATCGAGGTGTGGCCGGCGCTGCCGCGCAAGCCGGGGCGGTGAAACAGCCGCCAGAGGGCGAACGTGCTCATCGCGCGCCTCCTGCGGTGGTTTCGCTCCCGCCGGCTGGAGCTGCCGAGCGTAGCGAGGCTGAGGGTGGTTCAGCGCCCTCGGGCCACCCCCAGTCAGCCTGCGGCTGACAGCCCCCGCCAGCGGGGGCGGAGTTGGGGTTGGCGTCTGTCTGGTGCAGACGGCCGTCCTGCATCATTACGGTACGGCCGCAGAACGAAGCGACGTTGGGGTCGTGGGTGACGACGACCACGGCGGAACCGTTGTCCCGCGCGGCGGCCATGAGAATGCCCATGACCTCGCGGCCGGTGGCTTGGTCGAGCGCGCCGGTCGGCTCGTCGGCGAAGACCACGGCAGGTTTGACGGCGAGTGCACGGGCGATGGCGATGCGCTGCATCTGTCCGCCGCTCATCTCCCCCGGCCGGTGCGTGGTGAGCGCGCGCAATCCCATGCGTTCCAGCCACAGGATCGCCGTGTCGGTGGCGGTGCGGTAGGGCATGCCGTCAAGCATCATCGGCAGGGCGATGTTTTCGACCGCCGGCAGTTCGGGCAGCAGCTGGCCGGACTGGAAGACGAAGCCGAAGTCGTTGCGGCGCAGTTTGGTGCGCTCGGCGTCGCTCATGCGGCTCAGGTCGGCACCACGGAAGATGACGGTGCCGGCGGTCGGCTTAATGATGCCGGCGAGCGCGTGCAGCAAAGTGGATTTGCCGGAGCCGGACGGGCCCATCACGGCTACCGTCTCGCCCTCCCGGAGCGTGAAGTTCACGTGGTTCAGGGCGAGCGTGTGCATGGTCGGCATGGCGAAGCCGGGCTGGGCTGGCTGGGATGGCTGGCCGGCCTGAATGGCACCCGGTCCGGCCGCAGCGGGATTCGCCGACGCATAACCGGCTCCCGTGCCGGCTGGCATCACGCCGGTGACGCCGTGCCCTGCCTGTGCGCGGGCCATGCTGGCGGTGTAGTCCATGACCAGGTCGTGCGCCTCGATGACCGGGGCCCACTGCTGGGTGTGCGATGCCGGCTGCTGGAACTGTTGGGGTTGCTGAGACTGCTGAGGCTGAGCCGCCGGTCCCGACGCCGGCTGAGGCTGCTGCAATTGCGATGCTGCTGTGTTCATACTCCCGAGCGTACGGAGCGAACGCCCAGCCGACCATCGGGCTGCGGTATGAACCTTTCTGGATCACCGGCCCGCTCCTCATCCGCAAGGATTAGAGATACGCAGTCGACGCGACAATCCATATATCAGATGTTCATTGCTCGAGAAGACGAGGAACAGTGGAAGACCGGTTCGGGAGCTGGAACCACATAGGCCGGTTCGGCTGGATATGCGAATCGCACGCACGGTATGTTCAGGGAACCAGCGCGCTGCGCGCCTGTACATCGAACAGACCAAGCAAAGGAGCCCACATGGCCATCGCAATCGACATCCCGCACACACCAATCGTGTCCGTACAAAAGTCGTACAACAGGAGTATGACTACAGAGAATAACAAGAACAGTCGTTTTGAAATGAGACTCACCTAAGAGCAACGTTCCAGAATCGACCAAGCGGCCGAGTCCAAAGGCATGACTTCGTTGCAATGGGCATTATCGAATCTGCTCGCCGCCGCAGATCGGGACATCCATGAAGCTCATATCATTCGGCTCAACAGTAAAGCGTGGAATGATTTCACCGCAGCATTAAACGAACCTATGGGCCTACGTCTGAATGAATTGTTGGAGCGTGATCCCATATGGACGTGACCAACTTCACTGAGCCTCGGCACCTGACTGCGAGCGAGGATATTTCTGGTTTCGACTGCGGCCTGCCATTGGTCAATGATTGGCTGGTTTCCACACACTAAGTGCATACAGCATTGAGCATTCGGAAGCTCCCGGTTGGCTGAGGCGAAATAGTCCGAACCCCATTCCCGTAATTTTGCTAGGCATGATGGGCGTGGATATCAGATTTCAAACCATGCACGTCGACAGTCAGTTACTCCGAGATGCGGTACTTCATTCTCTGAACGATATGATTTTCGGCATATCCCTGAATCATCTAGAATGTTTACTCCGCTCAATGTCCACAATCACCAATGATTAATGGCTGGAGACCGCTATTTGACGCCGACCATTGTCTGAATCGCATTCAGACACAACACTCCTCATTGCGCGCAGACCAGCGAGTTCCGCCGAGTCGGCGATGTGTCTCTTCGGCGGTTGATTTAGGATTTTCCGCATGCGACAGCTGACCACACCGCTAAAAATGCCATTTTCGCACTGACTTGGGGCGGAGGTCGTGGCGAAACGCACGAGGAAACGTGTGTCATCCGATATGGTCATGCCCGCCAGGCATTGAAGCGTCCTGTCTATGCGCGGTTGATGTCCCGGTGGCGGGGTCAATCGATCGACATACGAACCGGGACAGATTCGGCTGTCCCGGTTCGGGATTTCGGCCTCTTTTGGCGAACCGGGACAGGCCCTTCCATGAACACCCGATATATGCAAATCCAAAACCCCGGAATTCCGCCATTCCCCGACGGCGACCATCGCACGATAGGGCGTCAGGTGAATGAGATTCTGTCCCGGTTGCCCAAAAAGAGGCAAAATGACGAACCGGGACAGCGAAATCTGTCCCGGTTGTCCCAAAAGAGACGAAATGACGAACCGGGACAGCAGAATCCGTCCCGGTCCACACGCGGTTCACACGGCATTACCCAAGTAAACTCATCGGCAAAACATTGGCCCAGCCAACACCACTACCGATGTCCAGCACAGGCCAGCTCGTCCAGGCGGGCGGCGAAGCGGGGCCAGTCGGTCTTCATAGCGGTGAGGAGCTTGCGGTTGGGCACGTCGTCAATCGGGACCCAGCAGATTTCCATGCTTTCGTCGTCGTTTGCCTTGGGCTCGACGGTGTGGCCGGGCTTTTCGAAGGCAAACACGGTGGTGTAGGCCCACGGGCCGTGGTCCTCGCGGTAGGAGCCGACTACCTCGATGTCTTCGGGAGTGATGTTGGCTTCCTCATAGCTTTCGCGCAGCGCGCCCTCGATGGGCGATTCGCCGTCCGCGGTGGCACCGCCGGGAATACCCCACGTGCCGCCTTCGGCGCTCCACGCGGCGCGATGTTGCATGACCACGTGGGTCACCTTGCCACTCACCGGGTCGCGACGAGCCAGCAGAATACCGGAAGCACCGTTGGTGCCCCAATGCTTGCGGCCGCAGGCGCAGTCCACCCAGCCATCGCCGGGCTGATGCACGTTTTCGACCGGCGGCAGAATGCCAGCGTGCTGGTTGCCCGAGGCCTTGCTTTCCGGCTCCAGTTCGCCACGGCCGACATTCCACAGGTCGGTCCACGTGATGCCCAGTTCGCCGGCCAGATGCCGGGCCAGCGGCAGGCTGAGGCCGATGATACCGTGCGGATCGCCCTCGATGCTGTCGATGAACGCACCACCGAAGCCTTCCAGCGTGAACGATCCGGCGACTTCCAGCGGCTCGCCAGTGGCAATGTACCGTTCGACGTCGGCATCGGTGAATTCGCCGAAATGGACTTTGGCGTGGCTTGCGCCGCGCACGGTACGCCCGGTCGCGAAATCGATCAGGCAGTGGCCGGTCCACAGTTCGCCGGTCGCGCCGCTCATGCGCTTCAGTCGTTCGCGGGCCACGGCTTCGCTGTGCGGCTTGCCGTAGCATTCGCCGCCCAAGAGGAACATCGAATCACAGCCGAGAATCAGCGGGCCGACTGTCGCCTCGGTCAGTCCCGGCTGTCCGGCAATAGCGGTGGCGATGGGTTCGGTGACGGTCGGCATATCGATGCCGGAGAAGTCGCGCGTGGTGGCGATTTCCGCCTTGGAATAGTCAATGGGCTTGCCAGCGGCGGCTTCACGCAAGTCTTCGACGGCAGCTTCGCGTTCCGAATCCTTGATTTCCTTGGCCTTGAGCGGGTAGGCGATCACGCGGTCACCGGTCGCAGCGGCGGCAGTATCGGCCACATCACGATACGCACGATGAACGGCCTCGGCCTTGGCCGCGGCCAGAATCATCACGCGCTGCTTGATGCTCAAATCGTCGACGGTGACGCCTTCTTCACGGGCGGCCGCTTCCAGCGCAGCAGGCTCATCCACATGCGAGACGCGAATTGTGGGGCAGATACCCGCCGAATACAGCACGTCACGGCGAGGCTTGGACTTGGAAGCAAGAATTAGTGGAATGGGCATGACTTAAGTCCTTATGCTCCCGCTGGCGGGAGCTGTCGAACGAAGTGAGACTGAGGGTGGTCTCTGCCGGTATGGCGGACCACCCTCAGACCGCCTGCGGCGGCCAGCTCCCGCCAGCGGGAGCCTTCTCCTCGACTTAGCGACGCTCGATTTCGACGCCGGCGGTGTTGATGGGCAGGTGAAGCACACGCCAATGGCCGGAAGCAAGCTGCTCCGATGCGATCTGGTCGATGGCTTCGCGGGCGTTGCCGTAATGCAGCACGAGCACGCAGGGGCCGGCACCGGAGACTGCGGCGGCATAGCCCTTGGAGCGGAAGAGCGCAATGAGCTCGGTGGACGGCGGCATCAGGGCACCGCGATACGGCTGGTGCAGTTTGTCCTGCGTGGCGGTGAACAGCAGCGCGTTGGACTGGGCCTGAGCGGCCGCAAGCTCGTCGGCGAACGCCGATTCACGGGTTCCGCCAGAGCAAGCGCACGTATCGGCATCCTGAGCCGGGGCAGCGGCGACGCCGGACTTGCCCTGCTGGGCGGCCTGAGCCAGCACCACGGGATTCATCGCAGCGGGCAGCAGACCCACGCGAGACACGTTGTAGACGGCGTCCTTGTATGGCAGTTCCCTAGGCAGCGCCTGACGGGCCTTCTCAGTGGACAGCTCATAGTCGGGCACGAACACGGCGGCGGTGATGGACGGGTCCACCGGGTAGTTGACGGCGTGGAATCCGCCGTGCAGCGGTTCACCACCAGGAACGGCGACCGAGCCGACGCCTTCTGCGGTTTCGAAGTCCCAAGAGACGGTCAGGCCACCGAACACAGCCGGGGCCACATTGTCCGGGTGTCCTTCAATCTGGGCGGCCATATCGAAGACGGCCGGACGGTTGAGGTCACCGGTCTGGGCGAAGGCCGCGGCGGCGGCGATGCCGGCCACGATGGCCTCGGCGGAAGAGCCCATGCCACGAGCCTGAGGGATGTTGTTGGTCGCTTCCAGCGTGAAGCCGAGTCGGCCGAGGCCGAACGTGGCACAGGCACGGCGGAAGGTGGAGACCACGAGGTGGGTTTCGTCGCGTGGGAGGGTGTCGGCACCCTCGCCGTGGATGATCACGTGGGCAATGCCGTCGTTCGGGTCGTCGTTGAGCGTGAAAGTGAGCTCGTCATGGTAGTCGAGCGCCAGACCCACGGTATCGAAGCCGGAGCCGAGGTTGGCGGACGTGGCGGGCACGCGCACGTGAACGCTATTGCAGATTGGGTTCATGGTTGTTCCTTAAAAAGGAGCTCCCCTTGTCAGGGGAGCTTGGGTATTCAGCTTTCAACTCACGGGCAGCCGTTCGACCGCCTCATCAGAGGGAGCCTAGACGGTGTCAGTCCAGCACGCGCAGGATGGACGGGTCACCGGTGACGAAGTCGAGCGCCTGCACGGCCTTGACGGTGTTGCGCAGGGTTTCCTCGTCGGTCAGGTGGGTCACGATGCGCAGCTGCTGGATCTCGCCGTCGTAGCCGGGGTCGGTCATGGTGGGCTTCAGATCCTGGTTCACACCGTTGATGGAGACACCGTTCTTGGCGAACTCGGCGGCGATGGCGGCCAGCACGCCCGGCTTGTCGTGGATCAGGAAGCGCACGGCGAATGCAGCCTTGGAGGCGGTAATCGGAGCCTTCGGCAGATTCTTGTACAGCGGGATGGACGGGCCGGTGCAGCCAGCAGCAATGTGGCGGGCTTCGGTCACCACGTCGCCCACGACGGCGGAGGCGGTCGGAGCGCCGCCGGCGCCACGGCCGTAGAACATGAGGTCGTCGGCGGCCTCGGCCTTGACGAACACGGCGTTGAAGGAGCCGTGCACGGAGGCCAGCGGGTGGTTCTCGTCGATCAGGGCCGGGTAGACGCGGGCGGAGACGCCGGCCTCGCCGTTCTCGACCACGGCGAGCAGCTTGATGACCTTGTGTTCGGCGGTGGCTGCGGCGATGTCGTCGGCGGTGATCTTGGTGATGCCCTCAACGGACACATCGTCGATGGTCACGGAGGTGTGGAAGCCGAGGGTGGCCATGATGGCGGCCTTGTTGGCAGCATCGTAGCCTTCGATGTCGCCGGTCGGGTCGGCTTCGGCGTAGCCCTTGGCCTGGGCGTCCTTGAGCACGTCGTCAAACTGGAGACCCTTGGTGGTCATCTCGTCGAGGATGTAGTTGGTGGTGCCGTTGACGATGCCGAGCATGCTGGTCACCTTGTCGCCGACCAAGGACTCGCGCAGCGGGCGCAGGAACGGAATCGCGCCACCCACAGCGGCCTCGAAGTAGATGTCGACGCCCTTGGCCTCGGCGGCGGAGTAGATCTCCGGGCCGTACTTGGCCAGCAGCGCCTTGTTGGCGGTGACCACGGAAGCACCGGATTCGATGGCGGCAAGCACGAACTTGCGGGCCACGGTGGTGCCGCCGATGAGCTCGATGACGATGTCCGAGTTGGTGGCCACGCTCAAAGTATCGGTGGTGACGATGGACTGGTCGATCCACGGGAACTTCTCAGTTTCCTTCGGGTCGAGGCAGGCGACGCCGGTCAGTTCGACCGGGCGGCCGATACGAGCGGACAGTTCGTCCTTCTGCTCGACAATCAGGCGGGCGGTCTGGGAGCCGACAGTGCCGGCACCAAGCAGGCCTACGCGAATCGGGGTTTCGTTGTTGCGAGCCAATTCAGGGTCCTTCCAAAAAGTTTTCTATATCCCACCGCTATTTTACGGATTATTTCCGACAGCAGACCGAAAGCACTCATCAAAGCTGACGGTCCTTTTCGTATTATGACGGATTTGGCCGCACATTACAGACTGTCAGGCGCTCGCCTCTGCACGTGGATCACTCGCTGACGTCGAGGTTGAGTAGGTCGTCTACGGTCTGGCGGCGGAGCATGACGTGCGCACCGGACTCGCTGACAGCAACCACCGCCGGAATCAGCGCTTGGTTGTAGTTGCTGGCCATGGTGCGGCCGTATGCGCCGGTAACCGGCACGGCGAGAATGTCACCGCGCTTCAAATCGGCGGGCAACTGCACCTCGTGAACCACGATGTCGCCGGATTCGCAGTGCATACCGCACACACGGGCAAGCATCGTTTCAGCGGAACCGGTGCGATTCGCCAGACGCGCGGTGTAGTCGGCACCGTAGAGTGCCGGGCGAATGTTGTCGGACATGCCGCCATCCACAGACACATACACGCGCTCGGCAATCGGGTTGCCGTCACTGTCTTTGGCATCGGACAAGTGCACGTGCTTGATGGTGCCCACGCGGTACAGGGTTACGCCGGCGGGCGCCACGATGTAGCGGCCGGGCTCGAAGCTGATGGCCGGGGCGGGCATGCCGAGCGCACGGTTGGTGCTGTTGACCGCATCCGCCAAGCGAGTGAGTTCCACGTCAATGTCCATTGAATCTTCGCCATCGGTGTAGGCCACGGAGTAGCCGCCGCCGAGGTCGATTTCGGGCAGGATGTAGGCGTCGGTGGCCCACAGGGTCTTGCGCAGCAGCATCATGCGCTTGGCCGCGTGAATGAAGGCGTCCGCATCGTGGATGTTGGAGCCGATGTGCGAGTGGGCTCCGACCAGTTCGAGTACGTCCTGGTTGGCGAGGATAGTCTTGAGCACGGCGATGGACGGACCGTCCGCAATGGCTTCCATCGCGGCGGCCAGCGCCTTGTCTGTGTCGGAGACTTCCTCGTGGCTCAGGTCGTACGGGTACTTGACGTCGTAGTGCAGCTCGCGCTCTGATTTCTCGGTCTTTTCCGCGCCATTTTCCGGGGAATGCGTCGCAGAGATACGCGCGTTGGTAGCGGCAGGCGTCACGTCTTTGAGGTCGTTCAGCACGTCGAGCACGGCGGCGTCGGCCCCGGCGGCCAGCAGCGGCACGCCGAACTTCTGGTCCTCGTGAGCAGTGGAGATGTACTCGTGGCCGCCGGCGTGGACACCGACGGTGACGCGCAGCATCACACGGGCGCGTTTGCCGAGCTTGCGGGCGATGGCAGCAACGCGCTCCGGCTCGTCGGGCTCGTCGATCACGATTTTGGCGAAGCCCTGTTCGATGGCCAGCGCGATTTCCTCATCGGACTTGTTGTTGCCGTGCAGCACCAGACGACGTCCGGGGACGCCAGCGGCGAGGGCGATTTTCATCTCGCCCATCGTGCAAGTGTCCACAAACATGCCGGCCTCGGTGACCAATCGCACGACTTCTTTGGACAAGAACGCCTTGCCGGCAAAGCTCACGTGCGTAGTGGAGGTGTTGAATGCTTCGGCGGCAGCGCGCACGAAGTGCCTAGCACGTGCGACTACTTCATCAGTGTCGATGAGATAGAGCGGCGAGCCGAACTCGTCAAGCAGCGATTCGGCGGTACGACCATGAAATTCGATGGAGCCTTCGGCATTCACAGCCGTAGCGGCCGGCCAAATTGGAGAAATAGGCATAATCACATCTTTTCGGGGGCGGTGACGCCGAGGAGGTCGAGGCCGTTGGCGATGACCTGCTGGACGGCGTCATTGAGCTTCAGGCGGGCGGCGGCACGGGCCGGCTCCGGGTTCTTGGCGATCTCCAAGGCCTTGCGAGCTTCGTCGTCGCCACGGGTTTCCGGATCAGTCAGGGCCATCGGCACCACGCGCTCCACGTTGTACCACTTGTGATAGGTGGCGGCCAGTTCTTCGAGGTAACGGGCCACCTTGTGCGGCTGGCGGTCGTCGGCCGCAGTGGCGATCACGCTCGGGAACTGGGCGAGGGCGGCAAGTACCTCGCCGTCGGCCTCGGTGTCGAGCAGGGCCAAGTCGGCACCCTCGTAGCTGATGCCGGCAACGGCTGCGTTGCGGTCCACGTTCTTGGAGCGGGCGTGCGCATACTGCACGTAGTACACCGGGTTGTCGTTGGTGTGCGAGGCGAGCAGGGCCAGGTCGATGTCGAAGTTCTGGTTGTAGTCGGAGCGGGCCAGCGAGTAGCGGGCGGCGTCCACGCCGACCACGGAGACCAGATCGTCGATGGTCACGACGTTGCCGGCGCGCTTGGACATGCGCACGGGCTTGCCGTCCTTCATCACGTTGACCAGCTGGCCGATGAGAATCTGCATGTTCTTGCCGGGCTCATCGCCGAAGGCCGCGCACATGGCCATCATGCGGCCGATGTAGCCGTGGTGGTCCGCGCCAAGCATGTAGATGGCCACGTCGGCCGAGTTTTCGGCGCGATGGCGCTTGTCCCAGTAGTAGGCGATGTCGGCGGCGAAGTAGGCGAACTCACCATTGGACTTGATGATCACACGGTCCTTGTCGTCGCCGTGCTTGGTGGATTCAAACCAAGTGGCGCCGTCCTTGTCGAAGATGTCGCCGCGGGACTTGAGCTCTTCGATGGCGGCGTCGACCTTGCCGTCGGCGTACAGGCTGTTTTCATGGAACCAGACGTCGAAGTTCACGCGGAAGTCCTTCATGGACTTCTGAATCTCGTCGAACATCATCGGTACGGCGCGCTTGCGGAATTCCTCGCGCACTTCGGTATCGGCCTCGCCGAGCGGTTCACCGTCATCGTTCAGGCCCTGATCCTGGTGGGCCAGTGCGGTCAGGTCCACGCCGTCGGACTCGGCTTCGGCCTGAACACGGGCGGCGATCTCGTTGATGTAGGCACCCTTGTAGCCGTCGCACGGGGTTTCGGTCTGGTAGCCGGCCTCACCCAAGTTATTGGCCTCGGCCCAAGCGGCGACCAGCGACTTGGCGAAGCGGTTGATCTGCTCGCCGTGGTCGTTGAAGTAGTATTCGCGCACCACCTTGGCGCCGTTGGCCTCGAGCACGCGGGCCATGGCATCGCCGACGGCAGCCCAACGGGTGCCGCCGATGTGAATCGGACCGGTGGGGTTGGCGGAGACGAACTCGAGATTCAGGGTCTGGCCGCCCAGATGGTCGTTGCGGCCGTATTCGTTGACCTTGTTGAGATGCTTGTCGGCGTCGGTCACGGCACCGGCGGCGAGTACGGTGTCCACCACGGCGGCGGCCGAGGCGGAGTCAAGCGTGATGTTGATGAAGCCGGGGCCTGCCACCTCGACCTTGGCAATGCCGTCGGCTTCAGCGAGCGCGGCGGCGAACGGCTCGGCCAGATCGCGCGGCTTCATGCCGGCCTTCTTGGCCAGCTGCATGGCGATGTTGGAGGCCCAGTCGCCATGCGCACGGTCCTTCGGGCGCATCACGGCGAGCTTGTCGACGGGCGGAATCAGCTCGTCGGTCAACGCGCCGGCCTGGCCGGCGGCGACGAGGTTGTGGGCAATGCTGGAAATCAGTTCACTTAAGGCTTCAGGACTCATTCTTCTAAGGATACTGAGAACGGCGACACTTGCGCCCTGGTATGCCTATATGCTGCCCCTGCTGGCGGGGGCAAGCACACAGCCGAAAGATACCAAGCGAAAAAGGGTAGGCGACAATCGCCGGAATCGTTGGAGGCTCGCCGAAACCGCTATACATACCGTCGGTCGGTATGTATAGTGATCTGCAACATCAAGCACAGTAGGGAGGCCACCATGGCACGTAACGCTCACCCCGAGGTGACGCGCACCCGCATCCTCGACGCCGCACAACGGCTGTTCATGGCCCAGGGCTATGAGCACACCTCCATCCAGAACATCGTGGACGAGCTCGGCGACCTCTCCAAAGGCGCGATCTACCATCACTTCAAATCCAAGGAAGCCATCCTCGAAGAGCTCATCAACCGAGACAACAATATGCAGGACGACTTCAACGAATCCGTCATGAATCGCACTGACCTTACCGCCCTCGAAAAGTTCCGCGTGCTATGGCGGCATTCGATGACCGAGCAAGACCACGTGCAGATCATGCGAGCCGCCATGCCGATGCTGAGCGATCCGGTTTCGTTCGCCGCGAATATGCAGGTATGGAGCAAGCATCTGCCCGAACGCTTCCTGCCGCTGATCGAGGCGGGCGTCAAGGATGGCTCCATCCCCACCGAGTATCCGCGCGAGGCCGCCGAGCTGCTTTCGTTGCTGCCGAATTATTGGCTGATGCCGTATTTCTACCCGGCGACCCTGCCCGAAATGGAGCATCGCATCCGCTGCTTGGCCACCATGCTCGACGCGATCGGCGTGCCGATTTTCGATGACGAGCTCATCACGGTCGCCGCGAAGGGCATGATGACGTTCGCAGGGGAGCCGGAGAAAGGCTCAGAATGAATAGCACAGTGAAACCCGAGAATGACATCGCCGGCACCGCCACCCAACGCCCGCTGCTGTCCCGCGACTTCGTGCTGCTGGTCGCCGGACAAGGCATCTCGCTGTTCGGCAATATGATGCTGCGATTCGCGATGTCGATGTGGGTGCTGGACAAAACCGGCTCAGCCACCATCTTCGCCTCGGTGCTGGCCATCTCCATCGTGCCGACCATCCTGCTCTCCCCGTTCGGAGGCGTGCTGGCCGATCGCGTCAACCGCCGCACCATCATGGTGGCGCTCGACGCCATCTCCGCCGTGCTCGTGCTGGCGAGCGCCATCGTCTTCGCCACCACGGGCTTCCATATCGTAGCCATCGCCACCATGCAGGTGCTGCTCGCCGTGCTCGGCGCCTTCGAAACCCCGACCGTGCAGGCCGCACTCCCCCAGATGTTCCGGCAGTACGGCCCGGCCACCATGCGCCAAGGCATGGCCGTGATCAATCAGGTCCAACAACTAAGCAGTCTGCTGCCGAGCTTCCTCGGCGGCGTGCTGTATGCGATGTTCGGCATCCGTCTCATGATGATCATCGCCATCGCAAGCTTCGCCGGCGCAGCCGCGCTCGAATGCTTCATCCGCCTCAGTGCCCCGGATCGCGGCGACGAGGAGCTGCCCACCCCACTTGAAGACCTCAAGGCAGGCGTGCGATTCCTCATCAAGGACCGGCCGAACGTGTTCAGACTGCTGTTGTTCGCGGCGGCGCTCAACTTTGTGCTTATCGGCTATTCCGGCGTCGGCTTCCCGTACACGATTCGTACAGTGCTCGGCTTCGACGCCACTGTCTACGGCATCGCCGACGGCCTGATCGGTGTTTCCGGCGTGGCGGGCGCATTCATCGCCGGCCTGTTCGCCGCCAAGCTCACGATGCGCTGGCTGCCGGGGCTGATGGCGACGCTTACGCTGGCCATGGTCCCACAGGGTATTGTGTTCCTGCTGCCGGTCGACGCATGGACCAAACTCGTGGTGCTGATCGTATTCACCTGCGGCACGATGGTCGCCAGTTGCTTCACGAATCTCATCGCCGTGCCCGCCATCCAGCTCAGTACGCCCGAGGCAATGGCCGGCAAAGTGATGTCCATGGCCGCGGCCGTGAGCATGTGTGCCCAGCCGCTCGGCCAGATGGTGTACGGCTGGGCCTACGACCAAATGCCGGTCGCCATCGTGCTGTTCATCACCACCGCCCTGTTCGCCGTGCTCACCGTGCTGATGGTTCCGCTCGCCAAGCAGTTCGAGGACTGACGATCGGCGCGCACGCCACATCCTGCCGCCCGGCCATAATTGAATCACCGCACGAAAAGGCACGAAAAGGCACGAAAGAGGTACCTATGGCCACGCTCAACCCCCAATCATTGGTCACGTTGTGGCAAATCGAACAGTATGGTTCGTTCTCCGCCACGGCCAAGGCCACGGGTTGGTCGCAGCCGGCCATCAGCCAGCAGATCAAAAAGCTGGAGGCACAGTGCGGTTCGACTCTGGTGCAACGCACCTCGCATGGTGTGGAACTCACCGCCACCGGTTCGATGCTCGCCCGCCACGGCGAGGCCATCGCCGATCGGCTGGAGCGGGCGGCCCGTGAGGTCGAGGATTATCGGCATCATCGGTTTGCTCACCTGCATTTGGTGGCCCCACCGTCAATCTGCTCTACTATCGCGGCCCGTACCGTGGTCAAGCTCAGTATGTTCACGGACATCGAGCTGAGCCTGATTCAGATGGAGCCGCCGGAGGCGATCGGTCTGATTTCCCAAGGCAAGGCCGATGCCGCCGCCGTGTTCCGGTACAGCAGCATCCCGAACTTCCTGCACATCGGCGACGATCTGACCTTCCAGTCGCTGGGTTACGATCCGATGCGATTGTTGGTCCGCCGCTCCAGCGACATCGCCAAACGATTCGAGGAGACCGGCGAACCCGTGCCGCTGTCCGCCGCCAAAGACGAGCATTGGATCGCCGGCTGCCCCACCTGCCGCGCAAATTTGGTGAAACTGGCCACCCGTGCCGGATTCAAGCCGGATATCCACCACTGCACGGATGATTACTGGGCCACGCAGAACCTGGTCGAGGTTGGCATGGGCGTCTCGCTGGTGCCGGCGCTCGATACACATATCAATCTGCAAGGCGATCTGGTGGCCTGTCCCATCGCCGACGATTTTGCGGCGCGCGAGGTCGGCATCGTGACTCGTGCCGGCGACCATCGTCCCGCGCTCGGTTCATTGCTCGAAGAGCTCGAGCGCACGTCACTCAAATATTTGAGTGCCAAGTAGTCGGACAGCGATAAGCAAGCTTGCGAACGCCATCACGATTTCGGGGAGCCAGACCGTTGAGCAGCCCTTCTGTACCAGGAACAATGACATGTTATGAGCATGAACAACGTTTCCCAGTCAACGACTTTGAGCAGCGCAACCGCCGGTGCCTCTTGCTTTGATGCCAATCACATCGACGTGACGACCATCGAAGATCTGAAGCAGGTCGGTTCGGACAAATGGACCCGCTACCCCGGCTGCATCGGCGCATTCATCGCCGAGATGGATTACGGTCTGGCGCCGTGCGTGGCCGAAGCCATCGAAGAGGCCACCGAACGTGGCGCGCTCGGCTACATTCCCGACCCGTGGAAAAAGGAGGTCGCCCGCTCGTGCGCCGCATGGCAGCGTCGATACGGCTGGGATGTGGATCCGACGTGCATCCGTCCGGTGCCGGACGTGCTGGAGGCGTTCGAAGTGTTCCTGCGCGAGATTGTGCGCGCCGGCAACTCCATCGTGGTGCCGACTCCGGCCTATATGCCGTTCCTGAGCGTGCCGCGCCTGTATGGCGTGGAGGTTCTTGAGATTCCGATGCTGTGCGAGGGCGCCGGCGAGAGCAGCGGGCGCAATGATGAATGGCTGTTCGATTTCGACGCCATTGAGCAGGCGTTCGCGAACGGCTGCCATGCCTTCGTGCTGTGCAACCCGCACAACCCGATCGGCAAGGTATTGACGCGCGAGGAAATGCTGCGATTGTCCGATCTGGCCGCCAAGTACGACGTGCGTATATTCTCCGATGAGATTCACGCGCCGTTCGTCTACCAAGGCCACACGCATGTGCCATTCGCCTCAATCAACTGGCAGACGGCCATGCAGGCTTTCACCTCCACTTCAGCCTCGAAGTCGTTCAATATTCCCGGCACCAAGTGCGCGCAGGTGATTCTCACCAATCCGGACGATCTGGAACTGTGGATGAGGAACGCGGAATGGTCCGAGCACCAGACGGCCACCATCGGTGCCATAGCCACCACTGCGGCCTATGACGGCGGCGCGGCATGGTTCGAGGGCGTGATGGCGTACATCGAGCGCAATATCGCGCTGGTCAACGAGCAGATGCGCACGAGATTCGCCAAGGTGCGCTATGTGGAGCCGCAGGGCACGTATATCGCGTGGCTGGATTTCTCGCCACTGGGCATTGACGACCCGGCCGACTATTTCTTCAAGAAAGCCAATGTGGCGTTGACGGACGGCCGCGAATGCGGCGAGGTCGGGCATGGATGCGTACGCATGAACTTTGCCATGCCCTACCCGCTACTGAAGGAATGCTTCGACCGCATGGCCGCCGCACTTGAGGCGGACGGGCTGTTGTAAAAAATTGTGGCTCCCCTCAAAGAGGGGAGCCGCGGAACGGCCGAATTAATCGAAGTCGGCACCCAACGCTTCGAGTTTGCCGCGGAAGTCGGCGTAGCCTCGGTCGATCAGGCTGATGCCGTGCACGTCCGAGGGGCCTGACGCGGCCAAGGCCGCGATCAGATGGCTGAACCCACCACGCAGGTCCGGCACGTCGATGTCGCGTCCGGTCAGCGGGGTCGGTCCGAAGATCACGGCGGAATGCTTGTAGTTGCGCTGCCGGAAACGGCACGGCAGCGAGCCCAGGCACTCGCGGTACAACTGGATGGTGGCACCCATCTCGACCAGCGGCTTGGTAAAGCCAAAGCGGTTCTCGTACACGGTCTCGTGCACAATCGACAGGCCATTGGCCTGGGTCAGGGCCACCACGAGCGGCTGCTGCCAGTCCGTCATGAACCCGGGATGCACGTCCGTCTCGATCGCCACGGGCTTCAAGTCCCCGCCCGGATGCCAGAAACGAATGCCCTTGTCGGTCACTTCGAACTTGCCGCCCACCTTGCGGAACACGTTGAGGAACGTAATCATCTCCGGCTGGGTGGCACCCTTGACGAAAATGTCACCGTGCGTGGCGAGCGCGGCGGACGCCCAGGACGCCGCCTCGATGCGATCCGTCAGCGACGTGTGCGTGTACCCCTGCAGTTCCTTGACACCCTCGATGCGGAAGGTGCGATCAACGTCCACAGAAATGATTGCACCCATCTTCTGCAGCACGCACACCAGATCCATGATCTCCGGCTCAGTGGCCGCGCCCGACAGTTCGGTCTTGCCCTCGGCCAGCACGGCCGCCAGTAAAGTCTGCTCGGTGGCGCCCACCGACGGGTAGGGCAGGTGGATCTTCGCGCCGTGCAGGCCGTTGGGCGCGGTGATGTGGATGCCGTCCTTGTGTTCCTTGTCCACCGTGGCGCCCAGCTTGCGCAGCGTCTCCAGATGGAAGTCAATCGGACGTCCGCCAATCGCGCAGCCGCCCAACGCGGGAATGAACGCTTCACCCAAACGGTGCACGAGCGGGCCGGAAAACAGGATCGGGATGCGCGACGAACCGGACAGTGTATCCACGTCGGCCACATCGGCCAGCTGCACACGCGAGGCGTCGATGGCCACAATGCCGTTCGCACCGTCCACATCCACGTCCACGCCGTGCAGACGTAGCAAATCGGACACCACATGCACGTCACGAATCTCCGGCACGTTCTTCAGCACCGACTTGCCCGGTGCCAGCAACGCGGCGACCATCGCCTTGCTCACGAAGTTCTTCGCGCCACGCACCTTGATCGTGCCATTCAAAGGCTTGCCGCCCTCGACATGCAACACGTCATCCGGATTCTCAGCCACGCCACTCTCCTCAATCAATCAAGATTCAAAAAATGCTACCGTCCAGTTTGCCATAAGCCATGTGCCGACTCCGTGAAATGCACCCCAGCCGAACTTTGATCACCGTGCACAACGGATCCCATACCCCCGTCGAATCAAACCGATAACGTGATCTTCCTCACATTTGCCGCCACGGCGTTCTCCATACTTCTACGCTACGATTCAGGGCAATGGCATCAGACGCCATGTCCACAAGCAAAGGAGCATTCATGACCACAGTCGCCGTCATCGGCTGCACGCACGCCGGCACGTTCGCCACCACCTCGATTCTCACCGAGCACCCCGATTGGACCGTCCATGTTTTCGAGCGCAACGGTACGCTGTCCTTCCTCTCCTGCGGCATCGCCCTGTGGGTGGGCGACCACGTATCCGACCCGAAGAAAATGTTCTACTCCTCCCCTGCCGCTCTGGCCGAAGCCGGCGCGACCATGCATATGCGCACCGACGTGACGTCCGTGGACCTCGACGCCAGAACCCTCACCTACCGCGCGCTGGACGAGGCCGGAGACCCCGCCGAACAGACCCTCGCTTTCGACAAACTGGTCGTGACCACCGGCTCGCGCCCGGTCATCCCGCCGATCCCCGGCATCGACAGCCCGCATGTGCTGCTGTGCAAGAACTGGGATCACGCCATCGCCATCAAGGAAAAGGCGAAAACCGCCAAGTCGGCAGTGGTGATCGGGTCGGGCTATATCGGCGCGGAAATCGCCGAGCAGTTCAGCGTCACCGGCGTCAAGACCACGCTGGTCGACGGCCTTGATCGCCCGCTGGCCAATAATTTCGATAAGACCATCACCGATCAGGTGGCGGCCGCGTTCGAGGAGCACGGCGTCACGCTCGCGCTCGGCCAGAAGGTGGTCGAGTTCCGCGACAATGACGACGACACCGTCACTGTGGTCACCGAAAAGGGCGAGTACACGGCCGAAATGGCGATTCTGGCCGTCGGCTTCCTGCCGAACACCGACCTGCTCAAGGGCAAGGTGGACATGCTGCCGAACGGCGCGATCGTGGTCGACGACTACATGCAGGCGTCCGCGCCGGGCGTGTACGCCGCCGGCGACTCCGCCACCGTGTTCTACAACCCCACCGGCCAGCACGATTACATTCCGCTGGCCACCAACGCGGTGCGCCAGGGCCTGCTGGTGGGCCGCAACATCGAGACGCCGACCGTGAAGTACATGGGCACGCAGGCCACGTCCGCCGTGCAGCTGTACGATCTCTCGCTCGCCGCCTCCGGCCTGACCCGCGCCGGTGCCGAACGCCGCGGGCTCACGGTCCGCGAGACCTCGCTCACCGAGGATTATCGCCCGGACTTCATGCTCACCACCACCCCAGTCACGTCGATTCTGACCTGGGACCCGGAAACCCGCAAGGTCAAGGGCGGCCAGTTCTGTTCCAAGGCCGATATCTCCGGCGCGGCAAACGTGATTTCCATGGCGATTCAGGCCGGCTTCACCATCGACCAGCTCGCCAACGTGGACTTCCTGTTCCAGCCGAACTTCGACAAGCCGGTCTACTACGTCGGCGCCGTGGCCATGAAGGCGGCGGCCGAGTAAGACGGCTGTACCCACCGCAAAAAAGAAACCCCGGCGTGATGGGCGCCGGGGAGAGAAAGGAGAGAAGAAGAAAGAGGTTAAGTTATGCAGCTTGTTCGGCCGTGATTACATATAACAGCAACAGTTTCAATGCAACATGGGCACTGTCTGGGAATCGTCTGGGAATCACGGCCCGTACAGGCTGTTGCTTGTTTTTGGAGCCGATTTACCGGCTGGCCTTGATCTTGTGGGCCAGTTCGGCGTCCCACATCGCGCCGGTGGCGGACATCACCGAGTCCGCGCCGGCGTCACGGTACGCCTGGTAGTCGGCGGGCGAGACCACGCCGCCGACGCCGTTGATCGCGAAATCGAGCCCGAGCTTTTCACGAATCGCGGCCAGACGGGCGACCATGTCGAGGCCGGCGCCACGAATCGCATTGCCGCACACGCCTGAGCGATCGCGGCCCGCGCCGGGCAGGGCCTGATTGCCATTGGCATCGACCAGTTTGGCGGAAATCGTATTGATGGTGCTGAAGCCCTGCACGGTGCCGTGGCCCACGGTGGAACGCACCATAAGCTCCAGAGCGTCGTCGCTGGGGATGTAGGCGAGCTTGACCATCAGCGGGATGTCGCCGATCTCCTGCTTCACGGCCTCGGTGATGCGGCCCACGAGCAGCGGATTGTGGCATAGCAGGCGGTTGTGGCCCTCGTTGGGGCAGCTGGTGTTCATCACCATGAGCTTGGCACCGGTCTCCTTGACCAGGCGGGCGGTAGTGGCATGGTCGGCGATGTATTCCTCCTCGCTCATGCCCTCCACACGCGAGCCTTGGAAGCTCGGGACCAGCACTTGACCGGGACCGGCGGCCTCGATGGCGGCGCGCATGTCCGGCTGCCAGACGTCCGGGCTTTGCGAGGGCACGCCGAAGCTATTGGAGATGGAGATCGGAGTCTCGTAATTGGTGTCGGCGAGCACGCCCTCGTCCAGTTCGGCGCTGCCCGGTGTTAGTGAACCGTCCGCCGACTTGGGGTGTACGGCGAGCACGTTCGGGAACGGGTTGCAGCCCCAGGCGCGCGAACGCACGGTTTTGTAGGTCGCCAGATCGAAGCCCATGCGGAAGGCGGCCGTGGTGAAACGGCTGTTGAGCAGCGGGCCTGCGGGAATGCCGAAAGGCAGGTTGACCGGCTGGCCCAAAAAGGTGGCCAAGGCACCCTCGGAGGCACCCTCGCTGGTGGTTCCGGCGGCATCGGCACCGTTGCCATCCTTCAGCGCCTCGGCAAACGCGCCGAACGGCCCTTGCTCATAGTTGTCTTCGTAGCTGCGGCTGACATCGTAAAACGGCTCAAAATCACTCATGCTTCAACGATAAGCCAACCTGCATGCGCACACGCACACTCAACCCATCATCGCGCCGACAAACGAAATAATGGCGAAAGCGGCATTGGCTACCACAAAGATGATGAACGTCGGAGCTGCCCAGCCAAAGTACGTGTCTGGAATACTACGATTCGTACGGTGATATTGGCGCATCTCTTTGCCGTATATCACGAATATGATAATCGATCCGATCACGCCGATCACAGATAGCGACAATGAGAATATCAAATATGCGTTGTCATCAAGATAGTTGCCGGCAAGGGTATCGATGGCGCCGGAAAGAATCGCATTGTTGAAGATGTGCAGTGCAATCGACCAAACCAACGAGTATTCCATGGCCACGAATCCCAGAATCAGGCCAAAGAGGAACGCGAATGTGCCTTGCACGCCCATGCCCAGCACGATGAACATCAACGCCCAGAGAGGCTGCATGCGCCCGCCGCCATATTGGCTGATGTGGCCAAGCTGATTGGGCTCCCCGTACGAGTCGCGATGCTGGCCACCAAGCCAGAATTCGCAGGTGAAGATGTCACGGTGGCGCATGAGCAGCAGAAATCCGAACGCGACGAACACCGATATCAGGCTGATGATGCCATCCCACTGCACGCCGGACAAATCGCTCGCGGTTATTACGCCGACGATAATGGTGGCGACCATTGCGCCCAAGAGCATCATGCCTTCATAGGCGAGAGTCAGTCCCATTACACGATTGACCACCTTGCGACGCCACGTGCGCCATACACGGCGAGGATCGATCGGCATGACCACGGGCATTGCTGCGGGCATCGTGGCAGGCATTGCGTTGGGCATTGTGACTGGCATTGCCGGAGCCGTTTGCACGAATGGTTGCGGCGCAGCGGAATAGGGTTGTGGCGCGTAGCCCACTGGTTGAGCGTAGTACGGATGAGCGAGGGGCTGTGGAGCCGACTGTTGCGCCGGGTATGGGGAATAGGCGGATTGCGCCGGATACGTCGGCTGCGTGGGATACATCGGCTGGGCAGGATACGTAGGTTGGACGGGATATGTCGGGTATACGAGCTGCGCGGCGTATTGTGCAGGCTGCACAGCAGGTATTGCGGCTTGCGGCACAGGTTGTGAAACACCTTGTGAAACAATCCGTGGAACACCCCGTGAAACATCTTGTGGAGGTAGCGGTTGTGCCCATGCCTCCGGCTGACCCGCATATTGCGGCTGCATACTCGGCCCAGGCTGAACATACTGTGGCGTCTGTGGCATCGGCGTCTGTGACTGTGCCGCAGACTGCGGTGCCGGTCGAGGTGGCAACGGTTGCGCTGACAGCGATTGCGCCGGAGCCGTATCGGAATCGTTCGACGGATTCATGCCATTCATGGTCATGATGCTCAACCTAACCGTCATTACTGGATGAATCGTGATTATGTCCACAAATGTGTACGAATTCAGGCACAGTATTTCGAACGCTAGGACGGAGTTCATGAGTGTTGAGGAAAGCGCCGCCACGCCGGTGTTGGTGGCTGCGGTGGATAACGACCGTATGGCGTTGTTGGCACTGAAGGGAATATTGCCGCAACTCCTGCCCGCCGCGCAATGGATGTGGGGCGCGGGCACCAGTGAGACCTTTGTTTGATGCGATGCGAGCGACCCAATAATCTCAATCAGACACAGAGCCAACGGCCCTGGGCCTGCAATTATGGACTCGCCTTTCGGCGAGGCTCAATGCTGGCCTCGCTGCTGTCGCAGCTCGGCACAGGGCCTGCTGAAAGCCCACCGGGCTTTCAGCAGGCCGATCGCGGCTAAATAATGCCGCGATCGGCCAACGGCCCTGTCCAGTCTGCGTCCTCAGGCTCGCGGGCGGACTCGATTCTTTCTTCGGCCCAGTGTTTGGCGGGGATGGTCTTGGGCTTGAAGGGGAACTTTTCGGCGCGCATCTTTTCGTAGGCGGCGATGTCGTCCTCGTGCTGCAGCGTCAGATCGATATCGTCGTAGCCGTTCATCAGACGCCAACGCACGTAATCGTTGACCTCGAACGGCAGGGTCACATCACCGCAAGTGACGGTGCGAGTCTCCAAAGACACGGTCATCTCACGGCCGGGCTCTTCTTCCAGCAGCTTCCACAGGAGCTCGACGGACTCCTGCGGCATAATCGCGGCCAGCACGCCGTTTTTGGCGGTGTTGCCGTAGAAGATGTCGGCGAAGCTCGGCGCGATGACCACGCGGAAACCGTAATCGTGCAGCGCCCACACGGCGTGCTCGCGGGAGGAGCCGATGCCGAATTCGGGGCCGGCGACCAGAATCTGGCCCTTACCGGCGTATTCCGGCTTGTTGAGCACGAAGTTCGGGTCTCGGCGCCATGCGTAGAACAGGGCGTCATCGAAGCCGGACTTGGTCACGCGCTTCAAGAACACAGCGGGAATGATTTGGTCGGTATCGACGTTGGAGCGGCGCAGCGGCACGCCCACGCCGGTCAGTGTGGTGAGTTTTTCCATAACAATTTTCCTTTCGGGGATCTCTCCCCCAGTCAGTCTTCGACTGACAGCCACCTCGTCAGAGGGGGCTCATGTGTATTGACTCAGAGATCGGCGGGGGACGAGATTGTGCCGCGGATGGCGGTGGCGGCGGCTACGGCCGGCGACGCCAAATGCGTGCGCGAGCCCTTGCCCTGGCGGCCCTCGAAGTTACGGTTCGAAGTGGAAATCGAGCGCTCGTTCGGTACCAGCTTGTCGGGGTTCATGCCCAGGCACATCGAGCAGCCGGCATTACGCCATTCGGCACCAAAGTCCTTGAACACCTTATCGAGGCCTTCCTTCTCCGCCTGCAGACGCACACGGGAGGAGGCCGGCACCACGAGCACGCGGTGAATGTTCTCGGCCTTGTGGTGGCCCTTCATGATCGCGGCGGCCTGGCGCAAATCGTCGATACGACCGTTGGTGCACGAACCAATGAACACGGTGTCCACGGCGATGTCCTTGATCGGCATGCCCGGCTTCAAACCCATGTATGTAATCGCACGTTCGGCGGCGGCACGCTTGGTGGCGTCGGCGATCTTGTCCGGTTCCGGCACGGAGGCGGTGATCGGCAGACCTTGGCCGGGGTTGGTGCCCCACGTCACATATGGACCAAGCTTGGTGGCGTCAATATCCACCACCTTGTCGAATACGGCATCGTCATCGGTCTTCAGCGTCTTCCAGTACGCCACGGCCTGATCCCACAGCTCGCCTTCCGGCGCGTGCGGACGGCCCTTCAGGTACTCGAATGTGGTCTCGTCCGGCGCGATCATGCCGGCACGCGCACCGGCCTCGATGGACATATTGCACACGGTCATACGTTCGTCCATGGTGAGGTTACGAATCGCCTCGCCACGGTATTCGATCACATAACCCTGGCCGCCGCCGGTGCCGATCTTGGCGATAATCGCCAGAATGATGTCCTTGGCGGTCGCGTCCGCGGGCAGCTTGCCCTCGACGTTGATGGCCATGGTCTTGAACGGCTTCAGGGACAGCGTCTGCGTGGCCATCACGTGCTCGACTTCGGAAGTACCGATACCGAACGCCAGCGCACCGAACGCGCCGTGCGTCGACGTATGCGAATCACCGCACACGATGGTCATGCCCGGCTGGGTCAGGCCCAGAATCGGGGCGAACGCGTGGACGATGCCCTGATCAGCGTCGCCCAGCGGGTGCAGGCGCACGCCGAACTCCTTGCAGTTCTTCTCCAAAGTCGTCAACTGCAACGCGCTCGTCTCGTCCGGGTTCGGGCGATCGATATCAACGGTCGGCGTGTTGTGATCCTCGGTGGCGATGAGCTGATCCACGTGACGCGGCTTGCGGCCGGCCAAGCGCAGGCCCTCAAACGCCTGCGGGCTGGTGACCTCATGCATGAGCATCAGATCGATGTACAGCAAATCAGGAGCTCCGTCGCCGCCCTTGCGCACCAGATGATCGGCCCAGACCTTCTCGGCCAGTGTCGTTCCCATAGTGATTCCTCCAAAAAATTCCGCGCGAGGTATTGTGTTCGCGCCTTGTTCGTGGTATTAGCCTATGTGCTTGCGATGGGCCCGGCCATGAGCATGCCGGATATTGAGATACGGTCAAATGATGGCCTCAATATGACTCGGATCCGACTCGAACATGACCTAGTCATGACTCGGTTCCACTCCAGACATGTCTCTTCGGCGTCCAGGAACGCCGCTTCAACTTCACGGCCACCCTGTGAGACACTTCCCCAATTTGCTATTTCACTATGTGAGATGGCATAATCGCCCTTATTATGACTGATTCCCAAGAAGAGCCATTGAACAACAGCTTGACCGAGTCCGAGCCGGTCGAAGACACCACCGCCAAGGACGATGGGGAAATCCATTCCGGCGTTGGCGTCCTTGATAAAACCGTAAAGATTCTTGACGCACTGGAGTCCGGCCCGTCCACGCTGGGACAGCTTGTGGCCGCCACCGGTCTCGCTCGACCGACCGCACATCGTTTGGCTATTGCACTGGAACGCCACCGTTTCGTACTGCGCGACCAGCATGGCCGATTCGTACTCGGATCCCGTTTCGCCGAACTTGCCGCCGCAGCAGGCGAGGATCGTCTGCTGACCGCCGCCGGCCCGATCCTGCAGACCCTGCTCGATCGCACTGGCGAGTCTGCGCAGATTTACCGCCGCCAGGGCGATCAGCGCGTGTGCATCGCCGCTGTGGAACGCACCTCCGGCCTGCGTGATTCCATTCCCGTGGGTGCCATGCTGTCGATGGAAGCCGGTTCCGCCGCCCAGATTCTTCTGGCTTGGGAGGATTCCGACCGTCTGCACCAGGGATTGCGCCACGCCAAGTTCACCGCCACCAAGCTGGCCGCCGTACGCAAGCGCGGCTGGTCCGAGTCCGTGAACGAGCGCGAAGAGGGCGTGTGCTCGATTTCCGCCCCGATCCGCAACGCCTCCGGCCAGGTCATCGCCGCCATCTCGATTTCTGGGCCGACCGGCCGCATGGGCGCCGCTCCCGGACGCCGCTATGCGCCGCTGGTGATGGCCGCCGGCAAGTACCTCACCGAGGCACTGGTCAAAGCCGTTCGCTGAAACATACCAGTCAATCCAACCGATAGCCCAACCGGCAGAAATCCCGCGAGGTATCCGTCGAGACGCGGGATTTCTGCCACTAATACACAGCGGAAGGCCCCCGAAACCCCGAATACTTCGCGCCGCTTCCCGCCTCTATCAGGAACAGTTACCTGAATAAACCGGACAGTTGACTCCATAGCGACGGCTTGCGCAGCAAATCATCGCCCTCACCCTCGCCAGGCGTGGTCTGGTTCACCGCATAGGTGTAGGCGCGTTTGGAACTGGGCTTGCCCACCAGTTCGCCAAACTCCAGCAATTGCGTACGCGGCTCGTAAGGGTGACGGATATCAAATTCGATCAATCGCGTGGCACGTTTGGCCGGAGCCGGTCCGTACGTATTGAATCCGCAGGTTGGCGTAGCGATAAGCAACAGACCCTCATGTTCGCCGACGAAACCGTTACGATGATCATGACCAGCTACGACGCCGAAATACCCCTCGCGCAGCAATTCGAATTCGCCTGACGTATCAGGGCAGGATATGCCTTCTCCCAAATATCCGCCGGGCTGGGTTTGCAATTCGTCCAGCACGTAGTAGGTATCGGCGTGCGAACGATAGCCCTGCATGGCAAACGCCGCGTTGGCCGCCACCGGCTTCAGCACGTTGTAATACTCGGGCATCGGCATGTGCTGGAACACCATTGATTTCGCACCGATACGGTCGGGCACGGCGTTCAGGAAGGCGAGCGCTGCGGGCGATGGTGCGCCGAAGCCGCCGCCATGCACGTAATCGCCGGAGTCAAGAATGACCAGACCCAGCACATTGCGCGTATGGTCAACGTCCATAACCGGCAGCGCGAAGGTGCCTGGTTCACCGGAACCCACTGCGGATGCGGGGGAAGACACAGCAGAAGGCACAACAGCATCGGCACCAGCATCGTCAACGACGCCCAACGTATCAGCCTTCGCGGTAATCCCCGCACCGGAGCCAGTGGCACCAGACGGCGTCTGCACAGCGCCACCCGCTCCACAGGTATATGCAATCTGGTTCGGCAAGGTCTCACTCGGCGGATTGACACAACCGGGGAACTCACGATAGATACCGTCCAGTTCCGCATTGCTTAGCCCGCATTGGAAATCATGGTTGCCATACGTCACAGCCCACGGAATGCCGCGCGCCGCCAACGGCTCAGTGAACTGGCCAATGGCCTTGCGCACCAGCGCTCGGGTATGGTTCAGCGCGGATTCGGCAATAGGTTCGTCACACCAGCGACGTTTACGGAATGAATCGGCGAACGCCGGATCGTAGCCGGCGATCTGGTTGCCGGAGAAAATCACCAGATCAGGCCGTGTGGCATCAAGGCTGGCCTCAATCAGGGTGATGGTGTCTTTGGAGACTTTCGGCCCATCCTGAATGTCGGCAATCTGCAGCACGCGGAACTTGCCGGAATAGTGGAATTGCAGTCGTCCGAGACGCGCAGAGATAGAGACCGGACGGCCGTCTTCGGCATCGGCCGGCTTGATACGAGGTTTCGACGACATCCCCTCTGGCGTACGCTGTGTTTCCGTCATGCCCTCCACTGTACACACAAACGAAAAGGCCCGCCGGAGCGGGCCTTTTCTACAAGTTCAACTACTGGAGCAGAATCTCTGCACAACATCATCGTTGTAACGGTAAGTCTTTCCAATGCCCGTCCAACGTAACAGTCCTCGTGACCATACACTATTTGTGGGCTCTGCTCTGTTCAGTTGTTCTTGTACCTCATAATCTATTCATCACTCCCGTTTCTCGCAACCTGCAGAGAGTCGTTGTGCGTTTTTTATCACAACTGTTCAATCGCACTTTCTGGCTATCGGAAAACGAGCTGAACCGTTCACATCGAACCCGTCCGATGTTCGATTTCGTTCGTTTCACCGCCGCTCACGGCGTGTCGCGAGCGACGCTAGCACACTCAAAACCAACCAACACCGAACTAACATGAACACCCGTTGAATTCTGGCGCGTTCAGTCGTTTTCCGGCCACGCCAAAGCTTACGATATAAGCTATGGCACAGATATTTGACGCACCCTCGAAGGCAATTCTGCGCAGCCAAATCGCAGAGCATATTGCCGAAAACGACAACAACGACCGCCGCGTCGATCAGGAAGGCGAGGCACCGCTGCCCAAGGACCGTTTCTTCGACCGCGAGCTCAGCTGGCTCAAGTTCAACCAGCGCGTGCTCGAATGTGCGGAGAACGAAGACATGCCCCTGCTCGAGCGCGCCAACTTCGCCGCGATCTTCGCCTCGAACCTTGACGAGTTCTTCATGGTCCGCGTCGCCGGCCTGAAGCGCCGTATCGACTCGGGCATCGCCGTGCCGTCTGCCGCCGGCCTGAGCCCGCGTCAGCAGCTGCGCGCGATCAGCGAGACCGCACACCGTCTGCAAGACGAGCACGCACATTACACGATCGACACCATTCTGCCGGAATTGGAGAAGGAGCGCATCGTCCTGCTGACGTGGGACAAGCTCACATCCTCCGAGCAGGAGCGCCTCTCGCGCTACTACCGCCAGCAGGTGTTCCCGGTCCTGACGCCGCTCGCCGTGGATCCGGCCCACCCGTTCCCCTACATTTCCGGCGGTTCCATCAACCTGGCCGTGATTGTGGAGAACCCGGCCTCCGGCAAGTCGCACTTCGCCCGCGTCAAGATCCCGGGCAACCTGCCGCGCCTGGTGCCGGTGGACGACATGACCGATGAGGAGTCCAAGGACGAGCGTTACGGCTTCATCGCCATGGAAAAGCTCATCGCCGCGCATCTGGAATCCCTGTTCCCGGGCATGATCATCAAGGAAGCCCGCTCCTTCCGCGTGACTCGTAACGAGGACATCGACGTGGAAGAGGATGACGCCGAGAACCTGCTCAACGCCATGGAGAAGGAGCTGCTGCGCCGCCGCTTCGGACCGCCGATCCGTCTGGAGATCACGGACACCACTAGCCCGTTCCTCTCCCAGCTGCTCGCCGACCAGCTCGGCGTGAGCCAGGACGAGGTATACCGTCTGCCCAGCCCGCTGGACCTGACCGTGCTCTTTGAGCTCGGCAGCGTGGACCGCCCGGACCTGAAGAACCGTCCGTTCGTGCCGACCACGAACCGTCAGATCGCCGAGGTCGAGTCCTCCCGTGCGCAGGACATTTTCGCCGCCATCCGCGAGCGCGACATCCTGCTGCATCACCCCTATGACTCCTTCTCCACTTCCGTGCAGGCCTTCCTTGCGCAGGCCGCCGCGGACCCGAAGGTGCTGGCCATCAAGCAGACCCTGTACCGCACCAGCTCCAACTCGCCGATCATCGACGCCCTGATCGACGCCGCTCATGCCGGCAAGCAGGTGCTGGCTTTGGTGGAAATCAAGGCTCGTTTCGACGAGGACGCCAACATCGCGTGGGCCCGCAAGCTCGAACGCGCCGGCGTGCACGTGGTGTACGGCATCGTGGGCTTGAAGACCCACTGCAAGCTCATCGAGGTCGTGCGTCAGGAAGCGGACGGTCTACGCCGCTACTGCCACGTAGGCACCGGTAACTACAACCCGAAGACCGCGCGACTGTACACCGATCTGGGTCTGCTGACCTGCGACCCGGTGGTCGGCCAGGATCTGACTCGTCTGTTCAACCAGCTCTCCGGTTACGCGCCAAAGTCCAGCTTCCACCGTCTGCTGGTGGCCCCGCGCACCGTGCGCACCGGTCTAATCCAGCGCATCCGCCGCGAGGAGGACGCCGCCCGCGCCGGCAAGGAGGCCTGGATCAAGATCAAGGTCAACTCCATCGTGGACGAGAAGACCATCGACGCCTTGTACCGTGCCTCTCAGGCCGGCGTGAAGATCGACATCGTCGAACGCGGCATCTGCGCTCTGAAGCCCGGCGTTCCCGGCCTGTCCGAGAACATCCGCGTGCGTTCGATTCTCGGCCGCTTCCTGGAGCACTCCCGCATCTACGCCTTCTGCAACGCGGACGGCCCGCAGATCGGCGAGGGTCCGGCTTCCGGCCCGGAGGTCTACATCGGTTCGGCTGACCTCATGCACCGTAACCTTGACCGCCGTGTGGAGGCTCTGGTGCGTGTCACCGCCCCGGAGCAGGTCGACGGGCTCATCAAGTACGTGGACCTGCAGATGGCCGACTCCACCATGAGCTGGCACATGCAGCCCGACGGCACGTATGTGCTGCACACCAAGGACGACGAGGGCCGCCCGCTGGTCGACAGTCAGGAATATCTGATTCGCAAGCACCAGCGCCGCCCCAATTCGCACAACTGATTTCATTCGATGCTCCCTGTCAGCACGAGCTGACTGAGGGTGGTTACGATGCCCGGCTCCTCTTTCGAGAGGATGCCGGGCATCGTTGTTCAGCGCGCAAAAACTACGTAGCAGCGGTCCAACGTGACCTACAATACAAGAGATGGGTACGAACAGTATGAGACGAATCGTGGAAGCCGCCGGCGGTATTCTGTACCGGTGGAAGGATGATGCCGAGCCGACGCAGGCATCGTCTCCATCAGCGAAATCCAATATTGCCACCGATGGCACCATCATCGCGAATACCGCGGATTCTGACGGCAAGGCCACGGCAGCACACGGCGCATCGGACGCGGCTCCCACCCCGGACCCGGCGCAGGCCGACAGCCCGGCCGCGGCGGACAACGTACTCAACCGCATCGAACTGTGCGTCGTGCATCGCCCGAAATACGACGACTGGAGCTGGCCGAAAGGCAAGGTCGACCCGAACGAATCGCACCGGCATGCCGCCGTACGCGAGATCGGCGAGGAATCGGGCCTGTCCGTGGAACTTGGCCCCTATCTGGGCGACATCGAGTACCCGCTGTCCGAAGAAGGCAGCAAACAGCGCCATACCAAGGATCGGTCGGCGGATACCAAGCATATCCAGTTCTGGATGGCCACGCCGATCAGCGCCATCGACAACCTGCGGCGTACCCATGCGTTTGGCCCGGTGCATCGGGCGGACATCGGCGAAATCGACGAAGTTTTGTGGCTGACGCCGGCCGAGGCCCGCAAGAAGCTCAGCCATTCCACCGATAAGGACATCCTCGCGCTATTCGTTGATCGGGTGCAGGAGGGCGCGCTTGACGCCGTGCCGGTGATTATCGTGCGCCACGGCAAAGCGGAAGCGCGCAAGCTGTGGAAGGGTTCGGACGCGAACCGTCCGATCACGCCGCGCGGCGCGGCTGCGGCATACGCGCTGAACCGCGAGCTGGCGTGTTTCAATCCGACCCGACTGGCCACGTCGCCTTGGGTGCGCTGCCAGGAGACGTTGGAGATGTTCGCGTGGCAGACCGGACGAGACATGGTTCATCTCGATCCGCTCACCGAAGATGCATACGCCGCTGCGCCGGACACCGCATGGGAGTGTCTACTCAGCGAAATCGAGTTCGCACTTGAGCGCCGTCAGCCCATAGCGATATGCATGCACCGGCCGGTGATTGGTGGTATGTTCGGACACCTGCGCAGCATGTGCGTTGCGCCGTCTCTGAGCAAACGCCTGATCGCCAAGACACCGTTCATGCCGACCGGCACGGCGGTGGCGCTGTTCGTCACTCCGACGCCTCATGGTCCCAAAATCATCGATATTCAGAAGGTTCAACCGCTTGTCTACTAGACCCGCATTTCCTGATTCATCCAACTCCTCGGCCGCTGCCGCTGCAGCTCATGCCGCGCACAATGGTGCCGCCGGCAGTCTGGGCCCGGGCTTCGGCTCGTTGCGTGCGGCCGGAGCGGCATTCGGACCTGCTCGCATGGGTTCTTCACGCCCCTCGCGCCCGGCTCAGCTCGACCCGGCTGTGGCCGATGGATTGGCCGGTGGCATGGACCCGCAGGCGTTGAGCGAGATGAGTCATCTGTCTGCTGCCGCATTGCTGGATCGTGTGCGCCATAGCGAAGACCCGGCGGTTGTTGAGCGGGTGCTCACGTTGGTGGAGACGGTCGGCGTGGATGAAATCGCCGAACTATGGAGCGATGCCGAGCCGGATTCGCTGCCTGGTGTGCTGTGGCGACTGTATATGTTGCGTACGTGGATGCGATCGAATCGCGACTCGATCGCGCATCTGTGGCGCTTGGGTGAGCCGGTGGCCACTACCGCCTCCGCCATCGCCGGCGTGGATCAGGCTCCCAGTGAAGATGACATCGTGCGATTGGCCGATTCGATTCTCTCCGGTGCTTTTGTGGGCGATTTTGCCGTGGCGCTTGAGCGCGCGGCGGCGTTTACCGATGTGGTGGCGTTGGGCTTGCGCGTGGAGGCGCGGCGCATGGTGACCCGGGCCGAGGCCAACGGCGCCTTCTCCTCGGATGCCGATGAGAAGGCCGTGCGCACCAAAGCCGCCCGCCTTATGCACACCGCCGGCAGCCTCATGGCCACCGCCAAGGATTTCCAGCACGGTGCCAACCTCTGGCGTCGCGGACGGTTGGAGTAACCCCGTGACAGCTCCCTCTGATGAGGGAGCTGTCACGGGCGATGCCCATGACTGAGGGAGAAACCCACCGACCGCACCCCAACAATCAGCTACCGGCCAACGCCACCCCTTCCCCGGCGCGGCGAGACCCATCGCAAGCTATACTAAGTATCCGCGTCGGACCGTGCTTAAGCCCCGGGCTCCATTTTTTGCCGCCGCGAGCGGCCCTTGCGCCGACAGGCGCTTTCGCGGTTCGGCGCTTCTTTTCTTTTACCAGATTCACGCCCCGAGCGTTGCGATGGGCACGACCAGTATGCCGTCATTGCGGCGATAGGCCTTCCCACCTCGGCCGGTAAGGAACATCATGAATTCGGGGTCTCGGACCTGAGCCATGGGATTGCCGCAGATTTTGTTGCGGAAGGATTTGAGCTTATCCGCATTGTCATCGTTCACCTTAAGGTCACTGAGTTTTATTTCGATGGCACCCCACCTGCCGTCAGACAACTCGATAATGACATCAACTTCAAGCCCCTTGTCATCGCGGTAATACGCAATGCGATTCCCGGCACCCGGCATAGCCGACAGATATACATTCAAATCACGAATGCACAGCGTTTCAAACAGATCGCCGAGCGTCTGTGTATCGCGCATCAGAGTATTCGGCGCGGCACCTAAAACCGCAGCAGGCAACGAAGGATCCACGAAATATCGCTTGGGCTTGGTTCGCACACGACTCTTTGCGCGGAGTGGCGGTTCCCAACCCTCCAAATCCGTCAGAAGGTACAAGTCCTTGAACATTTCCAAATAGCTCTTCACCGTCTGCGTATCCGGCTCACGCCGCTCATCGCCATATGCCATATCCGCAGCCAGCGTCGCATATTTTGGTGCCTGCGAGATGTTCACGGCAAGAGCTCGCATCAAGGCTCGTGCAGTTTCAGGATTCTTCTTCATCTTCGGCACGCTGATATCCAGCACACTTGCGATATATTCGCCCGGGATTTCCAAGGCGAATTCATCGTCTAGCTCAAGATTCGCGGGCCATCCGCCACGGCAACACCATCTGGCGATGTCTTCGATACTCGTATTGCATTCGGCAGGCTCGAATTTCCCCTCGAACAAATCGGATAGGCTGACCGCGCCCGTGGATTCTCCGGATTCAGCCAAGCTCATGGGCCACATGCGCAGACGAGCAATGCGACCAGTGCCGCTGTGATGAATGGCGTCACGATCCTTTGGAATAGCCGAACCTGTAAGAATCAGCTGCCCCTTGCGGTTCGCATTGTCATCTATATGGCGACGAGCGGCATCCCAAATTTGCGGTACATCTTGCCATTCGTCCACCAGATGGGGCTCCTCCCCCATCAGCACCAATGCAGGATCGGTTTGGGCGGCCGCGAAAACTGCCACATCATCCAGACGATCAACGCTTCGAGACCGGGAGAGCGCGGTCCATGTCTTGCCGCACCATTTCGGCCCAACGATTTCCACTGCACCGAACGCCTTGAGCAGTTTACTTAATCTGCTATCTACCACGCGTGAACGATAATCAGGCCTGGTCAAGGTACCATCGCGACCACTCAAATCGTTCATATTGCAGCCTTTCCCAGTTCTATCGTTCTAACAATATAGATTTTACACCAGTTTCATTCCCGATTTTACACCTATCTCATTCCCGGTTTTACACCAGTTTCATTCCCTGTTTTACACCGTGTTGTTTTTTACGCTTTACCCTCTCAGAGGTATCAGAGGCAGATCTCGGCACGGACAGGGCATTGTCCTGCTGCAACTGGCCTATCGCAGCAAAAAGTCGAATCACCCACAAATCCAATCCGATAAGCAAGCCGCGCCATTACCAATTCGGCAGGTCGGCAAACTTGGACTAGGCTGGGAATCATGGAACTCCATGTTTTGAATCATCCGCTGGTCGAGCACAAGCTCACCGTGCTGCGCGACAAGAACACCCCCTCCTCCACCTTCCGCGAGCTCGTCTCCGAACTCGTGATGCTTGAGGCCTACGAGGCCACCCGCAACCTGTCCGTGGTGGCCGCGCCGATCGAGACGCCGGTCGCCCCGATGACCGGCAAGAAGCTCGCCTCCCCGCGCCCGATCATCGTGCCGGTGCTGCGCGCTGGCTTGGGCATGCTCGACGGCATGACCCGCCTGATTCCGACTGCTGAAGTCGGCTTCCTGGGCATGAAGCGCGACGAGGAGCACCCCACCCAGCAGGTGACGTACGCGAACCGTCTGCCCGAGGACCTGTCCGGCCGCCAGTGCTTCCTCATCGACCCGATGCTCGCCACCGGCGGAACGCTGGTCGCCGCCACGCACTACCTGGCCGAGCGCGGCGCCAAGGACGTGACCGCGATCAACATCATCGCGGCCCCCGAAGGCATCAAGTACGTCGAGGAGCACATCGACCCGTCCATCGACTTCAAGGTCGTGGTGTGCGCGGTCGACGAACGTCTTAACGACAAGTGCTACATCGTGCCGGGACTCGGCGACGCCGGTGACCGTCTCTATGGCGTAATTGACTGATTTCCCTGGCTCCCCTCCCCGAGGGGAGCCAACATAACGGAACATCTATGCAAATCGACATTATTGCGCCGGGGCGCGTGAAGGAGCGTTACCTTCGCGACGCCATTGACGAGTATTCCAAGCGACTTTCGCGCTACTGCAAGCTCAACATCATTGAAGTGGCAGATGAGAAAACGCCTGACCATGCCTCCGAAGGCGTTGACCGACAGATCAAGGCCAGAGAAGGCGAACGCATCGCCAAGCATCTGAAGGACGGCGCGTTTGTTATTGCCCTTGCCATCAATGGCAAGCAGCTGTCCAGTGAAGAATTGGCCGCCAAAATCAACGACCTTGGATTGCGTGGCACCAGCCATATTCAGCTGGTCATCGGCGGTTCAATCGGCCTTGACGACGCGATTCTGCGTCGTGCTGATTTTCTGCTGAGTTTCTCGAAGATGACGTTCCCGCATCAGCTTATGCGCGTGATTCTGCTGGAGCAGATCTATCGCGCTTATAAAATCAACGCTGGCGAGCCGTATCACAAGTAAAACGCCATACCTCATGGGGCGGGAAATCCCCCATGGGGCGGTAATTGCCCCATGAGGCGGCAAAATCCTCATGGGGCGGTATGCCAAAATGGCTTAATTCCGCGGTTTCACATATTCTTCAAACCGCCCCATGGGCAAGTTACCGCCCGATGAGCCTGTAACCACCCCATGGGCGCATCAATAACGCCCTCAACCTCACACTGCGTCGGGGACGAACGCTTCGAAGATGTGGCGGTCGAAGTAGGGGGCGCACTGGGCGAGTTCATCGCTGCTGCGCACGGTCCATGAAACCGGCATCGCACCCATCGAACGAGCGAGCTTGACTTGCGGCGAAGCGCCACCGGTCCAGTCATAAGCCACGAAATCAGGACGAGACAGCCAGTCGAACGCCAGTAAGCCGGCGGCCCATTCAGCCGCACCATTCTTGCTCAGCTTCGCCGGCCAGCTCAGCTGACCGCGGCACACCTCAGGGTGATGCTCCTTGTACCAATTCACCGCGCCCGGGTGGAAGGATTCGATCACGTACGGGCCGTCATACGCCTCAAGCAAGGCGTGGCCCTTTTCCATGAGCTCTTCGCTACGCTCATCCCAAGCCCTGTTGTTGCTGAACTTGTATTCCACAATCAGCGGAGCCTGGCCGGCCACCACGTCCAGCACATCGGAGAACAGCGGCACATGCTGGTAGTACCCCTTCGGCGCGGCGGACGGCGTGACCACCAGCGGCGGGTTCGCGTCGGCACCCGGCAACGGTTCGGCCTTCAAATCGCCTGACTCGCCGTTCGGGAAGAGCGGAATACGGGCGAGTTCGTCGTAAGTCAGGTCTTCGATGCGGCGCGGATCGCCGGCCACGCGCAGCAAATCGGCGTCATGGACCACGACCACTTGACCGTCGAGCGTAAGCTGCACGTCGAGTTCGATGCCATAGCCGGCCTCGCAGGCGGCGGCGAATGCGGCCAGCGAGTTTTCAGGAGCGATCGGACCGGTCATATCCGCACTGCCGTAGCCGGCCTTGACAGCCATGCGACGGGCAAGCGACACATAATCATCGTTTTCGGCGATGGATCGCTCAGTGGTATCGGCTTGGGCGCTGACCGAATTATCCCCACCATAATCAGCGATATCGGTATAGCCGACCAAACCAGAACCCGCATCGTGCAAGCCACGATGGGCATACCATACCTTCGGAATGGAGGGCACGAAATTACGACGCTTGTCATTGAACGTGCGCGGGGCCACGGCCCACACGGCAGCACCGGCGGCGGCCACGCCTGCCAGCGCCACGTTTCTCCAGAGCTTCGACGACATTGGAATCCTTCCTGTTGGGCTGCCTCTAGCCTAACGCTTCTGCCAGCCATTGTGGAGTGGTTGGATCATCCGGTTTCAGCGCGCGGTCCAGGTGGTTGGCGCGCAGTGGCTCCCAGCTGAAATCTGCCAGCAGATCGGCGGGTTTGCAAGGAATTGGAGTGGGTTGCCGACGCAGCAGCCAGGCGCAGTATCCGATGATTTGCTCGGGGGTTACGTTGCGGGCGCGCAAGGCTCCCATATCCAGCGAACGTTCGCGCTTGGCTAAACGCCGGCCGGCCGCATTGTCGATAAGCGGCAGGTGCGCATACTCGGGGTGCTCGGCGAGAGGCTTTTCCGTGTTGCCGCATTCCGGCTCAAAGCCGCCAGCCAACAGACACTGGCGAATCCAGATTTGCAGCGCGGTGGAGCGCAGCAGATCACGGCCGCGCACGATATCATCAACACCCATATCGAGGTCATCCACGACCACGACCAGTTGATAGCCGAACAGTCCATCGGCTCGGCGAATCACGGAATCGCCTACCTCGCGGGCCAAATCGTAGTGCTGTGGACTATAGACACGGTCGTTAAAGCATGCGACACCATCAACGATTCCGGCATCGCCCTGCCGTTCCGGCGGCACGGCTCCCGACAGCGCAGCGGAATCGTCAGGCACTGTACGTTGCTTTTCTCCCGCTGCCGATTCCGGCATGGCGATACGGATGGAATGCTGGTCGCCGCGAACCAAACGGGCACGGACCTCGTCGGGATGGTCGTGCAGCAGGCGGCGGCACGTGCCGGGGTACACCATGAAGCCGTCGCCCTCGTTGGGGGCCGAGGCGGCGCGAATGTCGGCACGCGAGCAGAAACAGGGGTACAGCACACCTTGCGAGCGCAGGCATTCGAGAGCGTATTCGTATCGTTCAGTGCGCTGGGATTGGAACATCGGTTCGCCATCCCAGTCGAGGCCAAGCCAATGCAGGTCATCCATCATGAGCTGGTCCGCACCGGCGGCCACACGCGGCTTGTCCACGTCCTCGATACGCATCAGCATGCGGTCGCCACGCGAGCGGGCCGAAAGCCATGCACCCAACATGGCGTACACGTTGCCGATATGCATGCGCCCCGACGGCGTCGGCGCGAATCGTCCAGTCACTGGTCCTCCTCGTATGAAGTTCAGCACCATGGTAGCGAAAAGGCTCTCCTCCTCAGAGGAGAGCCAATATAGTGAAGCTCGCCAGCCCGAACTCCCCTCAGTCAGCTTCGCTGACAGCTTTGCTCAGAGAGGGAGCCAGTGATTGTCACTTGTCTTCGGTGACGTTGCCCACGCTCACGTCCGGATCGTCGGAGACGATCTGGTCGCTCGCCCAAGCGGAGAGCTCCAGATGTTCGCCGCCGGTCTGGTCGACGAGCACGGTGTCGCCGTCGTGGACCTTGCCGGCCAGCAGCATACGGGCCAGCTGGTCGCCCACTTCGGTCTGTACCAGGCGGCGCAGCGGACGAGCGCCATAAGCCGGGTCGTAACCGGTGTTGGCCAGCCATTCGCGAGCCGAGTCGGTGACGTCCAGCGTGATGCGGCGATCGGTCAGACGCTGAGCCACGCCAGCCACCTGGATATCCACGATGCCGCCAAGCTCCTCGCGCGTGAGCGGGTGGAACATGACGATGTCGTCCAGACGGTTCAGGAACTCCGGCTTGAAGTTCATGTGGACAGCGTCCATCACGGCCTTCTTCTTGGCGTCGGCGTCCATGTCCTCGTTCACGAGGAACTGCGAGCCGAGGTTAGAGGTCATAATCAGAATCGTGTTCTTGAAGTCCACGGTCCTGCCCTGGCCATCGGTCAGGCGACCATCGTCGAGCACCTGCAGCAGCACGTCGAAGATCTCCGGATTGGCCTTCTCAACCTCATCGAACAGCACCACGGAATACGGGCGGCGGCGTACGGCCTCGGTCAGCTGGCCGCCCTGCTCGTAGCCCACGTAGCCCGGCGCCGCGCCAATCAGGCGCGAGACCGAAGCCTTCTCCATGTATTCGGACATGTCGATGCGGACCATGGCCTTCTCGTCGTCGAACAGGAAGTCGGCGAGCGCCTTGGCCAGTTCGGTCTTGCCCACACCGGTGGGGCCGAGGAACAGGAACGATCCGGTCGGACGGTTCGGGTCGGAGATGCCGGCACGCGAACGGCGCACCGCGTCGGACACGGCGGCGATGGCTTCCTTCTGGCCGATCACACGCTTGCCGAGGTAGTCCTCCATGTGCAGCAGCTTCTCGTTTTCGCCCTGCATCAGGCGGCCGACGGGAATGCCGGTCCAGTCGGAGACGATCTCGGCCACCGAGTCGGCGTCCACACGGTCCGGGACCATCGGCTCATCGGCCGGGTTGGCCGCGCCGGCATCGGCAGATTCGGCATCCGCGCTTTCCGCGGCGGCGAGTTCCTTCTGAATGGACGGAATCTCTCCGTACAGAATCTTCGAGGCCTCCGCCAAGTTGCCTTCACGGGTATACTTATCCGCCTGCACGCGCAGGTCATCGAGCTTGGCACGCAGGTCGCCGACCTTGTTGTGGCCGGCCTGTTCCGCATCCCAACGCGCCTTGAGGCCGCTGAGCTTCTCACGGGTGTCCGCGAGTTCGGCTTGCAGCTTGCCCAGACGCTCCTTGGATGCAGGATCCTCGGCCTTCTTGAGCTGCATTTCCTCCATTTCAAGACGGGTCACCTTGCGCTGCAGTTCATCGATCTCCTCAGGCGAGGAGTCGAGCTCCATACGCAGGTGAGCGGCCGCCTCATCGACCAGGTCGATGGCCTTGTCCGGCAGCTGACGGCCCGGAATATAACGGTTCGAGAGGGTCGCGGCGGCAACCAGCGCGTCATCGCCGATCGTTACCTTATGGTGCGCCTCGTAACGCTGCTTCAGGCCACGCAGAATGGCGATGGTGTCTTCCACGCTCGGCTCGCCCACGAACACCTGTTGGAAACGGCGTTCCAATGCCGGATCCTTCTCGATGTTCTCGCGGTACTCGTCCAGCGTGGTCGCGCCGATCAGGCGCAGCTCGCCACGGGCCAGCATAGGCTTCAACATATTGCCGGCATCCATCGAGCCTTCGGCCGCACCCGCGCCGACGATGGTGTGGATCTCATCGATGAAGGTGATGATCTGACCATCCGCATTCTTGATTTCGTTCAGGACGCTCTTCAGGCGCTCCTCGAACTCGCCACGGTACTTCGAGCCGGCCACCATGGAGCCCAAGTCAAGGGAGATGAGCTTCTTGCCTTGCAGGGTGGTTGGCACGTCGCCCGCCACGATACGCTGGGCCAGGCCTTCCACGACGGCGGTCTTGCCGACGCCGGGCTCGCCAATCAGCACCGGGTTGTTCTTGGTACGACGGGAGAGGATCTGAATCACGCGGCGGATTTCCTGATCACGGCCGATCACCGGGTCCAGCTTGCCTTCCTTGGCGGCGGCCGTCAGGTCGGTGGAGTACTTCTCCAGGGCCTTGTACGAGCCTTCCGCGTCCGGGCTGGTGACCTTCGCGCCGCCACGCACGCCGGGTACGGCCTTGCGCAGGGAGGCTGCGGTGACGCCGTTCTTCTCCAAGATTTCGGCCGACTGGTTCGGCTTGCTGGCCGCGATGCCGATAAGCAGATGTTCGGTGGAGACGTATTCGTCGCCCATCTGCTGCATTTCCTTCTCAGCCTGGGCGATGGCGGCGGTCAGCTGGCGGCTGGCCTGTGGCTGCGAGGTGCTGGATCCGGATGCGCTCGGCAGCGCGACCAAAGCGTTGCGCACCGCCGCGCCGATGGTCTGCGGGTCTCCGCCCGCGGCTTCGATCAGCGAACGCACCACGCCGTTCTCCTGGCGCAGCAGCGCGTCCATGACGTGCAGGGTTTCGACCTGCGCGTTTCCTGCGGCGGACGCACTCTGAATCGCGTCGCCGACGGCCTCCTGGGCCATAGTGGTGAACTTCTGTTCCATATCGTATTCCTCCATATCATGCGGTCTGCGCAGTGCGGCTCGCGGGCTTCGAAAGCCCTGCGAGCGTTGCGACAGACCGCAGCTTGTCGTTGTCTGATATGGTCAACCGACCTGGAACCCATTCTATTCCCAAAACTTGAGTGCATATGACTCAAGTTTTGGATTTTGGTGTGGAGGGTGACTAGCAGCCCCCTCTGATGAGGAAGCTTGGGCAGCCGCTACTTCAGTGCGCCGACGGCGGATTCGGCGGCGGCGAGGACTTCGCCGGAGAGAATCGCCTCGGCCACGCCCTCAATCTGCGGGGTGGTCCAGGTATCGCGTACGTCGGGGCCGATTTCGTTGGCGTACTGGCGCACCACGCGGTATACGGCGGCGCCCGCCGCACCCGGACGGTACGGCTTGCGGAAGTCGAAGGAGCGGCAGGAGCACAGCAGTTCCACGGCCAGCACGCGCGCAAAGGCCGGAATCGACCGGCGCAGCTTGCGGGCGGCGGCCCAACCCATCGACACGTGATCTTCCTGCATGGCGGAGCTTGGAATCGAATCGACCGAGGCAGGCACGGCGTTACGCTTCATTTCGGAGACGATGCCGGCAGCGGTGTATTGGGCGATCATGAAACCGGAGTCCACGCCCGGGTCACCAGCCAGGAACGCCGGCAGGCCGCGGTTGCGCGCCACGTCAAGGAAGCGGTCGGTACGACGCTCGGAGATAGAGGCTACGTCGGCGGTCGGAATCGCTAGGAAATCGAGCACATAGGCCAGCGGCGCGCCATGGAAGTTGCCGTTGGACTCCACACGGCCGTCCAGCGTGACGCACGGGTTATCGATGGCGGAGGCGAGTTCCACGCCCGCCACGGAGGCCGCGTATTCCACGGTGTCGCGGGCGGCGCCGTGCACCTGCGGGGTGCAGCGCAGCGAGTAGGCGTCCTGCACACGCACGGTGGAGCCCGGGCGGCCGGCCTCAATCAGACCAGAGTCCTTGAGCATGCGGGCGATGTTCGCAGCGGAATCGCCTTGGCCGCGATGCGGGCGCAGCGCCTGCAAGTCGGCGGCGAATACGCGGTCGTTGCCGAGCATGCCTTCCACGCTCATCGCGGCGGCGACATCCGCGGTCTTGAGCAGCAGGCGCAGATCGGTGATGGCCATACACAACATGCCGAGCATGCCGTCGGTGCCGTTGACCAGCGCCAGTCCTTCCTTCTCTTTCAAATCGACGGGCGTGATGCCGGCCGCACGCAGCGCTTCGCCGCCGCCGATCTTGAGGCCGTCAGCGTTGCGGGCCTCGCCTTCACCCATCGCCACCAAAGCACAGGCTGCGAGCGGCGCCAAATCACCGGAGCATCCGAGTGAACCGTATTCGTAGACCACCGGGGTGATGCCGGCGTTCAGCATATCGGCGTAGACCTGCGCGGTTTCCGGGCGCACACCGGTGCGTCCGGTGCACAGGGTGCTCAGGCGCAGCACCAGCAGGCCGCGCACCACCTCACGCTCCACTTCCGGTCCGGCACCGGCGGCATGCGAGCGAATCAGACTTTTCTGCAGCTGCGCACGCTGTTCCTTGGGGATGGAGGTGGAGGCGAGCGCGCCGAATCCGGTGGAGATACCGTAATGCGGCACGGTGTCGTCGGCCAAATGATCGATAACCGCGCGACTCAGCGCCATCTCATGCTTCGATTCGTCCGAAATCGCCACTTTGGCACCGCCGCGCGCTACGGCGATAACGTCCTCGATGCTCAGCGCTCCAACACCTACGGTGACCGTCTGCTCTGCCATGCTCATACCTTTCTATATATGTGCCGCATTCCGCATATACGACATATGCGGCACATGCTTCGCCGGGGATCCGCGACTGCCCGCATTCGCTCACCGCACCTGCCCATCAACAGCAGGCGACGCAAACGCGACCAATCGCTCCCCGAGTAATCAAACCTTGGCCATTTCACCTCAGTCGGATGCCCGCCATAAGCCACTTCGTCCATCTTGTGTCTGAAATCTCAGACATGTAAGGTGATGGAAATATGAGCCATGCCTCGCAGCAATACGCCTTCACCGAGCCACGTACCGTCAAGCGGGCGCAGGTGAAGCCATCAGAACGGGAACATCAGACATCATCATCCGCGCCACGTGTCTCGCTGGCTCCGGCGGCCGACCGTACGCTCGACATCCTCGAGTTCATCGCGAGCAATGGTCAGACGCAAGCCGCCACGCTCGCTCGCGAACTCGGCATTCCGCGCTCCACGGTGTACCAATTGTTGGAGATTTTGGAGCGTCACGGACTGGTCACCCGCCTTGCCGAGCAGCGCGCGTACGGCATCGGACTCAAGACTTTCGAGCTGGGATCGGCCTATTCTCGCCAACATCGTGTATCGCAGGTCGCGCATCCGGTGTTGGCGCGTCTTGTTGACGAGACCGGCGAAAACGGACATCTGGCCGTGCTGCACGGCAACGAAATCATTTATGTGATTGAGGAGCGCGCCGCGCATCGCCCGCCGCTAGTGTCAGGCGTGGGCGTGCGCCTACCCAGTCACCTGACCGCCACCGGGCGGGCCATTCTGTCCGCACTCCCCCGCAATCAGGTCCGCGCGCTATATCCCAATCGTCAGGCGTTCACCGACCGCACCGGCATCGGCCCCAAATCGCCCAAGGAGCTGGAGGCAACGCTCGCCGAAACCCAACGCACCGGTTTTGCCGAGGAACACGGAGACGTGACGCCCGGCTTTGATTCATACGCCGTCGCTGTGCGCGACTACAACGACTTTCCCATCGCCGGGCTGGCTCTCACTTTCGTGAGCGGATCGCTGCGCCCCGAACAGGAGCGGTCGCTTAAGACCAAGCTGCGGCTTGCCGGCACGGAACTGTCCCGGCGTCTCGGCGCGGTCGGCAGTTTGACATGAGGATTCGCGAGATCATCGTGCTGGGCTCCTTCGCCCCGATCACGATTTTCTCAACCAAGTTCACCGATTCGCTGACCGGCAACGCCAAACTCGCCGGCTTCTCGCTGACAGTGACGGCCATCATCAGCCTGGTGGTGATGACCGCCCTGCACGCACTTCTGCCGGGAGCGTAAGGCGCGTTCTTGGTTCCCTCAGTCAGCTTCTCCGCCTGGACGGTTCCCCTCAGAGAGGGGAGCCAGAACGAGTCACGCCCGAACGATTACGTTGCGCAGATCACCGATGCCTTCGACGTGCACGATGGTCTCGTCGCCTGGGTCGAGGTGGCCGGAGGCGTTCGGGGTGCCGGTCATGATGACGTCGCCAGGCAGCAGCGTGGAGAACGACGAAATGGCGGCAATCTGCTCGGGGATGCCGTGAATCAGGTTCGCGGTGGTGCCAGACGCCATCGGCACATCCTCGCCGTTCAGCGTGAAGGAAATCTTGGCGTCCTTCCAGTCGAGGTCGTCACGCATCACGATCCACGGGCCAAGCGGACAGGAGGTATCGAAGCCCTTGGCGCGCGTCCACGTGGGGTCGATGCCCTGCAGATCGCGCAACGTCACATCATTGACGCAGGTGAAGCCGAGCACGTAATCCATCGCGTTCTCGACGGTCACGTTCTTGGCGATACGGCCCATCACCACGGCCACTTCCGGCTCGAAGTTCATGTCCTTGGAGCAGGCCGGGTACACAATCGGGTCGTCGGGGCCGATTACCGAGGTGGACGGCTTGGTGAAGATCACCATGTCTTCCGGCGCGTGGGCGATTTCGGAGTGGCCGGCCTCGTGCATGAACTGGGCGTGGGCCTCATAGTTCTTGGCTAGACCGTAAACCTTGGAGGGGATGACCGGGGAAAGCAGGCGGATGCCGTCGCCGTCGACCGGGTAACGAGTGCCGGTGGGCTTGACCTGGTCGCCGGCCAGCGGATGACCGTCGAGTTCGATGAGGTAGTCCTTGCCGTCCGTTTCGTCCTTTTGTACGAAGGCGTAGCGCGGCGAATCATTCAAAGAAAAACGTGCGAGTCTCATGCCTGTAAGCCTACTCCTTGGCGGTTCCTTCCGCAGAAGCATCCGTCCAAGGAGCAAGCAGACCGGCCTTCAATCGACCAAAACGCACGTTCGCTGGGATTGCTACTTTTCGGTCCAGGTTTTGTCATACAGCGACTGGCCGCTTTGCGTGTGCATGATGACGCGCAATGATGCCTTGCCGCTGGAGGTCTTGCACATCGAGCCCAGCAGATTCGCGGTGGATTGATAGGTGCTGTCCATAGCATCCAGTGAGGAAGCGAAGGTATCGCCTAGCGAGGCGTAGCTGTCGTCGAGCACGTACTCGTACACCAAGGTGTCACCGTCGACACGGTAGTTGAAGGTGATGCCGGTGTCTGCAAACGTATCCGCTTCGGATTCAATGGAGTCCTTGAATTCCAAAGAGTCGACGAAATCCTGAATCGAATCGTACAGCCCATAATCGCCGTCGGTTAGATCGTCATGGGTTTCGCCCAACGTGTCGTCCAGCACATCGTCAAGATTATCTTGAGCTTTGCTCTTATCGCTGCTATCACCGTTGCCCGAAGAGGACTGACTATAGAAGGAATCGGTTTTCGCCTCATCTATAGCCTTGCTGGCATACGAGGCACCGCCGACGATCAGCGCGATGACCAGTATTACCTGTATCACCATGCCCGCCGCACTGATGATGATGCCGGCGATGGCCAAGCCCTTGCCCTTGCCGCCCTGTTTCTTAATCTGGTTGAGGCCCACGATGCTCAGGATCAGACCGAGGAGTGAGACAAGGAACGAGCAGATAAAACCGGCAACAGCCAGACCGTTGTACTTCTGGTTCGCTTCAGGCGGCACACTGCCGTAAGAACCAGACCATCCCGGCTGGCCGTTCGGTTGGCCGCCTTGCATATACGGGTTATAGGGCGTTTGCGGAGGCACGGCCCCGCCGCCCGGATATACCGGAGCACTGACGCTGCCGTAGACCGGAGGAACCGATCCGCCTGCCGGAGCCGCCCCCGGATAGGGCGAATTGGGTGCTGCCGGTGCGGGCGCAGGCGCGGGCGCTGCCGGTGCGGGCGCGGGCGCAGCGGCAGGAGTCACTGGTGGCAAAGCCTGCGTAGGCGGTACCGGCTGATTGGCCGGCGCAAAAGGCTGGGTGGGCTGCTCGGCAGGTGTAAACGCCTGCGTAGGCTGTTCAACAGGAGTGAACGCTTGAGTGGGCTGCTCGCCCGCTGCGATTGCTTGGGTCGGAGCATTGTTGGCGGCGGTTCCCGTTTCCGCCGTCATCGCATTTAACGGCTCAGTCGGATTGGCGTCAGCTTGCTGCCACGGCACCTGGCCGTTCGGATTGACATTCGGATCAGTCATGACATGCACTCCTTCAACTGCATCGCACCCCACTTGCGAGATGCGCCCCTCGTCTTACGCGCCACATTGTGCGTTACAGACAACTGTACTCCTCGTGGCGAGCCTTAAGCACCCCAGGAAATTTGGCTTCCAAAAAACACAAAAGCCTGAAACCGGCTATTGCCTCAGCAATATTCAGTCGGTTTCAGGCTCAATCGTTAATCCTCTGGCGAAACGACGGTCTACTTCTTCAGCAGCGGTGCGACTTGCTCCTCGTAAGCGGTCAGGGCGGTGTCGATCACGTTGTGCATGTCGTAGTACTTGTACGTGCCCAGGCGACCGCCGAACACGGTGTTCGGCTCGGCCTTGGCCTTGGCCTCGTACTGGGCGTACAGTGCCTTGTCCGCATCCGTGTTGACCGGGTAGTACGGCTCGTCGCCACGCTCGGCGAAACGGCTGTATTCCTCCCACACCACGGTCTTGTTCGGGTTCTGGGCATCGTGGCGCTCCGGGTTGAAGTTCTTGAATTCGATGGCGCGGGTGTAGGGTACGTCCGCGTCGGAGAAGTTCATCACCGGGCAGCCGAAGTGGTCGCCCTCGTCGTAGCGGACCTCCTTGAAGTCGACCGTGCGCCACTTGAGGTCGCCGAGCTCATAGTCGAAGTAACGGTCCACCGGGCCCGTGTACACCACCGGCACGCCCGCGGCCTTGAGCGCGGTCTTGTTGTACGGCTGGGATTCGTCGAAGAAGTCGACGCCGAGCTCCACGGTGATGCGCGGGTCGTCGATCATCTTCTCCATCCACGCGGTGTAGCCGTCGGCGGGCAGGCCCTCCCACGTGTCCTTGAAGTAACGGTTGTCGTAGTTAAAGCGCACGGGCAGGCGCTTGATGATGGCGGCCGGCAGCTCGGACGGGTCGGTCTGCCACTGCTTGCCGGTGTAGTTCTTGATGAACGCCTCATACAGGGGGCGGCCGATGAGCTGGATGCCCTTGTCGTTCAGGTTGGCCGGATCGGTGCCGGCCAGCTCGCCCGCCTGCTGTTCAATCAGGGCCTTGGCTTCGGCCGGCGTGTAATGCGCGTGGAAGAACTGGTTGATGGTGCCGAGGTTGATGGGCAGCGGGTAGACCTCGCCGTCATGCGTGGCGTACACGCGGTGCACGTAGTTCGTGAAGCTCGTGAAGCGATTCACGTAATCCCAGACGCGCTTGTTGGAGGTGTGGAACAGGTGGGCGCCGTACTTGTGGATCTCTGCGCCGGTCTCCTCGTCCATATACGAGTAGGCGTTGCCGCCGATGTGATCGCGGATATCGATGATGTGCACGCGGGCGCCGGTGTGCTCCACCGCCTGCTGCGCCACCGTCAGGCCAAACAGGCCCGCGCCGACAATTACTAGGTCTGGGTATTGAGTAGTTTCCGGCATGCGCGCATTCCCTTTCATAAAGTCAATATATCAATTATTATGTTCGATTTCCGAGAAAATATCTTACTCACCCAATTGCAAATCGGCAATCTTCCTAGACTGACCAGAAAACTGGACACAATCCAAGACCAGACGACAGACTCAAGGCAATGAATGGCATGTTCTTACATTTCTGCGTCTTTGCCCGGACCCGTTCGCCGCCACAAAGACAGAGCGCAGAACAACGCAACCACCAATATAAGCCCCCGCACTCAGGCAAACCTCAGGTTACGATTGGTAGATATGAGCAATTCCGAACAGGCCCTCGACTCAACCAACGAAGCAGTCAACAAAGCATCCAACGAAGCAACCAACCCATCATTCGCGCCGCAACACATTCTGGTCACCGGTGGCGCAGGGTTCATCGGCGCAAACTTCGTGCACTGGGTGGCGCGCAACCATCCGCAGGCCCACATGACTGTTCTGGATGCGCTCACGTATGCCGGCAAACGCGAGAATCTCGATGGCGTGCCGGCCGCGAACCTGACCTTTGTGCATGGCAATATTTGCGATGCCGAGCTTGTGGAATCCCTGTTTTCTGGGCTGAACCAACGCTCTGCAGCCGCAGTACCCCCGATTGACGCCATTGTGCACTTCGCCGCCGAATCGCATAACGATAATTCGATTCTCGACGCCTCCCCATTCCTCAATACGAACGTGACCGGCACGTACGTGTTGCTCGAGGCCGCCCGCCGCCACGATATTCGATTCCACCACATCAGCACCGACGAAGTGTATGGCGATCTGGCTCTGGACGAACAGCGCAAATTCACCGAAGACAGCCCGTACAAGCCGTCGAGCCCGTATTCCGCTTCGAAGGCGGCAAGCGATCATCTGATAAGGGCATGGCACCGAACCTACGGTGTCAAGGCGACAATTAGTAATTGCAGCAACAACTACGGGCCGTACCAACATGTGGAGAAGTTCATTCCCCGACAGATTACGAATATTCTCGCAGGTATCCGTCCGAAACTATACGGTACTGGTTCGGCGGTCCGTGACTGGATCAGCGTGGAGGACCATTGCACTGCGGTATGGGCGATTCTTACGCACGGACGAATCGGCGATACGTATCTGGTGGGGGCGAACGGAGAGATGAGCAACATCGATGTGCTGCGCATGATTCTGGAATGCATGGGACAGCCGTCAGACGCGTTCGACCATGTGAACGATCGGCCGGGCGGCGATAAACGCTATGCGATCGATGCAACGAAAATCACGCGTGAGCTTGGTTGGCGTCCCCGATTCACCGATTTCGCCGAAGGACTTGACGAGACAATCCAATGGTACCGGGAACATGAGGACTGGTGGCGTCCGGATAAGGACGCCACTGAAGCCAAATACCGTCTCCAAGGCCACTGAGCGAGGCCCCAACCGGAAGAGTTGTGGAGCGTTCGCCGTGTATTCGCATGCGGCAAAGGCCAAAAGCGAATACACGGCACGTGACTCAGTCCCTGCGGAACAGGTCCCTTGTGTAGACCTTGCCCGCCACGTCCGTGAGGTCATCGTTCCAACGGTTGGAGATGATCACGTCCGCTTCGCGTTTGAACGAGTCCAAGTCGTGCGTGACCTTGCTGCCGAAGAAATCGGGGGCGTCGAGCGTCGGCTCATAGACGACGACCTCGATGCCGCGCGACTTGATGCGCTTCATCACGCCTTGGATGGCGGACTGACGGAAATTATCGGAACCGCTCTTCATCGTCAGACGGTATACTCCCACCACAGGTTTGGCGATGCCGTTCGCCTTGGCCCGGTCGACGAGCTCCTCGATTTCGTAGGCGATGAAGTCCTTACGTGTGCGGTTCGACTCCACGATCGCCTCGATGAGGTTCTGCGGCACCTTATCGTAATTGGCGAGCAGCTGCTTCGTGTCCTTCGGGAGGCAGTAGCCGCCATAGCCGAAGCTTGGGTTGTTGTAATCGTCGCGGATACGCGGATCCATGCACACGCCCTTGATGATTTCGTGCGTGTTGAGACCGCGGCTTTCCGCATACGTGTCCAACTCGTTGAAATAGGCGACGCGCAACGCGAGATAGGTATTGGCGAACAGCTTGATCGCCTCCGCCTCAGTGGTACCGACCACCAGCTGGGGGATGCCCCTCGACCCATCCGGGTTGACGCGGTCCTTCTCCTCCGGGGCGGCACCGTGGGCGAGCAGGTCCACGAACGTGTGCGCCGCCTGCACGGCCTCCGCATCATCCTGCGGCGCGCCGACCACGATGCGGCTCGGATGCAGATTGTCGTACAGGGCGTGGCCCTCACGCAGGAATTCCGGAGAGAACAGGATACGGTCGTCGTGGAACCGTTCGCGAATCTGCTGGGTGTAACCAACCGGAATCGTCGACTTGATGACAATCCATGCGGTTTGGTCGTACTTGCGGATCGCCTCGATCGCCGCCTCCACGCTGGACGTGTCGAAGTAGTTCTTCTGGGCGTCGTAATTCGTCGGCGTGGCTATCACTGCGTAATCCGCTCCCGTATACGCCTGTTCCGGGTCGAGCGTCGCCTGAAAGTCCAACGGCCGCTCGCCGGACCGGTCCGCATCGAGGAATGCGGTGATCTTGCTATCCACGATGGGGCTCTTGCCGTTGTTGAGCAGCTCGACCTTCTCAGGCACGATGTCCAACGCGTGCACCTCATTATGTTGCGACAGCAGCAACGCCACCGACAATCCGACGTAACCAGTACCGGCAACCGCAATCTTCACGGGACACTCCTTCTACGATGCGCTACACGCAATTCTAACTACGATTAGTGCGATGCGCAGTCGCCTGCTACTCCTTGCCGACGCCCAAGAGGAACGGACTGGCCGGCAGATTCACCGAGTTGTACAGCATGCTGGAGCTGTTCGGCGCAAGACCCCACAGGTAACACACTTGCGAGATCTTTGTCACCTTATCGGAATGAACGATTACCGTATTGCCCTGTATAGAAGCGTCAGCAGTATAAAACACGCCGTCCTGGCCGGCGACCTCGAAGCCTTGAAGTGGGTTGGAAGCACTCTTGACGAGATTCGTTGCCGTCGCCTTCGTGATGTAATTCGGGGTCATTGCGCGCAGTCCTTTTGCTGTGCCTTCCGCGAATGTCACAGTACCGGTGGAAGCGTCTTCCTCCATCGCCGATGCCCGTCGCGCCAACGGTCCGGACGGCACCGTCGATTCACTCGATTCCCTTGAATCGGTCATCGCCAACCATTGTGTCGCCATACGCGCGGCGAGAATGTCTTTGCCAAGCGGATGGATGACCTTCGACGTACCTTTGTCCGTGTCGATCGAAACAGTCATCGCCAGATGCTCCGTCGTGTTCACTGCCGCACTGTCCAGCACGTCGAGCTGCGCCTGCCGAACGATGGGCGCGTATAGGGTTCCCACTCGAGTATCGTGCGAGCTGTACGCATAGGAACGGCAAATCATCTTCTCCGAATACCGCACGGTACTGGTTGATGAGCACGGCGAAATTACTTTTCATAGCGCAGCGCCGTAGCTTGGGTGGCAGTATCGTCTTCGCCTTGGTGCCACAACACGCCGGCGACACGATATCCGGTCAGCGGTATGACGTGGTTGGCGTAGATACTGCCACCTTTCATATGCAGTGCGATGCCGGTGCCACCCCATGAAATCTGGATGATACCGACAGGCACATTCGGATGTTTCGCCCGCAGTTGCGCGGCGAACAGTTGCGGCAGGTAACCGAGATATTGCGCGTCGGAGCCGGTCGCGGGTGCCCATTTGGTCGCGCTCACCGACCTAAGCGGCAGCGTGACGCTCAGTCCGTTGGCGGATGATTTGTTGGAGCCGCTGGCTTCGGCCGTGCCGGATGCGGCGCATCCCACAAGCATGGTCATACCGACGAGCAACATGATGGCGGCGCACGTTCTTCGCGCCACTGCGAGCGCTCTCATACGAACCATCACGTGGGGGCAACGCACGGATAGCATCACCTGACAAGCTGATTCTTCCGTTCATGATCCAATCACTCATTCGTCTGCCGATTTGTATACTGACTGGTATGGTACAGGCACAAACTTCAGGTTCGGCCACGACGTTCGGCGCGGCCTCCACAGCCCAGCAAAACACGTCGGAAACGCCGGATGACGCATGCTGGGAAACGGTGAACAGGGTCGTTTATCCTTTGCATGATGCCGATCAGACGATGCCGTTGTACGCGGTGAACTGGCATCCCGCGTATTTCGATCCGAGCGTGTTCGACGAGCGCGAGAATCTGTACAGTGCGAATCCGAACGGCATGACGCGTTCCGAGCTCGCGCGGCTCATCGCACAGGGGCGGCGTACGGCGAGCGAGGAGCCGCACGGCTTCGCCGTCGATTCGCGCAATACGGTCACATTAGCGGCGGGCACGCACCTGTCGTGCTGCACGTACTTCAACGCGTTCCCAGCCGGATACTGGCGGTATTGGACGCGGGTGAGTAACGTGCGGTTCTCCGCGTGGACGTCGGGCAAGGGCACGGTGACCGTGTTCCGTTCCACGGCACGCGGCCTGGCGGCACCGGTGCAGTCGTTCTCCATCGACACAAAACATGGCGACGGAGGCACGCAGCGCGTCGAGGCGTTGCTTTCGTTGAAAGGCATGCTGGACGGCGGCTTCTACTGGTTCGACGCTCGTGCGGACGAGGATGCGTCACTGACCGTGGGCGGCGCGGTCTGGCAAGTGCCGGCCTGTGACCGTCGCACGCCGCAGCCGGGTACGGTGTCCGTGGCGATTACCACGTTCAACCGTCCGTCGTATTGTCTGGACCAGTTGCGCGCGATTGCCGGAGAGCCGGAGCTGCGAGTCCGGCTGGATACCGTGTACTGCACGGATCAGGGCACAGATCTGGTATGCAATCAGGATGGTTTCGCCGCGGCCGCCGACGATCTGGGCGGTCAGCTCACGTATCTCCAGCAGGCGAATCTGGGCGGTTCCGGCGGGTTCTCGCGCGGCATGTTCGAGACAGTGAAAGCGGGACGCAGCGACTATACGCTACTGCTCGACGATGATGCGATCAGCGAACCGGAGTCAATTCTGCGCGCAGTACAGTTCGCGGACTATGCGGCACGCCCCGTGCTGGTGGGCGGCGGCATGTTCCATATCGACCACAGGACGGTGCTGCACGTGCAGGGCGAACGATTCGACCCACGTTCGATGTGGATGTACCCGTCGCGAGGCGCGGAGTTCAACCATGATTTTCGCTCGGAACCGTTGTCGGACAGCCCGGCCCTACACAGCGTGAAGTTCTCCGATTTCAACGGCTGGTGGTTCTGTCTGATTCCCACGGAGACGATGCGCGCCATCGGTTTGGGTCTGCCTGCGTTCATCAAGTTCGACGACATCGAATACGGTGTACGCGCGAAAAAGCATGGGTTCCCGACGGTGAGTCTGCCCGGCGTGGCCGTCTGGCATATGGGGTGGCACGACAAGGATCCGGCGCGTAGCTGGGAGGAATACTTCCAAGTGCGCAATCGGTGGGTGTGCGCGTTGCTGCACTATCCAAATGCCGGCAAAGCAAGCGTGTTTCGCATGCTGTATGAGGAAGCGAATCTGGGACTGCGCATGTTGTATTCGGGCATGGCGTTGAGCCAGATGGCCCTCGCCGATGTTCTGAAAGGTCCGGCGTATTTCGTGGATTCGCTGCCGTCGAAGCTGGGCGAGGTACGCAAGGCGCGTTCCGGTTTCGCGGACAGTACCACGTTCACCAGCCCGTTGGATTTACCTGAGCCTGGCGATCATGCCGAACGCGACTGGGCGCCACAGAGCGCACGCGATGTGACAAAGCAAGGTATGAAGGCTGTGTTCGCTGCGCTGCGATCCCGCGTGGACGGTTCCAAGGACGAGGCCCCACAGGTGGCGGTTCCGGCACGGTTCTCCATCTGGCCATCATTCATCGGCGTGCGTTCCGCCTTGGTCACTTCAGCCGATGGGGATTCGGTGGCATGGTTCCGTCGCGATAGCAAGCTCTACCGCCGCAACATGCGCGTGTGCTTCGGCCTTGCATGCAAACTTGCTCGTAACTGGAAACGCCTGTCACGCGAATACCACGAATACGGCGTCGCTTCCATGGACACGTGGGAGCACATCTTCAAAGAAGCAGAGTAGCCGGAACGATAACACGGTGAGAATAGGAATGCCCGTTGTCTTTGGCCACATCGGAGACCAAAGACAACGGGCATTGCCATGTCAACCGGTCAGTTCACTCTGGTTCAGGCTTCAGGCCGCTGCGGGAAATCGACCTTCGGATTGAACGTGATGGCCTTGAGCAGCTGACCGTAGATCTTGCGACGCAACGGCTTCGCGACGCGGCCGCGGCGCATGGCGTTGTGCACCACGAGACAGAAGTAGAGGTACTGCCACACATTCCTGTGATGCAGACGATAGGAGCCTTCGTTGCGGGCGCCGTAGGAGAACTTCCACACGTTCCTGTCGTTTACCATGGAATAGTTGACGCCTTGGTTCATGCCCATGTCGTGCAGCACAATGCTGTCAGTCACTTCCACGCCGGGGCACGACTGTGTGATGCGCAGCGTGTATTCGGCGTCGTCGAACCAGATGAAGTACTCCTTGTACGGCAGGCCGAACGCCTCCATCACCCAACGCGGGATGAGTACAGACACGAACGAGCAGGAGGTGACCATGACCAGATTGTCGTAGCCCATGGCCTGCAGACGTCCCCAATCCCAAGTAGGGATAGGGTTGTTCATTTCGGAGATGGACCCGTCGATGAACTTGACCATGGAGCACACGTACGGTACATCGGTGCCAAGTCCGGCGACCGCATTGTCATAGCCTTCGAGCAGCTTCGCCAGAGCGGCGGGCTGCGGGTAGCCGTCATCGTCGAAGATCCACACGAAGTCGGCTCCGAGTTCGTAGCCTTTGCGCATACCGGCGGAGAAACCGCCTGCACCACCCGCATTCTCCGTCAGCGTAACGATGGTGATACGGACCTTGTCCTTCAACGTGAAGTCGCGTTCGTATTCGGCAAGATATGCAGCGGTATCGTCCGTGGAGGCGTTGTTGACGATGACGAGATGCTCAGGCAGTCGCGTCTGTGCTTCCAGTGATGCGAGGACGTTCTTGAGTTTTTCAAGACGGTTGTAGGTGACGACGATTGCGGCGACCGTAGAGGTATTTGCGGATGGCATGGCTATTTGTTCCATTCGTTGAGAAGCTGGCAGAACAGACTGTTGGCGGTTTGTTTGTGTGAGAAGGTTTCAAGGCGGTTCTTCTCGACCTCCCACAGTTTGTGGCGGTCCATCTCATTGCCGTTGAGATGCATGAGCGCACGTTTCGCGTCATGGATGAACGAGGAGGTCATTCGGCGCAGCAGTCCCTGCGACGGCACGAGGGTTTCCTGAGATCCGACGTTCGCGGAGAGCACGGGGATGCCAGCACTAATGGCTTCGATTGTGGTGAGCGTGATGCCCTCGTTCACGGAGGATACGAGCAGCACGTCGGCATCGGCGTAGGTACGCGATACCGGAATGCTCATGGGACGGCGTTCGATGACATCATCAAGGCCATAGCGTTTGATGAGCCCATCGGTGAAGCTGTCCATATCACCACTGCCGTGCATGATGAAATGGTATTGGCCGGGCGCGGCCTGCTTCATTGCCTTGGCGACGAGAATGAACGCGTCGGGGCGCTTCTGGCGGGACATACGGCCGACGAACGCCACGTTGAACACCCTCGGGTCGCGGCGTTCCGCATAGCTCACGTGTTCGGAGTCGGCGGTGAGTCCGACGAGAGGCGCGTCGACGACTTTGGAGGCGGGGATGTGGTGGATGTCTTCCATCCAGCGCTCCAGCTGCGGGGAGATCACGTGATGCAGGTCGATCCACTCGTCGTGCGCGAGCGATTCACGCGGGAAGCCGCCTTGGAACATGTATTCCACGATGTGCAGCGAATCCACGATCTTGACGTCCGGGAAGTACTTCTTCACCCACCAGGCATTGTCGTACATCCACTGGCAGTGGTGAATCATGATGCCGCGGATGTCGAACTGTTCGAACAGGGCGCGAAGAATCGGGACGTCACCGACGCGGTACTGCAACGGCTGAGTCAGGGGAATCACGAGCGCGCCATCGCAGATGGGATCAGTGATCCATGGTTGGTGACCGTCGGAGTCGGTAAGGACGATGGGCAGGAAGCCTGCTTCTTTGGCGAGCTGAATGGTTTCCATGCCCCAGCGTTCCGCACCTCCGGCTTGGAGCCAGTGCATGGCGACGATAACGGCCTTGGGCGCGTCGAGAATTCGAGTACCCGGCTTAATCTCAACCCATGGATGATGGTTAGCTTCGCTGGCATTCGCCGCTTCAATGGTGAGCGGCTCATACAGTCGCACATTATTCCGAGCCTTCCGCTCTCGTTCCGCTCGTTGCAGTTCACGGATACGGTCAAAGGCGACGGGCCAGCGATATTCAAGTTCGTTATACAGTTTAACGGCACGACTCGCGTTGGGCGCATGTTCCCAGATGTCTTCATCTGTAGCATCATCCGGCGTGAGCAGGATATAACGATCATTGCGATCGACGAGCTGCTCATCCCCAGCAAAGTAGTGAGGAGAGAATACCGACTGCGCGTTCACGGTAGAAGTGGCATCGAACTCTCCAATGGGCTCGCGCCCATCATCCGACGTACATGAACCTCCGAGGGTGGACGTATCCGTCAGACGGGGATACTGCCATTTCTCACCCATGTAAATCCGGTAGTGTAAGGTCCGGCCGGGTTGAATGAGTGAGTGGTAGTTGACCGCCGCCACAACAAGTTTGCGTTGACGGTTGCTCAGCGAGTCCAAAAACTCACATGCGTCTTGATCTAGTTGAGAGAATCGGCACATGAGTTTCATTGTACGCACGCGGGGCGAAGTACGACCATCTACTACCGGCACACGGCCGACGAGCTCGACCTGCCGGACGAGCTGTGGGAACTGGTGCGCGTCAAGGCCAACCTGCTCACCCCATCCAAGAAACCCATCGCTCGCGACAGTGAACCCGGCCAAGCCCGTCCGCCGCATCCACGATATCCAGAACCGGCTCGAGACCATGGCCGCGCCACGCACCGCAAGGCTGGCCAGACGTACGGGCCCGGACATGGCATACTTGAACAAGACGCTCGCAGGGATCGCGGGTGTCGAACCGGAATACAACGAAACCCCCACAAGCCGACAAGGAATAGGATTACACGCTCACTTTCCGATGAGGCACTCCGACCGTGCAGCTTAAGTGGAACTTACTGCACAGATTCATCTTGCTTCATATTGCTGACATAGCCATCAAAACGATTAGCAAACAAATCCGGAGAATCCGAATACCATCTATTGAAATAATCTTTCAAAGTCATAATATCTTCGGCTTCAATAGGGGACACTCTCTCATAAACATGAACTACGACAGGGCCGTCAAACTGAAACGATCGACGTTCAACATAATGACGCCCAAGAAAACTAGAGGAATCCTGCACCAGACTATTGAGTGCAACAACAACTCTTTCGTTCTCTTCATTCATGTGCAAGGAAACTGGAGTAGATGTAACAACAAAACGAGCATCAAAGAATTCAGTATTAAAACCATCACGCGAATCGACATCAGCTGCAATAACAGGAAAAGCTGATCCTACTACATCCGGAAGCAAAGTCGTATCGGCAAGAGAATAGTTTAAGTTAGCACTCGCAGCAGCAAAATATACCGCTTCTCCATTCACGGTCTGCTGACGAAGGTATGTAATCAACTCACGTTTCTGCGTAACATCATTTTGCTTGATAGGACGAACTACACTTTGCTTACCCAGCAGAAGACTAATCTGAGAAGGAACAGACACAACAGAAAACCCTTGCAACAAGGAAACGACTGATAGAGCAACTACTATTAGATTAATGACAGTGCGCACATCACCATTCTTCAACAGATTTACGCATGAAAAGAATGGAACCGAAGAAAAAATTTCAATAAAAAAGAGAATAACATACCAATGCTGTTCTCCAAAGTCCTGAACATGCCAGAATACCACAGAGGACAACACAGCACCCAGAAAGACAGACACGGGTAAAATAATAGACTCACAGAAATCTGTTTTATTCAAAACCGATAGACGAGAATATACGATACACAATATTACGACACTAATTAAACCAACAATAAACCAAAGCAATCCGATTCTGTTGACGACATTAAGAATCTTGGCGGGATAAGAATCATAGACAGTCCAAGCACTATAGGATTGCGAGTACTGACCTCCGGCGGATCTAAACACAAAAGGCCGAAAGACGGACATAAGAGGAAGCGCGACGACAATAGCCAACGTGGCCACACGGAAGCATAACAATTTAAAGAGCGCGATGCGACCGGCACTTGCATTTACAACAATCGCACCTGTCCAATATATCAAACAGCATAAAACCATCCCAATAACACCGAAGATAAACCACCTTCTAAGCAAAAACACACCGCATAGGCCTAAGCCAATAAAAATAGCCCCAAAACGTCTCTTTGGGAAGTTTACATCCATCAATGCAACAAGTAAAGCAATAAATAGAACTGCGGGTACGGCATCAAAATAGCCTAAAAATATAGGCGCAAGAAACGAGGGAGTAAACAAAGAGAAAGCATACGCGGCAACAAAAACTCCAGACGAACCATTAGACACACTCGAACCCATTGATTTGGATACGATGAACCCTGCCATAAGCAATGCGGCTGGAACGGCAGCAATACATGACTCAATAAACACAGCCCCCTTCCATGACGGGAAAAGATATACTGGGAAAGACATAATCCACGACAACAGCAAATTATAATCCGAGTAATTCACACTGTAGACAACTTGCCGAAAAGTATCCACAGCTCCATTCTGCAGACTGCGATTAAAGCCTAATGTATTGTTCCAATAATTGGCGTAATCCCATATGGGAATAAAGTTATATTGAGACAAGTAGATGCCAGCAAATACAAGAAAGACAAAAGTAAGGACAATCAGAGAAATTGCCGCACGGAACTGTAATTCAACGACAACTTTCAACGCCTGAGTATTACGCACTATTAAATATACAATAAAGTAAAATCCAGCAATGCCGATCATACTCAATGCAATAAATCGTCCTTCATGAAAGGACATCATAGAGACGGCAACGCCAACTAGTGTCAACACTGCTAAAAAAGCTCGATTATTGATAGCCAGTTTGCCTGCAATCATCTTCATTTCTTTACCTTCGCATATCTATTATATTTCACTTACACTCGCGAAAGAAGCACCTTTTCTACGGGGTGCACAATTATTGCATCAATTAGCCAAGAAATGCAACTTAGAACAATAAACACAATAACGATAATACACACTCCCGCCATAGGGCGTAGAATAGGCAGAGAGGGAGGGTAACTCATTTTCGAGACGCAATCCCATACAATGCGAAATCCGAACCAGTTCTCGTGGATGAGGTAGATGCCGAAAGTGGTAGGCGCTATGGTACAGATAGCTCTCTGCACAACCTCCGGGGATTGGTTCATATCGACACGGCTTACCATGATGAACACCAACATACCGATGATGATGGGGAAGAGAACAATGCCATCATGAATCCGGTTTTTCCACCCCATGAAATCCACCAGCCATGATTGTTCCGATATGTAATGGTTGAACGCGACCATGAGCAACGTCAACGCTACGATTATTCCAATCATTGGGAGAGTTCTGAACCTATCCTCATAATCTTGATAATACTTGCGCAACCATCCGCCTATCAGATATCCTAACATAGCATAGACGAGATTGTTCCAGTTCGAAGCACGTTCGAAGATGAGAATCTGAATACTGAAGAAACCCAGTAGCACAATCAACATCTCCATGGAACGCTTTGGCAACGTATTAAACAGTGTATTGAGATATGGTGCGACTAAAAGCATCAGCAGGTACGCACCAATGAACCAGTAACTGTTGTAGAAGAACGGGAATAAACTGGCCAGTATCGACCGATACAAATCCACCCCATGCATTATCGGCTCCACCGCCATAGGATAATGATGGAATGCACCCAGTAAGAGCACGATAATGAGAAAGGCCACGGAATAGCAGAACATCTGCAACCAAGTCTTTACCAAACGATTCCACTTGAACGACTTCTCCACCAGGAAGTACCCGGAGATGATGAAGAAGATGGATACACCCACCTGGCCGTACTGCACAATCACGAATCGCAATGCCGACCACCAGCCAGGCTCTTGTGGAAGAACCACTCGCAGCTGATGATGGTCCCAGTCGAAATGAATAACGAAATGGCACGTCAGAATCAGGAACATCGCGACAATGCGCAACAGTTCGATGGACACGTTCCTTGCGGCAGGTTTTTGGGGCATACTAGTTCCTTCCCTCGCCCGCATAGTCGATCATGGCGATAGATCGTCCATACGTCGTCTCCAGTAAATCCGTACCTAATATAGGGGGAACCTTCGAAGTGCTGACCGGCTGCAGGGGTATACTGTCCGCATATTCTGTCCTTTCGAAGAAGCGGAGCCGGCGTGGAAGCAGTATCATCACCCCCCCTTGTTTCGGTCATCATCCCCGCGTATAACGCGCAGGAGTATGTCGCCGAGTGCGTGACGAGCGTCATCAAGCAGACTGCGAAGGACATCGAGGTCATCGTCGTCGATGACGGTTCGACCGACGATACCCGCGAAATCGTGGCGTCCATCGCCGAACGGGATGCTCGCGTCACGTTGCTCACGCAGTCCAACCAGTACGCCGGCGTCGCCCGCAACAACGGCATGGACCACGCCACTGGGAAATACCTGTATTTCCTCGATGCCGACGACTTCATCGAACCGGACACGCTGGAAACGATGACCGGCATCGCGGAACGCACCGGCGTGGATATCGTCGTCGCCCGGTCGAACAGCCATGATGCCGAGACCCATGAGGAAGCGCTCATCGACTACACCATCAAGGACATGTCGACGAGACAGGTGCTGCATAACGCGGATTACGCGGGCACCACGTTCCAGAGCTTCATCGGATGGCCGTGGGATAAGCTGTTCCGCGCCGATTTCATCCGCGAGCGCGGCTTACGCTTCCAGGCGCTGCGCACGACGAACGACGCGTTCTTCACGTTCGTGGCGCTGGCCATCGCCCCGTCCATCTACTGCACGGACGCGATGCTGTTCCACCACCGCACGCACAACGCCACATCGCTGGAGGCGACGCGCAGGAAGAGCTGGCAGAACGCGCTCAACGCCGTCACGACAATCGGCGACTATCTGAAAACTACGGATAACTACACGCTCACCAAGCGTAGCTACGAGAACTGGGTATCCCACTTCATCTTGTGGAACGTGCAGTCGCTGGAACGTCCGACGGCGGTCACAATGATGGACGCCTCCTACCCGCTGCTGGAGGCACTGCCAGACGACAAGGACTACTACTACGAGGAACGCGACTATCGTTTCGTCGAACTCGTGCGACAGACCCGCTCCCAGCTGATTCTCACCGCGTTGGACGGTGATTGGCATGTCGGCGACCTGTGGAAGCAATTGTGCGAAACCCGTGATTGGGTGGAGGTGTTGGAGAAACGCATCACCAACCGCGACCACACTATCGAGGCCCAGAACCGCCAGATTCATGATCTTGACCGGCGCGTGCGCAGCATCTACCATTCGGTCTCGTATCGACTAGGTAACGCGGCGATCAAACCGCTTTCCATCGCGAAGGATTTGCTCGGCAGGAAGAAGTAGCGGCGCAAGCCCCCACATACCCGCCTCCCACTAGAATATGTGGGAACGCTGGGCAGAGACACTGGCGGCAGACGCCATGTTGTCTCGCATGAGTAGGATAGGACGCTTGTGAAAGACGTGATCAAACGCCTCCAGGAGAGGTACCACTATGCGCTGGTCGTATTCAAGGAGCTGGTGAAGACCAACTTCAAGCTGCGCTACCAAGGCTCGTATCTTGGTGTGCTGTGGTCGGTGCTCCAGCCACTGATGCTGTTCACCGTCATGTACGTCGTGTTCGTCAAGTTCCTCAAGTTCACGGACGGCACGCCCACCTTCCCGATTTCGTTGCTGTGCGGCACCTGTCTGTGGCAGTTCTTCACCGAATCCACAAGCATGGGCATGCGTTCCATCGTGGACCGCGGCGACCTGCTGCGCAAGATTCACTTCCCGAACTACATCATCGTGGCTGCCACCACGATGGGGTCGATGATCTCCCTAGCCATCAACCTCGGCGTGGTCATCCTCTTCGGCTTCTTCGCGCACGCGCACTACACGTGGCGCGTGATCACCGTGATCCCCAGCATCCTGCAGCTGTACGCAATCTCGCTCGGCGTGGCCCTGCTGCTCGGCTCGCTGTACGTGTACTTCCGCGACATCGGCCACATCTGGGATGTCATCCTGCAGGCGCTGTTCTACGCGACCCCTATCATCTACCCGCTGTCGATGGTGCAGAAGAACCCGGAGTTCAGCTGGGCCGCCGACTTCATGATGCTCATGCCGACCACGCAGACGATCATGGACATCCGCCACAATCTGCTGTCGCCGGAATACGTGCCGACCATCTGGACCGTGGTGGACAACAAGATCCTGTGCCTGATCCCCTACGTGCTGTCCGTGCTGGTGCTGTGGCTGGGCGTCCACGTCTTCCGTAAGTACAGCGCCAAGTTCGCGGAGGTGCTCTGATGGCCGACAATACCATCGACAACACGACCAACCCGACTAACCCGAACGACGACCGTCCCGTCGTCCTCAAGGTCGACCATGTGGCGAAATACTTCCGCCTGCCCACCGAACAGGCCACGGGCTTGAAGATGGCGTTCCTCAACTGGACGAAGGGCATCAAGGGATTCACCGAGCAGCATGTGCTCAAGGACATCAGCTTCGAGGTGCGTCAGGGCGACTTCTTCGGCATCGTCGGACGCAACGGTTCCGGCAAGTCCACGCTGTTGAAGATCATCTCGCAAATCTACGTGCCCGAAAAGGGCAGCGTGTCCGTCAAGGGCAAACTGGTGCCGTTCATCGAATTGGGCGTGGGCTTCAATCCGGAGCTCACCGGCCGCGAGAACGTGTACCTGAACGGCGCGCTGCTCGGCTTCACCCGCGAGGAGATCGACGCGATGTACGACGACATCGTCGAGTTCGCGGAACTTGAGGACTTCATGGACCAGAAGCTCAAGAACTATTCCTCCGGCATGCAAGTGCGTCTCGCCTTCTCCGTCGCCATCAAGGCGCAAGGCGACATCCTCGTGCTCGACGAGGTGCTCGCCGTGGGCGACGAGGCGTTCCAGCGCAAGTGCGACAACTTCTTCGCGCAGATGAAGAAGGACCCGACCAAGACGATCATCTTGGTCACGCATTCGATGGACGCGGTGAAGCGCTACTGCGACAAGGCCATCCTCATCAAGGACGGCGAGATTGTCGTCTCCGGCAACAAGGATGATGTGGCCGACCAGTACACGCTCGAGAACCTCAAGGTCCAGGAGGCCGAACAGAAGGCTCATGCCGCAGCCGTGAACGCTGGCACCGAATACCCGGCCGGCCTGAGCGAACGCGTGCCCGTGCTGAACGTGCGCGCAGAGGACTCCCAGCTGGTGAAAACTGCAGATCCGTTCCGGTTCCTTGTGGATTACGAGTTCAATGAGGATGTGGAATTCTACCTGACGCTCACCCTGCTGGACATGAAGCGCGGCGGCATCATCTACGATACGGCCGCCGACCTGCATCAGACGAAGCGCGGACGCCAGACCGTGACGTTCGAGCTGCCGCTCGACGCGATCTGCAATGGCGATTATCGCCTCACCGCGCAGCTTCGTTCCTTGCCTGACCCGAGCAACATCAAGTCGAACCAGCAGCTTGCCTACACGGACGAAAGCCGCTCCTGCGACTTCGCCGTGCGTATCCCCGGCAACGAGGGCTACGGCCTGCTGAATAAAAGCTCGATGCAGGTGAAGCAGCTGGACTGATTCAGGCGAGTTTTTTCGGGGGTGTCGGCATCATATGATGCGTCGTGTGACGCCGTCATCCCCACCACCAAATACGTTAATTACAAACATCAGAGAGGATGTGTCTCCATGCATTGGAGCAAAGGAAAGAAATTGCTAGTACGATCCCTGTGTGTTCTTACTGCTAGTAGTCTGATGGCTGCCCCCGCTTATGCTGCTTCTGCCACGTCAATCACCCGACTGGACGGAAACACGCGCTATGAGACGATGGGGCGCGTAGTACAAACAGCGTTCCCGAAACAATCCGACTATGCCGTACTAGCTTCAGGAGACAACTTCCCCGATGCTCTGGCTGCTTCCTCACTTGCAGGTGCATTAAAAGCACCCATCATTCTGACAAGCTCCACGACTCTTTCAAGCGAAGCAAGGAATGAGCTTCAACGGCTAGAAGCCCGAACCGTAGCAATTGTCGGAGGCTCATCCGCCGTATCGACTGCCGTCGAGAATCAGGTGTCCCAAATTGTTTCAGACGGAACGGTTGTTCGATTCTCAGGAGAGACTCGTATCGAAACAGCATTGTCCATCTATCGCAACGCGCCTAGACAACTCCCCGTAACATGGTCCCGAACAGGCATCGTGACCACATCATCCAATTTTGCCGATGCATTGTCGATTTCTCCATATGCCTATTCCACAGCTTCTCCGATATTCTTAACAGACAAGAATGGATTGGAACCAGATGTACAACAATCACTCTCTCATTTCGACTTCGATAAAGCAATAATCGTTGGCGGTTCTGCAGTGGTGCCCAATATCGTAGAGATCCAACTGTCAAATCAGCAACTTTCAACAACAAGATTGTCTGGCAATACCCGCTATGATACCAGCAACCAAGTCGGACGTTTTATACTAAATGAATCTGTATACACTCCGAGCGACATAGTATTTACCACCGGAGAGAATTTCCCAGATGCCTTGGCGGGAAGCGCTCTTGCTGGCACCCGAAACACTATTCTATTACTAGCAGGCAATAAATATTCTCCCACCATACCGTTCGCCGAACAAAATATTTCTTATCCTCAAAACATTTATGTTTTAGGCGGTAAAAATGCTTTCACCTCACCAACTATCAACTTTATTTCTCTGCGCTATGGCCACGGAGAGATAGAACCAGATCCAAGTGAATATGTGAATGAAAGCGGAGTCACGCCTGGCGCGTGGTGCAAAAAGAGAGATCGCGGAAAGAAAGCACTCAGCAAACATGGAACCGTGATGATCTGCTCGGCAGATCCAGAAGATCCCGACACATATCGTTGGCGTGAGTATACTGGCTGGTAAAGCTAAAGGACATGCCTCGAAGTTCGACTCACACTGGTACTGTTTTATCCCAAGTTTCTGCTGGTAGCACTCTGGCGTTCGCGGGCGTGTGATGAAGCAAATCCATAATTTCAATACGCGCCCGATTATTCATTGATAAAGTTCATAGAAGCTGATATACTCTTTCACCACGCTTAAGAAAGCATTGAGCTGAGTAGACACTATCCCATATGCTTATGAGCATGAGCATAGATATTCGCGCATGGTTCTGGGAGTCAAAGAACAGGGTACGTCGGACGACAACGCACCTTGGACGACGGATTGCCAGCAAACAACGCATCATCGCCTCGTTGACATCATATCCGCCACGTATGGCCACTATTCATCTGGCCATACGCTCCATTCTTGCGCAACGCACACTACCTGACAAAGTCGTTTTATGGCTATATGAAGGAGACTTCCCAAATCGGGAAGCGGATCTCCCTGATACACTCATGCATCTCATCGGACATGATGTTGTAATCCGATGGGTTTCAGAAAACCTGAAACCGCATAAGAAGTACTACTGGGCGCTACAAGAATTCTCAAAAGATCTTGTAATCACATTCGACGATGACTTGGTATATCCTAATACCTATATTTCCGAGCTTATGAAGGCACATCGGGCGCATCCCGAGGCGGTAATCGCCGCGCGCACGCATCTGATGATGTTCAACGAAGATGGTTCTCTAAAACCTTACGACCAGTGGATTTACGAAGCTCCCGCGCGTTATCCCTCCATGGTGAATAAACCATCGATGCGTCTGTTCGCCACTAGTGGCGCCGGAACCCTGTTCCCCCCGAATGTGATGCCTCCAGAGACTTTCGACATGGCTGCAATTCGCGCTACAGCGTTGAATGCTGACGATGTTTGGCTGAAGGTCATGCAGGTCATTGGCCATGTTCCGGTGGTTGCCGCTACCGCGAATCAGATTATCGCCAATATTCCTCTTGCTGAGGCACAGACACGGAATCGCCTTGCATACGTTCCAGACACACAAGAGGAAGCACTCTGCCACGCCAATACCGAGGCAGGCGGTAATGATGTCATTCTTGCGGATACACTTGCATACCCTACTGTGCACAATGCTCTTAAAGAAGCCTTCCCCCTTCTTGTCCGAGATGATGCCCTTGACAAATTCCTCAGATAGTAACTGGCTGCGGGCAGGGGGGCATTCCGTCGACGCCCCTGCCCGTCAATCACATCTTTCTGATCGCATCGTCATATGCCTTCTGCGCATCATCAAGTTCGGCATTCGCCTTCTCCAAATTTCGGTCAGCAGACTCACGGTTAGCAGTAGCAATAGCTTCCTTTTGCTTGGATTGGCGCAATGCATCCGACGCCTGCTGCGACCTTATACCAGCTTGAGTCGCTTTGTTTTTCGCATCGCGATATATGGCTCCAGCATTCTTCAAATTAGCTATGTATTGATTGAGTTGCTTTTCGTATTCTGCAACTGTTAAATCACCGACACCAGTATTGTAATTCTGGACACGCTGACTATTGTCACCCCACCCTTGCGCATTACCGCCCCACGCAACGGCACCACCAAAATCGGTCGTATAGGGATCGACAATATTGAGATAGTGTCCAACCTCGCTGTACAAATCAAAATTATCCTGAGATAACTGATACGCATGACCGATGTACCGAGTCAGACTGGAATCTTTCGCTACAGCGGCATCCCATATCCGTTTTTCCTCGGTATACCACCCTTCAGTCGGTTCGCTATAGCCAGTAGACATATTTTGCGAACCATCATTGAAACCATGTCCAGTCCACGGGGAATATATATTATAATCCGCACAGGCTTGGGCCATTGCCGTTTCATACGCACTCCACTTGAGTTCGTTAAGTCCAAGACCTTTTCTGATTTCATTAACCTTTTTCAATGTAGGAATCGCTTGAACCATGTGCTCCAGTTGATATGAGCTGCCCGAATCATTGGGTCTGATATTACCTTCCGCAACAGCTTCACGATATTGTCGACTTTCCCAACTATCACTGTCAAAGAATCCTAGAGCATCATTATATCCATATGTCTCATAGAAACCTCTGCCACCTTTATCCCACTGCGAAGTGGCATTATCCGCAGCCGTTTTCTTTGCTGCGGCATCTGCCGATGCTATTTGATATGCACGAACGGCATTGTCAGCTTCGCTTTGTTTCGTGTCAGCATCTGCTTTAGCTTTCGCTTCGGCTTGCACGGCACTCTTTTGCTTAGCTTCAGCTGCCGTCTGCGCTTCCTTGGCTGATTGCAATCTCCTAGAGACGGCATCAATATCAATGATGTGCTCTCCGCCGAAAGCATTGGCAACTGCATCAGCTGTCGCTCTGTTCACGGCACTAGCGCCACCTAACAAGTAGACACGATTCACACCACTGCTATGTTCGTGCGCCCACTGCACGGACGGAGAATCTGGCGTATTCGCCAGCAACACCATTGCGTTACTACGTCCCGCAAGTGGACCTCCAGCCAAGGCATCAGGGAAATTCTCACCTGTAGCAAATACCGAATTATTTACGGCAGCATTATGTGCGTACATATAGTCAGCAAGCGCGCGGCTGGTATCGTATCTGTTTTCCCCGTAGACACGGAGTCCCACTCCGCCTGAAGTTCCATACATCAGTTGAGTAATCACCAGCTCAGGGACAGCGTTCTCACCACCTACAACGAGCTGATGCCTAAAGTTGCCAGATATCGCTCGTAAGGTTTCAGAGCTGAAACCGTTTTTCGGATTCGCCAAAAATATCGGCGCCTTTTCTGCATATGCATATGCACTCACGGATAGCGCATCAGCAAAATTCTCCCCTGTCGCGATGATAGATTCAGCGGACGACCACTGAACCCCCAACCTAGCTTTGCCTTGAAGATAGATTTGCAAGGATGTTTCGTATCGGGTTTCCCCCGAAATACGGATGGGGACGGAACCTACTAGGCCATGTATTCTACTCACGGTCGCTCTGGATATCGCATTAACTCCTCCAATGATAACAGCTTTGGAGGCTTTAAGCCTCGTTATCTGTTGTTCAGCCTGCGGAGACAACACATTACCACTGGTCAATACGATAGGAGCTTTCAAAGCACCTGCAAGTGGTGCCGCTGCCAATGCATCAGGGAAATTGTCTCCTGATGCCACAACGACATACTCTGAAGTTCCTGGAACCTCAGCTTGTATGATACGGCTCATTGTGTCATATCGAGTGTCGCCAGCTAGACGGATTACATTAGTGCTATTGGCTTCCACACTCGATGCGGGAATCACGGCTGCGCCAATCAGTGCTGTGCATAGACCGGCAATCGTGGTGCATACAGCAATCTTCTTTAAAATCATGGCCGAATTCCTTCCCATCGAGACAATGCACTGATGCAGCTGTCCTATATTCCGTCTCTCCTATGAGGCAGCGTATGCCGTCCATATCTCATAACTCATCCCTTAATCTTCGGGGCACCTCAACATATAGGGCATAGACTACGAATGTCAGTTGTCTCAATTGGATTTGTCGGACAACAAGATACCAGTCACCACAACACATCTGGAACGCATGCCTCGTCGGCGATGAGTGGTCGTTCTGCAACTGGATGGTCACCGGGCATAGGAACAGGAACGCCGGGGCGATCCAGTACGGAACGACACGCAGAACGTCATCACGGCTCGCACGCCGTCGGGCGGATTCTAGTGGTGGTTGCAACACCTTCGTTGCTGTCTGATCGTATCATGCCGCGTCGAGCAGGTCGAGGATCCCGTTGTCTAGATGAAAGTGCAACACCCTTCAAATTGGAGATTGTTAGATAACCAGTGAAAGGGTGTCGCACCGGCTCTTCGCATTTTGGTGTGTATGGCGTGTGGTTAGAGGTGGGTTTGGATGGCTTGTCTGAATCCGCCGGTGTGCAGCAGGCTTCTAGTGATGTAGTTGTCGAGGTTGCGGAAGCCGAGGGCTATGCCCCCTGAGGGTCTCGAGTCTTCCGTTGATGGCCTCGGTCGGCCTGTTCGCGCCGTTGGGGTGGTCGAAGAACGCGAGGATGTCCGCCATGCGGCGTTTGAGGGTGCGTCCGAGCGTGACGAGTCCGGGGCATCCGGGCGCCGATCCCCTGACAGCGAGGGATTCGATGAGCTCGGCCATCATGCCCCGTCCCTTCCCACGGTCCTCCTGCGCGTAGCAGGCGATGATCTTCTGGTAGACGCCGTGCGCGAGGGCGAGCGGCTTGTTGGACGGGTCGCCAAGCAGCTCGTCGGCGCGTTTCTTCTGTCTGTCGGTCCTGAGACTGGCGGTCTTGAGCAGGATCCTCCTGCCCCTATAGAGCGGATCGGTCCTGGTGCCGCGCCGGCCGGTGGCCTCGCGTTGGAGCCGGCAGCGCACGGCCGTGACCTTGTCGCCGGCGAGCTTGACGATGTGGAACGGGTCGAGGATCTCCACGGCATGCGGCACCTGACGTGCGGCGGCCTTCTTGTAGCCCGCGAACGCATCCATCGCGACCGCCTCCACCTTCTCGCAGAACGACTGCGGGCGCTCGGCGAGCCATTGGGCGAACGCCTTCTCGCTTCCGCCCTCGACCACGTCGAGCAGTCAGGCCGGCCGACCATGCCTACGCGGGGTGAGGTCCACGATGACGGTCACGTACCGGCCGCCCGTACGGGTGTGCCGCCACACGTGCCCGTCCACGCCGATCGCCTCCACGCCGTCCAGCCGGCGCAGGTCGGCGGCCAGCACGTCCGCGCCCTTCTCCAGCACGGCCCGGTTCAACACGCCCCACGAGCAGTGCAGGTCACGGGCGCATGCGAGCACGCTCTTCGACTTGAGCACGACCTCGGCAACGGCCCACCACACGGCCGCGTCCGTCAAACGTCTGCCCTCGTCGGCCATATGGGTCAGGTCGTCGGTCCACGAGCGGGCGCGTGCCATACACTCGTACCGTCTGACCCGCACCAGCAGGTGCACGGCGTGCTGGCCGACGGGCATGTGCACGAACCGCCGCCGCCACGAGGAGCGAACCCGGCCCATGCCCCCGCATTCCCGGCAATACCGGACGGTCCCGTCCACCGGCTCGCAGCCGATCAGCCACACTCCGGCACACGAACCCGCGGTCACGTGCCTTTGCGAGACGGGATTCAAACGCAGCCTATCCAAGCCAAGCAAGACCCGACCATCGAACACGCTAGACTCAATACCAAGCCGCGCGGTTTCATTCACTTTTTTCAATCACACACCGAATCAAACCGCACGGCCCATACACACCAAAATGCGAAGAGCCGATTACGACCCCGAGCGGAGCGACTCTGCTGATGCGTGACTGAGCCGCACAACGAGTTGGAATGAATAGGAGAGGATTGGGAAGAGTGCGTATGGTAACTATGCCCGATACCGGTGCCGTCATGGTCGTGGATGACGACAAGACCGTTGCAGGTTCCGCGCACACCGCGCCTGACACCCAACGACGCTGGGTGTTCGTTGATGTGCTCAACGTGGTGGCGTGTCTCGCGGTGATTCTGCTGCACGTGTCGTTGAACGCGTTCTCGCCTGAGCCATCCCGCACGTGGGTGGAGGCGGTCGCGTTCCAGGCGGTCGGCATCTTCGCCGTTCCCGTGTACTTCATGATCAGCGGTATGAACCTGCTCGGCTATCAGCGGCGATACTCCACGAGGACGTTCTTCCGGAAGCGCCTGTGGCGTGTGGGCAAGGCGCTGGTGTTGGCGAGTCTTGTCTGCTACCTGCTGTTCGGATTGTTCCCATCCGCGTTCGGCACGCAGGCCGTCGCCGATTCGTTCGGGCCCGTGGATTTCGTGAAGCGCTTCCTCGCGGATGACATCAACAGCTTCTACTGGTTCCTGTACTCAATCATCTACCTGTACATGATCACGCCGCTGCTGTCGTTGGCGGCCGACGACAAACGACTCATGCAATATCTCATCGTGGTGGACTTCGCCATCGCGTGGGGAGCGCCGCTGCTGGAACGGTTGGGCGTGGCCGAGCGGTATCTCGAATCGTTGCTGCATTGGCCGTTGTACATGTCGCAGGACATGCTGTACTTCCTGCTCGGCTACTATCTCATCCATCATGTCGAATGGCGTGTTCCGGCGTGGGTGTGGCTGCTGGTCGCCGGTGCCGCCGCGGCGGTGATGTTCGGCACGGCGTTGTGGACGAACGGGTATTTCAGCGGCGGACTGTCTGGCGAATACCATAACTATGCGGTCAACGGTTCGCCGGTGCGCGTGGTGGAGTCCGTGGCCGTGTTCATGCTGTTGCGTGAATGCGAGCCGCGCCTGCGCGCGGTGCCGGAACGTGCACGCGGATTGATCCGCGTACTGTCCGGCGCGGTACTGGGCGTATACCTGTTCCACCTGCCGGTCATCAACTGGCTGACGGCGAACGTGCACGGTGCATTCGGCGACGCGCTCGCCCGGTACCCGCTGCTGCGGCTCGTCGTGATCTACGCGGTGACGGTGGTCATCGTGATCGCGGTGAAGCGGCTTATCGCAGTGGCGCGTAACGCGATTCGCCGCTGAGACTCGTATGCGTTGGCGTTTAGTGCCGTGCGCTATGTTGACGATGCTGACGGCGCTGACGATGCTAACGGCTGATGCGCGGCACCGCAACGGTGGCGACGATGGCGATGATCGACAGCGCGGACACCGCTTCCGCGATACGCCACGAGACGGGCTCCACATAGGCGATGCGCTCGTCGCCGGAATACGACTTATGGGGCGCTATTGCTGTTTTCGTGGGTGGGTTTCTCCGTTGAGTTGTTGAGGGAGTAAGAGAAGAGCGCTTTCCGGGTAGGATGTTTTCGACCAAGATAAACAAACAACCGCAAAGCGCCTGATGAACAGGATATTCAACCGGCTTCTCAACGTCAAAAACACGGTGGTCGAGGACGCGTGCATCGTCGACTCGCCATTGCGCCCCGGACCCGTCCTCGAGGTCCATGTGCGCCCATGTGCGGGGGCATGCTCCGATGCTCCCGCTGCGGAAGGAGGCGCCGCGGGTATGACCAGGGCGGCGGCGTGCGGAGCTGGTGTGGCCAGGATTTCGGCTGCTGGAGGGGTCAAATTGGTCGCCGCCATGCCGCGCGTGGACTGCCCGAAGTGCGACGTCGTGGTCGCCCGGGTGCCGTGGGCGGAACCGGGCAGCCGGTTCACCAAGGATTTCGAGGCGGAGTGCGCGTGGCTGATGACGGTCGCGAACCAGAGGACGGTCAGCGGTTCCCTTCATGTGTCGTGGAGGACCGCCGGCGCCGTCGCCCATCGGGTCGCGGAACGCGTCAAGGCGTCGATGCCCTCGCCGTTCGACGGACTGCACGCGATCGGCGTGGACGAGACCAGCCACAGGAAGGGCCACACGTACCTGACCGTGGTCGTCGACCATGAGCGGCATCGGGTGACATGGGATCACGACGGGTACGGCAGGGACGTGTTCGGCCTGTTCTTCCAGGCGTTGACGCCCGAACAGCGCGCCTCCATCAGGCTGGTCACCGGGGACGGGGCCCGGTGGATCGACTCATGCGTCGACCGGTGGTGTCCGAACGTCGAACGCGTGCTCGACGGGTTCCACATCGTCAGCTGGATGAGCGACGCGCTCGACAAGGTCCGCAAACGCCTGTGGAACCAGGCGCGCCGCGACGGCGACGAGAAATCCGTCAAGCGCATGCGCGGCGTCAAATACGCCGTGTTGAAGAACCCCGGCGACCTGACCGACAGACAGTCCGAGGCCTTCGGGAACCTGCAGGACACGGACCCCAAGGGCCAGCTCTACCGCGCATGGCAACTCAAGGAACTATTGAGGACCCTGCTCAAGCACCCGCTCGAACAGGCCCGGGCCGAACTGAACCACTGGGTGTTCCGGGCGTCCCACAGCCGCATCCCCGAGATCGTCGAACTCGCGAAGAAAATCCGACGCCGCCGGCCGGACATCCTGCGCACGATCCAGCTGGGCTACTCCAACGCCAGGCTCGAGGCCTTCAACAACAGAATCAAGGCACCATCCGCATGGCCTACGGCTTCCACCACGTCAGCAACCTCATCGCCCTCGTCGTGCTCCGCTGCGGCGGACTCGACATCCGACTACCACAACCCACGATCTAACCCACGAAAACAACAGAAGCCTCGCTTCTGCTGGATTTGCGGTCCGTTGCCGTCTGCTTTCGTTCCCAGCAGACTCACGCCGATCATGGCCACGCCCATCACCAGCATCGAGAACGCGTAGCGAGTGGGAGACGAATGGTCGTTCTGCAATTGGATGGTCACCGGGCATAGGAACAGGAACGCCATGACCAGCCAATACGGCACGAACCGCATGACATCATCGCGTCTAAGATTCCGGCGTATCAACGCGTACAGCAGGTAAACGGGAACAATCAGCGCCCACACCGTGAGGTACATGAGCACGTTGACGATTGGAATGTCCTGCAACACGCGAACCAGCCCCTTGACCGCCGCCTGCGCCCTGCTCGGCTCCACATTGGGCATGAGCTTGCCGAACGTCGTGGGATTCAACGCGTTCGAGGTAAGCGGCTGGTACTGCAGGGCGATCTCCGGGTACGGCGCCTGCGGCTCCACATTGTTCGCCGGCGCGCCGTTGAACGCGAGCCAACCCGATTCCACGCTGATGAACGCCTGCACGTACGCACGCGGATGCTTCAGCCCAATGGACAGCCACGCCTTCGCGAAATCGACGACGCTGCCCGTGTCCTTGATCGCATAACCGGTCACCGGATCCGTGGTGAACGGCACATACTTCTCCCCCATCTCATCCCAGCTCATGGGCAGATACTCGTTGAGCGCCTGCTTCTCCCCATCGATCACATCAGACGGATTCGCATGAGCCACACGGGCCACCATCTGGATAGGAACGACGATGGCGGCCTGACGCTCGCCCGGAACGATGTTCAACCGGGGGAACACAGTCTTCGGCAAGACCACGCTGACGAACGCGAAACAGCCAATCGCCACGGCCACGCAGACCGTCTTGAACCGCGCCTTGTACCGGCCGACCACCAGCAGCAGCAAGGCGACGACCATCACATACATGCCCACGCTTTTCGTGAGCGCCACCAGCAGCAACAGCACGACGAAACCGATGAGGAACCCGGGACGGACGATTCTTGCGAGTTGGGAATCCACGAGCAGCAGATACATGACGAACCATGCGACCAACGCGATCGTGAACGTCGTATCCTTCACGATCGATGCGAACATAATCGGGAACACCGGGAAGAAACAGAACGCGGCCGTGATTCCGGACAGCGGCCCGCGCGCCAATCCACGCCCGCGAAGATACGCGAGCAACGCGCTTACGGCAACGCATGCGAGAAACGCGTGCAACGCCGACAACAGGAATACACCCACCTCGTAATGGCCACTGACCGCATGTCCCAGCCAAATCACCGAACCATAGAAGTACGTGTCGAGGAACGGATGATGATTCCAAATCTGCCCCGGCTCCTGACCGAACACAGCCATACCGAAGAACTGCGCCACCTGGTCGCCCGTATCCCAGTACAGAATCCCCGGATACAACAGAATGACATACGGCACCCAGCACACGAACATGCGTGACGCATCACGCAGCAGGTTCGGCGCATGCAGCACATGCTCGAACCGCACCAACGCACGACGCGGTACGGCGCGCGTCTCCGCTCCGGTCTCGGCGACCGTCTCGACAGTTCCCGCAGACGGCTCCGCTCCCGGTTCACCTGTCCGCTCTACGCACCGTTCCTTGAATCGTTCCTGCAACGAGAACAGCAACGGGAACACCAGGCAGAACACCGCCGCATACACGAGACACTGCACGTACAACGCAGGATCACCGAACGCGACCGCGCCACGCGTGGCGCTGTACCCGCCGACGCCCATCACCAGCCCCAAGCACACCGGCAGCCATATCACACGCCGCGACGACCGCGCCAGCGCAATCACTCTACACACCAACATCTCCTCTCAACACCTCGACTTCGCTGATTCTCATCATCAATCGCCTGCTTGTAGTTCACAACACAACGATCAGTCGTGAGATGTCGCCCAATGTGATGTCCAGAATTTGCCTTTCCTGTCGGTTTCCGCATTCCGCGTCACGAAAATATCCCGCCCGCTCTTCACCAGCCCTTTGGCCTCACGACGCAGGCATTCCCGCAATTGCATCATATAGCGGTTATCGGCCTTGTTCTGAACGTCCACTCTACGTGACGGCTCGACCGTAGCACACACCACGATTCTCGTGCAGGCAAGCGCTTTGCGGCAGAAATCCGTTGTTTCGACATCCTCAGACCGCGTGGCTCCGACCATGAGACACGCCAGCGTATCAAAGCTCTTACTGGCTATGGTCCACGCCAGTTTCGGAGCCTTCGGAGGTTTTTCCGATGGATTGCTATGGGAGTAATCCTTCGCTTCTATCAGATACAACGTCACTTCATCAGGAATGGCGATGATGTCGCATCCTTTGGCGTGAATCGCCTGTGCGCCGGAAAGCTTGGTAAAGAACGGCTTCTTATCGAAATCCGGCATTACAACGCACTCGTCCGGAAACTCATACACGTTGGTATCCTGCTCGAACGTCTGCACCGCAATCACCTGCCGCTCATATCATCCATCGGGGCGCCCATCATTCGTCCAGCAGCAAGGCGGTCTGCTCATATTCCGCCTTCAACGTCTGCAGATGCTCCTCATCGAAATCGTCCAAGGAAGCTCCTTGAGCAATGTCTATCGACGTGCCGGTACGCCGCAATGCCGTATAGCCGATCTGCGCCACGTCGGCATTGTTACGGGACTCATAATCGAACTGACGCAAGAGGAACGCGCTATGCGTGCCCATGAACACCTAGACACCGGCATTGGCAAGCTCGATCACCATCTGTACGATGGCTTTCTGACTGGCCGGATTCAAGTTCGCCTCCGGCTCATCCCAGAACAGGAAGCCGCTATTCAACAGCACGCCAGACTGTACCAAACGGTAAATGGTGGCAAGCTTGCGCAAGCCTTCAGCCACCAACGGCATCTCGAACGTGCCTTCACTTCGATGGAGATAGAACTTGCCGGCGGACTCGTCCACTTTCCCGCCGAGAATACCCATGATAGGCTGCAATGCCTTATCCACATCGCTACCGGGAGTACGACGCAGCGGTGTCCTGCCCAGCAGATTGCACGTATCCCGCCATGTCTCATCGAATGCGATCTGGCGGGAATCGTACAACGACACAAACCCCGGGAAAATCGACATCAGTTCACGGGAAGGAAGAAATACCGGCGTGGATTCCACGCGGGACTCCGGCAAACTGTCGATCTTCACTTCGCTTTTCGAATTCGTGGCGAAACTGAACCGAAGTGGATGCTGCTTGCCGTCATATGTGATGCCGACGACGGCCTTGGACCGCCCACGTTGACGATTCGTCAGTCGTCCCAACGAATCCGGAGAAAACACTCCCACGATTTTGGAAGCCAGCTTCTTCTGCAGGTTCGTCTTCGTCAGTTCGGAATCATCAACCGCATCATGCATAACCGCCGTGCATGAGTACAGTAATTTCAACAATTGGGATTTGCCGGTGCCGTTATCTCCCACAATCAGATTGATCGAGGGGGGTGGCGAACGTCAGCTCATAATCATTGTCGAAAGGACCGAACCGATGCACATCCAATTGCGAAATTGCCTCAGTATTCATATACGCATTATAGACCGGCAATCGGTCAACGAGCGGCGATGAAATCAGTCGACCTTATGGGATGTCTCCATACCAGTCAACGCGTATAGTGGGGCGCATGCGTGAAACTGCTGCCCCTTCCGTTGCCGTGTTGCTTCCTTGCTATAACGAGGAGGTAACGATCGGGAGGGTGGTGCGCGACTTCCGAGCGGCGCTGCCGGACGCGGTCGTGTACGTGTACGACAACAACTCCACCGACCGCACAGCCGAAATCGCCGCGGCTGGGGGAGCGGTGGTACGCAAGGAGCCACGCCAAGGCAAGGCAAGGGCAACGTCATCCGCTCCATGTTCGAAAACATCGACGCGGACGTGTACGTGATGGCCGACGGCGACGACACCTATCCCGCCGACGCCGCGCCCGACATGGTCGCCAAGGTGCTCGAAGGCTATGACATGGTGATCGGCGACCGCCTCTCATCCACTTATTTCCAAGAGAACAAGCGCCCGTTCCACAACTTCGGCAACCGACTTGTGCGCGGCTCCATCAACCACCTGTTCCGCGCGCACGTCACCGACATCATGACCGGATACCGCGCGTTCAGCTTCACCTTCGTCAAAACCTACCCCGTGCTTTCGCGCGGCTTCGAGGTCGAGACGGAGATGACCATCCACTCGCTGAACAACAACCTGCGTCTGTTCGAAATGCCCATCCAGTACCGCGACAGGCCCGAAGGCTCCGTCTCCAAGCTGGACACCGTGGGCGACGGCATCAAGGTGATGAGCACCATCTTCCGCATGATCCGTGAATACAAGCCCCTCCCGTTCTTCGGCGGGCTCGGCCTCATCATCGGCGTCATCGGACTCGCGCTGTGCGGCTTCGTCACCGCGAAATTCGTGCACACCGGCATGGTCGGGCTCCTGCTCATCGTCACCGGCATCATCCTCGACGTGATCGCCAAAAACGACCGCAAGACCTTCCTCGTGGACGCCAACACAATCAGCTACATGCACCGGAATCGTCCTTGACGGTGACGCCGCAGTGTGGAAGACCCCCGGGATGCCATGAACTGCACCCCGGGGGTCTTCCGCTTACTGGATGTGCTTGTTGAGTTTGGCGGCGATGCGCTCGGCCGTCCACTGACCGAATACTCTTGTCCCGCCCAACACATACGCGATCGTCGTGTTCCCATCCGACTGGGCGGCAGCCGCCAGCGCAACCGAACGCGCGTCCGCGCCGTTCACCAACGCCAGCACATTGCCCGTCGAACCGGCCAACGCGCCGCCGGCCAACGCATCCGGATAATTCTCTCCAGACGCCAACACCACGCCATCGGCCTTCAGAATCTTCTTGCGCAACGCATAATCCACCACCTCGGCGGACGTGTCATACCGGTTCGCGCCAGCAAGACGAGTCAACGACAACGACTTCAACTGCGATTCCACCTTCACAGGCATCACATTCTCGCCGCCGATCAGCAGCGCCGACTTGAACCCGGCTGCACGCAGCTCCTTCACCATGTCCTTATCCAGACCATCCGTACCCGTCAACACAACCGGAGCCTGCAACCGGTACGCCACCGGCGACGCCGACAACGCATCATACGGGCCTTCGCCGCTCGCCACGATCACGGTATCCGACCACTTCTCGAAACCAAGCTTCCCCGGCGCATCACGCAACACACTCAGCGACGTGTCATATCGGTTCGCGCCGCCAAGTCGACGCACCTCATGCTCCGACACCAGGTCCTTCACCTGCGATGCCAACGACGACGACAACACGCTCTCACTGCCGACCAACACCGCACGCTTCGCGCCCAGCGCTTTGATACGCGCCGCAAGAGCGTCGCTCACCGCATCCGGACGCGACAACAGCACCGGCGCATCCAACGCGCCGGCCAACGCCGAAGCCGACAACGCATCCGGGAACGACTCGCCAGACGCAATCACCACCCAATCCGACTGTTTGAAACCGGTAGCTGCAATCGCATCGGCCGTCTCATATCGAGTCGCACCCGCCAGACGAGACAACCCGCCACGCTTCGACTCCGCGACAGAAGTCTTCCACGACTGCGCGGCCGTACCGTTCCACCCGTACAACTGAACCGCCGTACCGGCCGCGATATTGCCGCCGGTCACATCGATCGCACGACCCGACTTCGCGTTCACCAAACCGACATTGCCGTTCCCCGCGTCACGCAACGACCAACGCTGCGCCAACGAACCATTCGACGGCCACTGCTGGATCCGCGCGCCATTCGTCATGGTACCGGACGCGACCTCCACCAGCTTGCCGGAATTCACGCTGCGAATCTCGACCAGCCCGTTGCCCACACGACTGAAGCGGAACAACTGGGAATCCGCATTCGACCAATCCTGCACCTCAAGCTTCGCGCCATCATCATACGAGCCATCGGCAACGCCGAGCGTCATCGCGCTCTGCCCGGACGAGGCCAAACGCGTCGAACCTTCCGGCATGACGGTCGAAGCGTCGGTAATCACGAACCGCTGCGCCTCCGAATCATTCGGAGCATACAGCTGCACCTGTGTGCCGTCCGCCGTATTGCCGCCGGTCAAATCCAACACCCAATTGCCCAGCACGGACTGGATGTACACGCCGCCCTCGTTCGCCACACGAAGCCACCAGCGCTGCGCGGACGTGTTGTTGCGCGTCCACTGCTGAATCGCGGCACCCACGACGGCGTTGCCGCCCTTCACATCCAACGCAAGCCCCGACGTCACGTTCACGATCTCGTACGAGCCGTCGCTTTGAGGAATGAACTGGAACTTCATCGCATCCTGCGTACCCGACTGCAGACGAGCCACCGCGCCCGCGGATGAAGAACCATTCTCGATCAGCAACGACGACTTCAGCCGCTTCACCGCATCGACATAGAACGTGCCCTTGGGCAGCGACAGCTTTTCCAGTCCACGCACGTCATAGCCGGCCTGATACTCCCAGTTACCGAACGCGTTCATATCCACACGGCCGGAAATGCCGTTGATGGAGCCGCCGCTCGTGTACTGCCAGCCGCGGTCGTTGGTGGGGAACGCGGTGTACTGCATGGTGGAGCCATACTGGGCGATCCAACGGGTCTTGCCGTGGATGTTGGAGCTGTTGAGCGCGCTGTTCAGGTAGCTCGTGTACGAGTAGACGCTCAGATTGTTGTAACCGGCCGCCTGCAGTTTGCCGTACCAGGAGTTGACGATGCCGTCGTACACGCTCGGACTCGTCGGGCTCCTGTGCCCCGTGTACGTCCAGTTCTCCAGATCGTAGAACACCGGGTAGCTCAGGTCGCCCGGGTTCACGCCCGCCTGGCGCAGCAGGTTCACCACGTCTGCGCCCTCGGACGCACCGTCGGCCGCACTTTCCGCATACGAGAAGACGTACACGCCAAACGGGATGCCGAGACGCTTGCATTCGCTGATGTTGCGCTTCGCCTGCGCGTCGAAACCATTGCCCCAGCCGTAGCTCAGACGGATGATCGCGCCCTCGACGCCCGCGTTCTTCACCGCCTGCCAGTCAATCGTGTTCTGCCACACGGACACGTCGATCACGCCCTTCGCCTGCTGGGCGAACAGGTTGTTGCGCGCGTCGAAGAACGCCTGCGTACCGTTGTATGTGCCCCAGTGCGCACCGTACTCGTTGTTCTGCAACGCGGCGAGCTTCACCGACGCGTTGGCCGCGCGCGTCTTCGAGGAGACCGCGTTCACGTCACCGCCGTTCGCAGCGACCTTCTCCTTCACATCCGCGGCACTCACCGGAATGAACGACTCACCATCCGTCTTCGCCAACGGATCGGGCTGCTTGCTCTCCGTGCCCACGATCTTCGGATCGGTGACCGTCTCGCCCGTCTCGATGTCCTTCAACTCGCCTTCCGGCGTAGCCGCATATTGCTCGGACACCACCGTCGCGTCATCGGAAATCTCGGCGGACACCTTGTCCGGCAGCTCGGCATCCGGATTGTCCGGCATCGCGTCGGCAGCCGTCTCATCGGCGACCGTCACACCGTTCGCGACCGGACGCGTCGCGGAAGTCGCGGACCGGACGCCGGACGCGTCCGCGTCGGCGTTCACATCCGCGAGTGCGCTGGCCGGAGTGACGCACACCGCGCCCAACATCGCCATCGCCGCGACGGACGCCATCGCCGCAGTCACACCGCGCACCGCGCCGGATGCCGTTGCACGCGCACGCAACGCACGCAGCATGCCCGTCGTATCCATCGCATCCGAGCCGTCGAACCGCTTCTTTTCCACCATGCGTAACTCCTTGACACACCCATCCCGCGCACCCGCACACCGCCACGCGTTCCGATGGTCGACCGGACTCTCACACGCGGGAACAGGCAGGCGCAAACAGGCGTAATCACAACGTTTTCAACCGTGCTCCAGTCTAATGAGCAAGGCGGATAAGACAGACGGAGCGAAGCGGGCAAAATCGGCGGAGCTCCGCCATACATTCCAGCGACGGCATCATCCTATCTTTTGAGAAGATACTTCCTGTTTCTACTGCGCGGCGGCGCAGTGGCGAGAACGAGTCCACGTTTAACGAGCCGGCTCAACGCCTTGCGCGTCGTAGGAAGGCCCTTCCCCGAGCGACGGCCGATTTCGTGGACATCAAGTGGCTTATCCGCCGACAATACGGACAGTATCGCGGATTCCGATGCCGTAAGACCCTTACGGCCCCCACTCGGCTCCTCACCATCGACCTTCTCCGCTAGTGCGTACCGATCAGGGCCGATTTCATCGGCCAGCCTCGCTTGGACCAATCTATGCAAAATCACCCTGATGTCGTCGGAATCCAGATACAGCGCGACATGCAACTGCGGAACCGTCATATCGCCATGCCTCTTCAACAAGAGCAACGCCATACGTTCATGACGAGTCAAGGGGACGCCCACATGATCAAGCCAGTCACGGTTCTCCTGCTGCTCCACGCCGTAGCGTCCAAGAACGACCGTGAACCGATCGGGAGTTGCGCGGAACACAGGTTCCCCCAGTGCACGGGATTTCATCTCGCGAATCACCAGAGGGATGCCGGAGCCACCGCCTTCCACGGTCACATCATTCGCATCGTCATACGGTATCTGATGAAGCAGCTGCATCAACGTCGCATTGCGGCAGCATGACACGCCGCTGCCGATCGTGGCCAGCGTGACCCCACCCCATAATCCGCCAGGATTCGACACCTCCACCCGATCGGGGTAGATGTCCACGGTCACGGATTCTCCGAGGAATTGCGCATCATATTCCCTGTGAACCACGGCATTGGCGACGACCTCGCGCAGCACCTCCTTTGGAATCTCGCTATCGGTACGGGCTCCGACCCCCACGACGAACGTGGGAGCCCGCAGGTTTTTGGCGATGGCCTCCACCGCCTGTTCGATTGCCTCCGGCATATTGCCGTCGCATTGCACACGATCCACGAAACGCGGACCCTCAACCGCCGATTTCTCGACACCCGGATGTGCGACGACGTCAATGATCAGCTTGGGATAGTACTGCTGCGGGTACTGTCCGGCGGCCAACAGTCCCGCAAGACGCACCTCTCCAACCTTGTTCACCATATTCAATCTGGTCATGCGCTCAAGACGAGTATCAGTCCCGCGCAACGCCTTGGAATTACGATGCTCGGCAAGCACCCTGTCCACCGCCTCGGCATTCAGATCGGAGACGTCGGCTTCAGGGACAACCATACGATCCGCGGAACTGGGCGTCAGGGCATGGGTCATTTCGAACACTTCGGTTGGCGACAATCTCAAATCCTTGTCGTCCATACGGCGGTACCCACCGGTTTGCGGCCCTCTCGCCGTAAGATAGCAGGGTTTGTGCTGAATGCCGTTTTCATGGATGTCGATGACCAGGAACGACAAGCCGTTCTGCTCGCATCGGGAAACGTCATACTCCGGAGGATTCGTCAACCGTGCTCCTTGCGGATTGCCATCTCCCATACCATCCATGAACTGCGATGCAATATGGTTGGCGTCGAATCCCGGAACAGGCGAGAAATCCCCGTCCTCGCTGATTCCCAACAACAGCACGCCGCCCTTGGTGTTGGCGAACGCGCTCACACTCTCCCACACGCTGGTGCCGATGGTCCGCGCACAGGATTTCGCCTCGAAACGGGCGTCATCGTTGCCTTGGACACGTAGATGTTCCAGCACCTCGGCGATATCGTCATTCGTCCACATCATCATCCCCCTTGATCAGCTTATTTGTCTTACTTGTTGCGACCACATGGATCCAAGCAGTCGCCTCCAATCGACCCCGAACCCACGTCTGAAATCTCATGATAACGTGAAGATAAATACTCTGTCATGAGCTTATCATGATTGCATCATGATAAGCTCATGACATCAAGAACCGGTTTATGACAAGCGACACGAATACGCATGCCGAACAGCAACAGGAACCTGAACGCAAGCATCAACATGTAAATACCGAAATTGACCGAACCAAGAAAATCACGGGAAATCACGCACGACATTACGCGGGTAAACTATCTATAGCACATGAGTATGGGCCAGGACCGTGATGAGACGGCTTCGAACTGAGTATGAGGATGGGAAGATGATCTTCGAGACAAACACGCAGAAATCGGACATCACGAGCGCCGGTGGCGATGGTTCCGGCGAGCGCGCCGACCGCCGCGACCAGCCGGTCGTGTATTTCGTGCTTCCCTGCTACAACGAGGCGGAAGGGCTCGTGCACACGGCCGACGTGCTGGCCGCCAAAGTCGCACATCTTACCGAAACCGGACGGATCAGCAAACAAAGCCGCATCCTGTTCGTCGACGACGGTTCCAAAGACGACACCTGGAGCATCATCCGCAATCTGCACGAACGCGACGCACACTTGTTCGGCGGCGTAAAGCTCTCCCACAACCGCGGCCATCAGAACGCGCTCCTCGCCGGGCTCATGACCGCGCGCGCCTACGGCTGTGACGCCGCCATCTCCATGGACGCCGACCTGCAGGACGATGTGAACGCGGTCGACGGGTTCATCGACGGATTCTGCAACGGCAACGAGATTGTCTACGGAGTGCGTTCCGCACGCAAGAAGGACACATGGTTCAAGCGCACCACCGCCGAAGCCTTCTACAAGGTGTTCGAGTGGATGGGCGCCGAGACGGTACCCGACCACGCCGATTACCGTCTCATGAGCCGCGAGACGCTCGACGCGCTCAGCGAATACCACGAAGTCAACCTGTTCCTGCGTGGCATCGTGCCCACACTCGGCTACCAGACCAGCAAAGTCTACTACGAGCGCGGCGAACGCGAAGCGGGCGAATCCAAATACCCGTTGAAGAAGATGATCGCCTTCGCGATTCAGGGCATCACCTCGTTCTCCACGAAGCCGCTGAGCTTCGTCACCGGTGCCGGACTGCTGTCTATCCTGGTAGCGATTGGCATGTTCGTGTACGTGCTCGTCTCGCTCGGGTTCGGCCACGCCATCGCCGGCTGGGGGTCCATGATGATCTCCATCTGGCTCATCGGCGGACTCATCATGCTCTCCCTCGGCATCGTCGGCGAATACGTCGGCAAGATTTATATGGAATCCAAACATCGCCCCCGTTACCGCATCGAAACCACACTGTAGGAGGGGCCGGCGGCCAGCGGACGGCCCCTCCTACAGTGCTTGGATTGTATCTATTTTGTCCTCATCATACGAGTCAACGCGTATAGCAATGCCCCTGCTTGAGGCGAAAATAAGACCGTCGCCGTTCTCCTGCCTTGCTATAACGAAGAGGTGACCATCGGCAAGATGGTACGCCTGCGCAGTAGCCACCGGCATCATCCTGCTCACGTATCTGGCCTTGTGGCTGCAATATACGCCCGCCGACGCGACTGGCGTGGACGGCGTGCAGTTCCGCTACTTCCTGCCATTAAGCGGCATCTTCATGCTCTGCGCTTGCGAATGCGTTGCCGGGTTGCGGCGACGCGCAAGCCACGCAAGCCACGCAAGCCACACAACGCCGCGCGACTCAAGCACTGCATCCGAATCTACAGCCGTACCTTCCGTAGCAGACGCTGCACGGGCTTAAGCACCACGGTATCGGCTATCACCGCGAATACCAGCGCCGCCAGCAACGTAGCGCCAAACATCAGCACGCTGATACCCGCATACGACCATCCGTCCGTGGGCGCGGGAATCCGCGGGCCGATCAGCACCTTGGACAGCGGCGAATGCACCAAATAAATCGTGTAGGAATATCCAGCCAGCCAGATAATCGCCTTACGCACCCGCGCCGACGTGATGTGCACGTCGTACCGGAAGAACAGGAACGTCGCCATTACCACCATCGCGAACGCAACCGTGACCGTGCGGCCAACCTGCATCTGTTGGCCGGCGAACAGATATGGCGTGGCAACGGTCCAAGCCAAGGCGAATGGTGCCAACGCATACACGCCGTGCCGTATACGCGCGGACGGCGGATAGTATTCCAACACGAATCCCAACAGGTAGTAGATCAGCAGTCCACGCCAGGGGAATGACTGCAGGAACGTCAACGGATATCCGGCAAGATCGCATATATGCTCGGCAGCGGCCACGGCGGCGGCCAGCCCGACCAGCAACCAGGCTCCCGATCGGCCTATCGTACGCATCATCGCGGCCAGGAACGGCGTTGCCAGCACAAACCCGGCAAGCATGAACACGAACCAATAGACGGAATCGTCATACCCGGAGAACAGATCGAACAACGTTCCAGACACAGCGCCGCCAACCGAACGATGATCGATCACCAGGTAGGCGACGAATCCCATGCCGCCCGCATACAGCAGATACGGCACAATCAGCGAGATAAAACGTTTGTAGTAGTAGCGCACGTACGGCGCGAGACCATTGGGTCGGGGCCGACCGGCGCCTTGCGCGGCATCGAATGTCAGGTTGAACCGGCCGGACACCATAATGAACAGCGGATTGCAGACCATGAACAGCGCAAACAGTACAGATCGCGTCACTTCCGCGCTGCCGGTGAGGGTCATCTTGACGGGCATGTAGTTGTTAATCACGTGGACGCCGATGACCAGGCACATCGCCACCACGCGCAGCAGATCGTAGTTCACGTCGCGCGGCTTGCCGGCGCCGCCGGCACCGGCGGCGCCGGAAACGGAATCGGGCATGGTCATCACATGGATCCCGCCAAGGACTTCAGATCGACCGGGCAGCTGATCTGGCTCTTCAACTTGTCCAAGGCGTCCAGGCCGGCCGGGGGATCGGAGGACGCGTCCTTATGCGCGTCGTTCTTGCCGCCGTCCGCGCCGCCGTTCGCACCATCGGCGCCGTTCGCACCATCGGCGTCGTTCGCACCATCGGCGCCGTTCGTATCCGCCGAGCACTCATCGGTCACATTACCGTTGGAGCCCGTCTCGACGCCATCCGCATTCACCACCGGCGTGGTTACCACGTTCAGTGGATGTGCGGCATCGCTGCTGACCCGAACGGTATAAGCAATCGTCAATTCTTTTCCGGGCTCGATCCACTGCTGGTTGAACATAATGTACTGACGGTCATACAGGCTCGCGGTGTTGGTACCCCATGAATCAATATCAGCCTGCACAGCGGTAATCTCGCCACCGTACGGAGCGGTAAGCACCACGCGGTACAACATGCCGCCGAGCACTGGATTCTCCGAGCCGCCATTAACGAAATCAGGCAACGATTCGGCCTTAGCCTTAGTCAGCGTGTTCTTCATGGTGAAGGTGACTGTGTATTCGTCACCGAGCTGATCTTCCGTAAACTGACCCAGATGCGTGTTACGCACGGCTGTCGTGATGCGCTTATCCAGCACGCCAGAATACAGGGCGTTCTGGCTGGCTGAGGCGTCGCCGCAGGTTTTTGTGACCGTGGTGGAGGTCTTCAGATACCAATCCTGCTTGCCTTGCTGCAGCTCCGAAAGATAGATGCCGGCTTCGGGCACCTGACTGTCAGCAGACAACTCGCCACTGGCCTTATCGTCGATAAGTCCGGTGGCAATCAGCGCCTCCTGCTCATCCGGATCAGCCATCCATAGCTTGAAATGACCGCTAGCGCTGGTATCTCTAATTGCCTTCAACAGCGGGGATGCGGTAGAGGCATTCGCGTTGCCAAGCACATGGTTCATAATTGCTTGAGCCGCTTCGGAAACGAAGTTGTTCTGCTGCTCGAAGTCCGGGTAATCCGTGTACAGGTCTGAAGCGAAGAACGGCACCGTGGTGGTGCTATCCAGCACTCGGCCGTCCGAAAGCTTGACCTCGCCTGTGGCTCCCAGCAATGCCTGGAGAAATACGGGATCGAGTGACAATACACCCGCTACGTTCTCGTCTTCGTTGCCTTTCTGATACAGCCACATGTATTTGTTCATCTGTGCCACACGCTGGAATTCGGGGTCGATGGTCGTGGTGGCCGGGTACTGGTCAAAAGTGCCACCAAATACCTGGCGCTCCTTCAGCACCGTATCATCCATTGGCTCCTCAGGAATGTCCCAACCAGAAGTGGTGGCGAAATCACCGATGGTAATCGTGCCCTTATCTGCCGTGATTGCGGCGATGGTGCCTACCATGCCGCCCGCCGAACGTAGCTCGGCCGGGTTCTGCACCATCACCAAATACGTGCGCTTGCCGTCCTCGCCAAGCAGTTGCGGTAGCAAGTTAATGAGGCCATCGTATTCGCCGAGCATCGAATCCACGGTCTTGAGCGCAGCCTTTTCGGTTTCGAGCACGGTGGCCACCTTGGCGACGCTCGGAGTCGGCACCTTGTTGAGCTTGGTGAGCTGCTGCGAGATATCCTTATGCGCCTGCTTGACGATATCCGGCATATCCATCAGGGCGCTGACGTCCACCGAGCCATTCTTCAGGGAGAAGCCCTGCAATCGTTTGGACAGGTTCAGCAGATCAGTGAACGGACCGTTGACCAGCGTATCCACGGAAGCCAGCATTTCGCGGGCGGCGGTGATGTCGCTTCCGAATCGCGAATGGTCGCGGAAGAAGTCCCACTGTGGGCCGTTCAGCTCCGCATTGAGATCATTGGTGGCATTGACCAGCTCTTGGGAGATGTCCGACAGACTCTTATCGCTGCCGCAGCCAAGTGCCGAATTGGCCAGACTTTCGGCGGATGTCAGCACACGCTGCGCATCCGTGGCCATTCTCGAGACGGATGCCGCGTAGAGCGTGCCCACACAGGTGACGCTGGCCAGCAACATCAGCAGCAGCACAACCACCACTCGCGCCCATATCGGCGTACGGCTGATCAGCGAACGGCCGTCGCCACCCACGTGCTGGGGAGTCTTCAGGTTTACGGGACCCGTCTGATGATTTGCAGCGCTATTCGTAGATGCGGAGCGATTGGATTTCCCGTTACCGGCATGACGGCTTCTCCTACGCCCCACAGCCTTATGGCTCGAATGCCCTGAAGTGAATCGCATACTTATCCTGCCCGAAAATCTGCTCAGCTCATACTCTTATCCAGCGGCGCGAGGCCACGCTTCCGGATGCCGGACTCCGGGTGAATCCGGAATCGCAGACATGCCGGAGCACACGTGACGCCACGCATATCTCATGCCAGTGTACCGATGCCACCGAAATAGACCGAGGGTTTATCCCATACCGGGTGCAAATCCCCTCATGACCACCACATCGCTGTCAGAATGTTCTCAGACTTCATTGAGGGGTATAACAGTATTGCGCAAGAAAACGGTCACTAAACGCAACAATAGTTAAAGCCGTATTGATCTGTTCGGCTTAGGAGAACGGGAGAGGTAATTACATGTTCGTCCTCAGCAACGCCTGGCGGGCCCTGACACGTTCTAAAGGACGTACGGCCCTGACCGCGTTCATCACCTTGGCGGTCACCTTCGGCACAGTCGCCGGACTGGCCATCATTCAAGAAGATACCAACGCACACACCACCGCGTACGATCAGCAGAAGGCCACGTTGGCCATTCGCCCGACTGCGGCTACGTGGAAGAAGGTCTCCGCTACGGACTCGGCTTCCACCAAGCATTACATGACGTGGACCTCATACACCGAATACGCCACGCTCGTCCAGTCGGCCACCAACTCGTTGAACTTCACGGTTACCGAAACCGTGCCGGCCCGCGTGAGCGGTGATTTGAAGGCCCTGGACGGCGGATCGCTGGGCTCGGCCTCCGATGACGAGACCGGCGGCCAGCTCATTTGGCGAGCCTTCTGGACCAAGGATTCCGCCAAGGCCAGCGACCTCGGCACCTTCGAAATCGTGGACGGCAAGGACCTGAGCTACAACAACCAGTCCTCCAACCCGAACACCACCGGCGCACTGGTCTCTGAAGCGTTTGCCTCCGCCAACAACCTGAAGGTGGGCGATACGCTCAAGGTGGCGGCCGCCTCGGACGCCAAGACCACGGCCAAACTCAAGGTGCGCGGCATCTACAAGTACACATCCGAATCCGCCGTCGCCAATCCGGTGACGGCCGCCCGCAACCGCGAGAACGCGATCTTCACCAACTATCAGACCTTCGCCAAGGCCGGACTCGACCCACAGTCCAACGACAAGACCGCCTCCGGCTGGGCGATGCCGGATCTGGACGTGGTGTTCGACACCGGTGATCCCGCTACATACAAGTCCTTGGTATCCACCCTCAAGAAGTCCAAGCTGCCCGCCAAGGGATACGAGGTGTCTTCCCCTTCGCTGGAATCCTACAACGCTTCTCTGGAGCCGCTGGATACGCTATCCTCGCGCGCGAAGACCGGCACCATTGCGTTGGTTGCCGTGGGCGGCGTGCTGTTGCTCATCCTCGTGCTGTCAGGCGTGTGGACGCCCAAGCGTGACGACGAGATCGGCATGGCACTGGTGTCCGGCGTCACTCGCGGGCGTTTGGGATGGCAGTTCATGCTGGAAGTGTTCATCGTCACCCTGCCCTTCTACGTAATTGGTCTGGTCGGAGGCGCGTTCGCCGCCAAGCCGATCGGACCTGCTCTGGCATCCGGCCATGCCACCCCGGTGACATCGGGCCTGATTTGGACCATGGTCTGGTATGGACTGGGTTCAATCCTGATCCTGGCGATTCTTGCCGCCCTGCGCCTTGCGTTCTTCAGCGCGAACAAGCTGTTTGCCGCCGATGGCGACTGGGGCACCGTGAGCGAGACCAACAAGACGACCACCACAACCGACGATGCGGAGGCACAGGCATGAGCGACAGGAACAACGATCAGGAACTCGAGAAGACCACTGACGCAACGGCTGACGAAGCGACTTCTGAGACTGAGACGAACGACGCCATTGAATCCGTTCCAGCTGACTCCATGCAGTTCAGCGTGACCTTCGATGACGTTGATGACGAAGGCACTGTTGACGATGGTATTTACAGCGCACTGGCATCTGCCGAAACCGGAGAAACCGACGAGACCAGCGAGGCCGAAGCAGACGCCATCGCTTCGGCCAACGCATCCGCCGAAGTGACCGAGCGCAATGCCGCCCGCGTCAACGAAACACTCCGACTGGCCAAAACCGATCACAAAGACGCATTGGCCGAGCATGCGGAGCCTCAGGGCAAAGCGTCCGAACCCACCATGACGCTGGCCTCGCGTATCGATCGCGTGTTGGTGGGCGGCGGTTCTGACGACATTCTGCTCAAGACCTACCCGACCTTCGCCCTGAACAAGGTGACGGTCGCCGGCCCCAAGGGCAAGGTCAACATCCTCGATGGCGCGAATTTCTTCTGCTATTCCGGACACGCATACGCGCTGCTGATCAGCGACGACCCCGATTCGGGTATCACCGCCGACGCCAAGCGTCGCGCGCTGATGGGCGTGATGAGCGGTTTGACCACGCCGGCGTCTGGCACGGTGATGAACAAGAGCGCCAACATTGTTGAGCTCGAGCCCGTGGAACTGCGCGGCCACCGTCTGGGCATCGTACCGCAGCTGCACGCCGTGCAGCCGAAGCTCGACGCCGAACAAAACGTGCTGTACGCCATGAATGCGTCCAACCGCAACTTCCTGAAGCCCAAGCCGGTGATCGCCCGCGAACTGCTGGCCAAGGTCGGCTTCTCTGAGGCCACCAGCGGCGTGGCTGTCGGCACATTGCCTTTGGTGCAGCAGCGTTTGGTGGCCATCGCCCGTGCAATCAGCACCGAGGCCGAGGTGCTGATCCTCGACGAGCCGACACGAGGGCTGAACGCGGATGACGAGGTGACCGTGTTCGCCGCGCTGGCCAAGCTGGCGCACACCGGTGACCCGAAGCACTGCGTTATCGTGCTCACTGCGTCGCGCGAGATCGCCGAAGCAGCCGACACACTCTTCGAAATCTGATGTTCAGACCATAGAGCCCCCTGTGATTCGTATTGCCGAATCGCAGGGGTTTTTCAATGCTGCGGCTCATTGCCGCGCTAATCTGAGGATAAATCTGACCGTACGAGGCGAAACCTGATAATTATGACCGGATATATTCCCACACTGGAGCAGATCGACGAATTGCACCGCAAAATCGCGCCGTCCAAGGCGGCGTACGAGCTGGTGCACACGCATTGCGTGATTGTAGCGACCATCGGCTGCCAGATCGTGCGCCGGCAGAACGCGCTGTTCACGCGCCGCTGCACATTACCGAAGGACGCGGAGGTACCGCCCACCACAGGCGTCACCGGCGGCCATGTGCCGCCGCGTCTGCTCGACGAGCATTTGGTACTCATCGGCGGACTGCTGCATGACATCGGCACCTACCGCGTGTTCAAGCATGACGGCTCTGACGGCGAACCGCTCAAATTCAGCAAGAAACGCTACATTCTGCACGGTCTTAAGGGCTACGAGTATCTGCTCGACGAGGGCGTGGACGAGTCCATCGCCCAGTTCTGCCGCAACCATACCGGCGTGGGACTTACGCGCGAGGATGTGGTGCGCCAGGAGCTGCCGTTGCCACCAGCCGACTATGTGCCGATGAATCTCGAGCAGGAAGTGGTGATGTACGCCGACAAGTTCCATAGCAAGTCAGTGCCGCCGAAGTTCCTGCAGGTCGAGGCGTATACGGCCCGAGCCGAGCGATTTGGCGGAGAGAACAAACAGCGATGGCTGGATCTGGTAGCCAAGTATGGCGTGCCGGATATTCCGGCGTTGGCGGAGAAGTATGGGATGCGGATGATTTGAGGCTCTAGGGGTCTCCCCCCAAGTCAGCCTGTCGGCTGACAGCCCCCTCGTCAGAGGGGGCTTATGAAGGTATTTCAGATGGAACGGAGACGGTAGGTGCCGTTGCGGTTGGAGACGATGATCATCTGGTCGTTCTCCAGCACGTTCCAGCCTTCCTGCTCATAGCCGGAAGAGGAGACCACCACACCGGCGGAGTCGCCGTTGTCGTCGCGCAGCTCACGGTAGCGCATCACACGGTAGTCGGCGGCCTGCTCGCCACGGCCGTACTCATCGTAGATTTCCACGATGCGCGGGCTGGTCTTCTCACGACCGGCGGCGCACAGGGCGATGAGCTGGTCCTCGGACTGAATCATGCAGTTGTAGCTGGACTTCGGGTAGGCTTGGCGCAGTTCGCGCACGGCCTGGGCCACGGCCTCGTCGAGCGAGAAGCCGAAGCCGATGTATTCCAGAATCACCGCGAAGAAGATGGCGGAGTCGGAACGGCCGCCGGTGGAGAGGAACACGCTGTGGTTCACCGGGTATGAGCGGTTGGTGACGATGTTGCGGCCATTGGCGTCCGAGATATCGCCGTTGTGGATGAAGCTCAGGCCGTTCGCATAGAACGGGTGCTGGTTCTCCATGATGAGCGGCAGATTGGAACTTGCCAAGCGCAGGTGCCAGATGGCACCGCGAGACGGTTCGTCGGCCAGCGCCTCAAACGTGCTGTCATGACGGGCCGCGATGGTCGACTTGTAGATTCGGGTGCCGGTTTCCGGGGTGGGTGCGCCACCGTCGCGCACGTGCGGTGCTTCGGCAGGATCGGAAAGCTGGGCTACACCCCAGCCATCATTGTGGATTTCAGACAGTTCACGGAAATCCTCGACATTGTCTTGCCCCAACACAGCGTTGAGACTCAGGTTGAAGCCTGCCGTCGCGTATCCCAGTAATCTGCACATGGTATTTCAACTTACCGAAACCGTGTGGCGACGTGCGGTGACCGTTATAGGCATTCTTTATAGAGCGCATCAGCGCCGCTGCAAACTGGTATGTTATCGCTTCTGTTTGGCGGAGCGCTGAGGCTTGGCGGCGGGTTTGCCGTTCTCGGCCTTGCCCTTATCGCCCTTATCGCCCTGCTCAGCGGGCGCATCGGCGGCAGCGGCCTCAGCGGTCTTCCGCGCCTCGGCCGATACGGCGGCATCGAGCTCCTGTACCAATCGCCCAAGCCCGGACGTGGTGTCCATCGGGTCAGGGACGGCGGCCGGGTCGGCCACTGCACGAGTCGGCGTGGGCGTCGGGATGGTCTTGGCCGTATCGGTGCGCTTCAGACGCGGTGGGCGGCGGGTGGAGACGAACAGCGGCTGCACCTCGACCAACGGGTTGTAAGGTGCCAGACCGAACCACTTAACCGGCGAGCCGGCCATGTGGCGGATTGCGTACTTGGCTTGCAACGACAGGGCACCGCGTGCAGAAACCTTGGATTCCGGCATCAGGGCCTTGTGAATCAGCACGTAACGGATGGTGCCGATGTCCGGATCGGCGTCGACCTTGGGGTAAATCGACTTCTGCTTGGGCAGTTCGCCGGTTTTGGACAGGTCGTGCATGATCTGGTGGATGTACGCCGGGATGGACTGCGAAACCTTGAATCCCAGACGGAAGCGCACGCGGTAGATGTAGTTCGTGCCGAAGTCCTCCACCGAGTATTCACGGGTGAACGGCTCGTCGGTGGTTTCCACGCTGACTGCCCACCAAGCACGGGCGCGCTTGGGGTGGTCGGCGAAGATGGAGAAGAAGATGTCCGTGTCGAGTCGCTTGGTTTCCGAGTCGGAGGTCAGGTACACGATGTTGTCCGCAAAATACGGGATGCGGAAATCACTGTGCAGCTTGTCGAGCGCGGGTAGGAAGTCGTTGGGCCGCATGTGACGGCGTTGCGCACGTTCGAGCTTGGTGCCCTCATTCCACGTGTACATGACGAACAGAATCGCGGCGGTCAGCAACATGGTGAACCAACCACCATGCAGGAATTTGGCCATAGACGCGATGAAGAACATAGCCTGAATCGCCAAGAACAGCACGGTGAACACGATGGCACCGACCCGCTTGCCGGAATGCCATAGGTGGACGCCGAGCAACACGGTGGTGGTGATCATCGTAATGGTCAACGCCAGTCCATATGCGGCAGAGATGTGTTCCGAATCCTTGAAGATGGCGAGTACGGCCAGCGTGGAGACGCACAGCACGCCGTTGACCACCGGAATGTACAGCTGGCCACGCGTGCGGGCCGGGTACCGCACCTGCAGATGAGGCATCCAATTGAGGCGGGTGGCTTCGGAGACCATGGTGAACGCGCCGGTAATCAGGGCCTGGGAAGCGATCACGCCGGCCGAAACAGACAGAATCACGGCCAGATAACGTACGTTCGGAGACATCATCTGGAAGAACGGGTTGAGTGACTCCGTCGCAGTGTATTGCGGGTTATCGCTATTGGCCAGCATCCACGCGCCTTGGCCGAAGTAGTTGAGCACCAGCGCAACCTTGATGAATGGCCAGGTGAAGTAGATGTTGCCGCGCCCCACGTGGCCCATGTCGGAGTACAGCGCCTCGGCACCGGTGGTCGAGAGGAACACGGTGCCCATAAGGGCGATGCCGGCAGCATTGTGCGGGCTGAACAGGAATTTGATGCCGTACACCGGGTTCAGGGCCTCAAACACAGACCAGTCGTTAGAGAGATTCGTGACGCCCACGATGGCGAGGAAGCCGAACCAGACCAGCACCATCGAGCCGAATACTTTGCCGATGCTTTCGGTGCCGCGCGACTGCACGGAGAAGAGAATCACGATGATCACGACGGTGATCATCAGGGTCAGGCTTGGGTTTTCGTCGAACAACCCTTCCAATGGCGGCAGGGTCTGCAAGCCTTCGACTGCGGAACTGATGGAAACCGCCGGGGTAAGTACCGAATCCGCGAGGAATGCCGCGCCGCCGAGCATGGCGGGAATCGCGAGCCATGCGCCGTACTTGCGAATCAACGAGTACAGTGCGAAGATGCCGCCTTCGCCATTGTTGTCGATGCGCATGGCGATGAGCACATATTTGACGGTAGTGATCAGCGTAATCGACCAGAAGACCAGCGACAGCATGCCGAGCACGGCCTCTCGGTCTACGCCGCCAAGCCCTCCCTGACCGGCAAGGAAGGTCTGCGCGGTGTACAAGGGCGAGGTGCCGATGTCGCCGTACACCACGCCGAGCGCCACGATTGCCATGCCCCAGGTGACCTTGTCTGGGCTGGATTGCAGGCGGGCCCACCATCGACCGAGGCCGCCTTTCGACCATGCGCTGGCGATTTTCTCGGCTTCTTTGGTTTCAGCTTCCCTCTGCTTGGCGAGCGCCTCGCGCTCCTCCTTGGTGAGAGTGCGGCGGGACACCTTGGGAGCGTTGGTAAAGGTGTCGGCCCTCAGCAGTGCTTCTTCTTCCTGTCGGGCCTTGGCTTTGGCGGCGCCAGACTGGGCTTTCTGGGCCTTTAAGGCTTTTTGGGCGCGTGCGGTCCTTTGGTTCGACTCAGCCATACGTTCAGTCCTCCATTGAGGTGGAGATCATCCCCCTCGCTTATGTCAAACACATCATGATAGACCTCGTTCACAATTCTGACAAATTTTACAAGTCAACACATCGTCTCTACACGCGCCGCGACGGCCGCACACCCGGCCCTCACAGTCCGTATACGGCGCGGGCGGTATCGCGGGTGCCGCGCGCCACATCCGCGATGGGCAAGTCGAGCGTGTCGGCCATGGCGCGCAGAGTGTAGGGAATCATGTACGGCGCGTTGGTGCGGCCACGGTACGGCATGGGCGTCAGATACGGCGCGTCGGTTTCGACCATCGCATGGCCCAGCCCCACAATCCGTAGCGATTCGCGGATACCGTCATTGCCTTTGTAGCTCACGGTGCCGGAGAAGCTCAGATACCAGCCATGTTCGCGCGCGATCTCGGCCATCTCACGGTCGCCGGAATACGAGTGGAATACGGTGCGTTCGGGCGCGCCGTCGGCCAGCAGGGTTTCGATGACCTCGCGATGGGAGTCGCGGTCGTGAATCTGCATGGGCAGGCCCAGTTCCTTGGCCAAGGCGATATGCGCGCGGAAAGCCTCGCGCTGCAGTTCCTTGGCACCTTCGCCGGTGCGGAAGAGGTCCATGCCGGTCTCGCCGATAGCCACCACTTGCTCGGGGTATGTGGTGGCGAGGCGATGTACTTCGGCGAGCGCGTCCTCGAAAGACGTGTCATGGTAAGGCTTGTATTTGAGGGGCAGACCATCCGGCCCCGGCACACCACGATGCCCGTGGAGCACGGACTCATTGGGGTGTATTGCGAGCGCCGCGTGCACATTACCTGGATGATCGAGGGCCATCTGGAGGGCGGTCATCAGGTGCGGCAGCTCGCAACCGCAGTCGATAATACCCCCAATGCCGACAGATTGCGCCTGCGCCAGCAATTGGTCGACGTCGTACACCGGGACTTCGGGCTGTCCCTTCTCCTGCGCCTCATGGCTCATAGCGCGCGCGAAAGGGATTACGGAGGCCACGTGAGTGTGGTTGTCAATGGTCTGGGCGTCGTCCGGCAATGCTTCAGGTGCCGGGGCCCAGCTACGGTCGCGATGGTGATGCTTGCTCATGGTTTCTCAGTGTAGGCTACCGCCAGCAACGCTCGTAAGGCAGTCCGGTAAGACGTTCGACTACACGACGGGTATCGTCGGTCGCGTCCGCCTGAACTTGCCGTTTCTTGCCACGAGCGCAACATTCCCGGGAAAGTAACGCAACCGGCAAGCGAGACGGCCGCCATCCTGCCGCCTTTTCTGTCTCATCAGCCCATTTTCTGCATCATTTTGATAAAATATGATGCAGAAAAGTTCGTATGATGCAGAAAATGAGGCAGTATGAGATCATTCGACTACATAGAATCAGGTAAGACGTTGCTCACCCCGCACACCACGAGTTTGCTTGCCGCTATTCACGAGGCAAAAGGGCGTCAAAGCATACAGACAACGATCAGACCGGATATATTGGGGACGCTGGTTGCCGTCGCGCGCATCCAAAGCACAGATGCCTCAAACCGCATCGAAGGTATTTCTACCAGCGATAGCAGGCTCAACGATCTCGTCTCGGAGAAAGTCACACCGCGCAATCGCAATGAAGAAGAAATTGCCGGTTACCGTGACGCGCTATCGGTTATTCGAAAGCCACGACTATATTCCGATTACCCCGAACGTCATTCTTCAACTGCACCGCGACCTCTTCCGACACACACCACTGACCTTTGCGGGGCATTTCAAGGACAGTGACAACGTCATCATCGAACGAGATGCACACGGGACCAGCACCGTGCGATTCGCCCCGCCGTCCGCACTTGTCACACCGGAACTGATCGAACGCGCGTGTTCCGCCTACACGCAAGCAATCCGAGATGGACATACCGATCCATTGCTTGCCATCGCCATGTTCATTCTCGATTTCATCTGCATACATCCGTTCAATGACGGCAACGGCCGCATGAGTCGGCTACTCACGCTCCTGATGCTGTACCGCAATGGCTATATGGTCGGCAAATACATCAGTATCGAACACCTTATCGAGCAAAGTAAAAGCACTTATTATGAGGCGCTGGACGCAAGCACTCAAGGCTGGGACGACAACGCCAATGATTATGCGCCATTCACGAACTACCTGCTTGGCATCATACTGTCCGCGTGCAAGGAATTCGACGAACGCATCAATCTCACGGCAGGCGGCAGAACGCAGGGAGCACCGCGAGTAGCCACCAAGGGAACGCGGATTGAAGCACTGCTTGATCGATCCCTAATGCCACTCTCCAAGGCCGATATTCTCGCTCGTATGCCCGATACCAGCACCACCACCATTGAGCGCACGCTGAAATCACTGTTGGACTCCGGTACGATCATCAAAATCGGTGCCGGTCGCAGCACCCGCTATGTGAAACGCCGCTAAACGCATCCTTGTGCGCAACATCTCGTCACTCTTCCGGCGCCCCGCTGGCCACGCGAATCATCGCGTACTGGGATTCGTAGAGGCGGTAGTACGCGCCCTTGGCGGCGAGCAGCTGCGCGTGCGAGCCGTGCTCGACGATCTGGCCGTGATCGATGTAGAAGATCTCGTCCGCGTTCTCGATCGTCGACAGGCGGTGCGCGATGATGAAGCTCGTGCGCCCCTTGAGCAGATGCTGCAGGCCGGCCTGCAGCGCCTCCTCGGTGCGCGTGTCGATGTTGCTCGTCGCCTCGTCCAGGATCAGGATACGCGGGTCGGCGAGCAGCACGCGCGCGAAGGCGATGAGCTGGCGCTGGCCGGCCGACAGGGTCGATCCGCGCTCCTCCACCACCGTGTCGTACCCGTCGGGCAGTTCCATGATGAACTCGTGCGCGTGCACGGCCTTCGCCGCCGCCTCGATTTCCTCGTCGGTGGCGTCGAGCTTGCCGTAGCGGATGTTCTCGCGCACGTTGCCGGAGAAGATGAAGGTGTCCTGCAGCATCACGCCCATCTGCCGGCGCAGCGATGCGAGCGTCACGTCGCGCACGTCGTAGCCGTCGATCGTCACCGAGCCCTCGGACACGTCGTAGAAGCGCGACAGCAGGTTGATGATCGTCGTCTTGCCGGCGCCCGTCGGGCCGACCAGCGCGATTGTGCGCCCCGGTTCGACGTGGAAGTCCACGAGGTTGAGGATGTTGCGGCCGTCCTTCTCGTAGCGGAACACCACGTCGTTGAAGTCGACGCGCCCGCGGATCTGCGGCAGGTCCGCCGCGTCGGGCTTGTTGCGGATCTCCGGCGTGACGTCGAGCGTCTCGAAGATGCGCTCGAGGTACGCCGAGCAGGTGATGAGCTGGTTGTAGAAGTTGCCGATGTTGATCACCGGATTCCAGAAGTTGTTCGCGTAGCCGACGAACGCGATGAGCACGCCGGTGGTCACGTTCACGCCCCCGAAGCCCATCACGCCGACGAAGTAGATGAACGAGATGGTCATCACGGAGATGGTCTGCACGCCCGGCCACATGAGGAACTGGATGTGCACGGCGTGCATCCACGCGGAACGCACCTCGCCCTGCTGTTCCTGGAAGGTCCTGAACTGGGCCTGCTCCTGTGCGAAGGTCTGCGTGGTCTTCACGCCGGCGATCGACTCGTGGATGTAGGCGTTCAGGTTGCTCTGCTTGTTGGAGAGCTTCTGGAAGGCGCGCCGCTGGAAGATCTGCAGCACGCGCACCCAGATGATGAGCACCGGGAACAGGATCAGGCTCCACAGGGCCAGCTGCCAGTCGATCACGAACATCACGATCAGCGTGATCACGAAGGTGAACACGTCGGAGATCACGTTGATCAGACCGGAGCTCAGCGTGTCCGAAAGCGTGTTCACATAGTTGACCACGCGGATCAGGATCTTGCCGTGCGGGCGCGAATCGAAGTAGCTGAAGGGCAGCGTCTGGATATGCGTGAAGATATCGCGGCGCATGTCCTTGAGCATGAGCTGGCCGACGCGCGTGATCGCCACCGTGCGGTAGCGCAGCCCGAACTCGTACAGCACGATCAGCGCGGCGAGGATCACGGCGAGGATGCCGAGCTTGCCGAGGCCCTTGTTCGGGATCGCCTCGTCGATCATGATCTTGGTCAGGTACGGCACGGCGACGACGATGCAGCTCATCGAGATGACGACGACGAGAATGCGCGCCACCTGTGCCATATACGGTTTGAGATATTTGCCGACGCGCAGGATGTCCCGGAAGTTGATCTGCTCCTCGAGTTCCTCATCCTCGCGGTATGTATTGCGTTGTGCCATAAGTCCTCTTCTAAAAACCTTGTGCGACGCCGGACTGGAGTCCGAGCTGCTTGTGGTAGATGTCCCAGTAGCGGCCGTGTGCGGCCACGAGTTCGGCGTGGGTGCCGCGTTCGACGATACGTCCGTGCTCGAGCACCAGAATCAGGTCGGAATCCTTGACCGACGAGATGCGGTGGGCGATGGCGACGATGGTCTTGCCGCCGTCCATCTCCTTGAGGTGCTTCTGGATCTCCGCCTCGGTCTCCATATCGACGGCCGAGGTCGTATCGTCCATAATCAGGATCGACGGATTGTCCGCGAGCGCGCGGGCCAGCGACAGGCGCTGCTTCTGCCCGCCGGACAGGCCCACGCCGCGTTCGCCCACGACGGTGTCATAACCCTGTGGCATCGACCTGATGAAATTGTCCGCGCCGGCGATCTGGGCCATTTTCTGGATATATCGGTCGTCGCTATCACCGCTGGCACCAAAACCGATGTTGCCGCCGATGGTGTCGGAGAACAGGAAGGTATCCTGCGCCACGATGCACACCTGCGAGCGCAAGGTGGCCAGCGGCCAGTCGCGTGCGTCGATGCCGTCGATGAGCACATGGCCAACGGTCGGGTCGTAGAAGCGGGAGATGAGGCTGACGAGCGTGGACTTGCCCGCGCCGGTTTCGCCGAGGATGCCGAGCTTGGAGCCGGCGGGCACGGTGAAGTCGAGGTCCTTGAGGATCGGGGTCTCCGGGTCGTCCGGGAAGGCGAAGCTGACGTGGTCGAAGCGGATGTCGCCCTTGATGTGCAGCGGGCAGGACTTGCGTTCGGTGGACTGCTGGGCACCGGATGTTCCGGAAGCCACGGGCGCTCCGGTAGCCCCGGTAGCCTCATCATCGTGCTTGACTTGCTCGACGATCGTGACCGCCTGCTTGACGGCTTCGACCGCGTCGGGCTTCTCCACGATGCGCGGCTGTTCGGTGAGCAGCTTGCGGATTTTGATGCAGCTGGCGTTGAATCGCTGCCAGTCGTTGATCAGCCAGCCGGACTGGCGCACCGGGCCGTCGATCATCCACAGGAAGGAGTTGAAACTCACCAGATTGCCGAGGGTCATGTAGCCCTTGATGACCAGAAAGCCGCCGAGGCCGAGGGTGATGAGCTGCAGCGAGAAGCCGAGGCCGTCCAGCCACGGCATGTACTTGCGCGAGTTGTAGGCCAAGGCCATGTTGCACTGCATGTAATCGTCGTTGTGCTCGTCGAACTTTTCGGTCTCGTACGGTTCGCGCACGAATGCCTTGACCACACGGTTGCCCTCGATGTTCTCTTCGACCATGGAGTTGAGGGAGGCCAGCGAGTTGCGGATGGCGAAGAACAGCGGGTGGGCGTGCGTGGACAGGCCGCGCGTGAGCACAAAAATGAACGGCGTGACGCAGGCCAGGACGAGCGCGAGTCGCCAATCGATGGCGAACATCACGCACAGGGCGCCCACGAACATGACCACGCAGTCGGCAATCTGATAGCTCACCCAACTCAGGCAGTGGCGGATCGCGTCGGTGTCGGAGGTCAGGCGGCTCATGATGTCGCCGGTGCGTGTGTGGTTGAAATACGTGAAGTCGAGCTCGTGCAGCTTCTCGTATTCGTCGGAGACGAGGCGGTAGACCGAGTTCTGGCCGAAACGCTCCATCCACATCTGGTAGCCGTATCGCGCGCCCACGCGGATGATGGTCATGAGGATCATCAGTCCACACAGACGTGGCAGTTCGTCGGCATGTCCGCCGACGATGACGCGGTCCACGATGATACCGGACAGAATCGGAATGGTCAGGGCCATCGTGTTATTTGCGATGAACAGTAGAAGCGCGCCTACCACGCGGGGCAGGTCTGGTTTGCAGTATGGCAGCACCCATTTGAGATTGCTTGCGCTGGTATTGATTCCCGGATCGACGTACATGTGAGGAGATCACCGTTTCTTGGGGATTGTTTGCTTGTGGTATGGTGCGGCATGCTCCTGCGCCGCACGCGGCAATCGCTGCCGCCGCGATTCACGATCAGCCGTGCTTCGCACTGCGCCTGTCATTGGCCGCATGACCGAAGCTCTCCTTCATCGGTCGAAGCACGTTCGACTTTCGCAAACGCGTACTAGTCTAGGCGACCTGCGTCTAATCGCAACGGCCCGCAACTCTGCGTGTTCCCCGCATTAGCAACGATACGCGGCTCTCTAAGCGCAACATTCCCCGGAATGCGTCGCTGCACACCTCCGAACAGGTCCAATTCGCAACGCATTCCCGGGAAAGTGGCGCATGTCATATCACGCTCAAACAACCCAGCATAGTGAGTGGTTCATTCACGTTTTACGTATTGTGCGACGGAATCGGCATCTCCCGCAACACGTGAGATATGCAAAAGTGCCGCACGCTGAATGGTGATCAGCGTGCGGCACTGCGCGAAACGCGTGAAATCCGCAGAACGCACGAAACTCACGAAACAGATAAAACGTACAAAACGCAAGCAAGGCGAAGCAACGAACAGACAGAGACAGACAGACTACAGGTCAGAACGCCAGCGAACGCACGTAGGAACCAACTTGCGGGCGGAACAGCTACCGGGGATTGTTCGTTTGCGATGTTCGCATTCATGGCAGGTTTCTCCATACGATTCGGGCGGTCGGTTCAGGAGGTTGGTTGGCGGAGGCAGGTTCGGTTTCAGCGTCGGTCCAGGGCCACCCAGAGCACGCCGTGCGGCGGAATCGTGCCGGTGATGACGCGGTCGGCACCCACGCCTTCAAGACGCACGTCGGCGGGCTCGCCCGGCGCGTCGGCATACAGATCGGCGAGTGTCCAATCGTCATTGCGGGCGTCAAGCCCCACGATGGATTGGAGCTGGATGTTGCGGCCGATCTCGTATGTGTCGCTGCCGGTCCAGAACAGCGCGGCGTAATGGCCGCCGTGATGCGCGGAACGTGTGCCATCGGCCCAATCGGCTGCGTCGGCGGACCAGACGATGAACTCGCCACGGTAGGTGCTCTCATCCCACCATTTGCCAAAAATCCGTTCGCGCACGGTCTCGCGGTTATTGGTGGAGCCGGCAAGCACCTCACGCAACGCGGGATTCTGCAGCAGCGCGATGGCGTCGCTGTTGCTGGTGGGCAGATCGCCGCCGACCATAAGCGGGCTACGCCCCATGCACCATAGGGCCAGCAGTGTCTTCTGCTCGTCCAGCGTAAGGCGGGATTGGCGGTCGTCGCCGCGTTCGGCGCGCAGGCCTATGTGCCCGAACGGCACCATGTCGGCGTCGGCCCAGTGGCCGGTGGTCTGGAACGGCGCCCAGCGGGCCAGGCGGGCGAACTGCTGGTAGATGTCTTCCCAACGGTCCCACAGATCGTCGGAAATACGCCACATTTGGGCGTTCTCGCGCAGGAAGTCGACGTAGCTCGTCGCCACCCAGCCGCCGGGCGAGAGAGACAGGTCAATCGAACGGCCGTATTTGGCTTCGGCTTTGGCGATGGCGCGATGATAGGCGGCGATTTCGTCGGAGTGGAACGGGGTCTGCATGTCGTCGACCTTGAGGAAGTCGAGGCCCCAGGAGGCGAACAGGTCGAGCTGCGCGTCATACCAGGCCTGCGCGCCCGGGTGGGATTGGTTCAGGCCGTAGTTGTCCGGATTCCACTTGCACACGTGGTCGAGGTCGGCCACGTCCTTGGCGGTGTAGTTGGTGCCGTATACGGGCAGGTTCTTGTCCACAGCGATACGCGGGATGCCGCGCATCATGTGCATGCCAAGCTTCAAGCCCAGTTCGTGGACGGCGGCGGCGAGCGGGCCGAATCCCTTGCCGCCGGCAGCACTCGGGAAACGCACCGGGTCAGGCAGCTGACGGCCGTATTCGTCGAGAATCAGCGGCGCGTTGTCGTTGTAACCATGTGCGCGGGCGGTCGGGTCGTACCAGTCGATGTCGATGACCAGCGTATCCCAGCCGGCGTTTTTCAGGTGTTCAGCCATGAACCGCGCGTTGGCCAGCAGCTCGTCTTCGGTGAGGGTCGTGCCGTACGAATCCCAGCTGTTCCAGCCCATCGGCGGACGCCATGCCTGAGGAAGGCTCTGCGGAAGATCCGTCATCGTATCCTGCTTTCGTTGATATTCGTATAAGTTGCCATACGGCGGTACGCCAGCTGCAAACCAATCGGCATCGCGCACGTACGGATAGGTGAAGAGTGACGCCACTCCCCCGGAGAGTCCCATCCCAACGTACGACGAACTTCATGGCCTCTTGGCACACCGACGTATGTACCGTTACATATTCTTCCACCGGAACGATATCAAGCAAGCGCATGTTACGCTCGGCGCGTCATCGCCTAAGCGCAGCATTTTCAGCGATTCCGGCGCACAGCCACCATTTGCCAAAACACGATGTTGTGAATACCGTTACAACCATTGGAAGCATTACGGGCATTGTCCAATGCCCATCACAGGCGAAACATGAGGTGACGTTATGCCGAGCGGCAAACCAACATTGCGCGACGTAGCGAAGGCCGCCGGGTTCTCCCCCATGACCGCCTCGAATGCGCTGCACGGCAAGCCGGGTGTTAAGGATTCCACTCGCGCCAAAGTGCTGGCAGTGGCCGAAAAGCTCGATTACCGCATCAATCTGACGGCCAGCATGCTGAAGTCCGGCCGCAGCAACATCATCCACATCATCGTCAACGAATTCGATTCGCCGTTCTACTCCAAACTCGTCGAATCGCTCGTCACCGAAACCACCGCGCGCGGGCTGACGCCGTTCGTGGAGCAAACCCGGTACTCTCCGGATGCCGCCAAACACGCGCTGGCCAACAACCCGTTCTCCGGGCAGTTGTTCGACGGCGAGATTATCCACGCTTCGGGCCTGAATGCCGGTGTGCCGCTTTCCGCGATCAACCACGGCCGACCGCTGGTTCTGATTGACGCCTGCGAGGAAACGCCCACGTTCGATACAGTGAATTTCCCGAACGAAGACGGCGCGCGGGCGGCAGTGCAGCATCTCATCGAATGCGGATGCCACCGCATCGCCATTGTCGGCGACGGGTATTCGCCACGAACCGAACTGGCGCACGTGGAAAGTTCCAGCGGTTTGCGTCTACGCGGGGCCAGCGGCGCACTGCTTGACGCCGGGCTGCCGTATGACGAATCGACGAACTTCATTGGTTACGGTAGCGACAGCGGCATCGAAGCCGGTCATGCCATCGCCGAGGCGATGCTCGAGGCTCGTGCGCAATCGGCTGATGACACTGCTGAGTCCCGTTCCCCGGGCACCACGCGGGCAACGGGAAGCACCCCGGCCATCGATGGCATCTTCTGCATTAACGACTATGCCGCATTCGGAGTAATCCGAGGCCTTGCCGACTACGGCATCCGCGTGCCCGACGATGTGAGAGTCATCGGCTTCGACGGCGCCACGGCCGGCTCGTACACCACACCGACGCTGAGCACCGTCCAAGTGGATCTCGATCAGCTCGCCCAATTCGCGCTTGATATGATCACCCGCCGCGTGGAGCAGCGCGACCAGGGCGACGGCAGGTCCGACGAATCCGCTGGCATGCCGGCCACGCGCGCCACCATTGGATACACACTGGTTCCGCGCGAGTCCACTGTCGGTTCGGCAAACAGGTAACGCTGAAACGCCGAAATAGGGCGGCGATTCCCGACTGCCGCGCCCACTGCCCAAGTGCCGTGCGGCGTGACGTGCGAGGTTTCGGCATGCGTCAAACCGTTCCCAGCGCTCCCACGTGGTAGTGGCGCCCATGCGCACTTTTCCTAGGGTTAGGACCATGACCTTCCCTAATCACACGGTGTTGTAGAGGCGGGCGGGGAAAGCGTCGCGGTATTGGCCGGGGGTCAGGCCAGTGCGGCGCTTGAAGACGCGCATGAAGTACTTGGGATCGGCGTAGCCCACTTCTCGCGCAATATCCGCCACGCTGGAAGCGGTAGAACTCAGCAGTTCGCGCGCACGGTCGATGCGATATTCGATGATCTGCTCGGCCACACCCACGCCGAACACGCGCCGGTACATCGCGGTCAGATAGCTGGGTGAATAGTGGAAGCGCGCGGCCACTTTGGCCACGGTGATGTCGTCGAAGGCATTGGCCATAATCCACGAGCGGATGGCCAGCATCGGCGCCAGGCCGGACGAATCGCCAGCGGCACCGGCCGAATCGACATGCATGGCCCATTCCTGTTGCTGCCGGACGCGGTCGGCACTGGTGATGGGCTTGCCGTCGCCCCGGTAGCCGGCAAGCGTACGATGGGCGGCAAAGTCCGCCTTCAGCCGCTCCTGCGCGCTGACCTCCAGCAGCAGGCCGGTGGCGAAGTAATCGCAGTAAGCGTTGGAATACGGGCCGAATCGCGCATAGATGTCGATGAGCTGCCCACACATCACCGCCAGCCGGTCGGGGTCGGGCAGGGTGCGTTCATCGGGCAGCAACAGGCAATGGTCGTCCTGCGGCAGACCCGCGTCATCGGGGAGCATGCGCGCATCCGGCAATTTGAAATGCATCCAGTAGAAGTCCACGTCAGACGTGATGATGTCGGCGCCCGCATGCTCCACATTCGGCGGCAAGAGTGCGATTTGGCCGGCCTCGATATGCAGGGTCTGCTCCCCCACCCGCATCGGCAGGACGCCCCGACGCACGAACATCAGCTCGAAGGTGTCGATGGTGCGCCGCAGATGGCGCCAGCCCGGTCCGGACACAAACTGCCCGACCGAGTAAAAGTCCACCGGCCCTTCGAGCCGACATGTCGTGATGCCCATGGCTACCAGAGTAGCCGAGAGCAAATATCAGCCGCGCAGCCAGACGGTCATTTCGTTTTCGCCGCGGTTGGCCCAGGCGAAGTACGGGATGAGCGTGGCGGTGGCGGGCTCGCGCTTGACCGGCGCGTACACGGCGTAGAGCGGCGCGAACGCCGGAACCTCGGCCGCGCCCTCACCCGCGGCGGCCACAGCAGCCGGCAACGGCTCGCGCCAAGCCGGCACCTCAAGCTTCACCATGCGGCGGGTCACGTCTTCCACCTCGCCCTGGCCCTTGTCGTCGATGCCCTTGGCGCCGGCGTGGAAGTCGAACTCCTCGACCTTGGCCACGCTCGGGTCGGCCAGCAGTGCCTCCACATCCGCGTGCAGCAGGTGCAGGTTGGCGCCGTTGTCTTTTTCCTCGGCGCAGAAGGTGATCGGGCCGCGCACGAACGCCACCTTGCCGGCGTCCTCGCGCACCAGCGGGTTGGCGGCCAGCATACGCACCGGCATCGGGAAGTCGAACGTCACGGTGTCGCCGTCGCGCCACTCACCGGTCAGATACAGGTAGCCGTCGCGAATTTCGCGGGTCACGCGGGAACTATCGGCCCCAGACTCAGACTCGCCCGTGGCCGTAATCGCGGCGGCAGCAGCGGACTCATCGCCCACCCAACCGGGCAGACGGAAGGCCAGCGTAAAGCGAGCAGGAGCCTGAGCCGAGGTGCCAGCAGCGTCACCGCCCAAGCGCACGACCGCCTTGCCATCGCCCTGCCACGGCAGGTTCGCCGTAACATCCAGCTCCACAGCCGTACCATTCAACTCAGCTTTGGCCACGCCGCCCATATACAAGTGCGTGAACAGCGTACCGCCATCCTCGGCAACCGTGTAGGCATATTCCTGCACCGACTCAACGATGCGGGCGATGTTCGGCGGGCAGCATGCGCAGCCGAACCACTTCTGACGCACCGGCTTGACGTGGCGCAGGCGGCTGTCTTTATGGCAGGCATACGGATTGACTTCCAGCGGGTTCACGTAGAAGAAGCTCTTGCCGTCCAGCGCCATGCCGGCCAGCGTGGTGTTGTACAGCGCCGACTCCATAACGTCCGCGTACTCGGCCTTTGGCGCGAGCTCGAGCATGCGACGGGCGAAGAACGCCAGCGAAATCGCGGCGCAGGTCTCGGAGTAGGCGGAGTCGTTGGGCAGGTCGTAGTTGTAGGAGAATGCCTCGCCGTCCACCGTGCCGCCGATGCCGCCGGTAACGTACAGTTTCTTATCGACGATATTGCGCCAGAGCCGCTCGGCCGCATCGGCGAGGTCCTGATCGTCGGTCAGTCGGGCCACGTCCGCCAGACCGGAGTAGAAGTAGCCGGCGCGCACGGCATGGCCTACGGCTTCGTCTTGTTCGGTGGCCGGCTTGTTCGCCTGGTGGTAGGCGTACCGGTTGGGGTCCGTGTTGGGTTTGTAGTTGGCGTCGGCGTCGCGCTTTGCGTTCTCGTCTGCCTGAATATCGAAGATGTACGGCTGCCGGCCGCGCTCGGTCACGAAATATTCGGCCAGATCAAGGTACCGCTGTTCGCCGGTGACCTCGTACAGCCTCACCAAAGCCATCTCGGCAATCTCGTGACCGGGGTAACCACGCAGCTGGCCCGGCTTGCGACCGAAGCGCTCGTCTACGTAATCGGCGAAACGGCAGGCGGCCTTGAGCAACTTGTCTTTGCCGGTGCCCTGGTAGTAGGCCACCGCACCTTCAACGAGGTGGCCGAGGCAGTACAGTTCGTGATGGTCACGCAGATTGGTGAACGCGCGATCCATGCCGTTCAGGATGTAGTAGGCGTCCAGATAGCCGTTGTCGAGCTGGGCGGCACACACGATGTCGACAGCTTGGTCGGCGGTCTGTTCCAGTGCGGGGTCCGGGTGATGGGCGAGGGAATAGCCGACTGCCTCCACCCACTTGGAGAAGTCGGTGTCTTGGAACACGAAGCCGTAGAACTTGTCTGGGTCGGGATTGGCCGGGTCTTCGGGGAGCGCCTCAAATCCGCGGAACGTGTACTTCGGCGGCACGAACGCGTTGCCCTGGGTATCCTTGCGCTTGTTTTGCGCGGCAGCGGCCTTGAAGTTGTGCATGCAATAGCTGGGGGCCGCGCCGGGGACGTTATCGTTCAGGGCGTTCCACTGATAGGGAATCACAGCCGTGCGCACGAGTTCCTGCTCGGTGCGCCAGAATGAATCGGTGACGGTGACGTTTTTCAGGGCCAGCGGCTTGCTATGCAGCGAAGTCATGACGTACTCCTTTGGACTATGCGACATTCGTCAACAATATGTATCGGTACATATGATACGTGCGCCCGCGCGAGCAGCAAGGTGGACAAATCGTTGGCGGGGTGGAATCGCCGGCGCATATCCGCCCGTACGATTTCGCCCGGTGAATCGTCCGACGAATACACGGCGACTTATACTACCGACGGACCACAAACGTCGCCTACATGAATGGAAGATCAATCATCATGACAGCAAACGCCAGCGCACGGGCCATCAAACCCGAACTTCTGCGTACGTACACCGAAGACTTCAACAAGGACCGCGCCAACCTGATCGCGGCGGACGCGGCGGTCTCGGCCGGCGTGCTCAAGGCGGCCACCGACTATCGCGGCGTGCGTGCGCTGCCACGCGACTTCTCCATCGAACTCAAGCAGGGTTCGATCACCAATCAGGAGCGTTCCGGCCGTTGCTGGATGTTCGCCTCCCTGAACACGCTGCGTTACGAACTCATGCATCGCTGGAATCTTGAGGATTTCGAGTTCTCCGAGACCTACCTGTTCTTCTGGGACGCGATGGAGAAGTCGAACACTTATCTGGAGAACGTGCTGCGCACGCTCGACGAGGCGACCGATTCGCGTCTGTTCGAGGCCATCAATGAGTCGCCTGCAGACGATGGTGGCTGGTGGCAGATGTTCGCTGCACTGGTGAACAAGTACGGCCTAGTGCCCAAGAGCGCCTACCCGGAGTCTGAGAACTCCCGTAATTCCGACGATTTCAAGCAGTACCTCAACTCCAAGCTGCGCGAGTTCGCGGCCGAGCTGCGCCGCCGTTCGGTTGCGGGGGCGTCTGAGGACGAGCTGCGTGCGTTGAAGGACGAGTACATGGGCACCGTGTACCGCATCTGCGCCGTGGCGCTCGGCGAGCCGCCGGAAAAGTTCGACTTCTTCGCGCGCACCAAGGATGATAATGAGGATAAGAAGGGCTCGGCTTGCAAGTGCAAGGCCGAGGCCGACGCAGACGGCAAGGCCGAATCCTGCAAGTGCGGCGACTCCTGCAAGTGCGAGGGCAAATCCGACGCCAAGGCCTGCAAGTGCGATAAGGACAAGTCCGACAAGCCGAAAACCGGCAAGGACGAGCGCCCGCAGATTCGCGAGATCGGCATCACCCCGCTTGAGTTCTACAAGAAGTACGTGCCGGTGGACGTCAACGATTTCGTGACGCTGGCCAACGCCCCGCTCAAGAACCGCCCGTTCAACCAGCGCTACCGCATCCGCTTCAGCGCGAACGTGGCCGAGGCTGGCGATATGGAATTCGTCAACGTGCCGCTGGACGTGTTCAAGAAGGCCGCGCTTGACCAGCTCACCGCCGGCCACCCGATCTGGTTCGCCTGCGACTGCACGCAGTTCGCCCTGCGCAAGGACGGTTTCTTCGACCAGTCCGTGGTGCGCGTCGACCAGCTGTTCGGCACCGAATTCACCGGCGACAAGGCCCACGGCCTCGAATACGGCGACAGCCCGAGCAACCACGCTATGACCTTCACCGGCGTGAACCTCGACGAGGACGGCAAGCCGAACCGCTGGAAGGTGGAGAACAGCTGGGGCAAGGACGCCGGCAAGGACGGCTACTACGTCATGTCCGACGCCTGGTTCGACCGCTACGTTACCGAGCTCATCATCCGCAAGGAATACCTCGACGACGCCACCCGCGCCCTGCTCACCACCGAACCAGTCGAGCTCGATCCCTGGCAGCCCCTCACCCGTCGCTGCCGCTGACATATTCCGCCCATTGGCCGCGGCTGAAGTGCTCCTATGTTTTGCCGACTTCTCACAGAGTGAGCAAAACATAGGAGCACTTTAGTTATCCACAGAGTTATCCACATCCTCAGCAAGCTAGAACCACATACCCCGTTTTTCATGGCGAACAAGCGACCGCTACGCTACGGTGGCGTTATGAACAGCGGATTTCCCACCCCGCCACCCGGCGTATTCGACGATGAACCACCCGGCTGGACCAACAATGCCGCGGCACCGAGTGCTGCGTCCACGCACGCCGTCAAGCCCGAGCCATACTCACCACCGCGTATGGCAACCCCCACTGCGCCCGCTATGAGCGAAACCCTCACCCAACGTAAGCGGGAAATTCTTAAACGATGCACGGACGCCGCGCAACAGCTCGGAAAGCCTGTGCTCTTCGGCATGACCACATCGCTGATACTGCAATCCGTGCCACTTCCCAAGGATTGCGATCTCAATGCCACCGAGCTCCATACCGTCTCCGACTCGCATCGCACCCGGATACGCGCCGTCGTTCCGCCAACAACACCGCACATCTGGAAACCGCTAAGCACCGCGCACAATGCACGTATCAACAAGCATGTGCACGCGCTGGATCTGGTACATACTTGGGCGCAGCTCGCCGCTCACATGTCATTGGAATCATTGGTCATACTTGGCGACGCAACCCTTACGGCAATAGCGCGCAAGCCGAGCCTATCGGGCGGCCGCACCGCCGACGAAATTTATCAGGACTTTGTGCGGCAGGTCAGCGAACTTCCGAAATTCAACGCGAAAGCCACATGCATGATCGCACTTGAATTTATTGCACCGCGCGTGGATTCTCCGATGGAATCAGAGACCCGTATCACAACCACGCAATACGGGCTTCCACGAGCCGTGACAAATTACACAGTGCCCGGCGCGACGTTCAGCAATGGTGCGCCGATAACACTCGATCTCGCTTGGCCCGAATTCCGCGTCGCCATCGAATATGACGGCGATCATCATCGCACAGACAAGGCCCAGTGGCGGCGAGACAACGACAAGCGCGAACTGTTACGGCATCATCATTGGATCGTCCTCATCGCCACCGCCGCGAATATGGCTGATGAACCGTCTCAAGCCGAACTCGCCTACCGAGCCGGGCGACAGCTGGCGTTGCGAGGCTCCATATTCGATTTCACCTTGACAGCGACGCCGCTCAATGAACTTGCCCGGCGGAAACGACGGAAATCCACCGGGGCGCACTGAGCTGACATCGATACGATTGCGCGCGCTTGCTGCAACGCATATGCCATTCATCGCACCCCATTTGGTCGCGTGGCCCCGACCGCATGGCACTGTTGTGTGTCACACGCCATGTTACGTCCGGCGAATCCGCACATCATCTGCGTTGCGTACTGCCATATTATGCGGTTCGCGATATACGTCACGGTGTCCGATGTCCTGGTAACGACGTCAATCGATTTATGTGTGTACCGGGCCAGATTTCGTTGTCCCGGTTCTCCATTTCGCCTCTTTTTGAGCAACCGGGACAGAAACACCCTCGAAAAATCGCCAATTCGGCCCTACCGCACAATATCCGCCATCACACATCGGCGGAATTCCGGGCTTCTGGATTTGCATACATTGAGCGCTCACGGGATGGTCTGTCCCGGTTCCCCAAAAGAGGCCAAAATCACGAACCGGGACAACGAAATCTGGCCCGGTTCGCACGTCAATCGGTTGCCGTCACCACCGGGACACCGACTGCGCATAGATAAGATGCTTCAATGCTTAACAGGCATGCGACCATACCGCGATAGCAACGTTTCGCTGGAAGTAGAGGAATCAAGCAGCACCCCCCCAAACCGGAAGCATGGAGGGAATCCTGCAATGCTCCGAATCACCGCGCCCCGTGCTTGGTGTGGCGGATCACGGCTTCGAGCGGCGTGGATGTAGCTGGACAGCAGCGTAACTTGCGTTGCATGATGCGGCCCAAAACGAAGAAACCCGGCGGAGGGGGCCGCCGGGTGAGAGAGAAGAGAGAAGAAGGGTTCAGTTATGGGGTTCGGAAGAACCTCGCCACCGGTATGAACTTCATTCCGTTGACATCTTCTATATAACCGTCTCTTTCTTGGGGATTCGATGTGCTTGTCTGAGAAAAGTCTTGGCAAACTGTGACGGGTTTGTAACGCCGCCCGACAACCGGCCTCGCATTGTCGGGGCTAGGCCGCACATACGGCAACGGGCCACCCCGCAACACTTCATGTGCGAGGTGGCCCGTCAGCTACGAGCTAGCAATGCCGAATCACTCGGCGGCGAGCTTGGCCTTCTCGGCGGCCAGACGTTCGGCTTCGGCGGCACGGCGAGCAGCCAACGCTTCATCGAAGCGAGCCAGCTCCTCTTCCACGGCCTCGGTCGGAATCTTGGCGAAGATCGGTGCGGGCTTAGGCACCATGGCGCCGACCTCGATTGCCTCGCTCTTCCACGGGTGCACGTTCACACCGAGCTCGTAATCGCCGGTGATGATCGGGTACGTGAAGCCGGGCTTGTCGAGATCCTCGACTTCCTTGAGCTCAGGCAGCGGCGAGAAGGTGCCGGTGCCGCCGAGCGCCTCCCACACCTTCTGTGCGGAGTGCGGCAGGAACGGCGCGAGCAGGTGGTTCGCGTCAGACACGGCCTGAGCGGCCACGTGCAGCACGGTGCCGAGACGAGCCTGGTCGTCCTTAATCTTCCACGGTTCGGTGGCGGAAATGTACTTGTTGATGTCGCCGACCACACGCATCGCCTCGGACAGGGCGTGCTTCTGGTGGTGGGTTTCGATGGAGGAGCCGACCACGTCGAACGCGGCGGAAGCCTCTTCCAGAAGGCCACGGTCTTCGTTGGTCATCGAATCCTCGTCCAGCGGCGGAATCTCGCCGAAGTTCTTGTTGATGAGGTTGGCCACGCGGTTCACCAGGTTGCCCCAGGAGGAGGCGAGCTCCTCGTTGTTGTGGCGCACGAACTCGGCCCACGTGAAGTCGGAATCCGAGGATTCGGGGCCGGCCACGGAAATGTAGTAGCGCACGGCGTCCACGGGGTAGCGGGCGAGGATGTCCTTGACGTAGATCACGATGCCGCGGGAGGAGCTGAACTTCTTGCCTTCCATGGTCATGAACTCGCTGGCCACCACCTGCTCAGGCAGGTTGAGCGGACCCATCGGGCCGGTTTCGCCGCCCTTGGAGCCCTTGCCGTTGTACGCCAGCATTTCGGACGGCCAGATCTGGGAGTGGAAGGTGATGTTGTCCTTTCCCATGAAGTAGTAGGCCGGGCAGCTCGGGTCGTTCCACCATTCGCGCCACTTCTCCGGGTCGCCCTGACGGCGGGCCCATTCGATGGAAGCCGACAGGTAGCCGATCACGGCGTCGAACCACACGTACAGCTTCTTGTTCGGGTTGTCAATCCAGTCCTTCACCGGCACCGGGATACCCCAGTCGATGTCACGGGTGATGGCGCGCGGCTTGACTTCCTTGAACAGGCCGAGCGAGAAGTTGATGACGTTGGTACGCCAGCCCTTGCGGGTCTCCAGCCACGCCTTGTTGGCTTCGGCGAGCGCCGGCAGGTCGAGGAAGTAGTGCTCGGTCTGCTCGAAGCGCGGGGTTTCGCCGTTAATCTTGGAGACGGGGTTGATGAGCTCGTCCGGGTCGAGCTCGTTGCCGCAGGCGTCGCACTGGTCGCCACGCGCACCTTCGGCATGGCAAATCGGGCACTCGCCCTCGATGTAGCGGTCGGGCAGAGTGCGGCCGGTGGACGGGCTAATCGCCACCTGCTGGGTGCCCTTGTAGATGTAGCCGTTCTCCAAGCACTGCTTGAACATCTCCTGCACCACGTGCTCGTGGTTACCGGTGGTGGTGCGGGTGAACAGGTCGTAGCTCAGGCCGAGGTCGCACAGATCCTTGGCGATCACGCGGTTGTAACGGTTGGCCAGTTCCTGGGCAGTGAGACCTTCCTTCTCCGCCTCGACGAGAATCGGGGTGCCGTGCTCGTCGGTGCCGGACACCATGAGCACATCATTGCCCTTCATGCGCTCGTAGCGCGCGTAGACGTCGGAGGGCACACCAAATCCCGCGACGTGGCCGATATGACGGGGGCCGTTTGCATACGGCCAAGCAACATTCACCAAAACATGACTCATAAGGCTTGATTATCCGGCGCGGCGGGGACACGCCCGGATAGCTGCCGCGCCGCCATCCTCATCCCACTCACCTATCCACCCGCAACTTCCCCACATACTTATCTGTACACCTCTTGCGCGCTTATCCACATACGCATTCGCACACGTATCCGCGCACCCATCCGTACGCACGCCCACGCACATCCGCACACACTTCCGCCTGCCAATATCCACCGAGTTATCCACATCATTTGCGTACCTAGTAAAGTTATGCACTTATCCACCGTTTTCGCCTATCCGGTGGCGCGCAAGCCGCATTTCTGCATATTGTTCGGTCATGGATATCACAGCAGGTCCGATGACGGACATCACAACAGTCGCCTCGCCGGCAACCGCGCAACCTGCGGTGCCGCCGATACTGTTTACCAAGGATCTGCCGGGACCGCTCAGCCTTAACCGTCTGGCCGCCTTCGGCACGTTACATAAGCTCGACGATTCCGCCGGCTACTGGATCGAGCATTCGGGCACACTGTATGGTCGCGCGAAAATCGTCGCGGAGGTCGCCCCGTTTGGCACTGTGGTGTGTTCGATGACCGCCGCTTGGGTATGGCTGGGAGGCCCCGACTTTCCGAGTACCATAGACGTGATTTCCACATCGCACTTCCGCTCGGCATCCGTCAGCCGCCGTATCCGCGTATTCAAAAGATTGACGTTGCCGGAGCAAATCATCAAGCTCGGCGGGCTGCCTGTCACCACGCCAGCCCGTACGGCTTGCGACCTGGTGATGAGTCCTGAAGACATCCCCGATCCTTCCACCGTCAACGCACTGGTGTGCCAGCTGATGTCCGCGTACCAGTTTCGGCCAAACGACTGTCTGCAAATCGTCAAGGAGCATCGGCATCACAAGTACGCCGGACGCGCACGCATGTTTTTTGAATCGGTGCAGCAGGAGATGGACGAACCGGCTTTGGAGCAATGCGCATGACGAGGGGGTTCATTGTCAGAGGCCATCGCAGAGGCCGCCATGCCGCTCACCGTTTACGGCATTTGCGGCAGGCGCAACGGTTGCCTCGCCACGCGGCGGCGGCACACTCATCCGAATCCGCATCGCGCGCAATCTCGGATATGACCGCGCCGCCTGAACCGCCCATCAGACTTACGCCCGCGGTGGCATGTTCGCCCGATACGGATGTTGCCGTGCTCTGGCACATCGCATATCACGTGCCCGAACTGCGTAAATGGCTGGTTGCCAATCCCAAAGCCGACGCGCCTTTGCTGGAATTGGTCTCGCAGCGTGGTGGGCCCGGGGTCCGGCAGGCGTTGGAAATATTGTTCGAGTCGATGGAAGCGTAACGGGGAGATAATCGCCGGCTGCTGCGCTATCCCTTGATTTTCAGCACAGCCGCATACACCTGCTTGCGATTGGCCAACGATCCGTCAGCCAGTGGATGCTCCTGCACCACTTGCGCGATGGCGTCCTTGATACGCAGGCCGTCCTCCAAAGCACGGTCGATGGAGAGCACGGCCATGTCATCCACGCTCAACGTGCTGGGCGCGGCCGCTTCGGCCTCCTCGTTGGACGCGCCGCCGATGACCAGCACCATCTCGCCACGGGGCGGATCATCAATCACACTTTGGCGAATCTCGTCAATCGGGCCGCGACGAATCTGCTCATAATCCTTGGTGAGTTCGCGGCACAGGGCCATCGGGCGATTCGGGCCGAACGCGTCCAGCAGATCGTCCATCGAATCGGCAATGCGATGAGGCGTCTCGTAGAACACGATGGTGCGGCGTTCGGGCAACAGCGTGCGCAGATACTGCACGCGCTCGGAATGCTTTCGCGGTAGGAAGCCTTCGTAGCAGAAGCGGTCGGTGGGCAGGCCGGAGAGGGCGAGCGCGTCGAGCACAGCGGAGGGGCCGGGCGCGCAGGTGACGGGCAGACCGCGTTCAATGGCACGGCGCACGATGGCCAAGCCGGGGTCGTTGATGGTGGGCATGCCGGCGTCGGATACGACGAGCACGGTGGCGCCGGTTTCGACCTGGTCGAGCAGGCCGTCGGCCTTGTCGCGCTCGTTGTGGTCGTGATAGGCGATGACGCGACCGTTCACATAGACGCCGAGGCGACGGGCGAGATCGTAGAGGCGGCGCGTGTCTTCGGCGGCCACGATATCGGCCCGTTCCAAGAGGGCCACCAGACGGGCTGAAGCGTCGCCGACATTGCCGATCGGGGTGGCGGCGAGCACCACGGTGCCGGCGGGGATGGTCACGGCCGATTCGCGGGATTGGGCGACGGCGGATTCGCCGGCATGAACTTCATCATTGCGTTCAGGCACTTGCGTCACGCTACCGTCAGCGTCATACTGCTCATTCAACTCATCTGCGCTTGTCATACTCCCAGTATTGCCCATGCCACAGAGCAATCCACGACAATCCATGGCGAAATCGAGGCATTCTCCCTTTGCAGGGGCTGATTTCACATGTTCCGGAGGTCTACTTCCGTTTCAAGGGGCTCCTCATCCGGTGAAGCACCGATACAAACGGCTTTGACGCAACGCTATTCCGCCATTTTGGCGGCGTATCTACTTGACCATCAGCCCCTCGAAACGCAAGTAGACCTCCGGCAAACCCCAAATCAGCCCCTTGAAACGCGAGATGGCAGAATTTCAACGAAAACAAATGAAAAGACCCTCTGCGGTGGAATGAATGCAGAGGGTCTCGTGGAGCTGACGGTAGTCGAAACCGCGACCTCTTCGATGCGAACGAAGCGCTCTACCAACTGAGCTACAGCCCCTTGGATGTTACTTTGCTCCGCAAAGCAACTCGCAACAATATAGTACGGAGTACGGTCAAACGCAATTTGACGCCGAAGTGTCGCACGCGTGTCGACACGGTAACGTTTCGGTGTCGCAGACGGGGCAAGTCACCCACACCGCTCCGCATGGATACCGCGGCGGCACCCGGCAACGTCATCACGTCTCCAGCACGCCCAGCACCTTCTTTTCGTTGTAGAACGCGAACACGATGCCGCCCAGACCGCACAGCACGGCCGCGCACACGGCGGCGATGCGGTAGCCCGCGCCGGACGCCATGCCGATGGTGGAGACGCCGGTGAACAGCAGCATGGCCACGGACTGGCCCATCTTCATCGCAAAGGTGCGGGCCGCGTAGAACATGCCCTGACGGTCCTGGCCGGTGGTCTTGGAACTGGCGTCGGCGATATTCGCCACGATGGCCTGCGGCAGGATGCCGAACGCGGCCATCGGAATCGCGCCGACCACCGAGAGCACCAAACCCTGGGCCATCGCCGGAATGAAGCCGAGCACGGCCGAACCAAGGGCGCCGGCAAATGCGAACGCACAGGTGAAGATCACGAAGGCAACCAGCAGCAGCCTCTTCTTGCCGACCTTATTGGCCAGAATATTGACCGGCAGATAGAACAGCACAGAGACGCCGGTCATGAGCACGAAGTAGATGGTCGTGGTGGTTTCCGGCAGCTTGAGCAGGCTGGTCACGAAGAACGGCAGACCGGTCTGGAAGGTGGTGATGGCCACCCAGTAGACCACGTCGGAGCATACGAACTTGCGGAATTCGCCGTCGCCGAACGTCTGCTTCAGGGATTCGATGGTCGATTCGGAGGTGGGCTGGGAGTTGACGTAGTCCTTCTCGCGGATGGCCAGCGGCGGCACCAGCATGCACACGAACGCCACGGCGGCCATGATGGTGAAGGTCACGCGGATGGCGGTGATGCGGCCCATCATCGGCACGAACGCGCCCCAAATCACCGGCGCCACGTACGCGATGGCCGTGCCGGCCACCCAAGTGAAGGAGATGGCGGTGGAGATGGTGAGTTGCTGCTTGGAGTCGTGGCCGAGTTCGGCGATGAGCGCGTTGTACGGCGTGCAGTAGAACGTGAGGGCGATGTAGTAGCCGATCACGGTGACGAACAGGAACGCCGCGTTCACCCAGCTGGTGCCGTTGATCGGGCTCCAGAACACGAGCACGGTGACCACCGCGAGCGGCAGGGCGGCGAATTTCAGGAACGGCATACGGCGTCCAGATTTGGAATCGCAACGGTCGGAGAGAGACGCCACGGCCGGATCCACGAAGGCGTCGAAGAATCGGGCGAAGGCGGTGATGCCGCCCACCACGGTCACGATGCCGAGAACGACCAGGCCCTGCGGCACGAATACGGTCTGACCTTGGGAGATGGTCTCCTGGTCAGGTTGGTAGAAATACACGAGCCAGTTGGAGATGATGCCGGAAAGCAGCGCCCACCCGAACTGGCCGACCGCAAACGCCCACACTTTGGCGATGGGGAGATCTCTGATGGCTGACTTCGCCGGTGCAACTTGCACACCCGTTACACTTGCTGTAGTCGCATTGCCCATTCTCACAACCTCCGAATCAACATTGACACAGTGTCAAAATCCAGTATACACCGGCACACCATGCGCTCTACGATAGTGGGCATGACAAGTCTGACCGAGCAACTGCCATACGTATACGCTTTTCCTGATGCGTTGGGGACCGGATTACTGGTGCACACCGAGAGCGTATTGGACGATGAGATACGCGATCGTATTGGCTCGTTCATCCATGAATATGAGGTTGTATTATCTCGATTCCGCGATGATTCCATCGTCGGCCGGATGCGCACGGCCGCACATGGCGGCACGTTCGATTTTCCCGACTGGGCATCGGGTCTGTTTGGCCTGTACGACCGCCTGTTTGCGGCAACCGATGGGGCGACCGACCCGTGCGTGGGCGAGGATTTGATTCGGCTTGGCTATGACGAGTCGTATTCGTTTACGCCTGCGCCAGATGCCGCTGAACATGCAGGCGCGATCCACGGACGAGCCATTTGGTCAGCCGACGTTGAGCGGCATGGCACAACACTGGTGACGCGCGGACCGGTCGCGCTCGATTTCGGCGCGTGCGGTAAGGGGTATTTGGTGGATTTGCTTGCGGGGATGTTGGGTGATGGCGCGGGTCACCCTCAACCCATTCAATACGTCATCGACGCCGGGGGTGATTTGCTAGTGCACACGGACGAACCAATCACCATCGCCCTTGAAGATCCTGCCGATCCGGCCAACGCCGTAGGTACGGTCGAAATCAGCCACGGCGCATTCTGCGCGAGCTCCCCCAGCCGCCGCCACTGGTCTGACGCCGCAGGTCACCAACTTCACCATCTGCTCAACGCCATCGACGGACTACCGGTTGACGATGTAGCCGCCACATGGGTGGCCGTCACGCCGCCATCGAGCGCCATAACCACGAAGACATCGACGCATGGCAGCAATGCCTCGACAACGGCAAACCGCGATACCGACGATTCGTCGAACACCGTTGCGGCACACGTCCCTGTCACACTGGCCGACGGCCTCGCCACCGCCCTGTTCACCACCCCGGCCACCCAGCTGCGCGCTCACTTCCCCTTCGAATGCGCCATTCTCAACGCCAACCGCACCGCCGCCCAATCCCCCAATTTTCCCGGCGGCTTTTTCACACACTAATGTACGAAATCATCAGTATCACATCCCTCGGGTGGACCGATGGGTTGCTCCCCTCAGTCAGCTACGCTGACGGCTCCCCTCGGAGAGGGGAGCCGAGTATAGCTAATCCGCTAATCCGCTAACGCAGGAAACAATCCGTCAGTCAGCGAGTGCGAACTGGCTGTTGTACAGGTCGGCGTAGAAGCCGCCCGCCGCCAGCAGCTCGTCGTGCGTGCCGCGCTCGATCACGTCGCCGTGGTTCATGACGAGAATCATGTCGGCGTCGCGAATCGTGGAGAGGCGGTGCGCGATCACAAAGCTCGTACGCCCCACGGTCAGCGCGTCCATGGCCTTCTGGATCAGCTCTTCGGTGCGGGTATCGACCGATGAGGTGGCCTCGTCGAGAATCAGAATCGGCGCGTCCTGCACCATCGCACGGGCGATGGTGAGCAGCTGCTTCTGGCCCTGGGAGAGCGACGACTTGTCGTCGAGCACGGTGTCATAGCCGTCCGGCAGCGAGCGGATGAAGTGGTCGAGGCCCACGGCCTTGCACGCATCCTCGATCTGCTTGTCGGTCACGCCGGGCTTGGAGTAGGCGATGTTCTCGCGCACAGTGCCGCGGAACACCCACGTATCCTGCAGCACCATGGAGAACTGGTCGTGCACGTTCCAGCGCGGCACGGACTTGGTGTCCACGCCGTCAATCGCGATCGAGCCGCCGGAAATCTCATAGAAGCGCATGAGCAGGTTGACCATGGTGGTCTTGCCGGCACCGGTCGGGCCGACGATGGCGACCTTCTGCCCGGCCTTGACGGAGGCGGAGAAGTCGTGGATGATCGGCTTGCCCGGTTCGTAGCCGAACTGTACGTGGCTGAATTCCACGTCGCCCTTCACTTCGTGGCCGTTGGTCCCAAGCAAAGCGGACTTGCCGGATTCGTCCTCCATCTCCGGCTCCTCAAGGAAGCCGAACACGCGTTCGGCGGCCGCCGCGCAACGCTGCAGGTTCTGGAAGGCCTGGGCGAACTGCGCCAACGGCTGGGTGAACAGGCGGACATACATCATGAACGCCACGATCACGCCGAACTCGATCTGCCCGTCGAGCGCGAGCGCCGCGCCCACCACGCACACCACCACGTAGCCGAAGTTGCCCACGAAATTCATGAGCGGCATCATCAGGCCGGAGAGGAACTGCGACTTCCAGCCGGACTCGTAGAGGTCCGAGTTGTACTTCTCGAAGCGACGAATCGAATCGGCCTCGCCGTTGTATGCCTTGACGATGAGGTGACCGGCGTACATCTCCTCCACGTGGCCGTTGACGTCACCCAGCGCCATCTGCTGCCGGGCGAAGTACTTCTGGGAGGACTTCATGATGGCCATCATGATGATCAGGCCGATGAGGCTGGCACCGATGGCGCACAGGGTCATGATCACGTTGTTGTAGAACATCATCACCAGCGCGCCCACGAACAGCGTCACCGAGGTAATCAGCGAGCCGAGCGACTGGCCCAGCGTCTGGCCGATGGCGTCCACATCGTTGGTTATGCGCGACAGCACGTCGCCGTAGCTAACCTTGTCGAAGTATTTGAGCGGCAGTTTGTTGATTTTGACCGAGATGGACTCGCGCAGTCGCTGGGCGGTGCGCTGGGTGACGTTGGCCATCATCCAGCTTTGCACGTAGCCGAGCACGGCGTAGCCCACGTACAGGGCCACCAAAGTCCAGGCGATGTGGCCCACCGTGCCGAAATCTACCGAGTTCATCACCGGTCTGCCGTTAACGATGGCGGGCAGACCTTTGACGATCTCGTTGGTCATGTCCTTGAGCTTGTCCGGGCCGACGATCTGGCAGACGGTGCCGGCCGCGCCCAGGATGAGCGCGATGATGATGACGGGAAGATAGTTGCGGCAATAGTTCACGAGCTTGCCCATGACTTTGCCGAAATCATGGGGCTCTTCGACGGCACGCCTGCCGCCCATTGGTCCTCTTGGCATTTGTTTTACTCCTTAAAAGTCCGTATTGACCTCCCTCTGATGAAGGAGGTGGCGCGAAGCGCCGGAGGGAGAGAAGCCGTACGCGACTACCCCTCAGTCAGCTGTGCTGTTTTATTCGCTCGCTTATCAGCTCGTCTTCGCCTGGGAACAGCCCACTGGGCTGTTCCCTTTACGGCTCAGCCCCTGACATGGGGAGCTACCGCTGCCGTCCCCCCCCCCTACGCCGTAAGCTCCGACTGGCTGAGCTGGGATTCGGCGATCTGGCGGTATACGTCGCAGTTGTCGAGCAGTTCCTTGTGCGTGCCCTGACCCACGACCTTGCCGTCGTCGAGCACGACGATGCGGTCGGCGTTCATGATGGTGCCGATGCGCTGGGCCACGATGAGCTTGGTGGAATCCTTGGCCTCGCGGGCGAGCGCGTCGCGCACTTCGCGGTCGGTCTTGAAGTCGAGCGCGGAGAACGAGTCGTCGAAAATCAGGATTTCCGGGTGACGGTACACCGCGCGCGCAATCGACAGGCGCTGCTTCTGGCCGCCGGACACGTTCGATCCGCCTTGGGCGATCGCGGCGGAATACCCGCCGTCCATGCGCGCCACGAACTCGCTGGCCTGCGCCACGTCGGCGGCGGCCCTGACGCGATTCAGCTGCTCGGCCGGTATATCGGCACCTTCCGCGGCCTCGCCAGCGGCGATCAACGCGGCCTCGCGCTTGCGCCCGGCCGGGGTGGAGGTATCGGCCATCTCGACCTCCGCCGGGTCGCCCGGCTGATCGCCGTAGCTCACGTTGGAGGCCACGGTGCCCTTGAACAGCACGGACTGCTGCGGCACGTAGCCGATCTTGTCGCGCAGGGCCTTCAGGTCGTAGTCGCGCACGTCCACGCCGTCGACCAACACCTGGCCTTGGCTGGTGTCATAGAAGCGCGGCACGAGATTGATAAGAGACGACTTGCCGGAGCCGGTGGAGCCGATGAACGCCACCGTCTGGCCCTGCTCGGCGGTGAAGTTGATGCCTTCCAGCATCGCCTCGCGCGAATCCGGGTAGGTGAAGCTGACGTTGCGGAATTCCACGGTGCCCCTCTGGCCGGTTTTGGCCACGTCGGCGGCGGTTTTGGTGCCGTTCTCGACGATTGGCTCAGTGTCGAGCACCTCCATGATGCGCTGCGCGGACACGTCGGCGCGCGGCCAGAGCACGAACACCATGCTCATGAGCAGGAAGCTCATGATGACCTGCACGGAGTAGTTGGAGAACACGACCATGTTGGAGAACACGGTGAGCTTGTCCTTGAGCCCGGCGGCATCGATCAGGTAGGTACCGATCCAGTAGACGGCAAGCATCAGACCGTTCATGATGGTGTTCATCAGCGGCATCATGAACGCCATGACGCGGTTGGTGAACAGCTGGGTGTCGGTGAGGTCCTTGTTGGCCTTGGTGAATTTGGCTTCCTGGTAGTCCTCGGCGTTGTAGGCGCGCACCACACGCAGGCCGGTGAGGTTCTCGCGGGCCACGAGGTTGATGTTGTCGGTCAGGGCCTGCATGGCCTTGAATTTCGGCATGACCATGGCCATCATGATGACGATGGCCGCCAGCAGAATCACTACGGCGATTCCGGTGGCGAGCGTCCATTCGAAGCCTTCGCCGGCGATCTTGCACACGGCCCATACTGCCATAATCGGCGATTTGACGATGAGCTGCAGACCCATGGTGATGAACATCTGCACCTGCGTGACGTCGTTGGTGGAGCGGGTGATGAGGCTGGCGGTGGAGAACTTGCTCATTTCGGCCGGGCCGAAGGACTCGACCTTGCGGAATTCGAGCGAGCGCAGACGCTGGGTGAACGAGGCCGCCACGCGCGCAGCGATGTAGCCGGTGATGATGGCACACGCCGCGGATCCGAGCGAGATGAGCAGCATCTTGCCGCCGGCAATCCAAATGTCCTTCATGTGGCTGCCCGGCGTTTCGACCAGCGTGGTGATGTCTGACATATAGTCGGGCAGTTTCAGGTCGAAGTAGACCTGCCCGACGATGGTCACCAGAGCGATGAGCATCTGACCGATCTCCGCTTTGGAGAGGTATTTCATGATGCGAAGCATTGGTTTCCCCTTGTGTTGGTTGGGTTGGTTATTGGTTATTGACGATTGGTTCTTAAGTTGGCTGGGTTATCGGCGATTATCGGTTCACGATGTCTTAATAGTTTCTATTGTTTGATTACTTACACTGTGAGATATTACGCGCACTTCTGCATGTTCGCTGTGAGCGTCCTCAATTAGCCTTGCCGATTAGTTCTCCGCGCGCTTAGCTGCCATGTGTTCAGCCACGCGCTTGCCCCGCTCCACGAATGCCTCACGCACCTGTTCAGCAGTCGGCCGAGGCTGTCCCGGATGGCAAATCGACATATATGTGGTGAACTCAGACACCAGGTCAACGAATTCGCGCGTGCGCCGCTCCCCCATTTGCGAGAAAATCCAGCAAATTGCGGAACGCATTTCCTCTATCATCCGATGAGACTGCTCGCGCCCGGAATCAGTGAGATTCACGCGAATAATGCGCCGATCCTTGGAATCAATGTCACGCGTGACCCAGCCTTTTTTCTCCAGAGACGACAGCACAGTGGAGATGCGGCCGGAACTGGCCCGCAGCGCCGATGCCAATTGCGATGGCGTTTGCGTCCCCTTCATGGACAGCTCCCGGAGCACGAACTGCTCACCATGGGCTCCACGAGTGAATTCCCTCTGCATTGTCGAACGATTGCCCCACACGCTGGCATACAGTTCACTAACTGCTTCCTGCTCAAATCCCATAAGAGCACCATCCATTCCCATTCGCCACACGGCAGAGCGCCGCAAACACCCCAAGAATATCTCACACCGTAAACAATTCATTACTAGAAACTATTTTTGGAACGCATAATGCACACACTCCACGCTCTTTGATATTCTGAAAGCCGCATAGATATTCACTTCGGGGCGTCGTCTAAGAATATTTGCTGGGCCAACGGTAGCGACGTTGGCATTGTGCTCCATGAGGTATCTGGTCGAAAAGGCGGACGAAGACAGACCAGTTGGGCGGAGCGCGCCCATACCTCAAAACCATTGCAATTATTGGCTTTGACCATTTTCGTGGAGTCACGAAAATGGTCATGAAAAACATAAGGACACACCCATGAACCGCGACGAAATCACACGCAAAACCAGCGAACTCAGCACTCCCGATACGCCTGCTATCTCATTGCTCAAAACGGTGATCCGAAGAAAGAAGAAGTGGCACTTCTCCAGAGCTACTTTGCCGTTCAGACTCGCAAAACGGAAATCATTGAGCAACGCATGGGAGAAATCAGCCGGCTCGCCGGCCGAGAGGCCCTTGCCACTGCAGAGAAGAAACTCTATCCGTATACCCAAATCACACACAACAAAACCGCACAAGTGCACATGTACACGCCCAACCACGCCGCAGAACGCCGGCAAGGATGTGATACAGGCCACAGAAAGCGTTGTACCGCCTAGGCAATGCAACAATTGTCCGCTATGCTCTGAAGGCAGATGGTGGCACGGATGCCATCCCAAAGAGGGGGTATGACCATGATTCGGGGTATGAACCTATGCAGCATCGCCGGCTGCACGCACGAAGCAGAAGAAGCGGGCATGTGCAACATGCATTTCACATCGGCGCTGGTTCACGGAGCGCTGCACTACACTGCGGGCGGACGTCCGTCGCACTGCTGAGCGCAACAACAAAGCAAAACAACCAGTAACGCTCAACGGCTTCCACATGTTCATGCTCTAATTGCATGTACTTGCAGACACAATGGCCGGTCTGAGCCAGCTGCCCTCGCATGGAGCAGCTGGCTCAGACCGGCCATTATTGTTGCTTTGTACTGTTTGCACTGTATTGCGCCTGCATTGCGCAAGCTCGGGCGCACTCGGGTGCACTCGCTGAGTGGCGTGAATCGCAGATTGCTCAATAGCAACGCAATCCACGCTACTCAGCAGTTGCCATGGTTATGCGCGGCGTTTGCGGATGACGAGCAAGGCACCAGCCGCAGCTGCCAGCACCACAACCACGACCGCAATGGCAGCCACGGCAGCACCCGTATTCGAAAGGGGCGCAGCGCCATTAGCAGCCGGCTTATTCGTGGCAGTGCTACCGGGCTTAGCAGTGTTGCCAGGATTGTTGGTATCGCCGGGCTTCTGCTCTCCAGGGCCGGGAGTGACCTCCGTGGCCGTGACCGTGACTTCGAACGTCGCGTTCACGCCACGATAAGAGACGGTGATGGTCTTCGTGCCTGCGGTGGCAGAATCAAAGCCAGTGAACTTCAGATCACCATCAGTTGGATCAATCAGCTTGCGCAGCGTTTCGGTATCGCCGACTTTGTAAATGGCGGATACCTTCACATCGGCAGCGTTGAACTTATCGCCTACCTGATAGGAATCCTTGGTCACTTCCACAGCAAGCTCAGCCAACTGAGGCAGTTCGCCGAATGTCACTGTGTAGGTTTTCGCCGTGCCATCCTCAGCAGTTACAGTCACCGTGGCCACGCCGTTGTTCTCGGCCGAAGCCTGCTCCACTTGCACCGTAGCCTTTGCGTCAGCAGCAGTCGCCTCCACCGTCGGGTAGGAAGCAGCGTCTCCGGCCAGCGCACCGGCATATTTAGTGGTATCCGCGGAGAATCCGTCAACCGTCTTGCCATCCACAGTCAGATCAGCAAGATTGGCGTTACTAGACGGCTGCGGCTCTGGCGTTGCTTCACCTTCGGCGATGCGTACTTCAGCGATCTTGGCATAGTCATTGCCATCGGCGTAGGTGAAGTTGAGGCGAATGCCCTTGGTGGCGGGCAGAGCGCTCACATCGGCTTCCGTCACGGCTCCAGCAGCACCATTCACAGTGACTGCCGGCAGCGTGGCATCAGTCCACGTGGCGTTGTCTTCAGCTAGGTACGATACAGTGAAGCTCTTCGGAGCGGCCTCGCCCTTGGCCTTATCCACCGCAACGCTGAGCTTGCCCAGCTGATATGCCTTATCGAAGGTGTAGCTGAGCCACGGCGAGGTGTCGCCGGTGCCCCAGTTCGACCAGTTGGTGCTCAGGTTGTTGTCGCAAGTCAGGTCGGCCGTAGAAGCGGAGGCCCAGCTACTGGCCGGCTCATACTTCGAGGCCGCAGCGGACGAGCAGAACAACCGGGCAAGGTTGCTTTCCACAGTCACGGTGAACGTGGCGGTTACTGAAGAATCAGCGACAAGACGCACCGTCACGGTTTGCTCGCCCAATTTGGTGGTGTCGAAGCCTTCCAGCGTGTATTCATCTGGCTCCAGTACACGCGTCTTGCCATTGGTGAGCGTAGCGGTAACCGTCACGTCCTTATGCGCGAGCGTCTGCCTCTTGGCGATAGTGGCTTCAGGGCCCTTGGCCGCGATGGACTCCACAGCAGCAGTCTGCGAACCGAACGCAGTGCCGTTGAAGGCCACGGTGAATGCGCCGGCATTGCTGTTCGACGTGGCGAAAGCACCGGCATCGAGCCCGGTTACGTCCGCACCGGTCAGCGTTACCGTAGCGACATCCTGCCATTCATCGTTCGCGGAAGCACGCCAGTAGCCTTTCAGAGTATCGGTTGAGGTGCGCTCCAGCTTGAGCTGCACTTGGTCGCCGAAGCCGGTACCAACATGCGATGTTTCCTTATCGATGTAGCCATCGGCATTGGAATCGTACTGCATGTAAACGCCGCTTGGGCTGGCAAGTAACGTGGCATATCCCTTGCCGCCGTTAGCGCCAGTAAGACCGTTACGGACCACCAGACCGGCGCGCGGATCGCCATTACCGCCCAAGTCGAACGGCTTGACCGTGGTTGCCAGCGTTTCGTTCACGTCCAGAGCATCAGGCTGGTACACCGCACTGCCCTCGTTGCGATCCGTCCAGACGCCACGATTGGCGTTGTCCGTAATCGTGAAGTCATAAGCACCGCCGGACGCAGAAACCTGGCACGCGCTGCCGCCCTTCCAATGAGCTTCCTTCCAACTTCCGGAAATCGGGTTGGAGCAGGAAACATCGATGGTTCTACGGAATGTACGGCCCGGATTGAAGTTACTGCTCTCGGCAAGAGTGCCCGTAATGGTGTAGGTTCCCGGCACATTGAATGCGTAGGTGTTACCAGCAGCCTTGGTCGACTTGCTGACTGCCGTACCGCCTTCCACATTCCATGTCACCTTGGTAGCAATGGTATCGTCGCCTTCCTTGACGTTGACGGTGTCCGGCAGAGTAACGGTTCCGCCCGTGTTCACGGTCTTCGGGAGATCATCGCCGGTTTCCACAGTCCAATTGACCAGCTTGCCCTTGGCGCTACCATGGTTGCCCCAATAGCTCAGATCCCAACCGTCGGGCTCGCCTTCTTGAGCAGGATTGTGCATTTCGATGGTGCCGTTCTCACCGATGGTCAGCGGCAGCCAAACATAGGTGGAATCGGCTTTACCGGAATCCCAACGGTCACCAAGGTAGATGAAGTGACCTTTCTCCTGGTCTACTGCGAGCACACTAGCCGACTGCGAACCGAATGTGGTGCCGCGGATATCGCCCACGGACAACAGACCATCCGCGCCTTCCGGCATGTTGTTGTACCACGTGTTCTCGTTGACATCGTCCTTTTCCACGCCACGGGTCCAGCTTCCCAGCATGGAGTCGGCGGTGTAGTAGGTCTGCTTGTTCGGGGCCCAGCCGGTTGCACCAGATGCGATGATGTTGTAACGCCCGTCATATTGGAATACGGCAGGAGCTTCCAGCGAACCATTTTGTTTGACGATTTGGAAATCTTCGCCACGCACCGGGGCATCCGTAGTACCGTCTGCAAGAATGTATGGGTACTGCCCGTCAGCAGAGTACTGCTTTTGTCCCCCGGACTGGTCCACATTCGTGGTCTTGACTACATTGGTGTAATCATCGTTAAGCTTGGCGATATACAGCGTGGCATTGGCTTCGGAAGAATACAGTACATAGGCACTGTCGTCCTTCGGATCCACGAACACAGTCATATCGCGGCTGTCACCGTTCTCACCCCAGCTGGGGTTACCTGCGGCTTCTTTCCAATTGTTCTGGTTAGGCAAACGATAGGCACCCACCATAGTGAACGGGCCCGCCGGATTGTCGGAAACAGCCACGCCCGCAAGTGCACGTGCATAGTTGGAACCGCCCGGCGTGGTGCTTCCATCGGAATGCCACCACAGCACGTATTGCTTGTTCTTCTTGTTGTAGATGATCTTCGGACGCTCGAAAATGCCCTGTACGGAATCAACCGCGCCATCACCATCCTGATCGGGGTTGGTGTTGAGGTACGGGAAGATTGCGTCGGCCTTGGCAGCGTCCACACTGCCGTCGGACTTGGTCAGGTTGTAGGCCTTGTCGAAGTAGGCGTAATCGGCATTGCTCTTATCCGTCAACTGAGATTTGCTGGTCACCGCACGCAGCGCCACACCAAGATCGGTCCAGTTGTATAGATCTGTCGACATATAAGCATGGACACCGGGGCTGTTGTCGTAACCGTTAGAACGGTCTTCGCCATACCAGTAGTAGGCGTCGCCAACCTTGACCACTTGGCCACCGTGCGCTTGGATGTGTGTGCCGCCATTATCATTGGCGTTCTTGGCATACCAATATGGCTGGAAGTAATCGCTAGCGTTCTTGCCCGGATCGGCTGTGGGCTGGAACTTGGTGTATGTCGGCACTTGGCCGATGGTAGGCAGGTAATCCACACCTGCCGCACTGGCACTTGCAGCGGCCAGCCCGCATGACAATAGCGTTGCCGCGGCGGTAATTGCCGCGATAAGAGCGCCCTTGCCCTTATTGTTTATCTTCATTGATTTGGTTCCTTGATTGATGATAACGGTTTTTTGAACAAACAGTTATGTCGCTATCCGCGAAGTCAGAAAAGGGCCGACAAATCAATATACCGATACTGAAAACTCAGTATTCAACTTGTCGGACCAATTATGCTCAAAGAGCGGAGGAACCGGCCGGCAATAGTCAATATTGCCGGCTTGTTCCTTCCCCCATTACTGTGCGAGGGTGCTATGCACGCTTGCGCAGCATGAACAATGTACCCGCGGCAGCGGCCAGCAGAGCGACAGCGCCAGCGATGGCGGCAACATTGGAACCGGTGTTGGCCACCGTGTTCTTGTTGCCGTTGCCGGTGGCACCGGGCTTGTTGGTGCTGCCGGGCTTCTGTTCTTCAGGGCCAGGGGCGACTGCGTTGGCCTTGACCGTGACGTTGAAGGTCGCGGTCACACCACGGTAGGAGACGGTAATCGCCTTCTTGCCTGCGGTGGTGGAGTCGAACGAGCCAATCGCAAGCTGCGGGTCGTCAAGAGCGACCGGCACTTCCTTGGTCTTGTCGCCACTCTGATAGACGGCAGTAACCTTCAGACCGGCGGTATCGAGCTTGTCGCCGATGGCGTACTCGGTCTTCGTGGGTCCGGTCACCTTGAGCGAAGCCAAAGTGAAGGCTTTGAAGGTCACCGTGTAGGTCTTCGTCTCAGACTCGTCGGCTGAGGTCACCGTAATGGTGGCCTTGCCGCCAAGCTTGCCATTCTCAACCGCGTCGCCAGTCACCTTGACGGTGGCGGCATTGTCGGCGGCGAAGGCCTGCAGCACCGGGTTTGCCTCAGCACCGAACGGAAGATCAACTGTGTAGTCGGTCTTATCAGCAGCGAAGCCCTTGATGGTCTCGCCGTCAAGACGCAGGTCGCCCAGCGTGGCATCGGATGCCGGCTGCGGGGTAATCACCTTGTTGTCTTGTGCGAACACCTGAATTTCGGCCACGTTGATGTACACCTTGGTGTCCTGCAACGTGTTGGTCAGGCGGATGGCCTTGGCCTTTACCGGGGTGTCGAGCACGAAGTCAACGGTCGGGGTGTCGGCGGCGGTGATGCCGTCGGAGCCAGAGCCGGCATCGCCGGCCTGTATCTTCCAGCCATCCTTGGTACCGACTCCATGCCATTCGCCAGCCTCATCCTGGTATCCCAGCGTCTGGCTCTTCGGCCAAGACGCACGACCATCGTAGTAGAAGAAGGTCTTCACTTCGGTGATGGTCTGAGCTTCGTCGAAGGTGAACGTGGCGACCGGGTCCACCGTCGAGGCGGTGGAAGCCCAAGTGGACCAACCCTTTGACGTAGTGTCACCATCGATGGCCTTGGAAGCGGAGGCACCCTCCTGGAAGTTCACCGAGAAGTTCGTGCCAGAGGCCGCGGCGATGTTCTTCGCAGCACCCTGAACCGGCGTCACGAATGCCTGAATTTCGGTGGCGTTCATGTAGTCGTTGTTCACGGTGTTCACAATGCGCACCTTCGTGGCATTCACTGTGCCCTTATCGGCCTTGAACGTCACCGTCTGGCCTGCGGCAGGCTTAACATCGCTACCGAATTGCATCCACGTCTCGCCATCAGTGGTGTACTCGGCCTTGGCGGAAGCCGGAGCCTTGTCACCATACGTAATGGTCACTCTGCTAAGCTCACACTCAGAGCCGAAGTCAATCGTGGCGGTCGGGCTGGCGGAATAGTCACCAGCAGAGTTCCACGTCACCCAGGCTTCAGCTGACGTGTCACCATCGGTGAGCTTCTTCCACTGATCGCCCTTGCTGTATTCCGTCTGCTGGTTGGTCACGGTCAGGCTGGAAGCAGTGTCGGCCACATTCTCAGGCGTGGCGGCGGTGACATAGATCGTGCCCTTCAGCGCAATCGTGGTCGCGTCGTCCAGCTGGTACGTACCGGTCACGGCAATGTTGTCGCCAGCCTTGGCATCGGCGAGCTTGGTATCAAGCCCATCGAAGTTCCACGTAACCTTAGCCGCATCGCCCTCGAATGCAGGCGATGCCTTGACGTGCAGATACACCGGCGCAGCCTCAAGCGCGGCCTTCGCCTCGCTCGCACTGGTGCCGGCCAGCACTGTAGCCGATACCGGATCGGAAACGGTGAGCGCGCCAACGTAGACCGTAGCGGCGACATTGAACTCGTTGCCGTACACATCGGTGGCGGTAGCGGTGGCTTCGTAGGTGCCTTCCTTGGCCACATCGACCTTGGAAGTATCCCAGTTGGCAACCGTGGCCTTGCCTTCGCCCCAGGTGTAGTAGAGCGTGACTTCGGTCGGCAGCGCGGCCTTCTCGTTAACGGCGGTCTGCACGTTCACGGTCTTCTGGCTGGTCGGCGTTACATTGCGTAGAGTCCATGTCTGGTTGGCGGACGGCGAAGTGCCGCTCGGTGACTGCCACAAGCCAACCTTCGTGCCGACTGTGGTACCAGAGTTATCCACATCGAGGTTCGTCTTAGTCGCGGCATTGAGCAGCTGGTAGGTCGAACCATCGGAAGTGTTGAGAATCCACTTGGCAGCCGGGTCGGACTTAGCGGCCTCAACCGTTTCGTTGGAAAGCGCGTTCGTGCCATCCTTGGACACCAGCACCTTGCCTTCGGCGTTAGTAATCACATAAGCCTTGAGATCAGGGCGCTCGGAGTCGGCGGGCTGCTCGATCTGGGTAAAGGTCCAAGTCTGCTTCTTGGCGTTCTCGGCATCGGAAGCGACGTTGGCCAGGGACAGCGCGGAATCACCAGAAGTGGTATCAGCCACGGCCTTGCCGGACTGCTTACCAACGAGCTGGTAAGTGTCGCCGGTCTCGACGGCAGCATCCTTAGCGTAGCCGGTCACGCCAGTGAGCTGGATGGAGGCGATAGAACGGGCGGGCACAGTGACCGTAGCGGTCTTGGCAGCCTTGTCAATCATCACAGAGCCTTCAGCTTGCTTGACGTTGCTGGTCTTGGCGAAGACTTCCGGAGTGGCGGAATCGACACCCGCGTTCTTGTCTTCGGCAGAGGTTTCGGTGGTCAGGTAGAGCTCACCGTAAGCGTTGTCGGCAATCTCGCCGTACTTCGACAGGTCGATGACGAAGGTCTGGTCAGAGGTGCCGGAGTTGCGGTGGATGACGGTCTGTGTCTTGCCATCGTCGGAGGTGGCGGTCATGTTGTTGTCTTCATCGTTGTTGGCGATGACCTTGTCGCCCGCGTGGATGAAGTGGGTGATGGCCTTGACGCCGTTGTACTTGGCGTTTGCAATAACCGTGCACGGTTCAAGTCCATCGGTGGTACCGCCGTTGTTGTTCACGCGGCGCTCGGAGTAGAGCTTGCCGTCCATGCCAGCCACGGTGCAGTCGAAGTCGATGAGCACGGTGCCCCAGTTGGTGTTCTCACCGGCCGGATTCACATTCGAGCCCATCTGCATGTTGTAGAGGTCCTCGACCACCTGCCAGAAGGTGAAGTCCTTGGACTGCAGGCGGGTGACGTTGGAGCTGATCTTGCTCATCATGCCCAGCGCGTTGTCGAAACCGTACGGGTTGTAGGAGCCAGACTGCCAGGAGCCGTCCACCTCGCTCATCGACAGCTTCTTGCCGTCTGCCTGAGCGATATCGCGCGACTGCATCTGGTTGCTGTCGGAGTAGGCGTGAACGTTGTACTGGCCGATAAGGTCCTTGATCGCCTGCGGGTACTGGTTGTACGACTTGACGAAGTCGGCGGAGTTCGTGGCATCGGTGGCTGCGATGATGGTGTCATCATTGTCCTTGAGCGCCTCAGCGAGTGCGGTAATCGTCTGCTGCTGCTGGGCGTTGCTGACATGCATACCCTCCTGCGGCTTCTTCAGCGCGTTGGAGTATGGGGTGACGGACTTATCTTTGTCGGAGTAGTACTTATCCCAGTAGTTGTTAATGAGCTTGGTGTTGTCATCGCTCTCATCGGTGTACTTCGAAGCCATGTCGCCCGGAGTGCCCCAGTAACTGGTCTCGGACTCGTTGAACGGCTCGACCGTGTCAACGTTTGCGCCAAGGCTTTCGAGGTGCTCGACGTTCTTGGCCATGTACTGAGCGAATTTCGCAGGGTTTGCAAGATTATTGCTACCGGAGTTGCGTCCACCAGTGGCGTAACCGCTGTTGGTCAGGAACCACGGAGCGGAGTTGGCGAAGGCCTCTACGTCGGTGATGTCAGGGTTATCGCCGGTGGCACCGCGCTCAATCCACCAGTCTTGGGCGGCGGACTTGGAGAAGTCATACTGGTTGTCGTCAGTCGGGTCGAATGCCGCAGCCAGCTTGTCTTTGTCGGCCTGCTTGGTGGTTACGCCATTGCCATACGTGCCGGAGCCGGTGGCGTCATCTTTCCACGTGCCAGGCACGGCAGCGCCTTGGCGCATGAATGGGTAGCCGTAGGCAACATCGGAGGCATTGCCGCCGCCCACGTTGTAGCGGGCCATGTTCAGGTCCAGTCCTTCATCACCGAAGATGGACTGGTAGAACTGTTCGCGCAGCTGTTTGCCGTATTCCACAGCCTTAGCCTTGGAAGCGTCATCGCCGAGATTGGTGGTGATGGCCGATTCCTCGCCGAGGCTGCCGGTGGCGTTGGCGAACCAAGCCAGCGAGGTGCCCCAGCCATCGAAACTGTTGGCATACCACGGGTTCGGGGTCACGGTAATGGCATCGTTATCAGCCGCATACGCAGTGCCGGCAACCGCAAACGCCCCTCCTCCCACTAGTGTTGCCGCCGCAACCATTGCAGCAAGCGATTTGCTCAGTACCTTCATTGGTCTCCTTAGTGTTCCTGCTATCCGCCTTATACCGGAAAAATCGGCCTTTGCTTCACTGCGCCAGCCTCTTTGCCTGATACATGACCTACGTCGACTCCTTCTTTCGGCGCAGCCAAAATGTTTACGCAAACATTTTGATATGAGCGATTTTATCACAAAACCGTCACCCAGCAAACAACTTCAGAGACCACAAACGACGCACAAAGTCATGAGCCATTCGAATTGCGCTGGCCCAATCGCTACGAATCATATTTGCCGTAGCCCTTAAGTGAATCCCACTGCATCGAGATATCGCGCCCGCTATCCCTTCCGATAACGCCGACCACGCGTGTTGCCTTCAGCAATCAGCTTTCCTTGCGCAACTAAACCGTTTAGGAATTTACGGACTGTTCTGTTATCGAGCTCTGTTATCTTGGCGAGTTCAGGTACAGTCACATAGTCAACCTCTGTCAAGCGTCGATTCATCGCCGACAGCATCGCTGCCCGCGAATCAATTTCACCCGATGCGGTTGCATCTGCTTTCTTACCATCCACACGTTCCCCGCCAATGAGCCTCGCACCCTCTTCGGCATCTTTCTCAACTACAGATCTCACGCTAGCAAAACCAGAACCATCCACGGTCTTCAGCGCAGGAACAATAGGAATCGTCGCCTCGAATATGTCACCATCGCGGAACTCAGGCTCTCGCTCAGTATATTGCCGGGACGCTCTTATCAGATTCCGCAGTCCGCTACCCAGCTGCTCGGCTATGCCGGTCTGCACAAACACATTAGCGATAATCGGATTCTTTGGCATTGGCGTGAACTCGCCCAGCTTCATTCGACCTTCAAAGAATGAGCGCGAAGCATTAACCGTCCGGATGGATTCATTATCAATGGTGACACGCGCCACCACCGGACTGGAATACTCCCGATGCATGAGGCTGTTTGCCACCAATTCACGGGCGATCATCGTACGCGGGCTCACTCGCTTATCGCCCTTTAACACAAAGTGGTCAGGCAGATTCCGCTCAGTAAATTCACGGAGTTGCTCGTACGAATCGAACAAGTTGGTCCGCACCATAAGTCGGTCATCGTATCGGTCAATATTGTCTCGCCGAACCACGGCATCAGTAATATACGCTGGGCAAACCGAGGAAATGACTTCATCCTTGCCCAAGAGCAGCACTGCAGCAAGATTAAAGCCCTCTTCGCCGGTCGTGTAATCACGATCGTATAGCTTGGCGCTGCGGAACAGTTCTTCGTCAGACATAGTTCCCCAAGGGTGCCCAGCTCGCTGAGCGACCGCCAGCTGCCGCATTCGCGCAATCAGCTCAGGACGCAAATCAAACGGAGTCACGTAACGGAAAATTCGCCGTTCGGAATAGTAGTTCTGCTTGCGAATATACATTTGACTAATCTGGATATCGCTTTCGATGTGTGTATCCACATCAGCAATGCGATCAAACACTGCGCCCTTGAACCGCACAACCGAAGAACTCGGAGCTACCCAAATACGAACAATAATCCGTTCGTCGTACTCGATATGTTCCGTTTCCACCATTGGAGCCGGTTCGAACATCTTACGATTAGACACTACGTTGACAACGTTGCGCTCTATCTCACTAACGCGCTTAGAATCGACGCCGAGCACTTGACCGTCATCGTCAACGCCAAGATAAATGCTGCCACCAGAACGATTGGCGAATGAGCATACAGTCTCAAAAGTATCCGTATGAGGCAATTCGCTGCAGCGCTTGAACTCGACCATAGATGATTCACCGGCCTGCAGCACTTGCATAAGTTCATCCTGCGTCATCGCATTCCGCCCTTCATAGCGATAATTCATACATTAGGACATGGCACTTATCGTATTTTAGCATCTAATTAGTACATTAGGACATTGTTTTATGTCCTAATGTACTAATTAGGCGGCTAATTGTACTAATAATTGCACACTGATGTACTAATCCGATGATCGAATGCACTAATTGTCCGCGCAAATGCACTAATCGGATGACCGAATGTATCAATGAGACCTATAGGCAGCCGATTGGCTGACGATCAGCCCAGTCATTGGCTATCGGCCGCTAGCCAGTCAGCCGCCAACAGCCAACAGCCACCCAACTAATAGCCGCCAGCCAATCAGCCCGTCCAATCACTCCTTGTGTTCCAGTGCGGCCTTCAAATCGCGGCTACGGTAGCGTTCGCGCAGCATAGAGAATCCACCGAAGCCCACAAGCCACACCAGGCCGGCAATCGCGGAATTGCGCGTATCGTCCGCAAGGAACAACGTCAGGTAGATGAACACGAAGAACACGATTGCCACCGTATTGAGCACCTTCCAAGCGGGCATGACGAACCCGTCCGGAATGAAATCAGCGGAGCGACGGTACTTGCGGTGTGCCATCAGCGTCAGGATGTAGATGAACAGGAACACCGCGGAGCTGGCGGACGAGAACAGCACGAACGCTCCGGACACGCCGGGGATGGCGTTGACGATCGGCGACAGCAGTATCAGCGCCGCGGACACCAGGATGGCGCGGGCCGGCACCTTGCGATCGGACACCTTGCCGAGCTTGTTGAGCGTCGGGTTCGGCGACACCTCGGACAGCTGGTACAGGTGGCGGCCAGCCGAGTACAGCAGCGAGTTCAGCGCGGAAGATGCGGCGGTAATCACCACGAAGAACACCAGCGCAGACGCCCAATTCAGCCCGGCATACTGGAACATCATAATGAACGGGGATGCGAAGGAGCCGTCCTTGTTCGGCTTGAACGAGGTCCACGGCACAATGCACATGATGGCCACCAGTGCGCCCACATAGAAGATGAGCACGCGCACGATAATCTCGTTGATGGCCTTGGGCAGCACCTTGCGCGGATTCTTGGTCTCGGAGACGGTGACGCCCACGAATTCAATCATCTCGTAGGCGAAGAACACCATCTGGAAGCTCATGAGGAAGGCCATCCAACCGTTCGGCGCGAACGAGAAGTTGGCGAACAGGTTGTCGAATCCGGCGTGGCCGGCCGGGCTCACGTGGTCCACGCCGTGAATCTGCACGGCTGGGTAATGGTAGCCGATCACGATCATGACCACGGCGGTGGCGATCATCGCGCAAATCAGCGTGATCTTGATCATCGAGAACCAGAATTCCACCTCGCCGAACACCTTGACGGCAATCAGGTTGATGGAGACCAGCGACACCAGGAAACACAGCTCGATCAGCCATTTCCAATGGGTCAGGTCGATGCCGAACGTGTCGAAGAAGGTGATGAAGTACGTGGAGACGGCCGTGATCTCGGTCATGCCCAGCAGCACGAGCGCGGCCCAATACGTCCAGCCGGCGAAATGCCCCCACCCGTTGCCAAGGTAACGGGTGATGAAATTGATGAAGGTGTGCTGGCTGGGGTCACGGTACATCATTTCGCCGATGGCGCGCATCAGGAAGAACATGATGACACCGACCAGAATGTACACGAAGATGATCGAGGGGCCGGTTAGCGAGATTGACTTGCCCGAGCCCAGGAACAGGCCGGTGCCGATGGTGCCGCCAATGGCGATGAACTGTACGTGGCGATTGCTCAGGCCACGCTCCATCTCGTTGGTCTGGTCCAGGCTTTCGACAGACTTGAGTTTGCCCGTAGCCTGCTGTGTACCACCATTCACATTCGTATCGGCCATACTGATTTCATTTCTCTTCTCTGCCGCCCGATTGTTACGCACCAGACGCGATACTCGTTCAAAACAAGTTCAAACTGTATCACCGAAATATGTCACGAAAACCGCTCAGCTCAATAATACATGCGATGATACTGTAAATATTCCGCCAAAAAGTTCAATTCATCAACACCAAATTGAACTTCTACCTCTATTCCACGGACTTGAGCGAGCTGACCGGGTCTACGCGATCGAGCACTGGGTTGGTGAACAGCTGCACCAGCAGCGCGAACGCCAGCGTCGCCACCACGGCAATCGCATAGCTGTACCAGTGCACTTCCACTTCGAAATACAGCGACGGCATATTCAACGCAGCAGTCAGTAATCCGCCTATCCACCTGCCAAGCGGCAGACCAACCACCACACCCATACCGGTCAATATCATCATCTCGCGGTTCACGTAGTTGTGCACCTCGCGGTCATAGAAGCCCAGCACCTTCAGTGTGGCCATCTCGCGGATGCGTTCGGACACGTTCGTATTGGCCAACGTAAACAGCACCACCAGCGCCAGGCCGCCGGCGAGCCCCACAATCAGCGCCACCACGGCACCCATCAAATCGAACTTAAACGTGGCGGCCAGATGCGCACAGCTCACGGCCTTGAGCACCGACGATTCCTCGCCCAACCGATCCGCATATTCGGCCTGTTCGGTCTCGGAACCTTTCAGCTTGGCGAGCATCGCGTTCCACGTCAAGGTCGAGGCAGTGCCATCTCCCGAAGCCGAAGACGTCACACCGTCGGCCGCAAACTTCTGGTCGTACAGTCGCTCACTGATGTACACATCAGAGCCGATGAGGTTGCGCGTCACCGCCGCAACCTTCACCTTGGCCCGCCCGCTGCCGCCATTGCTCAACGTGACGGTGTCGCCCGCATGAATATCCAACGAATTGGCTGCGGACTTCGCCACAATCACGCCACTATCGTCCAGCGCTACAGTGCCGCCACCCGCTTTGCCGAAGATATTGGGCAGCCCAAACCATCCATCATCGCCAGCTTGTTCCAGCGTGACCATATCGTTCAAGATATTCAGCGAATCGTTGGGCACGGTCATCAGCTGCACGGTTTCGCTTTCCTGCGCCGCATTGCTCATCTCGCCACTATCCACGCGCAGATTCAGCGTTTCGGTGGTTTGGACATCTTGTGCCACCTGCTTGCGCATCGCGGTGGCGTCATCGTCATTGGCCACGACCATCAGGTCGTACTGGTAGATCTGCTCGTATTGTTTGACGCCAATCGTGTCGACGGTGTCATTAATCGCAAATCCGCAGATAATCAACGCTGTGCAACCGGCCACGCCACCCACGGTCATAATCAAGCGCGACTTGAATCGGAAGATATTGCGCGCGGTGACTTTGCCGAGGAAGTTCAGCCGGCTCCATACCGGGCGAATCCGCTCCAGCAATATGCGAGCGCCCGCTTTCGGTGCCTTCGGCCGCATCAACGCGGCGGGCGTGTGCCGTATCTCCTCGCGACAGGCGAGCGCGGTGGCCACGCCCACGCCGACCACGAACAGCACGATGCCGGCCGAACCGTACAACCAGTCGTATTCGAGTCGCACACCGGGCAATATATACAGTCCCTCAATCACCACCAGCAGGAATGCCGGGATGCCAAGGAATCCGACCAGCAGACCGATGCCGCCGCCGACCAAGCAGGCGAGCAACGCGAACAGCAGATACCGGCTGGACACGGCGAGTCCGCCATAGCCGAGTCCAAGGTAGGTGCCGATAAGTCCGCGGTCTTCCTCGACCATGCGGGTCATGGTGGTCAGGCTCATGAGCACGGCGACCAGCAGGAACACAATCGGGAATGCGCGGCCGATGGATTCGATGGAACTGACGTCTGATTTGAGCGAGCTGAATCCGTCGATCGAAGCGCGTGTCTGCACATACCAACGTGCGTTGGCCACATCGTCGATGCGCCGTTGCTGCTTGGCGAATTCGCTTTCCGCTTCGCTTCGCATCGCATCGAGTTCAGACTGCGCATCATCCAGTTTCGCCTTGCCGTCCGCGAGCTGTTGTTCGCCTTCTTCCAGCTGCCGCTCGCCTTCTTCGAGCTGCTGCTTGCCGCTGGCCAGTTGGGCGGCCTGCGCTTCAAGTTGCGCCGACTGGGTTTCGAGGGTTGCGGCATTCGCTTCGAGTTCCGCGGATTTGGTATTGAGCTGTGCCTCTCCTGCAGCCGCTTCCTGTTCCTTGGCGGTCAGTTGCGCGTTCTGCTGGTCCAAGGTGGATTGTGCGGGGGCAATGGTTTCGTTTAATGTGCGCTGCAAATCGGCTTTCTGCTGGGCCAGACTGTCTCGCTGCGTTTGCAGTTCCGTTTGCTTGGCGGCCAGCTGTTGCCGCAGATCGCTGATTGACGGCACTTCAGGCACGGTAATGCCAAGGCGCGCGAGCAGTTGCTTGATGGCCTGCCATGTGGGTGAGTTGAAGTCGATATTCGGGTCAAGTTGCGCCAGTAGATTGTCGGCCTGTTGAATCATGGACAGCATCTGATCAATTTGTGCCACGCCTTGGTCGATTTGGGTAATGCCCTGTTCGATTTTCGTGCGATTGGCAGTCAGTTCCGTTTGCGCCGCATCGAGCTGTTTGCGAGCCGAGGTGAGCTGCGCTTTGCCCGATTCGAGCTGGGTGCGCGCTTCGGCTATCTGCTGGCGACCTTGCGCGATCTGTTGACGGGCCGATGCAATCTGCGCACGTCCATCGGCGAGCTGCCGTTCGCCATCGGTAATGGTTGTCCTGTTGTTCTCCAATTCGGTACGGCTATCTTGCAATGTCGTTTCGTTGGCTTCCAGCTCGGCCCAGTTGTCGTCGATCTGCTTCTGGGCTTCGTCCAGCTGCTCGTTGGCCTCGTCTTGGGCATCGTCCAGTTTGCGCTGCGCGCTGGAGACGATCTGTTGACGACGGGCTTTCTGGCGTGTGGTCTGTATCTGATGTTCGATACGGTCGGCCACGGTTTTGACGGCTTCATCGTAGGCATCGGAAAACGTGTCAAAATCGGACGCACCAGTGACGGCAACCGATATCGCAGTGTATATATTGCCGGTCACGCCGTCGCTGGGTGCAAAGAACGTATAGTCCTCGGATGAGGTGGACCGGAAGGAGGTCATGCCCGAATAGCCGTCTGGATTGTTGAGGTCGCGCGGGTCAAGTACGACGCCGGTGATGGTGAGTTTCGTGGGGAACTGCGGGGATTGCTCGGCGTCGGCGTCCGTATTGGCGGCGGACTTCGCATCGGATGCCGAGGCATTGGCGGCGACACCTACCGTATCGGCATTATTGGAATCGTCAGTCTCCGTGGCCGCTACCGATATGACGGATGAAGAGGTGTCTTGTGGCGTCACAGTAATGGTGCCGCCAATCTTGAGTCCGCTATCGTTCAGGAACTGCTGAGTCACCGCCACTTCGCCGGCCTTGTTCGGCAGTTTGCCTTGTTGCAGGTACGGCTGATCAAGCCCTTCGGTACCGATTTCCTGCATGGTCACGGTTTTCTTGGTGCCGTCCACCAACGTGGTCACCGTCTGAGAACGTTCGGGCTGCACGGTTTGCACACCGTCGATTCGGCGCAGTGCCGTTGCATCATCATCGGTCAGGCCGTATGTGGATAGCACCTGCAGGTCATGCAGTCCCTGCTGATCGTAAAAACGACCGGCCGCCAGAAAAGCATCGCGGCATCCGGCGTAGATGCCGGTCAGCACGGCCACGCCAAGCAGCGTGATGACGGCGATCGAGACGAACCTCTTCCAGCTGCGCAGCCAGCAACGCAACGTATCTTTGGCAAATACCGCAGAAACGCCCGCTCCTCGACCGCCGCTATCGTCGAGGTTCCGCCGTTTCACAGAATGTTTCACAGGTTGTTTCACGAATCGCCTCGCTTGTTTCACGGGGCGTTTCACAGAGTGTCTTGCAGTGAGCATCGCCAATCACCTACCATTCGATATCGGCGATGGGCCGCGGCGTTGCGTTGACCTCCTCGCTGGTCACCTTGCCGGAGCGGAAGCGAATCACTTTGTGAGCCATCGGTGCAAGCGCGGAATTATGCGTGATGATCATTACGGTCATGCCTTGTGTTTGGCAAATATCCTGCAGCAACTGCAGCACTTCCTTGCCGGTCTCGTAATCGAGCGCACCGGTCGGCTCATCGCACAACAACAGCTTCGGCTTTTTGGCAATCGCGCGGGCGATGGATACACGCTGTTGTTCGCCGCCGGACAGTTGCGCGGGGAAGTTGTCCATCCTCTCCCCCAGTCCGACTTTGCGCAGCGTTTCCCCTGGATCGAAATGGTCAGGGCAGATTTGCGAGGCGAGCTCCACGTTTTCGAGCGCGGTAAGGTTAGGCACCAGATTGTAGAACTGGAAGACGAAGCCGATATCGTTGCGCCGGTAGGTCACCAGTTCCTTTTTCCGCAGACCCGTAATATCGCGTCCGCCGACCACTACGCGGCCGGTTGTGGCGGTATCCATGCCGCCCAGAATGTTCAATGCCGTGGTTTTGCCGGCACCGGACTGTCCCAGAATCACGCTTAATTCGCCTTGTTCGGCGGTAAAGCTGGCCTCGTCGAGCGCGCGAATCACACTGCTACCAGAAGGATATTCCTTGACCACATGGTCGAATTCGATATACGCCATCGCACACCTCCAACGCGCTCGTGGCAGCCACCTAGCCCCATAGGCCCCGCCAAAACTTCCTGCTATACTCAAGTAAAACAACACTGTGTCGGTTCTGCAACCAACAGTTGGATTGTGGGTTGTCGGAATTTGGGGAGAAGGCCATGGCCAAAGAATTGACGGAAAGCCGCCGCACCCGCTACACGAGACGTGCCATGCAGGACGCGCTTATCGAGTTGCTGCGCAATCAGCCGCTCGGCTCCATCACCGTTAAAGCGTTGTGCGAGCGGGCCGATGTGAATCGTTCCACGTTTTACGCGCATTATGCGAGCATCGAGGAACTGCTGCACGACATTGAAGACGAAACCATGGCCTGGGTCACCACCGCACTCGAACAGCTACTCGCCCAGCCAGATTCTGCCGGCATCGAGCATGTTATTGAGCGCATCTGCCAGTACATTGCCGACAATCGCAAGCATCTGCAGGTATTGATGAGCCCGAAAGCGGATATCGGCTTCCAGCAGCAGCTGCTGGGATTGATTTACAGCCAGCGCGGCGTAGGCGAACAGTTGCAATCTTCGGCGGGTTACCCAGCCGAGGCGCAGATGCGTATGCGATTCGCCGTGTCCGGCAGCATTGGGCTTTTGCAATATTGGCTCGCCACCGATCTCGCGGCCTCTCCCGAATCGGTGTCCCACACCATCTTCACCATGTGTATGCCTGCCACGCAGTGAACACGGTGAATTCAGTGAACTCAGTGAAGCGTGCGGTTTCATAAGCATCGCTCGCTATAGCTTCGCCTGCTCACCGGCCGCGCCCACGCCCGCGCTTGCGATAGCGCACAAATAGACGATTGACCATTTCTGAGACGATACGGCGGCATAGAATAACGAACGTTGCGCATCGCGGCAAGCCCCGCGTGCGCCAAAACCCAAGAAATGTGAGAGAAGGGCACAATGAGTACTGCTGATGCGCCTAAGAAGCCGCGCGAAACCGACGACGTGCCGGTGCCGGCCACGCTGCGCAAGTCACTGAAGAACCGTCATATCCAGCTGATTGCACTGGGCGGCGCCATCGGAACCGGCCTGTTCTATGGTTCCAGCGAATCCATCGCGCTGGCCGGCCCCTCGATTCTGCTCGCCTACTTGGTTGGCGGCTTCGCAATCTTCATGATCGTGCGCGCGCTGAGCGAAATGTCCGTTGAGGATCCGAAGGCGGGCGCGTTCAGCTACTACGCCACTCGCTACTGGTCCAAGCGCGCCGGCTTCATCTCCGGTTGGAACTACTGGTTCAATTACATCCTCGTCTCGATGGTTGAGCTGTCCGTGGTGGGCAAATTCGTAAACTACTGGTTCCCGGCGATTCCGACATGGGTGTCGGCGGCCGTGTTCTTGGTGATTATCTGCGCCGCCAACCTGCTGGGCGTCTCCAAGTTCGGTGAGTTCGAGTTCTGGTTCGCCATTATCAAGATTGTGGCCGTGATCGCCATGATCGTCGGCGGCCTGGCCGTCATCATCTTCGCTCTGCCCACCGCATCCGGCATCAAAGCGAGCTTTGCCAACTGGTTCACCTTGGAAGGGGGCTTCTTCCCGAACGGTCTCATGGAGCAGACTAAGGACGGCACCTGGACCGGCCTGTTGATGGCGCTTGTCGTGGTGATGTTCAGCTTCGGCGGCACCGAGCTCATCGGCATCACCGCCGGCGAAACCGAGGACCCTCGTCGTACGATTCCCCGCGCCACCAATGACATTATCTGGCGAATTCTCGTGTTCTACATTGGCGCGCTCGGCGTAATCATGGCCGTAATACCGTGGAACACCATCGGCGGAGACGATGTTCCCAGCCCGTTCGTGCAAATCTTCGATTCCGTGGGCATCCACGCGGCCGCCGGCATCCTCAACTTCGTGTGCCTGACCGCTGTGATGAGCGTCTACAACTCCGGCCTGTACGCCAACTCCCGCATGCTGTATTCGCTGGCCAAACAAGGCAATGCACCCGCGTATCTGGGCAAGCTCAACGCTAAGGGCGTGCCGGTGGCCGGCGTGCTGACGTCCGCCGTGATCACCGCCATCGCCGTGGTCGTGGTGTTCGTGTGGCCTGAGTTCGCGTTCAACTATCTGATGTCGATTGCCACCATCGCCGGCATCATCAACTGGACGATGATCATGTTCACCGAAATGAAGTTCCGTAAGGTGGTCGCCGCGGGCGGCGCTCCCGAGGATTCCGAACTGGCCGGCAAGTCCGGCAAGGAAGCGCTCGACGCGATTCACTTCAAGCTGCCGTTCGCTAAGGTGACCCCGTGGGTGGTGTTGGCGTTCTTGGCACTGGTCGTGGTGCTCATGTGCTTCTCCGCCAGCTACCGCGTCGCCGTTATCGCCGGCGTGATCTGGCTCGCCATTCTCTTTGCGGCCTACCAGCTCACTCAGGCGAAGAAGTAAGGCTCCATTTGCGAATAGCTCTCACTGATGAGCACTCAGTGAGAGCTATTCGCAAATGGGATTTATTCATGAAACAGCTCATCGATGCCGACGAGCTGAACGTCGGATTGAGACGCCGCAGCATCGTCGACCAGTGATTGATCGAAACCGCCGAGCGAAAACAGCAGGTATGTTCGCTGGCCGATACCGGTTCGCGCAGCACGGTCTCGCAGTAGATTCAGCACGGAACGGTCCACCGGCGCATTGCGGAATTTGCACTCGCCCACAATGGCAGCATCAGACGCATTGTCAACGGCCATCACGTCTATCTCATCCTGACGATCCCACCAACGGCCAACCGCACGCGCACGGAAGGGCAACCGTCCAGCAGCACTCTCACGCCACATCCATTCACGGCACAGACCCTCGAACGGTTTGCCGGCAAAATCATGTAATACCGGCTTGATATGACGCTCGTATACGCCTTCTACATCGCCCCGCTCCAATTCCGAGCGATACGGAAATACAAACGAATACCAGAATCGGAAGAAATTGTCGTTCAGCTGATACAGCCCACGCGAACCTTTCGCCCGCTCCTTAGGCTTCGCCGTGACTGGGAACTCACGTTCCACAATCCCCAGTTCCATAAGATTGGCGAGATACGACGATACTGTTGCGTTTGCCATCATCGTGTGTGTCGCGATCTCATTCAGCGAAGTTGCGCCGAGCGCGATCGCCCGTATCACGCTGTTATATTTCGCAGTTTCCCGCAGTTCTTCGTGCAACAAAAATTCAACCTCGCTGTATAGCGGAGCAATGCGTCTCAGAATATGCCGCTTGACATTTGCGTCTATGGTCTCATCTGGGTCAAATTCCTCTAGGTAACGCGGGATACCGCCCAGTATTGCGTAGGCCAGCGCCTTATCCTCGCTACTATAGTTGGGGAAGAATTGCGCTGCATCCCAATATGGCATCGGCAGCATCTTCAGGATGCCGGTCGCACGACCATATAGCGGCGATTTTTCTCCCAACAGCTCCTTTTCGATGAAGCTCATGGCACTGCCGCAAATCACAATCATCAGATTTGCATGACGCAACGTGTGGTCCCAAAGATTCTGTAGCACTGACGGCAATGACGGATCAGATTTGACCAGATAAGGAAACTCATCGAATATCACAAGCCTGCGGCCGCCATCGCTCGGCTCTGGCAGCCGGGTTAACTCGGTTAACGCCCTTTCCCAAGAAGGATATTGACTCAGATAATCCTTGCCCGGGGCACCCGCCTCGAACATGAGACGGGAGAACGATGCCAGCTGTTCATCTTTAGTGGCATTCTGCGCCGCGAAGAATAAGGTTTCCTTGTCTTTTGCGAGTTGAATAAGCGTCTCTGTTTTTCCCACGCGCCTGCGGCCGTAGACGAACACAAGCTGTGCCCTACGCTCAGTGAAACATTCCTGCAGTTGCCGTAAATCGCTATCTCGTCCGATGAATGTCATACTGCCCGCCCCTCTATGCCATACGTTGGCGAATTCCTATTCGCACCACGATTTATTGTATCACGATTAATATAATCGTGATTATATAAGATGCGGGCGGTGCGGACTCGGGCCCACTTGCAAAAGACTCTCACTGAGGAGTGCTCAGTGAGAGTCTTTTGCAAAATCAGGCCACTCGTTGCAAATTTCTCTCACCGACTCAACGTCAGTGAGAGTTTTTTGCAAATGAGGGGTCAGATACGGCGCTTGCGCCAGATGGTCAGGGCAATACCGGCGGCGGCGAGGACCACCACGGCACCAGCCACGCCGAAGACGGCGACACCAGTGTCGGAGATGACGGCACCCGGCTTCTTGCCATCAGCGGAGACCTTCACGAGGGCCTTGCGGGCCTCGGTCAGGTGACGAATCGCATCCTGGACCTCGGTGGAGGTGGCGTTCTCCTTGGCGAGCACCTTCTTCGCTTGGGCCAGCGCATTGGCGTAGGCCTTCCACGAATCGGCGGTGTAATCGTCCTGGTTCAGCTTCTCGGCTTCGGCCTTGGCAATGGCGTCTTCGAGCTGCTTGAGCTCTTCCTCAGTGGCCAGATCGGGATCCGGAGTCGGCGTCTCGTCGGCAACGACCTTCACGGTGAACGTGGCGGTCTTGGTCGAATCGGCCACAGACTGCACGGTCACGGTCACCTTGTCGGAGGCCTTCGAGGAGTCGAAGCCGAGCAGCTCGTACTCATCGGCGGCGAGCTCACGGGTGGTGGAGCCGCCGTTGCCATCGGCCACGGTCGCGGTGACGACCAGACCGGCAACGTCGAGCGCTTCACCAACCTTGTACTCGGCCTTGGCGGGCTGCGCGGTCACGGCGATGGAGAGAATCGTGCCTGCGGCCGGGTGCTCCGGCTCGGGCTGGCTCTCCTCCAACGCATTCTGCGCGTCGGTCAGGGCCTTGGCGGCGGCATCGACATCAGCCTGAGACAGGCCGGAGTCAAGGAAGGTCTGCTTGGCCGTCTTGGCTGCGGCGAGCGCATCCTCGAATGCCTTCCAGCTGGCCTCGGTGTAAGCAGAGCCATCGGTGCCGAGCTTGTCGGCCGCTTCAATCGCGCCATCAAGCGCCGTCGTATCGGCCATCTCAATGGACACGCCTTCGTCGGTCGGGTGAATGGTCTGCATCAGGCCGTCCGCGTCGAAGGTGATCTCGTCGATGGCGGTTTCACGGTGGTAGCCGAGGCCGGAGGTGAACACGCCGAGCGGCGTGTAGTGGCGATGGTAGGCCATGAGCCAACGGTCGTTGCCGTCCGCGTCGGTCACATGCACGTCGGACTGGTGCGCGGTACCTTGCAGGTTCTTGGAGGAATCCTTCTGCAGCAGCACACCCTTGTAGGTGATGGTGCCGTCGATGGAATCGGAGACGCCGTACCTCACATGGTAGTTCGGGGAGTTGGCGTCGTCGCACGACCAGGTCCAGTGGTACTTGCCGTCGCGGTAGGCGACGACCACGGACTCGCGGAAGCCGTTCAGACCGTTGAGCTTCTTCACCGTACCGGCCTTGATGCTCACCATGTCGTCGTTGAGTTCGGCGATGGCGGGCGAACCGTTGCCGTACAGGATGTACGACTTGCCGGTGTTCGGGTCGGTGAAGATGGACGGGTCGATGGCCTGTCCAACGGTGACGCCTTCCATCGTGCGAGTGACCAGCGGTTGGTCGGCGGCCTTGTACGGGCCGGCCGGGTTGTCGGCCACGGCGACGCCGATGGCGGATGTACCGTTCGGCAACTTCGCGCAGTAGTAGAAGTAGTACTTGCCGTTCTTCTTCTCGATGGTCGGCGCCCACGCGGAGCCCACGGACCACGGGGAGATGGCGGTGTTCTCATCGCCATCGGTGGTCGGCTGGTGGTCCTTATTGACATCGAGGATCACGCCCTCGTCGGTCCAGTTCACCAAGTCGGTGGAGCTGAACGCATGGAAGTAGTTGCCGCTCCAGCCGGAGAAGCCGTCGGTGGTCGGGTAGATCCAGAACTTGCCGTCGAAGTAGTCGATGTCCGGGTCGGCGTACTGGCCGGGCAGTACCGGGTTGTTGCCCACGGTGACCTTCTTCAGCGTCCAGGTCTGCGGCGCACCGTCGCCCAAATCAACGACCAAAGTACGGTCCTTAGCCAGGTCGGCCGTACCACCATTGGTGAACGCCTGACCATCAAGGGTGAGCTTGATGGAGTCGTCGCTACGGTTGACAGACACCTTGACGGGCACCTTGGTCGCGCCGCCACGGCGGTTGAGCACGGTGGTGACGGTCTTCGTGGACCAGTCGAGGGTGGAACGGACCTGAGAGTGGTCGTCAGTGCCACGCAGCGAGTTCGGGTCGGACGGCACAGTGCCCACAGAAATACCCTGCAGAGCAATCGGGCTGGTCTTCTCGACTTCCTGAGCAGTGAGCGCGCGGTTCCACACGTTCACATTGTCGAACGAACCCTTGAAGTATGGGTCGTTGTAGAAGGACTTGCCCAAGTAGGCCAGCAGATCGTTACCCAAATCGGTGACCTTGTTCTTGGTCGCCTTGTTCTGAGCCACCTGCGCACCGTCAGAGTACACGGTCATCACGTTGTCGTCCAACGTGACCGTGACACGATGCCATGCGCCGTTGCCAGACAACGTAGCGTTAGCCGCGTCCTCCGCACCATACGAGTTGGTGGTGATGCGGCTGGCGAGCTCGCCGGAGTTGTTGTACTTCAGGAAGTAGTACTTGGTGGAGTTCTGGCCGAAAGCGAACGTGAACTGGTTTTTATTGATCTCCGACTTGACATCCATCTGCACAGTCAGCTTGTTACGGCCATCGAACAGGCCCTTCGGGAACTCGGCGTAGGTGCCGTCAGAGCCGTCGAGCTTAAGCACCTTGCCCTTTTCGGCATCCTCGGAGACCTTGGCGTTGCCGTTGAAGGTCAAGTCGTTGCTGTTCTCAGTGGTGTCGGTACCCTTGCTGTCTTCGAAGTCATACTCGGCAATCGGACCGGAGCCGTCTTCATCGGGTGTGACTGGCTCGGTGTCCTTGTTCTTATCGAATGCCTTCAGGATTGCGTTGTACTCGGTTTCAGTGACAGGCAGGATGGTGCCGTGACGCTTCTTGAGCGAACCGAAGTTCACATCAGAGGCAAAGCCCCAATCAGCCTTATCAGTGCTGCCTAAATCGGCAGAACGGTATGGGGTGTAACCCTTACCGGCTGAGTACTGGTCCCACATCAGACCGTAGAGCATCTTCTTGCCCGCATCACTGGTCTGCACGTCATCTTCATTGTAGAAGAACAGCTCCGGGCCTTCCAGCTGCGCACCGGTCAGACCGGTACCAGTCAGGTCACCGAATGTACCGACAAGCGTCCACTGGTTCGGATCACTGTCAGTGTTGTAGTAACCATTCGCAATTGTGTCACCAGTGGTGAGCGTTGTGGCATACGGATCCTTGCTACGCTCAACACCGAGGTACGTGTCACCGGACACACGATAGTAATAGCCGTCATCGGCCTTAATCATCGTGGTATCGATAACGGACTTGACTCGGTCGATCCACTTGACAGGCGTCGTGAAGTTCACGAAATCACGCGTGGTGGAGTAGTACATATTGGTGCGATCGCCGGACTTGTTGTCCGCGTCGGAAGCAGTGGCCCAGTACACCATGTACTGCTTGTTCACATCATCCCAGTAGGCTTCCGGAGCCCAAGCCATGCCGGCTCCCGGAATCTGAGAGGCAACGTCAACGGCGCGCGGTTCGCTCCAGTTGACGAAGTCATGCGACTCCCACACGATTAGGTTGGTGCTGCCATTGGTGGTAGCGGTGGCCGCGCCCCAACCGCCACGGTTATGGATGCTCAGCTCGGTAGCGATGAGGTAGACGGTGTCGCCTTCCGGAGAGCGGACCAGATACGGGTCGCGCACGCCGTTGTCCTTACCACGAGAGTTGCCGGTCTGGCTGTTGTTCCAGCTGAGTACCGGATCGCCGGACTCGCGGGTGTCATGCCAGCTCAGGCCATCCTTGCTGGTGGCGAAGTACATCTGCTCGTCGGTAGCGCTACCTTCGGTGCCGGTGAAGTGCGCAAACAGATAGTCCGTGGTCTTCGGCTGTTCGACGGCGGCCTTGACGGTCAGCTCGAATTCCTTGGTTTCCGTGTTGCCGTCAGCATCGGTAATGGTGGCAGTGAGCGTCACCTTGGTGTCGGTTTTCTGACGAGCAACGACACCAGCTGCGATGTCACCATCTGCCGCATCGGTAATGACCTTTGCGTTGCTGGATTTCCACGTAATCGCGGAACCGTTAACCGAGCCCTTGGCCGGAAGTGTGATGTTGGAATACACATCAGTGCTGCCGTTGTTAATGGTCAGCGCATTAGCGTCGGCCTTGGCGGCATCGGACTTCGTGGAATCGTAGGCTTCCTTGATTTGGTCAGCAGTATGCGCAGAGCCGTAAATCTTGAGGTTGTCAAGTGCGCCGGTATAGTATTCGCCATTCACCCAGTTGGCCTTGCCGATCTGCAGCACGCCGCCGTCTGCGCCGAGAATATCGGTGAGCTGAGCGAAGCTCGCGCCATCAGCTGGGGCTACGGTTGCGGCCTGCTCACCGTCAATGTACAGCGTGGAAGCGGCCTTGTCGATGACCAAATCGACGTGACGCCACTGGCTGGCGAGACCATCCTTGCTCACATTGCCGGTGGTGTCGCGCTTACCAGCGTTGTTGTAACGCTCAACGTTCACCGAAGTGGTGCGATCCATCACGCCGAGGTAACGCTCTTGCTGATAGGTCTGCGCATTCGTATTCGGTGCCGCAAATACCGACCAGCCCTGATTGGTGCTGGCGGACTTGGAATCATACGAAATCGTGACCGCATCCAGACCCTTGAGCACAGCCGAATCATCCGACTTAGTCACATTCAGCCAGAAGCCAGAACCGAGCTGAGCTGCGGTAGTGCCGTCTTTACTGGCAGTTACTGCGGCGGCACCGTTGATGGTTGCCTTGGTGCCGGTTGCCTCATCGGTGAAGGTACCAGTGGCACTTGCCGTGACGTTGTTGAAGTCAAGGCTGGCAAGCAAATCACTGTCTGCCGATGCCTTGGCATTTGATTTCAGGGCTGCTGCCAGCGCCCGCTGTGCGGCCGATGAATCGGTGGTATCCGATTCAACCGCATTTGCTGCTGGCGCCAGCGCCATCAGCATCGGGACAGCTGCAAGAGCTGCCACCGCTTTCTTCCACTTACCCATATGTCTCCTCTGATTGTGGGTTTTGGTTTTGTGTTCAGTTATGGATTGAAGATTGAAGTTATGGTGATACTAGGTGCTCCCTCTCCGTCCGCCAGAAGCCGACTGAGAGGGAGCATTTGGATCCGCTCAGGCGCGACGCTTGCGCCAGATAGTGAGAGAGATGCCGGCAACGGCGAGCACAACCACGGCACCACCAAGGCCGAGCACGGCGGCACCAGAGGACGGCAGACCGGAGTCCGCCCCCGTACCAGCGTTACCGTTATCGCCGCCTGCACCATCGCCGGAACCGTCGCCCGAACCGGGCTTACCGGGCTCGGTCTTGGCACTCACGGTCACCACGAACGACGTGGTGAGCTGATCGTTGGCCTTGAGCGCGACGGTGACGGTCTTGGTGCCCACAGCGGACATGTCCACGTCGCCGACCGTGTAGTTGGCGGCATCGAGCGTCTTCACCGTGCCGTCGGACATCGTCGCCTCGATCACAAGACCATCGGCGGAGAACTGCTCGCCCACCGTGTACTTGGTCTTTGTCGGCTCGCTCTTGACGCGGATGCCGGTGATGGACGGCTCAACCGGCGTATCGGGCTCGCCTACGGTCACCGTAATGGTCACCGTGCGGTTGGCCGGAGCGACCTCCTGATCCTTGGTCAGCGACATGTCGAGCATGCCGTTGGCGCGCACGTTCACGGCCTTGCCCCACGTATTGCGGTCCTGATCGAACAGGCCACCCGCCGCGGAACCGGAGTGAATTTCCGGGTAGGGGCGTGCGTGGTAGGCCATGACGATGTTGCCAGCCTCATCATGTGCAAGCGAGATGTGGCCGGGGCCGGCCTGCTTGCGCTCGTACGAGGCCTCATCCGCACCGTAGGTACCGGTGTAGGTGTCGTTGGTGTCGAACGACGGGAAGTCGGCCGTGGTCCAGCTCGACAGATCCTGCAGGTCGGCATTCTTGGCGGCACGCATCACGTTGGTGTTGTAATACTTATCCACCGTGGCACCCGCATAGGCAATGTAGACGTAGTCGCCATGCTCGAACATGAACGGTGCCTCTACGATTGCCTGATCAGAACCTTCAGAGTTGTCTCCGGGGGTAGGCGCATACTTGCCGTACTCGAACTGCTGGCTGGCCTGATAGATGTGCTCAAGGCTGCCATCCACCAGCGGAGTGACGCCATCGCCCATCTTTGCCTTGGCAAGGTACAGGCCTGCACTCTTCGGGAAGAGCCAGTAGCCTTGGGCCTTGCCGTTCTCCTCGCGCTCGAAGTACGTCACGTCGAATGCGGCGCCTTCCAGCACGGTCGGCTCGCCCCAGTTTTCGGCCTCGAGGAATCCGCCATCCTTGATGGACTGCTCGTCGCCGGTGTACGGGATGAGGATGGTGTTGTTGCACCAGCCACCGTTCGTGGACGAGGCACCCTTGTGGAAGCCGGCCACAATCCACCACTTGCCGTTGATCTTGTGGAACTCCTGGGCCCAAATGAACGCGCTCCAACCGTAGAACGAGTCGGGGTACTGGTCTTCGTGGCCCGGAGTGCCGTTCTCCGGCTTGATGATGATGTGTTCCTCAGCATCCTTCAGACCGTTGATGGTCTTGGCGCGCTTGAGACCGATGGAACGGTAGCCGTCCTTCTGGTTGTTGGTCGAATCAGTGGACTTCACCTCATAGGTGGAACCGGTGAGGTAGTAGTAGCCATCGTCTTCGTTGTAGAAGATGTCCGGATCGGCGCGAGCGTCGTTGTACATGGCCTCGGTGGTCTGCTGAACAGTGCCCTTGACCTCATACGTGCCGGCCTTTGAGGTGTCCACGGCGGCCAGATCATCGGCGTTCCAGTCGACGTTGAAGGTCTTCGTGGAGCCGTCGTTGTAGGTCATTGTGGCCTGCGTTCCGGAAACCGCTGCGGTGACGTCCTCGGCGGAAGCGCCGTTCTCCACGGTTGCGCCGCCCAGAGCCTTGACGCCGGTGTTTTGCAGATCGACATAGTTCTTGTAGAACGCATCGAATTCAGAGGAGCTCACAGCGAATGCGCGGGTCTGGCCTTCGCCGGCCCATGCGGGCAGACCTTCGGTCACGTCGCCCACACCCATCGCAACCGCGTCGGCCTTGAGCGTCTCGCCGACCGTTGCTTTGGCAGTCAGGTCGGAGAGCGTGGCCATACGGCCTTCGCCGCTCAGGCCATCGGTCCAGAAGACTTTGTAGCCCTTGGAGGCGGCATCATAGACGATGCGCGGGTTGGTGACGATGGAGTTGTCGGTCACGGTGATGGCGCGCTCGTTGGTGAACGTGGCACCGTCGCCCTTGCCATCCCACACGTAAATCGCACCGGTGGCGTTGTTCTGCGAGGAAACCACACCAAGGGTACCGTCCTCCGCACGGAAGAAAGCGGGTGAGCCCATCTGCGCATTCGGCTTGGCAGACTGCGAGCCGTCCCACTTGACCGACAGAATCGACTGCGAACGGTTCAGGGTCTCCCATTTGCTGCCATCGGCGGCCTTGGCGGCCACGTACAGCGAGTCGGCGCGACGATCGTCGTTGTAGGCGAGCGGGTCGTACTTGGCACCGTTCTGGTCGGAGCGATCGACATCCTTGACGTAGGAAGCGATTTCGCCGCCGTTGTTGAGGATTTCGGATTCGGCGGTGATGGCCTTATCCACGCCGTCGATGGTGGCGGTGAGCTTGACCTTCACGGCCTTCTCGCCGGACTTCGGCTGCGTGACCTTGCCGTCTGCGGCTACGAGCTTCGCACCGTCGCCGGTCGCGGACCAAGTAACCGTCTTGCCCAGCACAGTGCTCGGCAGGTCGCCGGTGATTTGCGCCGGGATGGCGAGCGCGGCGGCGTAGTCGGTCTTCGCGCTTTCCACGCCAAGCTCGTCGTCGCTCAGGGCCTTGCCCCAGATCTTGAAGTTGTCGAGCAGACCGGAGAAGTACTCGCCGTTGCTCCAGTTGGCCTTGCCGATCTGCAGCACGCCGCCATCAGCACCGAGGATGTCGGCGAGCTTCTGGCCGTTGTTGTTCACGGCTACCAGCTTGGAGTCGATGTACAGCTTGGCGGTTGCGCCGGAAATCACGATATCGACGTGCTTCCAGTCGGCGTTCGTCTTGGTGTATGAGACGTTGCCGGAGGAATCGCGCTTGCCGTCGTTGTTGTTGTAGCGTTCGACGGTAATACCGGTGGTCTTGTCGAGCACGCCGACGTAGTGTTCCTTGCCGTACTCCTGCTTGGTGGCGTTGGAGGCGGCGAAGAAGGTCCAGCCAGTGTTGTTGGAGGCATCGGGCTTGACGTCGTAGCTGATGGTCACGTCGTTCTTGCCCTTGAGCAGAGCGTCGCCGTTCTTGGCGGTGACGTTGAGCCAGAAGTTCTTGCTGAGCTTCGCGGCCTTGCCGTCCTTGCCGTCGGCGAGCGTGGCGGTGCCCTGCGTGGTGCCCGTCGCGTTGCCGCCGTCAAAGGTCTTATCGCCATCATCGAACGTGAAGTCGGCAAGCAGATCCGGGTCGGTCGGCTCGGTTTCGCCGGTCACGGTCACCTTAGCGGTCACGGTGATGGCGGTGGAGCTGTATAGCGTGCGGTTCTTGTTGGCGGTTTCATTGTCCACAAAGCCACCGGTCTGCTTCCAGCTGTTGTTCGCGTTCGCACCGGAGTTGATGAGGTCGTCCTCGTCGGTCTTCGACTCGCCGGCGGCGTTCGTCCACTTCCAATGGTTCTCGTTGGCACCGATGGTGTCGACCGTGCCGGTGACGGTGTATTCGCCGGGCTTGGAGGTGTCGACGTTGGAAACGTCCCACGTCACGTCGCGCTTGGCAGTGCCGTAACCGTTGGCAAGAGTGACCTGCTGCGTCTTCGGCAGCTTGGCAGTGATGTCCGCATCGGCAGCACCCTTATCCACCGTCACATCCTCGGCCTTCAGGTCGGCGTTGTCGGAAGCCTTGGCGTCAGCCGCGCGGATCGCGTCGTACTGGGCCTTGGTGAGCGAGACCACGCCACCGTGCTTGGTGTTGGCGGTGAGGAAGTAATCGTCGGCCTTCAGGACGCTCCACGGATTCTCGGAATCGAGGTTGTCGGCTTCGAGTAGGTTGTAGCCGTAGCGGGCACCGGAGGCGACAGATCCATAGTTGTCGACGAACATGTACCACTTGTTTTCGCCGTTGACCTTGAAACCGTTGGCACCTTCCTGCGCGCTGCCGAGCGTGTGTCCGATGTTGGTCTGGCGCAACACCCAGCCCTTGGCCGGGTCGGTCGCGTACTGGCCCTGGTCGTTGGCACGCCACCAATCGGCACGATCGGTGTATTCCATGAAGATCACGCCGGAACCGGTGGTGCGGTATGTGCGGGAACCGTTCTGCAGCATCGTGGTGTCGATGGTGTTGCCACGGTTGTACTTGCTGTTAGGCACGAAGACGCCGCCAAACATGTAGGTCTCATTGGTGAAGTCCTTGGTGGCGGCCCACAGCACGTGAGTCACCTTCTTGCCGGGCTGACTGTTCTCGCCATCGTATTTGGCGGAGACAGACCAATACACAACGAATGCGCCGCCCTGCTGGTTCTTCGGGTTGTCCTTATCGGAACCGTTGAGCTGACCGTCGTCGTTGAGATCATAGAAGTTCGGCACCCACGTAGCCTCAGGAGCCCATGCCATGCCGATCTCGGAGATGGTCTTGCCGGTCACGGAATCGGTGAGCGTCTGGCTCTTGTTCGGATTGGCAGTGTACTTGTCGGCGGTGGCGGTCTCCAGTTCCGTCATGTCGTTGAAGTGAATGAGATCTTTGGACGACCACACATGCAACTTGGTGCTGTAACCTGTAGCCCACGTGCCCCAACCGGCATTATCGCTGCCGAACACACGCAAATCGGTGGCCAGCACGTAGTAGGTCTTCGACTCGGGGTTGTAGGCGATGAACGGATCGCGCACGCCGGTGGTGGATTCGTTGCTCACAAGAATCGGCTCGCCGCCGTTGAGCGTGTCCCACTGGGTGGCGTCATCACCGCGTGAGATGTCGAGGTAGACCTTTTCGGCGTAGCCCTTGTTGTTTTCGATGAAGTGGACCATCACGTAGCCGTAGGCGTCATCGGCCTTGACCTCGGTGACGGTGACCTTGAGCTCGGCGGTCTTGGCGGCGTCAGCTTCGGAAGCCGCTGTAATGGTGGCGGTGCCGGCCTTCACGCCGGTGACCTTGCCGTTGGCATCCACAGTAGCCACAGCAGGATTGTTGGATTCCCACGTCACTGTGGGATCGGCACCTTCAGGGGTGACGGTTGCGGACAGGGATGCGGAGTTGCCTTCCTTGAGACTCAGCTCGCCGTCCTTCACATTGGAACCGGAAATCTCGATTGCAGTAGGCGATGCGATGCCGAGATCGGCTGCGGAAAGCGCGGAGCCATAAATCATGAAATTATCAAGCAAACCGGTGAAGTATTCACCGTTGCCCCAGTTGCCTTTGCCGATTTGCAGCACACCACCTGAGCCGCCAAGAATACTCTTAAGATCCTCGCCGTTCACGTTGCTCGCCACGAACTTCTTATCGACATAGAGCTTCGCGGTCTTGCCGGAGATGACGAGATCGACATGCTTCCAAGCATCCTTCGTACCGGTGTTCTTGTCGATGGTGGCGATGTCGGATGCGCGGCCGTTGAGATAGCGTTCCACACGGGTCTTGTCGGTGCGGTCGAGCACACCGACGTAGGTGGGGGCGCTGCCGTTCACCGCACCGGCGGTCGGCGCGGCAAACACAGTCCACTGGCCACCGGTCGCAGCCGCCTTGCTGTCGTAGCTGATCGTCACATCATCAAGACCGTTGAGCAGTGCACTGCCATCGGACTTGGTCACGTTCAGCCAAAAACCGCTGCCGAGCTGGGCGGCCTTGCCGTTGTCGTCATCTTTTCCGTTGACGAGATCCACCGTGCCTTGCACGGTGGCCTTAGCGTCACCCTGAGCACTGGCGAATGCACCATCGTCCGGGTCGCTATTGAAATCGAAGCTGGCAATCGGGTCAGCCGTCGCTGTATTGGCCGCCGCCCTGACGTTCGCACTGGTCGTGGTCATCTGCACCGCAGGCGTCGCGTCGTCGGCCACGGCGGTGATCGGCATGATCAACCCCGCGCCCAACGTCGACACCGCCGTCAGGCAGGCCGCCAATCGTGTAACTCTCCTCACTGAGTTTCCTTCCTTGGGTCCTTGCTTCTTTGCAATACTGTGATGGATCATCGTTGCGCCATCGCAATATTTGTTATCGAATTGTTATCAAGTGACACCCGGTCGCTCCTTTATCGACCGCTTCTCGCTCCTGCTTCCGCTTCGCCGGAGCCTCTTCGTTCGCCAGCGCGACCCACTTCCGCCCGAACGACGGCCACCGGAAATCCCTACGAACGACACCGTTCGTGAACAGGAGCACCGATGTGCAATCGCACAGGTTTCTGTAAGCACTCACAATTCTAATGTGAGCGTTCACCTAAATTTGAGCACGCTTTGAGCGACGACGCGAAAGCGGTAACGCACATGCTGATTCCTTGCCATACCTGAAATACCCGGCACCCCTCTTAAAACCGGTTTCATCTCCCCGAATGAACATTTACCCCTTCTCAGCACCCCACAACAAACAAAATCGCACATCATCTGTGTGCAATATTGGCTTGTTGAGCCGCGTGGCCTGCATGTCCGCGTTATCCAGTTCACGGGATCACGCTGGTAAATCCCGTGAACTGAAGACATGTGCAATCGCACACGCAAAAGATTGGAATCAAGCCGAACTCGATGGCCGGCCATGTGCATTTCTGTAAGTTTCTGGTTCACGGGATTTTCAGCCGAAATCCCGTGAACCAGAAACGGCTCCGTACCGAGCGTATTTCCGAGTTGTAGGGCACGCGCCCGGGTACTCGCCACTCCCAGAGTCGATCAACCACCCGAAAATGGCGGAATACCAACGGGCTCTCATCGGCCGCAACGGCCAATACTTCAGCCATTGCCCTACAACTCGGAAATACACCTCCACACGGGCCGATTTCGCGATTGGAGGCTTACGCCGCTCAGGCCTGGCGCTTGCGCTGGAGGGTCAGGGCGATGCCGGCGGCAGCGAGCGCCACGGCCACGCCGCTGAGGCCGAGTACGGCGGCACCGGTCTTAGACAGACCGAGCTTGTTGCCCGTCTTATCACCAGTAGCACCAGCGTCAATGCTCGAGCCGTCGCCCGGCTTAGTCGAATCGCTCGAGCCATCGCCCGAATCGGAACCGTCGACCTTCACCAACGCGGCCTGCGCCTTGTTCAACGCGGCGGTTGCGTCGTCGACGTCCTTCTGCGAAGCGTTCTCGTCGGCATAAACCTTCTCGGCGGAGGCCAACGCTGCGGCGAACGCCTTCCACGAGGCGGCGGTGTAGTCGGACTCGCGCAGCTGCTTGGCGGACGCGAGCGCCTTGGACAAGTCGGTCTTGTCGACCGTAACCGTGTCGTCGACCACCTTCACTGTCACGGAAACGGTCTTGGAGGCCAGCTCCTCGGAAGAGCTCATGTCGAACACCGGCATGCCGTCGGCGGCCCAGTGCACACGGCGCACGAACATGTCGCGGCCGGCAGCATTCACGGATCCGAGATTCTTCGTGGCATAGGCGTGGAACACGTAGATCTGGTTGCCATCTTCGTCCTCGCTCCACATGCCGTGACCGGTGCCGAGCTGCATCTCACCGTTGAACGGACCGGACTTCTGAATCGGGTAGTTGAGCACCGTCCAACTGGCCGGGTCGGTCAGGTCAGTACCGGAGGCATCCGCTACGGCCAGCCCAGTGGTGTATGTCTTACCCACGCCGGAACCGGAGAACATGAGGTACAGCTTGCCGTCGCGCAGGGTCACGTTCGGACCTTCGGCTATGGCGGCGTTCCACGCATACTCCGGGGTGACGATGCGCACCGGGGAGCTGGTCACATGGGCCGGGTCCTTCGGATCCATCGTGGCGATGTAGGTGGCGCCGAGCTGCTGCCAGGCGTAGTAGGACCTGCCGTCGGCATCCTGGAAATAGGTCATGTCGAGCGACATGCCCACTCCGCCGGACGCTGTGGCTGCGAGCTGCTTGTTACCGTTGAGCAGCGAGGCGTCATTGCGGTAGATCGGTGTCGGCACAGTCCAGTTATCGGGGTCGGCCGGGTCGAGGTCGTGACCGTCGGCATCCTGCTTGAGCTGCATGTACACCGACTTGCCGTTGGACCATGTGTTGCCGTATCCGGCCATGAACAGAATCGTGAGCCTACCATCAATCTCATGAATTTCTGGAGCCCAGAAGCTGTGCATGATGGCATTACCCTCGGAGTCCTTGTCGCCAGCCTTGAGCAGCGACACCTCCTTGTTGTTGTAGCCGTTCGACTGAATCAGGGCATTCGGGTTGCCCGGCTCGTCGGCGAGACCGGAAATCGTGTCGGCCATGCGGAACGGCATGTGGGGCGAACCATGCTGCCAAGTGACGTCACCTTGGATGTCATTGGAAGCGATCATCAGGAACTTGGTTTCGGTGACTTCCTTGCCGTCGGCCTCATGCGTCCACTGCCACTTATACACCGATGGATCGGCGCGGTCCTCAGCGAACGGAATCTGGTATTCGGTCTGCTTGACGGTGCCGGTGACAGTGTAATCACCCACCTTCGTCAGATCTATGCCCTCAGTGTTCCATGAGGAATTCGGCAGGGAGCCGGTAGAACCGTCGGAGTAAGTGAGGTCCACGTTCTTCGGCAGTTGCGCGGTCACCTCATCGATTGAGGCGCCCTTCTTGACGGTGATGTCAGTGAGATTGCTCGTGCCGGTGTTCTCAGAGCGGCCGTAACGGGTGTTGAGCGCCTTCACCGTGGCCTCGTCCACCGCGATGGTGGCACCGGAGCGGAAGTTCGCGATGCCCTGTACACCGTCGGCGGCGAGTACGCCGGACTTGGCGACGGAACCGTACAGTACGCTGCCGTGCTTGGATGTGGAGCCCTTGAGCGAATCGAACGTGGTGTACTTGGCCACGCCGTTGTCATCGGCCCAGCCGACAACATACTGCTTGCTGGCGGTGTCGTACACGGCGTACGGAGCGTTGACGCCGTTGGTCTCGCCAAGGTCGACGATGGAACCGGAGTTCTCCTGTTCGCTATAGGTGAGCAGGTCTTCGGAGGTGGCGATGAGCACGCTGGACTTCGCGGTGGAGTCACCGGTGGCGGTGCCGCGGTTGGTACGCACGGAAATCACGCCATAGGTGCCGTCGGCCATGCGGAACAGGCTCGGATCCTTGAGACTGCGATAGTCATTGCCGTCGAGGTTCTCGTTGAGCTTCTGCGCCTTCGGCGAGCGTGCGAAGAAAATGCCGTAATTCTCGTTGTACGGGGTGTACGAGCCGTCGGCGTTCTGCAGCGCGAGGTGCATGCTGTAGGCGACGTCGCCGTTGTTGGCCTCATTCTCGCCGGTGGCGTTGCGATCGTAGGCGGCGATGGTCGCGGACTTCGCGGCGGGCAGCACCTTTACGGTGAAGGCCTTGGTAATGGGCTCGATGCCGGCGAGACCGTTCTTGGAGAACTCGACGGTGATGGTACCGGTCGTGGCCTCGTCGCCATCGATGGTGATCTTGCCATCCTCGACGGCTACGTCCTTAGTGGACGTAACCGTGGCGGTAGTGCCATTCACAGCCGCCGGGAGGGCGTCTCCGGAACGCACGACGGACGGGATCACGTAGCCGGCCGCGACTTCCTTGAGCTGTTCAGCGGCAGTTTTCGTGGTCGGGTTGACCGTGACCGTGAATTCCTTCGTAGCGGTCTGGCCACGGACCGTGACGGCGGCGGTCAGCGTGACAGTCTTGGCTGCCTCGCCCTTGGCGGGCTGGTTGACCGTGCCGTCAGTCGCGATGACGCTGCTATCGGAGGACGCCCACGTCACGCCGTTCGCAGTGGGCAGCGAAATGAACGGATCGTCGACCGTCGTGGGGATGATGATGCCGTTCAGCACGGAACCGGTGAGTTCACCGGCATGAATTGAGGCATCGGCAGTGCTGATCGCGGCGACCTGATCGGCGGTGAGCGCGGCATCGTATACGCGGAAGTTCGAGACCGCGCCCTTGAACAGGTTGTCGGGCCACGGCGAACGGCCGATGGTGTTGAGCGACTGGTCCTTGACGCTGGACAGTTTGGCCGGCACGGTGCCGGATGCCACCTGCGTGCCGTCGATGTACAGTTTCGCGGCGGTGCCATCAATGGTGGCGGTCACCGACAACCATTGGTCGGCCTTGGCCACGCAGGAGCTGGACTGCACGAGCGTCTCCGTACCGCCCGATTTCAGGCCGACGAGCGGGTTACGCGAACTGCCGCAGTTGAGCGTGGCGAAGAAATACTCCGTATCGGAGCTGTCGTTACCGATGTTCCACAGGAAATGGAAAGCATTGAGCATGCTGGAATCCGCTTTGACCTCCAACTGCACCGTGGCGGCGTCCTTGCCGGACAGCAGATTCGAGGGCAGCTTGACCCAGTCGCCGGTGCCGGTCTTGGCACCGCCGGAAAGGGTGAGGGCATCATCGGCCCAAAGCGAGTCGGCGGAGTTCTGTACTTCGGCCGCGCCAAGCGTAGCGTTCGGCGCACTGTTGGCCACGGTCTTGCCGTCACTTGGCTTCGTGGTGAAGTCGTAGGCGGCGATGAGATTATCGGTCGGAACGGTATCGGCCGCGACCGCCGTGGTCGCACCGATTCCCACGCCGGCAAGCGCCATCGGCACTGCCAGCATCACACCGAGCAGGCGCTTGCCTATCGATGGTTTGGTTGTCATTGCTTCTCCTTCTTGCGCGCGGTGATACTGCTTGCCGTGCAACAGATCTAGATGTTGAGTGGTGAAGTTCGGTAATGGCTATTGGAGCTATGGGGCCATAAAGCTTATGCGTCTGACAGCGTCGTCGGACGAACGTGCAATACGCCCCCTCTGATGGGACCGCACCATGAAGCAAATAATCCAGTAGGCTGCTTGCTATACGGCTCGGCCCGTCAGAGGGGGCTTGGTCTACGCTGCAAGCAGCTCAGGCCTGGCGCTTGCGGAGGGTGTAGGCGGCGCCGGCGGCGACGAGCAGTGTGACCGCGGTGATACCCACACCGAATACCGAGGCGCCGGTGTTGGACAGAGCGCTGTCCGGCTTGGAGGCGGGCTTTTGGGCACCGTCGTCCTTGCCGTCGGTCTTGCCGGAGTCGCCGGACTTCTTGACCAGCTTGTCGGCGGCGGACTGGAGCTGCGACAGCGCCTTGTCCACTTCCTGCTGGTCGGTGGAGCTCTGCAACACCTGCTGCGCGTCGGCAAGCGCGGCGGCGAAAGCATCCCAACCAGACTGGTAATCAGCCTTGTTATAGCCCTTCACCTTATCGACAAGCGCCTGCAACTTGGACTTGTCCAGCGTGGAGCCGGGCTCGCCGGCCTTGATGGTGAACGTTGCCGAAGCAGTACCGGAGTACTTGCCAGCGCCGGTTACGGTCACTGTGGCGGTGCCGGGTTCGACGTTGTTCGTGTAGGCCACCGTGTAGTCGGCGCCTTCCTTGAGCGTCGCGCCATCGAGCGTAACGGTTACGGCCGGTTCCTTGGCAGCACCGTCTGCGGTGAACTCGTTGGGGTCGGCCGTGACGACCGCCCCGGAGATGTCAGTGCCAGTCACGGTGACGGTCGCCTCGACCGGCATACGGGAATCGTCCTGGGCGACGCCCTTGACGGTGAAAGTGCCGGTCTTGGCATAGGAAGCTGCGTCAATGGCATCCCACTCAACTGCAACGTCAGAAACGGAACCGTCCGCATGAGTCAGATGCGCGGTTTCCGGCAGCGTCGGCGCCACACCAACCGTCGTCTCGGCAGACAGCGCGTCAACGGACTTCACAGCCGTAGCCGGAGCGTACGCCTCCAGCACCTTCTGATACTGGGCGCGGGTCACGGGCAGCACAGTGCCGTGGCGCGGCTTGCCGCCATCGGAATTGGTCGGGAAGTTCGCCTCAGGCATCTTATTGCCGATAACGGTCCACTGACCGCTGGCGATATCCTCAGTCGCCATCGGCACATAGTGGTTTGGACCTTGATGATAGCTCGGCTGATCGGCGAACAGGTAGTACTGGTAGCCGTTCACATCGCCATCGTTGGCCTTGAATAGCGATGGACCTTCGCCGGAAGTGAAGGTTTTACCGTAACCGTTAGCCTGGCCTTTACCGATGTTCGTGGCAACTTCGCTCCATGCACTACCCTTAAGCGCATCGGCGTAGTTCTTCACGCCGGCACCACCAATTGCGGCAGTCAAATCTGTGGACTTCTCCTGACGCAAAGACATCGTGTTTTCATCTTTGTAGATGCGGTAGTAGGTATCCCCTACCTTTTGCACGGTCACATCGATGGATCCACTGCCTGCACCACCTCGGCGATCAACGTCAATCCACACTGTCGGGTCGGAGAAGTTGACGAAGTCATCGGTGGTGACGTACACCATGCGGTTGTAGGTCAGCTGCTTGCGGCTGTTCTCGTCGGTGTTGTCGTACAGGTTCGAGGCCCAATAGACCACGTACTTGCCGATTTCCTCGTCGTAGTAGGCCTCAGGCGCCCAAGTGTTGCCTGCGTAATCAGAGCTCACCTTGACGTGGCTTTGCTTGGACCAGTTGACCAGATCGTCGGACTTCCAAATCTCAATGTACTTGGAACCGTTAGCCTGTGCACCAGCAAAGCCATTCAGCCCGTTGAGGGGGGCACGACCGTCAATCTTCAGATCGGTAGCAAGCATGTAGAACTTGTCACCATCCTTGGACTTCATGATGAACGGATCGCGCAAACCCTTCTCGCCAAACTCGGAAGTGAACAGCGGAGTGCCATTGTTCAGCGTGTTCCAGTCGAGCGCATCGTTGCCCTTGGAAGCCGCGAGGCTGATTTTCTCGCCGCCCACGCCCTCACCGGTGAAGAACGCCCACACGTAGGCCTCGTCCTTCTCTTCGGCGGCAGGTATCGGCTGAATGGTGACGGTGAAGGTCTTCGTTTCGGTGGCGGTATCGTACTTGGCAGTGGCTTTGAGCGTCACAGTGGCGGCATCGCTACCGGCGGCAGGGCGCTTAACAGTGACCGTTCGAGATTTGTCGTTCACGCCTTCGCCTAGTGTGGCGATATCCTTGCCACCGGTCACTTCCCACGAGATGGTCGAACCATTGTTGCCCTTGGTGGGCACGGAGAAGTTGCTACGGATGTCGTCGGAGTCCTCGATGGTGACGGCGTCAAGGTCGGCCTTGGCTTGCTCGGCATCGGAGAGCTGCTTCGGCACGAGGACCGTGTAGGCGGCGGTTTTGGCGTTGTTGCCAAACGTGGCGGTGAGGGTCACCTCGGCATCAGCTGCGGTTGCGGCCGGACGAGTGACTGTGGCCTTGCCGGTAGCGTTGTCAACGGCGATAGCTGCGTTGTCCGACTTCCACGCGATGCTCACGCCAGCGGCGCTGGTCGGCAGCGCGAAGTCCTCGGTAGCGGATGCGGGCACAGCGGCCTTGACAGCGGCCTCGGCCTTGTCGAGCACCTGAGCGTCATACAGCTTGGTCACGTCTGCGGCGCTGATGGCAGTGTCGTATACGGCGTAATCGTCCACGTCGAGCTTGGAGTTCGGGTCAGCGTAGGAGGACTTGCCAATGTAGGCGACGAGGTCGCCGTAATTGGTCAGGCCACCGGCCGGAATGGTGTAGGTGACGTCTCCAACCTGCTTGCCGTTGAGGTAGAAGCTCATGGTGCTGTTGGTGCCGCTGATGACGGTGGTGTACAGAGCCAAATCGCTGGTGGCCTTGGTGCCGGTGGTGGCGGCGTTCGTCGATCCAGGGCCGACTTCGGTGCCCCACGGGCTGTTATTCGGGTCGGCCGCAGTGGCATTGGTCATTACGGATTTCGCGTAGCCACTCGGGTTGGCCGGGTTGAGCAGCCAGTAGCCGTTGGCCGGATAATTGCCGGTCTTGGCCGCGCCGATGTACGCGGCGGCGGTATTGCCGTTGCCGTAATTGTTCTTGAGCCAGATGGAGACGGTAACGTCCTTCTTACCGGCGATGGCCGTGGTCGGCACGCTAATGGTTTGCGAGCCGGTCAGGCTGATCTGGCCATTGGCCACCGTGGCGTCGCCGGATAGGGTGGCATCGCTGTTGGCCGCGCTGCCCTCGTTGGCGATGGTCTTGGACGTCAGTGCGTTATCGAATGAATAGTGGATGATCGGACTGGCATCGATTGGCGATGCGCTCTCGGCACTGGCCGTCATCGGCAGCACCAGACCAGCGAGCAGTGTTGCCACGCCGACCGTGAGTCCGGTTGCCTTTCGTATCAGCTTTCCCATGTTTCTCCTCATTGATAGGGTTGGTTGTGGTTGCGCCTTCAGTTATGAGGCGAAGTTTTGTGGCCGCCCTCTGATGAGCTGAGCCGTGAAGAAAACGCCAGAGTCGTTTTTAGGCGAAGGCGAACGACAGTGAGCAAATATGAAGCCAGCTGAAAGCTGGTCCTTAATTGCGTTCGAGGTGGCCGCCGTTAGGCAGTCGGGGGAGAGACCTGCGGCGGCAGCCGCGGGATACAGAATCGGCCGAAGGCCATGCCGTTCTTTCGGTGGCTTCGCCGCGGTCTCTCCCCCAGTCAGCCTTCGGCTGACAGCCCCCCTCGTCAGAGGGGGGCTTGGTTGCCGTAGCAGCTCAGGCGCAACGCTTGCGCCAGAGGGTTAGGGAGATGCCGGCGATGGCGAGTGCTACCACGGCACCACCCAGGCCGAGCACGGCCGTACCGGTATTGCTCAGCGCGCTGCCGGGCTTGTTGACGTTGGTCTTGTCGCCGGTGGTCGGGGTAGTCGGCTTATTGCCGTCGCCCTTATCTCCGTCACCTTCGCCCGGATTGGTCGGAGCCTTCTGCAGGGCTTCGATTGCGGTCTTAAGGTCGGCTGCGGCGGTATCGACCTCGCCCTGATTCTCAGCGGCGAGCGCGGCCTTGGCAGTCTTCAGCGCGGCGGCAAGCTTGGCCCAGGAATCGGCCGTGTAGTCGGATTCCTTGAGCGCTTCGGCGGCGGCGATCTGCTTGTTGAGCTCAGCCAAATCGACCTTGCCCTGTTCAATGCCGTCAACCGTAGTATCGGATGGATTGACCAAACCATCGGTGTAGCCGTCGTAAGCAACCGCAACAGTGCCAGAGACGCTGGCCGGGAGGGTCACAGTGGCCTTGCCTTCGGCGTCGAGCTTCACGGTCTTGGACCAGTCGCCAGCAGAGAACTTCACCGAACCGGCGAGCGTGCCCTTATCGGCGGCGGTCACCGTGGCGGTGAGCTCGCGGGTGCCGGCGTTGTACACGGCCTTGGTGGTGGAGTCAACAGCCTCGATGTGCGTCGGGTTGGCAGCGGTCCAGGACTTCGTCACCTTGAGCACAGACTCAGGCACGTTCACGAACGCACCGTGACGCACCTTGTCCGGCAGACCGCCGTTAGCACCCTGAGTGATGTAGCCCTGAGCGCCCGGCTCGGCTTTGACCGGCTTCTTTTCGTTGTTGAAGTCCGGGTAACGCTTGGTCATCGGGTTGTCCCACGTGGTCTTGGAAAGCTCGGCACCCGTGGTCATAAATGCACGGTAGGCGAAGTTGTCGGACAGCAGAATGTAGCCGTCGTCGTCCTTCGTGTTGAGTTCGTCATCCTTGTTGAGCTTGATGGTCTCTGGTCCTTCGAACGGCAGCAACGCCTGCTCGAGCAGCTGCCAACCGGTGTTCGGGTCCTGACCCGGAGATGCCTCGGTGGTCGGTGCAGTCAGCACCTTGGAACGCTCAAGGAAGATGCTCTTACCAGTGGTGATGTAATCGCCAGCGGCACCGCCCTGCTCATTCTTGGTGAATCGGTAGTAGTAGCCACCGATCTTACGCACGGTGGAATCAATGCGCGAGTAGCCGGTGTCCTGCCACATCTGCGGCTCGGTGAAGTTCACGAAGTCGCGGGTGATGGCGTAACGCACCTGAGCATAGGAGCTATTGCCGGTTTTGTCGTTCTTGACCGGAGTGGTACGGGTGTCATCAGTGAACATGCGGGAAGAGAAGAACACCACGTAAGCGTTCAGGTCATCATCCCAGTAAGCTTCCGGCGCCCAGGTCATACCGGCGTTCGGCGTGTTGATGGTGATGCCGCCGTTGCCGTCGCCGTTGGTACGGGTCCAGTTCATCATATCGGTGGACTCGTAGACCTCAACTTTCCGAGAACCGTTAACCTGGTTCTGGCTCCAGCCCATTGACGAGACCTTGAGATCAGTGGCAATCAGGTAGTACTTGTCGCCTTCGTGGGAACGCAGCACGAACATGTCACGCAAGCCACCCGTGTCTGCATCATTGGTAAGTACCGCCTGGCCATTGTTGCGAGTCTTAAACGTGAAGAAATCGTTCTTCTCAGTGGAAGCCACCCAGGCCTTTTCTCCACCGTTGCTGTCGCTCTCAAAAGTGACGGCCGCATAGCCGGTGTCAGGCGCGATGCGGGTCTTCTCCTTGACAGTGACCTCGATGGTCTTGGTGACCTTCTCACCGCCGTTGTAGGAAGCGGTGGCGGTCAGCGTAACCGGCTTGGAATCACCGTCGCCGTAGGCCGGACGATTGATGATGCCAGCACCACGATACGGGTCATCGGCACCAGTGGTCTTGTTTTCGTACTTCTCGTTAGTGGACGTAATGAGCTTCTCGTCCGAGGACTTCCACGTAATCGCCGAGCCGTTCTTGGTGCCCTTGGCGACTAGCGGCAGATTCTCGGCCGCCGGAACTTTCAGCGCAGCAATCGCGGCATCGAGGTCGGCTGCGGCGGCGTTCTGGGCGTTCATCGGCTCAACGGTGACGGGCAGTTCGGCCTTCACACCACCCAGCTCAGTGGTGGCGGTGATGGTGGCAGTACCAGCCTTAACGCCGGTTACAGTACCGTCTGCGGCGACCTTGGCCACGGACTCATCGGAGGAGGACCAGGTGACGTTCTTGCTCACGGCGTCGTCCGGGGTGACGGTGGCGGTGAGCTTGGTGGAGTCCTTCTCAATCAGGGTGAGCTTGTTGTTCACCACACCGGTGCCGGAAATCGCAACGGCGGTCGGCATGGTCAGGTCAGCGCCCCTGTAGACCTTGATGTCATCCATTGCACCATTCCAGTACTCATCGACGGAGTAGAACGACTTGCCGATGTAGGCGGTGGTCGCGCCGAGATCGCTCATCTTGATGCCGGTGTTGGCCTTGAAAATAATCAGGGCATTGTTGCGGAACACGGCAAGGTTGGTGCCGTCCACGACAATCTTGTAATCGGCCCAGCTGTTGTCGTTGCCGGAAACGGTGACCTTGGATCCCTGTTCGTTACCCCAGTTGTTGTTGGAGATAACGCCCTTGATGGCGGTCTTGCTGTTGTAGAACATCAGGTACTTGTTGGCGTTGGACTGATCGGTGGTGTTGGCGTCGTTCGAGCCGTCCTTGCCGACGATGAACGAGAAGAACTTGCCGCTGTCGTCGTGACGAGTCTTGGACGCGAACTCCAGAGTGAAGGAGTCGCCCGCATCCTTGAACAGCTGGTCATCGATCTGGGCGTACTGGCCATCGCCGCGCAGTGAGAGCGCCTCGTTGTTGCTGCGGTCACCGTACTGTTCGATCTTGGCGCCGTCCTTCAGCGTCAGGTTGTACTTGCCGGTCGAATCGGCAATCGCGCTGTTCGTGGTGCCGTTTTTGCCCGTGAAGTCCCAGCTGGCGAGCAGCGTCGGTTCAGCAGCCTTAGTAGTCTGCACTGTCGCGGTATCGGTTGTCTGTGGTTGGGAATCTTCCGATTCCATGGCATACGTCGTCGGAACTACTGCCACCATCGTTGATATTGCAATCAACGATGCTGCCATCTTCTTCCAATGCTTCACCGCATCTCTCCTTGTCCTTTGCCTCGACCCACTTGTCGGGTGTCTCGTTCGCCTCTACGTGAACGCAAACATTATTTGCGATGATACCATTACGGCACTGAGACTCAGTGTGCCAGATTCCTTATGTATATAAGCACTTACGGGGGCAACCGCCCAGTCCGAACACCCCCCGTATGTCAAAAGCCCCCTTCCAAGCCAATCACTAATACCCCCTCAATCGGCACCCCGCTCCGCCAGCCGCCCCAAACTGTTATCAATTTGTTATCTTTACCGCGCTTGCGTGGACAGAGAGCGCTCAGACCTCGAAGATCGCCGCATATTCGCGAGAGAACCCGCCTAGTCAATGAGATATGGATTGAAAACACGCTCGGTAACGGGGATATGGAGCATCAGCATGGTGCCGTAACCAAGGATCACCAGGAGGAACAGTCCACCGGGCATGTAGAACCAGCTGGCCACCAGCAGCGCCACGAACACGGCATCCACGAGGACTAGGGCCACGGTCATCGCGATGTGGGAGATGCCGAAGATGAAGGCGTTCTTCAAGGTGCCGGCCACGGTGTTCTCGAAGCGTGCCTGAAGCGCGAACACCCATTCGAAACCGATAAGCCAGAGGATGGTCAGCGCGAATTTGATGATGAGCAGCGGCGTGATCTGCAGGACGATCCATGACCAGACCAGTGCAATCAGCGCCACCAAGAACGGCAGCCACAGCAGTGTGGCTTTGATGAAGTTGGCTTTGAATGACTTGAAGTAGTTGGCGGTTACGCCTTTGCCCTCGCCCTCGATGGAGCGGCGACAAGCATCATGACCGGCGGTCAGGGCCGCACCGATGGTGATGAGCGGAATAGAGGTGACCAGCATCAGAATGTTGATCCACACGCCGTCAACAAGATTGCTCCACGCGCGCATGAATTTCGAGTCCGGTGCCAGCCAGTTCATCAACTACTCCTTGTGCTGCTCTTGGCTCCCCTCAGGGAGGGGAGCCAAATTGTCGGGCTCAACCCTTGACCGCGCCCGCCATGACACCAGAGACTATATACTTCTGGCATACCAAGTAGAAGACGATGATGGGGATGATGGCCAGCACCAGGCAGGCCATCATGGCGCCCATATCCACGGAACCGTAGCCGCCCTTGAGGTATTGCACGGCGACCGAGATGGTCTTGTACTTGCCGAGGTCGAGCGTCAGGTACGGCAGCAGGTAGTCGTTCCAGATCCACATGGCTTCGAGGATGGCCACCGAGACGATCGACGGCTTCATAATCGGCACCACGATCTGGAAGAAGATGCGCGGCACTGACGCGCCGTCGATCATGGCGGACTCCTCAAGCTCCTGCGGGATGCCCTTGATCACGCCAGTGAAGATGAACACGGCCAGACCGGCACCGAAACCGAGGTACACGATGCACAGGCCCCACGGGGTATTGAGCTTCAGCATGTCGGCGATCTTGGAGAGGGTGAACATCACCATCTGGAACGGCACGATCATATTGAACAGGAACAGGGTGTAGAGCAGCTTCGCGGCCCAGTTGTTCACGCGCACGATCCACCATGCGCACATCGAGGTGCACACCAGAATCAGCACCACCGAGCCGACGGTGATAAGCAACGTCCAGCCGAAGGAGGCGAAGAACTGCGTGGTCTCGATGCCGCGCACATAGTTCTCAAGTCCCACGAACGCCTTGCCGGCAGGCAGGGAGAACGCGTTCTTGGAGATGTACGCCTTCTGCTTGAAGGAGTTGATCAGCACCAGGACGATCGGGAAAATCCAGAACAGGGAGACAACGGCAAACAGCACGGTCCATAATGCGCCATGCTTCACAGGCTTGTTCTCGTTCATCAGGCTGCCACCTCCTTGCTCGTGGTGAGCTTGTTCTGAATCAGGGCGATGACCGCGACCAGGATGAAGAACAGCACGGCCTTCGCCTGGCCGACGCCTTCCCAGCCCATACGGCCGTAGAAGGTGCGGGTGATGTTCAGCGCCAGACCTTCAGACATGTTGCTCGGCGCACCGTTGGTCAATGCGAGGTTCTGATCGTAGAGCTTGAAACCGTTGGTCACGGTCAGGAAGGAGCACACGGTGATGGACGGCATCATCAGCGGGATGATGATGCGGAACATGGTCTGCCGTCCGTTGGCGCCGTCCACGGCCGCGGCCTCCAGCACATCGGTGGGCAGGGCTTGCAGGCCGGCGATGTAGATGATCATCATGTAGCCGATCTGCTGCCAGCACACCAGGATGACCAAGCCCCAGAACCCGTAGGACGCCTTATAGGTCAGGGCGCGCCCCCAGTGGGCTAGTACGCCGTTCAGGAGCAGCAGCCAGATGTAGCCCAGGATGATGCCGCCGATAAGGTTCGGCATGAAGAATACCGAGCGGAACAGCGTGGAGCCCTTGATCGCCTTGGTCAGCATGTAGGCGATGGCGAAGGCGATCACGTTGATCACGATGGTGGTCACGATGGTGAACGCGGTGGAGAAGCCGAGCGCGTGCAGGAATTCCTTGTCTTTCAACGCTTTGCCATAGTTCTTAAGCCCCACCCATTCACCGTCGGTAACGGTGGTGAATTCGCAGAAGCTTAAGTAGACGCCCATGATGAAGGGCACCAGGAACCCGATGATGAATGCGGCGAATGTGGGGAGCGCGAACAGCGCCCACCATCTGCGTATCGCCTTGCCAGCCATGCTGATCATGACTTTTCCTCCTCCTTGAGTCCGCTGCGTTGTGACACTGCATCGTGCGCCGGCTGCGGAGTTCAACTCAATGCGAGCTTGCCGATCGAGAACCGCATGCACGGCCTGTTCTCGTTCAAGCCTATGTTCATAGTAAACGTCGAATCATTATATGTCAAACGTTGTCATTTTAGGCGTTTCAAGTTCGAGCACACTCCGGCTCCAGCAATCTTCTTTCACCTAAGATAATGGCTATATAAAGCCAATCTAACGCCGACATAGACACTTTGCAAACGTTTGTAATACAATCGTTGTCATCGCCGCAGATCAATCAATCAGCATGTACACTGGAGTCAGTTGTGCATGTGTATTGCGATTTTCCATTCAACGCAAGGGGGCTGCAATGGCTACGAGCATTCAGGATGTCGCCCGCGAGGCCGGCGTCTCCATCTCCACCGTCTCACGTTCCTTCACCAGGCCGGATCTGGTGTCGGCCAAGACCCGCGAGCGCGTGCTCGCCATCGCCGACAAACTCAATTTCTCACTCTCCCGCTCGGCTGCGGCCCTGAAATCCGGCCGCTCCCTGCGCATCGCAGTACTGATGAGCGGCCATATCCGCCTGTGGTTCACCGCCTCGGTCATCGAGGGGCTCAACGAGGTGCTGCACACGCAGGGCTACGATATTTCGGTATTCCAGATTTCCAGCATCGAGGAGCGCAAGGAATTCTTCGAGATGTTGCCGGTACGCCGTAACGCCGATGCCGTGATTGTGGCGTCTTTCGATATCGACAACAACGAAATCGCGCAACTGGCTTCGGTCGGCGTGCCGATCGTCGGCATCAATTCAGTCGAACCCGAAGCCCGCGGCTTTACCGCCGCCGTCAATATCGACGATGTGCAGGGCTCCACGCTGGCCGCCCGCCATCTTATCAATCTCGGACATCGCCGCATCACCTACATCAGCACCAATCGCGAGGTGTCGCTGAGCTTCTCCGTGCAAAGCCGATTCGACTCATTCACCGCCTGCTGCCGCAGGGAAGGCATCGAGCCGCAGGTTATCGTCTGCAAGGTCGATGACGATGGACGTTATGAAATCAGCGACGTGGTCAACCAACTCATAAGCCAAGACGAGATGCCCACCGCCATCGCATGCCAAGAGGATGGCATTGCTTTGCCGCTTATGTTCCAGCTGGAGCGCAATGGATTCTCCGTGCCCGGCGACGTCTCGTTGATCGGCTACGACGATAGTTTCTACACCGGCGATATCGGCCTGACCACCATCCGCCAGGATCCGGTGGAAATGGCCCGCGTGGCAGCCCGCATGACGCTCGATCTCATTGACGAAAAGCCGATTGAGCAACCCTACATCGTGTTCCCGGCCCAGCTGAAGGTCCGCTCCTCCACCTCCCGCGTTAAGTAGGCTCACACAACAAAGCCCACCATAGAAAAAGTGTGAGGCAACCGCACAATAACGCTCAATCGCACATTGTGGAGAATGGCGAAAAATCGCCGATTCATGGCCCCACAGCGTGCGATTGAGCGGGTGCGTGCCTCACACTTTTCTGCGGCGGACGATTTTGTGCGAGACTCAGCAATACAAAGCGGCGCCCCCGGAGAAGGAAATGGCAGGGGCGCCGCGGATTGTTACTTATCGGCTATGGGACTCTATGAGACTCAGTGCGAAGCCTCGTATTCGGAAGCCCAACCGTCCACGAAGGCGGTCTTGACGGCATCCCACTTGCCGGTGCCCTGCGCGTACTCGAGCAGTGCCTGGCCGACCTTGTTCTTCCACTCTTCGGACGGCATCATGGTGAAGTTCCAAGAAACCTGGGTCGTGCCGGACTTCTGGTCTTCCACGGCGGCTTCGGTCAGCGGGTTGTCAAACTCGACGTCATCGAAGGTCTTGAACGGGGTGGTGAAGCCCATGTCCTGAGAGATGGCCTTCTTGCCGGTGTCGGAGGTGATCACCCAGGAGAGGAAGTCCTCGGTGGCCTTCTTGTCGGCGTCGGAGGCCTTGTCGTTGATGCACCAGTAGTTCTCGGAACCAGTGGCCAAGCCCTGCTTCTCTTCACCCTTGACACCGGTGTAGATTGGCATCATGCCCACGGATTCGGCCTTCATGCCGGCCTTCTGCAGGTCGGTCCAAGCCCAGGTGCCGTTCTGGTAGAAGGCGGCCTCGCCGAGCGCGAACTCGGAGTTCGCATCATCGCCGGTCTTGGCGCTCAGCTGGGTGGGGTCGGTGGTGGAGTCGGTGATGTACAGGTCGAAGATCTTCTTGTAGTTCGGCAGATAAGTGCCCTTGATGGTGGCCGGCTGCTCGGTGACGTTGTCGTCCTTGAACTCATAGTAGAGCGGCAGGTTGGCCAGATGGGTCTTGAATCGCCAGTCGGAGCTGGAGTCGAAGCCGGCGGAGGTGAACGCGCCCTTGATGCCGAGCTCGTCCTTGCGGGCCTGCATGTCGTCGGCCACGGCCTTCAGGGTGTCGAAGTTGTCGATTTCGTCCATGGACGTGGCTTTGGCACCATCCAGCGCGAAGTATTTGTTAAGGATGTCCTTGTTGTAGATCAGGCCGTAGGTTTCCATCACGTACGGCACACCGACCACCTTGTCGCCGTCTTTCAGGGCCACGTCCTGGTTGGTGAGTTCCTTATACACATCCGTGTTGGACATGTCGGCGGTGTACTTCTTCCAGTTCTGGTAGCCGACCGGGCCGTTCACCTGGAACAGGGTCGGGGCCTCGGTCTTGGCAATCTCGGACTTCAGGGTCTGCTCGTAGGTGCCGGAGGCCGCGGTCTGGACCTTGACATCAACGCCCTTCTCCTTGGTGTACTCCTTGGCCAGAGCGGCCCACTGATCAGCCGCTTCCGGCTTGAAGTTCAGGTAGTAGACCTTGCCCTTGGCGTCATCGCCGGAGGTCGAGCTTCCGCAGGCCGCCAAAGTGCCGAGGGACATTGCAGCGATGGCCGCCACTGCGACCGCTGACTTCACTGTACGATTCATCATCGAACCTTTCTCTTTCATCGTCGACCCGGCCATCCCCGGTCAGGACAGGTACGCTAACACGCACCTTTATGACTATCGACATGCACTATTGTGCAACGGTTTGCTTCTTTTTGCAAACGATAGCAATATCGGCGCGTCATAAATCATCATTTTCAGGCCATTGTCAACAAATATCCCATTGATTCGGTCATTTTTTTCCTCATTATCGCAATGCAAGCGTTCGCAATTATGAGAGCGCTAACATATCTTTCATGGCAATCGATTGTCACTTATGCCCATCAAAAAAAAACAACACGGCGACGCTATCGTTTGCAAATCATTTATCGACATACCGCAATTCCCACCACAAACAATAAAGGCCCGCCCGCAGCAGCGGGCAGGCCAGCGTAATCACAGCGCAACCGGGGCTAGGCGTTCCACCGTTCGATGACGTTATCTCCCTTATAGACGCTGAGCACCGAGTAGTGCGCCGTATCCAAACGCAGCAACCGCGCGAAATGCGGATCCACGCCCAGCCATTGCGAGGTGAGGATGCGCAGGATGTGCGCATGAGCCACCAACAGCACATTATGGCCGTCTTTCAGCAGCGGCGTAATCTCATCGATGGCGCTCTTGGCGCGTACCGCTGCTTCTTCCAGCGTCTCGCCAGGCCCGGCATGGACCGGCACCTGCTCGCCCGAAGGTAAGGTCTCGACCCAATCGCCCTCCAGCGTGGGCGTCAGCGAGCGCGGCCCGTCACGCCACACATCCCATTCAAAACCGCTGGCCTCACTCACCTGCTGGCGCGTACGCCCCTCGGCTCGGCCATAATCCCATTCAGCGACGCCGTCCAACACACCGTGGTCCGCAAAACCGGCCAGTTCAGCGGTTTGGCACGCCCGCTTCAGCGGACTGGAAAACACACAGCCCTGACTGAATCCTTCGGGGAAAGCTTCGCGCAGGCGCCTTCCGGCATCCGCTGCCTGCTGCTCGCCGACCGCGGTCAACGGGATGTTCGTGCGCCCGGTATGCTGCCCGGATTCGCTCCACACGGTCTGGCCGTGGCGCAGCAACACCAAAAATCCGTTGCCGCCACGAGAGTTCTCGACGGCAACGGTGCCGTTCACGTTCTGTTCGCTCATGCCTCCACTCTAGTCTGCGCTCGTTCATGACTCCACCATTAACGCCCATCTTTTGCGCTGAGATGATTGAGATGCTATTAGACTGAGAGTCATGAGCGACGAAACGAACACCGACTTCCCCTCCAGCGCCGACCGTGCGGTCGACAGCCTGCACCGCATCGACGAGAAGGTCAACAGGCTGCGCGAGGACCGGCTCAACGACCCTGATTCTCTGGGCGACAAGCTCATCAAGTCGGCAGTCCCAGCGCTGGCAGGCTTGGTTGCCGGCAAAGCATTCCAGATGATATGGGACAAGGGCACGAGCAAACGCAATCTGCGCAAGGGACTGGCGGCAGACGCGCCGCAAGGTCTGGCAATGAGTCTGGCATTCGCCGCCGTTTCGGCCGCACTCGGCGCAGTGGTTTCGCAGCTGTCGGATCGGGGCTCCAAGGCGTTCGTCGACCACCGCCATCGCAAGTCCAGCCGCTAATCCCCCGGTTGGATGATGGTTTCTGTTGGTTGACTGATGGCTCATCGCTGGAATTTCGTCAAGGAACCATCAGCCAATCGACAGGAACCATCAGTCCAGCACAGTTCCGCCACACAATATCGGCATTTCACTGTGAGGTAATCCACCGTGGCGTCCGGCGTCTGCCGTGCGACAATAAAACCATGGTTACCAACGCAACAATCGAGGCTCTTCTGGGCCGCCGCTCCATCCGTAAGTTCAAGGACGAGGCCATCGACGACGATACCCGCGCCACGCTCGAAACCGTCGCCCAGCATGCCGCGTCCAGCCAGTTCCTTAACGACTGGTCCGCCATCCGCATCACCGATCCGGCCATCAAAGCCAAGCTCGCCGAATTCGGCCATCAGCCGTATATTGCCACTGCGCCGCTGCTGTACGTGTTCGTCATCGACGAGCACCGCAACGCACGCATCGCCGAACGCAAGGGTATCGATCCCGCTTCCGACGAATTCCATCTCAAGTACAGCTATCGCTTCACCCAAGCTCAGAACGACGCAGTGCTGGCCCTGCACGCCATGGAGACCGCCGCCTATTCGCTGGGACTGGGCTGCGTGATTCTCGGCTCTCTGCTCAACAACATCCCCGGCCTTATCGACGTGCTGAATCTGCCGGAATACACGTATCCGGTGCTGGGTCTGGCCATCGGCAAGCCCGATCAGAACCCGACCGTCAAGCCGCGCACGATGCAGTTCTTCGAGAACACCTACCCGGCTGACGCCGATGGCGTACTCGACCAGCTGCCCGCCTTCGACGAGGAAGTTCACCGGTACTACGATCTGCGCCAAGCCGACCGTCCGGTGGACGCTTTCAGCGATCAGGTCGCCACGATCAGTCGGCAGGATGTCAGCCATCAGACACTGCTCGACAAGGCCGCCGCTCAGGGCTTCCGTCTGGATCAGTGAGACCAGAACCAACGAGATAGCCTCGGATAGGCTCGTCACTGAGTCGTCTCGGTCTCAGCACTGCGACGACTCAGTTCCAACACCTCAACATTTCATCACCGGATACCGGCAAAATTGCACAACCATCCCGCCGGTGTCGCACCATCAACAAACGTTCACATATCAGTCCCATTATGCGGACAACCAACGGCCAGTTTTGCAAGAAAACCCGCCAAACCAGCAGTATTCGCACCAGTGGTGGGAATAGACTGCATGTGGCCGCAATGATTACGAACCGGAAAAGAGGGACTGGATGCGGACGGTTTGGCAAGTCTTTCTACGCGATTGCAGACGTATCTTACGCAATCCCGTTGCCGTTGTGGTGACGCTCGGCGTAGCAATGCTGCCCTCGCTGTACGCATGGTTCAACATTCTCGCCAACTGGGATCCCTATTCAGCCACCGGCAATCTGCAAGTGGCCGTAGCCAATGAAGACCAAGGCACCACCAACGATCTGGTCGGCCATCTCGATGCGGGCCGGCAGGTCGTCAAGAAACTCAAGCAGAACGACGAACTCGGCTGGCGCTTCGTAGACAATGAGGAACAGGCCGTCCACGGCGTGGAGACCGGCGGATACTATGCAGCCATCGTGCTGCCCAAGGATTTCAGCACCAGCCTGGTCGAATCGGTGACCGGAACCTCCAAACAGCCAAAAATCAAGTATTACGTCAACGAGAAGAAGAACGCGATCGCGCCGAAAATCACCGACACCGGTGCCACCACCATCGACGAGCAGATCAACTCCGCCTTCGTCACCACGGTAGCCACCACCGTTGCCTCGGCCGTTTCCGAAGCGGGAGGCGATCTCGACCAAGCCACCGGCAAAGTCCAGCACGATACGATCAATGATCTCAATACGGTGATGTCCACGCTGAACACCGTTCAGGATTCACTCACCGACTTACAGGACACGCTGGCCCAATCAGACACGATTCTCGCCGACGCCAAACAGACCACCGCCTCACTCAAGCAGACCGTCGCGGCCGCGCAGAAGGCCTCCCGCCAGTCCGGCACACTGTTGACGGAAACACAGGCCGGGTCACAAGCCTTCTCCACCACACTGGTCGGCGCACTCGACACCAGTTCAGCACAACTCTCCGGACTGGCCGTTCACGTCAACAACGCCGCCGGCAGCATCACCGGCTCCTTCAACAGCGCGCAGAACTCCGTCGACACCATCACCAACACACTTTCGGCCCCACTGAATGCCACCCAAACGTCAATCAGCGATCTGAAAGACGCGCTGACCAAAGCCGGCATCGGCAAAGACACCACCGACCCAGTCGGCCAGAACATCTGGAAACAAATCGATGCGCTCGACTCATTGATCAGCAAACAGCAGACACAGCTCAACACCTTCCATACCGACACCACACAGTTCATCAACTCCGGTAAAGACGCCACCACGAATCTTTCCGGAGCCATGACCAACACCACCACCGGCGGCATCGCGGCGCTGAATACCGCGCGCGGCTCGCTGACCGGCACCGTAATGCCGTCGCTCACCTCATCATTGAACAGTTTCGCCGCCCTGAATGGCACACTGGATGGCACGTTGACTTCGTTATCCGGCACCTTGGATCAGGCCGACGGACTGTTCGACCAGCTTGTCGATACCCTGAACCAAACAAAAACCACCATCAGCAGCACGCAGGATTCGCTGCGCCAGGTGGCCAGCGATGTCGCCACCGTACGCACCGATATCGCCACGCTCGATAGTTCCGCCGCTTACCAGAAAATCCGGGATACGCTGCATCTGGATGACAAGGGATTCGGCGACTTCATGGGCAATCCCGTCACCCTGACCACGAAAGTCGTGTATGCCACCGACAATTACGGGTCCGCAGTCACCCCGTTCTACACGAATCTGGCACTGTGGGTAGGCGGTTTCGTGCTAATCGCCATCTACAAGCTTGAGGTCGACCGCGAGGGCATTCGCCGTATCACCGCTACGCAAGCATATCTTGGCCGCTGGCTGCTGCTGGTCACCATCGGATTCCTGCAAGCCATCATCGCCACCATTGGCGATCTGGTGCTCGGCATCCAATGCGAGCATCCGCTGCTGTTCATCTTGGCCGGAATCTTCTGTTCGTTCGTCTACATCAACATTATTTACGCGCTGGCCGTGGCGTTCCGCCATATCGGCAAAGCCATCGCCGTAATTCTGGTCATTGTGCAGATACCCGGTGCCTCCGGCCTGTATCCGATTGAAATGATGCCGAACTTCTTCCGCGAACTGCACCCATGGCTGCCCTTTACCTACGGCATCAACGCGATGCGCGGCCCGATCGCCGGCCTGTACGCGAACCATTACTGGCTCGACATGCTGCACCTGTTCTGGTATCTGCCGGCGGCGCTTTTCGTGGGACTTGTCGTACGCCGGTATGCGATGAACCTGAACGCGCTGTTCGACCATCGTTTGGGAGGTACCGACCTGATGATCACCGAGCACAACAGCATGGTGAACGAACAGGTGAGCTTGAACTCCGTATTCCGCACGGTGTCCGACAGCAAGGAACTGCGCGATATCATCGCTCATCGCGCGCACCGGTTCTTCGCGCGGTACCCAAAGATGATCGTTGCCGGTCTGACATTGCTGACCGTACTCCCGTTCGTATTCCTGGTACTGCTGTTCGTCACCCAAGAGAAAATCGCCATGCTGACCTCCTGGATTCTGTCGATTATTCTTATCGACGCCTATCTCATTGTGGTTGAATACGCACGCGAAACCTACGCCATGCAGCTTGGCGTCAGTGCCATGAGTGCCGACGAGTTCCGCAATGTGATGCTCAACGGATATGCGTGGCGGCGTTTCCACGGCCACGGACGTCACGAAGCGGCGATGGGCAGCAATCCGGATATCGGCGAAACCACTGAACGACTCACACTGTTCGGCGATCAGGCCGCCGAGCCGACTGCGCACACCGCACAGTTCGAGCAGTCCGGTCAGTCTGGGCAGTCTGGGCAAGGAGGCGCACGATGAAGCTTATCTGGAAAATATTCGTACGTGACGTGCGCCAAGCCACCCGCAATGTGATCGCCGTAATCGTGGCTATGGGATTGGTGATTGTGCCGGCACTGTACGCCTGGTACAACATCGCCGCCAGCTGGGACCCGTACGGCAACACCAAGGCCTTGAAGGTCGCCGTGGCAAACGTGGATAAGGGCTATAAGTCCGATCTGATGCCGATCACCATCAACGTCGGCGAAACCGTGACCAATACGCTCAGGGCCAATCATGACCTTGACTGGCAGTTTGTGGATCGTGCTAAGGCCATCGATGGCGTGAACTCAGGCGAATACTATGCCGCGCTGATTATTCCAAAGAGCTTCAGCTCCGATATGATGACGCTGTTTTCACCGAAGATCAAGCACGCCAAGCTCGAATACTATCTCAATGAGAAAATCAATCCGATCGCTCCGCATATCACCGACCAGGGTGCTACCACCGTGGCCACGACCATCGACCAGACATTTGTGAAGACCTTGGCGAGCGTGGCGCTGGATTTGGTTTCCAACGTGGCCGATTACGCGCAAAGCCCGCAAATGGAGCAGTACGTCAACAACGCCTCCAGTCATATTGCCACCATGTCGTCTCGTTTGACCGGCACTGCGTCGCAGATGGATTCCTATGCCAATCTGCTCGGGGCCGCCAACAGCATCATTGATTCCACCGATAAGCTGCTGGGATCAACAGGCTCAGCTGCGGCCACAACCAAAAAGGCGTTGAAACAGACCCGCAACGGCGTCTCCAGCCTCGACAAGGCATTGTCCGGAGCCACCGATGGCGTCGGTACGGCATTGCAGCAGGCCGGTTCATCCTACGACACCATTGCCAAGCAAATCGATGCCGCTTTTGCCGATGTGGGCTCACAATCCTCACAGATATCAAACAAGCTAACCGATATGCAATCCAAAGTGGAGGCTCAGGCCGACAGCTTTGGAAAGTATGCCGCCGCTTTACGAGATCTCGCCAAACAAGCGGCTTCACTGCCCGTGGGCGGAGATACCGTTGCCGCTCAACTGAACGCGGCTGCAGACCAAGCCACAAAGGCGCAGCAGAGCATGCAGCAAGCCGCCACCGCGTTGGGCGATGCGGCCACGCACATAGCAAACGGTACTGCCGATGCCGATACAGCGCGTCGAGATCTGAAATCACAAATCGCTGCCGCCAAACAATCGATTACTCAGGCTTCAGACACGTACAAGAGCACGCTGAAACCGCAACTGAACAATCTGACCTCGTCCATGGACGAAGTGACCACGCAGGCAAGTTCCGTAATCGACGGGCTTGCATCGACCGTAAGCAGCGTGTCAGGTCTTTCTGGCGGCGTTTCAGACAGCCTGACGGACATCCAGTCGGCCTTGACTGACGCAGCTAGCGCTTTGACCCGTTCGGCGAAGAAACTCGACAACTTGTCTTCCCAACTCGCCTCTATCACCAATGGCGGCACCATCGACCTGTCTGCGATTTCCTCTGCGAAGCCCGATGCCATTGCTTCCATGCTGGCGGCACCCGTAGCGGTCGACCGCATCGCGCTCTATCCCGTTGCCAACTATGGTTCCGCGATGGCTCCGTTCTACACGATTTTGTCTATTTGGGTCGGTGCGATCATTCTGGTCGCCATGTTGAAAGTATCGATTTCCGACCATGAGAAGGCTCGTATCTTAGGGTTGGGCAATGATCTGCCGCTCGGTTCGGAAGTGGGTCTTCGCGAGGCCATGATTGCCGGGCGGATTGCCGGACCGGCCGCCGCGTTGGATGTGCTGAAGAAGCCGCGTGCCGAGGCTCCCGGCAATGCGCGGCAGTTCGGTTTACGCTTGCACCACGAATATTTCGGCCGATACATGATTTTCGGTTTCCTTGCTTTGCTGCAAGGTACGCTGGTGTGCCTGGGCGATATGTTCTATCTCGGCGTGCAGTGTGAGCATCCGATTCAGTTCTTGATGGTCGGGTGGTTGTCTGCACTGGTGTTCTCGAATATTGTGTATACGCTGACCCTGTCGTTCGGTGATATCGGCAAAGCCATTGCCGTAGTACTGCTGGTTATGCAGGTAGCCGGTTCCGGCGGCACATTCCCCATTGAAACACTGCCGACGTTCTTCCAGGTCGTTTCTAAATGGCTACTGTTCCCCTATGCGGTGGATGCGATGCATTCGGCCATGGCAGGCTCATTCGGCATGGAATACTGGGTTTCCATGGGCAAACTGGCACTGTTCCTTGTCCCCTCATTGCTGTTGGGACTTATGTTGCGCAAGCCGGTAATTCGCTTCAACGATTGGGTTATCCGCAACCTTGAAAACACCAAGGTGATGTAAGTGTTGGACGAAGTGTGTCCGAGCGCCCTGAACGCTTAGCAGCCTACGACCTGACGTGTTTGGACCGTAACCTGTCTCAGACACGGCGTTGGCGAGGCCTGTGGAGCTTCTGACGCTAACGTCTACGTGGCTTGTAGCCCTTTTTACGACTGTGTGGCTTGAGTTGCTGGTTCAGCGGTACATGCCGGTAACTGGATTGCGGATCGCGATGCGTGAGATGCCAGCATCCGCAAAATTCGCAACGGTACACCCATAGCTCAACTCCGCGCTCGATTAGGCTTTGATCAGCGGCACGCTGAACCTGCGCCTTATCGTGATACATGATTTTATTCGACGTAGCGCAACGTTTAGGGGTGAAGTAATGCATAGCAGAAGCCAGTGTAGAGCGACCCCATAACCAAGCCAGTTTCTGGCTCCCCTCAGGGGGGCCGTCCGCACAGCAGACCGGGGGGGAGGAGGCCCGGGCGTCGGGATTCCACGGTCACGGACGTGCTGTTTTCCGGATTTCCTGCGGAAATGGGAACGCGCCGCGCCGTCTCTCTTCGGCCCCGACGGCGGGGCCGGCCGGGAATGGTCCCGGACGTGGGTCTCATGAGTGCGAGAAGCCCCGGGTGTTTTTGTGGGGGTGTGTGGGTTTGGGTCGTGAGTGTTTCGGGTATGCGAAAGCCCCTTGGGGCGTGTGCTCCGAGGGGCTTCCTGTACGTGTGGTGCGGCGGCGTGCTACTCTCCCACACCCTGTCGGGTGCAGTACCATCGCCGTGCCAGGCCTTAGCTTCCGGGTTCGGAATGGGACCGGGCGTCTCACCTGGGCCATGGCCGCCGCAAATCTTCTCTTATACGGTCGGGAACAATGTCCCGCCGGCCTGTGGCGGCCTGGGAACCGGACAGCGGACGCGGATATGTCGATGTTTCGTCTTGTGGCCAGACAATGCTCATTGCCGTCTGGTGCCGTTTGCATGAGGAAGATGCGGTCCAACCGCCAGGGGTTGGAATGTTGGTGTTGCCTTTCGTCCGTTAGTACCGGTCGGCTCCACCCCTCGCGGGGCTTCCACGTCCGGCCTATCGACCACGTGTTCTGCATGGGGACTACAGGAACTCGAAGGTTCCACGGAATGCTTATCTTGGAGCAGGCTTCCCGCTTAGATGCTTTCAGCGGTTATCCCTTCCGAACGTAGCCAACCGGCCGTGCCACTGGCGTGACAACCGGCATACCAGAGGTTCGTCCACCCAGGTCCTCTCGTACTATGGGCAGG